>OGTQ01000003.1_pt1 | contig 522355 bp, 472 predicted proteins | sample 1574691 | NCBI WGS metagenome assembly OGTQ01 (sample SAMN03295836, study PRJEB24534) | human gut metagenome | isolation source: fecal sample 4 from infant 5 | host: Homo sapiens | place: USA: Pittsburgh, PA | collected 2014-07 | reverse complement strand
CGATGGTAGTGTGGGGTCTCCCCATGTGAGAGTAGGGAACTGCCAGGCATCAAATTTAGCGTGCTGATATGGCTCAGTTGGTAGAGCGCACCCTTGGTAAGGGTGAGGTCCCCAGTTCGACTCTGGGTATCAGCACCACTTTTTAGGTTAAAGTTCGGCACGTTGTAAAGAATTTGCCTGGCGACAATAGCGCGGCGGTCCCACCTGACCCCATGCCGAACTCAGAAGTGAAACGTCGTAGCGCCGATGGTAGTGTGGGGTCTCCCCATGTGAGAGTAGGGAATCGCCAGGCATCAAATAAAGCAGAAGGCCCAGTCGAAAGACTGGGCCTTCTGCTTTTGTGTTATCTGTTATCTGTTGATAAACAGTCCTGCCACCAGGGGAAACCCGTCAAAGTCGATTTGCTCGTAATGCAGCAAGGGACAGAGAGTTTATTTGCCCGGTTGTCATGTGGATGATGCGCAGAAGAGCAGATACAGGTTCGACGCTAGCCCCAGTATCTGCTGGTCGGGGGTGAATTAGCGGGTCAACGCAACGATCCCTAACGTGAGACCGGCTACCGCGGCGGCCCCCCCGGCGATCGCGCCTGCCGTGTCCCAATTGTCTTCTGTTGTGCCCTTCATACAGGTATTGGTGTGGACTAAGCGGCCTTGCGAGTCATAAACCGGCACGCAGGGAGAGTCATGGGCACAGCCTGCCAGCAGAGAGGCCAGCAGCGCCACGATTAAATACTTTTTCATGATATTACCTCTGGATAATCCGCAGGGTTGTACTGAAAGCCAGTGCAGAACGGAATGGCTTATTTTATCACCGCGGATTGTCCGGCCCGGATGCCGAAATCATCTCAATATATGAGCCACGTAAATATCGTGAAGATAAGCAGGGGAATATGCAGAAAAGATGGAGAGAAAGATCGTCTCCCCGCGCTGCCGCACGCGATAGAGGTTGTCAGATAGCGGGAAGCTGAGCGGGTTGCTAATATGCCTGGCGAAAAAAAAGCGCCCGCAGGGGGCGCCTTTAAAACCAGGCCGGGTTATTCAGCGTGCCGGGTAAAACGTCGTCTGACGACCACAAAGAAGACCGGAACAAAGAAGATCGCCAGCAGTGTCGCGGTTAGCATCCCGCCCATGACGCCGGTACCTACCGCATTCTGCGCCCCGCTGCCGGCACCATGGCTAATCACCAGCGGCATGACTCCGAGAATAAAAGCCAGAGAGGTCATCAGAATGGGTCGCAGGCGCATCCGCGATGCCTCCAGGGTTGCTTCAATGATCCCTTTCCCCTCTTTCTCCATCAGATCCTTGGCGAATTCGACGATCAGGATCGCGTTCTTCGCCGACAAACCGATCGTGGTCAGAAGGCCTACCTGAAAGTACACGTCATTATTCAGCCCACGCAGCGTGGCGGCTAACAGCGCGCCGATCACCCCCAGCGGAACCACTAACATGACTGAGAATGGAATCGACCAGCTCTCATACAGCGCCGCCAGGCACAGGAAGACGACAATCAGCGAGATGGCATAAAGCGCGGGAGCCTGGTTGCCGGAAAGGCGTTCCTGGTAAGACATCCCGGTCCAGTCGTAACCAATGCCGCTCGGCAGCTTACTGGCCAGCGCTTCCATCAGCGCCATGGCTTCCCCGGTACTTTTACCCGGCGAGGCTTCACCGAGGATTTCCATGGAGGGTAAACCGTTGTAGCGTTCCAGACGCGGCGAGCCATAAATCCAGCGCGAAGTGACGAAGGCGGAGAACGGGACCATTTCGCCATTGGCGCTACGAACATACATATTGTTAATGTCGCTCGGCAGCATACGGAAATGGGCATCAGCCTGGACGTACACTTTCTTGACGCGACCACGGTCAATAAAGTCATTGACGTAGTACCCGCCCAGCGCGGCTGATATCGTTTCATTGATATCGGAGAGCGATACGCCCAGCGCCTGCGCTTTTTCCTGGTCGACATCCAGTTTGAACTGCGGCGTATCTTCCAGCCCATTAGGCCGTACCCGCACCAGCTGATCCGGATGCTGTTTCACCATGCCCAGCAGTTGATTGCGCGCCTGCGTCAGGGCGGTATGACCTAGCCCGCCCTGGTCGATCAGCTCAAAGTCGAAGCCGGTGGCGGTACCCAGCTCAATAATGGCAGGCATGTTGAACGGGAAAACCATGGCGTCCTTGATCTGGCTGAAGGCCACGGTGGCTCGCTTGATGATGGACTCCACGCTGTTTTCATCACCGCTGCGCGCTTCCCAGGGTTTCAGGCTGACAAACGCCATGCCGGAGTTTTGCCCCTGGCCGCTGAAGCTGAAGCCGTTCACGGTAAAGACGCTGTCGACGTTAGCCTTCTCCTTATGTAGATAGTAGTCGGTCACGGTATCCAGCACTTTCTGTGTCCGCTCCTGGGTGGCGCCGGAGGGCAGCTGGATCATGGTCAGGAAGACCCCCTGGTCTTCATCGGGTAGAAAGGATGTCGGGAGACGCATAAACAGCACGGCCATTCCCACGACGATCAGCAGATAGATCACCAGGTAACGGCCGGTTCCACGCAAAATACCGCTGACGCTGTTGGTGTAGTGGTTAACGCTCTGGTCAAAGCGGGCGTTAAACCAGCCGAAGAAGCCTTTTTTCTCATGGTGTTCGATCGAGGACGGCTTTAACAACGTGGCGCAGAGCGCTGGCGTCAGGACCAGGGCAACCAGCACGGAGAGCGCCATGGCGGAAACGATGGTGATCGAAAACTGGCGATAAATCGCGCCGGTGGAACCGCCGAAGAAGGCCATCGGCACGAATACCGCAGAGAGCACCATGGCGATACCCACCAGCGCCCCCTGGATCTGCGACATCGACTTTTCCGTCGCTTCTTTTGGCGAGAGTTTTTCCTCAACCATCACGCGCTCAACGTTTTCCACTACGACGATAGCGTCATCGACCAGCAGACCTATCGCCAGCACCATGCCAAACATCGTCAGGGTGTTGATGGAGTAGCCAAACATCGACAGTACGGCGAAGGTGCCCAACAGCACGACGGGCACGGCAATGGTCGGAATGAGCGTTGCGCGCATGTTCTGCAGGAACAGATACATGACAAGGAAGACGAGAATAATCGCTTCAAATAGCGTTTTGACCACTTCGTGAATAGAGATTTTAACGAAAGGGGTCGTATCGTACGGATAGACCACCTTCATTCCCTGGGGGAAGTAAGGCTGCAGTTCGGCCAGCTTCGCTTTAATCGCCGTGGCGGTATCCAGCGCGTTGGCGCCGGTCGCAAGCTTAATACCCAGACCAGAGGCGGGCTTACCGTTAATTCTGGCGACGACGTTGTAGTTCTCTCCGCCCAGCTCAATGCGGGCGACATCTTTCAGATGGACGACAGAGCCATCGGCATTGACCCGCAGCGTGACCTTGCCAAACTCCTGCGGATCTTTAAGCCGCGTCTGGGCAATGATCGACGCATTGAGCTGCTGGCCTTTTAGCGCTGGCGTACCGCCCAGCTGGCCGGCGGCGATCTGATCGTTCTGAACCTGCAGCGCATTAATGACATCCACTGGCGTCAGGTTGTATTTGTTCAGCAGGTTGCCATCCAGCCAGATGCGCATGGCGTACTGTGCGCCAAACAGCTGGACATCGCCCACACCGTTGAGGCGGCTGATGGGATCTTTAACATTAGAGGCGACATAGTCGGAAATATCGTCCTGGGTAGTGACCGGGTTATCAGAGATAAAGCCGGCCACCAGCAGGAAGCTGCTGCTGGACTTTTCTACGCTAATTCCCTGCTGCTGGACTTCCTGAGGCAGCAGCGGGGTGGCCAGCTGCAGTTTGTTTTGCACCTGCACCTGGGCGATATCCGGATCGGTGCCGGACTTAAAGGTAAGCGTGATGGTTACTGAGCCGGCGGAATCGCTGGTCGACGACATATACATCAGGTTGTCGATACCGTTCATGTTCTGCTCAATAACCTGAGTGACCGTGTCCTGCACGGTCTGGGCATCCGCACCAGGATAGGTAGCGGAGATCGCCACCGCAGGGGGCGCTATCGTCGGATACTGCGCTATCGGCAACTGCAGAATGGCCAGACCTCCGGCAATCATCATGATGATCGCCAGCACCCAGGCAAAGACTGGTCGATGGATAAAAAACTTAGACATGGCTGGGTATCCTTATTGTGCGACCGGTGCCGCACGCTCCGCTTCTGCTTTAACGGTGACGCCTGGACGGACTTTCTGTAAGCCGCTGATAATCACCTTATCGCCCGGCTTCAGCCCGCTGGTGATAAGCCACTTATCGCCCACGGCCTGGGAAGCTACCACCTGACGGGTTTCAACCTGGTTTTTGTCATTCACCAGCATGACGGAGGCATCGCCCCGCGGCGTACGGGTCACCCCCTGCTGCGGCACCAGGATGGCCTGCGGATCGGTGCCTTCATCGATGCGGGCGCGAACGAACATTCCCGGCAGCAGGACATGCTGTGGGTTAGGGAAGATAGCGCGCAGGGTAATTGAACCTGTACTTTCATCGACAGTCACGTCGGAGAACTGCAGCGAACCCTTAAGCGGATAGGCCTGACCGTTCTCCATCACCAGCTCAACGCTTTTGGTGTCGCCGCCGCGTTGCAGGCTTTCCTGCTTAAGGCGCATGAAGTCATTGCTGGATTCAGTCACGTCGACGTAGATCGGATCGAGCTGCTGGACGGTAGCCAGGGCATCCGACTGACCGTTGGTGACCAACGCTCCCTCGGTGACGCTCGATTTACCGATGCGTCCGCTAATGGGAGAGGTCACTTTGGTGTAGGCCAGGTTGATGCGGGCGCTTTCCACGGAGGCTTTGGTGGCGATGACGTCAGCGTCGGCCTGGCGGGCGGTGGCCACCGCCTGATCGTATTCCTGCTGACTGATATACTTGGTGCCCAGCAGCGGAACGTAGCGTTTCACCGTTAAATGGGCGATGGCGGCTGCGGCTTCGGCTTTAGCCTCATCGCCCTTGGCGCTGTTCCACGCCGCCTGGTAGGTTGCCGGATCAATCTGATAGAGCGACTGGCCTGCTTCGACATCGCTTCCTTCAACAAAGTTACGCTTCAGGATGATACCGCTTACCTGAGGGCGGACTTCCGCCACGCGAAAAGCTGAAGTTCGGCCTGGCAGTTCGGTGGTGACCGACAGCGGCGCGCTGTTCACGACATGGACCGTCACCTGCGGCGCCTGGGCATGGGGTTGCGGGTTGTCCGAATTATCGCAGCCGGTAAGCAATAAGGCCGAGATAATTAAACCGGATAAAAGTGTCACTCTGGCGTGAGTTGTCATGGCGGTTCCTTATAGATTACGTGCCAAATTCGGCGGCGAATCTGTGAAAGAAAGAGGGAATTAAAAAGCAGTTTGCCATCCTACAAATAAACGCCGCTGGATGTAAGGGATACTTATTTTTGAGCAATCAGCAAGGCACGCAAAAACAAAAAAGCGCGCAGGATTTTTTTGCTATTTACCTCAATTGTAAAACTTAATAAATAGACATCAATTCAGTGAATGGGTTATTTATTAATATTATTTTGGGTAATTTATTTGGCGGCAGCTTCAGAATTAACTTGTCTGCATTTTTGCTAAAAAATATTCCATGACAAATGTTAGGTTAAGCGATCTTCAGAAAATCCTGAATAACCTGTCTGACGGGAAGGGGCTTGTATGGCTAGAAAAACGAAAGAAGAGGCGCTACGCACGCGGCAGCTCCTGATTGAGTCCGCGATCCAGCAGTTCGCCCTGCGGGGGGTGACCAACACAACCCTGACGGATATTGCTGATGCGGCGGGAGTGACCCGCGGCGCCGTATACTGGCATTTTGCCAGTAAGACTGAGCTGTTTAATGAAATGTGGCAGCAGCAGCCACCGCTCAGGGATTTGATTCAGCATAGCCTCGTAACAGAGAATGAACAGGAGCCGTTAAATGCATTGCGCGAGCGGTTTATTACCGGGCTCCGCTATATTGCTGCGAATCCTCGCCAGCGCGCGCTGATGCAAATTCTTTATCAGCGCTGCGAGTTTGCCAATGATATGCTTTCGGAAAACGAAATTCGCCAGCGCATTGGTTTTAATTATTCGCTGATTGGCGGCATGCTTCAGCGCTGTGTGCGTAACAATATATTGCCAGCCGAAACAAATATTGAAGTGATATTAATTGTTTTACACAGCGCCTTTTCCGGGCTGATTAAAAACTGGCTGCTCGATCCGCAACGCTTCGATCTTTATCAGCAGGCGCCTGCGCTGGTGGATAATGTTATGGCGGTAGTCTGTGCTGCTCATGTATCGGAGGCGCCGGTACTGCGGGCGGTGAATCAGTGATGTGTCCCGCTGTCGCAGGTAATAAAAAAGGCGCTTCCCCATGCCGAAGAGCGCCTTTTATATCAAGCAAGCAACTGACTAGTATCAGTTCATGCCGTATTTTTTCAGTTTTTTACGCAGCGTACCGCGGTTGATGCCCATCATCAGGGCAGCGCGGGTCTGGTTACCACGGGTGTATTGCATCACCATGTCCAACAGGGGCTGTTCAACTTCAGCCAGTACCAGCTCATACAGGTCATTCACATCCTGACCGTTCAGTTGAGCAAAATAGTTCTTCAGTGCCTGTTTAACCGAGTCACGCAGGGGCTTTTGAGTTACCTGATCCTGAGAGTTAACGGTAGAAACGGTCAGTACGTCAGAATTTACGCGTTGTTCGAACATAGTTCTGTCAGCTCTTTATTTCTATTACGCAAAATTTTCGAAGTATGCCTCCAACGCCTCCAGCTGTTCGCTGGCATCCTCAATGGCGTTGAATGTGCGCCGAAACTGGTCATCTGGAGCATGTTCCTGAAGATACCAGGAGACGTGTTTACGCGCGATTCGGTACCCTTTTGCCTGACCATAAAAGTCATGCAATTCCCGAACGTGCGCACAAAGCAAGCGCTTGACCTCTGCCAGCGGCAGCGGGGGCAGCAGCTCTCCAGTGTCCAGATAATGCTGGATTTCCCGAAAGATCCAGGGTCTTCCCTGAGCTGCACGGCCTATCATCAGGGCATCAGCCCCTGTATAGTCGAGCACAGCTCTGGCTTTAAGCGGGTCAGTAATGTCGCCATTCGCGATAATCGGAATGGAAACTTTCTGCTTAACTGCCCGAATACTGTCGTACTCAGCGTCTCCGTTAAACAAGCAGGCGCGGGTGCGTCCGTGAATAGTCAGAGCCTGAATGCCACACTCTTCGGCCAGTTGGGCAATCTCTACGCAGTTACGGTGTTCCGGTTCCCAACCGGTGCGAATCTTGAGAGTCACAGGAACGTCCACCGCATTCACGACCGCCGTCAGGATCGACTTCACCTGGTCGGGGTACTGCAAGAGGGCTGAACCTGCAAGCTTGCGATTCACCTTTTTCGCCGGGCATCCCATATTGATATCAATAATCTGGGCGCCGCTTTCCACGTTAATCCGCGCGGCGGCAGCCATCTCTTCCGGCACGCTACCGGCGATTTGCACGGTACGAATACCGGGCTCATCAATATGCACCATCCGTAAACGGGACTTGTCGCTCTCCCACACCTGTGGGTTAGAGGACATCATCTCGGAAACGGTTAAACCCGCTCCCATCTCGTAGCACAGCGTCCGGAATGGTCTGTCAGTAATGCCAGCCATGGGCGCTGCGATCAGGCGATTTCTGAGCTGGTGGTGTCCGATGCGCATGAGTTAAGAAATGACCATACTGTGACTGCAAGGCGGCGTATATTACGCATTTTTTGCACGAGATGAAAGGCCAAACTTTGAGCAATCCTCTGTTGCAGATCAATGAATCCGGGACTAACGTAAAAGGGATGAATAAATACTTATATTAATCATTGATTTAATGGGTGATGGATAATTTGTGTCCATTTATAAAATCATAAAACTTCTCGATTTTTCTTAGACAAACTCGCTACCAGGCGATATAAAACGCTGTTTTTATAGTCAAAAAAGTGCTCTGTAGTGCGATCTGCCTCTCATTTCCTGGCATTATTTGGTGGCTACTGGAAACAAAAATGCGGCCCACAGGCCGCATTGCACTTAGTTTTTCCGGCCGGTGATCCGGCACCACTCCTCTTTCTCGACCACCGGGTCAAGGGTGAAGAGATCGGCGTAGGCTTCACAGACGCTCTCCGCCTGGCTGGCAAGGATGCCGGAAAGCCCCAGCAAACCGCCTGAAACGGGCAGGACGCTGATTAACGGCGCCAGCTCACGTAACGGGCCAGCCAGGATATTGGCGACCACGACGTCGGCTTTCATCGACTCGGGCTGGTCCTGAGGAAGATAGAGCTCCAGACGCTCAGAGACGCCGTTACGCTGTGCGTTATCGCGGCTGGCCTGAATAGCCTGCGGGTCGATATCAATGCCGATCGCTTTTGCGGCTCCCAGCTTCAGCGCGGCAATCGCCAGGATGCCGGAACCGCAGCCGAAATCAATGACCGTTTTTCCGTTGAGGTCGAGTCCATCGAGCCACTGCAGGCACAGGGATGTCGTCGGGTGCGTGCCGGTACCGAAGGCCAGACCCGGATCGAGCATCACGTTGACGGCATTTTCATCCGGAACGTCGCGCCAGCTCGGGCAGATCCACAGCCGCTCACCGAAGCGCATCGGATGGAAGTTATCCATCCATTCCCGCTCCCAGTCTTTATCTTCCAGCTGCTCGATCTTATGCGCGAATCCGGCGCCCAGCAGCGGGTGCTGCTCCAGTTGGGCAACGACCACTTTCATATCGGTTTCGGCATCGAACAGGCCAATCACGTCGGTGTCGCCCCAGAGCCGGGTTTCCCCGGGCAACGGCTCAAATACCGGCGTATCGTGCGTATCCTGGAAGGTGATCGAGACCGATCCGGCCTCCATCAGCGCATCGCTAAGATCTTCAGCGTTCGCGCCGGTGGTATTTAGTTTCAGTTGGATCCATGGCATAGCAAAACTCTTTATTTATCAGTAGTCAAGATAGTTGGCTGTGGTGCGGGACGGCCGAAACGATTCCCTGCCACAAACGCCAGTAAACTCAGCAGCAGCGCGGGAACGATCGGATGGAAGCCGAGAAACTGCACTTTCAGCGTGGCCAGTACGGCATACAGTACACCACCCACGATCATCGCGCTCAGCGCGCCAGCCGCGTTGGCACGTTCCCAATACAGGCCCAGCACCAGCGGCCACAGAAAGACGGCTTCCAGGCCGCCGAAGGCCAGCAGGTTCAGCCAGATAATCATCTCTGGCGGTCGCCAGGCCGCGAGCAGCAGCAGGACACCCAACAGGAGCGTAATGCCGGCGGACATGCGTTTTAGCCGCTTTTCGTTAGTCGCCTGATCCGGACGCCAGTTCAGATACAGATCCTTGATGATCGTAGCGGAACTTTGCAGAAGCTGGGCATTGATCGTCGACATAATCGCCGCCATCGGCGCGGCCAGAAAGATCCCTGCCGCAAAGGGCGGGAGCACTTTGACCATCAGCGTCGGGATCACCAGATCCGGTACGGTGAGGTCAGGGATCACCGCCCGACCTAACGCGCCGGCCAGGTGCATGCCAAACATCAGGATCGCCACCACGATGGTGCCGATAATGATGCCGCGATGCACGGCTTTGCTGTCTTTGTAGGAGATACAGCGCACGGCGGTATGCGGGAGGCCTATCACGCCGAAGCAGACCAGCACCCAAAACGAGGCCATAAAGGTTGGCGAGAGGATATCTTCCGCCCCCTGAGGGGACACCAGCTTGACATCGATCGACTGCAGGGTCTCTACCGCATGGCCAATCCCGCCGGCGGCGTGGATCACCCCCACCAGCAGCACGATCGTGCCGATCAGCATCACCATGCCCTGCATGGTGTCGTTGAGCACGCTGGCGCGAAAGCCGCCATAAGCGGTATACAGCGCGATGCTGATGCCGAAGATCAGCAGACCGGTATCGTAGGGAATACCCGCAGCCGTCTCCAGCAGGCGGGCACCGCCGATAAACTGGACGGTCATGGCGCCAACGAAGGCTACCAGCAGACTCAGGCTGGCCAGCCAGACCAGCAGACGACTCTGGTAGCGCGCAAACAGCATGTCATTGAGGGTGACGGCGTTGTAACGGCGCGCAAGAATGGCGAATTTTTTTCCCAGTACGCCCAGCGACAGCCAGATGGCGGGAAGCTGGATCATTGCCAGCAGCACCCAGCCCAGGCCGTATTTATAGGCGGCGCCGGGTCCGCCGATAAATGAGCTGGCGCTGATATAGGTGGCGGTTAGCGTCATGGCCAGCACGAAGCCGCCCATCGAGCGGCTGCCGAGAAAGTACTCATTCAGAAAGCTTCCTGAGGCTCGTTTTCGCATGGCGTAAAGGGATAAGCCGAACACCACCACCAGATAGGCGATCAGGGGAATAATGACCTCAAACTGCATCATCGTCCTCCAGAGGAATGTCGCGAAAAACCAGTTTGACCATCGCCCAGCACAGCAGAATAAACAGCAGCGGAACCAGCAGGCAGGCCATTTCAAACCAGTGGGGCAGGCCGGTAAAACCGATAGCCACCCCCGGCAGATAGGCGGCGGCCAGCCAGGCGGCAAGATAGAGAAGGGTCAGCCACAGCGCCCAGCGCGCTTCTTTGTGGGCCTGAACAAAGCGTTTGTCCATTTTTTGTCCCTTGAGGATGAAGAAAGCGGGGATTGTACCGCATGGTATAGATGAGGAGAGAGAAAAAGAAAAAAGGCCGGAAAATCCGGCCTTTTGCTGAGAATGCAGAATTATTTTTCCTGCAAGCCGAGTTTTTTCTCCAGATAGTGGATGTTGGTGCCACCATGCTGGAAGTTCTCGTCGCTCATAATGCGCATCTGCAGATCGACGTTGGTCTTGATGCCATCGATGATCAGCTCCTGCAGCGCATTCTTCATGCGGGCAATCGCCACGTCACGGCTTTCGCCGTAGCAGATCAGTTTGCCGATCATGGAGTCATAGTACGGCGGTACGGTGTAACCGGCGTAAATATGGGACTCCCAGCGCACGCCAAAGCCGCCCGGCGCGTGGAAACGGGTAATTTTACCCGGGCTCGGCAGGAAGGTGTTCGGGTCTTCGGCGTTGATACGGCATTCCACCGCATGGCCGCGAACCACCACTTCATCCTGCTTGATGGACAGCGGCTGACCGGCTGCGATACGCAGCTGCTCTTTGATCAGGTCAACGCCGGTGATCATTTCAGTTACCGGATGCTCTACCTGGATACGGGTGTTCATTTCAATGAAGTAGAACTCGCCGTTTTCGAACAGGAACTCAAAGGTACCCGCCCCGCGGTAGCCGATATCGACACAGGCTTTCGCGCAACGCTCGCCGATGTAGCGACGCAGTTCCGGGGTGATGCCCGGCGCCGGCGCTTCTTCGACCACTTTCTGGTGACGGCGCTGCATGGAGCAGTCACGTTCAGCCAGATAGATAGCGTTACCCTGACCGTCCGCCAGCACCTGAATTTCGATGTGACGCGGGTTTTCCAGGTATTTCTCCATGTAGACCATGTCGTTGTTGAAAGCCGCTTTGGCTTCCGCTTTGGTCATGGAGATGGACTGGGCCAGTTCAGCATCGCTGCGCACAACGCGCATACCGCGACCGCCGCCGCCGCCGGAGGCCTTGATGATCACCGGATAGCCGATGCGTTTGGCATGGGCGCGGTTAGCGTCCATGTCGTCGGTCAGCGGGCCGTCAGAACCGGGTACGGTCGGGACGCCGGCTTTTTTCATGGCGGTGATCGCGGACACTTTGTCGCCCATCAGGCGGATGGTGTCGGCTTTCGGGCCGATGAAGATAAAGCCGGAGCGCTCAACCTGCTCAGCAAAGTTGGCGTTCTCAGAGAGGAAGCCATACCCCGGGTGAATTGCTACCGCGCCGGTGATCTCAGCGGCGCTGATGATAGCCGGGATGTTCAGATAGCTTTTTACGGACGGAGCCGGACCGATGCAGACCGTCTCATCCGCTAACAATACGTGTTTTAGATCGCGATCCGCGGTGGAATGCACAGCAACGGTCTTGATGCCCAGTTCTTTACAGGCACGCAGGATGCGCAGTGCGATCTCGCCACGGTTAGCGATGACAATTTTATCCAGCATGTTCGCCTCGTTACTCGATAACTACCAGCGGCTCGTCGAATTCTACCGGTTGGCCGCTTTCGATCAGAATGGCTTTCACCACGCCGGCTTTGTCGGCTTCGATCTGGTTCATCATTTTCATCGCTTCGACGATGCACAGGGTGTCGCCCACGTTAACTTTCTGGCCAACTTCCACAAACGCTTTCGCGTCCGGGCTTGGCGTACGATAGAAAGTACCAACCATCGGGGAACGTACGATGTGACCACTGATTTCCGCTTTTGCCGGCGCTTCTGCTGCTGCAGCTGGCGCGGCAGCCGCGGCGGCAGGTGCCTGAGGCTGCATCATCGGCGCAGCATAAGCCTGCTGCATAACCGGATAGCTTGCGGCCGGTGCAGAGCGGCTGATGCGAACAGACTCTTCGCCTTCAGAAATTTCCAGTTCGGAGATACCTGATTCTTCAACCAGCTCGATCAGTTTTTTAATCTTACGAATATCCATGAGTGGGTTCCGTACTCTTTGTTTAGTGTGATTGTGACAGGCGTTTTACCGCCGTCTGTAAAGCGTATGAATAGCCGTCCGCCCCCAGTCCGCAGATAACGCCAGCGGCGATATCTGACAGATACGAATGCTGGCGGAAGGGTTCGCGTGCATGCACATTGCTCAGGTGAATCTCGATAAACGGGATGTTCACGGCAAGCAACGCGTCACGGATTGCTACGCTGGTATGCGTGAACGCGGCCGGATTAATCAGGATATAGTCCACGTTGTCTTTAGCCTGATGAATTCGGTCGATTAACGCATGCTCCGCGTTGGACTGCAGGTGATCCAGGCTCACATTCAGCGCCGCTGCTTCAGATGTTAAATGGTTAACAATCTCAGCCAGCGTGAGAGATCCATACTTCTCTGGCTCGCGGGTACCGAGCATGTTAATGTTTGGACCATTCAAAAGCAAAATGTGAAACTTGTCTGCCATCGTGTGGCCATCTCCTGCCATTTTCGGGTAAAAAACAACATATACCTTCAATGCGCCCTTGTCACCTTTTCAGGGTCAGAAAACCCTGTCAGGAAAGCCAAAGTCGCACATTATAACGATTTCGTAGCAATTGGCAGCTAAATACTGGTCTTATCAGGGAAGATTATCAACCGCTATCTTAAAAAGAGTCGCGGTTGATAAAGGATCTGCGGGAAACTGCACATTACCGGATTCAGCGCCACCACTGGCGAAACTTCTTGTAACGCCATGCCAGGAGCGCGACTGCCAGCAGGGCATAAATGATGGGCTGCGGTGAGAGGATCTTCACTGACCACAGGTAGTGAATCGGCGCGAGGATCGCCACCAGATAGACGAAATTGTGTAAAAGTTGCCAACGGCGGCCCAGTTTTCGCTGCATCGCCTGCGTCGACGTCGCCGCCAGCGCCAGCAGGATCGCCCAACTGACCATGCCTAACGTCAGATAGGGGCGGTTGATAATCTCCGAGCCCAGTAGCGCCAGATTGTTAATGCCCAGCTCCAGCAGGGTATAGCTGGTCAGGTGCAGGGTCGCCCAGGCGAAACACCATAAACCTAACAGGCGGCGAACGCGAATCAATAATGGCTGTTTCGCGTAGCGCGCCAGCGGGGAGACCAGCAGCGTCGCCAGCAGAAACTTCAGCGCCATCCTGCCGGTAAAATGCTGGATATCCTTGGCCGGATCGGCGCTAAAGTAGCCCTGGTGCCCGGCCCAGAATAACCAGACCAGCGGCAAAAACCCCGCCAGATGAAGTAAAACCTTCAACCAGGCGATCTGTTTGACGGTGAAACGCACTAGAAGTTCTCCCGCAGATTCATGCCGCGATACAGCGACGCCACCTCGTCGGCATAGCCGTTAAACAGCAGCGTCGGTTGACGTTTCACATCGAGCACGCCGCCGGCACCGATAAACCGCTCGCTAGCCTGTGACCAGCGGGGGTGATCGACGTGCGGATTGACGTTGGCGAAGAAGCCGTATTCGTCCGGCGCCGCGAGGTTCCAGGTGGTCGGTGGCCGCTCGCGGGTCAGTTCAATGCTGACGATGGATTTAATGCCTTTGAAACCGTACTTCCACGGCACGGTAAGGCGGACCGGCGCGCCGTTTTGCGGCGGCAGCGCTTTGCCATACACCCCGACGGTGAGCAGCGTCAGCGGGTGCAGCGCTTCATCCAGCCGCAACCCCTCCACGTAAGGGTAAGCGAGCCCGCCGCCGATAAACCGATCTTTCTGCCCGGGCATTTGATCCGGGGCATAGAGGGTTTTGAAGGCCACATAGCGCGCGTTGCTGGTGGGCTCCACCAGCGCCAACAGCTTATGCAGCGGGAAGCCGACCCAGGGGACCACCATCGACCAGGCTTCCACGCAGCGCATACGGTAAATACGCTCTTCCAGCGGGAAGCGTTTGGTCAGATCGTCATGGTCAAGGGTCAGCGGCTTCGCCACCTCACCGCCGATGGTCAACGTCCAGGGATCGGTGCGCAGGCTACCCGCGTTCGCCGCCGGATCGGCTTTATCGAGGCCGAATTCATAAAAGTTATTGTAGCCGGAGACTTTATCTTCCGGAGTAAGCGTCAGGTTAGCCTGCCATTCAGCGGGTTTAGCAAAGTCCAGGGCCTTGCCCGCCGGGGCTGGCGGACGGTCGTGGCCTTTAAACCAGTCCAGCAGGTCGGCCTGTGCGGCGGCGGGAAGCGAAAGGGCGGTCGCGCTGATGCCCAGCATTTTCAGCACCTGGCGCCGCTGGAGCATAAAAACGGATTCGGCCGTGACGTCGGCTTCCGTCAGTTTTTTTCTTTTCATGGTGTCCTCCGTCATGCGTTTCCCTAAGCATGACGGAGGCGGCGATGAATCGCGAATATGTCACGAAAAATTGCACATTAGGCGCATTCGCCACCGCCGAAGCTGGGGCGCGGTCGTCCAGGAATCATCGGAAAGTGGCGCAAGACGTTTCCTTTAACGCGCCTGACCCGGCATCTTTAGCAGGGGAAAAAAGCGGGCGGGAGGCTGGCAGGATGGAAAATTAGCAATAATGTGCGCCGCTGGCGCGGGTTTGCCATCCAGCGTCTAAAATTAAAGTGCTTCTGGCGCAGGCCGCAGGCGGGCGGCGTTTGGCAAATTTTTTCTGCCGACTATACTCGCTATCGGCATACTTTCGCCGATAATACGCATTCCATTGCCAGACTCGCCATCTTTGATAGTATGCGTCGCGCTTTAAAAGGTTAATGCTAGCGTCAAGGCGCGCGCCGGCACGGGAGCCTGATGGTTCATCGGGCAGTCATTCACTCGCGGAGTTAACACAGGGATGCGATTAACGACGAAGTTCTCAGCCTTTATCACGCTGCTAACTAGCCTGACCATCTTTGTCACGCTGATTGGCGCTTCGCTGAGTTTTTACAACGGCATTGAGAACAAGGTCGAAAACCGGGTTCAGGCGGTGGCGACCATGCTGGATAACCGGCTCATCACCACCTCTTTTGATAAGCTTGAGCCGCAGCTGGATGAGCTGATGACGCCGATAGAGATCGTGCATATCGATTTCATGCTTAACGGTAAACCGCTCTACAGCCACTCCCGAACCGACAGCTACCGCCCGCTGGGCAGTCATGAGCAATTCCGTGAGATCACGGTCCCGTCGTTGAAACATCCCGGTATCACCCTGCATCTGGTCTACGTTGACCCGATGGTGAACTATTTCCGTTCGCTGTCAATCACCGCCCCGCTGTCGATCTCCATCGGCTTCATGGTGGTGATTATTTTCTTCGCCGTCCGCTGGATACGCCGCCAGCTGGCAGGTCAGGAACTGCTTGAGCTTCGTTCCACGCGCATCCTGAGCGGCGAGCGCGGGCCGCAGGTGCGCGGGTCAGTCTATGAATGGCCTGCCAGCACCAGTAGCGCGCTGGATATGCTGCTGTCGGAGCTGCAATTCGCCAGCGATCAGCGCAGCCGGATGGATACGCTGATTCGCTCCTATGCGGCACAGGATTCCAAAACCGGGCTGAACAATCGCCTGTTTTTTGACAATCAGTTGGCCACGCTGCTCGAAGATCAGGAGAAGGTGGGGGCGTACGGCATCGTGATGATGATCCGTCTGCCGGAGTTTGATCTGCTGCGGGACAACTGGGGACGAGCGGCGGCCGAAGAACATTACTTCACGCTAATCAACCTGCTCTCTACCTTTATTATGCGTTACCCTGGCGCGCTGCTGGCCCGCTATCACCGTAGCGACTTCGCCGTGCTGCTGCCGCACCGCACGTTAAAAGAGGCGGATAGCATCGCTGGACTGTTGCTGAAGGCCATGGACGCGCTGCCTCCGACGCGCATTCTCGATCGTGACGATATGATGCATATCGGCATCTGTTCTTTCCGCAGTGGACAATCGGCGGCGCAAGTGATGGAACATGCTGAAGCAGCAACGCGCAACGCGGTGCTGCAGGGCAGCAACAGCTGGTCGGTCTATGACGATACCCTTCCGGAGAAAGGCCGCGGCAACGTTCGCTGGCGGACGCTGATCGAACAGATGCTGAGCCGCGGCGGGCCGCGGTTGTATCAGAAACCCGCCGTCACTCGCGATGGCCGGGTGCATCACCGTGAACTGATGTCGCGGATGTACGACGGTAAGGAAGAGGTGATCGCCGCCGAGTATATGCCGATGGTGCTGCAGTTTGGCCTGGCGGAGGAGTATGACCGCCTGCAGGTGACGCGCCTGCTGCCATTTTTAGGCTTCTGGCCCGAGGAGAATCTGGCGCTCCAGCTGTCGGTGGAGTCGCTGATCCGTCCGCGATTCCAGCGCTGGCTGCGTGATGCTCTGATGCAGTGCGAAAAATCGCAGCGTCAGCGGATTATTTTTGAACTTGCTGAGGCAGATGTTTGTCAATATATCGGCCGTCTACAGCCGGTTATGCGGTTGGTTAACGCGCTTGGCGTTCGGGTGGCGGTGGTTCAGGCAGGGTTAACCCTGGTGGGAACTAGCTGGATCAAGCAGCTGGATGCGGAGCTGATCAAACTGCATCCGGGGCTGGCGCGCAACATCGAAAAGCGCAGCGAGAACCAGCTGCTGGTGCAAAGCCTGGTGGAAGCCTGTAAAGGCATGCCTATGCAAGTTTTTGCGACGGGCGTACGCAGCCGCAGCGAGTGGCTGGTACTGTCCCAATGCGGTGTCACGGGCGGGCAGGGGGAATTTTTTGCCGCCTCACAGCCACTTGACACAAATGTGAAAAAATATTCGCAAAGATACTCGGTTTGATCTGCCGTTTAGCGTGATTTCACGTAGAATAACGCGCGCCATCGTGAAGGGGGTGTGCTTGTCTACCTGCCGGATCATCGCAATGTAAATGCCAGTGACCCTCCTTTGACAGGTTACAAATTCAGGCGTGGAGCGCTGCTGAAGATTTCAGCAATGAACGGAGTCGGAAAAATTTGTAACAAAGGAAATGAACTGCACTAATTTTCACCGCAGCAGGTGATTTTTGCGCCTTGTCGCTGCTGCGTGTGGTTGGTAAAGTAAGCGGATTTTGTTTTCCGCCCCAGCTTTCAGGATTATCCCTTAGTATGTTGAAAAAATTTCGTGGCATGTTTTCCAATGACCTGTCCATTGACCTGGGTACCGCGAATACCCTTATTTACGTAAAAGGACAAGGCATCGTATTGAATGAGCCTTCCGTGGTGGCCATTCGTCAGGATCGTGCCGGATCGCCGAAAAGCGTCGCCGCCGTGGGTCATGAAGCGAAGCAGATGCTCGGCCGTACCCCGGGTAATATCGCGGCGATTCGCCCGATGAAGGACGGCGTTATCGCTGACTTCTTCGTGACGGAAAAGATGCTGCAGCACTTTATCAAACAAGTGCACAGCAACAGCTTTATGCGCCCGAGCCCGCGCGTACTGGTCTGCGTGCCGGTTGGCGCCACCCAGGTTGAGCGTCGTGCTATCCGTGAATCCGCGCAGGGCGCAGGCGCTCGCGAAGTGTTCCTGATTGAAGAACCGATGGCGGCCGCGATCGGCGCTGGCCTGCCGGTTTCTGAAGCGACCGGTTCCATGGTAGTGGATATCGGCGGCGGTACCACCGAGGTGGCGGTTATCTCCCTGAACGGCGTGGTTTACTCTTCTTCCGTGCGTATCGGCGGCGACCGTTTCGACGAAGCCGTCATCAATTACGTGCGTCGTAACTACGGCTCCCTGATCGGTGAAGCGACCGCTGAGCGTATCAAACATGAAATCGGTTCGGCTTATCCGGGCGATGAAGTGCGTGAAATTGAAGTGCGCGGCCGTAACCTGGCGGAAGGCGTGCCACGCGGTTTCACCCTGAACTCAAACGAAATTCTTGAAGCGCTGCAGGAGCCGCTGACCGGCATCGTGAGCGCGGTCATGGTTGCCCTTGAGCAGTGCCCGCCGGAACTGGCGTCTGATATCTCCGAGCGCGGGATGGTTCTCACCGGCGGTGGTGCGCTGCTGCGCAACCTGGACCGTCTGTTAATGGAAGAAACCGGTATTCCAGTCGTGGTTGCTGAAGATCCGCTGACCTGCGTAGCGCGTGGCGGCGGCAAGGCGCTGGAAATGATCGACATGCACGGCGGCGACCTGTTTAGCGAAGAGTAGTCAGCCTGAAGGTCCGGGGTGGCTTACCCGCTGCCCCAGGTCTTTACTGACACGAGAATACGCATAGCCTATGAAGCCAATTTTTAGCCGTGGCCCCTCGCTACAGATTCGCCTTATTCTGGCGGTGCTGGTGGCGCTTGGCGTGATTATCGCCGACAGCCGCCTGGGTACGTTCAGTCAAATCAGAACGTACATGGATACAGCCGTCAGCCCTTTCTACTTTGTCTCTAATGGTCCCCGGGAACTGCTCGACAGCGTATCGCAGACGCTGGCTACCCGTGACCAGCTCGAACTGGAAAACCGCGCGCTGCGTCAGGAGCTGTTGTTGAAAAACAGCGATCTGCTGATGCTGGGCCAGTACAAGCAGGAGAACGCACGCCTGCGTGAACTGCTTGGCTCGCCGCTGCGCCAGGACGAGCAAAAAATGGTGACCCAGGTCATCTCAACGGTCAACGACCCCTACAGCGATCAGGTGGTTATCGATAAGGGCAGCGTCAACGGCGTCTACGAAGGCCAGCCGGTTATCAGCGATAAAGGCGTGGTGGGGCAGGTCGTGGCGGTAGCGAAAATGACCAGCCGGGTACTGCTGATCTGTGATGCCACCCATGCGTTGCCGATCCAGGTCCTGCGTAACGACATTCGCGTCATTGCCGCCGGTAACGGCTGCACCGACGACCTCCAGCTTGAGCATCTGCCGGCCAATACCGATATTCGCGTCGGCGATGTGCTGGTGACCTCCGGTCTTGGCGGCCGTTTCCCGGAAGGGTACCCGGTTGGGGTTGTCTCTTCAGTGAAACTGGACACCCAGCGCGCCTACACGGTGATCCAGGCGCGTCCGACGGCCGGTCTGCAGCGTTTGCGCTATCTGCTGCTGCTGTGGGGCGCCGATCGCAATGGCGCTAATCCGATGACTCCGGAAGAGGTTCATCGCGTGGCTAACGAACGCCTGATGCAGATGATGCCGCAGGTGTTGCCTGCGCCGGATGCGATGGGGCCGCAGATGCCGGCGCCCGCCACCGGGCTGACGCCGTCTCAGCCGTCGCAGCCTGCAGGGGGGCAATAGTGGCAAGTTACCGTAGCCAGGGACGCTGGGTTATCTGGCTCTCGTTTCTTATAGCGCTATTGCTGCAAATTATGCCCTGGCCGGCGGACATCAGCGTTTTCCGGCCCAACTGGGTATTATTGATCCTGCTGTACTGGATCCTCGCGCTGCCGCACCGGGTGAACGTGGGGACGGGCTTCGTGATGGGGGCTATTCTTGATCTCATCAGCGGCTCGACGCTGGGCGTTCGCGCGCTGTCCTTAAGCATCGTCGCCTATCTGGTGGCGCTGAAGTATCAGCTGTTCCGTAACCTGGCGCTGTGGCAACAGGCGCTGGTGGTCATGCTGTTATCCCTCGCCGTGGATATCATTGTTTTCTGGGCAGAGTTTTTAGTGATCAACGTCTCTTTCCGTCCGGAAGTATTCTGGAGTAGTGTAGTAAACGGTATCCTCTGGCCATGGCTCTTCCTGCTGATGCGTAAAGTGCGTCAGCAATTTGCAGTGCAATAAGGTTGATATGACAACTCTGTATCTTGCTTCTGGTTCCCCGCGTCGGCAGGAACTGCTGACTCAGCTTGGTCTCGCGTTCGAGCGTCTGGTTCCTGGTATCGAGGAGCAGCGCCAGCCGCAGGAGAGCGCACAGCACTATGTCGTCCGTCTGGCGCGTGAAAAGGCGCAGGCCGGAGTGGCGCTGGCATCGCGGGATTTGCCGGTGTTGGGAGCGGATACGATTGTTATTTTGAACGGCGAAGTGCTGGAAAAACCGCGCGACGCCGAACACGCTGCAGCGATGCTGCGCCTGCTTTCCGGCCAAACCCATCAGGTCATGACCGCGGTGGCGCTGGCGGATAAGCAGCAGACGTTGGATTGTCTGGTGGTCACGGAAGTGACCTTCCGAACGCTCAGCGAGCAGGATATCGCCGATTATGTGGCCAGCGGCGAGCCTTTAGATAAAGCAGGTGCATACGGTATTCAAGGGTTGGGTGGCTGCTTCGTCAGGAAGATTAATGGCAGCTATCACGCCGTAGTCGGCTTACCGCTGGTGGAAACGTATGAGTTGCTCAGTAACTTTAACTCACTGCGTAAAGAAAAGGGATAAAGATGACGGCTGAATTATTAGTGAACGTAACGCCATCCGAAACGCGCGTTGCGTATATTGATGGCGGTATTCTGCAGGAAATCCATATTGAGCGTGAAGCGCGACGCGGAATAGTAGGCAATATCTACAAAGGTCGTGTTAGCCGAGTGCTGCCGGGAATGCAGGCGGCTTTTGTAGATATTGGTCTGGATAAGGCGGCGTTCCTCCACGCCTCCGATATCATGCCGCATACCGAATGCGTTGCCGGTGAGGAGCAAAAGCAGTTTACCGTGCGCGATATTTCGGAGCTGGTGCGTCAGGGCCAGGACCTGATGGTTCAGGTGGTTAAAGATCCGCTCGGTACCAAAGGCGCGCGTCTGACCACCGATATTACCCTGCCTTCCCGCTATCTGGTTTTTATGCCAGGCGCCTCCCATGTGGGGGTCTCTCAGCGGATTGAAAGCGAAGCCGAGCGCGAGCGGCTGAAAAAGGTCGTGGCAGAGTACTGCGACGAGCAGGGCGGGTTTATCATTCGCACCGCCGCGGAAGGGGTCCACGAGCAGGAGATGGCCGCCGATGCCGCCTATCTTAAGCGCGTATGGACCAAAGTGATGGAGCGCAAAAAGCGCAACCAGACCCGCTATCAGCTGTACGGCGAGCTGGCCCTGGCTCAGCGCGTGCTGCGGGATTTTGCCGATGCGCATCTCGATCGTATTCGCGTCGACTCGCGGCTGACCTATGAGGCGCTGCTGGAATTTACCGCCGAATATATTCCGGAAATGACCAGCAAGCTGGAACACTACAGCGGCCGTCAGCCGATATTCGATCTCTTTGACGTTGAGAACGAAATTCAACGCGCGCTGGAGCGTAAAGTCGAGCTCAAGTCCGGGGGCTATCTGATCATCGACCAGACCGAGGCGATGACCACCATCGATATCAACACCGGGGCGTTTGTTGGGCACCGCAATCTTGACGATACTATCTTCAATACCAATATCGAAGCCACCCAGGCGATAGCCCGCCAGCTGCGTTTGCGTAACCTCGGCGGCATTATCATCATTGATTTCATCGACATGAACAATGAAGACCATCGCCGGCGGGTGTTGCACTCCCTGGAGCAGGCCCTCAGCAAAGACCGGGTGAAGACCAGCATCAACGGTTTCTCCCAGCTGGGTCTGGTGGAGATGACCCGGAAACGCACCCGCGAAAGCGTGGAGCATGTGCTGTGCAACGAATGCCCGACCTGCCACGGACGCGGAACGGTAAAGTCCGTGGAAACGGTATGCTATGAGATTATGCGTGAGATCGTTCGCGTGCATCATGCTTATGATTCCGATCGCTTCCTGGTCTATGCTTCCCCTGCGGTGGCGGAAACCCTGAAAGGGGAAGAGTCGCATGCGCTGGCGGAAGTGGAGATCTTTGTCGGCAAGCAGGTGAAGGTACAAATTGAGCCGCTCTATAATCAAGAGCAGTTCGATGTGGTTATGATGTAATACACCGCGTCATTGTGCGGCTGACAAGGAGAGAGGCGTGAGGCGACTGCCCGGGATTTTATTGCTCACCGTGGCAACATTGATTGTTATCGTCGCGCTGCTGGTGAGTGGCTTGCGTCTCGTGTTGCCGCAGCTCGACGCCTGGCGTCCGCAGCTGCTGGAGAAAATCTCCGCCCTCACCGGCACGCCGGTGGATGCCTCGCAGATCGCCGCCAGCTGGCAAACTTTTGGCCCAACATTAGATGTCCGCGATATTCATGTTGGGCTGAAGGATGGCGGGACAATGGCGGTCAAGCGCGTGACCCTGGCGCTGGACGTCTGGCAAAGTCTGCTGCATATGCGCTGGCAGTTTCGCGATCTTACCTTCTGGCAGCTGCAGGTCCATACCAATACTCCGATTCAGACCAATGACGGCGGCGAAAGTCTGAAAACCGATCGCATCAGCGATCTCTTTTTACGTCAGTTCGACCACTTTACTCTGCGCGACAGCCATCTGAGCTTCTTGACCATTTCTGGTCAGCGGGCGGAGCTGGCGGTCCCGCAGCTGACCTGGCTTAATGGCAGGAACCGTCACCGCGCCGAGGGGCAGCTCAGCCTTTCCAGTCTCACCGGCCAGCATGGCGTCATGCAGGTGCGGATGGATCTCCGCGATGAGGATGGCCTGCTGAATAAAGGCCGGGTCTGGCTGCAGGCTGACGATATTGACGTCAAACCCTGGCTGGGCCGCTGGATGCAGGACAATATCGCGCTGAAAAGCGCCCGCTTCAGCCTCGAAGGCTGGATGACTATTGAAAAAGGCGATGTAGCCAGCGGCGACGTATGGCTGAAAAAAGGGGGCGCCAGCTGGCAAGGGGATAGCGAGGTTCATCATCTGTCAGTGGATAACCTGACGGCGCATCTCTCTCACGACAAGCAGAGCTGGGGCTTCTATATTCCCGATACGCGGATCGCGATCGACGATAAACCGTGGCCAAGCGGCGCGCTGGCGATGGCGTGGATCCCGGGGCAGGATGTCGGTGGCGACGGTCATCAGCGTAGCGATGAATTACGTATTCGCGCCAGCAATTTAGCGCTCAGTGGCCTGAGCGGATTGCAGCCGTTTGCCGATAAGCTGGCGCCTTCTTTGGGCGAACTCTGGCGCACCACGCAGCCCAGCGGCAAAATCAATCTGCTGGCTCTCGATATTCCCCTGCAGGCGACGGAGAAAACGCGCTTTCAGGCGCAGTGGAGCGATCTGGCGTGGAAGCAGTGGAAACTCCTGCCGGGAGCGGAACACTTTTCCGGCAGCCTGAATGGCAGCGTGGAGCACGGGGAACTGCGCGCCCGCATGACGAAGGCGCAGATGCCGTATGCCGGAGTTTTCCGGGCCCCGCTGGAGATCGCCGCTGGCGAAGCCACCCTCAGCTGGGTGAAAAATGACAAAGGCTTTATGCTTGATGGCCGCGATATTGACGTGCAGGCGACGGGGGTACGCGCCCGCGGCGGCTTCCGCTATCTGCAACCGCAGGGGGACGATCCGTGGCTGGGCATTCTGGCGGGGATCAGCACCAACGATGGCGGCCAGGCGTGGCGTTACTTCCCGGAAAACCTGATGGGCAAAGCGCTGGTGGACTATCTCAGCGGCGCGATTAAAGCCGGGCAGGCCCGCGATGCGACGCTGGTGTATGGCGGTAACCCACATCTGTTCCCGTATCCGCACAATGAAGGCCAGTTCCAGGTTTACGTCCCGCTGAAGAATGCCACTTTCGCTTTTCAACCGGACTGGCCGGCGCTGACCGGGCTGAATATCGACCTCAATTTTATCAACAGCGGCCTGTGGATGCGGGCGGATAAAGCGATGCTCGGCAATGTGACCGCCAGCAATCTCGATGCCGTGATCCCGGATTATGCGCAGGAAAAACTGCTGATTGATGCTGACATCAAAGGCCCGGGCAAAGAGGTGGGCCCTTATTTCAACACCACGCCATTGAAAGCCTCGCTCGGGGCAGCGCTGGATTCCCTGCAGCTGGATGGGGATGTGAGCGCTCGCTTACATCTGAATATCCCCCTCGACGGCGAGATGACCACCGCGAAAGGCGATGTACGGCTGCAGAATAATAGCTTGTTTATCAAACCATTAGATACTACGTTGCAGAACCTGAGCGGTAATTTCAGCTTCGTGAATGGCGATCTTAATAGCCAAACATTGAGCGCGACTTGGTTTAATCAGCCGCTGAACCTCAATTTTTCCACCCGCGAAGGCGAAAAAGCGTTTCTGGTGGATGTCGGGATGAATGCCAGCTGGCAGCCGTCGCGCACCGGGCTGCTGCCGAAAGCGGTTAATGAGACGCTGAGCGGTAGCGTTCCGTGGGAGGGCAAGGTCGCTATCGAGCTGCCGTACCACGGCAATGCCAGCTATAAGGTTGATATCAATGGCGATCTGAAGAATGTGAGCAGTCACTTACCTTCACCGGTCAACAAGTCCGCTGGCGAACCCCTGCCGGTCAAAATTAACGTCGCCGGCGGTCTGAGCAGCTTCGACCTGACCGGATCCGTTGGCGCGAAGAATCATATTAACAGCCGCTGGTTGCTGAACCGTAAGCTGACGCTGGACAGAGCGATCCTCACGACGGATAGCAAAGGCCTCTCTCCGCTGCCCGACCAGCCCGGCGTTGAACTCAATCTGCCGCCGATGGATGGCGCGCAGTGGCTGGCGCTGTTCCAGAAGGGCGCGGCGAATGAAGTCAGCAGCAGCGTCCTCTTTCCACCGCGCATTGTGCTGCGTACGCCGTCGCTGGCGCTGGCCGGCCAGCAATGGAACAACGTCAGCCTGATGTCGCAGCCGGTCGCCGGCGGCTCGCAGGTTGAGGCGCAGGGGCGTGAGATCAACGCCACCCTGACGATGCGCGACAATGCCCCGTGGCTGGCAAATGTGCGTTATCTCTATTTCAACCCGGCCAGCGCCAGCGGCAAGGGCGGAACGGAGAACGTGACTTCTCAGGCGGAGACGCGGCTGGATTTCCACGGCTGGCCCGATCTGCAACTGCGCTGCGCGGAATGCTGGCTGTGGGGGCAAAAATATGGCCGCATCGACGGCGATGTGACGATCAAGGGCGATACCTTAACGCTCTCCAACGGCCTGGTGGATACCGGGTTTGGCCGGCTGACGACCGACGGCGTGTGGGTTAACGCCCCTTCCGGGGTGCGCACCTCGCTGAAAGGCAGACTGCATGGCAATAAAACGGATGAATTTGCGGATTTCTTTGGCGTTTCCACACCGGTGAAGGATTCGCCGTTTGATATCGACTACGATCTCCACTGGCGCGCGCCGCCCTGGTCACCCGATGTCGCCTCGCTCAATGGGATCATTAAAAGCCACCTCGGCAAGGGGCAGTTTACCGACCTGAGTACCGGGCATGCAGGCCAGCTGCTGCGTTTGCTGAGCGTCGATGCCCTACTGCGCAAACTGCGCTTCGACTTCAGCGATACCTTCAGCGAAGGTTTTTACTTTGACTCGATTAACAGTACGGCATGGATTAAGGATGGCGTACTGCATACCGATGATACGCTGGTGGATGGTCTGGAGGCGGACATTGCCATGAAAGGGTCGGTCGATCTGGTGCGTCGCCAGCTGGATCTGCAGGCGGTGGTCGCGCCGGAGATCTCCGCGACCGTCGGCGTGGCGGCGGCTTTTGCTGTCAACCCGATTGTCGGCGCGGCGGTGTTTGCCGCCAGCAAGGTGCTGGGGCCGCTGTGGAACAAAGTCTCGATACTGCGCTATCGCATCACCGGCCCGATTGACCAGCCGCAGATCAATGAAGTGCTGCGCCAGGCGCGCAGCAACAAAAAGCAATGATTTGACGATTGCCGGGAATTGCCGCAATCTCAATAGATAGCCTTCTGTATTTCCGCCTGTCAGGCGGCAACAAACGAGTAGCATAACGATGAGTCTGAACCTGGTAAGTGAACAATTACTGTCGGCAAATGGCCTGAATCATCAGGACCTGTTTGCCATTCTTGGTCAACTGACCGAGCGCCGCCTCGATTACGGCGATCTTTATTTTCAGTCGAGCTATCACGAATCCTGGGTTCTGGAAGACAGCATCATTAAAGATGGGTCGTACAATATCGACCAGGGCGTAGGCGTGCGCGCCGTCAGCGGCGAAAAAACGGGCTTTGCCTACGCTGACCAGATCAGCAAGCTGGCGCTGGAGCAGAGCGCCCAGGCGGCGCGGACCATTGTGCGCGAGACCGGCAATGGCAAAGTACAGACCCTCGGCGCCGTAGAGCACAGCGCCCTCTATACCAGCATCGACCCGCTGCAGAGTATGAGCCGGGAAGAGAAGCTGGATATTCTCCGCCGGGTCGACAAAGTCGCTCGCGCGGCGGATCAGCGTGTGCAGGAGGTTTCGGCCAGCCTGAGCGGCGTCTATGAACTGATTCTGGTGGCCGCCACCGACGGCACTCTGGCCGCGGACGTTCGTCCGCTGGTGCGCCTCTCGGTCAGCGTACTGGTGGAAGAGGACGGCAAACGCGAGCGCGGCAGCAGCGGCGGCGGCGGGCGTTTTGGCTATGACTATTTCCTCGCCTCTCAGGAGGGCGAAGTGCGGGCCGACGCCTGGGCGAAAGAAGCGGTGCGCATGGCGCTGGTTAACCTCTCGGCGGTCGCCGCCCCGGCGGGAATGCTGCCGGTGGTGCTCGGCGCCGGCTGGCCTGGCGTCCTGCTGCACGAAGCGGTCGGTCATGGCCTGGAAGGCGATTTCAACCGTCGCGGCACCTCGGTCTTTAGCGGCCATATGGGGGAATTAGTCGCGTCTGAACTGTGCACCGTCGTGGACGACGGCACCATCGTCGACCGTCGTGGCTCGGTGGCTATCGATGATGAAGGCACGCCGGGTCAATACAATGTGCTGATCGAAAACGGCATCCTGAAAGGCTACATGCAGGATAAACTCAATGCGCGTCTGATGGGCGTCGCGTCGACCGGCAACGGCCGCCGTGAATCCTATGCCCATCTGCCAATGCCGCGTATGACCAACACCTATATGCTGGCGGGCCAGTCCACGCCGCAGGAGATTATCGAGTCGGTGGACTATGGTATCTTCGCGCCTAACTTCGGCGGCGGGCAGGTGGATATTACCTCCGGTAAGTTTGTCTTCTCCACCTCCGAGGCCTATCTGATCGAAAAAGGAAAGGTCACGAAGGCGGTGAAAGGGGCGACCCTGATCGGCTCCGGGATTGAGACCATGCAGCAGATTTCGATGGTGGGTAACGATCTGCGTCTGGATAACGGCGTCGGCGTCTGTGGCAAAGAGGGCCAGAGCGTGCCGGTGGGCGTTGGCCAGCCGACCCTGAAGGTTGATAATCTTACCGTCGGCGGCACCGCCTGATCCTGACCGGGTTCCCGGCTTCGCCGGGAACCGCTTCAGCGGGCGATCCCTCTCCCGTGCATCCCCTGATAGATCTTCGCCACGTCGACAAAATATTCCGTCAGATAGTTGATACAGACCTGCACTTTCAGCGGCAGTTTATCCTTTTCGGTATACAAGGCGTAAACCGGCCGCGGATCGGACTGGTAGCTCGGCAGCAGGATCTCAAGCTCACCACGATTGATCTCTTCGATCGCCCACATCAACGGCACATAGGCGATACCCACCCCGGCGGTCAGCCAGCGCACCAGCGTCATGGGGTCGTTGGTCACAAAGCGCCCCTGCGGGGTCAGGCGGGTTGAGATCCCTTCCGGCGCGATAATGACAAACTCATTGTCCGGCCGCACGCTATATTCCAGCCAGGCATGCCCGGTAAGATCGGCCGGTTTCTCCGGATTGCCAGCCTGCGCCAGATAGCTTTTCGCGGCGCATAATACCATCGGCATTGATCCCAGGCGGCGGGAAAAAAGGCTGGAATCCTGCAGGGCACCCACGCGGATCACCACGTCAAGACCGTCGGCGATCAGGTCCGGCGCAGGTATGCCGGTGACCAGATTGACGGAGAGCCCGGGGTATTCTTTCAGCATTTTCGCCGTTATGCGCGCCAGAACATTCTGTGCCATAGTTGAAGAGCAGCCGATACGCAGCGTCCCGATGGGGGTGTTGTTAAATGCGTATAATTGCTCATGGACATCCTGCGCTTCAAACAGCATCCTACGGCAGCCCTGATAGTAAATTTTACCCGCTTCCGTTAAGCCAAGGCTGCGGGTGCTGCGGTTGAGCAGCTTCACCTGCAGCTCATCTTCCAGTTTGGCGACGGTCTGACTGATTGAGGAAACGCTCATCTGAAGCTGGCGGGCCGCTGCGGTGAAGGAACCTAATTCGACCACTTTGGCGAAAACGGACATGCGCTTTAATCGTTCCATTATTCACTCTGGCTTAAAAGTGATTTAGATCACACATTGTAGATAATGCGGCAATCGTTACGTTAATATATTGTTAGCTACATAATAAACGCATCTGCTCACTACCTGTACGCTTCTTATTCAAGGTCATCATGAGTCTGTTTCCTGTCATCGTGATTTTCGGCTTATCGTTTCCGCCGATCTTCTTCGAGTTGCTGTTGTCGCTGGCCATCTTCTGGCTGGTGCACCGATTGCTGGTTCCGACCGGCATTTACGATTTTGTCTGGCACCCTGCACTGTTTAATACGGCGCTATATTGCTGCCTTTTTTATTTGATATCGCGCTTGTTCGTTTGAGGTTGATGTGAAAACACTAACAAGAAATATCCTCCGTACTGCTATTACCGTGATACTGGTCATTTTGGCCTTCGTAGCGATTTTCCGCGCCTGGGTTTACTACACCGCCTCGCCGTGGACGCGGGATGCGCGCTTTAGCGCCGACATTGTGGCCATTGCCCCCGACGTCTCCGGGCTGATCTCCCAGGTAAACGTCAAGGATAACCAACTGGTTAAGAAAGACCAGGTATTGTTCGTTATTGACCAGCCTCGTTACCAAAAAGCGCTGGCGCAGGCGGAAGCCGATGTCGCCTACTACCAGACGTTAGCCCAGGAAAAACGTGTCGAAGCCGGTCGGCGTAATAAGCTTGGCGTCCAGGCGATGTCGCGGGAAGAGATTGACCAGGCGAACAATGTGCTGCAGACGGTTGAGCATCAGCTGGCGAAAGCGGTGGCCAGCCGCGACCTGGCCAGACTGGACCTGGAGCGCACGGAGATTCGCGCCCCTGCGGATGGTTGGGTAACCAACCTTAACGTCTATACCGGGGAATTTATCACCCGCGGCTCCACGGCGGTGGCGCTGGTGAAAGAGAATACATTTTACGTCATGGCCTATCTGGAAGAGACCAAACTGGAAGGCGTCCGTCCTGGCTACCGGGCGGAAATTACCCCGCTTGGCAGCAGCAAAACCATAAAAGGCACGGTGGACAGTATCGCTGCGGGGGTAACCAACGCCAGCAGCAGCAGCGACTCGAAAGGGATGGCCTCGGTGGATTCCAACCTTGAATGGGTGCGTCTGGCGCAGCGTGTGCCGGTACGTATTCGCCTTGACCACCAGCAGGGGAATCTGTGGCCATCGGGCACCACGGCGACGGTGGTGATCACCGGTAAAGAAGACCGTGATACCAGCCAGGCCAACTTCTTCCAGAAACTGGCTATGCGCCTGCGCGAATTCGGTTAATCGCTATGGGGACATATACTATTGCTCCCCAGCATCTCCGCTTTGCCATTAAGCTTGCATGCGCGGTGGTGCTGGCGCTGTTCGTCGGCTTCCATTTTCAGCTCGAAACGCCGCGCTGGGCGGTGCTGACCGCGGCAATCGTCGCCGCTGGCCCGGCCTTTGCCGCCGGAGGAGAGCCGTACTCCGGAGCGATCCGCTATCGCGGCATGTTGCGTATTGCCGGGACCTTTATCGGCTGTATTGCGGCGCTGGTTATCATCATCCTGATGATCCGCGCCCCTCTGCTGATGATGCTGGTCTGCTGCCTGTGGGCCGGGTTTTGTACCTGGGTTTCGTCGCTGGTCAAGGTCGAAAACTCCTATGCCTGGGGACTGGCCGGCTACACCGCGCTGATTATCATTATTACCATCCACACCGATCCGATGCTGGCGCCGCAGTTTGCCGTTGAGCGCTGCAGCGAAATTGTCATCGGGATTGTCAGCGCCATCGTCGCCGATCTGCTTTTCTCCCCGCGTTCGATTAAAAAAGAGATCGACCTTGAGCTGGATAACCTGCTGATTGCCCAGTATAAGCTGATGCAGTTATGCATTGCGCACGGCGAAAAAGAGGAAGTGGATCAGGCCTGGGGAGCGCTGGTGCGTCGCACCACCGCGCTGGAAGGCATGCGCAGTAACCTGATTATGGAATCCTCTCGCTGGGCTAAGGCGAATCAACGCCTGAAGGCGATCAATACCCTCTCGCTAACGCTTATCACCCAGGCTTGCGAAACCTACCTGATTCAGAACTCGCGACCGGAAATGGTGACGGACGACTACCGCGAGCTGTTTGCTGAGCCGGTTGAGACAGTGCAGGATGTTCACCAGCAGCTGAAGCGTATGCGTCGCTTCCTGACCTGGAAAGGCGAGCATAATACGCCGGTCACCATCTACAGCTGGGTAGGCGCAGCCACCCGTTACCTGCTGCTTAAGCGTGGCGTCGTGGGCAATACCAAAATCAGCCGCATCGAAGACGGTGTATTGCGCGGCGAAACGGTGGTTAAAGTGGAGTCCGCCGAGCGTCACCACGCGATGGTGAACTTCTGGCGCACCTCCGTCTCCTGTATCCTCGGGACGCTGTTCTGGCTGTGGACGGGCTGGACCTCAGGCAGCGGGGCGATGGTAATGATTGCCGTGGTTACCGCGCTGGCGATGCGTCTACCTAACCCGAGAATGGTGGCGATAGACTTCCTCTACGGTACTCTGGCGGCGTTACCGCTGGGTACCCTGTACTTTCTGGTGATCATGCCGGCGACGCAGCAGAGTATGCTGCTGCTCTGTATCAGCCTGGCGGCGATGGCGTTTTTTATCGGTATCGAAGTGCAGAAAAGGCGCCTCGGATCGCTGGGGGCGCTGGCGAGCACCATCAACATTCTGGTGCTGGATAACCCGATGCAATTCCAGTTCAGTCAGTTCCTCGACAGCGCGCTGGGGCAGATCGTCGGCTGTTTCCTCGCCTTGATGGTGATTCTGATTGTCAGGGATAACTCCCGGGCCAGAACCGGTCGGGTGCTGCTGAACCAGTTTGTCTCCGCGGCGGTCTCTTCGCTGACCACCAACTCGGCGCGTCGCAAAGAGAATCATCTGCCCGCGCTCTATCAGCAGCTGTTTTTGTTGCTCAACAAATTTCCCGGCGATGTCGCCCGTTTCCGTCTGGCGTTGACGTTAATCATTGCCCACCAGCGCCTGCGCGATGCGCCCGTGCCGGTGAACGAGGATTTGTCGGCGTTCCATCGCCAGCTGCGACGTACTGCGGATCATGTCATCTCCGCCGGGAGCGATGATAAGCGTCGGCGCTACTTTACCCGGCTGCTGGCGGAGCTTGATGTTTATCAGGAGAAGCTGCGGGTCTGGGAGGCTTCGCCGCAGGTGACCGAGCCGGTACGGCGACTGGTTGAGATGTTGCACAAGTACCAGCATGTGCTGACCAGCAGTTAACCCATAAACCGACGCCCAGGCGTCGGTTTTTTTATCGCTATACTTAACGGCGACAGGAAGAGAAGCGGGAGGGGCTGTCATGACCACCTATACGTTTGATTTTGACGAAATCGCCGAGCAACAGGATTTCTACCGGGAGTTCTCCCGGACCTTCGACCTGGCTCAGGATAAGGTCAACAACCTTGATTCGCTATGGGACGCGGTGACCGGTGGGCTGCTGCCGCTGCCGCTGGACATTGAGTTCATCCATTTAAATGACAAGCAGCGTCGGCGCTTTGGGGCATTAATTTTATTATTTGATGAAGCAGAGGAAGAGCTGGAGGGGGAGTTACGTTTTAACGCCCGTCAGGCATAAAAAAGCCCCCGGCAGGCGGGGGCAAGTCGTCGAAATAAGACGACGAGGGTTTATTTGTACAGCTCAGCGGTGGCGTGCCAGCTATCGCCGGTACGTGCTTCAATAATACGGTAGCTGCTGGCGCCTTCTTTCTCGGCTTTAGCGGCTAGTTCCTGACGCATGTCCATTGGCGCACTACCTACCTGGGAAACCGAGATGGTGCCCATGGACTGCAGGTTTTGTGCTTGTTCCGCGTTCACTTGTTGAACGGCCGCACTTGCGCCGAAAGAGAGAAGGGAAGCCAGGCCAAGGGATGCGATGATCATTGCGCGTTTCATAATCTTTACTCCAGTCTTTGTTTCGCCGCGGCGGGCGATGAATGGGGCCGGGCCGCGGTAGAGAATTTTTGTCGGTTAATCGTTGACGATCTAAAACTTATTTATACAGCTCAGCAGTGGCATGCCAGTGGTCGCCAGTGCGGGCTTCGATAATGCGGTAAGAAGAAGCTCCTTCTTCCTGCGCTTTTTTGTTCAGCATTTCATGCATATCCATCGGGGATGATGCTACCGCGCCGACGGATACTGTGCCGATGGCCTCGCGGCCCTGGGCCTGCTCGCTGTTGATAACGTCAGCGGCGAAAGCGCCAAACGACATGACGGACAGGATGCTGAGAGCTGCTACAGTGGTTTTGATTTTCATGATGTTCACCTCGTCGAATCTTTTTGTTGAGGGTCTTTGTTTCGTGACCCTCATCACAAAAACAAGTATACACTAATCACCAAAAATATTAATACCATGCTAATTGTTTTGTGCGTTAATAGTTACAATGGATTGCGCTTTTTATAACCGATAAGAATTAGAAATGACAAGTCGTAGACGGAGATAAGTTTTATTTCTAATAAAATCATAAAGGTATACGATTTTGATCTTTTGTGCGTTTTAGGCGTTTGCCTTACGTAAAAGAACGTATAGACAGGCTAAATCACACAAAATGTTAAATTTTTGTTGAGTTGAAAGGGGGGAGAGAAGAGGGAGTAATCCACCCTCTGACGGTTGCCAGAGGGGAATGCTCAGAGTTCCTGTTCGAACAGTACCAGGATAGCGTCGTGCAGATCTTTCACTGTGAAACCACGCGCTGGCGTGGTGAAGATGGTGTCATCCCCGGCGATGCTGCCAAGAATACCTTCCGCCTTGCCCAGCGAGTCGAGAAGACGGGCGATCAGCTGCGCTGCACCGGGGCTGGTATGGATCACCACGACGGCATCGTTATAGTCGATATCCAGCACCAGATTTTTCAGCGGGCTGGAGGTGGTCGGCACGCCAAGCTCGGCAGGCAGGCAATAGACCATTTCCATTTTGGCGTTACGGGTACGAACCGCGCCAAATTTGGTGAGCATGCGGGAAACCTTCGATTGGTTGATATTCTCGAAGCCCTCTTCCTGCAGCGCCTGAACGATCTCTCCCTGCGAGCTGAATTTCTCTTCTTTAAGCAGCGCTTTAAACGCTTTAACCAGTTCTTCTTGTTTTGCCGAACTTCGCATAAGTCACCCAGATTATGGTGGTAAAATCAACATCATTATGCATAACCGTGAATTTTTATGCAAATAATCCGCGAAGGGATAGGTCAATAATGTTATGAAGGGGGCATATTTTAGCAAAAAAACCGTATAAGGAACATGTTCTCATCACAACGCTTAAAGCCATGTAAAAGTAAATGAAATGTTATTGAGTTGGTGTTGTTTTGCGCAACTGGCTGGGTGTATTGTAACCAATAGTCGATCCGGTACTTCGCTTTGCTGGATGGTCAGTCAGGAAGCATAACGTGCGCCGCTGTTCTATTGCTACGCACAATCATGCATTCTTCAGCCATAATCATTGTAATTGTTCATCTTGTGAATTAAGGTCCAGGCGACGGAATAACGAAAGACTAAATTAACCATAATAAGGAGTTTAGGATGAAAGTTGCAGTCCTTGGCGCTGCCGGTGGTATCGGCCAGGCGCTTGCCCTACTACTTAAGACCCAACTGCCTTCAGGTTCAGAGCTCTCGTTGTACGACATCGCTCCGGTTACGCCGGGCGTGGCGGTAGATCTAAGTCATATCCCCACAGATGTAAAAATTAAAGGATTTTCCGGTGAAGATGCTACCCCAGCGCTGGAAGGCGCTGATGTGGTGCTGATCTCCGCGGGCGTAGCGCGTAAGCCCGGCATGGATCGTTCAGACCTGTTTAATGTGAATGCGGGTATCGTTAAGAACCTCGTGCAGCAGATTGCCAAAACCTGCCCGCAGGCCTGCATCGGCATTATCACCAACCCGGTGAATACCACCGTGGCTATCTCCGCCGAAGTGCTGAAAAAAGCTGGCGTGTACGATAAAAACAAACTGTTCGGCGTGACTACGCTGGACATCATCCGCTCCAATACCTTTGTGGCGGAGCTGAAAGGTAAATCGGCAACCGAGGTGGAAGTCCCGGTTATTGGCGGTCACTCCGGGGTCACCATTCTGCCTTTACTGTCGCAGATCCCGGGCGTCAGCTTTAGCGATCAGGAAGTGGCCGATCTGACTAAACGCATTCAAAACGCCGGTACCGAGGTCGTGGAAGCGAAAGCGGGCGGCGGGTCGGCGACTTTGTCGATGGGTCAGGCGGCTGCGCGCTTTGGTCTCTCTCTGGTTCGCGCCATGCAGGGAGAAAAAGGTGTAGTGGAGTGTGCCTACGTGGAAGGCGACGGCGAGTATGCGCGTTTCTTCTCCCAGCCGCTGCTGCTGGGGAAAAACGGCGTGGAAGAGCGTCAATCTATCGGCAAACTCAGCGCCTTTGAGCAACAGGCGCTGGAAGGCATGCTGGACACCCTGAAGAAAGATATCGCGCTCGGTGAAGACTTCGTTAACAAGTAACCTCGCACGTGCCAAAAAGCCGGAACCGTTGTTCCGGCTTTTTATTGCCTTGCATTCATGGTGACCGGGTTTCTGGTCAGATTCCCGGCCGATCCGGTATCTAGCGAATAACGTAGCCCCCAGCCGGAGAGCCACTTAGTTGGTGGCCGGGTATTCCTGGACGGCGATATGGAGCGTGATTTTCTTATCATCTCGCATGATGACCACTGGAATTTCCGATCCCGGACGGATCTCGGCCACCTGATCCATCGTTTCCAGTGCAGAGACGGCAGGTTTGTCATTCACGGAGATGATCACGTCGTTGGCGCGGATCCCGGCTTGTGCTGCGGGGCCATCAGGCGCCACATCGTTAACCACGATCCCCTGGATCTGATCGATCCCGCCGCCCTGCGCGTGCAGCGGGGCGATCTCCCGGCCGCTAATGCCGATATAGCCGCGGATCACCCGGCCATCCCGGATCAGCTTATCCATAATTTTGGTCGCTAACTGGAACGGGATCGCAAAGCCAATGCCTTCCGGCGTTTCGCCGTCGTTGCTCTTATCAAAGGAGAGGGTGTTAATGCCCATCAGCTCGCCGAGGGAGTTCACCAGCGCCCCGCCGGAGTTACCGTGGTTGATCGACGCGTCAGTCTGCAGGAAATTCTGGCGCCCGGTGGGGTTGAGGCCAATGCGCCCTGTGGCGCTGATGATCCCCTGGGTGATGGTCTGTCCCAGGTTATAGGGGTTGCCAATCGCCAGCACCACATCGCCAATATGCGGGGTGCGTTTCGGGTTGATCGGGATCACCGGCAGCCCGCCGGTGGCGTTGATCTTCAGCACCGCGAGGTCGGTCAGGGAATCGGAGCCTACCAGCAGCGCTTCGAAGACCCGGCCGTCCTGCAGCGCGACGATAATCTGGTCGGCATCGTTAATCACATGCTTGTTGGTCAGGATATAGCCGCGCTGGTCCATGATCACCCCGGAGCCTAGCGTCAGCTGATTATGGCTGGTGCTGTTCAGGGCGCGGTTATAGACGTTCACTACGGCGGGCGCCGCGCGGCGTACGGCGGCGTTATAGCTCGCAGGGGAGTCGTCTGCCGTATCGTTCTGAGTGGTCGGCGCCAGCTGCCACTGGCGCAGCGAAGGCATCAAGGCCAACAGCAGGCCCCCGACAAGCAAACCGATGAGTACTGAACGTAATAACTTTCCAGGCATGATGCAGATATCGTTAATGAATGGTCAGGCGCAGCATAGCATGAGTTGTCCGGACATCGCACATGGCGGCGATGTCCGGGGAGACAATCAGCGCAGCAGCAGATAGATGCTTTCGTTGCCGCGGATCACGTTCAGGGCGATGACCGGCGGTTTGCCTTCGAGCACTTTGCGTAGTTCGGCAATCGAATGAATACGCTCCCGGTTAAGGCCAATGATAATGTCATCCTTATGCAGGCCGACCTGGGCGGCGGCGCTGCCTTTATCGACATTATCGATCACCACCCCTTTGGTACCATCTTTCATCTGACCGTCGCTGAACGAGGCCCCCTGCAGAGCCGGGATAATCAGCTCAGCGCTGGCGGTGGAGGAGGTGCTCTTATCCAGCGTCACTTCGACATCGACCGGTTTTCCATCGCGCAGCAGGCCCAGTTTGACTTTGGTCCCCGGCTCGGTAGTGGCAATGCGCGAGCGCAGCTCGGCAAAACTGTTCAGCGGTTTGCCGTTCAGGCTAACGATGACGTCGCCGGATTTGATCCCCGCTTTGGCGGAGCCGGAGTTTGGCAGCACTTCACTGACGAAGGCGCCGCGCTGAACGTTGAGGTTCATCGCCTTGGCGATATCGGCGCTCATTTCCATGCCTTTAATGCCCAGCAGGCCGCGCTTGATTTCGCCAAACTGAATGAGCTGGTCGGCGAGGGTTTTCGCCATGTTGCTCGGGATGGCGAAGCCGATGCCGATGCTGCCGCCGCCCGGCGCCAGGATCGCGGTGTTGATCCCGATAAGCTCGCCGTTGAGGTTCAACAGCGCGCCGCCGGAGTTGCCGCGGTTGATGGAGGCATCGGTCTGGATGAAATTCTCCAGCCCTTCAAGGTTCAGGCCGCTGCGGCCAAGGGCAGAGATAATGCCGGAGGTGGCGGTCTGGCCAAGGCCGAACGGGTTGCCGACGGCGACGGCGAAGTCGCCGACGCGCAGTTTATCGGAGTCAGCAATGGCGATTTGCGTCAGGTTTGACGGCTTAATCAGCTGCAGTAGCGCAATATCGCTCTGTTCATCGCTGCCGACCAGTTTGGCATCAAATTCACGGCCATCGTTCAGCTGGACGCTGATCTTCTGCGCCTGATTGATGACGTGATTATTGGTCAGCACGTAGCCTTTCGCTGCGTCGATGATGACGCCGGACCCGAGCCCTTCGAACGGCTGCGCCTGTTCTTGCGGGGCGTTATCGCCAAAATATTTCTTCAGCTCTTCCGGCATATTGAGCGTCGGCGAGGCAGTGCCTTCCACCTGCACGCTGACTACCGCCGGCAGGACCTTTTCCAGCATCGGCGCCAGGCTTGGTAACGCGCCCTGGCCGGGCACCTGAGTCGGTAAGGATGCTGCTGCCGGAGGCAGAACCGACAACGATAACCCAATGCTTAACGCTAACGCACTCAACAGCAAAGTCTGTTTCTTCATTAGATGCTGGCTCTCGTAACCTGAGGTGTATGGAAAAATGTCCTGAATAACCTGATGTTATTGAATTTTTGCGCAGGTAACAATGTGGGGACTGGTTTAAATTGTAGCCGGGAAGTGGGGGAAGGAGCGGGCGCGATGGGCGCGCCCGGAGAATATTTTAGCAGAGGCGATCGATTAATCGCGTTTTGCGCCACCGCGCAGTAAACCGGATGCGCCTTCGGAGTAGTCGCGCGGCATCTGGACCGGCGCCTGATCGTTGCTGGCTTCAGACTCTGCCAGGCGGTTGCGGAACGGGTTGGCGTCTGCCATGGAATCCGGCAGCAGGTTGTTAGAGCTTTTCGCCATATGCTGATACAGCTGACGGTAGTCGTGCGCCATGTTATCCAGCAGCTCGGCGCTGCGCGCAAAATGGCTGACCAGCTCTTCACGGTACTCTTCAAGCTCGGCTTTATTCTTTTCCAGTTCGAACTGCAGCGCCTGCTGCTGGCGCAGTTTGCGGTTGCCGAAACGCATGGCGACGGCACCAATGATGATACCGACGACTAACCCAATTAGCGCGTATTCCCAGGTCATGAACATCTCCCGTTGTATTGTGGTTCCGTAGGGTGGCTCTTAGGCTCTCCGCCTGCGCCCGATAGTGCCACTATAACCGCTAATTCCACAGAAGTGGAATCCTGGCGTATCATCGCGTAGTGTAGAACGGCCTTTTTTTCGTCAATCGTGAGCTTCGACATCACGGTTTTCAAGGAATAACAATTAGATCATGCAAAGCCTGTCTCCAACATCGCGTTACCTTTCAGCCCTGAAAGAGGGCAGCCATCAACCCGACGGCGTCCAACAAGAAGCGGTGAGCCGCCTTGATACCATTTACCAGGAGCTGCAGACTCAGCCCGCGCCCGTCGCGTCAGGCGGCGGTTTGCGCGCGAAATTCGGCAAACTGCTGGGTAAGCGCGAACCAGCAGCCGAGGCGACGCCTGTCCGCGGCCTGTATATGTGGGGCGGCGTGGGGCGAGGGAAAACCTGGCTGATGGACCTGTTTTACCAGAGCCTGCCGGGCGAGCGTAAGCAGCGCCTGCATTTCCATCGCTTTATGCTGCGGGTGCACGAAGAGCTGACCACCCTGCAGGGCCATAGCGACCCGCTGGAGATTGTCGCCGACCGCTTTAAAGCGGAAACCGACGTGCTCTGTTTCGACGAGTTTTTTGTCTCCGATATTACTGACGCCATGCTGTTGGGCGGTCTGATGAAAGCCCTGTTCGCCCGCGGCATCACGCTGGTGGCGACTTCCAATATTCCGCCGGATGAGCTCTATCGCAATGGCCTGCAGCGCGCCCGTTTTCTGCCCGCTATCGACGCCATCAAGCAGCATTGCGATATTATGAACGTTGATGCCGGCATCGATTATCGCTTGCGTACCCTGACCCAAGCGCACCTGTGGCTGTCGCCGCTGAATAACGACACCCGCGAACAGATGGATAAACTGTGGCTGGCGCTGGCCGGCGCGCCGCGCGCTGCCGGGCCGACGCTGGAGATCAACCATCGCGAGCTGCCGACCCTCGGCGTGGAAAACCAGACGCTGGCGGCGTCGTTCGCCACGCTGTGCGTGGATGCCCGCAGCCAGCATGACTATATTGCGCTCTCCCGCCTGTTCCACACCGTGATGCTGTTCGACGTGCCGGTGATGACCGCGCAGCTGGAGAGCGAAGCCCGGCGCTTTATCGCCCTGGTGGATGAGTTCTATGAGCGCCACGTGAAGCTGGTGGTCAGCGCGGCGGTGCCGCTGTACGACATTTATCAGGGAGAGCGGCTGAAGTTTGAGTTCCAGCGCTGTCTGTCGCGCCTGCAGGAGATGCAGAGCGAAGAGTACCTCAAGCGCCCGCATATGCCCTGACAGGACACTTTTCCCGGCGAATTCAGGGCCGCAGGGCCGCCCCGGGAGCTGCCTGAAAAATCTCATAAAGGGGTCGATCTTTGACCCCGACTTCTCTATAATCTTGCGACCCCACGTTACGAGAAGGTTTTTTTCCCGAAACTTTCTATGTGCCGGCATAGGCTATTCGAAGGGGTAGGTTTGCTGGACAATGTCGTGTGAACCTCAACTGACTAAACGTTTGGGTGTTCACCAACGTGTAACTTATTATTTGGGTAAGCTTTTAATGAAAACTTTTACAGCTAAACCAGAAACCGTAAAACGCGACTGGTATGTTGTTGACGCGACCGGTAAAACTCTGGGCCGTCTGGCTACTGAACTGGCTCGTCGCCTGCGCGGTAAGCACAAAGCGGAATACACTCCGCACGTTGATACCGGTGACTACATCATCGTTCTGAACGCAGAAAAAGTTGCTGTTACCGGCAACAAGCGCGAAGACAAAATGTACTACCACCACACCGGCCACATCGGTGGTATCAAAGAAGCGACCTTTGAAGAGATGATTGCCCGCCGTCCTGAGCGTGTGATTGAAATCGCGGTTAAAGGCATGCTGCCAAAAGGCCCGCTGGGTCGTGCTATGTACCGTAAACTGAAAGTTTACGCGGGTAACGAGCACAACCACGCGGCACAGCAACCGCAAGTTCTTGACATCTAATCGGGATTATAGGCAATGGCTGAAAATCAATACTACGGCACTGGTCGCCGCAAAAGTTCCGCAGCTCGCGTTTTCATCAAACCGGGCAACGGCAAAATCGTTATCAACCAGCGTTCTCTGGAACAGTACTTCGGTCGTGAAACTGCCCGCATGGTAGTTCGTCAGCCGCTGGAACTGGTCGACATGGTTGAGAAACTGGATCTGTACATCACTGTTAAAGGTGGTGGTATCTCTGGTCAGGCTGGTGCGATCCGTCACGGTATCACCCGCGCTCTGATGGAGTACGACGAGTCCCTGCGTTCTGAACTGCGTAAAGCTGGCTTCGTCACTCGTGACGCTCGTCAGGTTGAACGTAAGAAAGTCGGTCTGCGTAAAGCACGTCGTCGTCCGCAGTTCTCCAAACGTTAATTGTTTTCTGCTCACGCAGAACAATTTGCGAAAAAACCCGCTTCGGCGGGTTTTTTTATGGATAAAACGACTGTTATCCACAAGCTTACCGCCGGTTCTCGCCACTTTTTCAGCATTTCCAGAATCCCCTCACCACAACGTCTTCAAAATCTGGTAAACTATCATCCAATTTTCTGCCCAAATGCTGGTGATTGTTCATTTTTTGTTTTATTCGTGAACGAAGGTGACATCGCGCTAATGGGGTTTTTACATCTGGCTGGCCATGAGTGGCTGGCAGCAGTACAAAATTCTGAATATACCTGGAGGTTTTCATGGCTGTCGCTGCCAACAAACGTTCGGTAATGACGCTGTTTTCTGGTCCTACTGACATCTATAGCCATCAGGTCCGCATTGTGCTGGCCGAGAAGGGTGTCAGTTTTGAGATAGAGCACGTGGAGAAGGACAACCCGCCTCAGGATCTGATTGACCTCAACCCGAATCAAAGCGTACCGACGCTGGTGGATCGTGAGCTCACTCTGTGGGAATCCCGCATCATTATGGAATACCTGGATGAGCGTTTCCCGCACCCGCCGTTAATGCCGGTTTATCCGGTGGCGCGTGGCGAAAGCCGTCTGTATATGCAACGTATCGAGAAGGACTGGTATTCGCTGATGAACACCATCCAGAGCGGTACCGCAGCGCAAGCTGATGCTGCGCGTAAGCAGCTGCGTGAAGAACTGCTGGCCATCGCGCCGGTCTTCACCCAGAAACCTTACTTCCTGAGCGATGAGTTCAGCCTGGTGGATTGCTACCTGGCGCCGCTGCTGTGGCGTTTGCCGGTTCTCGGTGTGGAGCTGGTTGGCGCAGGCGCGAAAGAGCTCAAAGGCTATATGACTCGCGTATTTGAGCGTGATTCCTTCCTCGCTTCTTTAACTGAAGCCGAGCGTGAAATGCGCCTCGGTCGGGGCTAAATAATGGATGTATCACAGCTGACGCCGCGTCGCCCGTATCTGCTGCGGGCGTTTTATGACTGGCTGCTGGATAACCAGCTGACGCCGCACCTGGTGGTGGATGTCACACTGCCGGGCGTGCTCGTGCCGATGGAGTACGCGCGCGACGGGCAAATCGTTCTCAATATTGCTCCGCGTGCGGTAGGTAATCTTGAGCTGGCGAACGACGAAGTGCGCTTCAACGCGCGCTTTGGCGGCGTGCCGCGCAACGTGTCTGTCCCGCTGGCTGCGGTACTCGCCATCTATGCCCGTGAGAACGGCGCTGGCACGATGTTTGAACCGGAAGCGGCCTATGACGAAGACGTCAGCAGCCTCAACGATGATGACGTCGCGCCTGAGAGTGAAAGCGAAACGGTGATGTCGGTGATTGATGGCGATAAGCCGGACAATCACGACGACGATCCTGACGACACGCCGCCGCCGCGCGGTGGCCGCCCGGCGCTGCGCGTCGTGAAATAATCCTTACCAGGCCCTTCGGGGCCTGTTTTATGCTCTCTGCAAAATTCTTGTGTTAAGATGGAACAGCCGTCACATGCTGTCACAAATCACGCAATGGTCCCTATGAGCGCATTTGATCCACAAGCCGAAGATACCCCGTCCTCCATTGGCAACAGCCTTGGCCGCCGTCCTCTGGCGCGCAAAAAACTGTCTGAAATGGTGGAAGAAGAGCTGGAGCAGATGATCCGGCGCCGGGAGTTTGCGGAGGGTGAACAGCTGCCGTCCGAACGTGAGCTGATGACCTTTTTTAACGTCGGACGTCCTTCGGTTCGTGAAGCGCTGGCGGCGCTGAAGCGTAAGGGACTGGTGCAGATCAGCAACGGCGAACGCGCTCGCGTTTCCCGGCCTTCAGCGGACACCATCATTGGCGAGCTTTCCGGCATGGCGAAAGACTTTTTGTCTCACCCTGGCGGTATCGCGCATTTTGAACAGCTGCGTCTGTTTTTTGAGTCCAGTCTGGTTCGCTATGCCGCAGAACACGCCAGCAATGAGCAGTTGGAAAAGCTGACGCAAGCGCTAAAGATCAACAGTCAATCGCTGGATGACAATGCGCTGTTTATCCGCTCTGACGTTGAATTTCACCGCGTGCTTGCGGAAATCCCCGGTAATCCAATCTTTATGGCTATCCATGTGGCCCTGCTGGACTGGCTAATCGCCGCCCGGCCAACGGTGCCCGAGCGCGAACTGCACGAACATAACAGCGTCAGCTATCAACAGCATATCGCTATTGTTGATGCTATTCGTCGTCGCGATCCTGACGAAGCCGATCGCGCCCTCCAGACCCACCTCAATAGCGTATCCGCCACCTGGCACGCCTTAGGTCAGAAAGCCTGATCTCGTAGTTTATCCTCACGATCCTGAGGATCGTTTAGTGAAGTAGATCGCATTATAAGCGTTCTCTATTACTCTGCTGCTTATTTGATCTGGTATAACAGGTATAAAGGTACATAGTTAATCATTAAAAATTCACAAAGAGGTAGATATGGCGGTCAATTTACGTGGGGTTATGGCGGCGTTGCTTACGCCGTTCGATGGGCAGCAAAAACTGGATAAAGAGAGCCTGCGTCGACTGGTGCGATTTAATCTGCGCCAGGGTGTTGATGGACTATATGTTGGAGGATCTACCGGTGAAGCCTTTGTCCAGAGCGGCACAGAGCGTCAGGAAGTGCTGGAGATCGTAGCGGAAGAGGCGAAAGGCAAAATGACTCTTATCGCCCATGTCGGCTGCGTGAGTACCCTCGAAAGCCAGCAACTGGCAAGGGCTGCGGTAGGTTATGGCTACGATGCTGTCTCCGCCGTCACGCCGTTCTATTATCCGTTTAGTTTCGAAGAACACTGCGCGCATTATCAGGCCATTATTGAGTCGGCTGATGGCTTGCCGATGGTGGTGTACAACATCCCGGCGCTAAGCGGCGTGAAGCTGACCCTCGATCAAATCAATACCCTGGTGACGCTGCCTGGCGTCGGTGCGCTAAAGCAGACTTCAGGCGATCTATTCCAGATGGAACAGATCCGACGGGCTCATCCGGATCTGGTGTTGTACAACGGTTACGATGAGATATTTGCCTCAGGCCTGTTGGCAGGAGCTGATGGCGGTATTGGGAGTACTTACAACATCATGGGCTGGCGTTACCAGGGAATGGTCGCGGCGCTGAAAGTGGGTGATGTTGCCAAAGCACAGCAGCTGCAATGTGAGTGCAATAAGGTAATCGACCTGTTGATTAAAACCGGCGTATTCCGTGGTTTGAAAACCGTATTGCACTATATGGATGTGGTCTCTGTGCCGCTGTGCCGTAAGCCGTTTGCACCGGTAGACGAAAAATTCTTGCCGGAGCTGAAAGCGCTGGCGCAGCAGCTAATGCAGGAACACGGCTGATCGGTAGCCGGGTGGCGACAGTGCTTTCCGGCCTGCGGTTGCTCTTTCCTGGCCGGGCAAGCGAAGCCCCCTGGCGCGACAACAAACATCGTCGGGAGAGTAAAATGAGTACACTGCCCCAGAACATCCCGTGGTACCGCCATCTTAGCCGTCCCCAGTGGCGGGCTTTTTCCGCCGCCTGGCTCGGGTATTTGCTTGATGGTTTTGATTTTGTATTAATCGCCCTGGTGCTCACCGAAGTGCAGGGGGATTTTGGCCTGACGACCGTTCAGGCTGCAAGTCTCATCTCAGCGGCTTTCATTTCTCGCTGGTTTGGCGGTCTGATGCTTGGCGCGATGGGCGATCGCTATGGTCGACGCCTGGCGATGGTGACCAGCATTATTCTGTTCTCTCTCGGTACTCTGGCCTGCGGTTTTGCGCCGGGTTACACAACAATGTTTATCGCGCGTCTGGTTATCGGTATGGGAATGGCTGGAGAGTACGGCTCCAGCGCCACTTACGTTATCGAAAGCTGGCCAAGGCATTTACGCAATAAGGCCAGCGGTTTTCTGATTTCCGGGTTTTCCGTTGGCGCAGTTATCGCCGCGCAGGTTTATAGCCTGGTGGTACCCGTCTGGGGCTGGCGCGCGCTTTTTTTCATCGGCATTGTTCCCATCGTATTTGCCCTCTGGCTGCGGAAAAATATTCCGGAAGCCGAAGACTGGAAAGAGAATCATGAAGGCAAAGAACCGGTACAGACTATGGTCGATCTGCTTTATCGCGGCAAGCATCGGGTTATTAACATCCTGATGACCATCGTGGCGGCGACTGCCCTATGGTTCTGTTTTGCCGGTGGCTTACAAAATGCAGGTATCGTTCTGCTGCTGGGCGTAATGTGCGCGGTGATATTTATCAGCTTTATGGTGCAGAGCAGCGGTAAACGCTGGCCTACGGGCGTGATGCTGATGGTGGTGGTACTTTTCGCCTTCCTTTATTCATGGCCAATTCAGGCGCTGCTGCCGACTTATCTGAAAACCGAGCTGGCCTATGACCCGACGACGGTGGCAAAGATTTTGTTTTTCAGCGGGTTTGGCGCGGCGGTTGGCTGCTGTGTGGGCGGATTTCTCGGGGACTGGCTGGGCACCCGCAAGGCCTATGTTTACAGCCTGCTGGCTTCACAGTTGTTGATTATTCCGGTCTTTGCAATTGGCGGCACGAACATCTGGGTTCTTGGCCTGCTTCTGTTTTTCCAGCAGATGTTAGGGCAGGGGATCTCCGGGATCTTGCCAAAACTGATTGGCGGTTATTTCGATACCGATCAGCGAGCGGCTGGACTTGGTTTTACCTACAACGTGGGGGCGCTGGGCGGCGCGATTGCGCCGGTGCTGGGTGCCTTAATTGCCCAGCGTTTGGATTTGGGTACCGCGTTGGGATCGCTCTCTTTTGGTCTGACCTTCGTTGTAATCCTGCTGATTGGGCTGGATATGCCGTCCCGCGTACAGCGCTGGATTCGGCCGGAAGCGATACGAACTCATGATGCGATCGATGGTAAACCTCTAATCGGAGCGGTGCCTTTTGGTGGTAACAAAAGCGGCTTAGTTAAGACCAGATAACAACAGCCCGGCTGCGGTGCCGGGTGTGCATATTTATCAGGGAGCGAGTATGTCTTTGCTTAAAGAATTGGATTTACGCATTAGCGCTAACGGCGGTCTTATTGTTTCCTGTCAACCGGTACCCGGCAGCCCATTGGATAAGCCAGAGATCGTTGCCGCGATGGCGCTGGCGGCGGAGCAGGCCGGGGCGGTTGCGTTGCGCATTGAAGGCGTAGAGAATCTGCGCGCGGTACGCGCGCAGGTAAAGGTGCCGATTATCGGCATTATTAAACGCGATCTGGATGATTCGCCGGTAAGGATCACGCCCTATCTGGAAGATATCGATGCATTGATGCAGGCTGGCGCCGATATTATCGCCGTTGATGGCACAGAGCGAGCGCGCCCTGTTCCAGTGGCAACGCTACTGGCGCGTATCCACCAGCATAAGCTAGTGGCGATGGCCGACTGCTCCTCTCTTGAGGATGGCCTGGCCTGTCAGGCTCTTGGCGCGGAAATCATCGGCACTACGCTGTCGGGCTATACCATGGCGTATACCCCGGATGAACCAGATCTGGAGCTGGTGAAAGCGCTGGCGGAGGCCGGCTGCAGGGTGAATGCGGAAGGGCGCTACAACACACCGGCTCAGGCAGCGGAAGCCATACGCCACGGTGCGTGGGCGGTGACCGTTGGTTCTGCGATTACCCGCCTGGAACATATTTGCCAGTGGTATAACACGGCGTTAAAAGAGACGAAGTCATGACGACGCTGGCGATAGATATTGGCGGTACGAAGCTTGCTGCGGCGCTGGTAACGGATGACCTGCTGCTCTGCGATCGTCGCGAGCTACCCACTCCTGCCAGCAAAACAGCGGATGCTCTGAACACGGCGCTGGAGGCGCTTGTCAGGCCTCTGTGCATGCGGGCAAAGCGCGTCGCGATAGCCTCGACCGGGATTATTCGTGAAGGAAACCTGATTGCAATTAATCCACAGAATCTTGGCGGACTCATGCACTTCCCGCTGGTAAAAACGTTACGCGAAATAACCGGTCTGCCAACGCTGGCGATAAATGATGCTCAGGCGGCAGCCTGGGCGGAATACCAGGCGATGGCTGATAAGGTCAGCGATATGGCGTTTATTACCGTTTCTACCGGGGTTGGCGGCGGCGTGGTGAGCAACGGTACTTTACTTACCGGGGCCGGAGGCCTGGCCGGACACCTGGGGCACTCGTTAGCCGATCCTGACGGACCGCTTTGCGGCTGCGGTCGCGTCGGCTGCGTAGAGGCTATTGCTTCCGGACGGGGAATCGCCGCGGCGGCAACTGACGATCTCTGCGGACTGGATGCGAAATCTATTTTTACTTATGCGGCGCAAGGCCACCCGCAGGCGCGTTTACTCATTCAGCACTCGGCACAAACTTTGGCGCGGATGATTGCCGATCTTAAAGCGTTGACCGATTGCCAGTGCGTGGTCGTTGGCGGCAGTATTGGCCTGGCGGATGGGTACTTACCGTTGGTGAGGGACTATCTGGCGCAAGAACCGGCTATTTACCAGGTTCCATTATGCGCAGCACACTATCGCCATGATGCTGGCCTGCTGGGAGCGGCGCTATGGGGCAAGGAGAGAAGCCATGATAATCGGTGATGTAAACAATCCATTGTTGGCTGGCGTGTCGTCGGGGCTACAAAAGGCGATATCCCTCGCCCTGGATCATGATTTATTGAGTCTTTCTCCCGGAAGCGTTGAACTTCAAGGGGATAATGTCTTTATGAATGTGATGCAGTTTATGACGGAGTTACCGGCAGATAAAAAGGCTGAACTACATACGAAGTTTATCGATATCCAGATATTACTGGCGGGCGAAGAGCAGATTTTTTTCGGTGTAGCCGGCTCCGCAATGCAGTGCGAGGAGATGCACGTTGAGGAGGATTATCAGCTGTGCAACGCGATTGATGGCGAACAGTCGGTCATTCTGAGGCCAGGTATGTTCGCGATCTTTATGCCGGGTGAACCGCATAAGCCAGGATGCGTAATAACCGAGCCCGCAGAGATAAAAAAAGTGGTGATTAAAGTCAGCGCAAATTTGTTAAGCGCATAAATAAGCCCGATGGGATTAACCATCGGGCCTGAGTCCCATACCCGGATAAAACCGCTATCCGGGTATTCGCATTACACTTCCAGGTAGTTCAGGATCCCGTCCGCCGCTTTACGTCCTTCGGCAATCGCGGTGACCACCAGGTCGGAACCGCGCACGATATCGCCACCGGCGAAGATTTTCGGGTTGCTGGTCTGGAAGGCGTTCTCGCTGCCTTCCGGGGCAATGATGCGGCCCTGGGAGTCCAGCTCGACGCTGTGCTTCGCCAGCCACTCCATGCTGTGGGGACGGAAGCCAAACGCCATGACGACGGCGTCTGCCGGCACCACGTGCTCAGAGCCGGGAACGATCTCCGCACGACGGCGGCCTTTTGCATCCGGCTGGCCCATCTCGGTGCGCGCCATCTTCACGCCGCACACTTTGCCGTTGGCATTCACTTCCACACCCAGCGGCTGGACGTTGAACTGGAACTCCACGCCTTCTTCACGCGCGTTTTTCACTTCGCGTTTTGAACCCGGCATGTTCTCTTCGTCACGACGATAGGCGCAGATCACGTGAGCCGCATTCTGACGGACGGAGGTGCGTACGCAGTCCATCGCGGTGTCGCCACCGCCGAGAACCACCACGCGTTTGCCTTCCATGCTGACGTAGGGCTCATCGGCGGTTTCGCCAAAGCCCATGATCTGCTTGGTATTGGCGATCAGGAACGGCAGCGCGTCGTAGACGCCCTGGGCGTCTTCGTTGTCCAGCCCGCCGCGCATTGACTGATAGGTGCCAACGCCGAGGAACACCGCATCGTACACTTTCAGCAGGTCGTCAAGCTGCACGTCACGGCCCACTTCGGTATTGAGTTTGAACTCAATGCCCATGCCGGTGAAGATCTCCCGGCGGCGGGTCATCACCTCTTTTTCCAGCTTGAACGCCGGGATACCGAAGGTCAGCAGGCCGCCGATTTCCGGATGGCGGTCAAACACCACCGCCTTGACGCCGTTACGGGTCAGGACGTCGGCACAGGCGAGGCCCGCCGGGCCAGCGCCGATGATAGCGACGGTTTTACCGGTCGGTTTCACGCCGGAGAGATCCGGACGCCAGCCCATCTCGAATGCTTTATCGTTGATATAGCGTTCGATGTTGCCGATGGTCACCGCGCCGAACTCATCGTTCAGCGTACAGGAGCCTTCACACAGGCGGTCCTGCGGGCAAACGCGCCCGCAGACTTCCGGCAGGGTGTTGGTCTGGTGCGACAGCTCAGCCGCCTCAAAAATACGTCCCTCGTTGGCCAGCTTCAGCCAGTTCGGGATGTAGTTATGCACCGGGCACTTCCATTCGCAGTACGGGTTGCCGCAGGACAGGCAGCGATCTGCCTGCGCCTTGGCCTGGCCTTCTGAAAACGGCTCGTAAATTTCCACAAATTCAATTTTACGGATCTTCAGCGGTTTCTTTGGCGGATCAACGCGCTGCAGGTCGATAAATTGATAAACGTTCTGACTCATCTTAACCCCTTACTGCGCCTGCACCCGCAGCTCAGCTGCGGAACGACTACGGTGACCCAACAGTGCTTTAACATCGCTGGACTTCGGTTTAACCAGCGCAAACTTCGCGGAGAAGGCCGGCCAGTTGGCAAGGATCTCTTCGCCGCGTTGCGAACCGGTAAGCTGTACGTGCTCGGTGATTAAACCGCGCAGGTGCTCTTCATGGATGGCCAGAGAGTCAACGTCCAGCACTTCCACCAGCTCCGGATTCACGCGCTTGCGGAAGTCGCCATCTTCATCCAGGACATAGGCAAAGCCGCCGGTCATCCCTGCGCCAAAGTTGACGCCGGTTTTACCGAGCACGCAGACGATGCCGCCGGTCATATATTCACAGCCGTTGTCGCCGATGCCTTCCACCACGGTAATGGCGCCGGAGTTACGCACCGCGAAACGCTCACCTGCGCGGCCTGCGGCGTACAGACGACCACCGGTCGCGCCGTACAGGCAGGTGTTGCCGATAATGCTGGCTTCGTGACTGCGGAAAGCGGAGCCCACCGGAGGACGAATGGCCAGCAGACCGCCCGCCATGCCTTTGCCGACATAGTCGTTGGCGTCGCCCGTCAGATGCAGTTCCACGCCGCCGGCGTTCCACACGCCGAAGCTCTGGCCCGCGGTGCCGCTAAAGTGAGCGACGATCGGGTCGCCCGCCAGTCCCTGGTCGCCATGGGTCTGGGCGATATACCCGGACAGCGAGGCCCCCACGGAGCGGTCGGTGTTGCGGATATCGAACCAGAACGTTTTGCTCTGCTTTTCATCAACGTACGGTTTCGCCTGCTGCAGCAGCTGGGCGTTGAGCACGCCGTTATCGAACGGCGGGTTATTTTCGGTGCAGTACAGCGCTTTGCCAGGATGCGGCTCTGCGGTCTCCAGCAGTTTACCCAGATCCAGTTTCTGCTGCTTGGCGGTGAACCCATCCAGCTCTTTGAGCAGATCGGTGCGGCCAATCAGATCCACCAGTCGCTTGACGCCCAGCTGGGCCATCAGCTCGCGGGTTTCACGGGCGATAAATTCAAAGTAGTTGGTCACTTTGAACGGCAGACCGTGATAGTGGTTCTTACGCAGTTTGTCATCCTGGGTCGCCACGCCGGTCGCGCAGTTGTTCAGGTGACAAATACGCAGGTATTTACAGCCCAGCGCCACCATCGGGCCGGTGCCGAAGCCGAAGCTTTCCGCGCCAAGGATCGCCGCTTTGATGATATCGAGGCCGGTTTTCAGGCCGCCATCCACCTGCAGACGGATCTTGTGACGCAGACCGTTAGCGACCAGCGCCTGCTGGGTTTCCACCAGACCAAGCTCCCACGGACAGCCGGCATATTTCACTGAAGTGAGCGGGCTTGCCCCGGTGCCGCCGTCGTAGCCGGCGATGGTGATCAGATCGGCATAAGCCTTGGCTACGCCGGTGGCGATGGTGCCCACGCCCGGTTCCGAAACCAGCTTGACCGAGATCATCGCTTTCGGGTTAACCTGCTTGAGGTCGAAAATCAGCTGCGCCAGATCCTCGATAGAGTAGATATCGTGGTGCGGCGGCGGGGAGATCAGCGTCACGCCCGGTACCGAATAGCGTAGTTTAGCGATGTACGGGGTGACTTTATCACCCGGCAGCTGACCGCCTTCACCCGGCTTCGCGCCCTGGGCGACTTTGATCTGGATAACGTCGGCATTGACCAGATAGGCTGGGGTGACGCCGAAGCGGCCGGATGCCACCTGCTTGATGCGCGACACTTTGTTGGTGCCGTAGCGCGCCGGGTCTTCACCGCCTTCACCGGAGTTGGAGAAGCCGCCGATGCTGTTCATCGCTTCCGCCAGCGATTCGTGCGCTTCCGGACTCAGGGCGCCGATCGACATCGCTGCGGTATCGAAGCGTTTAAACAGCTCCTTCGCCGGCTCCACGTCGTCGATGCTGATGGCATCTTCGCCCGGGTTGAGCGCCAGCAGATCGCGCAGCGTGGCCGCCGGGCGTTCGTTAACCAGCTTCGCGTATTGTTGATAATCGCTGTACTCACCGCTCTGCACAGCCTGCTGCAGGGTGCGCACCACGTCCGGGTTGTAGGCGTGATATTCGCCGCCGTGAACGTACTTCAGCAGACCGCCCTGAGCCAGCGGCTTGCGCGCCAGCCAGGCGCGTTTCGACAGATTCAGCAGATCCTGCTGGAAATCGTCGAAGCCGGCGCCGCCGATGCGGCTGACCACGCCCTGGAAGCAGAGATCGGAGACATCGCGATGCAGACCGACCGCTTCGAACAGCTTCGAGCAGCGGTAGGAGGCGATGGTCGAGATCCCCATCTTGGACATGATCTTATACAGACCTTTGTTGATACCGTTGCGATAGTTCAGCATCACCGCACGGTACGGTTTATCGATGGCTTTGCTGTCGACCAGCTTCGCCAGCGTTTCATAGGCGAGGTACGGATAGATAGCTGTCGCGCCGAAGCCCAGCAGCACGGCGAAGTGGTGCGGATCGCGGGCGCTGGCGGTTTCAACGATGATGTTGGCATCGCAGCGCAGACTTTTATCGACCAGACGGGTCTGGATCGCGCCAACGGCCATCGGCGCCGGCACCGGCAGGCGGTCTTTGGCGATGTTACGGTCGGAGAGGACCAGCAGCACGGTACCATCGCGTACCATCTGCTCCGCTTTGTCGCACAGGGCCTTCACCGTCTCGCTGAGGGAAGCCTCTGCCGGGTTGAAGGTGATGTCGAGGACGTCGGCACGATAGTGCTCTTCTTCCATCGTCGTCAGCTGTTTGAAATCGGAATACAGCAGGATCGGCGATTTGAAGCTCAGACGATGCGCCTGGCCTTCCGCTTCGCAGAAGACGTTCATTTCGCGACCGATGCTGGTGGCCAGCGACATGACGTGCGCTTCACGCAGCGGATCGATAGGTGGGTTCGTCACCTGGGCGAACTGCTGACGGAAGTAATCGTAGATAATGCGCGGCTGGCTGGAAAGGACGGCAAACGGCGTGTCATCGCCCATAGAGCCGACCGCCTCCTGGCCATTTTCGCCGAGCACGCGCAGAACCGAGTCCAGCTCTTCCGCGCTGTAGTTAAACTGTTTCTGGTAGCTGGCCAGCAGATCGTCGTCCAGCTGGCGGCTGCCAACCTCTTCGTCCGGCAGATCTTCAAACGGCACCAGGCGACGAACGTTTTTCTCCATCCACTCTTTATACGGATGGCGGCTCTTCAGATCGTCATCGGTTTCCGCCGAGTGCAGAATGCGTCCGGCACGGGTATCGATAACCATCAGCTCGCCCGGGCCCACGCGGCCTTTTTCAACCACTTCGTCCGGCTGGTAGTCCCAGATGCCGACTTCAGAGGCGCAGGTGATGAGCTTATCTTTGGTAATGACGTAGCGCGCCGGGCGCAGGCCATTACGGTCGAGGTTACAGGCCGCGTAGCGACCGTCGGACATGACGATGCCCGCCGGGCCGTCCCATGGCTCCATATGCATGGAGTTAAAGTCGAAGAATGAACGCAGCTCCGGATCCATATCCGGGTTGTTCTGCCAGGCTGGCGGCACCAGCAGACGCATGGCGCGCACGATGTCCATCCCGCCGGCCAGCAGCAGCTCCAGCATGTTGTCCATTGAACTGGAGTCGGAGCCGGTTTCGTTAACGAACGGCGCGGCGTCGTGCAGGTCCGGGATCAGCGGGGTCTGGAACTTATAGGTACGGGCGCGAGCCCACTGGCGGTTGCCGGTGATGGTGTTGATTTCACCGTTGTGCGCCAGGTAGCGGAACGGCTGTGCCAGCGGCCAGCGTGGTACGGTGTTGGTGGAGAAGCGCTGGTGGAACAGGCAGATAGCCGACTCCAGGCGCAGGTCCGCGAGGTCCAGGTAGAAGCGCGGCAAATCCGCCGGCATACACAGACCTTTATAGATGTTGACCAGGTTGGACAAGCTACAAACGTAGAAATCTTTGTCTTCCTGCAGGCGTTTTTCAATGCGACGACGCGCAATAAACAGACGGCGCTCCATATCGCGCGGGCGCCAGCCGGCCGGGGCGTTAACAAAGATTTGCTCAATACGGGGCAGCGAGGAGAGGGCGATTTCACCGAGCACGCCTTCGTTGGTCGGCACATCGCGCCAGCCGACGATCGACAGGGTCTCAAGCTGAAGTTCTTCTTCAACGATGCGGCGCGCCGCTTTCGCCAGTTCAGGATCTTTATTCAGGAACAGCATCCCAACGGCGTAGTTTTTGGCTAAACGCCAGCCGCGCTCTTCGGCAACGATGCGGAAGAAACGATCGGGTTTTTGCAGCAGCAGACCGCAACCGTCGCCGGTTTTACCATCGGCAAGGATTGCGCCACGGTGCTGCATGCGGGCCAGTGCGTGTATCGCGGTTCGCACTACCTTGTGGCTAGGTTCGCCTTCTATGTGGGCGATCAGGCCGAAACCACAGTTATCCCTCTCAAGGGATTTGTCGTACAACATATCAGTGAACCTCCCCAGGCTCTACGGACCCCCTCCGATACCGATTGCGCACAGGCACAGAAAGAGCATGGCGACGGGGTTTGCACCTCGCATTCGCCCTCTTTAAATCCTTTTCGCATCGGTACACAAGTTTGAGGACTTGCTGTTAAGAGGGAATCTCAATTACTGCATAAATATGATGAGCAGAGTGCTCATCCAGAAAGCTTCCAGCGGATTCCCAACTTATCGGGAATCCACACTTACGTCAAATGGCAATCTTATTAATACAAAAATGTGCTATGCAGGTATTAACTTGTTGTTTTTAAAATAAATAATGCCATTTTTTATGCTTTGGATACGCCTGCAGAGGGTAAGGCTAGTGTGATCTGTCTCACTGTGCGCGCGGCTTTGCATTACCGATCTACGCTGAAATACATTTCATTATTAGCACATTTGACTGCTGTAAATGTGTGTGATGGACATTAATACTGTTTTTTACCATAAAGCAGATTAGGGCCGCGCGATGATGAAATATAAGGAAAACTCATTACCCTGCGTGTGAATGAAATTGCAGTAATCATGATTGTTTATGCAATGGGATGATTCGCCGCGCTGACGATTGATCCAGGTCATCGCCGTCGGTGACGAAAAGTGGCAGGCTTGGCCCCCTTTGTTGAGGCCGGTCTATCAGATTATGCAGTTACAGAAATTAGTCAATATGTTTGGTGGGGATCTTCTGCGCCGCTATGGCGAAAAGGTCCATAAGCTAACGCTGCACGGCGGTTTTAGCTGCCCGAACCGCGACGGCACGCTGGGCCGTGGCGGTTGCACATTCTGTAACGTGGCCTCGTTTGCGGATGAAGCGCAGCAGCATCGATCCATCGCCGAACAGCTCGCCCATCAGGCGCAGCTTGTTAACCGGGCAAAGCGTTATCTGGCCTACTTTCAGGCCTATACCAGCACCTTTGCTGAAGTGCAGGTGCTCCGCTCGATGTATCGTCAGGCCGTCAGCGAGGCGAATATCGTTGGCCTCTGCGTTGGCACCCGCCCGGACTGCGTGCCGGAGGCGGTTCTCGACCTGCTCAGTGAATACCACCAGCAGGGGTATGAGGTTTGGCTGGAGCTGGGGCTGCAGACCGCCCATGATAAGACCCTGCATCGCATTAACCGCGGGCATGATTTCGCCTGTTACCAGCGCACCGCGCGTCTGGCGCGTGAGCGCGGACTGAAGGTATGCGCGCATCTGATCGTCGGCCTGCCCGGGGAGAGCCAGGAGCATGGCCTCGAGACGGTGGAGCGGGTCGTGACCACCGGCGTGGATGGCATAAAGCTGCATCCGCTGCATATTGTGAAAGGCAGCATTATGGCAAAAGCATGGCAGGCCGGTCGTCTCGATGGCATCGAACTGGAGGCGTATACCGTCACCGCCGGGGAGATGATCCGCCATACCCCGCCGGAGGTGATCTACCATCGCATATCGGCCAGCGCCCGTCGGCCGACGCTGCTCGCGCCGCTGTGGTGCGAAAATCGCTGGACCGGAATGGTTGAACTGGATCGCTATCTGAATGAGCAGGGCGCTCAGGGTTCGGCGCTGGGCCGCAGCTGGGTCGCGCCCCAGTCGGCGAAATAGTCTAAGAGGATGCCCGGCGTGATGGCTGCGCCGGGCATGGCTTTCCTGTCAACTAAGCCTGACTGGCTTTCATCGTCACACGCGGCGTTTTGATCACGAACAGCACCAGCAGGGCGCCGAGCGCGGCGATAGTGCCGGCGAGGACAAAGGCGCTGTCGAATTTACCGGTAGACTGTACGATATAGCCGGTGACAATCGGTCCCACGATGCCGGAGACGCTGCCGATAAGGTGGATAAAGCCGCTGGTGCCGCCAACGCGGGATTTATGCACCACGTCCTGGATAATCGCCCAGTAGATCGCTCCGGTGACATAGAGGAAAAAGATGGAGACCGACATCAGCAGAACGGCAGGAACGACGCTGCTGACGGTACCGGCAAGCCCCACACAGATGGCGGCCATCAGCAGACATACCACCAGCACAATTTTGCGTGACAGCAGCAGGCGTCCGGTGAGTTTAAAAATTTTATCGGAAATATAGCCCCCCAGCGCCAGACCGACAAAGCCGACTATCCATGGGATCATGGTGGTGAGGCTCATCTGTTTAATATCGAGATGGTGCTGCTGAACCAGATAGGACGGAAACCAGCTGAGAAAGAAAAACAGAATATAGTTGTAGCAAAAGAAGGCAAAGGCCGTCACCAGTATAATAGGTTGTTTGAGATAATAACCCAGCGAGTGGGCGGTTTGATTTTCAGTTGATTCCAGCGCAGACTCCTCTTGCTTCATATTATTAATGAGCATGAGCTCTTCCCGGCTGACATGTTTATGTTTTTCCGGCGAGTTAGCGGCAATAAAAAACCACACTATCATCCACACAATGCCGATGGCGAAAATAATCATAAACGCCGGGCGCCAGCCGAATGCCAGGGCCAGATAACCGACGATGGGGCCGGCAACCGCGCCGCCCAGCGGAGAGCCGGCGCTGAGCAGCCCCACGGCGGTGGCCGCTTGCTTCTTGGGAAACCAGCCGTTGATCATCTTGTTCGCCGACGCGCAAATCGGGCCCTCAGCCATCCCGAAGAGGACTCGCAGCATCAGCATGGAATAAAAGCCGGTGGCAAAGGCAGTTAAGCCGCAAAACAGCGACCACATCCCCACCGCCAGCCCCAGGACCAGCGTTGCGCCAAACTTATCTACGGCCAGACCGCCAATAAAATTAAATACCGCATAGCCGAAGAAAAAACTGCCGAAAATAATACCAAATTGTTCAGCGTTTAGCGCCAGATCCTTTTCAATCATTGGTACCGTAATGGATAACGCCACCCGGTCCAGATAATTAATCATATATACTAAAAATAATAACAGGACGATAATCCAGCGGATATTTTTTCCCATGATGACACCATGATGATTATATTATTGAGCTCTGGCGCGACGGATATCAATATTCACGTCGCCCGTTATTTAGCATTTAACCCAGCTGCAGCAATACCTTGCAGCAAGTTTTCCGATCGTTGGCGAAAATCTCCATCGCCTCTTTTACCTGCTCCAGCGGCATGCAGTGGGTGATTAACGCCTCAGGCTGGATAAGGCCTTTCTCCATCCAGTCGATAACCAGCGGAAAACGCCCGCTGTTTAGCCGGGAGGAGAAAATGGAGATCTCTTTGCTGGTGATGCTTTGCTGGGTCAGGGTGGACGGCTCGCCGGAGAAGCCGAGTATGCCGATGCGTGCGGCGGGAGAGGCGAGGTGAATGGCCTCCTGAAGGATCGCCGGATGGCAGGCGGCATCGATGATCAGCGTGGGGGCTATCTGCCGCTGCGCCAGCTGTTCCGCCAGCGGCTGGTGAGTGTTATCCAGCGTCAAATCGGCGCCGTTGTCCCGCGCCATCTGCAGACGTTCGGCAATGCGGTCCACTACGATCACCTGCTTAACGCCATACACCCCCTTCAGCGCCTGGATCACCGTCAGACCCATCGGACCTGCGCCGTAGATCAGGGCGATATCCTGCACCGTGGGCTGCAGCTGGGCGGTAATGTTTGCCGCAATGGTAAAAGGCTCAACCATCGTCGCCTGACGATCGCTGATGGCCTCCGGAATGCGCCAGGCGTTTTTCGCCGGCACGCAGGCGTAGTCGCTGAATCCGCCGTCGCGGTGAACCCCGATGACCTGGAGCCGCGCACAGACATTCGGCCGCCCCACCGAGCAGGGATAACAATGGCCGCAGCTGACGACAGGGTCGACCGCGACGCGCTCGCCGATGCGTGCCGAAGAGACCTGCTCGCCGACGGCATCAATGATGCCGAAGAATTCATGGCCGATAACGCGGGGATATTTCGCGAAGGGGTTATGGCCTTGATAGATATGCACATCGGACCCGCAGATCCCGGCAAAGGCGATTTTCACCCGGACTTCGTGGGCGCCCGGAGCGGGAACCGGACGGGATTCGATGTTCAGTTGGCCTGGCTCTTTGACAACGACGCTTCTCATTTCTGTTCCTTCCCTTGTCTGTTTTCTGAACAAATAGCGTTATTTTTATTACCATACAAGTATGCAATTGATCATAACTAGCTCTGGATCACATTTGGCGAAGGTCGTAAGAAAAAGCCCGGGAATGATTAATCTATTGAAATAAATTGAGAAAAATTATGAATGCCGCGAAAGCGACCTTACCGACGAGCCGGTCAGCAGGAATGTGATCGTCATCACGACAGTTAAGGCTCAATCAATTATGATTACTGGTATGGTAGTAGGGTGAAATTAAACTATGTTGAGCAGGTGATGACGATGCAGATGACAATGCGCTGGTTTGGACCAGAGGAAGATAAGGTTTCATTAGAGCATATACGCCAGGTGCCCGGCGTGGAGGGAGTGGTCGGCGCGCTCTATGACGTCGCGGTCGGCGAGGTATGGCCGGAGGATAAAATTGAGCGTCTGGTCAGCCAGGCCCATGCCGCAGGCCTGAAAATGGAGGTGATAGAGAGCGTCAACATCCATGACGACATCAAAATCGGCCTCCCTTCCCGTGACCGCTATATTGCCAACTATCAGCAGACCATTCGCCACCTTGCCCGCTTCGGCGTCAAAGTCATCTGCTATAACTTCATGCCGGTGTTTGACTGGATGAAGACGGATATGAACTACGTCCTGCCGGATGGCTCGTTAACGATGGCTTTTGAGAAGAAAGATATCGATAAGCGGCTGGAAGACGTGGTGAAGGAGGTCCTGGAGAATTCAAACGGCTTCGCGTTGCCGGGCTGGGAGCCGGAACGGCTGGCGGAAGTGCAGACCCTGTTTGCCAAATATAGCGCGGTGGATGACCACAAGCTGCGGGAGAACCTGGTCTATTTTCTGCAGGCGGTGATCCCGGTTTGCGAAGAGGTGGGCGTGAAAATGGCGATCCATCCTGACGATCCGCCGTACTCGATATTTGGCCTGCCGCGGGTGGTCAAAAACCGCGACGATCTGGACTGGATCTGCCGGGCTGTCGATTCACCCGCCAACGGCATTACCCTCTGCACCGGCTCGATTGCCGAAGATCCGGATAACGACGTATACGCTATTCTGGCTGAGTTTACCCGCCGCAAGCGGATCCATTTTGCCCACGTCCGCAATATTAAACTGATGCAGGATAAAGACTTTTACGAGTGCGCCCATCCGTCAGAATACGGCTCCCTGGATATGTACAAGGTGATGCAAGCGTTGCACGATAACGGCTTCGACGGCTATATACGCCCGGATCATGGCCGCTTTATCTGGGGAGAGACCGGACGCCCGGGCTATGGTTTATACGATCGCGCACTCGGGGTGACCTACCTCAAAGGTCTCTGGGAGGCGCTAAGCAAGCGCTAGCCTCCTCCTGACCATGCCTCTTTTTAGCGGCTGGTTCGCCTTGGCGGCCAGCCGTCATATCGGCTCCTTCCCGCATTTTTTGCACAACTTACAGCGCATTGCTCAGAATTGAGTATTATTGTGCGGAGTTGTCGTGAAGGAATCCCCTATGAAGCAAATTCGTATGCTGGCGCAGTATTATGTCGACCTGATGATGAAGCTGGGTCTGGTCCGCTTTTCAATGCTGTTGGCTCTTGCGCTGGTGGTGCTGGCCATCGTGGTACAGATGGCGGTCACCATGGTGCTGCATGGCCAGGTTGAAAGCATCGACGTTATCCGCTCTATCTTCTTCGGTCTGCTCATCACCCCGTGGGCGGTCTACTTTCTCTCGGTGGTGGTGGAGCAACTCGAAGAGTCCCGCCAGCGTCTTTCGCGGCTGGTGGAGAAGCTGGAGGAGATGCGCGAGCGCGATCTGAAGCTGAATGTGCAGCTGAAAGACAATATCGCGCAGTTGAATCAGGAGATTGGCGAACGTGAAAAGGCGGAAGCCGAGCGTGAGACCACCCTTGAGCAGCTGAAGATCGAGATGAAAGAGCGTGAAGAGACGCAGATCCAGCTCGAACAGCAATCCTCCTTTCTGCGCTCTTTCCTCGACGCCTCCCCGGACCTGGTCTTTTACCGCAATGAGGATAAAGAGTTTTCCGGCTGTAACCGGGCGATGGAACTGCTGACCGGCAAAAGCGAGAAACAGCTGATCCACCTCAAACCACAGGACGTCTATAGCGAAGAAGCAGCGGAAAAGGTGCTGGAAACCGATGAGAAGGTGTTCCGCCACAATGTATCGCTGACCTATGAGCAGTGGCTGGACTATCCCGATGGCCGTAAAGCGTGCTTCGAAATCCGCAAGGTCCCGTACTACGATCGCGTCGGCAAGCGTCGCGGCCTGATGGGCTTCGGGCGCGATATCACCGAACGAAAACGCTATCAGGACGCCCTCGAACGCGCCAGCCGGGATAAAACCACCTTCATCTCCACCATCAGCCATGAGCTGCGTACCCCGCTGAACGGGATCGTCGGGCTGAGCCGAATTTTGCTGGATACCGAACTGACCAGCGAGCAGGAAAAATACCTGAAAACCATCCATGTCTCGGCGGTGACGCTGGGGAATATCTTCAATGATATTATCGACATGGATAAAATGGAGCGCCGTAAGGTACAGCTCGATAACCAGCCGGTGGACTTCACCAGCTTCCTTGCCGACCTTGAAAACCTTTCCGGTCTGCAGGCGCAGCAGAAGGGACTGCGCTTTGTGCTGGAGCCGAGCCTGCCGCTGCCGCACAAGGTGATCACCGACGGCACCCGCCTGCGGCAGATCCTGTGGAATCTTATCAGCAACGCCGTGAAATTTACCCCACAGGGCGGTGGGGTGAACGTCCGCGTGCGCTATGACGAAGGCGATATCCTGCACTTCGAAGTGGAAGACTCCGGGATTGGTATTCCTGAAGCGGAACAGGACAAAATATTCGCCATGTATTACCAGGTCAAAGATAGTCACGGCGGCAAACCAGCCACCGGCACCGGGATTGGCCTCGCCGTATCGCGCCGCCTGGCGCGCAATATGGGCGGCGATATCAGCGTCACCAGCCAGCCGGGTAAAGGGGCGACCTTTACGCTCACCGTCCATGCGCCTGCCATTGCGGAAGAAGTGGAAGATACCCTGGCGGAAGACGACATGCCATTACCGGCGCTCAACGTGCTGCTGGTAGAAGATATTGAGCTCAACGTCATCGTGGCGCGCTCGGTGCTGGAAAAGCTGGGTAACAGCGTGGATGTCGCGATGACCGGTAAAGCCGCGCTGGAGATGTTTGAGCCTGGCGAGTACGACCTGGTGCTGCTGGATATCCAGCTGCCGGATATGACGGGTCTGGATATCTCTCGTCAGCTAAAACAGAATTTTGCCGCGGATGAGCTGCCGCCGCTGGTAGCCCTGACCGCCAACGTGCTGAAGAATAAGAAAGAGTATCTTGATGCCGGCATGGACGATGTGCTGAGCAAGCCGCTATCGGTGCCGGCGCTGACGGCCATGATCAAAAAATTCTGGGATGCGCCGGAAGAGGAGGCGCAGGAAGCGCCGGCGGCCGATCTGCATAAAGCTGACGCGGTGCTGGATACCGATATGCTGGAGCAATACATCGAACTGGTGGGACCGAAGCTTATCAACGATGGTCTCGCGGTGTTTGAGAAGATGATGCCGGGCTATATGTCCGTCCTTGAGTCTAATCTCACCGCCCGCGATCAAAAAGGGATCGTCGAAGAGGGGCATAAGATCAAAGGGGCTGCGGGTTCTATTGGCCTGCGCCACATCCAGCAGCTGGGTCAGCAGATCCAGACGCCGGACCTGCCTGCCTGGTCTGATAATGTCGCTGAATGGGTTGAAGAGATGAAATCCGAGTGGCAAAACGACGTGGCGATTCTGAAGGCATGGGTGGCGAAGACCGGGAAAAAATGACCCCGGACAGACCGGGGTGCGCGAATACTGCGCCAACACCAGGGAACTGGTGGTTGAGCCAGTGTGATTTGAGTGATGTTGTTACGTGGCGCAACCTGAGAAGTGGATTGCTCGCTCATTAAGATAGCAAAGCTTAACTAATTTGTTACATGAATCAGTAAAATATGTGAAGCATAGCGAGTAAATCGACATTTTTGACTGGTTTCAGCGAGTTGCATGGAGGAGCGAAGGCGATGAAAAAAATTGGTGTGGTACTGAGCGGCTGCGGCGTGTACGACGGCAGTGAAATTCATGAGGCAGTGATTACCCTGCTGGCGATCGCGCGCAACGGCGCGCAGGCGGTCTGCTTTGCGCCCGATAAACCGCAGCGCGACGTCATCAACCATCTGACGGGTGAACCGTTGACGGAGCAGCGCAACGTGCTGGTGGAAGCGGCGCGCATCGCCCGCGGCGACATCCTGCCGCTGGCGCAAGCGCGTGAGGAGACGCTGGACGCGCTGATCGTCCCCGGCGGCTTCGGCGCGGCGAAAAACTTAAGCAGCTTCGCTGCCGAGGGCAGCAAATGCGAGGTGGACCACGATCTGCGGGCCCTGGCGCTGGCGATGCATCAGGCCGGCAAGCCGCTGGGCTTTATGTGCATCGCTCCGGCGCTGCTGCCGAAGATCTTTGCGTTTCCGCTGCGGATGACTATCGGGACCGATCTCGACACCGCCGATGTGGTGGAGGAGATGGGGGCGGAGCATGTGCCTTGCCCGGTCGACGACATCGTGGTGGATGAAGAGAATAAAGTGGTCACCACCCCGGCGTATATGCTGGCGGAGAATATTGTGCAAGCCGCCACTGGGATCGAAAAACTGGTCGCCCGCGTGCTGGCGCTGAGCGCATGAAGCTCCGCATTGCGCCCTTCGCGCTGCTCAAACGACTGGCGCTGCGTCTGCTGCTGATCGCCGCCGTCTTCTGGGGCGGGGGTATCGCGCTGTTTAGCGTGCTGCCGGTGCCCTTTTCGGCAGTCATGCTTGAGCGGCAGATAAGCGCCTGGCTGTCCGGCGATGTCCACTATCTGGCGCACTCCGACTGGGTCGCCATGGATAAGATCTCCCCGTGGATGGGGCTGGCGGTGATTGCCGCCGAAGATCAGAAGTTCCCGGAACACTGGGGGTTTGACGTCTCGGCAATCGAAAAGGCGCTGGCGCACAATGAGCGTCACGATACCCGCATCCGCGGCGCGTCAACGCTGTCGCAGCAGACGGCGAAAAACCTGTTTTTGTGGGATGGTCGTAGCTGGCTGCGCAAGGGGCTGGAGGCCGGATTGACCGTCGGCATGGAAACCGTGTGGAGTAAAAAGCGGATCCTGACCGTCTACCTGAATATTGCCGAGTTTGGCGAGGGGATTTTTGGTGTGGAAGCGGCCGCCCAGCGCTATTTTCATAAGCCCGCCAGCCAGTTGACGCCGGGGGAAGCGGCTCTGCTGGCCGCGGTGCTGCCAAACCCGATCCGCTATCGCGCCGACGCGCCTTCGGGCTATGTGCGCAACCGCCAGGCCTGGATCTTACGCCAGATGCGACAGCTGGGTGGGGAAGGGTTCATGCGTGAGCATAAGCTCTATTAGCGGGTAAATCCGGCGCCGGGGCTGGTACCGTCGCCAGTCTCCGTCGCCGGGAAGCGTCACCTTTAGTCTTCGTCAAACCCGGCATTAAACAGGGCAATCACCGCGGCGAGGGCTTCCACTTCCTGCGGACCGCTGGCCTCCACCTCTATCTGCCGTCCTTTCGCCGAGTCCAGCATCAGCAGGGCAATGACGCTGTTGGCTTCCGCCTCCGTGCCTTCATCGTTGCGCAGCAACACCTCGGCATCGAAATTCTGCATCAGTTCGAACAGCTTCATCGCCGGGCGGGCGTGCATGCCCAGCTTATTGGTGATTTCAACGGTCTGCTTTACGGTCATGATTTACGTTTTTCCAGCGTCCGATGACGAGACTGCACGTTTTTGCCGCGCGAGCGGAAGTAGTCAGCCAGTTGTTCAGCAATATAAACCGAACGATGTTTACCGCCGGTACAGCCAATGGCCACCGTCAGATAGCTGCGATTGTTGGTCTCCAGCATCGGTAACCATAGCTCAAGATAGCTCCGGGTCTGGTAAATAAAGTTGTGCACTTCGGTGTGCCGATCGAGGAAGGCGGCCACCGGCTTATCCAGACCGGTCATGGGACGCAGCTTCGGATCCCAGTGCGGGTTTGGCAGAAAGCGCACGTCAAAGACGTAATCGGCATCGATCGGGATACCGTGCTTAAAGCCGAAGGATTCGAAGACCATGGTCAGTTCGCGTTCTCGTTTACCCAGCAGCCGGGTGCGCAACATTTCCGCCAGCTCGTGAACCGACATCTCCGAGGTATCGACAATCAGATCGGCCCGCGAGCGCAGGGGCTCCAGCAGATCGCTCTCTTCATCGATGGCGCTTTCCAGCGACAAATTCTTGCTCGACAGCGGATGCAGGCGACGGGTGTCGCTGTATCGACGGATCAGCGTGTTGCGATCGGCATCGAGAAATAGCAGCTGCGGCGAAAAGCACTCCGGCAGGTTTTTCATCGCCTGCTCGAAGATCTCCGGTGATTCCGGCATGTTCCGCACGTCGATGCTGACGGCCGCCGAAATATTGCGGTCAGCCAGCGACCGTGCCAGATCGGGCAGCAGCACGACCGGCAGGTTATCCACGCAGTAAAAGCCCATATCTTCCAGCGCTCGCAGAGCGACGGATTTACCCGAGCCCGAGCGGCCGCTGACGATCATCAGTACCATGTACCGTTTCTCCTCAGTACGATAAAGGATAAGGTGCGACTGCCGTTATGCGTCATCGCTGCTTCCTGCTTCGGTGATGATCTCATACAACTCTTCATCGCTCTGCGCCGCGCGCAGGCGACGACAAATCGCTTTGTCGGCCAGCCGTTTGGCCACCAGGGAGAGCGTATGCAGGTGGGTTTTTGTCTGATCGGCCGGCACCAGCAGCGCGAACAGCAGGTCGACAGGCTGATTGTCGATCGCGTCGAAGGCGATGGGGGTTTCCAGCTGGACAAAAACGCCGACAGCACGCAGCGTATCCTCTTCCAGTTTTCCGTGGGGAATGGCGATACCATTGCCAATCCCGGTACTGCCCATTTTTTCGCGGGTGAGGATCGCTTCGAACACCACCTGCGGCGGCAAACTTAACTGTTTGGCGGCCAGTTCGCTAATGATTTCCAGAGCACGCTTCTTGCTCTGGCAGTGAACCTGGCTACGGGTACATTCCTGGTTCAGGACGTTGCTCAGTTGTAGAGCCGAATCGTTGTTCATCATAATTTCACCTGAGCGCCCCCGCGCCCGTCGCCGGTGTTACCTGGCGGCTGACGCAGGGGGGCCCGGACAATTAGTGTTGTTTTAGTTTATCTTTATGCTTCGTTAACTGCCTTGCCAGCTTGTCGATAAGACCATCGACAGCTGCATACATATCCTGCCCTTCCGCACTGGCATGGATTTCGCCACCGTTGACATGCAGATTCGCGTCCGCAATTTGCGTCACTTTCTCTACTTTTAACACAATATAGACCTGATTGATCCGGTCGAAAAATTGTTCCAGCTTGCTGAACTTCGCCGTGACGAAGTCGCGCATCGCGGGAGTGATCTCGACGTTGTGTCCTGTAATGTTGAGCTGCATAGTGTCTTCCTTATCGGTTGTGTCAGACCAGTTGTTTACGCTGGTTTGACGGCGGGATGGATAAAGACTCTCTGTACTTCGCGACAGTGCGGCGCGCGACCATGATACCCTGCTCGGACAGCATGGAGGTGAGCTTACTGTCGCTCAACGGCTTCGCGGGGTTTTCCGCAGCGATGAGTTTCTTCACCAGCGCGCGAATCGCCGTCGACGAGGCTTCGCCGCCGCCTTCGGTATTAACATGGCTGGAGAAGAAATACTTCAGTTCAAAAATACCGCGCGGACTGTGCAGATATTTTTGCGTGGTGACACGGGAAATCGTCGATTCATGCATCTCGACGGCCTGGGCGATATCGGCCAGCACCATCGGCTTCATATACTCTTCACCCTGTTCGAAAAAAGCCTGCTGCTGTTCTACGATGCAGCGGCTGACGCGAAGCAGGGTGTCGTTGCGGCTTTCAAGACTTTTGATCAGCCAGCGGGCTTCCTGAAGATTGCTGCGAATGAACTGGCCGTCGGCGTCATTGCGGGCGCTGTTGCCCATTGCCGCATACTGCTGATTAATTTTCAGCCGTGGAATGCTGTCGGCGTTGAGCTCCACGGTCCAGCGGCCGCTGACCTTGCGCACCAGCACGTCGGGAATGACATATTCCGGTTCGCTGGTTTGAATGGACTGGCCGGGACGGGGATCCAGGGACTGGATCAGGTTCACCGCCTCTTTCAGCACCTCTTCTTTCAGCCGGGTCACCCGCATCAGGGTGCGGAAATCATGGTTGGCCAGAAGATCGAGATGATCGCTGATAATCAGCCGGGCCTCTTCCAGCCACGGCGTCTCTTTGGCGAATTGCGAGAGCTGGATCAGCAGACAGTCGCGCAGATCTTTCGCCGCGACGCCAACCGGATCAAAACGCTGGATGCGCTTCAGGACGGCTTCCACTTCTTCGAGGCCGATCTCCTCATCGCCGATGCTGTCGACGATATCTTCAATCTGAACGGTGAGGTAGCCCGTATCGTCGACGGCGTCGACAATGGAGGTGGCGATGGCGCGGTCGGTATCGGTGAAGGGCGTCAGCTCGACCTGCCACATCAGGTAATCCTGCAGCGTCTGGGTGGTCTCGCCTTGATAAACGGGGAGTTCGTCGTCCTGGTAGTCCACGCCGTTGCCTGACGGTGTACCGGCGGTATAGATTTCATCCCAGCTGGCATCGAGAGGAAGCTCGTCGGGCATCTCTTTTTGCTCAAGTGCGTCGACGGTATCGAGAGACTCGCGGTCCTCCACCTCTTTCGCCTCTACCTCGTCGTGAAGATCGGTTTGCTCAAGCAACGGGTTACTTTCCAGCGCTTGCTGGAGCTCTTGCTGGAGTTCTAACGTGGACAACTGCAGCAAACGAATCGCCTGCTGCAGCTGCGGCGTCATGGCAAGCTGTTGGCTAAGCCTTAATTGCAAACCTTGCTTCATGTTCAGGGTAAATATCTCCGGCTAAAACGTCTGTAACCTCTACCCTATCAGAGTCTGAAGTCTTCCCCAAGATACACGCGCTTAACCTGCTCATCTTCGAGGATCTGCTGCGGTGTACCATGAGCGATAAGGTGTCCCTGACTGACAATATACGCGCGTTCGCAGACCGCGAGAGTCTCTCTGACGTTATGGTCGGTAATCAGTACGCCGAGGCCGCTGTCGCGCAAATGCTCAATGATGCGTTTGATGTCGATAACCGAGATCGGATCCACGCCGGCAAAGGGTTCATCCAGAAGAATAAATTTCGGGTTGGCCGCCAGCGCGCGGGCGATTTCGACGCGGCGGCGTTCACCACCGGAGAGCGCCTGACCGAGGCTGTCGCGCAGGTGCTCAATATGAAACTCTTCCATCAGCTCTTTGGCGCGATCTTCCCGCTGCTCGCTACTCAAATCGTCACGGATCTGCAGGACCGCCATCAGGTTGTCATAAACGCTCAGGCGACGAAAAATCGAGGCTTCCTGCGGCAGATAGCCGATCCCCCGGCGCGCGCGCGCGTGCAGCGGCAGCAGGCTGATGTCTTCGTCATCAATGATAATATTGCCCGCGTCGCGCGGCACAATCCCGACCACCATATAGAAGGTGGTGGTTTTACCGGCGCCGTTGGGGCCAAGCAAGCCGACAATCTCCCCCGAGTTAACGGTGAGACTGACATCTTCCACCACGCGGCGGCCTTTATACGCTTTAGCGAGATTCTTCGCAGTTAAGGTTGCCATAACGGATTAGTTACTCTTCTTTTGCTGGTTGCCGCTTTTGTCCTGCAGCTCGGACGGCACCAGAACGGTGGTGACGCGTCGACCTTTGTCGCTGAAGGCCTGCATTTTTTGCTCTTTCACCAGATAGGTGATCTTGTCGCCCTTGATGTTGCTGTCGAGCTGTTCAAGGTACGCGTTGCCGGTCAGCACGACGTAATCGTTCTGCAGCTCATAGCGCATTTTCGACGCCCGGCCTTTTACCGGTTTGCCGTTATCCTGCATCTGGTAGAAGGTGGCCGGGTTACCGAAACCTTCGATCACCTCTTTGCCTTTTTCATTGCCCGGACGGGTGACCACCACTTTATCAGCGTTAATTTTGATCGTCCCCTGAGTCACGACCACGTTACCGGTGAAGGTGACGACATTGCCCTGCATATCCAGCGACTGCTGATCGGATTCGATATGGATCGGCTGATCGGTATCGCCCGTCTTGGCGAGGGCCGGCAGGCTGGCGGCCAGTAACGCGCCGGCGAGCGCAATCTTAAGGCTGAGTTTGTTTGTTCTGAATTTCATAAGAGGTTCTCACCTTTTCAATCAGCTCGGCATTTTTGCTGCGAAGGTTTCCACGCATTTTCAGGCCGCTGGAATTAAATGTGGTGCCGTATAACGTCACCATGTCATCAGAGGTAACGTCCTGCGTTACCAGATTTATCTGGGCGTTATCCGTCGTAATTTTGCGCAGTTGAGAGTCAGGCGCGAGCGCATTCACCTCAACGTGCCCGTAAAGATAGAGCATCCGGTCATTTGTCAGCTTCGCTTTATCTGCTCTGACTGACCAGGTCGGCACCTTATTGGTATCAAAGGTGGTCATCACTGGTTTGGTAAACCAGGAGACCTCCTGATCGGAAAAATACTCCACATGCTCGGCAATCAGCCGATAGCTCAGGGCGCCTTCCGGACTGTACACCACGGTGTCAGTGTGTTCGCTTTTATACGTCGGGTCGTTGGGATTGACCTCCTGCTGGGCCGTGTCGTCCGTATTCGCCAGATTCAGGCCGATGAGGATCAGCGCGAGCAGCGACAGTAAAATGATAACCCAACGTCTGGTTTTACTCATATTGATTGCCCTTTGGCCTCATCCAGCTTGCCCTGCGCCAATAGTAACAAATCGCAGACTTCGCGTACCGCGCCGCGTCCGCCATTAATCCGGGTGATGTAATCGGCGCGCGGCAGCAGCAGCGGATGCGCATCCGCGACGGCGACGCTAAGCCCCACTTCGGCCATCACCGGCCAGTCAATCAGATCGTCGCCGATGTAGGCGACTTCCTCTGGCCGCACGCCCAGTTTGTCAGTGAGATCGCGGAACGCCAGCAGCTTGTCCGACTGCCCCTGATACAAATGCGTGATGCCCAACGTCTGACAGCGATCTTCTACCAGTTTAGCTTTTCGTCCGGTAATAATCGCCACTTCAATGCCAGAGGTCAGCGCGCAGCGGATACCATAGCCATCGCGGACGTTGAACGCTTTCAGCTCCTCGCCGTGATTACCCATATAGATAAGCCCGTCGGATAATACACCGTCGACATCGAGGATCAGTAAACGGATCTTAGCCGCGCGATCGAGAAACGTCTGGCTTACCGGCCCATAGCAGGTCGCTAACGGAGCATCAGCATTATTCATTATTTTTTCCTTACTTACACTACGCCCGCGCGCAGGAGATCGTGCATATGTACCACACCCAGCAGATGGTCGCCATCGGCAACCAGCACGCAGGTGATATGACGGGATTGCATCAGGTTTAGCGCATCCACCGCCAGGGTGCCGGGACGGATACGGATCCCTCCCCGGGTCATGACGTCGGCAATGCTGGCATCGCGCATATCAACGCCGGTGTCGAAGACCCGGCGCAGGTCACCGTCGGTAAAGATACCGATGATGTTCATGTCGTCATCGCAGATAGCGGTCATACCTAAATTTTTACGGGTGATTTCCAGCAGCGCATCGCGCAGGGTGGCCTGCAGGCCGACGTGCGGGATCTCATCACCGGTATGCATAATATCATTGACGCGCAGCAACAGCTTACGACCGAGTGCGCCACCCGGATGCGAGAGAGCGAAATCCTCAGCGGTAAAGCCGCGGGCTTCCAGCAGGGCGACGGCGAGGGCATCGCCCATCACCAGCGCGGCGGTGGTGCTGGAGGTGGGCGCCAGCCCTAACGGACAGGCCTCCTTCGGCACTTTCACGCACAGATGGATATCCGCCGCGCGCGCCATGCTGCTTTCAGGCCGGCTGGTGATGCAGATAAGCTTCACCTGCTGGCGTTTCAGTACCGGGATCAGCGCGAGGATTTCGTTCGATTCGCCGGAGTTCGACAATGCAATCACCACGTCCTGCGGCGTAACCATGCCCAAATCGCCGTGCGCGGCTTCGCCTGGGTGGACAAAAAATGCCGACGTGCCGGTACTGGCGAAGGTTGCCGCCATTTTGCGGCCGATATGGCCGGATTTGCCCATCCCCATCACCACGACCTTCCCGCCGCAGCGGAAAATCGTTTCGCAGGCGCGGGTGAAATCGTCATTTATATACTGATCGAGCTGGGCCAGACCTTCACGTTCAATTTCCAGCACCTGACGGCCTGCCTGTTGAAAGTCAAAATCCGTGGGCAAATCTATTTGCGACATGATGTTATCCCGAGTCATTCAACGAAGAGCGGCGCTGTCCAGAACAGCATCGCCAACCAAACCACAAAACCGCCGACCAGCAGCGCGCCAACCAGTCGTCCCGGCTGCTGCTGGCGGCGCCAGCACAGCACGGCGAAGATCAGGCTGACCAGCAACATCACGCCATAGTCGCGGGTAAAGGCTTCCGCCGCAAAGGCTCCCGGCGCGATCAGCGCCGGCAAACCCAGCACCAGCGCAATATTGAGGATATTTGCGCCGATGATATTGCCGATGGCAATGTCATCTTCCCCTTTGCGCGCCCCGGCGATGGCGGTGGCCAGCTCCGGCAGGCTGGTGCCTATCGCCACTACCGTCAGGCCGACGGTCAGTTCACTGATGGCAAAATAGTTTGCCAGCACCGTACTGTTATCTACCACCATGCGGGTGGCCATCGGCATGACGATCATCGCCACCCCTAACCACAGCAGAGCGACCGGCAGCGACCCTTCACGCGGCAGTTCGGCCAGCTGTTCGCGGGTCAGGCTATCGCTTCCCTGGCGTTCCGCCAGACGGGCGATTTTGATGGTGAACAGCAGCCATAGCAGCGCCAGCGCCAGTAAAAACAGGCCGTCGAGACGGGACAGTTGACCATCATAGAGCACCAGCCCTGCCAGTACGCTGACCAGCAACATTAGCGGTAATTCGCGGCGCAGAATATCAGAATGCACGGTAAATGGCCTGAGTAAGGCAGCCAGACCGAGGATCAGGAGAATATTAGTAATGTTGGAGCCGAGCGCGGTGCCCACCGCCAGATCGGTCTGTCCATGCAGCGAGGCCGCGGTGGAAACCATGATCTCTGGTAGGCAAGTGCCAATACTCACCACCGTCATACCGATGATCAGCGGCGGGATCCCCAACATGCGACAGAGGATGGAGGCGGCATAGACCAGACGATCGGCGCTGTAGACAACCAGCAATAAACCAATAATTAACAGAGCCGTCGCTAAGAGCATCTAAAGTCCTTTCTTCAGGTATAATCGTCGCCTCGCTGGGTTATCCCTACGCAGCGTAACGAATTCTTAATTTTGACTTTATGCGTGCCAAAAGTAAAACAAATGCCAGCTTTCGCTAACCTGTGCAGGTAAGATTCTGTAAAAATGTTGTGATTGTGGCGTAAGAAAGGGCGATGCTTGCCCATCAGGTGCTTAGTAAGGATGATTTTATGAGCCAAACTCAGGCGAATTTAGTTGAAGTGCGCGGTATCCGCTTTTCTCGCGGCGATCGCGTGATCTTCGACGACATCTCGCTGTCGGTGCCACGCGGTAAAATTACTGCGATTATGGGACCTTCGGGGATCGGCAAGACTACCCTGTTACGCCTGATCGGCGGACAGATCCCGCCGGACAGGGGAGAGATCCTGTTCGATGGCGAGAACGTGCCGCAGATGACCCGTTCGCGTCTGTACACGGTGCGTAAGCGGATGAGCATGCTGTTCCAGTCCGGGGCGCTGTTCACCGACCTCAATGTCTTTGACAACGTCGCCTACCCGCTGCGCGAACATACGCATCTGCCGCCTGCGCTGCTGCATACGACGGTGATGATGAAGCTGGAGGCGGTAGGGCTGCGCGGTGCGGCGAAGTTAATGCCCTCTGAGCTTTCCGGCGGCATGGCGCGCCGCGCCGCCCTGGCGAGGGCCATTGCCCTGGAGCCGGATCTCATTATGTTCGACGAACCGTTCGTCGGGCAGGATCCCATCACCATGGGCGTGCTGGTGAAGCTGATTTCTGAACTCAACAGCACGCTGGGTGTCACCTGCATCGTGGTTTCGCACGATGTGCCTGAGGTGCTGAGCATTGCGGACTATGCGTATATCGTGGCGGATAAAAAGATTGTCGCCCACGGCAGCGCCCAGTCGCTACGTGAGAATGCTGACCCTCGGGTTCGTCAGTTCATTGATGGTATTGCCGACGGCCCGGTGCCGTTCCGTTATCCGGCTGGCGACTATCACCATGATTTATTAGGCATAGGGAGTTGAGCGACTGATGCTGTTTAATGCGCTGGCCGCGCTAGGCCATCGCGGTATTAAAACCACCGCGACCTTTGGACGCGCCGGATTAATGCTGTTCAACGCCGTTGTCGGCAAGCCAGAGTTTCGCAAGCACGCGCCGCTGCTGGTTCGTCAGCTCTACAACGTCGGCGTTCTGTCGATGCTGATTATCATTGTATCGGGCCTGTTTATCGGTATGGTGCTCGGGCTGCAGGGGTATCTGGTCTTAACCACCTACAGCGCAGAGACCAGTCTTGGCATGCTGGTGGCGCTGTCGCTGCTGCGCGAGCTGGGGCCGGTGGTCGCCGCGCTGCTGTTTGCCGGTCGCGCCGGGTCGGCGCTGACCGCCGAGATTGGCCTGATGCGGGCCACGGAACAGCTCTCCAGTATGGAGATGATGGCGGTGGATCCGCTGCGCCGCGTCATTTCTCCCCGTTTCTGGGCCGGCGTCATTTCGCTGCCGCTGCTGACGATTATCTTCGTTGCGGTGGGGATCTGGGGTGGAGCGCTGGTGGGCGTGAGCTGGAAAGGCATTGATGGTGGTTTTTTCTGGACCGCGATGCAAAATGCCGTCGACTGGCGAATGGATCTGGTGAACTGCCTGATTAAGAGCCTGGTATTCGCCATTACGGTAACCTGGATTGCGTTATTCAATGGTTATGACGCTATCCCCACTTCCGCCGGGATTAGCCGGGCGACTACGCGCACCGTGGTGCATGCGTCGCTGGCGGTTCTGGGGCTGGATTTTGTGCTGACTGCGCTGATGTTTGGGAATTGAGTTCATGCAAACGAAAAAAAATGAAATCTGGGTAGGGGTGTTCTTACTGGTGGCGCTGCTGGCGGCGCTGTTTGTCTGCCTGAAGGCGGCGAACGTCACCTCGCTACGTACCGAGCCGACTTACCGTCTTTACGCGACCTTCGATAATATCGGCGGCCTGAAAGCACGCTCGCCGGTGCGCATCGGCGGTGTGGTTGTTGGCCGCGTGGCGGACATCACCCTCGACCCGAAAACCTATCTGCCGCGCGTGGAGCTCGATATCGATGAGCGCTACAACCATATCCCCGATACCAGTTCGCTGGCGATCCGCACCTCTGGCCTGCTGGGCGAGCAGTATCTGGCGCTGAACGTCGGTTTTGAAGACCCGGACCTCGGGACGACTATTCTTAAAGACGGCGGTACTATCCAGGACACCAAGTCCGCTATGGTGCTGGAAGATCTGATTGGTCAGTTCCTTTATAACAGTAAGGGCGGCGACAATCAGAATTCTGGCAATGATAAGGCCGAGGCAGAAGGTCATACTGACGCGACGCCGGCAGCCGGCACGACGCATTAATTTCAGGAGAAACACGATATGTTTAAACGCTTACTCATGGTCGCCATGCTGGTGATTGCCCCGCTGACCGCCGCCCAGGCGGCAGACCAGTCCAATCCGTATAAGCTGATGAATGAAGCGGCGCAGAAAACCTTCGATCGCCTGAAGAATGAACAGCCGAAGATCAAGGCCAACCCTAACTATCTGCGCGACATCGTCGACCAGGAGCTTCTGCCTTATGTGCAGGTGAAGTATGCCGGCGCGCTGGTGCTGGGCCGCTATTACAAAGAAGCTACCCCGGCGCAGCGTGAAGCCTATTTTGCCGCCTTCCGTGAATACCTGAAGCAGGCCTATGGCCAGGCGTTGGCAATGTACCATGGTCAGACCTACCAGATTGCCCCGGAACAGCCGCTGGGCAGCGCGACCATCATTCCGATCCGCGTCACTATCATCGACCCGAACGGCCGTCCGCCGGTACGTCTCGACTTCCAGTGGCGTAAAAATACCCAGACCGGCAACTGGCAGGCCTACGATATGATTGCGGAAGGGGTCAGCATGATCACCACCAAACAAAACGAGTGGAGCGACCTGCTGCGTACCAAGGGCGTTGATGGCCTGACCGCGCAGCTCAAAGCGATCTCCGCTCAGCCGATCACCCTGGAACAGAAAAAATAATGAGCGGGCAGCTGAGCTGGACTCGTGATGGCGAGACGCTGGCGCTGCACGGAGAGCTGGACCAGGATCTGCTGGTCCCGCTCTGGGAGGCACGCGCCCAGGCGACGGCGGGGACAGCGATCATCGATCTCAGTCAGACCACGCGCGTGGACACGGCGGGCCTGGCGCTGTTAATGCATTTTGTAGCGCTGATTCGCCGCCAGGGCCGGGAAGCGCAGCTGATCGGCAAGAGCGAAAATCTGCAAACGCTGGTCGGTCTTTACAACCTGCCTGTCGATATGATCCCATAATCTTTTCAGTGTCTTAGCGCTGAAGCTATTCCGAAAGCCCCGGCAATCTTTTCGCCGGGGCTTTTTGCTTGTTTAAGACCGCGCCACTTTCCTCTAAGATGTTGGGCTGTTTTCACTATCAGATAAATTTGAGCCCATGGAAAATCATGAAATTCAGACCGTGCTGATGAACGCACTCCCCCTCCAGGAAGTCCACGTCTCTGGCGATGGCAGCCACTTTCAGGTTATTGCTGTGGGTGAGATGTTCGATGGCATGAGTCGGGTTAAAAAGCAGCAGAGCGTCTACGCGCCGCTGATGGAATATATTGCTGACAACCGCATCCATGCGCTGTCGATCAAGGCCTTTACTCCGCAGGAGTGGGCGCGAGACCGCAAACTAAATGGCTTCTAAGCTGTGGGGGATCCCCTGCAGCGTATGTGAATTTTTAATAGAGAACAGAATCAATGGATAAATTCCGTGTTCAGGGGCCGACTCGCCTTCAGGGCGAAGTCACCATCTCCGGTGCAAAAAACGCCGCCCTGCCAATCCTCTTTTCCGCGCTGCTTGCCGAAGAGCCGGTAGAGATCCAGAACGTACCTAAGCTGAAAGACATCGATACCACCATGAAGCTGCTGAGTCAGCTGGGCGCGAAGGTAGAGCGCAATGGTTCGGTGTGGATTGACGCCGGCCCGGTCGATGTATTCTGTGCTCCGTACGATCTGGTGAAAACCATGCGCGCCTCTATCTGGGCGCTGGGGCCGCTGGTGGCGCGTTTCGGTCAGGGACAAGTCTCTCTGCCTGGCGGCTGCGCCATCGGCGCGCGTCCGGTCGATCTGCATATTAGCGGCCTGGAACAGCTGGGCGCCGAGATCAAACTGGAAGAAGGTTATGTAAAAGCTTCGGTCAATGGTCGTCTGAAAGGCGCGCATATCGTGATGGATAAAGTGAGCGTCGGCGCCACCGTCACTATCATGAGCGCAGCGACCCTCGCCGAGGGGACGACGATTATCGAAAACGCCGCTCGCGAGCCGGAGATCGTCGATACCGCGAACTTCCTTAACGCGCTGGGCGCAAAAATCAGCGGCCAGGGTACCGATCGCATCACCATCGAAGGCGTGCAGCGTCTGGGCGGCGGCGTTTACCGTGTGCTGCCGGACCGTATTGAAACCGGGACCTTCCTGGTGGCCGCAGCCATTTCCGGCGGCAAGATCCTCTGCCGTAACGCGCAACCAGATACCCTCGATGCTGTACTGGCGAAGCTGCGCGACGCCGGAGCGGACATCGAAACGGGCGAAGACTGGATCAGCCTTGATATGCATGGCAACCGTCCGAAAGCGGTTAACGTGCGTACCGCGCCGCATCCGGGCTTCCCGACCGATATGCAGGCCCAGTTCACGCTGCTCAACCTGGTCGCGGAAGGGACCGGCGTGATCACCGAAACGATCTTTGAAAACCGCTTTATGCACATTCCGGAACTGATCCGTATGGGTGCTCACGCGGAGATCGAGAGCAATACCGCGATCTGTCATGGCGTGAAGCAGCTTTCGGGCGCGCAGGTGATGGCGACCGATTTGCGTGCTTCGGCGAGCCTCGTGCTGGCAGGTTGTATCGCTGAGGGAACCACCATCGTCGATCGCATCTATCATATCGATCGTGGCTATGAGCGTATTGAAGATAAACTGCAGGCGCTGGGTGCCAATATTCAGCGCGTGAAAGGCGAGTAATCGCGTCCTGACAGGGCCCGGGTGTCTCTCCCGGGTCCTTGTCGCATAATCACATCACTTGTCCATCTTCTTCTGACGCATCATCTGCGTTCTGTCGATAAACTCATGCGTTACCGGATCATGGTAGCGTGACGGCCAGATGACCCATGGCTGTGTATCCAGCGCCGTGGCGATGATTAATTCGCCTTTCGGCCAGGGGCGGGTCAGGGCGTTCGCCAGCGTTGAAGAACTCAGACCGTGCCGTCGCGACTCTGCCGCCAGCGATGTTCCCCGTTTACGTAATCCAGCAACAATATCTGCGGGATGCCAGTCGATGAACTTATCCATAAATTCTCCTGGTGATAAAGATCCTGAACGGCCCATATGGGCAACGGAGACACTATACCCGCGCACCAGGTAAGGTTCTAACAAGTTCTGTTAAAGCGTCGGAATATTCAGAATGTATCAAGATATCGGGAAATTTACGGTAGGGAATGGATTTTTACTGGAACTTTCCCGCGCACTGCGCGGGAAGGGAGAGGGGATTAATGATCGCGCTGAACCGCGATATGCGCCAGCCCGATCAAGGCTTCACGCCAGGGGGTGTCCGGGAGAATCTGCAGCGCGGCAATCGCTTTGTCAGCTTCTTCTTCAGCACGTTTCTGCGTCCACTCCAGCGAACCGCAGGCAGCCATCGTTTCCAGGACGGCATCCAGCAGATGGCGGCCGTTGCCCTGCTCGATAGCCCCGCGGATCATCGCCGATTGATCGGCGGTACCATGGTGCATGGCGTGCAGCAGCGGTAGCGTCGGTTTGCCTTCGTTGAGGTCGTCACCGACGTTTTTACCGAGCCGCTCTCCGTCGGAGCTGTAATCGAGTAAATCGTCGATCAGCTGGAAAGCGGTGCCGAGATAGCGGCCATAATCCTGCAACGCGCGCTCTTCTTCCGCAGTGCAGTCGGCCAGCAGTCCCGCACACTGCGAAGCTGCCTCAAACAGACGCGCCGTCTTGCTGTAGATGACGCGCATGTAGTTCTCTTCCGTGATATCCGGGTCATTGACGTTCATCAGCTGCAGCACTTCGCCTTCGGCAATGACGTTCACCGCTTCCGACATGACCTCGAGGATCTTCAGCGAGCCCAGCTGGGTCATCATCTGAAAGGCGCGGGTATAGATAAAATCGCCGACCAGCACGCTGGCGGCATTGCCAAACGCCGCATTTGCCGTGGCTTTGCCGCGACGCATATCAGACTCATCGACGACGTCGTCATGCAGCAGGGTGGCGGTATGAATAAATTCAATCAGCGCAGCGATGGTGACATGCGCGCTCCCCTGATAACCCACCGCGCGCGCGGCGAGCACAGCAATCATCGGGCGAATGCGTTTGCCGCCGCCGCTGACGATGTAATAGCCTAACTGATTGATAAGCTGAACATCGGAGTTGAGTTGCTCAAGAATCGTCGCATTGACACCCGCCATATCTTGCGCGGTTAACTCATTGATTTTTTCTAAATTCATCGCAAAAGCCGGGCCAAATGTCCTGTTACCATGAATCCAGGTGGGATCACAGAAGGATTAAGACAGAATTAAAAGAAGATATGATTGTACTGAAAAATTGCCGTAGATAAACGTTGTCGTGAAAGTTGTGTTTTTTTTCTGCATTGATCGCTAATCGCTCTTGTCAAAGGCTCGCGTTTTGCGTAATATTCGCGCCCTATTGTGAATATTTATAGCGCACTCTGAATCACACGAAGAGGTGCGCGGAAGCGGAGTTTTATATGTACGCGGTTTTCCAAAGTGGTGGTAAACAACACCGAGTAAGCGAAGGTCAGACCGTTCGCCTGGAAAAGCTGGACATCGCAACTGGCGAAGCTGTTGAGTTCGCTGAAGTGCTGATGATCGCAAACGGTGAAGAAATCAAGATCGGCGTTCCTTTCGTTGAGGGCGGCGTAATCAAAGCTGAAGTTGTTGCTCACGGTCGTGGCGAGAAAGTTAAAATCGTTAAGTTTCGTCGTCGTAAACACTATCGTAAGCAGCAGGGCCATCGTCAGTGGTTCACTGATGTGAAAATCACTGGCATCAGCGCCTAAGACCTGAGGAGTAGATTTAAATGGCACATAAAAAGGCTGGCGGCTCGACTCGTAACGGTCGCGATTCAGAAGCTAAACGTCTGGGCGTAAAACGTTTCGGCGGTGAAGCAGTTCTGGCAGGTAGCATCATCGTTCGTCAACGTGGTACCAAATTCCACGCTGGCACCAACGTTGGTTGCGGCCGTGACCACACTCTGTTCGCTTTGACTGACGGTAAAGTCAAGTTCGAAGTTAAAGGCCCGAAAAACCGTAAATTCATCAGCATCGTTGCTGAATAAGTTTTTCGCGTCCCGGTAACGGATGAAAGCCCCGCAACACGTTGCGGGGCTTTTTACATTCGTCTACCGGAAAATTTTTGCAGGGAAACAGGCATGAAGCAGCAGGCTGGGATTGGCATTATTCTGGCGCTTACCACCGCGATGTGTTGGGGAGCGTTGCCGATTGCAATGAAGCAGGTTCTTGAGGTGATGGCGCCGCCAACGGTGGTGTTTTATCGCTTCCTGATGGCCAGTATTGGCCTTGGCGCGATCCTCGCGATCAAAGGCAAACTGCCGCCGCTGCGGATTTTTCGCAAGCCGCGCTGGCTGGTCTTATTAGCGATTGCCACCGGCGGTCTGTTCGGTAACTTCATTCTGTTCAGTTCTTCCCTGCAGTATCTCAGCCCCACGGCTTCTCAGGTCATCGGCCAGCTATCGCCGGTGGGCATGATGGTGGCTAGCGTCGTGATTCTGAAAGAGCGCATGCGCGGCACCCAGGTGGTGGGCGCGTTGATGCTGCTCAGCGGGCTGGTGATGTTCTTCAACACCAGCCTGATTGAAATCTTTACCCGCCTGACGGACTACACGTGGGGGGTAATTTTCGGCGTTGCTGCCGCCACGGTGTGGGTAAGCTACGGCGTCGCGCAAAAGGTGTTATTGCGCCGTCTGGCATCGCAGCAGATACTATTTTTGCTGTACACTTTATGTACGATTGCATTACTGCCGCTCGCTGAGCCTGGGGTGATATCCCGGTTAAGCAGCTGGCAACTGGCATGCCTGATTTTTTGCGGGTTAAATACCCTGGTCGGCTACGGCGCGCTGGCGGAAGCCATGGCGCGCTGGCAGGCGGCGCAGGTCAGCGCGTTAATCACCTTGACGCCACTGTTTACGCTACTGTTTTCTGATTTATTATCAATGGCCTGGCCCGATGTTTTCGCCAGACCGATGTTAAACCTGATTGGTTATCTCGGTGCGTTTGTCGTGGTTGCGGGCGCGATGTATTCCGCCATCGGTCATCGTCTTTGGGGACGTTGGCGTAAGCGAGAGGCGGTAGTACCGCTGCCCCGCTCAGGCGAATGATTTACGGAGAGTAAAATGAAGTTTGTAGATGAAGCAACGATCCTGGTCGTAGCAGGTGACGGCGGCAATGGTTGCGTAAGCTTCCGCCGCGAGAAATATATTCCGAAAGGCGGCCCGGACGGCGGCGATGGCGGTGACGGCGGCGATGTCTGGCTGGAAGCGGACGAGAACCTGAATACCCTGATCGACTACCGTTTTGAAAAATCTTTCCGCGCCGAACGCGGGCAGAATGGCCAGAGCCGCGACTGTACCGGTAAGCGTGGTAAAGACGTGACGGTAAAAGTGCCGGTCGGGACCCGGGTTATCGACCAGGGCACCGGCGAGACCATGGGCGATATGACCAAACACGGTCAGCGTCTGATGGTGGCGAAGGGCGGCTGGCACGGTCTGGGCAACACCCGTTTTAAATCATCCGTTAACCGTACCCCGCGTCAGAAGACCATGGGTACGCCGGGTGATAAGCGCGACCTGCAGCTGGAGCTGATGCTGCTGGCGGACGTCGGAATGCTGGGGATGCCGAACGCCGGTAAATCCACCTTCATCCGTGCGGTCTCCGCCGCCAAGCCAAAAGTGGCTGACTATCCGTTTACCACCCTGGTACCAAGCCTGGGCGTGGTGCGTATGGACAACGAGAAGAGCTTTGTGGTCGCCGATATCCCGGGGCTGATTGAAGGCGCAGCGGAAGGCGCAGGCCTCGGTATTCGTTTCCTCAAGCACCTTGAGCGCTGCCGCGTATTGCTGCACCTGATCGACATCGAGCCTATCGACGGTTCCGATCCGGTTGAGAACGCGCGCATCATCATCGGCGAGCTGGAGAAATACAGCGAGAAGCTGGCCTCCAAACCGCGCTGGTTAGTCTTTAACAAGATTGACCTGATGGACAAAGCGGAAGCCGAAGCTAAAGCGAAGGCGATTGCTGAAGCGCTGGGTTGGGAAGAGAAATTCTACCTGATCTCCGCCGCCAGCCAGCAGGGCGTCAAAGATCTGTGCTGGGACGTGATGACCTTCATCATCGAAAACCCCATCGTGCAGGCGGAAGAAGAGCAGAAGCCGGAGAAAGTCGAGTTTATGTGGGACGACTATCACCGTCAGCAGCTTGAAGAGGCCGAAGCCGAAGTGGAAGATGACGAAGACTGGGATGACGACTGGGACGAAGACGACGAAGAAGGCGTCGAATTCATCTACAAACGCTAATCCTGACTTCTTTAGATCAAAAAGGGCCGCATCTGATGCGGCCCTTTTGTTTTTAGTTGTTCTGGTACAGATCCTTATAAAGCCGGCTTTCAAAGCGCACCAACGGTATGCGGCGATTACGCTGATCGGCTGGCTCCACGGCGTAGCCGGAGAGGTATTGCACGAAGGCCACCTTTTGCCCGCTGGCGGTAGTGATGAAGCCCGCAAGGTTATAAACCCCCTGCAGTGACCCAGTTTTCGCCGAGACTTTGCCATCGACGCCCGCCTGATGGAGGCCGGCGCGATACTGCAGCGAGCCGTCATGGCCCGCCAGCGGCAGCATAGAGATAAAGTTGAGCTCGGTGTCGTGCTGGGCGATATACTGCAACACCTGCATCATGGTCGCCGGGGCGATCAGGTTGTGGCGCGACAGGCCTGAGCCGTCGGCGATGATGGTGTTGCCGAGATCAACTCCAGCCTGTTGACGCAGGATCTGACGTACGGCATCAGATCCTGCCCGCCAGGTCCCTGGTACGCCGAACCGGGCATGACCGATGGTACGAAAAACGGTATCCGCAATCATGTTGTCGGATTTCTTCAGCATGATCCGCAGCAGATCGTGCAGCGGCGCCGACTGGGTGGTGGCTAATACCGTACCGGGCTCATTGGCCAGCGTCTGACGCAGCAGCGTGCCGCTATAGGCGATCCCCGCCTGCTTCAGCTCCGCTTTAAGGATCGCCCCGGCATAGCTGGCACCATCCTGTATCGCAAAGGCCAGCGGCAGCGGTTCGCTACGCTGCGGCAGGCAGCCGGTGAGGGTATAGCGGTTAAGGTCGCCCGGCACCACGTCCAGTTCGCAATACTGCGCTTCCGATGAGCCGCGCGCCAGGGTGCGAACCTGACTAAACATAGTGACCGGATAATAGGAAGCGACGCGAATGAAGGCGAGATCGCCCGGCTTCTGCGCGCTATACAGCGAGACCGAGAAGCAGTTGCGGTCGACAATCGCCGCCGCAGGCGGAGCGCTGAAGCATTGCGTCATGTCGTTCCACGGCCACCCCGGCGCTTTATCATGGCTGGCGAAGACCGAGGTATCGATAAGCACATTGCCGTCGATACGCTGCACGCCAGCTTTTTTTAGCGTCGCCACCATGTTGCGAATATCCTGCCGCTTCAGCGTTGGGTCGCCGCCGAAGCGGGCGATCAGATCGCCTTTCAGCACGCCGCCGTCCAGTGAGCCTTTGGTTTCCAGCGTGGTGGTGAAGCGAAAATCGGGCCCCAGTTGCAGCAGCGCCGCCAGCGCGGTGATGACCTTTTGCGTACTGGCTGGAAGTGCCATTTGCTGGCTGTGATAGTCGATTTCCGGCGTCGACGCGCCGACCTTTTGCGCCATAAAGGCAAGGTTCGCACCGGCGGGAAGCTGGGTGATGTACTCGTCAATATTCGCCGCCTGAGCGCTAAGCGCTATACCGGCAGTCAATCCGATGATAAATCTGGGAAATCGCATAATCTCGCGCTAACAACCTGAAGCCAGGCCGTCATACTACGGTGCAACGCCCAGTAAAGTAAACGATGACCCATAATGAACTTCGGGGTAAAATACCTATCAAATGAAAAATTGCTGCTGACCTGGGGAGTGTTTCCCGGGTCGGTTTCTTTTTGCTCGTGTCCTGCCCGTGTACAGGACAGGTGGCGGAGCGGGGCTATCCGTTCCCTGAAGGAATGATAAAGAGGTATAACTAATGCAAGCGATTCCGATGACCTTACGTGGCGCTGAAAAACTGCGCGAAGAACTGGATTATCTGAAGTCTGTGCGTCGTCCTGAAATCATTGCCGCTATTGCTGAGGCCCGTGAACACGGCGATCTGAAAGAGAATGCCGAGTATCACGCTGCGCGTGAACAGCAGGGCTTCTGCGAAGGGCGTATCAAGGACATCGAAGCGAAGCTGTCCAACGCGCAGGTTATCGATATCACCAAAATGCCGAACAATGGCCGGGTGATTTTTGGTTCAACCGTCAGTGTGCTGAACCTCGATACTGACGAGGAGCAGACCTACCGTATCGTAGGCGATGACGAAGCTGATTTTAAGCAGAATCTGATCTCCGTGAACTCGCCGATTGCCCGTGGTCTGATCGGTAAAGAGCAGGATGACGTCGTGACTATCCGTACACCGGGTGGGGAAGTGGAATACGAAATTACCAAGGTTGAATACCTGTAAGGCGTATTTCCCGCTACGATGTTTATAGATTGTAAAGAAAGGAAAAAGGCCGCATAGCGGCCTTTTATCAACGTCACGAGCATGGCATTTTGCTCGCCTGGCCACAGAAATCCCTCGTTTTACACAAAGTTGTGTCGGGATTGAGGATATTCTTAGCGTGGCAGCGAGATTTTACGCTCTGGCGTTGGGCGGTACAGAACCAGCGTTTTACCGATGACCTGTACGTTACAGGCGCCGGTTTCGCGCACGATGGCTTCCACGATCAAGGCTTTAGTTTCGCGATCTTCTGAGGCGATCTTCACCTTGATGAGTTCATGGTGCCCTAACGCTTGTTCGATCTCGGCCAGTACCCCTTCGGTCAAACCATTGTTGCCAAGCATAACTACCGGCTTGAGCGGATGTGCCAGACCTTTCAGGTGCTGTTTTTGTTTAGTACTCAGATTCATCGTATTTTTTTGCTTACGTTGGGATTGAAAACGGGTCATTCTACCGCCATCTCCCATATATCGCCAAACTACCGCGTCGATTTTTACGCAGTAAAGTACGATGAACCCGAACGGGAATGTTAAATGACAGGTAAAAAGCGTTCTGCCAGCTCAAGCCGCTGGCTTCAGGAACACTTTAGCGATAAATATGTTCAACAGGCACAGAAAAAGGGGTTACGTTCCCGTGCCTGGTTTAAACTTGATGAAATACAGCAAAGTGACAAAATTTTTAAGCCGGGGATGACGGTAGTCGACCTCGGTGCTGCTCCCGGTGGCTGGTCGCAGTATGCGGTCACGCAGATCGGCAACAGCGGCCGCATCATCGCTTGCGATCTTTTACCAATGGATCCAATTGTTGGTGTGGACTTCCTTCAGGGCGATTTTCGTGATGAATTAGTCCTGAAAGCGTTACTTGAGCGAGTGGGCGACAGTAAAGTACAAGTGGTCATGTCCGATATGGCGCCGAATATGTGCGGAACACCGGCGGTGGATATTCCCCGGGCTATGTATCTGGTAGAACTGGCGCTTGAAATGTCTCGTGATGTATTAGCGCCAGGTGGTAGTTTTGTAGTGAAGGTGTTCCAGGGCGAAGGCTTCGATGAGTATCTTCGAGAAATTCGCTCCCTGTTTACGAAGGTCAAAGTTCGTAAGCCGGACTCTTCCCGCGCTCGTTCGCGTGAAGTGTATATTGTAGCGACCGGGCGTAAACCATAACCGGCAGATTTCAAACGAAAGTTTGAAAGAAACTGGATATAGAGTATCCTGACGCTGTTTTTAACACAGTTGTAATAAGAGGTTAATCCCTTGAGTGACATGGCGAAAAACCTAATACTCTGGCTGGTCATTGCCGTTGTGCTGATGTCAGTATTCCAGAGCTTTGGGCCCAGCGAGTCGAATGGCCGCAAGGTGGATTATTCTACCTTCCTGCAAGAGGTCAATCAGGACCAGGTTCGCGAAGCGCGTATCAACGGACGTGAGATCAACGTTACCAAGAAAGATAGTAACCGTTACACGACTTACATTCCGGTTAACGATCCGAAGCTGCTCGATAACCTGTTGACTAAAAACGTCAAAGTGGTTGGTGAACCACCAGAAGAGCCAAGCCTGCTGGCTTCCATCTTCATCTCCTGGTTCCCTATGCTGCTGTTGATCGGCGTCTGGATCTTTTTTATGCGGCAAATGCAGGGCGGCGGCGGGAAGGGCGCGATGTCCTTCGGCAAAAGCAAAGCCCGTATGCTGACGGAAGATCAGATCAAAACCACTTTTGCTGACGTTGCCGGGTGTGACGAAGCGAAAGAGGAAGTCGGCGAACTGGTGGAATACCTGCGTGAGCCGAGCCGCTTCCAGAAACTGGGCGGTAAGATCCCGAAAGGCGTCCTGATGGTCGGTCCTCCGGGTACCGGTAAAACGTTGCTGGCGAAAGCGATCGCTGGCGAAGCAAAAGTGCCGTTCTTTACTATTTCCGGTTCTGACTTCGTAGAAATGTTCGTCGGTGTTGGTGCATCTCGTGTGCGTGACATGTTCGAACAGGCTAAGAAAGCAGCGCCTTGCATCATCTTCATCGATGAAATCGACGCCGTCGGCCGCCAGCGTGGCGCCGGTCTTGGCGGTGGCCACGATGAACGTGAGCAGACCCTGAACCAGATGCTGGTTGAGATGGACGGCTTTGAAGGTAACGAAGGCATTATCGTTATCGCGGCGACTAACCGTCCGGACGTTCTTGACCCCGCGCTGTTGCGTCCGGGCCGTTTTGACCGCCAGGTGGTGGTTGGCCTGCCGGATGTTCGCGGTCGTGAGCAGATCCTGAAAGTGCATATGCGTCGCGTTCCGCTGGCGCCGGATATCGATGCGGCAATCATTGCTCGCGGTACCCCTGGCTTCTCCGGTGCCGACCTGGCCAACCTGGTCAACGAAGCGGCCCTGTTTGCTGCCCGCGGCAACAAACGCGTCGTCTCGATGGTTGAGTTCGAAAAAGCGAAAGACAAAATCATGATGGGTGCGGAACGCCGCTCCATGGTGATGACGGAAGCGCAGAAAGAGTCTACCGCTTACCACGAAGCGGGCCACGCGATTATCGGTCGCCTGGTGCCGGAGCACGATCCGGTACACAAAGTGACGATTATCCCGCGCGGTCGTGCGCTGGGTGTGACCTTCTTCCTGCCGGAAGGCGATGCGATCAGCGCCAGCCGTCAGAAACTGGAAAGTCAGATCTCCACCTTGTACGGCGGTCGTCTGGCAGAAGAGATTATCTACGGTCCGGAACATGTTTCTACCGGCGCGTCCAACGACATTAAAGTGGCGACGAACCTGGCGCGTAACATGGTGACCCAGTGGGGCTTCTCCGACAAACTCGGTCCGCTGCTGTATGCGGAAGAAGAGGGTGAAGTGTTCCTCGGCCGCAGCGTCGCGAAAGCGAAGCATATGTCCGATGAAACCGCGCGTATCATCGACCAGGAAGTGAAATCGCTGATTGAGCGTAACTATGGTCGTGCTCGCCAGTTGCTGAACGACAACATGGATATTCTGCACGCGATGAAAGATGCGCTCATGAAGTATGAGACCATCGATGCGCCGCAGATTGACGACCTGATGGCTCGTCGCGATGTTCGTCCGCCAGCGGGTTGGGAAGAACCAGGTTCTTCTAACAACTCTGACAACAATGGCACGCCTCGTGCGCCGCGTCCGGTTGATGAACCGCGTACGCCGAACCCGGGCAATACCATGTCAGAGCAGCTGGGCGACAAATAAGCTGCCGCTGTTGATGTCTTGTTTTAACCTTAAAACCCCGGGGCGCCCGCTCCGGGGTTTTTCTTTTTTAACCTCTTCTGTCTCAGGGATTTTGTGATGAAACTTGTAGCCCAGGGCTCAACCCTCGATCTCTCTCACCCCCACGTGATGGGTATTCTTAATGTGACGCCTGACTCCTTCTCTGATGGCGGCGCCCATAATTCGCTGATTGAGGCGGTGAAGCATGCCAATCTGATGATCAACGCCGGGGCGACCATCATTGATATCGGCGGTGAATCGACGCGGCCAGGGGCGGCTGAGGTTAGCGTGGAAGAGGAGCTTGCGCGGGTGATCCCGGTGGTGGAGGCTATCGCCCAGCGCTTTGAGGTGTGGATCTCAGTGGACACCTCCAAAGCGGAGGTTATCCGCGAATCGGCCCGAGCGGGGGCGCATATCATTAACGATATTCGTTCGCTGACCGAACCCGGCGCGCTGCAGGCTGCGGCGGAAACCGGGTTGCCGGTGTGTCTGATGCATATGCAGGGACAGCCGAAAACCATGCAGGAGGCGCCGAAGTATGAGGATGTCTTCGCCGATGTAGAGCGCTTTTTTAATGAACACATCGTGCGCTGCGAACAGGCGGGGATCGCAAAAGAAAAATTGCTGCTCGACCCGGGATTCGGTTTCGGTAAAAATCTCACCCACAATTATCAGTTGCTGGCCAGGCTGGGAGAGTTTCATCACTTTGGTCTGCCGCTGCTGGTCGGTATGTCGCGTAAGTCGATGGTAGGTCAGTTGCTGAACGTTGGGCCGTCGGAACGGCTGAACGGCAGCCTGGCGTGTGCCGTCATAGCAGCAATGCAGGGCGCGCAGATTATCCGCGTCCATGATGTCAAAGAAACGGTAGAAGCGCTGCGCGTGGTGGAAGCCACCCTCGCCGCTAAGGGAAAAAAACGTTATGAGTAACCGCAAGTATTTTGGCACCGATGGTATTCGTGGCCGCGTCGGCGATGCGCCGATCACTCCGGAATTTGTGCTTAAGCTCGGCTGGGCGGCGGGTAAAGTGTTAGCGCGCCACGGCTCGCGTAAAATTATCATCGGCAAGGATACCCGTATTTCGGGCTATATGCTGGAATCGGCGCTGGAAGCCGGGCTGGCGGCAGCGGGACTCTCTGCATCGTTCACCGGGCCAATGCCGACGCCGGCGATCGCCTACCTGACGCGCGCATTTCGCGCCGAGGCGGGGATCGTCATCTCCGCTTCACATAACCCTTTCTACGACAACGGCATCAAGTTCTTCTCCATTGAGGGCACCAAGCTGCCGGATGATGTGGAAGAGGCGATTGAAGCTGAAATGGAGAAAGAACTCACCTGTGTGGACTCGGCTGAGCTGGGTAAAGCCAGCCGTATCGTCGATGCCGCGGGGCGCTACATTGAGTTTTGTAAAGGCACCTTTCCCAACGAACTGAGCCTCTCCACGCTGAAAGTGGTGGTGGACTGTGCGCATGGCGCAACCTACCACATCGCTCCCAATGTATTCCGCGAGCTGGGCGCCCAGGTTATCGCGATGGGCTGCGAGCCTGACGGCCTCAACATCAACGAAGAGGTCGGGGCTACCGACGTGCGGGCGCTGCAGGCGCGCGTGCTGGCGGAAAAAGCCGATCTGGGCATTGCCTACGACGGCGATGGCGATCGGGTGATCATGGTTGACCATGAAGGCAATAAAGTCGATGGTGACCAGATCCTCTACATCATCGCCCGGGAAGGGCTGCGTCAGGGACAGCTGCGCGGCGGCGCCGTCGGTACGCTGATGAGCAATATGGGCCTGGAGCTGGCGCTCAAGCAGCTAGGCATCCCGTTTGCCCGCGCGAAGGTGGGCGACCGCTATGTGCTGGAGATGCTGCAGGAAAAAGGCTGGCGCATCGGTGCGGAAAACTCCGGCCATGTGATCCTGCTGGATAAAACCACCACCGGCGATGGCATCGTCGCCAGTCTGCAGGTGGTCGCGGCGATGGTACGCAACCACATGAGCCTGCATGACCTGTGCAGCGGCATGAAGATGTTCCCTCAGCTGCTGGTGAATGTGCGCTTTACCGAGGGCAGCGGCAACCCTCTGGAGAATGAGCATGTCAAAGCGGTGACCGCAGAAGTGGAAGCGGCATTAGGTAAGCGCGGCCGCGTCCTGCTGCGTAAATCGGGTACGGAGCCGCTGATCCGCGTCATGGTGGAAGGCGAGCATGAAGATCAGGTGCACGAGTTTGCGCATCGCATCGCCGAAGCGGTAAAAAGCGTCTAAGCTTGCTGGCTAAGTGGTTAAAAAGGCGGCGCTTGCCGCCTTTTTTATGATCGAATACCGGCTTTTTGCTGTTTTTTTCTGCAGTTGATACAATGTGTCGAAATTGCCCTTGCGAAGGTCATTCGCTTTGGTTAGTATTCACACCCGCTTCAGTGGGAAACGTTAAAACGTCCCGCTTTATTGGTCGAAGCACTTGGTATGCGGCGAATCCGCAAGGAACAGGTTGATTATGTACGAAGCTCTTTTGGTTGTTTTCCTTATTGTAGCGATTGGCCTCGTAGGTCTGGTTATGCTGCAGCAAGGTAAAGGCGCTGATATGGGAGCCTCCTTCGGTGCAGGCGCTTCCGGCACACTGTTTGGGTCCAGCGGTTCTGGTAACTTCATGACCCGTATGACCGGCATCCTGGCTGCGCTGTTCTTCATCATCAGTCTGGCGCTGGGTAATATCAACAGCAACAAGACCAGTAAAGGAAGTGAGTGGGATAACCTGAGCGCGCCGAAAACGGAGCAAACTCAGCCAACTGCGCCGGCTCAGCCGACCAGCGATATCCCGCACTAAGTATTCTGTACCGAGGTGGTGGAATTGGTAGACACGCTACCTTGAGGTGGTAGTGCCCTAACGGGCTTGTGGGTTCGAGTCCCATCCTCGGTACCAATATTCCAGAAGAAAGACGCTGAAAAGCGTCTTTTTTTGTTTTTGTCCCCACCGACCATTTATTATTAAACATCTCTTCGCTGGTCCCCTCCTTTTGCTGTCGTTAAAGTCGCCTCGTCAAATTAACAGAGGTGAAGTGACACAATGAACAAGATCGGGGTGCTTATCGTCGCCGGCGTGCTCGGTTTAGCGGGATGCAGTTCAACATCCCCATCCAAAACGGTGGAGACGATTAATACGCTAACCGTACCGGTATCGCACAGTGAGCCGGGGACTGCGGCGAACAATGCCCAGGCGGTGACGCGCTATTTCCAGGACAATACGGCACTGATTGGTCGCCTTAATCATTCGTTGAAAAGCCATTATTTGCAGGATGTGGAGCGCCGCGATGTGTTCGACAGACACAGCGAGGCATATCAGGTGTATGGCGCGTTGACCCGCCTGGAGCAGATGGCGTCCATGAATGACGTTTACCGTAAAGAGAATAATGTTGCTGGTCTGCAGGAGATCAACCGTGTACTGAAAAGCGTGCCACTGACCAGCTGAGATGAGACAGGGACTGCCGGAAGGCAATCCCTGTGCATGGATTAAAAGCGGAAGTTAACCCCGGCATAGGCCCCGTCGGCGAGGGTGTTGTCGCGGTTGCCATCTTTCCCCGCCATATCGATATAACGATAGCCAGCTTCGATATTTAGCGACGGGAGCACGTTAAGGCGTAGCCCGGCATTAGCCTCTACATAATCATCGACGCCGCTGGACATCGAGTCCGGCGAGTAATAACCCTCACCGAAGAGCGTGAAGTACTGGCCGAGTGGGAGTTCTGCTCCGCCACCTGCGGCGATAGCGTAACCTTCATCACCGTCTTTAGGGTTCAAATAGACCCCTTTACCGCCCAGCGTCATCAGAAAGGGCCCGAGGTTAAAGTTGTAACCCATTCCCAGTCCTACGCTGTCCCCGTCATTGTCGCTGTGGGCCCACTGGGTGTTGAACGTCATGCCAGGTTCCCCGGCACCAAAGCTGGCGGACAGATTGGTAAACTCGGCGCCGGCTTCACCATGCAGGTTAACGGATGCGCAGGCAGCGCTGCTGGCCCCTAAAGCGATCATCACGGCAACCATTTTTGGAGCAATAGACTTCATTGTTGAATTCCTTCAGATAAAAAAAAGCCCGATACGGGCGTTCGGGCAAAATTAACGGGTTCTTGGATCTCATCGTTATGGTCGCTGCAGACGGCAAACAAGAGGGGTCAATTCCCGCTGCCGCTGCTCACGCCTGGCCGATTTCCGGTGGCATATCCTGAGCTGATGCAGGCCCGGCGGTTAACGCCGTGAGTGGCAGTCTGCTGGTTGAGCCCAGGGACATGTTGTCCACCGGTAAATTCAGGAACTCAGCATAAAATTTTTCTTTTTTTACCGTTAGCGTTTATTGATTTAAATTTAAACATTTTCAACAGTAAGGTGAATAACGACAAAAAGATGGTGACGGGCGCGGGTTAGAATTTTTCCGGAAGCGAGGCGATACTTTGCAAATAACCGCCGCGGGCAAAGGCAATATAACCGCCTTTTTTTAAGGCTGACAAGACATTGAGAATACTGCTGCGCGACAGATGGGTCCGGTCCTGAATATATTCCAGAATAGACACGCGCTGCCGAGTCTCTTCGGTTAAGAGCATCATTTCCAGCAGATGGTTACGGATCACCGAATAGGTTCGCTGCTGCAGGACCAGATCGTCACGATATACCATATACGAGGTATGATAAGCCAGCAGGCTGGTAACTTCTTCCCACAGGTTGTGCTGACGGAATAGCGCCGACGCCAGGTCATAATCGATACGCAGCAGTTCGGAAGAGACCTCCGCCCGCAGACTATGGCTGCGGCTGGGCTGCAGCATTTCCGCCACGCCGAACAGATGCGGCTCATAGACGGTCACCATCAATAGCTTGTCGGAATTACGAATAATCGACAGCTCGCCTTTTTTAAAAATAAAGAGTTGGGTCTTACCTTTATATTCCCACGTTAGTCTTTTTCTGGCGATCGCGTTAACGGGCGTCGCGTGTGGCTCAAGCACATCGATCAGTCGGTCAATGGCCTTTTGCGGCCTGATCGGCGGTTTAATATTCATGATGTTTATCACCAGATATGAATTAATCAATTGAGGCTATTATAGTCAACAATTTTGCCGGCCGGGTGATAAGGAAAAAATGCCTCTTTTCGATTTTTCTGCTGCTGACTGGTAACAAAAAATAAAAAGCCGGCGGAGAGCCGCCGGCAGAGAGAGTAAACATCGTCAGGCGATTATTTGCCTTTGTTTTCCAGATTTTCAACCTGCGGTAAACCCGTCGCTGAGGAGGCGCTCAGCAGTCCAGACTGCGCGTAGCCGAACAGCTTCTCGCGGGTATCGGTGATATCCAGATTACGCATGGTCAACTGGCCGATACGGTCTTCAGCGGTAAACATGGAATCGCCTTTTTCCATGGTCAGGCGCTCTGCTTTATAGGTCAGGTTGTCTGATACCGTATTGAGGATCGAGTAGTCATTGCCGCGACGCAGCTCAAGGGTGACTTCGCCGGTGATCTGGCTGGCGACCCAGCGCTGCAGCGAATCACGCAGCATCAGCGCCTGGGAATCGAACCAGCGGCCCTGATACAGCAGACGGCCCAGCTGGCGACCGTGAGCGTGATACTGCTCGATAGTATCTTCGTTATGAATACCGGTCAGCAGACGCTCGTAGGCGATATGCAGCAGCGCCATCCCCGGGGCTTCATAAATGCCGCGGCTTTTCGCTTCGATAATGCGGTTTTCGATCTGGTCGCTCATGCCCAGGCCGTGACGACCGCCGATGCGGTTGGCTTCCAGCATCATTTCAACGTCATCGGCGAAGGTTTTGCCATTCAGCGCCACCGGGTGGCCTTGCTCAAAGCGTACGGTGACTTCTTCCGCAGGGATCTTCACGTTTTCGTCCCAAAACTTCACGCCCATAATCGGGTTGACGATCTTGACGCTGGAATTCAGAAACTCCAGATCTTTCGCTTCGTGGGTAGCGCCGAGCATGTTGGAGTCGGTCGAATAGGCTTTCTCGACCGACATCTTGTAGTCAAAGCCGCAGGCGATCATAAATTCGGACATTTCGTGACGGCCGCCGAGTTCATTGATGAAATCGCTGTCCAGCCACGGTTTGTAGATCTGCAGTTCAGCGTTGGTCAGCAGGCCGTAGCGATAGAAACGTTCGATATCGTTGCCTTTATAGGTGCTGCCATCGCCCCAGATGTTAACGCCGTCTTCTTTCATTGCCGCTACCAGCATGGTGCCGGTGACCGCGCGGCCCAGCGGCGTGGTGTTGAAATAGGTCAACCCGCCAGTGGTGTTATGGAAAGCGCCACACTGAATCGCGGCGATCCCTTCTGCGACCAGCTGTTTGCGGCAGTCGATCAGACGGGCACCTTCGGCGCCGTACTCTTTCGCGCGGCGCGGAATAGCATCGTAGTCGTCTTCGTCCGGTTGACCCAGGTTAGCGGTATATGCATAAGGCACGGCGCCTTTTTTGCGCATCCATAACAGCGCGGCGCTGGTATCCAGTCCACCAGAGAAAGCGATACCAATACGTTGACCAACCGGGAGATGCTTGAGAATCGTCGTCATAAAATAAAACCCTGCTCGATAGACTGTGGTGAGTTCGACCCAACAACCTTAACTGCATTTTTATGCATTAATTGTGAGTATTCATTTAACCATCTTTTACTGGCGACAGGAAGGGCTTCCTCATCTTTTTGCTAAAAAAGCCTGAAATACCAGCACAAACGGCAATCGGGGGCGCTAAAATGCATGTTGACAAAATATACTAGTTGCCGTTACAATTCATCCCGATTTTATGTCCCGTCTTCGGTACCAAATCCCAGCAGTATTTGCGTCTTTTGCTCAAAAAGAGTAAAATATGCCACGTTTCAGGCGCGGGGTGGAGCAGCCTGGTAGCTCGTCGGGCTCATAACCCGAAGGTCGTCGGTTCAAATCCGGCCCCCGCAACCACTTTCCCATTAAGTACTTTTTCAAATATACTGTGAGGACTAGGTGTCCTTCGTAGCCGAATTTGAAAGAATTCTTGCGGAAGGTGTTCCAGATCGCCATGGCGATCTCAGGGTTCAGTTATCTAAAGCCCCGATTTATCGGGGTTTTTTGTTATCTGACTTCAGAATAACTGGGCTATACGCCCTTTTTTTATGTCTTGGGGGTGGGTTTGTCCACATTAGAGCAAAAATTGACAGAGATGCTCACTGCGCCGGTTGAAGCGCTTGGCTTTGAGCTGGTCGGCATCGAATTTATTCGCGGTCGCACATCCACACTGCGCATCTATATTGATAGTGAAGATGGCATCAACGTTGATGATTGTGCTGATGTGAGCCACCAGGTAAGCGCCGTCATGGATGTCGAAGACCCGATCACTGTCGCTTACAACCTGGAAGTCTCTTCGCCTGGTCTCGACCGTCCGATGTTCACCGCCGAACACTATCAACGTTTCACTGGCGAAGAAGTTGCGCTGGTGCTGCGCATGGCGGTTCAGAACCGTCGCAAATGGCAGGGCATTATCAAAGCGGTAGACGGTGAAATGATCACGGTAACCGTCGAAGGCAAAGATGAAGTGTTCGCGCTGAGTAACATCCAGAAGGCGAACCTGGTTCCCCACTTTTAACAGTCTGGATTGAGGTGAAAGGCCCCGATGAACAAAGAAATTTTGGCTGTTGTTGAAGCCGTTTCCAACGAAAAAGCGCTGCCGCGTGAGAAAATTTTCGAAGCGCTGGAAAGCGCGCTGGCAACGGCCACCAAGAAAAAATACGAACAAGAGATCGACGTTCGCGTTGAAATCGACCGTAAGAGCGGCGATTTCGACACTTTCCGTCGCTGGCTGGTTGTAGAAGAAGTGACCCAGCCGACGCGCGAGATCACGCTGGAAGCCGCGCGTTTCGAAGATGAAAGCATGAACGTCGGTGACTACGTCGAAGATCAGATTGAGTCTGTCACTTTCGACCGCATCACCACCCAGACCGCGAAACAGGTTATCGTGCAGAAAGTTCGCGAAGCCGAGCGCGCAATGGTGGTCGATCAGTTCCGCGAGCACGAAGGTGAGATCATCACCGGCGTGGTGAAAAAAGTGAACCGCGACAACATCACTCTGGATCTGGGCAACAACGCTGAAGCCGTGATCCTGCGTGAAGATATGCTGCCGCGTGAGAACTTCCGCCCGGGCGACCGCATTCGCGGCGTACTGTACGCAGTCCGTCCGGAAGCGCGTGGCGCCCAGCTGTTCGTGACCCGTTCCAAACCTGAGATGCTGATCGAACTGTTCCGCATCGAAGTGCCGGAAATCGGTGAAGAAGTGCTGGAAATCAAAGCGGCGGCTCGCGATCCGGGATCTCGTGCCAAAATCGCGGTGAAAACCAACGACAAGCGTATCGACCCGGTTGGCGCTTGCGTCGGTATGCGCGGCGCGCGCGTGCAGGCGGTTTCCACTGAGCTGGGCGGCGAGCGTATCGATATCGTCCTCTGGGATGATAACCCGGCGCAGTTCGTGATTAACGCTATGGCGCCGGCAGACGTCGCGTCCATCGTGGTGGATGAAGATAAACACACCATGGATATCGCGGTAGAAGCGGGCAACCTGGCGCAGGCGATTGGCCGTAACGGTCAGAACGTCCGCCTGGCCTCGCAGCTTAGCGGCTGGGAACTCAACGTGATGACCGTTGACGATCTGCAGGCTAAGCACCAGGCGGAAGCGCATGCCGCTATCGATACCTTCACCAAATATCTCGATATTGATGAAGATTTCGCGACAGTGCTGGTTGAAGAAGGCTTCTCCTCGCTGGAAGAGCTGGCCTATGTGCCGATGAAAGAACTGCTGGAAATCGACGGTCTGGATGAAGCCACCGTTGAAGCACTTCGTGAGCGTGCGAAAAACGCACTGACTACGCTGGCGCTGGCTCAGGAAGAAAGCCTGGGAGATAACAAACCTGCCGATGATCTGTTGAATCTCGAAGGTCTGGATCGTGCCCTGGCATTCAAACTGGCTGCCCGTGGTGTTTGTACGCTGGAAGATCTCGCCGAGCAGGGCGTTGATGACCTGGCTGATATCGAAGGGATGACCGACGAGAAAGCTGGCGAGCTCATCATGGCCGCTCGCAACATTTGTTGGTTCGGCGACGAAGCGTAATAAACTGTAGCAGGAAGGAACAGCATGACAGATGTGACTATTAAAGCGCTGGCCTCAGAGATTCAGACCTCTGTGGATCGCCTGATACAGCAATTTGCTGACGCAGGCATCCGCAAAACGGCTGATGATTCTGTGACCTCGCAAGAGAAACAAACTTTGTTGACGCACCTGAACCGTGAGCATGGTTCGGCGCCAGACAAGCTGACGTTACAGCGTAAGACGCGCAGTACGTTGAATATTCCAGGTACCGGTGGAAAGAGTAAATCGGTACAAATCGAAGTCCGCAAGAAACGCACCTTTGTGAAACGCGATCCGCAAGAGGCTGAACGCCTGGCCGCGGAAGAGCAGGCGCAGCGTGAAGCGGAAGAGCAGGCCCGTCGTGAAGCTGAAGAAGCAGCGAAACGCGAGGCGCAATTAAAAGCTGAACGTGAGGCCGCAGAACAAGCTAAACGTGAAGTCGCTGATAAAGCGAAACGTGAAGCTGCGGAAAAAGACAAAGTGAGCAATCAACATACCGACGAAATGACCAAAACCGCCCAGGCTGAAAAGATCCGTCGCGAGAACGAAGCCGCGGAACTGAAGCGCAAATCGGAAGAAGAAGCACGCCGCAAACTTGAAGAAGAAGCGCGCCGTGTAGCGGAAGAAGCACGCCGTATGGCAGAAGAAAACGAAAAAAATTGGTCTGAAACTTCAGACAGCCCGGAAGACACCAGCGACTATCACGTCACCACGTCACAGCATGCTCGTCAGGCTGAAGATGATAACGATCGTGAAGTCGAAGGCGGTCGCGGCCGCAGCCGCAGCAGCAAAGCGGCGCGTCCGGCGAAGAAAGGCAACAAACACGCTGAATCGAAAGCCGATCGTGAAGAAGCCCGTGCGGCCGTTCGCGGCGGTAAAGGCGGTAAGCACCGTAAGGGTTCTGCTCTGCAGCAGGGCTTCCAGAAGCCGGCGCAGGCCGTTAACCGTGACGTGGTGATCGGCGAAACCATCACCGTTGGCGAACTGGCTAACAAGATGGCGGTGAAAGGTTCTCAGGTCATCAAAGCGATGATGAAGCTGGGCGCCATGGCGACCATCAACCAGGTCATCGACCAGGAAACCGCACAGCTGGTTGCCGAAGAGATGGGCCACAAAGTTATCCTGCGTCGTGAAAACGAGCTGGAAGAAGCGGTAATGAGCGACCGTGACACCGGCGCGGCGGCTGAACCGCGCGCACCGGTTGTGACCATCATGGGTCACGTTGACCACGGTAAAACCTCGCTGCTGGACTATATTCGTTCTACTAAGGTTGCCTCCGGCGAAGCGGGTGGTATTACCCAGCACATCGGTGCTTACCATGTAGAAACCGACAACGGCATGATCACCTTCCTGGATACCCCGGGCCACGCCGCGTTTACCTCCATGCGTGCTCGTGGTGCGCAGGCGACGGATATCGTGGTTCTGGTGGTGGCGGCAGACGACGGCGTGATGCCGCAGACTATCGAAGCTATCCAGCACGCCAAAGCGGCGCAGGTGCCGGTGGTAGTTGCGGTGAACAAGATCGATAAGCCTGAAGCCGATCCGGACCGCGTGAAGAATGAACTGTCCCAGTACGGCATCCTGCCGGAAGAGTGGGGCGGCGAGAGCCAGTTCGTCCACGTCTCCGCGAAAGCCGGTACCGGTATCGACGACCTGCTGGACGCGATCCTGCTGCAGGCTGAAGTCCTCGAGCTGAAAGCGGTCCGTAACGGGATGGCGAGCGGCGCAGTGATCGAATCCTTCCTTGATAAAGGTCGTGGTCCGGTTGCTACCGTTCTGGTTCGCGAAGGTACTCTGCACAAGGGTGATATCGTTCTGTGCGGCTTCGAATACGGCCGTGTGCGTGCGATGCGTGACGAACTGGGTCGCGAAGTGCTGGAAGCGGGTCCGTCCATTCCGGTGGAAATCCTCGGCCTGTCCGGTGTGCCGGCTGCCGGTGACGAAGTGACCGTGGTTCGTGACGAGAAAAAAGCGCGTGAAGTGGCGCTGTATCGTCAGGGCAAATTCCGTGAAGTTAAGCTGGCGCGTCAGCAGAAATCTAAACTGGAAAACATGTTCGCTAACATGACCGAAGGCGAAGTTCACGAAGTGAACATCGTGCTGAAAGCGGACGTACAGGGTTCTGTCGAAGCGATTTCCGATTCCTTACTGAAACTGTCTACCGACGAAGTGAAAGTGAAGATCATCGGTTCCGGCGTAGGTGGTATCACCGAAACCGACGCCACCCTGGCTGCAGCATCCAACGCGATTCTGGTTGGCTTCAACGTTCGTGCCGATGCCTCTGCGCGTAAAGTTATCGAAGCGGAAAGCCTGGATCTGCGCTACTACTCCGTCATCTATAACCTGATCGACGAAGTGAAAGCGGCGATGAGCGGCATGCTGTCTCCTGAGCTGAAACAGCAGATCATCGGTCTGGCTGAAGTGCGTGACGTGTTCAAATCACCGAAATTCGGTGCGATCGCGGGCTGTATGGTTACCGAAGGGACCATCAAACGTCACAACCCAATCCGCGTGCTGCGTGACAACGTGGTTATCTATGAAGGCGAGCTGGAATCCCTGCGCCGCTTCAAAGATGACGTTAACGAAGTCCGTAACGGCATGGAATGTGGTATCGGTGTGAAGAACTACAACGACGTTCGCGTTGGCGATATGATCGAAGTGTTCGAAATCATCGAAATCCAGCGTAGCATCGATTAATCATCGGATGGCTAAGCCGCCGGGGAAGCGAAGCGCCACCCGGCAATCATTTTAAAAAGGGGCTTTAGGCCCCTTTTTTGTCTTTATTCTGGAGAATTTATTATGGCGAAAGAATTTGGTCGCCCGCAGCGCGTGGCCCAGGAGATGCAAAAAGAGATTGCGATTATCCTGCAGCGTGAAATCAAAGACCCGCGTCTGGGCATGATGACCACCGTTTCCGGTGTGGAAATGTCCCGTGACCTGGCCTACGCCAAGGTGTATGTCACCTTCCTCAACGACAAAGATGAAGCCGCGGTGAAAGCGGGCATCAAAGCGCTGCAGGAAGCCTCTGGCTTTATCCGCTCTCTGCTGGGGAAAGCGATGCGCCTGCGCATCGTGCCGGAGCTGACCTTCTTCTACGACAACTCACTGGTGGAAGGGATGCGCATGTCCAACCTGGTCACCAGCGTGGTGAAACACGACGATGAGCGTCGTGTGAACCCGGACGACAGCAAGGAGGACTGATGAGTCGTCCTCGTCGTCGCGGCCGCGACGTGCACGGCGTATTGCTGCTGGATAAGCCTCAGGGCGCCTCCAGCAACGATGTGCTGCAGAAAGTAAAGCGTATATATAACGCCAACCGCGCCGGACACACCGGCGCGCTGGATCCGCTGGCGACCGGCATGCTGCCGATCTGCCTTGGCGAAGCGACCAAGTTTTCCCAATACCTGCTGGATTCCGATAAGCGCTACCGCGTGATCGCCAAACTTGGCCAGCGCACCGATACCTCCGATGCCGACGGTCAGGTGGTGGAAGAGCGCCCGCTGACCTTTAGCGACGAACAGCTGGCGGCGGCGCTGGACAGCTTCCGCGGCGAGACGCAGCAGGTGCCGTCGATGTACTCGGCGCTGAAATATCAGGGCAAGAAGCTGTACGAGTATGCCCGTCAGGGGATTGACGTTCCGCGGGAATCCCGGCCGATTACCGTCTATGAGCTGCTGTTTATCCGCCACGAAGGCGATGAGCTGGAGCTGGAGATCCACTGCTCGAAAGGCACCTACATCCGGACGATTATCGATGATTTAGGTGAGAAGCTCGGCTGCGGCGCGCACGTGATTTTCCTGCGTCGCCTGGCGGTGAGCAAATACCCGGTTGAGCGGATGGTAACCCTCGAGCAGCTGCAGGCGCTGGTCGATCAGGCGGCGGCGCAGGATATTCCTGCCGCGCAGCTGCTCGATCCGCTGCTGATGCCCATGGACAGCCCGGCCTCGGACTATCCGCTGGTGACCATCCCGGAGACCTCCGCGGTCTACTTTAAAAACGGCAACCCGGTACGTCAGTCAGGCGCGCCGCTTAACGGGCTGGTACGGGTGATGGAAAGCGAATCCGGCAAGTTTCTCGGCATGGGCGAAATTGACGATGAAGGCCGCGTGGCGCCGCGTCGTCTGGTGGTGGAATACCCGGCGTAAGCGCTTTTCTTGCGATAAAAGCCTGCTACGAGTAGAATATCGCCGCTTAACGTCCGCTAAAGTGTTTTAACATTTTCGGGCGTTGCATCAGGGGTCGCTGAATTAGAGATCGGCACCCTTTCTTTCTTTTAATTTCTGGAGTTCTAAAATGTCTCTAAGCGTTGAAGCTAAAGCAAAAATCGTTTCTGAGTTTGGTCGTGGCGAAAACGACAGCGGTTCTACCGAAGTTCAGGTTGCACTGCTGACAGCACAGATCAACCACCTGCAGGGCCACTTTGCAGAGCACAAAAAAGATCACCACAGCCGTCGTGGTCTGCTGCGCATGGTTTCTCAGCGTCGTAAACTGCTCGACTACCTGAAACGTAAAGATGTTGCACGTTACTCCGCGCTGATCGAGCGTCTGGGTCTGCGTCGCTAATTCTGCGAGTTTCAGAAAAAGGGGCCTGACGGCCCCTTTTTTCGACCGGGCGGCAGCAATTCATTCAAAACTCATGTATTGTTGCTAGTAATGATCTTCATGCAGAGGTTCGCGCGGCTAATGAGAGGCTTCATCCGCAGGGGCGGGTAAAGGTTGTCATTAGTCGCGAGGATGCAGAGGATCGGGTCAATAGACGCTATGTCGTGGATATGGCGTGATTTATAGATAAAAAGGATAGAATTTTGCTTAATCCGATCGTTCGTAAATTCCAGTACGGCCAGCATACCGTGACCCTGGAAACCGGCATGATGGCGCGCCAGGCAACGGCCGCTGTGATGGTTAGCATGGATGACACTGCGGTATTCGTGACCGTTGTGGGCCAGAAAAAAGCGAAGCCAGGCCAGGACTTTTTCCCGCTGACGGTTAACTACCAGGAGCGCACCTACGCTGCCGGTAAAATCCCGGGTGGTTTCTTCCGTCGTGAAGGCCGCCCAAGCGAAGGCGAAACCCTGATCGCGCGTCTGATTGACCGCCCGGTTCGCCCGCTGTTCCCGGAAGGCTTTGTTAACGAAGTACAGGTTATCGCCACTGTTGTTTCCGTTAACCCGCAGGTTAACCCGGATATCGTCGCGATGATCGGCGCTTCCGCAGCGCTGTCCCTGTCTGGTATTCCGTTCAATGGCCCAATCGGCGCCGCGCGCGTGGGTTACATCAACGACCAGTACGTACTGAACCCGACCCAGGAAGAGCTGAAGTCCAGCAAACTGGATCTGGTGGTGGCCGGTACCGAAGCGGCCGTACTGATGGTGGAATCCGAAGCGGAACTGCTGAGCGAAGACCAGATGCTGGGCGCGGTGGTCTTTGGCCACGAGCAGCAGCAGATTGTGATCCAGAACATCAACGACCTGGTGAAAGAAGCCGGTAAACCACGTTGGGACTGGCAGCCGGAAGCCGTCAACGAAGCGCTGAACGCGCGCGTTGCTGCGCTGGCTGAATCCCGCCTGAGCGATGCTTACCGTATCACCGACAAACAAGAGCGTTACGCTCAGGTTGATGTGATCAAATCTGAAACCATCGCTACGCTGGTTGCAGAAGATGAAACCCTGGACGCTAACGAACTGGGTGAAATTCTGCACGCTATCGAGAAAAACGTGGTTCGTAGCCGCGTGCTGGCCGGTGAGCCGCGTATCGATGGTCGCGAAAAAGATATGATCCGTGGTCTGGACGTTCGTACCGGCGTTCTGCCGCGTACTCACGGTTCCGCACTGTTCACCCGTGGCGAAACGCAGGCGCTGGTTACCGCGACGCTGGGTACCGCACGCGATGCGCAGAATATCGATGAACTGATGGGCGAGCGTACCGACTCCTTCCTGTTCCACTACAACTTCCCTCCGTACTCCGTAGGTGAAACTGGCATGGTGGGGTCTCCGAAGCGTCGTGAAATCGGTCACGGTCGTCTGGCTAAGCGCGGCGTTCTGGCCGTGATGCCGACTATCGAAGAATTCCCGTACACCGTACGCGTGGTGTCTGAAATCACCGAATCCAACGGCTCTTCTTCCATGGCTTCCGTCTGCGGTGCCTCTCTGGCGCTGATGGACGCTGGTGTGCCGGTGAAAGCCGCCGTGGCGGGTATCGCCATGGGCCTGGTGAAAGAAGGCGACAACTTCGTCGTGCTGTCTGACATCCTCGGTGACGAAGACCACCTTGGCGATATGGACTTCAAAGTAGCGGGCTCCCGCGACGGTATCTCTGCGCTGCAGATGGATATCAAAATTGAAGGTATCACCAAAGAAATCATGCAGGTTGCATTGAACCAGGCTAAAGGTGCGCGTCTGCACATCCTGGGCGTGATGGAGCAGGCGATTAACGCGCCGCGCGGCGATATCTCTGAATTCGCACCGCGTATCCATACCATCAAGATCAACCCGGACAAGATCAAAGACGTTATCGGTAAAGGCGGTTCTGTTATCCGTGCCCTGACCGAAGAGACCGGTACCACCATCGAAATCGAAGATGACGGTACCGTGAAGATCGCAGCGACTGACGGCGACAAAGCACAGCATGCTATCCGTCGTATCGAAGAGATCACCGCTGAGATCGAAGTTGGCCGTATCTACAATGGTAAAGTGACCCGTATCGTTGACTTTGGCGCGTTCGTTGCCATCGGCGGCGGTAAAGAAGGTCTGGTTCACATCTCGCAGATCGCTGACAAGCGCGTTGAGAAAGTGACTGACTACCTGCAGATGGGTCAGGAAGTGCCGGTTAAGGTTCTGGAAGTTGACCGCCAGGGCCGTGTCCGTCTGAGCATCAAAGAAGCAACTGAACAGACTCCGTCTGCCGCAGCGCCGGAAGTTCCGGCTGCCGAGCAGGGCGAGTAAGGTTGCCGTTAGCCCTCCGCTTTTGCGGAGGGCGTTTTACGGGCAGGACGCCTCGTTTGCAGCCGGGGAACAGGACGTTCATCCAATCGTTGTCTTCGGGAGTGGGAAATGAAGCCTTTTTTGCGCTGGTGTTTCGTGGCGACAGCTCTCACGCTGGCAGGATGCAGTAGCACCGCCTGGCGTAAGGACGCCGTCCTCGCAGTACCATTGCAACCGACTTTACAGCAAGAAGTGATTCTGGCACGTATGGAACAAATTCTTGCCAGTCGGGCTTTATCCGATGACGAACGCGCACAGCTTTTATATGAGCGCGGAGTGTTGTATGATAGTCTCGGTCTGAGGGCATTAGCGCGAAATGATTTTTCACAAGCGCTGGCAATCCGACCCGATATGCCTGAAGTATTCAATTACTTAGGTATTTACTTAACGCAGGCAGGCAATTTTGATGCTGCCTATGAAGCGTTTGATTCTGTACTTGAGCTTGATCCAACTTACAACTACGCGCACTTGAACCGCGGTATCGCCCTGTATTACGGCGGCCGGGCTAAGTTAGCGCAAGATGATCTGCTGGCGTTTTATCAAGACGATCCCAATGATCCTTTCCGTAGCCTGTGGCTTTATATCGCCGAGCGTAAACTCGACGAGAAGCGGGCGCTTGAAGCACTCAGAGAGCGCTTAGACAAGTCGGACAAAGAGCAATGGGGATGGAACATTGTCGAGTTCTACCTTGGCGACATTAGCGAAAAAGAGCTGATGACTCGTCTGAAGGCAGACGCAACGGATAACACCTCGCTCGCTGAGCATCTCAGTGAAACCAACTTCTATTTAGGTAAGTACTACCTAAGTCTGGGGGACAAGGACAGCGCTACGGCACTGTTCAAACTGGCGGTCGCCAACAACGTACATAACTACGTTGAGCACCGATACGCATTGTTGGAATTATCGCTCTTGGGCCAGGAGCAAGATGACCTGGCAGAATCGGACCAGCAATAGCTGACGAACACATCAGCCCATAGTTTTTTGCTTGCCATCACCTTCGCGGGTGAGGGCGTTGTTGTTCGTTAATACACCTACTTTGAGCCGGTTCACACTTTTCAATGAAAATTATCGTAAATTTTCACGATGAGTTATGTAGACTGGCCGCCATTAATTTTGAGGCACACGTACTACATGGCTGAATTCGAAACCACTTTTGCAGATCTGGGCCTGAAGGCTCCTATCCTTGAAGCGCTTAACGATCTGGGTTACGAAAAACCATCTCCGATCCAGGCTGAGTGCATTCCGCATCTGCTGGACGGCCGCGACGTTCTGGGTATGGCCCAGACCGGTAGCGGTAAAACCGCAGCGTTTTCTTTACCGCTGCTGAACAACATCGATCCTGAGCTGAGAGCACCACAGATCCTGGTGCTGGCGCCGACCCGCGAGCTGGCGGTACAGGTTGCTGAAGCAATGACGGAATTCTCTAAACATATGCGCGGCGTAAACGTGGTTGCCCTGTACGGCGGCCAGCGTTATGACGTGCAGTTACGCGCCCTGCGCCAGGGCCCACAGATTGTTGTCGGTACGCCGGGCCGTCTGCTGGATCACCTGAAGCGCGGTACCCTGGACCTCTCTAAACTGAGCGGTCTGGTACTGGATGAAGCAGATGAAATGCTGCGCATGGGCTTTATCGAAGACGTAGAAACCATTATGGCGCAGATCCCGGAAGGGCATCAGACCGCGCTGTTCTCCGCCACCATGCCGGAAGCGATCCGTCGCATTACCCGCCGCTTTATGAAAGAGCCGCAGGAAGTGCGTATTCAGTCCAGCGTGACCACTCGTCCGGACATCAGCCAGAGCTACTGGACTGCCTACGGTATGCGTAAAAACGAAGCGCTGGTGCGTTTCCTGGAAGCGGAAGATTTTGATGCGGCGATTATCTTCGTCCGTACCAAAAACGCGACCCTGGAAGTGGCTGAAGCGCTGGAGCGTAACGGCTACAACAGCGCGGCGCTGAACGGCGACATGAACCAGGCGCTGCGTGAGCAGACCCTGGAGCGTCTGAAAGACGGTCGTCTGGATATCCTGATTGCGACTGACGTGGCAGCCCGTGGTCTGGACGTTGAACGTATCAGCCTGGTGGTGAACTACGACATCCCGATGGATTCTGAATCCTACGTTCACCGTATCGGTCGTACCGGTCGTGCGGGCCGCGCGGGCCGCGCGTTGCTGTTCGTTGAGAACCGTGAACGTCGTCTGCTGCGCAACATCGAACGTACGATGAAGCTGACCATCCCGGAAGTGGAGTTGCCGAACGCAGAGCTGCTGAGCAAACGTCGTCTGGAAAAATTCGCCGCGAAAGTCCAGCAGCAGCTGGAAAGCAGCGATCTGGACCAGTACCGTGCGCTGCTGGCGAAAATCCAGCCGACGGCGGAAGGCGAAGAGCTGGACGTGGAAACGCTGGCTGCCGCGCTGCTGAAAATGGCCCAGGGCGAACGCTCGCTGATCGTGCCGCCGGATGCGCCGATGCGTCCGCGTCGTGAGTTCCGTGACCGTGACGATCGCTTCGAGCGTCGTGGCGACCGCAACGATCGCGCTCCGCGTGGCGATCGCGAAGATCGTCCGAAGCGTGAGCGTCGTGACGTAGGCGATATGGAACTGTATCGCATTGAAGTGGGTCGCGATGACGGTGTTGAAGTGCGTCATATCGTTGGCGCGATCGCTAATGAAGGCGATATCAGCAGCCGCTACATCGGTAACATCAAGCTGTTCGCTTCTCACTCCACCATCGAACTGCCGAAAGGGATGCCGGGCGAAGTGCTGCAGCACTTTACTCGTACCCGCATCCTGAACAAGCCGATGAACATGCAGCTGCTGGGCGATGCGCAGCCGCGCACCGAACGTCGTGGCGGTGGTGAACGTCGTGAAGGTGGTCGTAGCTTCGGCGGTGAGCGTCGTGAAGGCGGTCGTGGCTTCGGTGGCGAGCGTCGTGAAGGTGGTCGTGGTGATGGTCGTCGTTTCAGCGGCGAACGTCGTGAAGGCCGTGCGCCGCGTCGTGATGATGCATCCGCGCCGCGCCGCGATGACTCTGCCGGTCGCCGTCGCTTCGGTGGCGATGCATAATTAACGTAGCCCGCTAGCGTAAACTAAATAATACAGCCCCGATCGTCATGATTGGGGCTTTTTTTATTTCTTTTGTACTCGTGTACTGGTACAGTGCTTCGCACCCATCGTGGGAAAGTATTTTTGACTGGAGATTTCGGTAAATGGCGACACTAACCACTACGGCAACCCGTCCGTCCCTGTTTGGCGGCGTGGTGATCATCGGCGGCACGATTATCGGCGCGGGTATGTTCTCGCTGCCGGTGGTGATGTCCGGCGCGTGGTTTTTCTGGTCGCTGGCGGCGCTGGTTTTCACCTGGTTCTGCATGCTGCACTCCGGTCTGATGATCCTCGAGGCCAACCTTAACTACCGGATCGGCTCCAGCTTCGACACCATTACCAAAGACCTGCTCGGCAAGGGCTGGAACCTGGTCAACGGCGTGTCGATCGCCTTTGTGCTGTATATCCTGACCTACGCCTATATTTCAGCCAGCGGCTCGATACTACATCATACGTTTAGCGAGATGTCGCTGAACGTGCCGGCGCGGGCGGCGGGTTTTGGCTTTGCGCTGCTGGTGGCATTTATCGTCTGGATGAGCACCAGGGCGGTGAGCCGCATGACGGCTATTGTGCTCGGCGCCAAGGTGATCACTTTCTTCCTGACCTTTGGCAGTCTGCTGGGGCACGTCGAGCCGACGACGCTGTTTAACGTTGCGGAAAAGAACGCCTCCTATGCGCCATATCTGCTAATGACGCTGCCGTTCTGCCTGGCCTCGTTTGGCTACCACGGCAATGTGCCGAGCCTGATGAAATACTACGGCAAAGATCCACGCACCATTATCCGCTGCTTAACCTACGGTACGCTGCTGGCGCTGGGTCTGTACGTGGTCTGGCTGCTGGTGACGATGGGCAATATCCCGCGTCCGCAGTTTGTCGACATCGCGCAGAAGGGCGGCAACATTGATGTGCTGGTGCAGGCCCTGAGCGGGGTGCTGAACAGCCGGAGCCTGGATCTGCTGCTGGTGGTGTTCTCTAACTTTGCCGTCGCCAGCTCGTTCCTTGGCGTCACGCTGGGGCTGTTCGACTACCTGGCGGATCTGTTTGGTTTTGACGACAGCGCGCTGGGGCGCTTTAAAACTGCGCTGCTGACCTTTATTCCGCCGATGATGGGCGGGCTGGTGAAACCCGATGGCTTCCTCTACGCCATCGGCTATGCCGGCCTGGCGGCGACGATCTGGGCGGCGATTGTACCGGCGCTGCTGGCTCGCGCCTCGCGTAAACGCTTCGGCAGCCCACAGTTCCGCGTATGGGGCGGAACACCGATGATTGTGCTGATCCTACTGTTTGGCCTTGGCAATGCGGTTGTACACATTCTGTCGAGCGTTAATCTGCTGCCGGTTTACCAGTAATTTTAATCTACCTGAGCCAGAATTACCGATCTGGCTCAATATATATTCCCCAGCATTCTCTTATTATCAGGTAAGGTCATTTTAAATAAGGGGATGTTTATATGCCTGAGCAAGACATCACTTTGCGTAAACTGGAAATTTTCCTTGGATATATGGAAACCATGAATATTTCTAAGGCAGCAGAGAATATGAAAATATCTCCGGTCAGTGTACACCGCGCCATTCATTCTCTGGAAGATAATCTACGCTGTGCTCTGTTTACGCATAATGGCCGAAATTTACAACCATGTCCCGCGGCCTGGGTGATGCAAAAGCATGCCAAAGAAGTGATGGATGCCATGGAACGCTGTGTTTACATGACGCGAGAAGCTTCAGGATATCACTCTCCGGCATTACGCTTAGGTCTGCTCTATTCACTGGTGCTGAAAACGGCGCCGCAGATTGTTCAGGGGTTGAAAAATCGTCGCCCGGAACTTTCTATAGAATTTATTATGAATTCTAATAAGGTTTTATTAGAAGCTTTAAATGCAGGAAGTATTGATGCAGCATTAATTTCAACGCCCGATGAATATAATTCTCATTTATTTGAAACCTGGACGATATTTTCTGATTCCATTTATTTAGCGGTTCCCGTACAGGATGCGGATACTCTATCAGTACCCGTTGACCTCTCCCTGCTACAGAGTAAAAAGTTTATCGCCCTGAGTGAGGGGTTCGCCACCTGGAGAGGTTTCCAGCAAGCGTTTCGTATCGCTGGATTTGAACCTGACATTGCGCTTCGGGTGCATGATATTTTTTCGTTAATGAGCATGGTGAATGCCGGAGTGGGTTACACGCTTATTCCCGGGCGCATGCGTGGGCTTTTTCGTAGCGGTATACGCCTGTTGCCTTTGCAGGAGGCCTTTCGTATGGAGCAGGAGATATCGCTTGTTTTTCCCAGTAGCCAGGAAAATCATCCAGGACTGCTATCTCTTCTCGCAGAATGCCGTATGTATGCCAGGCAGCTTATGCTGGAGAATAACGATGTAGAGAAAGCCCCATGATTTCCTGGGTAATCCGCTGATAAACCTGGGCTTCGCCGTACATGGCGACGGCGAGCCACCGGGGGGTGCTGACTAAGGCAATTTTCATGCGGATATGATCATCGCTGATAGTATTCGTTAACGCGTGGGTCAGCGCCTGGCGGCTGAGTGAGCATAAGGTGAAAATGGCCGATTCCTGCCTGGTGATGATTTGATTCTTCAACGCACAGCCGATGACGGAGCGCTGAAGTTTGTTTCGCAGTTCATCAGGGGTGCCGCTGATAAACGCAAAGCCGATTCGGTGTTCGGGTTTATCGGCCAGTAGCTTTTGCCGAAAAATCTCCTCTTCCTCCTGCGTGCACAGAGAGGCCTGCATCGCAATTTGCCCGGGCTTCATACGATGAAATGAATCCATAAGTCTCCCTGGCGCCTGTTGCATAAAACAACAGGCGCATGCGGTTAAAAGAACGGGGATAAAGAGAGATAGAGCGCAGAGGGTGCCAGCAGACAGCCCAGGCCGGTATAGAAGGTGGCTGTCATTGCGCCATAAGGGACAAGTTTCGGGTCAGTCGCCGCCAGCCCTGCCGCCACGCCGCTGGTGGAACCCATTAGCCCGCCGTAGACAATGGCTGCAGCGGGAGAGTTCAGTCCGGCGGGTTTGGCCACCAGCGGCGTAACAATCATGATGGCGATAGATTTTATCACTCCGGCAGCGATACTGAGCGCGATAACATCCGAGCTTGCGCCAAGCGCCGCGCCGGTAACCGGGCCGACAATAAAGGTCACTGCGCCGCCGCCGATAGTCGCCATGCTGACCGCATCGGTATAGCCGAAGGCCCAGGCAACAATCGCTCCCAGGTAGAAGGAGAGCACGGTAGAGACGACCAGCGCCAGCGCGCCCGCGAGGCCCGCTTTTTTCAGCTCCTCAAGCTTCACGCCAAAGGCGGTGGCGATAATGGCAAAATCACGGAACATGCCGCCACCCATCAGCGCAATACCGCTAAAAAGAGTGATGTCGGAAAGCCCTTTTTTGCCGCCGGTGAGTTCGCCGCCTAGCCAGGCCAGCAGCAGGCCCGCGGCAATGGCGATCGCCGAACTGTGAATTTTACCGCGAAAGACGTGGGTTGAAAGCCAGGCCGCAACCCAGCAGACAATACCAACCACCACAAAAGCGGTGACCAGGGCATTGCTGGTGAAGTTACTGGTAAGAATCTTTGTGAATTGTTCCATTCTTTATACTCTCCACCGGTTAGTCTGCTGAACGTGCCATCGTACTTTTGTTGCCGATTTTGCTCAGTGGTTTAATCAGCAGAAAACCAATCACCACTGCGCCAAGGCCAGCAATAAGCGCCACCGGGCCTCCTTTGAGCGCGGCCACAACGTTCTGGTTCGCGGACATGGCGACAACAATAGGGATATACATCGCGTTCCAGAATCCAACCCCCTGTTCGGCAGGTTTAGACAACAGCCCCTTATCCGTCAGCTTCTGGGAAATAACGACTAAAAACAGCATGGCAAAGCCGACGCCGCCGATATTGGCGGAAATTCCAAGCAGCAAGCCCAAAAGATCGCCGACAATTAACCCGGCGAACATGCATAATCCCATTAACATCAATCCGTAAATAATCATGATGTTTCTCTTTCTATAACCACACTAAAAGCATAAGAGGCTACCCGAACCGGGAAATGACAATAAAGTAAGACAAGGGCTTTTAGCACAGTCTGTTTTTATGATGCGGACAGTCAACAGTCAATTTATACGTACACACTCTGCCTGTCATATCAGCGAAATGTTTATCGCTGATATGACTCAGGCATAATGGTTATATCACAAAGGAATGCCGCACTATTTATTTAGTATTAAAAACGTGACGGTCTACTCAGCGGCAATTTCAAATAAGACCATGCCTGGGTTTACGCGATCGCCTGCGTTCACCGCCAGTGACTTTAATACGCCAGCCTCCGGCGAGGCGACAGGCATTTTCATTTTCATGGCTTCCAGGATCACAACCGGCTGGCCCTTTTCAATTTTGTCGCCCACTGCAGCTTTAACTTCATCGACCACACCCGGTACTTTTGATTTAACTTCAGACATATTAATTTCCTTTAATATATTTCATTGAAAGATGTTTTATTAACCCGGCGACATCATGTCGCGTCATTAATTCGACATCGGTCTCACCTTTAGCCAGCAGGGTCAGACTCCCGCTAAACCATTCCTGGATATTGATAGAAAAACCGTTGGGTAAGTTAATTTCCCCATCAATACGCACTGAATATTGCTGAGCAATATCAGTCAGAAATGAGTAACAATCGCTTAACGCCATTTCGTGCCAGGGCGTAATGCGGATATCTAAATCGGAGCGACTGTCCGTCCATAGCCAGGGCGTCGCCATCTCGAGCGCCACCGACCCCCATACGCCGAGCCCGGTTTCCGGTCCGCGCCAGGCCTGACGCAGGGCGCTAAAGGCACGTATCGCGCTGGTACGGCTGACGGCAGGCAGGGTGGCCGTTTGCTCCGGCGTTGACACGCGCGTGACGGCCTGTAATGAAGCCACCGTCGCCAGCCGTAAACGCTGCCCTTGCCAGCGCTGCGGAAAGCAAAATCCCAGGGAAATACTCACTTCATCACGAATGCCTCTGCGCACAATGCCGGGGAGATATCCGGAGAGCAGATAGTCCCGCGCCTCTTCCCGCCATGAGGCGGGGAGGGCGCTAAACGCGCCGTTCAACTGCCTCGCAATCAGCCGCAGCTCAGCGCTGTCCAGCCAGCACAGAGTATGGCGTTGCAAGGCACTCATCGCTGCTTGCTCCATGCCGGATCGTTTTTCGCCTGTTGCTGTAGATCTCGCTGCGCCGCCAGCAGGGCGTCAAACTGCGCGGTGGCCTGCGGACCGATAACATCGACCGGCGCGGTTTTTGCCGCTTCCTCCCCAGGAACCGTAACGGGGTAGAGGCGGATATGGGTGGCGCTGGCCTGGGTTTGTAACTGCGCGCTGACCCGGCAAACACGCCCCTTGATACGTAAAATCGTCCGTGCCGTCCGCTCGATAATTTCCCGGTGATGGGCGGTAGTCGCCATCACCACCATGTCATATTCCGGCGTGGTGCGCTGACGCTTCCAGGTCTGGATTTTGCCCTGCGCATTACACAGATGGCCGTTGGTCGCCACGGGAAAGCTGTCGCCGGTCGGCAGGCCGCCAACGATAACTTCCCGCCAGTCACCGCCCTGCGGCGCGGCGACCAGCGAAATATCTTCCCGCAGCGGAAGGCCGTCCAGGATCAGCCAGCCGAATTCCTGGCAACCGTAGACATCATGCAGTCCATAACCCAGCGAAGCGCACAGCGGAACCAGCGCTTCATCAAGGGGCGTGCCTGCGGTAATCAGCATCAGCGTTTTGGGTAAATACGCCTGCAGATTCATCTTTAGCGCCTGTTCGAGCGTGGCGCGTAAAAATGAGGACTCTCCCACCACCACATCCGGCTGCTGGCGACACAGGGCAATCAGCAGCGCGTCCCGGCAGGAGCGGGATAAAAAAGACCAGTGCAGACCGCTCTCGTCCAGCGCCTGACGCGTGAACACATTCACCAGCGGCGCGTAGGTCACCACCATATGCTGCCCTGCGGTTACACCGCATTCCGCCAGCACACGCCTACCCGCCGCGATACGCAACGGCAGTTCGTTCTGCGTTACGCCGACGATGTTTTGAAATGCGCTGCTGCCGGTGGTAAAGGTAACCAGCGCCAGATTCAACGGCGTATGGATCTCCTCGATAACGTGAGCCGCCGTGGGGCCAGCGATGCCTTTATCGCTCAGCGTGCGGCGCGGCATCTCCGTCAGCGTGGGGATACCCTGCTGGGCGTCAACCAGCCATTCGAGTGTGGCGATGGGATCGTTCATAGCGCGAACTCCAGAATCAGGCCGGTTGATACCGCGCCGCGACCGCCCGATACTCCTCGCGCATCTGCGCCAGAATCACGTTGCGCATTTTTCTGCCGCCGCGCGCTTCGCCTGCGATCCCACGCCCCTGCGGACCTGTCGCCGTGACGCCAGCTGCCTGTTTCTGCTGGCGCACTTCTGCGATATGGCGAACGATCGTCCCTTTCATCTCCGGGATCGCCTGGATCAGCGCTTCCACCCCGCCCAGTTGCCAGAAGAACTCCGGCCCGGCCGCGAAGACCGGATTGGTTCGGGAAAGTTCGCTCAGACGCTCCACGTCCTGGCGGGTAATACGCGCGATACTGCTCAGCGGCATAACGTGGATCATGGTGCCAAATTCCGACGTCAGGCTCAGGATATGATCGGCCTGTAAACCGTGGCAGAGAAACGCGCCGCTAATGGCGCGACCGATAACCATCGCGATAATCGGGTGCCCGGCATGGCGCGCCTCAGCCAGTGCCAGCTGATAGGCACCGGTGGCTTTATTCATGCCGATGATCTCTTCCAGCTTGCCCGGCCCGTTGCCGGGAGTGTCGACGATCAGCACCAGCGGACGTTTCTCGCCGACGGGCTTGTCTTTATCCATGGCCAGCGTGCGATAGACCGCCAGCGCCATTTTGTAGCCCTCTTCCAGCCCGATAACCCCGGCGTAGACCACCGGAAAACGCGGGTTAAAGGTCATGGCGTCGTTAGCAATAACGGTGCAGACTTCACCGCTAATGCGGGCGCTGCCGATGACGGCCCCTGGTCCGTAATCCTCATAAGGCAGCTCGAGATCCGCCAGCGCGTTTTCTTCGAAGCTGTTTTCGTCAACAATCAAATCGATAGCGGCGCGGCCCTGGCCGAGTAAATTTTCCATTATGCTTCCTCCACCGGCAGGCGTTTAACGTTGCTCAGGAACGTGTCGAGATCCATATCCACCAGAGACTGGGGCGCGGTATTGCCCGCCATCGCCCAGACATCCCGCGCATCTGATGGCTCTGACTCGCTGATTTTTTGCGTGAGCGCCATCTGGGCGCGTACTTTTGCTTCGCTGCCGATGCGGCGCATGGCTTCAATCTGCGGCCAGGGCAGGTCGGCAATCAGCGCGGCCTGCTGGTGGAAGGCTGCCAGCGAGTCGGCAATCAGATAGTTGCAGTCGCCGACGATATACTTGTGCTTACCGCCGGTGGTGCGGAACACCAGCGCGCGGTCAGAAGCGTCGAACTCGCTGCGGCCCATCTCCTGTTCGATGACCTCAGGCCCGGTCAGCCCCAGGCGGCCCGATTCGCTCATCACGATGACGTCGGTAGCGGCAGCGACAAACCCCATCCCGCCAAAGCAGCCGATCTTGCTGCCAATCATTGCCACCACCGGTACGCGACCGCGCAGGGTTTGCAGCATGTCCATGCACTCGGCGTGGGCCAGCAGTCCGGCGTTAGCCTCATGCAGACGCACGCCGCCGGTTTCAAAGGAGATGAGGACGATCGGGCGGCGGGCAGGGTCGGTGGTCTGCGCCGCCAGTTCGTCCGCCAGCATCAGCGCGCCGACCATCTTGGCGCCGCCCACTTCACCCACTGCCCCCCCGATAAAGCGCCCCTCCTGGGAGATGACGATGGCCGGGTGCTGGCCCAACAGGCCGATACCGGTGACGATACCGTCGTCAAATTCAACCGCCTCATTGAGCACGGGCAGGTGCGGGCTGGTTCGTTTGGCCGCCGGGCCGATCAGTTCAGTAAAGGTGCCTTTATCCACCAGCGAACTGGCGCGAACCCGGGCGCTGGCTTCCAGAAAACGCAGATCATTCATGATGGGTTTCTCCCGGCATAGCCTGCTGTAACGCTTGCTGAATTCGTAAAGCCACTACCGCCGGCGTGGCGTTATTGTCATTGATGCTGACCTGCATGTTGCCCAGCGGTCCATTTTCCAGAAACCGTTTCAGCACAATCTCCCAGATATGATCGAAACCGGTCACCGGCGTGGATATAGTGACTTCGATACCGCCCGCCAGCGCTTTCGGCTCCAGCAGGACCTCCAGATCGCCAGAGCCTACCACGCCGCAGTGCACGGTTTGCGGCAGAGATGCTCTTTCGCGGGTGCCGCTGAAATGATGTGATATTTGATGTAGAGCCATGTCCTTTTCCCCTACCAGTTACGGAATCGAGCGGGCGGGTTATAGAGTCCGCCAGACCAGTCAACCAGATCGCGAATGCTTTTCGCCGCCAGCATCTGACGGTTGGCGCGGCGGCGATCAATGCCTAAATCTTCCGGCGTTTTGACAATGCCAGCCTCTCGCAGCTGTGCGGTCTGTGCCGGATCGGCGGCAAGGCCAATGCCGGTGTAGCCCGCCACGGCGCGAATGGCCGCCATGCGCTGTTCCAGCCCTTCGCAGCGGTGCAGATAGGCGATGCCCTCTTCGGTCAGTACGTGGGTGACGTCATCGGCGTACACCATGACCGGCGGCAGGGCGAGGTTGGCTTTTTCCGCCAGTTCCCAGGCGTCCAGCTTGTCGACGAAAGCGGGCTGGCGCTTCTCGCGGAAGGTTTCCTGCATCTGCACCACCAGACGTTTGCCGCGCGGCATATCGCCAATCAGCTGCTGTTGGGTGGCCTTGAACTCTTCGCCGCATTTCAGCCAGGATTGCGTTGCATGACGGCGGCCTTTGGCGTCGCAGCCCATATTCGGCGCGCCGCCAAAGCCTGAAACGCGGCTGGCGGTGGCGGTGCTGCTGTTTCCGTACTTATCGATCTGCAGCGTGCCGCCGATAAACATATCGAGCGCGTAGTGACCCGCAGCCTGGGCGAAGGCGCGGTTGGAGCGAAGCGTGCCGTCCTGGCCGATATAAAAGACGTCCGGGCGTTCGGCGACATATTTCTCCATGCCCAGTTCACCGCCGAAGCAGTGCACCGACTGGATCCAGCCGCTTTCGATCGCCGGGATCAGCGTCGGATGCGGGTTGAGTACCATATGGGTACAGACCTTGCCTTTCAGCCCCAGCTCCTCGCCGTAGGTGGGCAGCAGCAGCTCAATGGCAGCGGTGAAGAAGCCAATGCCGTGGTTAATGCGCTCAACGCCGTATTCGGCATAGATACCTTTCAGCGCCATCATTGCCATCAGCACATGGGTGTCGGTAATAAGCCCCGGATCGCGGGTAAAAAGCGGCTCGACGTAGAACGGGCGCGGCGCTTCAATCACCGCATTTACCCAGTCGCCGGGGATATCAACGCGCGGCACTTTATCGACAATCTTATTGACCTGCGCGATCACAATCCCCTGGCGGAAATGGGTGGCTTCGGTAATAACAGGCGTATCTTCGGTGTTAAAGCCGGTGTAGAGATTGCCGTCTTTATCCGCTTCAAAGGCGGTGATTAGCGACACGCGCGGCGTGAGGTCGACAAAGTAGCGGCTGAACAGCTCCAGATAGGTGTGGATGGCCCCGAGCTTAATCTTACCGTCCTGGATCAGCTTCGCCAGACGGCCATCCTGCGGCCCGGCATAGGCGAAATCGAGCTTTTCAGCGATGCCCTTTTCAAACAAATCCAGATGGCTGGACAACGGTACGGATGACTGCACCATATGCAGGCCGGAGATCTTTTGCGGATCAAGCTGGCACAGGCATTCGGAGAGAAAATCCGCCTGTTTCTGGTTATTGCCCTCAATATTGACGCGATCGAAGCTTCGAATAACGGCTTCCAGCGCGGCGACAGTATCTTTGGCGTCGATAATTTTGCCGTCACGGAAATACGGGGCCAGCTGATTCAGGCGCTGTACCGTATCGTCCTTGAGTTGATGCCAGTTGTGCTCTTTTAGCATGGGTTGACTCCATTAATTCAGCAGGAATAGCGTGGAGATAAAGATCCCGGTGGCGATAGCCGAGACGATCAGACCGCTCACGCCCGCACCCATTGCCAGCGGCAGAATGATGGCGTAGGGGTTCTCATGGTTAACCTCTTTCTGCGCGATTTTTGCCGTCGTCGGCAGGCAGGAGACGCCCGCGATACCGATAGCCGGGTTATAACGCCCCTTCGAGATAAACCAGATAAACCAGCCGCCCAGCAGAGCGCCGACGGCGGAAATGGCCAGCGCGCCGATACCAAGGATCAGGATGATGGCCACTTTCGGGTCGAGAATCGTTTGCGCTTCGCACAGTGTGCCCAGCAGCAGGCCGAGAAACAGCGTTGCGGTATAGGTCAGCGTGGATTCCAGTAATTTCTGGAACGGTTCGATCTCCGCTTCTTTAATCGCGATCCCGAGGAAGAACGAGAGGATCAGCGGCGCGGCGACCGGCAGCAGCAGGCACAACAGCAGGCAGGCGCAGACGGTAAAGATGAATTTCGCTTTCTTCGATACGGTGGGGTATTCAATTTCAACTTCCATGCCACGGTATTTTTTCGGTACCAGCAGGCGCACCAGGTACGGATAACCGGCATAGGTCAGGCTCAGGTAGAGATAAGCGATAATGGCGATGGGGACGAACAGGTTCGGTGCGAGGATAAGGGAGGCAAAGAGCACCATCGGCCCATCTGCGCCGCCGATAGTGGCAATCGACGCGGCTTCGTTGGCAGGCAGGCCGAATACTTCAATACCCAGCAGCAGCGCGGCGAAGGTTCCCGCCTCGGCGAACAGGGCGACAACAATGCTGGCCCAGGGACGGAGCAGAATAAAGCTGATGTCGCTCATTGCGCCAATGCCGAAGAAAACGATACAGGCGATGAGGCCATTGCTAAAGGTGAAGTTATAGACCGGCTGCAGAAAGTTTACCTGCATCAGGTTTACCAGGTCGTTAGGCTCGCTGACCATCGGGTCGAGAATTAAGGTCCCGGTTTGTCCCCCCGCCAGAAACAGTACCCCGGCGTTAACCGCGATCATACCGAGGCCCATCGGCACCATAATTAACGGTTCAAGCTTACGGCGGAATCCCATCCAGGCCAATATAAAGCCGAGAACAATGAGCAGAAAACGTGCAATGGCTATTTTCGGATCTTCTATAAAAAAAGTGCCAATGCCCGAAAAGAGCTTAACAAAGATATCCATAACTATATTCCTGATGGCAAAGGTAAAGTTCGTAAATTAATCGTCGGTGATATTTAATTTATTCATCATCTTGTTGACGCCAACAATGATGCCGACAACCGCAAATGAAATTACAATCGTTAAGCCATACGTTAATAAAGTATAAAAATAGATGTTCATATTCTTCCTTATGTCATATCTCCTTGCGGCTGGCGGCAAAGAAAATACATCGCCAGACACAGCGCTAATAAATCGGCCGAACCGCCAGGGCTGACCCACCTATCCAGGCACCATGAATTAAAATCAGCCAGTTCCTGCTCGATCGCAGGGTTAAACATTCCGCCCTGCGTCATCAGACGCCGGGCATATTGCTTCATTTCCGCCAGCGCCTGCTGGCCGCCGCGAAACAGCACGGTTGTGTCATCGCAATGGGCCATTAGGGTGAGCAGCGTATGAATTAGCGCTTCCCGCCAGGCCAGCCCGTTGTCCAGCGCCTGATGCAGCGCGGGTAAGCCAATCTGGCAAACCAGTGGGAAGCCTTGCTCTGCCTCGCCGCGCACGCCGGTAATGCCGAATCCGACATACAATTTCTCACCGTGGGTTTGCGCCGGGCGTTCGGTCAGGACGGAGAAATCCCGACGGCAGAGATCGCGGCAGAGTTCAGCGACGCACTGGCTTAAGGCGTGATAAGAGAGGGTTTTCCCGCGCCCGGAAAGCCATCCTGCCGCTGTCGCCAGAACCGCGCCGGAAAAAAGAATGCCGCGCTGAGTATTAACCTGCTGTGTTGCCCGCAGCAGCGTATTTTCATAATGAATGCCAATGGCACGTATTGTTGTAAAGAGTTCCCCTGGTGAGCCCTGATGATTTTCCCCAGCATGGGCGCAGGCGCTAAAACAGGGGGCAATAGCCGATGTGCTGGTAATAAATAACCAGATATCCATATCTTTATGCGCCCCTTGTGAATGGGGTGTAACAAGGCCGGGTTTAGGCCAGGCGGAGACCTCCATTAACAGCGCTTTTAATAAGCACTCGCCGATCCACATAGCACGGGCAGTTGGTTGGCTCATGGGTATTCTCTTTTACCAGATTCAGGGTTGAAAAATAAAACAGAGGAAAATTAACACCGTTGAATGAGGTGGACAATTACGCCAGAGGTAATGTAATTACGCTCAACGTAATAAGACGGGGGTTATGCGAAAATATGAATGAAGACGATCACAAAATGGTTTAGCGGGCGAAAAGAAATGCGGCAAAAATGCCGCATAGCTCACTATCCCAACAATTCCTCTTTCACCTGCATCGCTAAATCGAAAGAATGCAGCCGCGCCTGGTGGTCGAAGATCTGGCCATTGACCATGATTTCGTCCGCCTCGGTTTCCCGCAAAATCGACTCTAAGCCGTGGCGGACTTTAGTTTTATCACCCACCAGCGACATGCGCAGCGCCTGCTGCACGCCATACTGCTCGGACGCTGACCACAGCTGATGCATATTTTCCACCGGCGGCGGCAGCTGTCCGGTTTCGCCGCGACGCAGCTTCACAAACGCCTGCTGCATGGAAGTGAAGAGAAACTCCGCATCGCGGTTGCTGTCGGCGGCGATGATATTGATGCACACCATGGCATACGGTTTTTCCAGCCGCGCGGAGGGCGTAAAGTTGCTGCGATACAGGTGCAGGGCCTGGAACAGCATATCCGGCGCGAAGTGCGAGGCGAACGCGAACGGCAAACCGAGCTGCGCCGCCAGCTGGGCGCTGTAGAGGCTTGAACCCAGCAGCCACACCGGAATGCGCTCCCCGTAGCCGGGAACCGGGCGCACGTGCGGGTTCGGATCGCGGGCGTCAAACCAGTCCACCAGTTCCCCCACGTCGCGCGGGAAGTTATCGACATCGCCGCTCATATGGCGACGCAGGGCGCGCATGGTGGGCTGATCGCTGCCCGGCGCGCGGCCAAGGCCGAGGTCGATACGCCCGGGATAGAGGGTGTTCAGGGTGCCGAACTGCTCGGCGATCACCAGCGGCGAATGGTTGGGCAACATCACGCCACCGGAACCCAGATGCAGGGTAGTGGTATTGGCGGCGAGATAGCCAATCAGCACCGAGGTCGCTGCGCTGGCAATGCCGACCATATTGTGGTGCTCCGCCAGCCAGTAGCGGTGATAACCGCGCGATTCGGCCAGCCGGGCGAGATCCAGAGAGTGGGTAAAGGCTTCTTTGGCAGAAGATCCTTGCGGGATCGGCGCCAGATCGAGCACCGAGAACGGAACAGATTTGTCAGTCATAAAGGCTCACTTTGCTACAGCATCGTCATCAGATTGAAGGTCTTCTTCCAGCCTGGCGCATCCAGGACGCGCCAGCCAGAAAAGCTGCATCTTTAATAATGCATTAAAATCTGAGCACTGCTGTTAACAAAGTGAGCGGTTTATCAGGCCTGCAGCGCCAGCCCGGGCAGCCGTTTCCAGTAGCCGTTGCAATCGCTGTTGCCGGTGAGCGCCAACGGCGCAGCGCCGTTTTCATTGGCGCGGAAGGCGTCGAGCATGGCGAAGGTCTCGTTGCCCATCGGCGACAGGCGTACCATATCCACCAAGCCGTGCATGGACGTCAGCTCATTGCCCAGGTTGTAGACATAGCCGCTCATGGTCTGGATACCGTTGAGTACGAACACCTGCTGGTTCTCCTGGGACAGCATGCTGCGTCCGGTTGGGTATTTGATGCAGCAGGTCTCGCACTCATCCTTTGGCCTATCTTCCGAGCGGGCGGTAAAGCAGCGGGCGGAATAAGCCAGCGGCAGATGGCCGTAGCTCAGCACTTCGACTTCAAACTGATTGCGAATGCCCAGCTCTTCGCACTGGGTCAGTAAATTAGCCAGCCAGTCGCGGGAAAGCTCCACCGGCATGCACCAGCGCACCATGCCCTGTTTTAACAGCAGGCGCAGGGTAACGGCGTTGTAGCAGTTCAGCGCATGCCCGGCGACGAACGGCAGCTTGCGTTCGGCGCAGAGATTGACCACGCCCAAATCGCTGGCCTCAATCAGGAACTCCCCGTTATCGACATAGCGCTTTAGCTCGCCCAGTTCGGAGGAGGCCTGCACCAGTGCGAGAGTAGACAGCACCACCTGTTTGCCGCTGCTCGCCAGCGCTTTCGCCATCTCAATCCAGTCGCCGACTTTGGTGGCACGGCGTTTGCTGCACACCGCTTCGCCGAGATAAATGGTGTCGGCGCTGCAGTTGGCTGCCTGCTGGTAAAAATCTTCCAGCGTCTCTTTTGGCCAGTAGTAAAGCACTGGCCCTAATGAATATTTCATGTTTCTCACTGCCATTTACGGTGGTAGGCGCCAAGGGTGGTTTGTGTCCCTTCGGACATGGAGCCAAGGGTTTCCATCCATGCGGATTGCGGCACGAAATTCTGTGGATCGGCTTTGCAGCGATCGATCGCCTGGCGCCAGACTTTCGCTACCTGGGTGACGTAGGCCGGGCTGCGCTGACGGCCTTCGATTTTCACTGAGGCGATATTGGCGGCCATCAACTCCGGCAACAGTTCCAGGGTATTGAGGCTGGTGGGCTCCTCCAGCGCGTGATAGCGCTCGCCATCGACCAGGTAGCGGCCTTTACACAAGGTCGGATAACCGGCGTTTTCCCCATCCTGATAGCGGTCAATCAGCACTTCATTGAGACGCGATTCCAGCCCCTGTGGGGTTTGCTGCCAGCGCACGAAGCGCGCAGGCGAGCAGGCGCCGACGGTGTTGGGCGATTCGCCGGTCAGGTAGGAAGAGAGATAGCAGCGGCCTTCCGCCATGATGCACAGGCTGCCGAAGGCAAAGACTTCCAGCGGCACCGGCGTGGCGCGAGCCAACTGTTTCACCTGGTGAATAGATAACACCCGCGGCAGTACCACGCGCGCCACGTCGAAGTTGCGATGATAGAAGCGAATGGCCTCTTCATTGGTGGCGGAAGCCTGTACCGACACATGGCGTTCTATATGCGGATAGCGCTCCGCGGCGTACTCCAGCATGGCGATATCGGCCAGAATGAGCGCATCGGCGCCCAGCTGAGCCGCCATATCCACCGCGCGCTGCCAGCGGGCGTAGCCGTCGGGGTGGGCGAAGGTGTTGATGGCGATATGCAGCTTACGACGGTGCTGATGCACAAAGCTGACGGCTTCCTGCAGTTTCTTTTCGGTGAAATTAAGGCCGGCAAAGTGGCGGGCGTTGGTGTCATCTTTCAGCCCGATATAGACGGCATCGGCGCCGTTTTCGATGGCCGCCTTAAGCGCCGGAAGGTTACCGGCTGGGCAGAGCAGCTCCATAATTTTTCCTGAAAAATGCGGCCCGTCAGGGACGCTGAATGGTTAACGAGCAGGGATTTTAGTTAACCTTCTGGTGACAATTTTTGATTTGAGGCAGTTAAAAGTGTATTGGCGGCGCCAATAACGGGCTGCCGTCATCGCGTTTTTGTTGATTTACGCCGCTATGTTGTTTATGTGATATGGCACAATAGCGGCACAATTGCATTCATGGAGTAAAGCTTGTGTTGGATAAACTGCGTTCCCGGCTGGTCCACTTTGGCCCGTCTTTAATGAGCGTGCCGGTTAAGCTGGCGCCTTTTGCCCTCAAGCGCCAGGTGCTGGAGCAGGTGCTTAGTTGGCAGTTTCGCCAGGCGCTGGCGGAGGGAGAGCTGGAGTTTCTCGAGGGGCGCTGGTTAAGTATTCATGTGCGTGACATCGGTCTGCTGTGGTATACCTCGGTAGTCGATGGTCGCCTGGTGGTCAGCCAGCAGGCGGACGCCGACGTCAGCTTCAGCGCCGACGCCAGCGATCTGTTAATGATCGCCGCGCGCAAGCAGGATCCGGATACGCTATTCTTCCAGCGTCGTCTGGTTATTGAAGGCGATACGGAGCTGGGGCTGTATGTAAAAAATTTGATGGACGCCATTGAGCTCGAGCAGATGCCCAAAGCGCTGCGCGTGATGTTGCTGCAACTGGCGGATTTTGTCGAAGCTGGACTGAAGAGCCCGCAGAAACCTGAACAGACATCGGTAGGTGAGGCATGCTGATTCGAGTGGAAATTGGGATTGATGCACCGGGAATCGACGCGCTGCTGCGTCGTACCTTCGGCCGCGATGCCGAAGCGCAGCTGGTGCACGATCTGCGTGAAGATGGACTGATCACGCTGGGGGTAGTGGCGACGGATGATGAAGGCCAGGTGATCGGCTACGTTGCCTTCAGCCCGGTTGCGGTGGAAGGTGAAGAGCTACAGTGGGTCGGCCTGGCGCCGCTGGCGGTGGATGAACGCTACCGTGGACAGGGCATTGGCCGGCAGCTGGTCTATGAAGGGCTGGATTCGCTGAATGAGTTTGGCTATGCCGCGGTGGTGACGCTGGGCGACCCGGAGTTATACCGTCGCTTTGGTTTTGAACCGGCCGCGCGCTTCGATCTCCGCTGCCGCTGGCCGGACAGCGCGGAGGCGTTCCAGGTGCACCGCCTGGCGGATGACGCCCTCGAAGGTGTCCACGGCCAGGTCGAATACAGCGACCACTTTAAACGTTTTTGAGCCTTGCCAGCAGGGTTTCGACGGTATCTTCTCCGGCAACGAGGCGCTCTTTTTCGCGCTTCGTTAGCTGCTTAATGCGGTATTCCAGCCGCAAAGCAAGTGAGTGTTCACCAACTTCATGGCTAAAGGCCAGCTGCAGGTCGCCTTTGCCGCGCAACGCCTTCGCGCCTTTCCCTGCCTGATGCTGGCGAAAGCGGCGCGGCACATCGGTGGTGATGCCGGTATAGAGGCGATTATCCGCGGTTCGAATGAGATACAGAAACCAGCACACGGTTATAAAGTCACTATGGTAAGGTGTAGGCACCATAGCATAATGGAGAAGAAAGATGGATACGCTTGCCGCCATTGGCCGCTGGCTGAGTAAACAGCACGTCGTCACCTGGTGCGTCTCCCGCGACGACGAGCTGTGGTGTGCGAACGCCTTTTACGTCTATGACCCGGATAGCGTGGCCTTTTATCTGCTCAGCGATGAGCACACCCGCCACGGCCAGATGACCGGCGAGCGGGCGAAGGTGGCCGGCACGGTCAACGGCCAGCCAAAAACCGTGGCCCTGATCCGCGGCGTGCAGTTCCAGGGCGAGATCCGCCGATTGCGCGGCGACGAAGAGGCGCGTATGCGTCAGCGCTACGTCAAGCGCTTCCCGGTGGCCCGCATGTTGTCGGCGCCGGTTTGGGAGATTCGTCCGGACGAAATCAAGTTTACCGACAACACGCTGGGGTTCGGGAAAAAGCTACACTGGCGGCGCGATGCCGGCGCCGAGCAGGCGTAGCGCTTCGCGATTGAAGGCCGGCAGATCGTCCGGCGTTCTGCTGGTGACCAGCTGTTCGTTATCGACCACCACCTCCTGGTCGTAAAACTCGCCCCCGGCGTTTTTCACATCCACCACGATCGGTTTTACCGCCGTGAGCTTACGCCCGCGGATCACATCGGCGCTGATCAGCAGCTGCGGGCCGTGGCAGATGGCGAAGACCGGCTTCCCGCCGTTGACAAAATCGCGGGTAAAGGTGACAAAGCGTTCATCCCCGCGCAGCTGGTCAGGGGAATAGCCCCCGGGCAGCAACAAGGCATCAAATTCACCCGGTGTGACGTCATCGATGGCCCGATCGATGGCGACCTCTGCTTCTCCCTGTTTACCCTTCACCGTCTTGCCAGCCTGCTTTTCGATGGTCACGACCTGATGCCCGGCGAGCTTAAACGCCTCGGCGGGAGAGGTAAATTCAGAATCTTCAAAGTCGTCGGTAATGAGCACGGCTATCTTTTTACTCATGTTTCCTCCGCTATCTGGATGGTCAATGAGGTAATTCCATGATGATGGTGGATACTTACCTTGTAAGGTATTAAGCCTGGAACATGAGCCCGAAAGTGCAAGGCGGAGAATTCTGTAAAGGAGAATCAATGAGTCAGGTATTATTGACCGGCGCGACCGGGTTAGTTGGCGGTCACTTACTTCGGCTGCTGCAGAATGAGCCGAGCATCAGCGCCATCGCCGCCCCGACGCGTCGCCCACTGGCGCCGGAGGAAGGGGTTTTTAATCCGCACGATCCCCAGTTGACCGATGCCCTGGCGCAGGTGGTTGACCCGGTGGATATCGTTTTCTGCTGTCTGGGAACGACGCGCCGGGAGGCCGGGAGCAAAGAGGCCTTTGTCCATGCTGACTACACGCTGGTGGTTGATACCGCGCTGACCGGCAAACGGCTGGGTGCACAACATATGCTGGTGGTTAGTGCGATGGGCGCCAACGCCCACTCGCCGTTTTTCTACAATCGGGTGAAGGGGGAAATGGAGGCGGCGCTGATCGAGCAGGGTTGGCCGCGGCTGACTATTGCCCGGCCGTCGATGCTCTCAGGCGAGCGGGAAAAAAAGCGGGCCAATGAGACCTTCCTCGAACCGCTGTTCCGACTGTTACCGGGGAACTGGAAATCCATTGCGGCACGCGACGTGGCGATTGCCCTGCTGGAGGAGGCGCTGTCGCCCACTCACGAAGGGGTGCAAATTCTGTCATCGTCCGAGCTGCGGGAGCGCGCCGCGCGGCAGGCGGAATAGCGGTTTGCAAACGCAGGCTTCCGGCGTAGTATTCACGGCTTCAATTCATATCCACATTTCTTGCTGGGGAATGCTATGGCTGGTCAGTCTTCATCTCAGGCGGCGTCACCATTTCAATGGTGGAAACCCGCGCTTTTCTTTCTCGTCGTGATTGTCGGCCTGTGGTTCGTCAAATGGCAGCCGTACTACGGGAAAGCCTTCACCGCGGCGGAAACCCACAGTATCGGTAAATCCATTCTCGCCCAGGCCGACGCTAATCCGTTAAAGGCGGCGTGGGACTACGCGATGGTTTACTTCCTTGCCGTCTGGAAAGCGGCGGTGCTTGGCGTGCTGCTTGGGTCGCTGATTCAGGTGCTGATCCCGCGCGACTGGCTGCTGCGCACCCTGGGGCAATCGCGTTTTCAGGGGACGCTGCTGGGGGCGATTTTCTCGCTGCCAGGCATGATGTGCACCTGCTGCGCCGCGCCGGTCGCGGCCGGGATGCGCAAACAGCAGGTGTCGATGGGCGGGGCGCTGGCGTTCTGGATGGGCAACCCGCTGCTCAACCCGGCGACGTTGGTGTTTATGGGCTTCGTGCTGGGCTGGCAGTTTGCGTTGGTTCGCCTGGTGGCGGGCCTGGCGACGGTGTTGATTGTCGCGACGCTGGTGCAGAAATGGGTAAAAGAGGCGGCGACGCAGCCTGCCGTGGTGCCTGAAGCGCAAGCGAAAGCGGCCCAGGGCGGCTTCTTTAGCCGCTGGCTGCGGGCGCTGTGGACGTTGTTCTGGAACACCATCCCGGTTTATATCCTCGCGGTACTGGTGCTGGGGGCGGCGCGCGTCTGGCTGTTCCCGCACGCCGATGGCGTGGTGGATAATACCTTGTTCTGGGTCATCGCGATGGCGATTGCCGGCTGTCTGTTTGTGATCCCTACCGCGGCGGAAATTCCGATTGTCCAGACGATGATGCTGGCGGGGATGGGCGTTGCGCCGGCGCTGGCGCTGCTGATTACGTTGCCGGCAGTGAGCGTGCCATCGTTGATTATGCTGCGCAAAGCCTTTCCGGCCAAAGCGCTGTGGTTGACTGGCGGGCTGGTGGCGCTGTGCGGTGCGATTGTTGGAGCGCTGGCGCTGGTGTAGTTTGCCGTAAACGTACGCATAGCCGGATGGGGTGTCGGGCGGCGGCTACGCCTTACCCGGCACACAACGGACAGGGGGCGGTGGCCCGGCTAAGCGTAGCGCCAGCCGGGAAATTGCAGCTTTATTTAATGTAGGTAAAGGCGGTGGTCACCCGGGACACGCCGCTCACCCGGCTGGCGATATCCGCCGCCGCGCGGCCTTCACGGTCGGTCACCAGTCCCATCAGGAAGACTTCGCTGTTTTCCGTGGTCACCTTCACGTTCGATGATTTGACCTGATCGGTGCTCAGCAGCTGCGAACGCACCTTGGTGGTAATCCAGGTATCAGAAGAGGCGGTGCCTAAACCAATCGGCTGGCCCTGGCGCACTTCGTTAAACACTTCCGTGGTTCCTTCCACACCCATGGCGATTTGCTTGGCGCGGGCAGAGAGATCCGGCGTCGGCGACTGACCGGTCAGCAGGACTTTGCCCTGATAAGCGGTAACGTTGATGCGGGCCTGTTTCTTAATCTGTTCATCTTTCGACAAGGCGCTATTAACGCGCAGTTCCAGGGTGCTGTCATCGACCTGGGTTCCCACCGTACGCGGGTCCGTTGCGGCTTTAGTGCCGACTGCTGCCGTTCCGACTACCGCGGCGGCAACGCAGCCCTGCAGCAGTAGTGCTGAAAGCAGGATGGCGAGGGGCGAGAGAGCCTTCATGTGTTCTCCTTAATCGTCCTGGTGTGGAAAAAGAGTGTTATCTATCAAATCGCACAGACAGTTGACGGTCAGCATATGCATCTCCTGAATACGCGCGCTGCGGTGTGAGGGGATGCGGATTTCGACATCCTGCTGACCTAACAGGCCCGCCAGCTCACCGCCGTCATAGCCGGTTAACGCGACGATGGTCATGTCGCGGGTCACGGCGGCTTCCACCGCCTTGACGATGTCCCGACTGTTACCGCGCGTGGAGATTGCCAGCAGCACATCGCCAGCGTGTCCCAGGGCGCGCACCTGCTTGGCGTAAATCTCGTCATGCAGGCGATCGTTAGCGATGGCAGTTAAGACCACATTATCGGTGTTTAGTGCAATGGCGGGTAAACCAGGGCGTTCCGTTTCAAAACGATTAATCATGCTGGCAGCAAAATGCTGTGCGTTGGCGGCGGAAGTGCCATTACCACAACAGAGGATTTTGTTGCCGTTGAGCAGGGACTGCACGAGCGTCATCGCCGCCCGGGAGATGGCGTCCGGGAGTGCTTCTGCTGCGGCAATTTGGGTTTGAATGCTTTCGGTAAAGCAGGCTTTGATTCTGTCGAGCACGGGATCCCTTACTTCTGGTATTACGCTATTCGCCAAAGGCGTTTTTTAGCCATTGGATGTCGTTTCCGGTGAAGGCTACCACATCGAAACGGCAATCCACAGTCTCAAAGCTCCCATTCTGTCGGCAGAGCCACAAACGGGCGGCTTTAAGCAGGCGTTGCTGTTTTTGCGGGGTGACGCTGGCCGCCGCGTCACCGTACAGAGCGCTGCGACGGTAGCGCACCTCGACAAAGACGGTGACGGCGCCGTCGCGCATAATGAGGTCAATTTCGCCGCCACGCTCGCGAGCATTGGCGGCAATAAAACGCAGGCCCTGGCTTTCAAGCCAGCGGCGAGCACGGTTTTCCCATGCATCGCCGGTCTGTTTGCTTAGCTGGCCGGGACGATTTGTCCCTGCTGGTATTTGAGCCATGACAGTTTCCTGGTAATCACGCAGTCCTGAGTCGCCGTCAGATCGCCGGTATTCCCGTTCAACTCGAAGCCCGGCGTCTGGCGCATTTGCGTGAAGTGGTTTGCCAGCGACCAGGCGTCAGCGCCCATCGCATACAGACGCGCCAGCGAGTAGTCATTGCGCACCGCAGACAACGCCTGCTGCATCAACGCCGGGTTGCTGCCAGCCAGCATCGGGATTTCGCTATACTGCAGGCCTTCCATCTCCAGACGGAAATCCGGACCTGCGGTGCCCTGTGCGCTGCGCGAGCTGGCGTACAGGGTGACATTGCTCTGGCTGCCGTTGCGCATCGCGATCATGGGTTTGATATAGCCAATCTGTTCCGGGGTGGCGAGGATATAGGCCGCGTCGACGCTGCCGCCGCTGCTAACCGGCATTTCATCCGCCGTGCCGAGGACGCTGTTCTGCGCTGATGGCAGGGTGGAGACCGGGGTGCCGCTCAGCGCAATGCCCCCTCCGCCGTTAACGCCGGCGCGCAGCTCCGCCGTGGAGCCAAAACGCTGCTGCAGGACGCTGGCGCCGCCCAGCTTCAGCCACTCGTCGGCAAACGCGTTGACCACACGATCGCCCAGCGCGCCGCGCGGAACCAGCAGCAACGGCGTCTGTTTGCCCTGTTGATGGATGTGTCGGGCGGCGTCACGCGCTTCGTCTTCCGGCGACAGCGCGAAATAGCAGATATTAGCGCGGCCTTCGACCTTCTCCGGCTGGTTGAGCGCCAGCACGTTGAGCGGCGTATTGCTCTTGAGAACATCTTCGACATTCTCTTTCAGCAGCGGCCCGACGACGAGGGTGGCACCGTCATGCTGAGCCTGGGCAAGGAGCTGGCCGATCGGCTGGCTGGTGGTATCGTAAATTTTCAGTTCCGCAGAGGGATTGGCGGCGGTGGCGACCACTGGCTGCGGCTGTGCGGCCGGGGCGGTGACCGGCTGGGTGACCGGGGACGCGGTGGTCTGCGGCGTGGTGGTCGCTTCCGGCGCCTGAGCCGCCGGCTCCGCCGCTGGCGTTGCCTGAGTTTGCGCCGGGGCCTGCACCGGTTCGGCGCGACTTCCGGCAGCCGTCAGATCGCTAATTTCCGCCTGCGACGGGCTTACCACGTCATCGTTACCGGACGTGTTCGCCGCCTGAGCGACCTGAGCGGGAACCGCGCTGCCCGTCACCGACGGCGCGCCGTTTTTGGCGGCTTCGAAGCCCTGCTGGATGGTGCGGCCGAAGATCGAGGCCTGGCCGTTCAGCGGCAGGAAAAGCGCAATCTTGTTGATGGAGGCGGGCTTATAGTTTTGCATGTTCACCAGCGCCGTTGGCAGCATTTTGGCGCCAGGGTTTTGCGGGTAGCGCGTCTGCCAGTCTTTGACGCCGGCTTTCAGCAGCGTGGGATCGTTGCGGTTGTCAAACCACATCCGCTGCAGATCCAGCCAGCCCTGGAGGGTGTTTTCATCGGCATTGATCACCAGCGCATTGGCCTGATCCTGGGTCATCGCAGTCAGCGCTTGCCAGATCGCGTCAATATTTTGCTGGCGCTGTTTGGCATCGCTCAGCAGCGGCTGCTGGGCGATTAAGGCGCGCAGCAGAGTCACCGAGGGTTTGCCCTGGCTGGCATCGATTTGCGCCTGCCAGTAGCGCGCCTGCTGAGGCTGCTCCAGGCTTGCCGGGTCAAGCTTAGCCAGCAGAATACGGGCCCCCTGATAGTCGTTCTGCGCCAGCTTTACTTCTATTGCCAGCAGTGACTGTTCACGGGCCTGGGTGCTGTCCAGGTTTGACGGCAGCTGGTTAAACAGGTCGATGGCCTGCTGCTGCTTTCCTTCCTGCAGCAGTGCACGAATGGCGAGTAATTGCCAGTTGGTCTTGCTATCATTCGTGCTTTGCTGCATCTGCTGCAAGTAGAAACTGGAGTTGGCCTGCGACGTACCCTGCATAAACGCCGTGCTTTGATCCTGCGTGTGGGTGCCGCAGCCAGCAAAAAGAAGAGTCGCCAGCAATACGGGCAGACAGCGCGCGGGCTTAGAACGAAGAAATGTTGACGGTACCATAAGTGTCCAGTGATATTTTTTTGGCTCAATGCTCAATATTAAATCGGCAATACGGACGAGACAATGAAACAACACGAATCAGCGGATAATTCTCAGGGGCAGCTCTATATTGTGCCCACTCCGATAGGAAATCTGTCTGATATCACGCAGCGCGCACTGGAAGTGTTGCAAGCCGTTGATTTAATTGCTGCGGAGGATACCCGCCACACCGGTTTGCTGCTGCAACATTTTGCGATTAACGCCCGTTTATTTGCGCTTCACGACCATAACGAGCAGCAAAAGGCGGAAACACTTCTCGCTAAACTGAAAGAAGGGCAAAACATCGCGCTGGTCTCCGATGCGGGCACGCCGCTGATTAACGACCCAGGCTATCATCTGGTGCGTACCTGCCGCGAAGCCAATATCCGCGTCGTGCCACTGCCGGGTCCTTGTGCGGCTATCGCCGCCCTGAGCGCCGCTGGCCTGCCTTCCGACCGTTTCTGTTATGAAGGCTTCCTGCCGGCGAAATCGAAAGGCCGTCGCGATACCCTTAAAGCGCTGGAAGAAGAGCCGCGCACCCTTATCTTCTATGAGTCGACCCACCGGCTGGTGGAGAGTCTGGAAGATATCTGCGCGGTACTGGGAGAATCTCGCTATGTGGTGCTGGCCCGCGAGCTGACCAAAACCTGGGAATCGATCCACGGCGCGCCGATTGGCGAGCTGGTGGCGTGGGTCAAGGAAGACGAAAACCGTCGCAAAGGCGAGATGGTGCTGATCGTCGAAGGTTTTAAGGCGCAGGAAGAGGCGCTGCCGGCAGCCGCGCTGCGGACTCTGGCGCTGCTGCAGGCGGAACTGCCGCTGAAGAAAGCCGCCGCGCTGGCCGCGGAAATCCACGGCGTGAAGAAAAATGCGTTGTATAAGTATGCCCTGGAGCAGCAGGGGGAGTGATCCTGTAGACCCAATTGAAGTCTGGCAAGCAGCCCTTCAGATAGTGAAGAGCTGCTTGAGCGTCATCCGACATGTCGGAAGAAATGTCGGAAGAAATGTTGGATGAAAAGTGCAGCCCCGCCTTCCTTGCCGCACAGCATTCCTAGCCAACAAGCCAGGATAAATCCGGGCTAAAAATGGTTAAAGCCTTACGCTCTCGATCAGGTCACCGGCGCTGGGTTGAATACCGCCAGTTGGTTATGCAAGCCCCACTGATCGGAGAAGGTTTTCTTGCGTCCGCTGGCGACGTCGAGAATAAATTCGAACAGCTTCAGCCCCACCTCCTCAATCGTCTCTTCGCCGGTGGCGATGGTGCCGGCGTTAATGTCCATTAAGTCATACCAGCGGTTAGCCAGCTCGGTGCGAGTCGCCATTTTTATCACCGGTACCGCCATCAGTCCGTAAGGCGTGCCGCGGCCGGTGGTGAACACCTGCACCGTGATGCCAGAGGCCACCTGCTGGGTGCCGCAGACAAAATCGCTGGCGGGGGTGGCGGCGTAAATCAGGCCACGTTTGGTCGGGCGCTGCCCGGGGGAAAGCACCTCAACGATGGCGCTTTTTCCTGATTTGGCAATCGACCCCAGCGCTTTTTCCACCACGTTGGCCAGGCCGCCTTTCTTGTTACCGGGTGAAGGGTTGGCGCTGCGGTCGGTTTTGCCCATATCGAGATAGTTATCGTACCAGGCCATCTCTTCCAGCAGGCGTTTACCCACCTCTTCGTTGATCGCCCGCGGCGTCAGCAGATGGATAGCGTCGCGGACTTCGGTCACCTCTGAGAACATCACCGTCGCGCCGCAGCGCACCAGCAGATCGGAAGCGTAACCCACCGCCGGGTTGGCGGTCACGCCGGAGAAAGCGTCGCTGCCGCCGCACTGCATACCCACCACCAGTTCAGAAGCCGGGCAGGTTTCCCGCTGACGCTGGTTGAGTTTCGCCAGATGGCGCTCGGCGACCTGCAGAATGTCATCGACCATCGATTTAAAGCCCACGTGCTTTTCATCCTGCAGGCTGACGATACTGGCGCTGTCCACCGGGATGCTTTTGACATCTTCCGTCCCCTGCAGCAGCCGCTCGGGCTGCAGCTTTTCACAGCCAAGGCCAATGACCATCACTTCGCCGCCGAAGTTCGGGTTAAGGGCGATATTGTGGATGGTGCGTATCGGCACCACCGCCGCTGGCGCATTAATCGCAACGCCGCAGCCATAGAGGTGATTCAGACCCACCACGCCGTCGACGTTGGGATATTTCGGCAGCAGGTCGCGTTCAATGAGTTTCACCACGTAATCGACCACGCCCGCAACGCAGTGCACGCTGGTGGTGATACCCAGCAGATTTTTGGTGCCCACGCTGCCGTCGGCATTGCGGTAGCCTGCGAAGGTATAGCCTTCCAGCGGCGGCAGCGGGGCCGGCACTTTGGTGGCCAGCGGCAGGGTGTTCAACGGCGGGGCGGTGGGCAACGCCACTAACGACTCGTCAATCCAGCTTCCTTTGGGGATGTCGCGCATTGCCAAGCCAATGACTTCTCCGTAACGGATAATTTCACCGTGGGCTGGGATATCCACCAGGGCGACTTTATGACCCTGTGGAATGTGCTCGATGAGCGTCAGGCCGTCCGGGAAACGCGTTCCGGCGGTTAATCCCCGATCGTTGACAATAATCGCCACATTATCTGTCGGGTCAACTTTTATATAAAACGCGGTAGGCGATTGTTGTCGAATTGAAATATCAGCCATTGTCCAGTTATCTCCAAACAGGTGCTAAAAATATCATTAAATGGTAATTCTGGCGCTGTTAAGCGGAATAATGAAATAAAGCATGTCAGGTGTGTCGGCGTGAAGATGTGATCTGAATCACTCCTTGTCGCCATGGACGCGCGCGGAGGGTGGGGAATCGTAAGAAGTGTGGATTAGCGCCCATAGCTTAAGGCGATTGCCCAACTAAGGCTTTAAAAAATGTGTTTATATTGTGTTTATGCATAGTGTCTGGCGAGTGGGAGCTGACTATACTGAGTCGTGTTTTTGTGACGTCCGATATGCGCATGGTTTGCCTTTTAATCGCGGGTTAATAATTTAGCAGTCACCTAACGAATATTAAAAGATGGTTAATTTGCGATGGGCTTACATTTTCCGGACTCAAGGGCAGGAAATAAAAAAGGACACCCATTCGCTGGTTTATTCTGCGGATAATATTTGGGGTCAGGCGATACGCTTTTCCAGCCTAATGGGGCTCTCTCGCCGGGCTGGTGATATAACGAATGAATTGCAGAAGTTAGCAACGATTAACGCAAGGTAAAAATCATGGATAACGCAATTTTCCCGAACAAATTTAAGGCCGCGCTGGCGGCTCATCAGGTGCAGATTGGCTGCTGGTGCGCGCTGGCCAATCCGATCAGCACCGAGGTGTTGGGTCTGGCGGGTTTCGACTGGCTGGTACTGGACGCGGAACACGCGCCGAACGACGTCACCACGCTTATCCCACAGCTTATGGCGCTGAAAGGCAGCTCCAGCGCTCAGGTGGTGCGCGTGCCGACCAACGAGCCCATCATCATTAAGCGCATGCTGGATATCGGCTTCTATAACTTCCTGGTGCCATTTGTCGAGACAGCGGAACAGGCGGCGCAGGCGGTGGCTTCTACTCGCTACCCGCCGGAAGGGATCCGCGGAGTCTCCGTTTCCCATCGCGGCAATATGTTCGGCACCGTGCCGGACTACTTCGCCCAGTCCAATAAAAACATTTCCATTCTGGTACAGATTGAGAGCCAGACCGGGGTGGACAACGTCGAGGCGATTGCCGCGACCGAAGGTGTCGACGGCCTGTTCGTCGGCCCGAGCGACCTGGCCGCCGCGTTAGGTCATCTGGGCAATGCCGCCCATCCTGAGGTGCAGCGCGCCATCCAGCATATCTTCGCCAGCGCGAAGAAGCACGGTAAGCCAAGCGGCATTCTGGCGCCGGTAGAGGCCGATGCGCGGCGCTACCTGGAGTGGGGCGCCACTTTTGTCGCCGTCGGCAGCGATCTGGGGGTCTTCCGTTCCGCAACCCAGAAACTTGCTGATGCCTTTAAAAAATAATCACCAGGATGAAGAGAGAGAACAATATGACAATCAAAGTGGGTTTTATCGGTCTTGGCATTATGGGCAAGCCGATGAGCAAAAATTTGCTGAAGGCGGGTTACTCGCTGGTGGTGTCTGACCGTAATCCGGAAGCGATTGCCGACGTGATTGCCGCGGGCGCAGAGACCGCGGCCACGCCGAAGGCAATTGCCGAGCAGTGCGATGTGATCATCACCATGCTGCCGAACTCGCCGCATGTCAAAGAGGTGGCGCTGGGGGAAAACGGCATTATTGAAGGCGCGAAACCGGGCACCGTGGTGATCGACATGAGCTCTATTGCGCCGCTGGCCAGCCGGGAAATTAGCGAAGCGCTGAAGGCCAAAGGTATTGATATGCTGGACGCGCCGGTAAGCGGCGGCGAACCAAAAGCGATCGACGGCACCCTGTCGGTGATGGTCGGCGGCGACAAGGCGATCTTCGACAAATATTACGATCTGATGAAAGCGATGGCCGGCTCCGTGGTGCATACCGGCGACATTGGCGCGGGCAATGTGACCAAACTGGCCAATCAGGTGATCGTCGCCCTGAACATCGCTGCCATGTCCGAAGCGCTGACCCTGGCCACCAAAGCCGGCGTCAATCCGGATCTGGTTTATCAGGCGATCCGCGGCGGTCTGGCGGGGAGTACCGTGCTGGATGCCAAAGCGCCGATGGTGATGGATCGTAACTTCAAGCCGGGCTTCCGGATCGATCTGCATATTAAAGATCTGGCCAATGCGCTGGATACCTCCCATGGCGTGGGCGCTCAACTGCCGCTGACAGCGGCGGTAATGGAGATGATGCAGGCGCTGCGTGCGGACGGTCTGGGCACCGCTGACCATAGCGCGCTGGCATGCTACTACGAAAAGCTGGCGAAAGTGGAAGTGACTCGCTAACAAGAAGAGCCCCTGCGCGGCCTGGTGGTTATGCCTGGTGCAACAGTGCCAGACTGCCACGGCGGGGCTAGCATGGACGCGGTATTGATGCCGTTTCCGCGTGTTAACCTCAGTTGTGACGCAGGAAGCGGCGTTTCGCGGCGCGTTTGATAATATTTATCATGCATCGCGCAATATCGCCGCCACCCTGCTGGTCGGGATGACGACAGAGGGATGACAACGGGCGGTAAACCCACTATACTGCGCGCCGAAGCTGACCAGACAGTCGCCGCTTCGTCGTCGTCCTCCTTCGGGGGGAGACGGGCGGAGGGGAGGAAAGTCCGGGCTCCATAGGGCAAGGTGCCAGGTAACGCCTGGGGGGTGTCACAGCCCACGACCAGTGCAACAGAGAGCAAACCGCCGATGGCCCGCGCAAGCGGGATCAGGTAAGGGTGAAAGGGTGCGGTAAGAGCGCACCGCGCGGCTGGTAACAGTCCGTGGCACGGTAAACTCCACCCGGAGCAAGGCCAAATAGGGGTTCATAAGGTACGGCCCGTACTGAACCCGGGTAGGCTGCTTGAGCCAGTGAGCGATTGCTGGCCTAGATGAATGACTGTCCACGACAGAACCCGGCTTATCGGTCAGTTTCACTCCTTAGAAAACCCCGCTTCGGCGGGGTTTTTGCTATCTGAATACCGGACGCAGGATGAATGACTGTCCACGACGCTATACCAAAAACACGCGGCTTATCGGTCAGTTTCACCTCTTTATGTCAAAACCCCGCTTCGGCGGGGTTTTTGCTATCTGAATACCGGACGCAGGATGAATGACTGTCCACGACGCTATACCAAAAACACGCGGCTTATCGGTCAGTTTCACCTCTCTATACCAAAACCCCGCTCCGGCGGGGTTTTTGCTATCTGAATCCGTGACGCGAATGAATGACTGTCCACGACGCTATACCAAAAACGCGCGGCGTAGCGGTCAGCTAGCGTTATTTAACCACCTTAGGATTCTGCAGCGTCGGTACCGTAGAATCTTGCACCTGATGAACCTGGCCGATAATCGTGGCGATGCTGCCGTTGCTTAAAGACTCGACGTCTGCGCTGTTATGCGATCCAAAATTAAAGGTCAGACGTTTATCCGTTTTATTCTGCTCATCGCGCATGGTCACGGTAAAATAGTAGCTGCCGGCGATGCCGCTCATTCTGCGAATGTCGACAATCACGCCGCGCACCTTAACCCATTTACCCAGATAATCGCTGCTGGCCTTCGCCGGATTGAGAGTAAACGGCTGCAGAAACTGCGCGACGGAATACGTTTGCATCGAAGCGACGGCGTCATCTCCCGGCTGAAATAATTTATCGCCTGCGGAATAAAAGGCTTTAGAGGCCAGGCCGCAGCCGCTTAACAACAATATGAAAAATACCAACGGTAATACACGAAAGCGTAATAACATACCTATCTCCTTATTTATTTTTTTAATGATATCCCTGATTCACTGGATAACGTGATGTGCGCTGATTAAATTAAAGAAAAAGTCACCACTGTCAACTATTTGATCTGCTTCTTTAATTGAAAGTAATGAGTTAATGTTGTTGTATGGAGTGTACGAATTAACATAGTGACCTCATTCATGTAATCAATGTGTTTGGTGTTTTTATTCTTATCACGAATGAAAATAATCTTTAGGTATTATTTTTTACAATTATTCACTCCCGGCTGTAAAATAATAAACCGCTATTTCTGGCAATTTCACATCAGGATAAGACAATGAAATTAATAACCCGTATTGCGTTCGCCACCCTTCTGACCAGCGGTTTCTCTCTGACGGCACAGGCCGCGGACGTGCAGGCGGCGCCAGCGCCAGCGCAGGATCCTATTGTCCAGCACTTAAAACTCACCAGCGATCAGGTGGCGAAAATTAAAAGCCTGCATCAGCAGCTGGAAAATAATGTGCAGCAGATTTCACAGCAAGACATTAAAGATGGCGCGCTGATTAACGTGATTGATTCCGGTAAATGGAATGAGAAAGCGGTGAAGGATCAGCTGGCGGCTTTCAGTAAAATTGATCAACAGGTACGTTATTATCGCGTGAAGTACTATTTTGATGTGAATCAGGTACTGACACCCGAGCAGCGTACCCAGGTGAAAAAAGATCTTGCCGACGCGCTGAGTGAATAATGCCATCGGCCCCTTTCGGGGCCGATATAAGTGGGAAGTCATCAAGGATAGCCGAATAATCCATACTGCAGGTTCAGGCGAGACTTTCTTCATCCCGCAGGCGAATCTCCGCCTCGGCAACAATGGCTTCCAGTTCGCTAAGCATCTCATCATAACCAAAGCTGACGACGCCGACGGTTTCCGGCGGCGTCGGGGCTAGCGGCGTCGGAGACGCCTTTTTTCTGTTTTTCTTCTTACTCACTGACAGACTCCATCACTTCCGTTGTTACACCGGTAAATCTATCAGCAAAGCGCGCAGCGGCGTATCGGCGACGAGGGTAATGTTAGCTTCGTCACGAATAAATGCCCCATCACCACAGGTGAGAGCCTGTTTTGGTTGTTCCTGCGCGATGGCATGGACCGTGCCGTGGATCGACTGCAGGTAGGCGCGTGGCCCATGCAATTGCACGTTGATCTGCTCACCTTTTTCCAGCGCGATATGATAGACCCAGGCTTGCTGGCGAAGCTGGAGGCTATTATTCCCCCCATCCGGTGAGGCCAGCAGCTGTAGCGGCGCGTTGGCGACCTCGATTTTCTGCTGCAACGGGTTTTCCCGCTGCGGGCAGGCATCGAGCCACAGCTGCATCCGCGTTAACGACTGCTCTTTGCTCAGATTATGCTCGCTATAGCTCACGCCAGGCTGGGTGGCGATCAGCAGTGCTTCACCGGCTTTGGCCTGCACGTGGTTGCCGTCGCTGTCGCGATACTCCGCTTCGCCTTCCAGAATCAGGTTCAGGATATCGACTTTTGGGTACGTTCTGGCCTGGAAGGAAGCGCCTGGCGCCAGCACTTCCTGATTGAGAACGCGTAAGGACGCGAAGCCCAGTAATTTCGGGTCGAAGTAGTGGCCAAAGGAGAAGGTGTAGCGGGCCTGCAGCCAGCCGAAGTCTGCTTGTCCGCATTGTTTGGCTGTTCGGGTAGTAATCATGTTCTTGACCTCTCTTTACACTAAATCAATGGTAAAGGTATGGACGCTGTATTGTTAGCCAGATATTCTGCCCGGTATGTTCAAATTTCCTGAATGAGAAAGCGATGGCCAAAGAGAGAGCATTAACGCTGGAAGCGTTACGCGTGATGGATGCGATCGACCGTCGCGGGAGCTTCGCTGCCGCGGCTGATGAGCTGGGACGCGTGCCTTCCGCCCTGAGCTACACCATGCAAAAACTGGAGGAGGAGCTGGACGTGGTGCTGTTTGACCGCTCAGGTCATCGCACAAAGTTCACCAATGTCGGACGGATGCTGCTGGAGCGCGGGCGCGTGCTGCTTGAGGCGGCGGACAAGCTCACCACCGACGCCGAAGCCCTGTCACGCGGTTGGGAAACTCACCTGACGATCGTCACTGAAGCGCTGGTGCCCACGCCGGATCTGTTTCCGCTGATTGAGAAACTGGCGACCAAGTCCAACACCCAGCTGTCGATTATCACTGAGGTGCTGGCCGGTGCCTGGGAGCGGCTGGAGCAGGGGCGGGCGGATATCGTTGTCGCGCCGGATATGCATTTTCGTTCCTCCTCGGAGATTAACTCGCGCAAACTCTATTCGGTGCTCAGCGTGTACGTCGCGGCGCCGGACCACCCGATCCACCAGGAGCCTGAACCGCTCTCTGAGGTCACCCGCGTGAAATATCGTGGCGTCGCGGTGGCGGATACCGCGCGCGAGCGGCCCGTTCTCACCGTTCAGCTGCTGGATAAACAGCCGCGCTTAACGGTGAGCACCATTGAAGATAAGCGCCAGGCGCTTCTGGCCGGGTTAGGCGTGGCGACCATGCCCTATCCGCTGGTGGAGAAGGATATTGCCGAAGGACGCTTGCGGGTGGTTAGTCCGGAATATACCAATGAAATTGACATTATCATGGCCTGGCGACGGGACAGCATGGGCGAAGCGAAGTCCTGGTGCCTGCGCGAGATCCCTAAGCTTTTTGCCGGCAGATAGTCGAGAACGCTCCTCCCGCTAGCGGGAGGAGCAGGAAGATTTAGTATGAAAAGGGTTTTGGATCGGGCCCGAATCGGTTGTTGCCTTCCGTTCCGCGCTGGCAGTTAAAGATCAGAATCACCAGCCAGCCGATGACCGGGATCAACAGCAGCAGCAGCCACCATGCCGAGCGGTCGGTGTCGTGCAGACGCCGAAACTGCACCGCCCACCACGGTAAAAAGACCAGTATGCCATAGATGGTCGTCAGAATGCCTTCGCCGCCCGCCCGCTGCCAGCCCAGCATTTTATCGATGATGCTCAATACGCCGGTCAGGATGAGGTTGACCAGAATAAACATCCAGTACTCTTTGCGCCGCGCACGGCCGCCAAATCCTATATAGTTTTTTAATACCTTGAGATACCAGTCCATTTCTACGCCTCAATTAACCGTCAATCACTTGTTTTTTAAGCGATCGCAATAAGAATAGACGTGAATGAATGGTGGGTAAATATCTGTTTTCTGAATTATTGGGCGCCATCACTGGCGCCCGACGGATCAACGGAAGCGCTGGTCGCGACCGTGCGGTTCGCTGAGATCCTGCTGCGGCCCAATGGAGATGATGCCGGTAGGGTTAATGGTTTTATGGCTGCGGTAATAGTGGTGACGAATATGCGGAAGACTCACCGTCTCCGCGATACCCGGCATCTGGTAGATGTCGCGCAGGAAACCGTAGAGATTGAGATAATCGCTGATGCGTCGTTTGTCGCATTTAAAATGGGTCACATACACCGGGTCGAAGCGTACCAGCGTCGTCCACAGGCGAATATCCGCTTCCGTCAGCTGATTGCCCGTCAGGTAACGATGCTGACCGAGGATCTGCTCCAGCCGCTCCAGTGAGGTAAACACCGCATCCACCGCTTCGTCGTAAGCCTGCTGACTGGTGGCAAAGCCGGCTTTATACACGCCGTTATTGACGTTGTCGTAGATCCAGCCGTTCAGCTCATCAATTTGTTCCCGCAGCGCCGGCGGGTAGTAATCCCCGGCTCTGGCGCCCAGGCCATCGAAGGCGGTATTAAACATACGGATGATTTCTGCCGACTCATTGCTGACGATGGTCTGCTGTTTTTTATCCCAGAGTACCGGGACGGTGACGCGGCCGGTGTAGTGCGGGTCGGCGTGCAGATACAGCTGATAGAGAAAATCGTGCTGATAAAGGGTGTCACCGGTGGCTCCCGGGAAGCTGTCGTCAAAGGTCCAGCCGTTTTCCAGCATCAGCGGATGGACCACGGAGACAGGAAGAAAGGGCTCCAGTCCTTTCAGCTTACGCATAATTAACGTGCGATGCGCCCACGGGCAGGCGAGAGAGACGTACAGATGATAGCGATCTTTTTCCGCCGCAAATCCCCCTTCGCCACTCGGGCCGGCCGCGCCATCGGCGGTGAGCCAGTTACGGAAGGCGGAAACGGAACGCTTAAAACGCCCACCGGTGGATTTTGTGTCATACCAGGTATCCTGCCAGACGCCGTCGACTAATTGTCCCATCTTTGTTCCTCCTTCTGACTTCAGATAGCAAAAGCGAGGAGTGGTCTCCTCGCTTTTTTCATTCAGTATAGTGCGCTTACCATTTCTTATTCAGTACACGGTCGATGCTGAATGCGCCCGGTCCGGTAATGGCCAGCAGCAGGTAACCGCCAGCGATGGTCAGGTTTTTCATGAACATCAGAGAGTTCACGCCTTCCGCAAAGTTGCTGTGGAACAGGAACGCGGTCAACAGGGTAAAGCCTGCGGTGAACAGCGCGGTGGTCCGGGTCAGGAAACCGAACAGAATCGCCAGTCCGCCGCCGAATTCAAGGAGGATGGTCAGCGGCAGCAGCGCACCCGGTACGCCCATGGCTTCCATATACTGCTGGGTTCCCGCATAACCGGTGATTTTGCCCCATCCTGCAGTGATAAACAGAATCGGCATCAGAATGCGCGCTACCAGTACACCAACATCTTCTAATTTTTTCATTTCTTACTCCAAAAAACCCAAAGGGCGGCGGTTTTGTTTTTTAGCGCAATCCCGCGTAGTTACACGGTGTTGCTGTCGATGGAGAGGATAGTAGCGAGGCGGAGAGGGAATTGTTAGCAAGGAAAACTGTAGATCTAGTTCAAAGTTTCTGAGTAATCGGCAAGAGGGGGGGGGCGAAAGATTCCTGAACGCGATAGATCACTACCGCTCCTGGTATAGGCCTGGCCAGACGGGTAAGAGGACTGGCTGACCGCGGATGGCGGCCAGGAGGCAAGCTGTTACGAACGGCGTTGCGTATCGGGCGGGGAAGTGGCAGAGCGGGGCGCCGGGAAAAGCGCCCGCGCTCCGGGCGGCTAGCGGACTGTCGACTGGCGCAGGATCCCGCGGACCAGCCGCCAGGTACTCCATAAACCCAGTCCGCGTTTGGTCCAGCGCATTAAAAAATGCGGGTGCCGTACGGACCACACGGCCATCAGACCGCTGCCTACCATCAGCCACGAACGTAAACTGAGCAGCGTATGCCAGCCTCGGTCTAAGGGCGCAGTCGCATCCAGCCAGTGGCGGCGACAGGCGCTCAGCTCCAGCCGTTGCTGCTGGATCTGGCGCAGCAGCTGCGCCTTTTGCCGTTCACGCTCCTGTCGGCCATTCATGGTTTATCTTCCTCCAGAAGGGCACGGTCGTTCTCCAGCTCTTTCCGCGTCAGGCGCAGCAGCGTGGAGCGTCGCGCCTTACGTAAGGTAAGGATTCCGACAATCGCGGCGGCGAGTAGCAGCACGACGGTGGTGGCGATCATGACGTGCAGGCGGTACTGAGCGTCAACGGCCCAGATAACCAGCACCAGCAGACTCATGAGGCCAAACGCGGCAAACAGCAGCGTCAGTCCGGTCATGATCAGCAACTGGAAGAGGTTGGCTTTCTCCTCCTCCAGCTCCACGACGACCAGGCGCAGCCTTGTTTCCACCATTTCGACCAGCAGCGTAACGATACGCTGGCCAATGGAGAAGACGCGCTGACCCGGCCCCTGCGTGTGTTGTGTATTCGCCATAATCAGCGACGCGACAGCAGGACACCCAGCACCAGCCCGACGGCGGCGCCAATCCCGACCCCAGTCCACGGATTTTCGCGAACATAATCATCCGCTCGCGCGGCGGTCTCACGAGTTTGACGCAAAATCGCTTCGCTGGTCTCACCCAGGCGGGCGCGGCTCTCTTTCAGCGCGCTCTCCGCTTTACTGCGCAGTTTACCCATCTCTTCTTTCGACTTGTCCGCCGAGGAATTCAGTACTTCCTCCAGGGTGTCCGCCAGCGTTTTCAGTTCTGCACGAAGGTCGTCAGTCACATTCTCTTTAGCCATGTCGTTCTCCTGTAGCGTGGTCCGTATTGCGAAAGTTAATGGTGATTAGTAATCCCGAGACTCCAGCGTTTTCAACTCCTGTTGCGCTTCATTGAGTTTATGCTGGCGTTTGTTGATTTTGTCCGCATCGCCTTTCTTCCGGGCTTCCTGCAGATCGCGCTGACGTTCAGCGATCTCTTCCCGCTGTTTGGCAATTTTTTGCTGATGATCGGCTTTGAGTTTACTGTCGCTGCAGTTCTCCCGTACCTGACGTAGCGCGGTATTTAGCCCATCAATGCGACTTTGATTGTGATGCTTTTCGGCATAGCTGATCTCTCGTTGAATATCCTGCTCTTTTTCCTGGCAGGGAGAGGCGGCTATGGCGCTGGCGCTAAGTGAAGACAGGGCCAGAAGCAGAGCGATGCGGTGTTTCATGGATAGTACCTTCCATTGTCTTAGGGTATACCCGGAGGATAAACCCGTTCCCGTTGGTAAACGTGAATGCGTTGATTCACGCAGGTTTAAGCATAGTAACAAATGCGGGAAACCACCAGACTGCGTTGAAAACGCAGTCTGACGGCCGTTTACCCGAGCCGATGCGGCGCGTCGCGCAGGCGGGATAACCAGGCGGTGGGCGAGTTATCGTCCTCCAGCAAGGCGATAATATAACCATGTGGCAGAGCGCGACCGAGAACCTCTTTCGCCGCCGCGCCCTGGGCGGTGGAATCAAACTTAATCAGCAGGCCATCCTTTTGCGGCGTAATGCTCTTGAAGCGGATACCGTTAGCGTCGAGGTGATGCCAGACGGAGAAACCATCCGGCATACTGACGCCCTGGCCAACCGGACGGATCGCCAGCGTGGCCTCCTGCTGCTGCACCGCCAGCCAGAGCCAGAACAGCACGCAGAGCAAAAGAGAGCCACCCAGCAGCCAGCTGAGCTGGCGCAGGGAAGGGCGTTTTATGACCATCATCAGCCCCGGCTTCTGTATTTTTTCTTCCACAGCACCACCAGCGAGCCGATCAGTCCGAAGACCAACAGCGCAACCGGCAGGAGCATCAGGCAGGACATCAGCTGATCTTCATACTTAAGGAATACCGGGGTTTTGCCCAGCAGATAGCCCAGCGAGGTCAGGATGAGCACCCACAGCAGGCCGCTCATCCAGTTAAAGAACTGAAAGCGGGCGTTATTGAGACCGGAAAGCCCGGCGATGGTCGGCAGCAGCGTGCGCACGAAGGCGATGAAGCGGCCGATCAGCAGCGCGGAGAGGCCATGCTTATGAAACAGGTGATGCGCGCGCTGATGATAGTGAGAGGGCAGATGCGACAGCCAGTTTTGCACGATCCGTGTGTTGCCTAGCCAGCGCCCCTGGATATAGCTCAGCCAGCAGCCGAGGCTGGCGGCGGCGGTGAGCAGCAGCAACGTTTCCGGAAAGCCCATCGCCCCTTTGGCGATCAGCACGCCCACGAGCACAAGCAGGCTGTCCCCCGGCAAAAACGCGGCAGGCAGTAACCCGTTCTCAAGGAACAAAATCATAAACAAGACAAAATACAGCATGCCAATCATGGAGGGATTCGCGAGCGTTTCGTAATCCTGAGCCCACAAGGCATTCAATAACTGGGTTAATAGTTCCATTCACGATTCCTGGTACATCGGTTAACGGCACGTCTGAGCGCGTGGCATGTAGGGCGACAAGATTTTTATGAGATTATGGTCGCTGCTTCGGCGCTCTGAACGCTTCCCTGTATAAAACTGAAGTAAGTCAATACCTACTCCCAGAACGGCAAAATGCATCTAATTGTAACAAATCGCCTGACTTTCCGTCAGAGAAATTGCAATGTGTTGCTCGTTGATTTTGCTGATTGCGGCGATGTGAGGCGAGAGGATTTACACAGGCTGACACTATATATGTTTTGCTTACCTCAGCCTGCCTGGGGAACAGGCGCGCAGGGGCCGCGCGCCGGGGGGATAAAGGCTTATTTCGCGCCGTTGGCCGCCGTATCGAGATGAACCACCGGGTTTTCGGCAAATAAGTAGCGATCGGCATTAAATTCAAAGTCGTCGCTGGTTTCGTTAAACAGCATTTGCTTGGTATTTTCCAGATGCTGCCACATCGCCAGTTTGGCGGCGTTCGGATCTTTTCGCAGCAGAGCCTTCAGGATCTGATCGTGGTCGTCGCACCAGTTATCGACGGTGCGCAGGTCGATATGCTCATGCAGCTTTTTCCAGTACGGGTTATGCACGCGCTGGGTCCACATTTTTTCCACGATCGCCGCCAGGGCGCTATTCTGCGTGGCCAGCGCCACCTGGACATGAAACTGCAGATCCCACTCGGAGTCGCGGAAACACTTCTCGTTGCGCGCTTTCTCCTGAATCTCCATCAGCTTCATGATGTCCTGCTTGGTCACCTGAGTGGCCGCGAATTCGGCGATATTGCTTTCAATAAGCTGCCGCGCCTGCAGCAGCTCAAAGGGGCCATAGTTGGCGAACTCAAGGCTTTCATCGGCCACTTGCTGGTATTTCGGATGGTTAGAGATGACGTGAATGCCCGACCCTTTGCGGACTTCGACATACCCTTCCACTTCCAGCATGATAATGGCTTCACGAACCACGGTGCGGCTAACGTTTTTTTCATCGGCGATAAAGCGCTCGGCGGGCAGCTTATCCCCTACAAGGTAGACACCTTGTTCGATGCGCGTCTTCAGCTCAGCGGCAAGCTGCTGATAAAGACGACGTGGTTCAATGATTTCCATATTCGCTCCCGCAAGATGGCGACAATATTCGATTTGTTATACCACTTTTACGCGATTTCCACCACTGGCAGGGATGAAAAAGCCGCCTGAGAAGGCGGCTTGGCAGGCGATCACCTCATCATCAGCGTCTCTAACTCTGGGTGGCCGGTTTGCGGCTGCTAAGCGGCGGCGTGTCATCGTCAGCCGGTTTGTTTTTCAGCACCGTCCAGATGACCAGCGCGCCCAGCAGGTCAAAGACCGCCAGTACGGCAAACAGCGGGCTGAAGCCGATGGTGTCTGCCAGCGCGCCGACGACCAGGGCGAACATGGTGCTCGCCAGCCAGGCGGCCATCCCGGTCAGACCGTTGGCGGTAGCGACTTCGTTACGGCCAAAGACGTCGGAAGAGAGGGTAATCAACGCCCCGGACAGCGCCTGGTGAGCGAACCCGCCGATGCACAGCAGGGCAATCGCCACGTACGGGCTGGTGAACAGGCCGATCATCCCCGGGCCAATCATCAGCAGGGCGCCCATGGTGACCACCATTTTACGCGACACGATCAGATTGACGCCGAACCAGCGCTGGAACAGCGGCGGCAGGTATCCACCGACGATGCAGCCGAGGTCGGCGAACAGCATCGGCATCCAGGCGAACATGGCGATCTCTTTCAGGTTAAAGCCGTAAACCTTAAACATGAACAGCGGGATCCAGGCGTTAAAGGTACCCCAGGCCGGCTCGGCGAGAAAACGCGGCAGGGCGATACCCCAGAACTGACGGTTGCGCAGGATCTGCCACGGCGACATTTTCTTCGCGTTATTGGTCTGGTGTTGAGACTCCTGGCCGCCAATGATGTAGTCGCGTTCTTCGTCAGATAATTTCTTCTGATCGCGCGGGTGTTTGTAGAAGATCAGCCAGGCGATGGCCCAGGCGAAGCTCAGCACCCCGGAGATAATGAACGCCATCTGCCAGCTGTGCATGACAATCGCCCACACCACCAGCGGCGGCGCGATCATGGCGCCGATAGAGGAACCCACGTTGAAGTAGCCCACTGCGATAGAGCGCTCTTTCGCCGGGAACCATTCGGAGCTGGCTTTCAGCCCGGCGGGGATCATCGCTGCTTCCGCCGCGCCCACCGCGCCGCGGGCCAGCGCCAGGCCACCCCAGCTGCCGGCGAGGGCGGTCGAGCCACAGAATATCGCCCAGGCGATAGCGAAGAAGGCATAGCCGACTTTAGTCCCCAGAATATCAAGGACATAGCCTGCGACAGGCTGCATGACGGTATAGGCAGCGGAATAGGCTGCAATGATATAGGAGTACTGTTGGGTCGAGATGTGTAACTCTTCCATCAGCGTCGGCGCGGCCGCCGCCACGGTGTTACGGGTCAGGTAGCCCAGCACGGTGCCCAGCGTCACCAGTGCGATCATGTACCAACGTAACCCTTTAATTTTACGCATGTAAACCTCATCGTCTGTAATTTCTCCGCACCAGGTGCGGCCTCTCCTGACGGCGATACGCGGTCGGGAAAGCGAAACGGAGGGTTCAGGAGGGCGGTCCCCTCTGGCCCGAACCTTACCATCAGTTGTTATGTAAAAAGTCGGTATCCATTCCGTATAAGCCGATGCCATCAACACCGGTAAAGCATTCCGTCGGTTTATATGTTGCGACGGCAGAAAGATAACTTGTCATACAACTTTAAAAGTTGAGTGCTGTCACAAAAGTGGGAAAGTTAGTGTGGTCTTTATGACTGGCGAGGAAAGCCAGATACGGCGCGCCCTGGCGAGACGTTTGCCGTGGACAGGCGATTTTTTTTATCAGCGTTTATTGATCTAACTCACGAAAAACAGTTCGGTCTGTGGAAATTGGTGTGATAACTTTGTCAGCATTGTAGTCAATCATCTGAAAGGCTCCTGTTCCGGAGCGAAGAGGACACACGAATGACACCGTTTATGACCGAAGATTTTCTACTCGATAGCGAATTTGCCCGCCGCCTGTACCACGATTACGCGAAAGATCAGCCTATTTTCGACTACCATTGTCACCTTCCGCCGCAGCAGGTTGCCGAAAATTATCGTTTCAAAAATCTGTATGACATCTGGCTGAAAGGCGATCACTATAAATGGCGCGCAATGCGCACCAACGGCGTGCCGGAGCGTCTGTGTACCGGTGATGCCTCCGATCGCGAGAAATTTGACGCCTGGGCAGCCACCGTGCCTCACACGATTGGCAACCCGTTATACCACTGGACCCATTTAGAGCTGCGTCGCCCATTTGGTATTACAGGTAAGCTGCTGTCACCTTCCACCGCCGATGAGATCTGGGAACAGTGCAATGCGTTACTGGCGCAGGACGCCTTCTCCGCCCGCGGGATCATGAAGCAGATGAACGTGAAGATGGTCGGCACCACCGACGATCCGATTGATTCCCTGGAACACCATGCGGTTGTCGCCAAAGACACTTCATTTGATATCAAGGTGTTGCCGAGCTGGCGCCCGGATAAAGCGTTCAACATCGAGCAGGCGACCTTCAATGACTATATGGCTAAGCTGGGTGAAGTGTCCGACACCGATATTCGCCGTTTTGCGGACCTGCAAAGCGCGCTGACCAAACGTCTGGACCACTTTGCCGCTCACGGTTGCAAAGTCTCCGACCACGCCCTGGACGTAGTGCTGTTTGCGGAAGCGACCGACGCCGAGCTGGACGCCATTCTGGCGCGTCGCCTGGCTGGTGAAACCCTTAGCGAACGCGAAGTGGCGCAGTTCAAAACCGCGGTGCTGGTGTTCCTCGGCGCAGAGTATGCTCGTCGCGGCTGGGTGCAGCAGTACCACATCGGCGCGCTGCGCAATAACAACCTGCGTCAGTTCAAACTGTTAGGCCCGGACGTGGGCTTTGACTCGATCAACGATCGTCCGATGGCTGAAGAGCTGTCTAAGCTGCTGAGCAAGCAGAACGAAGAGAACCTGCTGCCGAAAACCATTCTCTACTGCCTGAACCCGCGCGATAACGAAGTGCTGGGCACCATGATCGGTAACTTCCAGGGCGAAGGGATGCCGGGCAAGATGCAGTTCGGCTCCGGCTGGTGGTTCAACGATCAGAAAGACGGCATGGAGCGGCAGATGACCCAGCTGGCGCAGCTCGGCCTGCTGAGCCGCTTTGTCGGGATGCTGACCGACAGCCGCAGCTTCCTCTCCTACACGCGCCACGAATACTTCCGCCGCATTCTGTGCCAGATGATCGGCCGTTGGGTGACCGCCGGCGAAGCGCCTGCGGATATCGCGCTGCTGGGCGAGATGGTGAAAAACATTTGCTTTAACAATGCGCGTGACTATTTCGCCATTGAACTGAACTAAGACCAGAGGTCGGTTGATATGCAATACATCAAAATCCATTCGCAGGATAACGTCGCGGTCGCGCTGGCGGATATGACGGCCGGTAGCGTGGTGACGATCGACAATGACCCGGTCACCCTCGGTCAGGATATCGTTCGCGGACACAAGTTTGCACTGCGCGCTATCGCGAAAGGGGAAAACGTCGTTAAGTATGGGCTGCCGATTGGCCATGCGCTGGCGGATATCGCGCCGGGCGAGCATGTCCATGCGCACAATACGCGCACCAATCTCAGCGACCTTGACGCGTATCGCTATCAACCGGAACAGGTTGCCCAACCGCCGCAGCCAGCGGATCGCGAAGTGCAGATTTATCGTCGCGCCAATGGCGACGTCGGCGTGCGCAATGAGCTGTGGATCCTGCCGACCGTCGGCTGCGTCAACGCCATGGCCCGCCAGATGCAGAACCGTTTTCTGAAAGAGGCAAACGGCGCGGAGGACATCGATGGGGTGCATCTCTTCAGCCATACCTATGGCTGCTCGCAGCTCGGGGACGATCACCTCAATACCCGCACCATGCTGCAGAATATGGTTCGCCATCCGAACGCCGGGGCGGTGCTGGTGGTGGGCCTTGGCTGTGAAAACAACCAGGTGGAGGCCTTTCGCGAAACGCTGGGCGAGTATGATCCGCAGCGCGTGCACTTTATGGTTTGTCAGCATCAGGACGATGAAGTGGAGGCGGGAGTGGCGCATCTCCACCAGCTGTATGACGTGATGCGTCAGGATAAACGTCAGCCGGGTAAGCTGAGCGAGCTGAAGTTTGGCCTCGAGTGCGGCGGGTCTGACGGCCTGTCCGGCATTACCGCCAACCCGATGCTGGGGCGCTTCTCAGACTATGTGATCGCCAACGGCGGCACCACCGTGCTGACCGAAGTGCCGGAGATGTTCGGCGCTGAACAGCTGCTGATGAGCCACTGCCGCGACGAAGCGACCTTCGACAAGCTGGTGACTATGGTCAATGACTTTAAGCAGTACTTTATCGCGCACGACCAGCCTATTTACGAAAACCCCTCGCCGGGCAACAAGGCCGGGGGGATCACCACCCTCGAGGATAAGTCGCTGGGCTGTACCCAGAAAGCGGGCTCCAGCCAGGTCGTGGATGTCCTGCGCTACGGCGAACGTCTGAAGGTTCATGGTCTGAACTTGCTGAGCGCGCCAGGCAATGATGCCGTCGCCACCAGCGCGCTGGCCGGCGCCGGCTGCCATATGGTGCTGTTCAGCACCGGCCGCGGCACGCCGTACGGCGGCTTTGTGCCGACGGTGAAGATCGCCACCAACAGCGAGCTGGCGGCAAAGAAAAAGCACTGGATCGACTTCGATGCCGGACAGCTGATCCACGGCAAAGCGATGCCACAGCTGCTGGAGGAGTTCGTGGATACCATTGTGGCTTTCGCCAACGGCAAACCGACCTGTAATGAGCAGAATGACTTCCGCGAGCTGGCCATCTTTAAAAGCGGTGTTACCCTGTAAAGGCGCATTCATATTGGCGCCCGGGCGGCGTTGATCGCGCATTGGCCTGATAGCGCAGCGTCATCGGGTAAGCAGCAGCGGCGTTTCAGCCTGTGAAGCGCCGTTTGTTTTTTCTCTCAGGGAGCTTTCATGACCGCGTATTGGCTGGCTCAGGGCGTCGGCGTCATCGCCTTTCTTATCGGCATTACCACCTTTATCAACCGCGACGAACGTCGCTTCAGGCTTCAGCTGGCGGTCTATAGCGCCGTTATCGGCGTCCATTTTTTCCTGATGGGCGCCGCGCCTGCCGGGATGAGCGCCGGGCTTAATGCGCTCCGCACGGTCATTTCCCTGCGCACCCGCAGCCTGTGGGTGATGACAGTCTTTATCCTGCTGACGTTGATCCTCGGCCTTGGCAAGCTGCAGCATGCTATGGAGCTGCTGCCGATTATTGGCACTGTCGCCAGCACCTGGGCGCTGTTTCGCTGTAAAGGGCTGACCGTCCGCTGCGTGATGTGGTGCTCCACCGCCTGCTGGGTGACGCATAACCTGTGGCTGGGTTCGATTGGCGGGACGCTGATTGAAGGCAGTTTCCTGATCGTCAACGGCCTGAATATCATTCGCTTCCGCCGGATGCAAAAGCGGGGTATCGATCCGTTCAGGGTTGAAAACGCGGTGCAGGAAGAGAGCCCCTCCGCGCGGTAGCGGAGGGGAAAGGCATTAACTGCGCAGGGCGTTTTTCGCCAGCTGGTCGTCTTCCGCCATGCAGGCGGCGGCGGTAAACAGGGCGTCGGTGGAGGAGTTCAGCGCGGTTTCGCAGGAATCCTGCAGCACGCCGATGATAAAGCCGACGGCAACCACCTGCATCGCCACATCGTTCGGAATACCAAACATATTACAGGCCAGCGGGATCAGCAGCAGCGAACCGCCCGCCACGCCGGAGGCGCCGCAGGCGCACAGCGAAGCGACCACGCTCAGCAACAGCGCCGTCGGCAGATCCACCGGAATGTTCAGCGTATGGACCGCCGCCAGCGTCAGCACGGTAATCGTGATTGCCGCGCCCGCCATATTGATGGTCGCCCCCAGCGGAATGGAGACCGAATAGGTATCGCGATCCAGGTTCAGCTTCTCGCATAGCGCCATATTCACCGGAATATTGGCGGCGGAGCTGCGGGTGAAAAACGCGTAGACGCCGCTTTCGCGCAGGCAGGTCAGCACCAGCGGATAGGGGTTACGGCGAATCTTCCAGAACACCAGCAGCGGGTTAATCACCAGCGCCACCAGCAGCATACAGCCCACCAGTACCAGCAGCAGCTGGGCGTAGCCCCACAGCGTTTCAAAACCGGTGGTCGCCAGGGTGGAAGAGACCAGGCCGAAGATCCCCAGCGGCGCAAAGCGGATCACCACTTTAACGATAAAGGTCACCGCGTGGGAGATATCGTTGATCAGGTTTTTCGTGGTGTCGTTACCATGGCGCAGGGCGAAGCCAAGCCCCACTGCCCACACCAGAATACCGATATAGTTGGCGTTCAGCAGGGCGTCGACCGGGTTGGACACCATGCTCATCAGCAGACTACGCAGCACCTCAACAATCCCCGACGGCGGCGTGATGCTGTCGGCGGCGGTGGTTAAGTGCAGAGTCGACGGAAAGAGAAAACTGAACAACACCGCGGTCAGCGCCGCACTAAAGGTGCCCAGCAGATAGAGAAACAGAATAGGGCGAATACTGGTTTTTTGTCCGTGCTGATGGTTGGCGATCGAGGCCATGACGAGCATCAATACCAGCACCGGCGCTACCGCCTTTAACGCGCCGACGAACAGGGTCCCCAGCAGGCCGACGGCGATAGCCGCTGGCTTAGAGACCAGCGCCAGCAGCACGCCAAGCACCAGGCCGATTAAAATTTGTTTCACCAGGCTGCCTTGCGCCAGGCGGGAGAGCCACCCTGATGGGGGAGTGCGTGTTGTCATAATTCATTCCTTCCAGTGATGTAGCAAGCCATCCCAGCCACGTATTATTTGTTACGTTTATGTCAGGATGTAAATAGATGTTTGCATAGCCGAGTATACGGAAAGAAAGCCTGGCGGGAAGCGTAAAATACTGTGATTTTAATCTGGATCTTATTTTTTAACTACGCAGTAACATAATTGTGACATGAGCAGGCATTCTCGTTATGAGAAGGTCTGCTATAGCCGATTACCGCGCCGCCAGCGGGAGCCGACGGCGCGCCAGGCAGGTTATTCAGGCAGTTTGCGCTGCTTGTCGTGCTGCTTGTTGACCCAGGCGTTAATCAACAGCGTGACGGTCAGGATGCCGCCCACGACCCCCAGCGAGATGGCGACCGGGATATGGTAGAAGTCGACGATCAGCATCTTCACGCCAATAAACACCAGGATCACCGACAGGCCATATTTGAGCATCGAGAAGCGCTCAGCGACCCCCGCCAGCAGGAAGTACATGGCGCGCAGGCCGAGAATGGCAAACAGGTTCGAGGTCAGCACGATAAACGGGTCGGTGGTGACCGCGAAGATCGCCGGGATACTGTCGACGGCGAATATCACATCGCTCAGCTCGACCAGAATCAACACCAGCAGCAGCGGCGTGGCGAACAGCACCCCGTTTTTACGGGTGAAGAAGCGCTCGCTCTCGATTTTATCGGTCATTCGCAGATGGCTGCGGATCCAGCGCACCAGCGGTTTGTCGCCGATGCCGGAATCATCCTCTTTCGCCAGCGCCATCTTCACGCCGGTAAACAGCAGGAAGGCGCCGAAGACGTACAACAGCCAGTCGAACTGGGAGATAAGCCAGCTGCCGGCGAAGATCATAATGGTGCGCAGAACAATCGCCCCGAGGACGCCATACACCAGCACCCGGCGCTGCAGAGCAGGCGGCACGGCGAAGTAGCTGAACAGCATCAGCCAGACGAAGACGTTATCGACCGCCAGCGCTTTTTCAATCAGATAACCGGTGAGGAAGGCCAGGGCCTGCGGATCGGCGACGGCGCGGCCCTGGGTTTGCACCAGATACCACCAGAACGCGGCGTTGAACAACAGAGAAAGTGTGACCCAGAGGATAGACCAGCCAGCGGCCTGCTTCATGGTCATGCTATGCGAACCGCGTCGTCCCTGAAGCAGCAGGTCGATCGCCAACATGATCGCGACGACGACAGCGAATCCACCCCATAGCAACGGCGTGCCGACAGTATTCATTTGATATTCCTTACATAAAAACAAAAACGGCTGACGTCGGAAGACGGCAGCCGCTGCGCTTTTATGCATAGACCTCGCCTTCCGGCAAGGTCTCACTTACAACAACCAAAGTTCATCGCGATGGGCTTTGGTGATTGCCCGGCGACCGGATGCGGTATTACACGCATCGTAATGACGATCGGCCGGCAAGGAAGTTACTCCCCTTTGCTCGTAACAAAATATGTCACGAGGCGGTTTTCGTCAATGGCGGCCAGACGGGCCTTTACACTCTTTTACGCCAGCGGCTGCGTATCGGCCGGGAAGATCACCCCGGTCTGGCGACGAATTTCGCTCGACAGTTTCGCCGTGATACGGCTCACAGCCAGGCCCGGATGGTCGACATCCTCTGTTTCCACCAGCCGCGCGAAGGTCTCCGCCTCATACAGCATAGTATTGATATGCTGCGGCTGCGTCAGGTCCTGGGCTTTGCCGCCGCGCGGCACAAACGCCAGCTTCTGGCACTCGGAGATTTTTTCGATCACCAGTACCCCCTCTTCCCCCTGAATTTCGCTGGGGATCGCCGAGTCGCTCACCTTGGAGTGATGCAGCGTCACGTCGAAGTCGTCATAGCACAGCACCACGGTGCCCTGGGCGTCCACGCCGCTGTCCAGCAGGCTGGCGGTGGCATGAACGGCCCGCGGTTCGCCCCACAGCGCCACAGCGGACGCCAGGCAATAGAAGCCGATATCCATAATCGAACCGTTGGAGAACGCCGGATTAAAGGTGTTGGGGTTTTCGCCGTCGAGGTAGCGCTGGTAGCGCGAAGAGTACTGGCAGTAGTTAATGAAGGCTTTACGCAGTTTACCCACTTTGCCGAGGGTTTCCTTCAGCAGCAGAAAGTTGGGCAGGCTGGCGGTTTTGAAGGCTTCAAACAGCACCACGTGGTTGGCTTTCGCCACCGCGATGGCCGCCTCGACCTCCTGTAGATTCGACGCCAGCGGTTTTTCGCAAATGACGTGCTTCTTGTGGCTCAGGAACAGCCGCGTCTGCGGGAAGTGCAGGGAGTTCGGGCTGGCGATATACACCGCATCAATGGCGTCGCTTTGCGCCAGCGCCTCCAGCGAGGTATACAGATGCTCGACCGGATAGTCATTGGCGAAGGCTTGCGCCTGTTCGAGGCTGCGGGAGTAGATGGCGGTAAGTTTATATTTGCCGGTTTCATGGGCGGCATCGACAAACTGCTTAGTGATCCAGTTTGTGCCAACAACTGCGAAACGTATCATAAACGGTGACGAACTCCATTAAAGGGAACCTGCCGCCACTCTATCATGCCCCCATGACAAAACCAGTGCGTGACTACGCAGAACGCTTCAACGAAAGGTGCGTCAGCCACAGGCGGGTGTCGAACTCCAGCTGGTGGTATTGCGGCTCCATATGGCAGCACAGCTGATAGAAAGCCTTGTTGTGATCCTTCTCTTTCAGATGCGCCAGCTCATGAACCACGATCATGCGCAGAAAGGCCTCCGGCGCGTCGCGAAATACCGTCGCCACGCGGATCTCCGCTTTGGCTTTCAGCTTGCCGCCCTGAACGCGGGAAATGGCGGTATGCAGGCCGAGCGCATTGTTCAGCACGTGGATCTTACTGTCATACATCACTTTGTTGATCGGCGCCGCGCCGCGCAGAAAGCGGTTTTTCAAGTCCTGGGTGTACTGATATAGCGCTTTATCGCTGTTAACGTCGTGCCCTTGCGGATAGCGCTTTTGCAGCACCTCGCCGAGGCGGTCTTGCTCGATTAACGTGGTCACCTGCGCCAGCAGCGATTCAGGATAGCCCTGTAAATAAATGAGTTTTGTCATCGTCTTATCATTACGTCTGTCAGGAGGGCAGTTCAGCCACGGTCATGGTAAAGACCAGCGGCGCAGTACCCTCATTGCGGTAACCGTGCTCTATTTCGGTGCGGGCCACCGCGGATTCTCCGACCGCCACCGTGCGGCAGGTCTCGCCAAGCGTCAGCGTCAGCGCGCCGGCTTCCACGTGCAGCAGCTCGAAGGTCGTCGCCGGGTGGCCGGGCGAGGTAAAGGCTTCGCCGGGCTGCATCTCCCAGCGCCACAGCTCAATCATATTCGGCCCGGCGGTGCCGGCGAGAAGCCTGGCGCTGCCTCCCTGCGGGCCTTGCCAGAGGGTGGGGATCTGCTCGGCGGGAATAATATGCAACGCGGGTTCGCTTGCCACATTGACGATATCCGCCACCGAAACGCCCAGCGCGGCGGCGAGTTTGCAGAGGATCGCAATGCTGGGGTTGGCGGCCTCTTTTTCCATCTCGACCAGCATACCTTTGCTGATGCTGGCCCGGCGCGACAGCTCGTCCAGCGACATTTTTTTCGCTTTACGGTAGGCCTTCAGCCGCGTGGCGACGGCGCGACTTACCTGGTCGACATCAGCTCCTGAATCGGTCGTTATATTGACTTTTACGTTCATTGGTCACTATGATGAAACAAATTGGTCATTACAGGATTATCGAATGCGTAGCGTAACGCCGTCAATCGAATCTGCGGTCAGCCGCCTGGCGCCGGGCTTTCGGGCATTAAGTATTGTGGTGGAGAGTGCGCCGGTGGCCAACCCCGCCATCGCGGAGCAGGCGCTGGCCGAGGCCTGCCAGGCGGTGCAGCAGGATGATGTGCCCTGGGCGCAAGCGCACCTGGCGGCATGGGATGAAGCCTTCAGCGCCTTCGGCGCGAAGGCGAAACGTACCCCCTGTTCGGCCCAGGCGCTGCGCAAGCGGGTGCTGAAAGAGGGGAGCCTGCCGGCCATCGATCCGGTAGTGGATATCTACAACGCGATCAGCATTCGCTATGCCGTCCCGGTCGGTGGGGAAAATCTGGCCGCCTACCGTGGCGAACCGCGGCTGGCCATTGCCCGCGGCGATGAGCCATTCGATACGCTAAAATCGGCAGAGCCGGTGGTGGAATATCCGGAGCCGGGCGAAGTCATCTGGCGGGATGATATAGGCGTAACCTGCCGACGCTGGAACTGGCGACAGGGCGTACGTACCCGGCTGGACAGCGGCGCGCAGACGATGTGGTTTATTCTCGAAAGCCTGCCGGCGATGCCGTTGTCGGCCCTGCAAGAGGCGGGAGAGCGGCTGGTAGGCTATCTGCAGCAGCTGATGCCCGGCGCCCGCGCGTCGATAACGCTGCTGCAAGCCGATGACGAGGGCGATCTACGCTGAGCGGCGATGATCAGCGATCTCTCTTCAACTGGACAGGATTTGCGTATAAACTCGCGGGTTTTACTATTCCGGAGGCGGAGAGGCGATGAGCCAGGCAGAGTTAAACGGTGAGTTATTCACATTAGAGCGGTTCCCACCTAACGCTGAAGAAGAAGCGCTTCAGGCGTGGGAAGCGGCGGATGAATATCTGCTGCAACAGGTGAATGACGTCGACGGCCTGACGCTCATCTTCAACGACGGCTTCGGCGCGCTCGCCTGCGCGCTGGCGGAGCGCAACCCCGTCAGCATCAACGATTCCTTTATTTCCGAGCTGGCGACCCGCCACAACCTGCGGATGAACGGCATTGATGAAGAGAGCGTGCGCTTTCAGGATAGCCTGAGCCCGCTGCCGGCCGCGCCGGCGCTGGTGCTGATTAAGGTGCCAAAGCAGCTGGCGCTGCTGGAACAGCAGCTGCGCGCCCTGCGCCAAGTGGTGACGCCGGAAACCCGTATTATCGCCGCGGCGAAAGCCCGCGATGTGCATAACTCGACGCTGGCGCTGTTTGAAAAAATTCTCGGTACCACCACCACCTCGCTGGCATGGAAAAAAGCGCGTCTGATCCACTGCGTTTTCACCGCCCCTGAGCTGGCCGATGCGCCGCAAACCTACAGCTGGAAGCTGGACGGCACGCCGTGGACCATCCACAACCATGCCAACGTTTTTGCCCGCAGCGGTCTGGATATCGGCGCGCGCTTCTTCCTGCAGCATTTACCGTCTAATTTAGAAGGCGAGATCGCCGATCTCGGCTGCGGCAACGGGGTGATTGGCCTGCAGGCGCTGGCGCAGAACCCGAACGCGCGGGTCATGTTCACCGATGAGTCGCACATGGCGGTGGCTTCCAGCCGGTTGAACGTCGAGCACAACCTGCCGGACGATATCGACCGCTGTGAATTTATGGTCAACAACTCGCTCTCCGGCATTGAGCCGGACCGCTTTACGGCGATCCTGTGCAATCCGCCGTTCCATCAGCAGCACGCCATTACCGACCATATTGCCTGGCAGATGTTTAACGACGCCCGCCGCAGCCTGAAATACGGCGGCGAGCTGTACGTCGTCGGCAACCGCCACCTCGATTACTTCCGTAAGCTGAAGCGCGCGTTTGGTAATTGCACGACGATTGCGACGAACAATAAGTTCGTCATTTTGAAAGCGACCAAGGTGCGTAAGCAGCGCTGATGCTTGTCGCAGTTTACCCGGCTTGCGGCTGTCGCCTTAGCCGGGCTACCGGCTGACGCCTTCGCCGGGCTAGCGTGCGGGATTATCGTGGTAGCCCGGGGAAGGCGCATCGCGCCGCCCCCGGGACACGGCTAAATCGTCAGCGCCAGCTTCGTGCCCTGGGCAATCGCCCGGCGCGCATCCAGCTCCGCCGCCACGTCGCAGCCGCCGATCAAATGCACCGTTTTCCCTGCCTCGCGCAGCGGTTCCGCCAGCTCGCGGCGCGGCTCCTGACCGGCGCAGACAATCACATGATCCACCGCCAGCAGCTGGCGTTCGCCGCCGATAGTCACATGTAACCCCTCATCATCGATCTTCTCATAGCTGACCGCCGGGATCATTTTCACGCCGCGCGCCAGCAGCGTCGCGCGATGGATCCAGCCGGTGGTTTTGCCGAGCCCTTCGCCCGGTTTGCTCGCTTTGCGCTGCAGCATCACAATCTGTCGCGGGCTTTGACTCAGCTGCGGGCCTTCAGGACGCAGCCCTCCCGCCGTTTGCAGGCTGGTATCGATACCCCATTCGCGACAGAACTCGCCGATATCCTGGCTGGTGGCCACGCCCGACTGGCTTAGGTACATCGCGGTGTCGAAGCCGATGCCGCCGCAGCCGATGATCGCCACCTTCGCGCCAACCGGCGCTTTGTCGCGCAAGACATCCAGGTAGCTGAGCACCTTGGGATGATCGATCCCGGCGATCGCCGGCAGGCGCGGGGCGATACCGGTGGCGAGGATCGTCTCATCGAAAGCCAGCAGATCATCTGCCGTAACGCGGGTGTTCAGGCGCAGATCGACGCCGTTAAGATCGAGCATGGTGCGGTAGTAACGCAGCGTCTCGTGGAACTCCTCTTTGCCAGGGATCTGTTTGGCGATATTAAACTGGCCGCCGATCTCCGGCAGCGCATCGAACAACGTGACCTGATGGCCGCGGGCGGCGGCGTTAACGGCAAAGGCCAGACCGGCCGGCCCGGCGCCGACCACCGCCAGCCGTTTAGGCGCGTTGGCAGGCAGGACCGGCATCAGGGTTTCATGACAGGCGCGCGGGTTGACCAGACAGGAGGTGACTTTGCCGACGAAGATCCGATCGAGACACGCCTGGTTGCAGCCGATGCAGGTGTTGATCTGATCGGCACGATCGTTCTGCGCTTTTGACATAAATTCGGCGTCGGCGAGGAACGGGCGGGCCATCGATACCATATCGGCATCGCCGCGGGCGAGAATATCCTCCGCGACCTGCGGATCGTTGATGCGGTTGGTGGTGATCAGCGGGATCGACACCGCGCCTTTCAGCTTGCGGGTGACCCAGCTAAAGGCGCCGCGCGGTACCGGCGTGGCGATGGTTGGAATGCGCGCTTCGTGCCAGCCGATCCCGGTGTTGATGATGGTCGCTCCCGCCGCTTCAATCGCTTTGGCCAGTTCAGTGACTTCCGCCAGCGTGCTGCCGTCGTTGACCAGATCGAGCATCGATAGGCGGTAGATGATAATGAAATCGTGACCGGCGCGCTGGCGCACGGCCTTGACCACTTCAACGGCGAATCGCATACGGCGCGCGTAATCGCCGCCCCATTGATCGCTGCGCTGGTTAGTGCGCGCGGCGAGGAATTCGTTAATCAGATAGCCCTCAGAGCCCATCACCTCGACGCCGTCATAGCCCGCTTCCCGCGCCAGCTGGGCGCAGTGGGCAAAATCATCGATCAGCGTGAGGATCTCGTCGTGGCTCAGCTCATGAGGGGTGAACCGGTTTATCGGCGCCTGCAGAGGCGAAGGGGCGACCAGCGCGGGCTGGTAGCTGTAGCGCCCGGTGTGCAGGATCTGCAGGGCGATTTTACCGCCTTCCTGATGTACCGCGTCGGTGATCTGGCGATGATGCGCCAGATGGCTGGCATCGTTGAGCACCGCGCCGCCGGCCATGGTCACCCCGGACGGGGCGGGAGCGATGCCGCCGGTGACGATCAGCGCCACGCCGTGACGCGCGCGCTCGGCGTAAAAGGCCGCTAACCGCTGCGCGCCGTCGGGCAGTTCTTCCAGACCGGTATGCATGGAGCCCATCAACACGCGGTTTTTAAGGGTGGTGAAGCCCAGCTCAAGCGGGGCGAAAAGCGACGGATAGCGGCTCATAATGGCTTCCAATGTAAAATTATTGTTATGTGGTCGGATGAGTTACTAATTTAGCCGTCGTGGAGAAAAAGGGAAAAGGGGAGTGCGGTGATTGTGATGGGATTCAAAGAACGGCGAAGCGTTGCCCCTCACCCCGGCCCTCTCCCAAAGGGAGAGGGAGAAAGGCGGAGCAGCACTGGTATTCAGGCTTGCGCCAGACGGTTCCTTCTCCCGCCGGGAGAGGGTTAGGGTGAGGGCGAAGACGGGCACCGATATCCAGGCCAGCGCCGGACGGTACCCTCTCCCGCCGGGAGAGGGTTAGGGTGAGGGCGAAGACGGGCACCGATATTCAGGCCAGCGCCGGACGGTTCCCTCTCCCACCGGGTTAGGGTGAGGGGGAAGACGCAACGCGCTGGCGGCGTTCCAGACCCGGCGCCTGCCACATCGATGTTGTCAGCCCGCTATCGACAAGACCAAGCTGATCGGCATACACCGACTGCCATTTACTCATCATCTCCTGATAAAGCTCGCGATGCTGCGGATTAGGGCTGAATTCGCGGTGCCAGCTCACTAACTTTTCTCCAGCGCTGGCCATATCGCCGTACAGCCCGGCGCCAGCGCCGGCGGCAATGGCGCAGCCGAGGGCAGTGGCTTCGCGGACCACCGGCACCCGCACCGGCAGGCCGGTGACGTCGCTGAGGATCTGGCTCCACAGCGCTCCCTTCGAACCGCCGCCGGCAAACACCAGGCTGTCGAAAGTCACCCCGGAAAACTGCGAAATCTGCGCCAGATTGCAGGCGGAGACAATCGCCGCGTTCTCCTCCAGGGCCCGGAACAGGGTGGCTTTATTGCACTTCTCCGGATCGATGGAGAGGTTAATAAACGACGGCGCGGCGTGGTACCACTGCTTAAAGTGCATAGCGTCGGAAAAAATAGGCATCACGCCGTGGGAACCGGCGGGGACGCGGCTGGCCATCTCCTCCAGCAGCGAATAGGCATCGACGCCGAGCCGCTCGGCAATCAGTTTTTCTTCAGCGCAGAAGGCGTCGCGAAACCAGCGCATGGTCAGGCCGGTAAAGAAGCTGATCGATTCCGCCTGCGCCATGCCGGGAATGACATGAGGATTAACTCGAATATTCATCTGCGGATCGGTACGCACCTGCGGCAGGTTGACCACCTGCTGCCAGAAAGTGCCGCCGAGTACCGCGCTTTGCCCGGCGCGCACCACCCCAAGGCCCAGGCAGCCGAGCTGCACGTCGCCGCCGCCCATCACCACCGGCGTCCCGGCGCGCAGGCCGCTCTGCTGCGCCGCCGCTTCGGTGACGGCGCCCAGCAGGGTACCGGTCTCTTTGACCGGCGACAGCATATCGGCGCGCAGCCCGGCCATATCCAGCAGCGCCGGACGCCAGTCGCGGCTGAACAGATCGAGCATGCCGGTGGTGCCGGCGTTTGACGGGTCGACCGCCAGCTCGCCGGAAAGCTTCGCCGCCAGCCAGTCGCTGATCATGGTGATGGTTGCCGCTTTGCGGTAGATATCGGGGCGGTGGTGCGCCAGCCACAGCAGGCGTGGCATGGCGCTGAGCGCCAGGGTTTGTCCCGAGACCTCGTATACCTCGGATTCGAAGCGATAGTCGTGGATCTCCTTAAGCTCCGCCACTTCGCGGCTGGCGCGGGCATCGACGTTGGCGCAGGCCCAGATGGCCTCGCCGTTGCGGTCATAGAGAACGATGCCTTCGCGCATCGAACAGCAGGCGACGGACTGAATATCGGCGGCAGAGAGCCGAGCGGCGTCGAGCGCCTGGCGAATGCACTGGCAGGCCAGCTGCCAGTTGGTGGTAAGGTCGAACTCCATCGAGCCGGGGACGTTATCAACGCTCAGGTGTTTCCATTCGGCCTGGCCTACCGCCAGCTGGCGGCCATTAAGATCGAAAATAACCGCCCGAATGCTGCCGGTCCCGGCATCTAACGCTAACAGGTAACTCATGACATGCGCCTCGCTGTTGTCGCGCGGCGCCAGGCCGTCAGGAGGCCAGGGTAAGCACCGCGCGTGCTGTTGTCTCTTCCGTTACCAGGCCATTAATGCGCTTGCCAATCAGAGCGGCATGAATCGCCTGCGCTTTTTGTTCTCCCCCGGCGACGCCGACGATGGTCGGCAGCTGCGCCAGCTCATCAAGGGTCACGCCGAGCAGTTCCCGATGGATCTCCAGTCCTTCTACCGGCCGGCCGTCGGCCTGCAGGAAATAACCTAAAATGTCGCCGACCGCCCCTTTGCGGGCGTACATCAGCTGTTCGCCCTCGCTGATATAGCCGGAGCGCAGAATGGTCGCGTCGCGCCGCTGATCGATAGCGCCAATGCCAACCACCGCCGCGTCCGCTGCCGTCGCCGCCAGCATCACATCGCGCACGCTGGATTCGCGGCGCAGGATCTCAGCGACCTCCGCCGACGAGACCCGCAGCGGCGCCGGAATAATACTGACGCTGCAGGCGGCATCCAGTTGGCCGATGCCGGTCATATAGGGGCCGACGCCGCCGGAGAGAGTGACCAGTCGCACCTGCTGCGAGCCGATAAAGCCGCTGAGATGCTGCAGGCAGCTCATGGTGGCTTCGCCGAAGCCGACCGCCAGCAGCTGTCCCGGTTGCAGAATGCCCATCAGCGACTGCGCGGCACCGATCCCCAGCCGGGTATTCATCGGCGGGGTGTTGAGCGCCGGCAGCACACGGGCAATCTTGAGGCCAAAGCGCTGCTGGAGTTCACTTTCCAGCGCCAGACAGCCCTCATAGCGCGAGTTGATCTGCACGCGGATCACCCCGGACTGGCGGCCTTTCTCCAGCAGGCGGGAAATCTTCAGCCGCGGCAGCCCCAAACGCTCGCCGATGTCGTTTTGCGTCAGGCCGTCGTGGTAGTAACACCACGCCACCCGCGCCACCAGCTCTTCCTCGGCTAACGCCAGCCCGGCGTAGCGATGGTCTTCCGTAATGCGTTTTTCGCTCATAAATTGAACTCTTATAAAAATTTAGATCATATGTTCGCTATTGCGCGGCCGGAAAGTGTGAGCCGACTGGCAAAACGGATCTTTCATCTCTGGCCGCTTTTTTCCGGACGATCTAAAGCGCCAAACTGTGATCTTCGCACGGTTGTAAATATAGTTCACCGTCTACGCTTTTGAACATTATTAAATTTAAAAATCATTTGTTCAAACGAGGCGCGACGATGAAGCCACTGCTTGAAGCTCGCCAGATCCGCAAACAGTTCTCCGGCGTTGCCGTGCTGAAGGGCATCGACTTTACGCTATGCGCGGGCCAGGTGCATGCGCTGATGGGGGGCAACGGCGCGGGTAAATCGACGCTGATGAAGATCATCGCCGGCGTCGAAACCCCGGATAGCGGTGAACTGACGATCGGCGAACGCGCGTTTGCGCGCCTTAACCCGGCGTTGGCCCACCAGCTGGGCATCTATCTGGTGCCGCAGGAGCCAATGCTGTTTCCCAACCTCAGCGTGCGCGAGAACATTCTCTTTCGTCTGCCGAAGCGGGCGGATACCACCGCGCGGCTGCAGGAAAAACTGCAGCAGCTGAACTGCCAGATCAACCTCGATGCCAGCGCCAGCACGCTCGAGGTGGCCGATCAACAGATGGTCGAGATCCTGCGCGGCCTGATGCGCGAGGCGCGGATCCTGATCCTGGATGAACCCACCGCCTCTTTAACGCCGGGTGAAACCGAGAGACTGTTTAGCCAGATCCGCGCGTTACAGGCGCTGGACGTTGGGATCGTCTTTATCTCGCACAAACTGCCGGAAATCCGCCAGCTGGCCAGCCATGTGTCGGTGATGCGCGACGGGGCAGTGGTGCTCAGTGGCGAAACGGCGGGCTACGGCGACCAACAGCTTATCAGCGCCATGACGCCGGCCAGCCGCGACCATGCGCTGAGCGACACGCAAAAGCTGTGGCTGGCGCTACCGGGCAACCGCCGTACCCAGGCGCAGGATTTTCCCGTGCTGCGGGTGGAGGATCTCACTGGCGAAGGTTTTATCGATCTCAGTCTGGAGATCCGCGCCGGGGAGATCGTCGGCCTTGCCGGGCTGGTGGGATCCGGGCGCACCGAATTTGCCGAAACCTTATACGGCCTGCGTCCGCCGCGCACCGGGAGGATCTGGCTGGAGAACCGCGAGATTAGTCAGGAGAGCACCCGCGCCAGGTTGGCCAGCGGGCTGGTCTATCTGCCGGAAGACCGCCAGGTCTCCGGGCTGTTTCTCGATGCGCCGGTGCGCTGGAACACGGTGATGTTCAATCAGCCGTCGTGGTGGCAGCAGGGGAAACGGGAGGCGGCGGTGGTCGAGCGCTATCACCGGGCGCTGGGGATCAAGCTGGCCGATGGCGACCAGCCGGTACGCACTCTCTCCGGCGGCAACCAGCAGAAGGTGCTGCTGGCGCGCTGTCTGGAAGCTAATCCGTTGCTGCTGATTGTCGATGAGCCGACGCGCGGCGTGGATGTCTCCGCCCGCGCCGATATCTATCAGCTGCTGAAAAGCGTCGCCGCGCAAAATGTGGCGGTGCTGATGATCTCTTCCGATGTGGAGGAGTTCGTCGGTCTGGCCGACCGGGTGCTGGTGATGCATCAGGGCCGCCACAGCGGCGAGCTGGCGCGGCAGGCGGTGACTGTCGATCGCATGATGACCCTGGCCTTCGGAGGGCAGGCATGAAAACGTTATTCAAGAATCGCGAACTGAGCGCCTTTTTTGCCATCGTGGCGCTGTTTGCCGTGCTGGTGGCGCTCAATCCGGCCTATTTCAGCCTGCAGACGCTGGCGATGATTTTCGCCAGCTCACAAATCCTGTGCCTGCTGGCGCTGGGGGCGACGCTGGTGATGCTGACCCGCAATATCGACGTGTCGGTGGGCTCCACCGTTGGCCTGAGCGCCATCGCCGTTGGGGTAGCGCTGAACAACGGCTACGGGCTGGCGACGGCGATCGCCTTCGCGCTGGCGATAGGCGCGCTGGCCGGGGCTTTTAACGGCCTGCTGGTGGTGGGGCTGCGCATTCCGGCGATCGTCGCGACGCTCGGCACGCTGGGGTTGTATCGCGGGGTGATGCTGCTGTGGACCGGAGGGAAATGGATCGAAGGCTTGCCCGACAGCCTGAAATCGCTCTCGGAGCCCGCGTTTATCGGCGTGTCGCCGCTGGGCTGGCTGGTGCTAGCGCTGCTGCTGGCCGGCGGCTGGCTGCTGTCGCGCACCGCCTCTGGACGCGATTTCTATGCCGTTGGCGATAACCTCGCCGCTGCCCGCCAGCTGGGCGTGGCGGTCAATCGCACACGGATGCTGGCTTTTACCCTCAACGGTATGCTGGCGGCCTGCGCCGGGATCGTCTTCGCCGCGCAGATTGGCTTTGTGCCCAATCAGACCGGCAGCGGCCTGGAGATGAAAGCCATCGCCGCCTGCGTGCTGGGCGGAATATCGCTGCTCGGCGGCACCGGTACGCTGCTCGGCGCGTTTCTCGGCGCCTTTTTCCTCACCCAAATCGACACCGTGCTGGTGCTGTTCCGCCTTCCTGCCTGGTGGAATGACTTTATCGCCGGCCTGGTGCTGCTCGGGGTGCTGGTGCTTGATGGCCGCCTGCGCCAGGCGCTGGCCCGCCATCAGCGGGCGCTGAAGTACAGTCGTTTCCAGCCCGGCAACAAAGGGGGCAAACAGGTTGCCCGCTTTCCCGAACGCAAAAGCAAAGAGGTGGCTTAAATGAAGCTGAAGCTTAACTGGGAAAGCGCGCTGCTGGCGTTATTAGTCGTGGAAATCCTGCTGTTCGGCGCGCTGAATCCGCGCATGCTGGATCTCAATATGCTGCTCTTTAGCACCAGCGACTTTATCTGCATCGGCATCGTCGCGCTGCCGCTGACGCTGGTGATTATCAGCGGCGGGATCGATATTTCGCTGGGCTCGACCATCGGACTGTGCGCCATCGCCCTCGGGGTGATGACCCAGGCGGGCTGGCCGCTGTGGCTGGCGGTGTCGCTGACGTTGCTGCTGGGGCTGCTGTGCGGGCTAATCAACGCCGCGCTGATCCACTACACCGGCATCAGCCCGCTGGTGATCACCCTCGGGACGCTGTATCTGTACGGCGGCGGCGCGCTGCTGCTTTCCGGCATGGCCGGCGCCACCGGTTATGAGGGGATCGGCGGCTTTCCCGACAGCTTCACCGCCTTCGCCAATTTAACCCTGGGCGGGCTGCCGCTGCCACTGGTGCTGTTCGCGGGTATCACCTTTCTCTTCTGGCTACTGGCCCATCGCGGGCGCTTTGGCCGCCACCTCTTTTTACTCGGGCAAAACCCGCGCGCCGCGCGCTATGCGGCGCTGTCGGTGAACGGCATCCCGTATGTGCTGTATGGCCTGGTCGGTATTGCCTCGGCGGTCGCGGCGCTGGTGATGGTCTCCTATTTCGGCTCGGCGCGTTCGGATTTAGGCCGTGACCTGCTGATGCCGGCGCTGACCGCGGCGGTGCTCGGTGGGGCCAATATTTACGGCGGCTCGGGATCGATACTGGGTACCGCGCTGGCGGCATTGCTGGTGGGGTATCTGCAACAGGGTTTACAGATGGTCGGCATCCCCAACCAGGTGTCGAGCGCGCTGTCAGGGGCGCTGTTGGTTGTGGTGGTGATGGGGCGTTCGCTGAGCCTGCACCGTGAATGGGTGCGCGCGACCTGGCGGCGTCTTTTCTCGCGTAAAACAATCGGAGCACAACAATGAAAACAAAACGTATCCTGCAGGTCAGCGCGCTGGCGCTGGCGATGAGCGTGGCAACCGCGCAAGCGGCGGACCGCATCGCCTTTATTCCTAAGCTAGTCGGCGTCGGCTTCTTTACCAGCGGCGGCAACGGCGCGAAAGAGGCGGGGAAAGCGCTGGGCGTGGATGTCACCTATGACGGCCCAACCGAGCCCAGTGTCTCCGGCCAGGTGCAGCTTATCAACAACTTCGTCAACCAGGGCTACAACGCGATTATCGTCTCAGCCGTCTCACCGGACGGCCTGTGTCCGGCGCTGAAGCGGGCGATGCAGCGCGGGGTGAAAGTCCTGACCTGGGATTCCGATACCAAGCCGGAGTGCCGCAGCATCTATATCAATCAGGGCACGCCGCAGCAGCTCGGCGGCCTGCTGGTGGAGATGGCGGAAAAGCAGGTGACGAAGCCCGCTGCCAAAGTGGCGTTTTTCTACTCCAGCCCGACGGTGACCGACCAGAACCAGTGGGTGAAGGAAGCCAAAGCCAAAATCGAAAAAGAACATCCGCAGTGGCAAATCGTCACCACCCAGTTTGGCTATAACGATGCCACCAAATCGCTGCAAACTGCCGAGGGGATCTTAAAAGCGTATCCGGATCTCGACGCCATTATCGCGCCGGATGCCAATGCCCTGCCGGCGGCGGCGCAGGCGGCGGAGAACCTCAAGCGTCAGGGCGTGGCGATCGTCGGCTTTAGTACCCCCAATGTGATGCGCCCCTACGTGGAGCGCGGCACGGTGAAAGCCTTTGGTCTGTGGGATGTGGTTCAGCAGGGCAAAATTGCGGTTAACGTCGCCGATCGATTACTGAAAAAGGGCGATCTTAACGTCGGGGATAGCGTTGAGGTGAAAGATATCGGCTCGCTGAAGGTCGAACCGAACAGCGTGCAGGGCTACCAGTATGAGGCGAAGGGCAACGGTATCGTGTTGCTGCCGGAGCGCGTGGTGTTCAGCAAAGAGAACATCAATAACTACGACTTCTGACGGAGGATGAGATGGCTGATTTAGATGATATCAAAGAGGGCAAGGACTTCGGCCTCGACCGCCCGCAGCAGAACACGCTGTACACCCTAAAAGGCTGCGGCTCGCTGGACTGGGGCATGCAGTCGCGGCTGGCGCGCATTTTTAATCCGCACAGCAACCGCACGGTCATGCTGGCCTTCGACCACGGTTACTTCCAGGGGCCAACCACCGGGCTGGAGCGTATCGACCTGTCGATTGCGCCGCTGTTCGAGGAGACCGACGTGCTGATGTGCACCCGCGGCGTTTTGCGCAGCCAGGTACCGGCGGCGACCAATAAACCGGTGGTGCTGCGCGCCTCCGGCGGTAACTCGATTTTAAGCGAACTCTCCAACGAATGCGTGGCGGTGGCGATGGAGGACGCCCTGCGTCTCAACGTTTGCGCGGTGGCGGCGCAGGTCTATATCGGCAGCCAATACGAACATCAGTCGATCAATAACATCATCAAACTGGTGGACGCCGGCAACCGCTACGGTATGCCGGTCCTGGCGGTCACTGGCGTCGGCAAAGAGATGGCCCGCGACGCCCGCTACTTCTCGCTGGCCAGCCGGATTGCCGCCGAAATGGGGGCGCAGTTTGTGAAGACTTATTTTGTTGAGGACGGTTTTGAGAAAGTGACCGCCAGCTGCCCGGTACCGATCGTCATCGCCGGGGGCAAAAAGCTGCCGGAGCATGAGGCGCTGGAGATGTGCTGGCGGGCGATCGACCAGGGGGCGTCCGGGGTGGATATGGGACGCAATATCTTCCAGTCCAGCGCCCCACGGGCGATGCTGAAGGCGGTGAAAAAGGTGGTGCATGAGAATCTGAACGCGCGCGAAGCGTACCAGTTCTGGCAGGAAGAGAAACAGGGAGAGCGGAAATGAACGTGACGCTGGTGGAGATCAATATCAAACCGGAGCGGGTCGACGAGTTTCTCGAGGTATTTCGCGCCAACCACGAAGGCGCGCTGCGGGAGCCGGGCAACCTGCGCTTTGATGTCCTGCAGGATCCGGAAGTGAAGACCCGCTTTTTTATCTACGAAGCCTATAAAGACGATGAGGCGGTGCTGGCGCACAAGAAAACCCCGCACTATTTAGCCTGCGTCGAAAAGCTGGAGGAGATGATGTCGCAGCCGCGGCAGAAGCGCAGCTTTATCGGCCTGCTGCCGCAGGTGTGAGACGAGCCCTCACCCCGACCCTCTCCCGAGGGGAGAGGGAGAAAAGCGGCTTCGAACGGTTCCCTCTCCCTGTGGGAGAGGGTTAGGGTGAGGGGAAAACGCTACGGCTTACGGAAAAACTCGTTATACAACATATATAAATGCGCCGCGCTCCACGAGAAGTTGGGCGCCCCCTGCTGGGCGCCAGTCAGCGGATTGTAGTTCTCCTGAATCGGGCCATCGGCGGTTAAGCCTTTGGCGTGCTGGAAGAAGGCGTCCGCCAGCTTCAGCGCCTCATCGCGATGACCGTAGCGCTCCATTCCCTTCAGGCCGAACCAGAACTGATCCACCCACACCCGTCCACGCCAGTAAATATCGGCGCCAAAGGCCGGGTTGGTCAGTGCGGCGGTGCCCAGCGGCACAAAGGTGTTGAACTCTTTCGGGTCGAGCATCACCGAAATCACATCGTCAGCATGTTGCTGCGTCGCCGCGCCGTTAAACAGCGGCGACCAGCCTTCCGGCCCTTTGCCGCGCTCGACGATCGGTTTACCGGCGCAGCCGTTGGCTAGCGGTTGTTCCTCGATACGAATGTCGTAATAGAAGCGGGTCTGCGGGTCAAACATGCAGGTATTGATATAATCCGCCAGCTTCGCCGCCAGCGCCTGATAGCGCTTTGCCTCTTCCGCTTTGCCAAGAACGGTCGCCATCTGCGCCAGATAGTGGTTATCGCTGTACATATAGCTGGCCTGATCGACCGACTCCTGAAGCAGCGAATACCCCAGCAGGTTGCCGTCGCGGTCGCGGTTTTCGGCGAATTTGACCGTCCAGTCGCTGCGTTTGCCGCCGTTGGCGACATATTTATCCAGCTGTTCTTTATCGATAAAACCAAATACCGCCGCATCGTCTCGCCCGGATTCCCACGATGCCGCTACCTGCGCCGGGATTTCGAGGCTGTCGTAATCGCCTTTGGCCGTCACCTGTTCGTAGGCGCGAAGGCCGGAAAGCGTCTGCTCGGTTTGCCCTTTTTTCACCGTGAACAGCATGGCGCCGTCGGCGGTGTTGTGCGCCTTATCGCGGGTCGCGCCATATTCCGGCACGCCGTTACCGTTATGGTCGCGATTGCGCAGCCACCAGTCGTGATAGGCCACCAGCTTCGGATACATCTCTTCCAGCCACGCTTTATCTTTGGTGACGTTATACACCTCCATCACCGACCAGGCCGCGAGGCTTGGCTTAGTGTTGCGTTCGTTCCAGTTGCCGCCGTCGCCGCCGCGCTCGGGGCTCAGGTTCCAGGCAATCAGATCGGGCACAAATCCGGCATCCTGCGGACGCACCTTATCATTGGCTTTAATCTGCCAGGAGAAGACGGCGCGGATATTCTCTTTGGCGATATCCGGGTTGAAGTGGGCCATGGCGTAGGCTTGCTTCCAGGTATCCCACGGCCAGGTCTGGTTGCCGGAGAACCAGCGGCCGGTCACGGATGGGGTGACGGTGTGGTAAAGCACCGCGCCGCCCGGCGCGCGCCAGTTGCCGTTGAGCGTCTCAATGGCTTTCACCGCTACGCGAGTCTGTTCGGCGGTGGCGTCCGGATTAATGAGCCCTTTTTGCAGATAGCCGTCCCAGCGCTGTTCGGAGGCGGCGAGATAATACGCCGGGCGCGCCAGAATATCGCGGATTTGCGATTTTTCCTGGCGCGCTTGCTCCGCGGTAAGTAGGTGCGAATAGGTAGTGTACAGGATGGTGGAGCCGCGGATCTCCGCGCTGCTGGTAAAGCGATGACCGTCGATACGGGTCTCGGTTACCAGCGAACGGTGGATCTGATACTGCGATTCACCGGAAGTCATCAGGTCAGAGGCGGCGCGAACTTTGCCAAAGCTGACCGTCAGGCCGTCCGGCGTGGCGCTCAGGCGGCGCTGATAGCCCGGGAAAGCTTCATCAATGGTTTTGTCCGATAGCGCTTTACCCTCTTTGGCGGCCAGTTTGTCCAGCAGTTCGCCATCCCATACCAGCTTCAGCGGAGTGTTGCTGGTGATTTTGGTCTCCAGTAGCGAAGTGTGGGCGCTGGCGAAGCGCAGCGTCATCTCCACCTTCACGCCGGGGGCGGTCAGCGTTTGTTTCAGCGCGCCGGGCAGGCTCCAGGCCTGCAGGGTGAAATCGACTTTTTTGCCGTTCTGATACACCGTCAGGCGATCGAAGTTGGTGGCCATAAAGTTGATGTACTCTTCGGTCAGCAGCGCCGGGCCGGGGAAGCCGCCCATGGTCGCCGGGCCATCGGGCAGCAGGTGGCCGTGCCACGCCCCGAGGTCGAAGAAGGGGTTGAAGCGCTGGTGGTCATCGGCGTCGAAATCCTGCATATACTGCGGCGCGCCGCTGCGGTCGATGACGTTTTTAAACGCCTGCGCGGTGACGGCGTGGGCGGAAAAACTCAGCATCAGCGCGCAGGCCAGCGGCGTCAGCGTAGTGGTGAGGTTCATGGTATCTCGGCTCCTTGTTACCAGTAGAAGTATTGCATCAGGAAAATTTTGTCGCTCGGGTCGCCGCTGGCGTTGCTGGTATAGAAACGGCTGTCGGCGGCGGTGGCGAAACGCCCGCCGCCGTATTCGTACCAGATGCCAAATTGCATAAACGCGGTGGTTTCATCAGCGGCGTGGTCCGGGCGGTGTTTGGCGTAGCTGTATGCGGTGGAGAAGTAGAGTCCGCTTAATGCTTCATACATGGCGCTGGCCATAAAGCCGGTTTCGCTGCCGGGAACATCCAGCCCTTTGGCGCGGCCGGTATGGTGCCAGGCGCGGAAGGCCAGATTGGGCGACAGAACGCCGGTCAGGAATAGCTGTCCGGTGCCGTCGGTCACTTCAAGGCCGTTCATCCAGGTGACATCTTTGACGATGTCGTACTGAACGTAGCCGTTGACCATTGCCGGGTAGGTGTACTTATCGTCATAGCGATCATATTTGCCGAAGTGCAGCCAGGCCTTGCTTTCATCGTGATGACCGGCCGGCGTGGCGGTGACGCTATAGCGGAAATCGCCGCTGCGGTTTTGTACTTTCAGCGCGTACATGATGTCGCGGGTATTGGGGATCACATAACCCAGATCGGGGGTAAAGTCGCCCCACCACTGCAGGTCGTCCAGCGACGAATCCTGGCGCAGGCTGAGCATGATCTCGGTGTTGTTATCGGTTTTATAGCCGCCATAGAGGCGGTTAAGGCCGCCTTCCACGCCACCCCAGCTGTGGCCGGGCGTCCAGGCATTGCCCTGGCTATCGGCCTGTACCGTCCAGGCTTCGCCGTAAATCAGCCCGAACCAGTGGCCGTTTTTGACCTCCAGCCCGCCCTCGATATAGGTGCCATCGCTGTATCTATGTTTGTCCTCGCCTTCTAAATCCATGTATCCGCCAACCCCCAACTCGCCGTAAAAGCGATAGGAGGTGGTGGTTAATTCCGGCGTTTTGGTATCGTCGTGCTCGGCCGGATGGACGGTCTCAGCGGCCGCCGCAGGGGCGCAAAAAGCCAGGGCAACGAGTGCCCCGTATAAGTAAGAGTTAGTTTTCATTTTTTTAAGGTATTTAAGAGGTATGGGAAGCCGGAGCCGCTTCTATTTGTTGTTGTTCCTGGGTTAATCCTTTGACGTATCTGCTGTATTTCCACCACGCGAAGCCAAGGAAAATCACGATCCCGCCAACGTTGTAGAAAATAATGGTCAGGATGTTGCCGCCGGTTGGGAAGGTTGAGGCGACGAAACCGATGGCGAAAATCACAATTAGCATGGATACCACCACGATGCCGGTGGTACGCGAGCCCATGCGGAAATCGCGCGGCAGATGGTCGAGTTTGCGGCGCAGGTTGAGGTAGGCCAGCATGATGAACAGCGGCGGCAGCATTGAAGCGGCGGCGGTCATGTTGATGATGGTGTTCATCAGATCCTGCACGGTGTTGGATCCCAGCGTCGGGATGATCATCAGTGGAATAACGATCAGATACTGGATCCAGGCCGCGCGCGCCGGGACGCCGTTCTCATTGAGCTCGACGGTTTTTTTACCAAAGATGCCGGAGGGAATTTCCGAGAAGAAAATTTTAACCGGAGTGGCGGTCCACATCAGTAGCGAGCCAAACATCGCGGTAAACGAAACTAGGCCGACGAAGCGGTTCATCAGCATTTCCGGCAGGCCAAAGTAAGCCGCCAGGCCGTGGAACACCTGCACCGATCCGCCGGTAAACTTCAGCTCTTTGCTGCTGACGAAGACGTTGATCAGCACGGAGGAGATCGAGTACAGCACGCCGATGAAGATCCCGGCGAGGATGATCACTTTGACGAAGGATTTCGAGCCGCCTTTCACATCGTTGACGTACACCGCCACCGATTCCGCGCCGCCCGCCGCCATAAAGATCCACGTGGTAATACCGAGGAACGCCCAGTTGAAGTTAGGGATCATCGCTTCGACGGTGATCGGATCCGCTGGCTGCACGCCGCCCACCAGTGCGGAACCGGCCAGCAGAATATAAGAGAGCGTCAGCAGCAGCATCAGCGATGAGGTGACGGAGGTGATAGGCCCCAGCATTTTCGCGCCGTTGGTGGAGATCCAGGTGGAGAAAGCGAACAGCGCCATGCTCAACACGGTGGTGGCGAAAGGCGTCAGAATGTATTCGTAGCCGAGGAAGGCGTAAGAGGCATAGGCGATCACGCGCGGCAGCAGCGAGGTGAAGAAAAACAGGTTTACGAACCAGTAGGTATAGGCGGTGATAAATGCCCAACGGCCGCCGAGCGAACTCTTCACCCAGGCGTAAACCCCGGCCTCGGAGTTTTTATTCAGTGACACGAACTCGGCGATAATCAGGCAAAACGGAATGAAGTAGAACAGGGTAGCGAGGAAGAACATCGGCGCCGACGCCAGCCCCAGTTCGATATTGTTGTTGATGACGTTATTGAAACTGTAAACGGCGGCAAAGGTCAGCGATAACAGGCCGAACTTGCCGATGGTATTACGTTTAGTATCAGACATAACACATCTCCACACATTGTCCTTCAGAGGGTCGCTGAAGGGGGTTGTGTTGTTTGTAGGGTAGAGGTAGTTAAGAATTAATGTCGATTTTAGTAAAAGTTTTAGTAAATAGAAGTAAAGAAACCGAATAGCTTTAACTCGATCACGAAAAAGGTTGAGTAATACGTAATCAGGCGAGGGTTAAAAAAATCCCGCCAGCCGATGAGGGGCTGACGGGACGACAGGAATGTTATTTACCGGCGGCGGCAGCGTTAACCGGCGCCGCGGCGCGCAGACGTTGCTGCTTTTTTTCAAAGCGGGTGATCCACCACCACGCCAGGCCGGAGAAGACCGCGGTCATAAAGACGTTGATAAAGAAAGCGTTAACCAGATCGACGCCTGGCGGGAAGGCCGAAGCAGTCATGCTAACCACGAAAATCACTATCAGCATCGATACCACGCTCATGCCCACTTTCCTCGAGCCCATACGGAAGTCGCGCGGCGTGTCATCGTGTTTCCAGCGGAAGACGAAGTAGGCGGCCATGATGAACAGCGGCGGCAGCATGGCGGTACCGGCGGTGAGATTAATGGCGGTGTTCATCATCTGCTGCACGCTGGCGGAGCCGAAGCCGTTAACTATCAGCATCAGGAAGACGAACAGGAACTGCCACCAGGCGGCGCGTACCGGCACGCCGTGAGCGTTCAACTCGGTGGTTTTCTGGCCGTAGATACCTTTCGGGATTTCCGAGAAGTGGATTTTGACCGGTGCGGCGGTCCACATCATCATGCTGCCGAAGATGGCGATAAACAGAATGATGCCGACGAAGCGGCCCATCAGCGCTTCAGAAATGTGGAAGTAGGCGCCGAGACCGGTAAAGATTTCCACCATTCCGCCGGCATAGGTCAGGTTCTCTCGGGCGACAAAGACGTTAATCAGCAGCGAACCTAAGGCATACATACCGCCAATCAGCACCCCGGCGGTGATGATGACTTTAATAAAGGATTTCTGCCCGCCCTTGGTGTCGTTGAGGTAGGCGGCAACGGTTTCCGCGCCGCCCGCGGCCTGGAAAATCCAGCACATAATACCGAGCGTCGCCCAGTTGATGGTCGGTTCCATCGCCGCCAGGGTAATCGGCTGCGCCGGGACGTGACCGGAACCCAGCGCGGTCAGCGCGCCGACGACGTAAATCGCGAACAAAGCGAACACGCCGTAGGCCACGCATTCGGAAATTTTACCCAGCCAGGTCGCCCCTTTGGTGGATATATGGGTAGCCATGGCGAACAGCACGATGGAGATAAGCGAGGTCACCATCGGCGAGAAGGGGATCGCGTAACCGGTGATCGCGTATGAGGCGTAGGCCACCACGTTCGGCAACAGCGAGAGGAAAAAGAACAGGTTCACAAACCAGTAGAGGAAGGAACCAAGATAGGCGGCGCGTGTGCCCAGCGGCTGCTTCAGCCACGCGTACATCCCGGATTCGGAGTGTTTATTGGCCGAGACGAATTCGGCGATGATAAACACGAACGGGATAAAGTAAACGATAGTGGCGAATAAGAAGATAGGCGCGGAACTGAGCCCTAACTCAATGTTGTTATTGACGATATTTCGCACGTTAAAGACGGCGGTAAAGGCCATCGATAACAGCGCGAACTTGCCGATTTTGGCACGTACAGATTCGGACATACGTCCTCCAATCATTCATCTACCCGCCGCAGCGGGCTGGAACCGAAAGGCCAACGGGCGTACCCGTTGACCTCCCTTGTCGCTTAACGCGGGTTTACTTATTGAGGAAGTAGCCGTCTTCAACCGTGACTCGCAGCACCACTTTTTTTACCGGCGCATCGCAGATAAAGCGGTAGGCTTCGTCGATATCGCAAATCACCATCTGCCCTTCGTGAACCTTCACCGTTTCACCGATCCCTTTCAGGTATTCGCGATCGGTTTCGTCGCGGTAGCAGGCGACAGTTTGCAGATTTTCTTTGGCGGCAAACTCGATTTTCTGCTGCCCCTGCAGGTAATAGTGCACCTCAAAGTAGCGGCGGTTGCCGACAAAGAGCGCGTCGGTCGTACTATCGGTTTCCACTCGATAGGAGAGCGAATCGCCAATGGAATGCGCCACGCCCGGGCGGATGTTGTCGATGTTATTGATGGCTTCCACGCAGCGCTGCCATTTGCGGCCGCTATGATAAACTTGCTTAAACTGTTGTAAATTATCGAGAATTCTCATTGTTCAGCCTCGCTGTGTGCAACGGGGGAAAAGAAACCGGCGCCGAAGCTATGGTTCGCCAGTACCTGCGAGGTGCCGCATCCGCCCTCCAGCGGCAGCAGCGTAAAGCCATAGTTGAAGGTGTTGAGCCAGACGCGCCAGCTATCCAGCACTTCGCTGCCCCAGGAGTTGGAGCCGAGGCCGAGCAGTTGCGCATCGATATTCAGAGTGATGTCATCGCTGCGCTGTAGTTCGTTGCAGTGCTGGGCGGCGTGCAGGTTTTCCGCCGTATAATGCCAGGCGCTGATATTGAGCGGATTGCGCGGTACGACCAGCAGACCGCTGCCGTGGCGGTCGCTGAACGATGCCCAGCGCACGTGCTGACGGTTGCCGTTGTTCTGCGGGAACGGATAATTGACAAACATATCGTCGACGGTGGTATGCCAGATATCAATGATGTTGCTTTGCTGGCTGTCGGCGTAGTTCTCGCCCGGTCCGCGGCCATAGTAGTTCACCTGGTCGAACTCACCGTTAATGCCCAGCATAAAGCCGATGCACGGGACGATGTGCGGATAGTCGCCGTAGCGCTCGCCGGCCAGCTCAACGTTGATGTGGCCCTGTGGGGTAATCTGCCAGCGATAGGTACAACGCATACCGAAGTCGAACACCGGCGGCGCAATTACGCTGCGGGTGGTGATCACCACCGTTTCGCCCTCTATTTCGGCGCTGAATTCGCGCAGATGTTCCTGCATTATCTGCAGGTGGGCCGGCTGCCACAGTCCTTCGTATTCCTGTTTATGGTTATCAATCATGGGCTTGAAGAAATTGATCTTCGGCTCGCGGGTTACCTGGTCGACGCCGTTGACCTGCCATTCGCTCAGTTTGCCGCTGACCTTACTGAACACCACGCGGAAGTTATGGCCGCAGATGGTGTAGCTGAGGCGTTCATCGACAATCTGCAGCGGCGTGGCGCTGGCGTTTAACAGCGGGGTTCGCGCGGCGGTTCGCGCTTTAAGCGGGAACTGATAGACGGCGATATCGTGATTAGCTTCGCTATACGGGGTACGCGAATCTTTGGTCACCATGATGTTGACGAAAGCTTCACGCTCGTCGAGCTGCGGCAGGGCGATTTGCAGGTCGCGGCCGCTATTCGGCGCCAGGTCTTTCACTTTCAGCAGCTGACTGGAGAGCGTTTCGCCTTCGGCGCGCACTTCAACGCGCAGGGTGTAGTCATCGAGAGTGGAGAACCACAGTTTGTTTTCCACTCGCAGTTCGCCGCGGCAGATATCCCGCGCCTGTACTTTCACCGGGGCGATGACCTGTTTGTATTCGCGCAGGCCCGGCCCCGGCGTCTGGTCGGAGAAAATCAGACCATCGAGGCAGAAGTTGTAGTTGTTCGGGTAGTCGCCATAATCGCCGCCGAATTTGTACCACACCGCGCCGTTTTCGTCGGTGGCCTGAATACCGTGATCGCACCATTCCCACACGTAGTGGCCCTGGATGCAGTCGTGCTGGTAGAAGACGTTCTGGTATTCGGTTAATCCGCCGGGACCGTTGCCCATCGCATGGGCGTACTCACAGATAATGCGTGGTTTTTCATGCGGATGTTCGCCAAATTCGTTCATCAGCGGCACGCGGGTGTACATGGTGGAGATGATATCCACCACCTCGGCGTCGCGATCCTCTTCGTAGTGCACCAGCCGGGTATCATCCAGCGCTTTAGTGGCGTGGTACATGGCGCGGATGTTGCAGCCATAACCGGATTCGTTACCCAGCGACCAGATGACGATCGACGGATGGTTTTTCTGCGCGTGGACGTGGCGCACGATGCGCTCAACGTAGATGTGTTCCCAGGCCGGGTCGTTAGTGATGGCGCTGAGGTTGCCGACGTTGGCGAAACCGTGGGACTCCACGTCGGTTTCCGCCATCACGAACAGTCCGTAGATATCGCACATTTCATAGAAACGCGGGTCGTTCGGGTAGTGGGCGGTGCGAACCGAGTTGATGTTGTGCTGTTTCATCAGCAGCAGATCTTTTTCCACGCGATCCATGCCGACCGCGCGGCCTTTCAGATGATCGTTATCGTGGCGGTTTACGCCGTGCAGCATCACGTAGCGGTTATTGATATAGAACAGGCCGTCACGCACTTTGATATCGCGGAAACCGACGCGCTGTGGGATGATTTCCAGCACCTCGCCAGCGGTGTTCTTTAATGTCAGCACCAGATGATAGAGATACGGGCTTTCCGCCGACCACTGCTGCGGCGCGCTCACATCAATCGTGAAGCCGGTGTTCAGTTGCTGACTGACCTGCAGTTGACCGACGTTGCCCGAATAAAGCGCCTTTTCGCCGTCGAACAGGGTATATTCCAGCGTCGCCGCCGCCGTCTGCGGAGCCAGGTTTTCCAGCGTCAGTTGGCAGGAGAGGGTCGCGTCGATGTAGTCATCGTTAAAATCGGTGCGCACGGTGAAATCCTGCACGTGCAGCGGATTTTTCCCCACCAGATAGACGTCGCGGAAAATGCCCGCCGACCACCACATGTCCTGATCTTCAATATAGGTGGAGTCCGCCCACTGCATCACGCGCACGCACAGCAGGTTGTCGCCGGTTTTCACCGCCGCGCTAATATCGAACTCGGCGGTCAGGCGGCTGCCTTTGCTAAAGCCGATGTACTGGCCGTTAACGTAGACTTCGAAATAGGTTTCGACGCCATCGAATTTGATGATGGTTTGTTTGCCCTGCCAGCCGTCGCCGAGGGTGAACAGGCGCTGGTAGGCGCCGGTCGGGTTATCGGTCGGAACATACGGCACGTCGATGGGGAAGGGGAAACCTTCGTCGGTGTACTGCAGCTGACCGTGGCCCTCCATCTGCCACATACCCGGTACGGTAATCGGCCCCCACTCGTTCTGAAAGCACGAGGTAAAGCTCTCCGGTACCAGCAGCGGGTTGGTGAAAAAGCGGAAGTTCCACTGCCCGCTGAGGGACAGGAAGCGGCTGCTGGTTTCGCGGGCGAAGGTCCGCGCCTGGGCCAGTGAGTCGTAAGAGAAGAAATACGCCCGCGGCGGCAGCCTGTTTTCATGAGTGAGTTGAAGGTTTTCCCAGCGATTCATATCGCCTCCCTGAACGGCTTAATAAGATAAACCTCATTTTAGTAAAACTTTTACTAAATAAAATCGTCAGGGATGATTTACTTTAACTTGATCACAAAATGAGCCGCTTTATGCCGGGTGGCGGCTTCGCCTTACCCGGCCTACAGAGTGGCGTTCCGGCCAGGACCGGTAGCCCGGCCAGGCGAAGCGCCGCCGGGGAACTGGATGGGGGATGAAGCCGCTTTATGCCGGGTGGCGGTTTCGCCTTACCCGGCCTACAGAGTGGCGTTCCGGCCAGGACCGGTAGCCCGGCTAAGCGTAGCGCCGCCGGGATGTGGTTGGATTAACGGGTGGTTCCGCGCAGCTTCAACACGCTGGGAACAAAAACGTTAAGCGGCAGGGCGCGGCCATCGCGGGCCTTCTCGATCAGCAGGTTCACCCCCTGGCTGCCCATCATTTCGGAGTGGATCCGCACCGTCGACAGCGGCGGGAAGGTAAAGCGCGCGGTGGGGATATCGTTGACGCTAATCAGCGAAATATCTTCCGGGATCGCCAGCCCGCGTTCGTGAATGGCGCGCAGCACGCCGATGGCGATGGAGTCCGAGGCGACAAACAGCGCCCGCGGAAACTCCGCTTGCGCCAGCATCTGCTTCGCCAGCTCATAACCGGACGAGCTGGAAAAACCGCCGCGCCAGATATCATCGGCTGAAACCACGCCCTTCAACTGGCCGTACTCCACAAACGCCACTTCACGAATATCGGCCTTGCCGGGCTGGTCCTGGCCGCCGATAAATCCAATACGCGACGCGCCCTGCTGGATAAAGAAGTCGACCACCTCTTTAGCGATACGTACCAGGTCGATATCCACCGCATCGTACGGGCTTCCGGCTTCGTGGAAATCAATAAAGCAAATATTGTCGGTCAGCGCGCTGGCGGTCTCGCGCAGCTCGCGCGTCGGCTGGCCAATAATCAATACGCCGGTGACCTTTTTCAGCTCGGGCAGGGTGTTATTGAGATAGCAGTTGGTGAGCTCGATGGCGAGCTTTTCGCATTGGGTTTCAATACCGTGGCGAATGGCGAGATAGTAAGGGTCGTTAATTTCCAGCTCTTGCTGGTAGCTATACAGCGCCAGGATATGATGATGGCCGACAGGTAGGACCTGCGTTTTACGCGCGCTGCTGCTTTTATACTCCAGCTTCTCCGCAATCTCCAGAATACGATGCTTGGTCTCTTCTTTTACATTCAGGGTGGGATCGTCGTTTAACACCCGGGAAACCGTCGCCAGCGAAACACCCGCTTCGGTCGCAATGTCTTTTAGCGTTGCCATCTTTTTCCTTTATCGGACGTTGCCCATGTTTGCTCATCCATTGTAAAGCAAGCGTCGCGTCCTGCACCTTATTTCAGTAAAAAACGCCTGCGTGGGAGGGCTATTTTCCCCGGCGATAGCGTGACAGAAGTAGCATTATTCTCAGTATCATGCAGACGAACGGCAAAAATTTGCTATCTTTTAGTAAAAATTTACTGGAGGTGAGAGATGGATACCGTAGCTTACGCTGATTTTGCCAAACTGGAGATGCGCGTCGGCAAGATTGTCGAGGTGAAGCGCCATGACAATGCTGACAAACTGTACATTGCGCGGATTGATGTCGGCGGCCGCACGCTGCAGACGGTCACCAGCCTGGTGCCCTACTACAGCGAAGAGGAGCTGCTGGGGAAAACGGTGGTGGTGCTGTGTAATCTGGCGAAAGCCAAAATGCGTGGTGAAACTTCTGAGTGCATGCTGTTATGCGCAGAAACCGAAGACGAAAGCGAAAGCGTGCTGTTGACGCCGGAGCGCGTCATGCCGGCAGGCGTGCGGGTGGTATAACGAAAATACCCTCTCCCGACCGGGAGAGGGTTGTGTGTGAATTACGCCTCTGCAACCGAGACGCGCAGGGCCGCCAGCGCCTTACGCGCCGCCTTCAGCACCTGCTCGCACTGCTCAAGGGTGAGCGTCAGCGGCGGTTCAACGCGGATCGTCTTGGCGTTGTTTAACGTCCCGGCGACCAGCACCCGCTGCCTGAACATCTCGCTGGCAAAGTCGTAGCCAATCTCGTTATCGACAAACTCGATGGCCATCAGCATGCCTTTCCCGCGCACATCATTTACCAGGTCCGGATACTCCTGCGCCAGCAGGCGGAAACCGTCCAGCAGCATATCGCCTTTCTGCGCCGCCTGCGCCGGCAGGTTTTGCGTCAACAGCACGTTGATGGTCGCCAGCGCCGCCGCACAGGCCAGCGGGTTGCCGCCGAAGGTGGTGGTGTGCAGGAACGGGTTGTCGAACAGCACCGAGAAGACCTCCTCCGTCGCCACCGTCGCGCCGATCGGCATCACGCCGCCGCCGAGCGCTTTCGCCAGACACAGGATGTCAGGCTGAACGTTCTCATGCTCGCAGGCGAACATCTTGCCGGTGCGGCCCATACCGGTCTGCACTTCGTCGAGGATCAGCAGGGCGCCAAACTCGTCGCACAGTTTGCGCACCGCCGGCAAATACCCCGTCGGCGGCAGGATCACTCCCCCTTCGCCCTGAATCGGCTCAAGGATCACCGCCGCGACGTCGTCGCCGGTTTTCTTGCACTCGCTCAGCATGGTGCGCATGGCGTTGATATCGCCGAACGGCACATGGCGGAAGCCCGGCAGCAGCGGCATAAACGGTTTGCGGAAAGTCGACTTGGCGGTGGCCGACAGCGCCCCCAGCGATTTGCCGTGGAAGGCGCCGCTGGTGGCGATGAAGGTGAATTTACCTCGCGGCGACTGATAGGCTTTCGCCAGCTTGATGGCCGCCTCTACCGATTCGGTACCGCTGTTGCAGAAGAAGCTGTACTTCAGTTTGCCGGGCGTTAAGGCCGCCAGGGTTTTCGCCAGCATCGCGCGTAGCGGGTCCAGCAGTTCCTGACTGTGAAGCGGTTGTTTCGCGAGTTGATTCTCGACGGCGGATACCACAACTGGATTACGGTGCCCTACATTGAAGATGCCAAACCCGCCAAGGCAGTCGATAAACTCCTGTCCCTGGGTGTCGACAAGCGTATTTAACCCTCCCGCTTGCCACTCTACGGCTCCGTAATCCCCGCCGGCTGTGACCGATTTTCGATACTCTAAAAACCCCGGATTCACATGCTCTTTAAAGTATTCTCTAACCTCCTGGTTAAGTGCTTTCATTTCCTCATGGTCAAGCGTGCGCTTTTCAATGAGATTCAGTGCGTGTGCGCTGCAGGCCAGAGCCGATGCGCTGGAAGGTAACCTGTTCAAAATGTGCTCCTGGGGCGGACGTATCACACGATACTGGATTAAGTATTGCAGGGATTACGCCAGTTCGGCAGAAGCGGTGAAAATCGGGATAAATGCAAAGTAAAAGACGAAATGTGTAAAATTTAATCTCATGGCGCCATTATTGGCACGTTTTATTCCTGAGCTGGCGAGATTTTCTGCCTTGTGGACTTTAGCGGGACGATCCGTCGTGGTGCGGGCTGCCCCAGCGCGGGGCAACCGATGGTGAGAAAAGAGGCTTAGTCTAGCTGGGAGATCTCCATCGCCGCTCGGTCGATAATGCCAATGATCTGCTTGAGCTGGGCGGCGCTGCTGGCCTGCTGGTTCACTTTCAGGTCGAGGACCGCTTTGAAATTCTCCAGCGCGCGCTTCATCTGCGGATCTCTGCGCAGCTCGCAGCCGACCATCCGCGCCTGCAAACGCGCCTGGATATGGGCCAGGTGCTCCTGGTTCTCCGCGTGCAGCTGTTTCCCCTCTTCGCTGATGACGATTTTTTTGCGTCCGTTGTCGTCTTCCACGCTGATAAGCCCCTGGTCCTGGAGCAGATCCAGCGTCGGGTAGATCACCCCCGGGCTGGGGCTGTAGTTCCCCTGGGTGAGGGTTTCGATCTCTTTGATCAGCTCATAGCCGTGGCTGGCGCTGCGGCTGAGGATGTCCAGAATAATCAGCCGCAGTTCGCCGTGGCCAAAGAAACGCTGCCGACGTCCGCCGCCGCGGCGGCCATGTTCGCCGTGTTCGCTGGGATCGCTGTGGCGCCCGCGTGGCCCACGCCCCTCTTCATGATGATGTCGCATGGTTACCTCCTGCTGTTTTTGATATATCTAATTTATATCTAAAAAATGAATATTCGCAATGCAAGTTACGATTTATTTTTTAATATATTGATATTTATGTATTTGTTTTTGGTGTGTGTATTTTAATGCGGTTTGTTTTGACTATATCAAAAAAAGAGTTGCATTCTTTTTAGTTGGCAATCATTATCATTTGCATCGAGTTTAGATATATCTATTTACCGTTCACGAAGGCGATCGATGATGACAAAAACCAAAGCAGACAAGTACCCGCAGCGTGTCCGCAATGAGCTGCGTTTCCGTGAGCTGACGGTGCTGCGCGTGGAGCGCGCAGGCGCGGCCTTCCAGCGCATCGTGTTGGGAGGCGAGGCGCTGGAAGGTTTCGTTTCCCGCGGCTTTGACGACCACACCAAGCTTTTCTTCCCGGAGCCGGGCGCGGCGTTTGCGCCGCCGCAGGTGACCGAGGAGGGGATCGACTGGGGTGAGGGCGTGCGGCCTGCTACCCGCGACTATACGCCGCTGTACGATGTCGAACGCCATGAGCTGGCGTATGACTTCTTTATCCACGATGGCGGAATTGCCAGCCGCTGGGCGCTGGAGGCAAAAGTGGGCGATAAGCTGGTGATCGGCGGTCCGCGCGGCTCGCTGGTGGTGCCGGAAGATTACGCCTGGCAGCTGTATGTCTGCGATGAGTCCGGTATGCCGGCGCTGCGTCGTCGTCTGCTAGGATTGCGTCAGCTGGCGGTGACGCCGCAGGTGACGGCCATCGTCACTATCGCTGATGCGTCATATAAAGATTATTTGGCGGATCTCGACGGCTTTAACATCGAGTGGGTGGTGGGCCACAATCCGGCGTTCGTCGCCGAGCGTCTGGCGCAGGTGAAGGTGCCGGCGGAGGATTATTTCATCTGGCTGACCGGCGAAGGCGCGGTGGTGAAATCGCTGCTGGCGCGCTTTGAAGATGAGAGCATCGATCAGCAGCTGGTGCGTTCGCAGGCGTACTGGCACAGCAAGTAAAAGCCATCGTGGTCAAACCCGGATAGCGGCTTGCGCCTTATCCGGGCTACGGTTGGCGCCGATTTGTAGCCCCGGTAAGCGCAGCGCCACCGGGGAGGCTTATCGTTCCGCCAGCGCCTTAAACACCATCGCCACCGCGTGGGCGCCTGGGTCCATGTTGCCGAGCAGGCTGTCGCTGTTGAGATAGGACGCTCGTCCGGCGCCGGCTTTGCTCGACTGGCAGGTGCGATCCGCGCCGGCCTGCGCCGCGGCAAAAGCGGCCTGCAGGTTCTCCGGTTCGGCCAGCAGCGCCGTCAGCGCCGGCTGCAGAGCATCGATCATTGTCCGGTCGCCTTCATCGGCGCCGCCGTAAAATTTCATCTGCTCCAGACCAGCGTTCAGCGCCTCGGCCACGCTGGCGCCTTGCTCCAGTTTCTGCCCGGCAGCGGTGAAGAAGATCGACATCAATACCCCGCTGGAGCCGCCCATCACCACCGTCAGGCGTTCGCCCGTGAGCGCGAACAGCGTGGGTAGATCGTTGAGCGGCAGCTGCTGGCGCTGCAGCAGGTCGGCAATCTCACGCGCCCCGGCGGCGAAGGTGGAGCCGGTATCGCCATCGCCCACTTTGGCATCCAGCGCGTTGAGATGATCTTCAAGCCCGACGAGGGTGCTGGTCACCTGCGCGACGTAATCGCCCACCTGCGGGTTGGCAGAGGGCGTAAAGTCGACGCGTGCGCTGGCGAGAGTGGAGGGCATGATGTTAACTGTCCGCGGCTGCACCGGCCGTGGCCAGCCGGCGGTTTCCACATCCGCCAGCAGCGCTTTTTCAATACTCTCTTCCAGCACGATGGCGCTCAGCGAGAAACCCTTCATATCCAGGGCCGTCACCAGCGAGGCCGGGCCAATCAGCCAGTCAACGCGCGCCTGCAGCGGCGTGTTAGCCAGTTCGCGGGTCAGGATCGCCATTTCGGCCACCGACACGCCGCCGAGGTTATTGAGCATCACCGCCAGACGGCCGGTTTCCGGCAGGGCGGCGGTCAGTTTTTCCACCATCAGGTTGATGATGTCCGCACTGTTTTGCGTGGCGATGGTAGAGGCGCCAGGCTCGCCGTGGATGCCCATTCCCAGCTCGGCGTGACCGGCCTGATGGCGCGGCGCGCTGTCGGCCTCCTGTGGCAGATGGCAGCTGGCCAGCGCCACCCCGATGCTAGCGGTGTGGTTGGCGGCGTACTGCGCTTCGCGCAGAACGGTGGCGAGGTTGTAGCCGCGTTCGGCAAAATAGCCCGCCACCTTATGGACGAACAGCGTACCGGCGATGCCCCGCGGCTGTTTATTATCCGGCAGCGAAATGTCGTCGCCAACGATCAGCATTTCCACGTTGTAGCCAAGACGGCGCGCTTTCTCCGCCGCCAGGCCAAAGTTCAGCCGGTCGCCGGTATAGTTTTTTACGATCAGCAGGCAGCCCGCCTCGCCGGTCACCGCCTGAATGGCGGTAAGCACCGCGTCGACGCTCGGCGAGGCGAACAGATCGCCACAGACTGCGGCGGTCAGCATGCCTTTACCAATAAAGCCGACGTGCGCCGGTTCGTGGCCGGCGCCGCCGCCGGAGATCACCGCCACGTTGTTTTTATTCAGGTCGCGACGGACCACCACCCGGATCGCCGGGTCGCTCTCCAGCCGGGCGAGGTTATTCCACGGACTGGCGATGATGGTTCCCTCAATCACGTCGTTGACGAGGCTGGCGCGCTGGTTAAAAAAGAATTGAGACATAGTGGTTCCTGAAAAGTAAGCGAAAACTCACCCTCCGGAGGCAGACCTCCGGAGCGGTAACGGTCAAAGTGGATTTAGTGGCGGATAAGGCGCTGGTGGCGCATATCGAGCGCGATGGGCTCGCCGGGCTGCACGCTGTTCAGCGCCTCGCCCTGCTGGCACAGCCAGGCGATCCCCGCCGCGCGGGCGATAATCGCGCCGTGGGCCTGTTCGCTGCCGTCGCGCAGGCACAGGCCTTTGACTCGACTGGCATCCAGTTGCAGGACGGTCGACGGGAACATGTTGTCGGCGATAATAATGGTCGGCTCGCCGGGCGTCGGCAGCGTCTCCTGAACGTCCTGCAGATGGCGCAGGGTGCGCTGCAGAATATCTTCGATATCGATATAGCGCGCCTGCAGATAGGGATCATCCAGCTGGCGATACTGCTGGCTGAGCTCCATCAGCACCTGATGCCACGCCCATTCCGCCGAGCACGGCTCGGTGAGCAGACGATCGTTGGCGGCATCAAACAGATCCTCATCGTCGAGCAGGGTGTGGTGCCCGGCGAAAATCGCCGCGATGTCGGCGTTAAATTTATTCTCCGCCAGCTCGGTCAGGGCGGTGAGCTCCGCCAGCGTCTGGTCGATGGCCCGGCGCAGTCGCTGCTGCTCGCGGGCGACATCGGCGGCGGCTGGACGCACCGGTTGGATCAGGGCCAGCGAATAGCGCAGCGCGATGCCTTCGACGCGCCCGGAGGTGGCCGGGGCCGCTGCCGGTTGCGCCGCAGGCGATTCGCCGAAGTTATCGGCGGCCAGCGCCTGAAACGCCGCCAGCGCCGCATCGGCCTCTGGCCCACGGGCCAGCAGGCGCAGCTTGTCGTTGCGTCGCACCTGCAACAGGGCGATTTGGTTGAGGCTGTCCGGTTTGACGCACTTCCCGTTTTTCTCCAGCAGCAGATCGGCGTTAAAGCCTGCCAGCGCGGCGACCAGCTTCGACGCCGGACGCACGTGCAGGCCGTTGTGGTTCTGTATGACCACCGCAAGCGATTTGCTGTCGCCATCGTCGGCAAGCGTCGGCGTCGGGGCGGCGTCAGGGGTTGGCGAAGGTAAACCCAGCTGGATCCGTTTGGCCTCCAGGGCGTTCATGGCGTCGGCGATCACTTTGTCGATCCCGGCGCCGGAGGCGGCGCTGACGGTGGCCGCCAGCGTCCCCTCCACCAGCGGCGCGGCGCACAGCCGCACCTTCGCAGCAATCGCCGGATCGAGCAGATCGAGAGCGGTCTCGGCGCTGAGCAACGCGCTGCCGATATCCATCATCACCAGCACGTGGTCGGTGTCGGCGACGGATTCGATCGCTTCCATGACCTTGATCGGGTCGGTGCCGATCGGGCTGTCGGGGTCGTCGATCCCGGCGGCGATCGCCAGCTTGCAGCCGTCGTTGATTAACATCTGCCGGGCCAGTTCTCCGACACCTTCGCCCAGCCGGGCGCTATGAGAAACAATAACCAGGTTTACCATCGCGATTTCCTTACTCTTTGGCCGCGGCGGCCAACATCTGCATCATAAACATCACTGACGTGGCGCCCGGATCCTGATGGCCGATGCTGCGTTCGCCAAGGTAGCTGGCGCGGCCTTTGCGCGCCTGCATGGTGATGGTACTGTGGGCGCCGGCTTCCGCTGCTTTGCAGGCGGCATCCAGCGCGGCGGCGATCGACAGGTGCTGCTCGCTGGACTGGCGCAGGGAGTCCACCACCGGCAGCCAGACGTCGCACATGGTTTTATCCCCCGGCTCCGCTTTGCCGCGGTTGACGACGCCGTCCGCGCCTTCGCGGATCATCAGGTACAGTTCGTCGAGCGTCAGGCTCTGGTGAGCCTGAGTGACCTGCGCGGCGCGAATGAAGAAGGTGCCGAACAGCGGGCCGCTGGCGCCGCCGACGTTGGAGAGCAGCGTCATGCCGGTGTTTTTGAGGATAAAGCCAATATCTTTATCGGCAATCGACGGCAGCTTTTCCACCACCTTGCTGAAGCCGCGGTGCATGTTCAGGCCGTGATCGGCATCGCCGATCTCTTTATCGAGGCCGGTGAGAAAATCGCTCTCTTTGGTGAAGATATCGCCGCAGCGGTACAGCCAGTCGACGATTTGCGTTCTGTTCAGTGACATGTCGTGCTCCTTAGTTTCCCCAGTTCAGCGCCGGGGTATGAACCGGGGCGTCCCATAGCGCCAGCGTCTCATCATCCACTTTCAGCAGAGTGATGGAGAAGCCCGCCATATCCAGCGAGGTGCAGTAGCTACCGACGAGGTTGCGTTCGATGATGATGCCGGACGCTTCGCAGCGCTGGGCGAGACGGTGATACACGCCGTACAGTTCGGACAGCGGGGTGGCGCCGAGGTTATTGACCAGCGCGATGACCCGGTCGCCGTTTTGCAGCGCGGTTTTGCTCTGCTTCACTTCCTGCCACGCGCCCTTGACGGTATCCCACTGGCGCAGCGTGCGGCTATAGGCGCCATTCTCCAGCAGGGTATCGAACATCTCATCGACGGTTTGGTCCAGCGAGCTGAAGCGACGACGGTCGATGCCCGGCTCGCCGTGAATGCCGACGCCGAACTCCATTTCATCGTCCTGCAGGGTAAAGGAAGGTTGTCCGGCGGCCGGTACGGTGCAGGCGCCGAGGGCGATGCCAATGGAGTGACCGAGATTATTCAGGCGGCGCCCCAGTTCAGCGCAGGCCTCCAGCGAATCGCCGCGCTCGGCGGCGGCGCCGACCAGTTTTTCGATCAGTACGGTATTGGCGACGCCGCGGCGGCCTGCGGTATAGAGACTGTCCTTCACCGCCACGTCGTCGTCGACCACCACGGTGGTGACTTTAATGCCGCTCTCATGCAGCAGCTCGGTGGCGGTTTCGAAGTTCAGGATGTCGCCGGTGTAGTTTTTGATAATCAGCAGGACGCCTTCGCCGCCGTCAATCTGCATCGCGCATTCGAACATTTTATCTGGCGTCGGCGAGGTGAAGATTTCCCCCGGGCAGGCGCCAGAAAGCATCCCCTGGCCGATATAGCCGCAGTGCATTGGCTCATGGCCGCTGCCGCCGCCGGAGAGGAGGGCGACCTTGCCGGCCACCGGCGCATCGGCGCGGGTGACGTACAGCGGGTCCTGATGCAGGGTCAGCTGCGGGTGGGCTTTAGCCAGCCCCTGTAATTGTTCATTCAGTACATCTTCAACACGGTTAATCAGCTTTTTCATTATTCAGTGCTCCGTTGGAGAAGGTTCGATGCGGCCTCTCTGCTGGCGGAGGCGGTCATCGCGTAGGGGTATCGTCTGACGGTGCAGCGTGCCTGGCGATATGATGATTCTGGCTGAGCGGACGAAAAAAAGAATGCCCCGGCGATCGGGTTTCATTACGAAACATCGCCTGCTTATTTTGTTTCTTTATGGAACGTTTTTGCTGAGAAAACGGTGAAAATGCGAGCTGGCGCGCTTTTTTTCACCTGCTTTAAGCCCCGGTCATCGCAGCCGGCACAGTAGGCGGAAAAAAATTTTTCGCTGATTTTCACGCAGCTGCGCGGGAAAAGCCTGCCGCTAAAGGGGGATGGTAGGGGAATTATGCGGCAGAGGAGCGGATCGGGATCGCAATCCTGACGGAGAACAGGGCTTTTTGTTCCAATATGGAACGTAAAAATTTAACCTGTGTTTCATATCAGAACAAAAAGGCGAAAGATTTTTTTGTTCCCTGCCGGCCCTACAGTGATCGCACTGCTCCGGTACATTCCGTTGAGGCCGCGCTTTACCGGCCGGCGCGGATAACGCCAGGGCTCATCATGTCTACATGCGCACTTATTTGAGGGTGAAAGGAATGCTAAAAGTTATTCAATCTCCAGCCAAATATCTTCAGGGCCCTGATGCTGCTGTTCTGTTCGGTCAATATGCCAAAAACCTGGCGGAGAGCTTCTTCGTCATCGCTGACGACTTCGTGATGAAGCTGGCGGGGGAGAAAGTGGTGAATGGCCTGCAGAGTCACGATATTCGCTGCCATGCGGAACGGTTTAACGGTGAATGCAGCCATGCGGAAATTAACCGCCTGATGGCGATTTTGCAAAAACAGGGCTGCCGCGGCGTGGTCGGCATCGGCGGCGGTAAGACCCTCGATACCGCGAAGGCGATCGGGTACTACCAGAAGCTGCCGGTGGTGGTGATCCCGACCATCGCTTCGACCGATGCGCCGACCAGCGCGCTGTCGGTGATCTACACCGAAGCGGGCGAGTTTGAAGAGTATCTGATCTATCCGAAAAACCCGGATATGGTGGTGATGGACACGGCGATTATCGCCAAAGCGCCGGTACGCCTGCTGGTCTCCGGCATGGGCGATGCGCTCTCCACCTGGTTCGAGGCTAAAGCCTGCTACGATGCGCGCGCCACCAGCATGGCCGGGGGACAGTCCACCGAGGCGGCGCTGAGCCTGGCCCGCCTGTGCTATGATACGCTGCTGGCGGAGGGCGAAAAGGCCCGTCTGGCGGCGCAGGCCGGGGTGGTGACCGAAGCGCTGGAGCGCATCATCGAGGCGAACACCTACCTCAGCGGCATTGGCTTTGAAAGTAGCGGCCTGGCCGCCGCCCACGCGATCCACAACGGTTTCACCATTCTGGAAGAGTGTCACCACCTGTATCACGGCGAGAAAGTGGCCTTCGGCACCCTGGCGCAGCTGGTGCTGCAGAACAGCCCGATGGACGAGATTGAAACCGTGCTGGGCTTCTGCCAGCGCGTCGGCCTGCCGGTGACCCTCGCGCAGATGGGCGTCAAAGAGGGGATCGACGCGAAAATCACCGCGGTGGCAAAAGCCACCTGCGCGGAAGGGGAGACCATCCACAATATGCCGTTCGCGGTGACCCCGGAAAGCGTGCACGCCGCTATCCTCACCGCCGATCTGTTAGGCCAGCAGTGGCTGGCGCGTTAATTCGCGGTGGCTAAACCGCTGGCGCCGGTCAGCGGTTTCTCTTTCTCCCCTCTGGCAGTGGCTGCCGGAGGGGTTCTCTATGGTAAAACGCGGAAAACAGTATGACTGTTCAGACTCAGGATACCGGGAAGGCGGTCTCTGCCGTCATCGCCCAGTCATGGCATCGCTGCAGCAAGTTTATGCAGCGCGAAACCTGGCAAACGCCGCACCAGGCTCAGGGCCTGACTTTTGACTCTATCTGTCGGCGTAAAACCGCGCTGCTGACCATCGGTCAGGCGGCGCTGGAGGACGCCTGGGAGTTTATGGACGGTCGCCCCTGCGCGCTGTTTATTCTTGATGAGACCGCCTGCATCCTGAGCCGCTGCGGCGAACCGCAAACGCTGGCGCAGTTGGCTGACCTGGGATTTCGCGACGGCAGCTACTGCGCGGAGAGCATTATCGGCACCTGCGCGCTGTCGCTGGCCGCGATGCAGGGGCAGCCGATCAACACCGCCGGCGATCGGCATTTTAAGCAGGCCCTGCAGCCATGGAGCTTTTGTTCGACGCCGGTGTTCGATAACCACGGGCGCCTGTTCGGCTCTATCTCGCTTTGCTGTCTGGTGGAGCACCAGTCCAGCGCCGACCTTTCCCTGACGCTGGCCATCGCCCGCGAGGTGGGCAATTCCCTGCTCACCGACAGCCTGCTGGCGGAATCCAACCGCCACCTTAATCAGATGTACGGCCTGCTGGAGAGTATGGACGACGGGGTGATGGCGTGGAACGAACAGGGGGTGCTGCAATTTCTCAATGTTCAGGCGGCGAGTCTGCTGCATCTTGATGCCCAGGCCAGCCAGGGGAAAAATATCGCCGATCTGGTGACCCTTCCGGCGCTGCTGCGCCGGGCCATCAAACACGCCCGCGGCCTGAATCACGTTGAAGTTACCTTTGAAAGCCAGCACCAGTTTATCGACGCGGTGATCACCTTAAAACCGATCGTCGAGGCGCAAGGCAACAGCTTTATTCTGCTGCTGCACCCGGTGGAGCAGATGCGGCAGCTGATGACCAGCCAGCTGGGCAAAGTCAGCCACACCTTTGAGCAGATGTCAGCCGACGATCCGGAAACCCGGCGGCTGATCCACTTTGGCCGCCAGGCGGCGCGCGGCGGCTTCCCGGTGCTGCTGTGCGGTGAAGAAGGGGTGGGGAAAGAGCTGCTGAGCCAGGCCATCCACAATGAAAGCGAGCGGGCGGGCGGCCCCTATATCGCCGTCAACTGCCAGCTGTATGCCGACAGCGTGCTGGGCCAGGACTTTATGGGCAGCGCCCCCACTGACGATGAAAATGGCCGCCTGAGCCGCCTTGAGCTGGCCAATGGCGGCACCCTGTTTCTGGAAAAAATTGAGTATCTGGCGCCGGAGCTGCAGTCGGCCCTGCTGCAGGTGATTAAGCAGGGAGTGCTTACCCGCCTCGACGCCCGCCGCCTGATCCCGGTGGATGTGAAGGTGATCGCCACCACCACCGTCGATCTGGCCAACCTGGTGGAACAGAACCGCTTTAGCCGCCAGCTGTACTATGCGCTGCACTCCTTCGAGATTGTCATCCCCCCGCTGCGCGCCCGGCGCAACAGCATCCCGTCGCTGGTGCATAACCGGCTGAAGAGCCTGGAGAAGCGTTTCTCTTCGCGGCTGAAAGTGGACGATGACGCGCTGGCCCAACTGGTGGCCTACTCGTGGCCGGGAAATGATTTTGAGCTTAACAGCGTGATAGAGAACATTGCCATCAGCAGCGACAACGGCCACATTCGGCTAAGCAACCTGCCGGAATATCTCTTTTCCGATCGGCCGGGGGTCGATAGCGGCTCATCGCTGCTGCCGGCCAGCCTGACCTTTAGCGCCATCGAAAAAGAGGCCATCATTCACGCTGCCCGGGTGACCAGCGGGCGGGTGCAGGAGATGTCGCAACTGCTGAATATTGGCCGCACCACCCTGTGGCGCAAAATGAAGCAGTACGATATCGACGCCAGCCAGTTCAAGCGCAAGCATCAGGCCTAGTCTTCTCGATACGCGCCATGGAGAACAGGGCGTCCGACAGACGATTGCTGTAGCGTTTGAGCGCGTCGCGCAGTGGGCCAAATTGGCCATCCTCTGCCGTACGAATGCGCTAGCGATGAGTGTGACGGGGCCCGCCGCATAACGGCGGGTAACGAGGTTAACTTTCCCCGGCGAGCGCCGGGGGAAGGCTTATTTTTTAATAACCGAGTTGAGGTCGCCGAGTTTAGCGGCGGGGTTCTTGTGGCACTGCTGCAGCATTTTCGGCACCGAGACGGTCTCGACTTCATGCCAGTCGACATAGTCCCCGCCGCTGAAGTCGGTGTTGCGATTCACTACCCAGAAGGCCACCGGGGTCATGCTTTTCGGGTTCATATCCATAAATTCCTGACAGGTCATATTCTGCGGTGTGGTTTCCTGTACCGCGAATGCCGGGCTGGTCATCAGACAGAATGTGGTCGCCGCCACGGTCAATACGAGTGCTTTAGGTAAATTCATTTTCTTCTCCAGTCATAAAATACGGCTTAAGCCCGAGCATGCTTCATCTTATTTCTCAGGACCAGAAAGCCGATGGCGCTAAATATCATTTCAACGCCGATAAATGCGGTAATAAATAACCAGCTTTGCTGCGGGTTCATTGCCAGCCACAGGCAGGCGATAATTAAATCCAGCAGACCGATAAAAATATTCCAGCCAGCGCCGCTTTGTTTTCGGGTTTTACATCCGCTGACGATGCGGGAAATACCGCCGAGAACAAATAAAAAGCCGAATAAAAAGGCCAGACTGCTCATGCCGTTGAGGGGATTGACGACAAAACTCAGGCCGAGCACGATCCAGGCGATGGCGAAGATCAGCGCCACCAGGCGTGATTTCCAGTGCTGCTGACGGAAAACAATCAGGCTGTATAGCGAATAGAAGCCGCAGATCATGAACAACATGCCGGTCACCGTGGCGAGATACCAGCCGGCGACCAATGGCCAGGCCAGACAACAGGCTCCGCAGATAAACAGCAGGGCGGCCATCATGCCGGCATGCCGTTTATATCGAATGAAGACGCGTGGGCTAAACGCATTTAAGGTGTAATGGCTAAACATAAACATAATTGCTCCGCAGATCCGGTTGGCGGCCTGACGCTGAATAAAATACGTTATGATTTATTCAGCGGGCCAAAAGAAATGTCTGAGGAAAATAGTAGGCCGTGCCATCGCCAGGCGTAAATAAGAGTGCTGAGGTCACTTTATACGCCTTGTCTGACAGCTGTCAGACAAGGCCCGCAATATCGGTTCCGGGCTCTGATTCTCAATAACCACGATATTTTTTAAGCTGGCTGCGTTTGGTGATGCTTACCGATTTTAATCAGGAGTTAACGATGAAAAAAGTCATTCTGGCGAGCCTGCTGGCAACCATGATGGGTACCTCTCCGGTGTGGGCAGCAGATAACGCGACGGCAGCGCCTGCCGCGGCAGCCACAGCGCAGGTGCAGAAAGAAGCCGCCGATGTGTTACAGGTGGCGGTTCAGGGCGCGAACGCGATGCGCGACGTCCAGTTCGCCCGTCTGGCGTTGTTTCACGGCCAGCCGGAGAGCGCCAAAAAACTGACAGACGACGCCGCCGCGCTGCTGGCCGCCGATGACGCCAGCTGGGCGAAGTTCGTGAAAACCGACGCGACAGCCAAAATGATCGCCGATCGCTATGTGGTGATCAATGCGACCATCGCCTTGTCTGAAGACTATGTGGCCACCCCGGAAAAAGAGAGTGCCATTAAATCTGCCAACGAAAAACTGGCGAAAGGCGATCAGAAAGGGGCTATCGATACCCTGCGCCTGGCCGGTATTGGCGTGATTGAGAACCAGTATCTGATGCCGCTTAACCAGACCCGTAAGGCGGTGGCGCAGGCGCAAAAACTGCTGAAAGCCGGGAAGTATTACGAAGCGAATCTGGTGCTGAAAGGCGCTGAAGAGGGCATCGTGGTGGACAGCGAGATGCTGGTGGCGGGTAACTGATACCTGTTCCACCCTGAGAGAGCGCAGAGGAAGAGACTGACAAGGATGTCCCCTTAACGGTCGGGCAGCGGACTGCCCGACCGGAACGGCTAGCGGCCGATGAGGGCGTCGATTTCGCCATCGATCTCGCACAGGATGCCGGTGATGTGCTTCCAGACAGCTTGCCGGCGTCAGCGAATCAGGTCGCTTAGCCTCAAAAGGGGCGCACAGTTGTTGTAGCGCAGTAATCCCCAGGATTTGTGCTGAACCGTGCAGACGGTGCAGCGCCCGCAGAAAGGTCTGCGGTTCATGCCGGGCGATAGCCTGTCCGGCGGCCTGTAAATCTGTGGCCGACGCATCGCGGAACATCTCCAGCATCTCAGCCATCAGCGCCTGGTCTCCCCCCGTATTTTCGGTCAGCACGCTGAGCTTCAGATGCCGGGCGGCGTTAGGTGATGCGTGGCCCACCGCTAAGCGGCTGAGCTCATGGCTCAGCGTCTGAACCGACACTGGCTTAAACAGACACATATTCATGCCGCTGGCCAGACATGCCTCCCGCGACTGCGGCAGCGCACTGGCGGTCACTCCCCAAATCACCAGGCTCGGGTAGCGTCGGCGTAACGACGCCGCCAGCGCCAGGCCATCTTTCTTCGGCATATTGAGGTCCGTGATCAGCAGATCGTAATGTTTGCCGGCGAGCTTATTCTCCGCTTCTTCACCGTCGCAGGCTTCATCGACACTGTAGCCGATAGTGTTGAGCTGGCGTTTGAGCAACAGCCGGTTGGTGGGGTGGTCGTCGGCTATCAATATCGACAGCCCGGGCAAGGCCTGCTGCCTGGCCGGCAACGCCTTCGGCGCGCGAACGGCGCAGCGACTCACCTTGACTGGCAGGATGATGGTGAAGGTGGTCCCCACGCCAGGATGGCTAACCATCTCCAGTCGGCCCTGCATGAGTGCGACCAGCTCCTGGCAAATGACCAGACCCAGGCCGGAACCGGTCTGTTTGCGCCCCTGGCGCGCCTGGGCATAACGGTGAAAGAGAGTGGTCTGCTCTTCTTCGCCGATCCCGCAGCCGCTGTCGCTAATGATGAGGGTCAGCTCCCCCTGCGTCTCATCCGCTTGCGTCAGCTGGCAGTCGACCTGAATCGCGCCCTCGGTGGTAAACTTCAGCGCATTGCCGATGAGATTATTGAGGATTTGCCGCAGCGCCTGCGGGTCGATCCACAGCATGGTCCCCTCCTGTAGCGCGTTATGGTCGTGGAGCGCGATCCCCTTCTGCAGCGCCAGCGCGCCGAAGGTGTGACACTGCTGCGACACGACCTGTGCGACATCGCTCCACTGCGGGGTGATCTGGTATTTCCCCGACTCAATCTTGTCGATATCGAGAATATTACCGATCAGCCCCAGCAGGGTTTGCGCCGTCGACCCCGCCAGCTCGATCGCCTCTTTACGCTGACCGACGTTCAGCTCCGGTTTCGCCAGCAGTTCCAGAAAGCCGACGATGGCGCTCACCGGCGTGCGCAGCTCGTGGCTCATGCTGGCCAGAAAGCGACTCTTGGCTTTTGTCGCTTGAATCGCTTTGTCTTTTTCCCGCTCCAGCGCGCAGGAGAGGGCTTCCTTCTGCGCCAGCTCCTCTTCCAGCCGCTGCTGAGAGTCTTTGCGTTTGCGTACTTCCCGGCACAGGGAGAGTCCCCAGCCGAGGCTGATGGCGATCAGCACCAGCGCGAAGGCGATCAGCTGGTAAAACTGGCGGCTGTACTGGCTCCAGTTCTCTATTTGCTGGCTGGAGATTTTCGACCACTTCTCGGTCATCTGCAGAATGTCCCGCGGCGGAATGGCCTGCAGCGCTTTGTTGAGCACGGCGGCCAGCACCGGTTCATCGCGTGGGATCGCCAGCCGAATGGCGGCGACCGGGAGTCCATCGATGCGGGTGTAGTGAAGATCTTGCGGATAGTAGTGATCGATCATATAGCGGGCGGAAAGCTCCGAGGCCACGGCGGCATCCACCTCGCCTTCCTCCACCATCTTCATGGCGACACCAACGTTATCCGTCTCCACCCAGTTAACCTGCGGAAAGCGCGCTTTCAGGTCGTGGGCGGCGATCGGCCCCACCGGCAGGGCGATCCGTGCCGGGCGCGTCAGCAGATGCGGGTCGGGCGCGCTGCCGCGGGCGACCAGCACAAAGGCCACGTTAATGAGCGGCTCGCTGAGGGTGACGTAAGCCTGCGGCTGCGGGGTCAGGGTCGCGGCGGGCATGATCGCCCAATCCTCTTTTTCCATGCGCTTTGCCAGATCCTGACGATTGCGCACCAGAATAGGGTCAAACTGCAGCCCGGTCTGTAGCGAGAAAATATTCAGCATATCGGCCATGATGCCGCGCAGCTCATCTTCGTCATCCACCAGGGTAAAAGGTGGAAAGTAGGGGTTAACCAGCAGGCGGATGTGACGATGCTTCCGCAGCCAGCGCTGCTCCTCAGCGGTAAAAGGCAACGGGGTATTAAGAAACGACAGATCGCCGCGGTTGAGCCAGTTTTGCATGATCCGCATCGCGGTATCGCTGTCGATGGCGTGGATAAAACGGTCAAGGAGCTGGTGCAGCGCCGGTCGATCTTCACGGGTGACAAAGCGGTTGTGCTGCTCCTGCTGACGAAAATAGTGCGTGATGACCAGCGATTGCGAGAAATATTTCGAGATGCAGTGGCCGGTGGTGATGTTGTTGCCGATGAAATACTGATTCTCGCCGCTGACCACCGAGGCGAGGGCCTGATAGTCGCTATCATAAAGGGTGATTTTGGCGTTGGGAAACGCCTGTTGAATAATATCGAAAAAGGCGCAATCGCGGGTGCAGGCTAGCTTGACGCGGCGGTCGGTGGTTAGCGGCGGCAGGGGGGATTTTAGCGAGGTGACCAGCGTCGGCCAGGTTTTGATCAGCGGTGCGGATTGAACCAGGCCCGGGGCGAGCGCATCCCGGTGCGCCACCTGAGTGAGCAGGGTATCGACCTGGCGGTCGGCCAGGGCGGCCAGCGCCTGCTGCTCGGTGTCATATTGGCGGATAACCACCTTTAGCCCGAGGCTGTGCGCCATCAGCGCCAGATAGTCGGCGTTAATCCCCTGATAGCTTTCTTCGTCGCTGTCGTAGACGACGGGCGTCATCTCAGGGAGCCAGGTGCCGACGATCAGCGTTGGCTGGGCGGCCAGCCAGGCCTTTGCCTTATCGTTGAGCGGAATGTCGATCGCCGCAATGTGGGCATGGCTTTTCAGCTCCAGTTGCTTCATGGCAAACGCGGAGGGAGAGAGACTCAGCGCCAGCCCGACAATCAGGGATAAAATAAGACGAACGACCATGCCATCACCCTATTTTATTGCGTTGCGCAAAGTCATAAAGCTCAAGCAGGGAGCTGCAGCCTAATTTATCCATCAGACGGACCTTATAGGTGCTTACCGTCTTATTGCTGATATTCATTTTGCTGCCGATGGTGGTGTAGTCGATGCCGCTGAGAATATAGCGGAAGACCTTCATCTCCTGCGTTGACAGCGTATCCAGTCGGTCCTGATCGGTGATGCCGTGGGTGCAGAAGCGCTCCAGTGAAAAAGGGAAATAGCTGTAGCCATTATTGGCCGCGTCGATCGCGGCGAGGATATTATTCATTCCCTCTTTTTTACTCACAAAACCATTGGCCCCGCAGTCGGCGCTACGTTTGCCGTAAAACAGTTCATTCTTGGCGGAAATGACGATGATTTTTCCCCGGTAGCGGCGTTTTCGCAGCTGCTCCAGAACGTCTATGCCGCTGAGTTCCGGAATATCAACGTCGACGATCAGCAGGTCAGGCTGCATGGTTTCGGCGGTCTGTACCGCATGGGCGCCGCTGTCGAGTTCCGCTGCGACGGTAATGCCGTTGCTGTCGAGAAGGTTGCGAATGGCGATACGTGCCAATGGATGATCGTCAATGATTATCGCATTCATGGGGGCGTAAATCCTGATATGAAAAAAGAGGGCGATGCCTGATGCAGGTGCGGCGGGGGTTATTTTTATCGGTGCCGTAATAAGGCGCAATTGTAACACAAATCGTTTTCGGCCGGGAAAATATTGTGGATGTGTGCCTGCCGAATATATTTGCATATCGGGATGACAGCTGTAGGAAAAGGCGTTCGCTTGCTTCAGCGCTGTCTGCTGTTAAAAAAAATGCAAACGATTAATCTGCTCTTTTTAAGGTGAGTTGCCGGGAATATCGTCCGGTGACAACTGGCAGGTAAAATAATAACAATGGCAAAAGTGAAGCTCGCCCTTTGGCAAAAATGGGTTTGGAAACGTCTAATGGCAGGAATAATACTCGTGGCAATGAGTAGCGCCGCGGTGGGTAAGGACGCCTCGCCCGCTGAGGCGCGGACGCGCGATATGATGCGCTGTCAGGATTATCTGCAGCTGGATCCGCGCACCTGGACGCCGATGGTGATCTGGCTGATGAACGATCCTTTTTCCCTGCAGCCGCCGGAGTGGACCGACTTCCATGAAGCCGAGCTGGTGCTGACGCCGATCCTCACCGAAATCTGCCGTCAGGAGCCAGATGCCTGGCTGACTTCGCTGCGTGAACGGCTCAATTCCTACCAGCAGGTGCGGTCGCTAAATTAAGCGACCGCGATAAAGCGGCAGAAAAAGTGACTAAATGTGCAGTTAGCGGCCAATTTCTGCGCCGAAGATCAGCAGCGGCCCGCTTTTTGCGACAGGGCGTCGCAGGCCTTGCTCGCTGGCGTCGGGTTGGCGCCGGCGCAGATGGCATCCAGAGGCGCTATCATCTGCGCGCTTTCACATTTATTTCCCGGCGGCAGAAAAATTCAGCGTTAATCCAACGCCGACCTCGTTAATTTTGATAAAACGCGCCAGGCTAACCTTCGCCGCAAGATCGGTACAATGGCATGGATAGACAGAGCCCGGGGACAATGCTTTAAGGTAATCCCCTGTCTGTGTGAGGCGATCTTCATCAGCATTTTGCAAATGGAACCCGCCAATGACCGAAACAATGTGATGTTCTCCGGTAACCTGTTTCGCATATTCAATAATGTTAGCTATTCCCGCGTGAGAACAGCCTGTGACTACCACCAGTCCATCTTCTGTCTTTATTGCCAGCGCAGAATCATCCATAACGTAATCATCAGTGATTTCGCCTGTCTCATCCACCGTTTGGCCTACCGGTGTCAGCATCTCGAATTTATTGTCCCTTGGTATTTGACCAAGGAAGATGATGTTTTCAGTGAGTGGATAAGGTTTTTGGCTGCAAACTTTGTTGAAGAAGAGATCATTTTTATCGAATCTGTAGTTTATCCCTATAGATTTTTCATCAAAATACTTTGGGCTTAATGCATCTGGATGGCAGATTAAGTTTATCTTTTTCTCGGGAGTGAAGTTGAGTCGATCATAATATTGGGTTAAATGATTGAGGCCCCAGGTATGATCGTTATGGCCATGGGATAACACGATACTATCGATACTGGTCAAATCTATTTTCAACGTTTGCGCATTTTGCAGGAAAATATCTGAATATCCCGTATCGAAAAGGATTTTTTGACTATCATACTCAATCAGATAAGACACACCAGGTTCACCGATAAGGTACCTGTCAATGAATGTATTATTATCAACCAGAACCGTTAATTGCATCAATAAATCCTCGATGTGGCGCCAACAATATAAAAAACGACATCTTTCTATTCTGGACTGGTGTTATGCCACACTCATTGCGGATAAGCAATTCACCAACATTTGTCATGCATGCCAGGGTTGACCAGATGTCGCCGGGAAAAAGGATGAGCTTAACTAAAAAATTTGCATAGTGCCGTTTCTCGCTTGCGTTAGCCATGTATGCAATCGCGGCCATGCTCATCGCAAGGGAGACGGTAGTTATGCAATCGCTGTTTTTTATCCCTGACAACACAACCGGTCTATGGGGATACCGATATCGCGCCACGCCCTGATGGTCGACCAATCGAACGCTACCGTAAAGTCGGGCCGTTCGACATGAACGATCCTGAGGGCTGCAGGGATAGGAATGCGCAGTTGCCCACATCGCTGACCTGACTTGAGAAACGTCGGATCCAGTAGTGTTGCTAATATTGATATATCTTATTTCTATTTGTTATTAATGAATCATTGACAGCGTTTAGCTGAACTGATTCAGCTAATGGCTCGCAGGATAATATTTTGTAAAAATTATGTGATTAAAATTTAAAGGTTTGTAGTCAGCGCTAAAGATAGAAAGATCGTCTGGATTTTATCCGCTACCTTGAAGGGATTAATAAATCTGCGTTATAAATTAACCGCACTATTTAGAATGAAATGGAAATATCTGAATGAACAATTCAGAGAAATAGTGAAATAAATCTTATTATACTGGTAGCTTCAGGACAGGGTATGTTTATGAAGAATGGAATTATTCTATCAATCGCCGACCGTATCAAAGACGCGCTTCCCATACCAACAGACGAATTCAGGAAAAGGCTTGAAGAGGACTGTTATGTAATATGGAAATTGCCACACTTTGATGCACAAGAAATCACTCAAACCCCCGTTGTTCCCTCTTATGCTGATTATGTCGAGTCAAAAAATGCAGCGTTACATGGCGCTTATCTTTCTGCACATTTTCAGGCCGGCCTATGGCCCGTCGTCTATCAGGGCGAAAATAACGGACATCTTATAAGGCATGTCTGCCCGATGCTTCAGGCAGAAGAGAAAATAAGTTCTCAGGGGGCTAAGTATGACTTTTACCCGCATGTCGATAATCCCGATCTGTACATTACCGGCGAGACGCCGTCTAACAGACTTGGCGGCTGTCCTGACACTCTGAGTTTGTTGTGTCTCAGGAAAGAGGAAGGTGTTCACACCAGTCTGTTAAAACTGGATCAGATTCTGAAGAGGCTTTCTGATAAGGATATCGCTATTCTTGCCAGCCCCGCCTTCAGGATTAAACGGCCAGCCAGCTTTACAGAGGGATCCAGTATTGAGAAGGTGCCGATTATTGTGAGCGACAACGGTGTCTGGTATTCACGATTTGACTGGCACAATACACAAGGTATGACTCTCGAAGCCGAAGCCGCGCTGGAAAAAATGCGATTTATCACCCTGGAACATGACCTGTGGTTCAATGTTCCGCTGGAGCCAGGCTATGCAGTGACTTTTTTAAACCAAAGAACAATGCATACCAGAAATGCTTTTGAACCTCGTTTTGATGGCACGGACAGGTGGTTATTGCGGGTTTTTGCTATGAAACACAGACCAACTGATACGCAGCTTGTCGATTCTTCACTTTGTCTCCACCACCTGCGCACACTATAACGGAACAAAAAATGTCAGATTTAGTTAATCACTCAATGTTCATTGAGGGAAGCGTTATTGCTCATTACCTTGTTCTCGGGGTGATCCTGCTGGTTATTGCATCATTTATCGCGGGCTATATTGATGCGATTGCGGGCGGTGCTGGACTCGTGTTAATTCCAGCCTTTATCCTGACAGGGCTACCACCTCAGCTTGCGCTGGGACAGGAAAAACTGGTCAGTACTATAGGCACCATCGCTGCCATTAAGAACTTTGTTAAAAATAAGTCTGTTATCTGGCGCGTTATCCCTGCGGGATTAATTTCTGCCCTGGCGGGAGCCTATGTGGGCGCGAAGGTGATATTACTTTTGCCTGTGGAGACCTTATCGATCGTCATTGTGGTGCTATTACCCATTGGTTTACTCGCAGCAACGATTAAGGGAAAAATTAAAGAGTCCGCAGACGACTCTGCCAGGACTAACTTTCTGGCAATCTTTGTAGTGTGTTTTATCGTGGGTTTTTATGATGGTTTTTTTGGCCCTGGTACCGGTAGCCTTTTCATCATTGCCTTAACGGTTATTAATAAGTTTGGACTGCTGCAGGCATCCGCGACCAGCAAAATCTTTAATTTTGCATCCAATATAGGGGCGTTTGTTGCCTTTGCGATTGCCGGTAAGATGGCCTATTTAATCGGCATTCCGATGATTATTGCCAGCCTGGCTGGTAATCACATTGGCAGTCTGCATGCCATTAAAACCAATGGTGAAATTATCCGTAAAGTTCTCTTTGTCACCGTGGGTGCGATGATGGTGACGCTTTCAATAAAATATTTTACAGGAGTATGAAATGGCAATGGGCAATGAAAATATCGTCGTGCGGCTGGCGCAAGACTCTGACATTCCAGAGGTGAAACAACTGCTGGAGCGCTATCACGCAAAAAATCTTGCGGGAGAGCAACGGGCGAATGGATTTGTCACCACCGATATGACGGAGCAGCAGTTAAATGAACTGCGTTCAGCCGAAAGTGGTGTGGTGATTGCGGTTGATAGTACATACGACAAGGTCATTGGCCTGTTGCTTGGTGGATCGTGGGAATTTCTCAGCCCCTGGCCCATGTTTAAATACATGGCAAGTATTCTCAATGAATATCACTATCAGGGAAAAAATCTGGATGCGGTTAGCTCATACCAGTATGGCCCCATCTGTGTCGCAGAAGAGTATCGTGGCCAGGGCGTAGGCGAGATGCTGCTTGAGTATCAACGCAAGGTGTTTGCACCGCGTTATCCCGTCATCGTTACCTTTGTCAATGTGCTGAACCCGCGCTCGTATGCATTTCATACCCGCAACCAGTTTGAGGACGTCGGTTTCTTTCACTTCAATGGCAATAAGTACCACATGATGGCGTTACCGACCTCCTGAGAGGTGGGCTGAAACAGTGCGGCATCCCGGCGGGCCTCTTCGGCGCCTGCCGGCATAAGCGTAGGTCCAGGTTTGGCCGGCGGCTAACCGGATTCTGCTCTTTTCAGGGGCGTCTGGAAAAGGAAAAGGGCCTACGTTTTCACGTAAGCCCTTGATATCTGGTGGCCCCTGTTGGGTTTGAACCAACGACCAAGCGATTATGAGTTCCTATCAGAACAACCGAAAATCAATAGTTTACGTTATTTATCATTGACATAGATTGCCATTGTTTGCCAATGATTACCCATTGTTCGCCGTTTCTGCCGCCCCTTAATTTAACCTTCAAGTTGCAATTTGTTATTAGTCTTATATGACTTAGTACATACCGGCTCTAACTGTGCTCAAAGTGATTGACCTGTAAGGCTCGATCCAAGAATATATTCAAAGTGAGACAACTAGGTATGTGGGAAAGAAAATGGCTATCAATGATTCAGGCGATTATACCAATATGATCTCCTCCCTGAAAACAGTGCCAAGCTAAACCAGAAGTCTCCGGAAAGACGAAGATCTCTGATTTAGCACTGTACTGAATTTTGGCCAGGGTCAGAAAACTGGAGAAATTAAAATAGCGTGCAACTAAAACAGGGATTCATACATTAGCTACGCAACCCACAAATAACCTTGCTAATCAAATACTAACTGATTAATCCCGTATTTTTATCATATTGTGCGAGTCAGTAGTTGTATATATGAGGGTCACAAGGGTTACATTATGAACTGGTTTTATGAAAGGGTAGCTCAGCCTATCCGAACAAGTCTTAAGACATCTTGAACGCATTTTAGTTTAGTCGGAGTCTAAATTTTTATCGATTCAAGAAGGCTTTTTCAGGATGAAAAAGCCTTTGTAAAGCTGAAAAAATGCAAATACTGGGACTGTAAGATCTCGCCTACAGGGAGTGGCATCATATTCTGCTAACGAACTTTAGCTATTGTTCTGTGCAGTAAAAAGCAGGAGTAAACTCCTTAACAAAAATGTACCCACCGGGTTTTTGTGCGTATACTTGAAAACTGGTGCGGGCTCCATGTTCAGTATAGAATTCTGGAAGCAACTTTTTTAGACCATCTGGGCCTGCAGTATCTTGTAATGATATAGTAGTGGTTGTATTTTCAAGATAAACTCCCTCATTAATACGCTTATATTTGAAAAGAACAGTTCTGCTTATACTAAAAATACCTTTATTACCGTTATTCAGCACTCCAGATAAATTTGCTACTCCTTCATTACCAAGGAAAGAGTATTTCAAACGAATGGACAGTAGTTGATGCTCTTTATGAACATTAATGATAGCATCACAAGTCATTGTATCTGAGTGTTGTGCCTTCCATTCAGTCCAGTTGTCGATTGCCAACGAAACGAAAGTGATAAATAGAATAATAGCGGTAATTGAACCGACTATATTCATTCGAGATAGTAATCTGATTCGCATTCTTCCCCCGGCAGGAAAGTCCCGATACAGCGAATTACTGACATCCTTTGTATCGGATAGACTGAAGATAAGTATAGAGTTTCTCCTTCTTCACAGTCAGGAGGGTTCTGTTTTAGCAATTCAATTAATTCATGTTCATTCAGCAGGGCTGGATCTGTATATATGTCACAGTTTTTAACTTTAAGCTTTGTTTTTGTATAATGACTAAAGTAATTTTCCCTCTTTAAATTGTGAGCAGTATAGAACATCAGAATGCAGAAAAATAAAAGTATCAGATTAGTTATCAGTAACTTACTGTGCTTGTACCGTTTTTTTTTGATCATACCTTTTTCTTCTAACTGCTTAAAGTTATTTAGAAAGTGCTCATCAGCAGTGTTAATAGCTTCAGATGTGCTGAAAGGTATTTTCTTGGTGCCATTCATAGGTTCCAGGAAATTACTCACTGAAGTTACTATTGGGGTTATATCTAACCCATTATCTATAGTTACACCTTTCCCATAATGAGTTGAAATTAGGCGTTTACCGGCACCTACTTTTTCTAGGCCTCTTCTGAGGTTCAGCATGTTTTGATAAAAAGTATTACTGCTAACAATCACTCCACGCTTACCCCACACTAGCTCTTTCATTTCATCTCTTGAGACCACTCTACCTTGATTCTCTATCAGGATCTTAAAACATTCTGATGCTGTACTCAGGAGGGTTACAGTTCGCCCATCAATTACATTACGAAGAGTATTTTCATTAGGAGAAAAATGAATGTTACCTTCAATTGTGTATAAAGTCGGTTCTGAATGACACACCGACTCCTCTTCAAGCATGTTGCGCTCCTGTTAAGCAAAAAGAGAGGTTTTACTTAGTAAATCTTGTAATCAGGTTAATATAAGGAAAAATCTTAATCAAGATCAAGTTTAACCAGTTGATTTATCTAGGTAGTTGGGTTAGTTCTTAAGATTCTTTATCGCTTTTTCATGTCAGCATCCTTAATTACAAATGAGTTGTGTTGCAAAATTGTTACATTTTATGTGTTGTACAAAGTCTATCGTCAAGGGATAAGAATCTCAATTATAAACTTAAGACTATTCTTTCATTTTTTTTGGGGAGCTATTCGAGGGTAATCTTTGGGAAAGCCATCGTACAGATGATGCCAATTTCCATCTGCTGAGTTCAGCAGTGCTTATTTGTGACATAAGGAACATCCTGCGTTGAGGATAGCTGAAGGCGGTGAAATGAAGATAGTCGTTATTAGTGACAACTTTTTTTTTCGGAACGCGTTCGCTACTACTATTAAATCTAGTAAGACGGTAATGTCTGAGGATGCCTTTATTGTGAGCTCAAAGAGTTATGATGGAGCTATTGTGATCATCAGTATCGCAAATAAAGATGTCATGCTTAAAGTTCTGGGTGAAGTAATGAAAATGAATGTGCTCCAAATATTTTTAGAACCATTGCACTGGCCATCTAGAATGAATGTATTTAAAATGCACAATGTATATATAGTTCCCTACAGAATGAAACTAAATCAGTTTATAGAGACTATAGAAAGTTGTATGTTGGCATTGGCAAGCGTGATAAGCATCAATCCAGAAAAGATAAGAGGTTCGGAATGGAGCACGATGCTATATTTAATGAGCGGTATTTCAAACCGTCAACTTGCTTATATGCTTAAGACTTCAGAAAAAACCCTAAGCGGGAGAGTAAACAACTTGGCTATCAAACTCGGCTTGGTTGGTTTTAATAAAGCTTTGCAATTGAGAGCAATGAATTTGTTTTACCTTATTTATACCTTAAATAAGCCAGCTGAAAAAAGAAACTATTTTATGAAACAGCAAAAGGCCATTTTAGAATCTGTCAAAAAATGGTTTGCAATTGTGTGATTTTTTATATTGGTTATGTGGCTGTTTTTTGATTTTTATTAATAAGCCATACTCAATTCATTTGTTGTGTATGGGATCCGTTGATATTGGCAAAAGGAAAAAGAGGACATTAATTATACGATGATTTTTATTCTTAAGTAACATGCAGTTATTGAATTAGATGAAATTGAGTACATGACTAATTTTACTGAAAATAAGGATTTTTTATGAATGCAAAAATTTTTGTAATTGCAGCGATGTCTGCTCTATCTTTGAGCTCCGCCGCGGCTTTGGCTAATACCACCACCGTTAATGGCGGTACAGTGCATTTTAAAGGCGAAGTCGTTAACGCAGCTTGTGCAGTAGATGCTGGTTCCATCGATCAAACTGTTCAGCTTGGCCAAGTTCGTTCGGCGAAACTGGCTACGGCAGGTAGCACTAGCTCCGCTGTTGGCTTCAATATTCAGTTAGACGATTGCGATACTTCCGTTGCTACCAAAGCGTCTGTTGCTTTCTCCGGTACCTCAGTTGATACAACTAACACCAGCGTTCTGGCGCTTCAGAATTCTGCTGCTGGCAGCGCTACTAATGTTGGCGTACAAATCCTTGATAAAACCGGTACCCCGCTGGCACTAGATGGAGCATCCTTCAGTGCAGCGACCACGTTGAACGACGGCACCAATATCATTCCTTTCCAAGCCCGTTATTACGCCACTGGCGCGGCGACAGCGGGTACTGCTAACGCTGACGCCACCTTCAAAGTGCAATACGAGTAATTTCAATATCAGACAGGGATGCATTTTGGGCCAGGACGGCCCGTTATCCACAACGGGATTGGGGTAATAACGTGCAAGGAATGAAAACAGGTTTCCTGATGTTTCTGCTACCCCCGCTGGCGCTAGCTGGTGATCACTGGAACGTCATGGTAGCTGGGGGAAGTTTGCAATTCCATGGGGTCATTATTGCAGAGTCTTGCCGCGTGGAAGTAGGTGATCAGCAGATGACTGTGAATATGGGGCAAGTCAGCAGTAATCGCTTTCATTCAACAGGGGAGGATGCCAGCCCTGTGCCATTCGATATACAACTTCAAGATTGTAGTACAAAGGTCAGCCAGCAAGTCGGAGTATCGTTTCGCGGCGTAGCTGATGGAAAAAATCCAGATGTGCTCTCTGTAGGGGAAGGGCCGGGCATCGCTACCGGCATAGGTATCGCGTTTTTTAATAAAGAAGATCAGCTAATTCCCTTGAATGGTCCACCTTCCCTCTGGCAGAGGCTTTATACCGGTCCAACCACACTACATTTTGTGGCCAAGTATCGGGCAACTGGTAAGCAGGTCACTGGGGGGATGGCAAACGCACAAGTATGGTTTTCTCTCACCTACCAGTAATAAACCTGCGGACATTTGACAAATAGGTAATACCGTAAGCACAAAAGGAGTGAATGTGAATAAAAGATTGCGAATTACAAGAAGATTTTGGGTGGGGCTCTTTTTACTAGCCACAAGCAGTTATTCGACCATGGTACAGGCTGGTGTCGCACTCGGTGCTACCCGGGTTATTTATCCAGCTGGACAAAAACAAGTGCAGTTGGGTGTAACAAATAATGATGATAGTAATACCTATTTGATCCAGTCTTGGATAGAAAATTCCGAAAATGAAAAAGATGGTCGTTTCGTCATTACACCACCACTTTTCGCTATGCAAGGGAAAAAAGAGAATATTTTACGTATTATTGACGCTACTAATAACCAGTTGCCGCAGGATCGGGAAAGTCTATTTTGGGTTAATGTTAAAGCCATCCCATCAATGGACAAATCCAAACTTAGCGATAATACCTTACAGTTGGCGATTATCAGTCGCATTAAACTCTATTATCGTCCGGCGAAATTAGCGCTAGCGCCGGATCAAGCAGCGGAAAAGCTCACTTTTAGCCGCAGTGGATCATCGTTGACGCTTACGAATCCTACTCCTTATTACCTGACGGTGACCGAGCTCAACGCCGGGACCCGGATACTGGAAAACGCGTTGGTGCCGCCTATGGGCAAAACTTCAGTTAAATTGCCTCCAGATGCTGGTAGCCGCATCACTTATCGCACAATTAATGATTACGGAGCACTGACTCCAACGATGAATGGTGTATTGCGTTAATGTCGGAGCGGTCCGTTGGCGGGCCACGTCACAAATAACAATAAGAACTGACAACCGGGCGAATTCAGACCGGAGGGACTATGTCACATCTAAAATATGGACTGGACCGTTTTGGTTCCTCTAGCACAAGGTTTCTTCCTTGCGCTATCTCTGCTATGGCTAAACTCTTTATGGCGTTCTTTTTTATTCTGTCGGAAGGGCATGCGCAGACAGAGATCTATTTCAACCCGCGCTTTTTAGCTGACGATCCTGCTTCAGTGGCGGATCTGTCTGACTTTGAAAATGGACAGGAGGTACCGCCCGGCACTTACCGCGTCGATATTTACCTGAACGATGGATTTATTACCACGCGCGATGTCACCTTTAACCTCGGCGAAAAAGGTCATGGATTAGATCCTTGCCTGGCCCGCAGCCAACTGGCTGGGATGGGCGTGAACATCGAGGGGATAGAAGGAACCGATCGTCCTACCGCCGATGCCTGCGTTCCGCTAACCAAACTTATACACGGTGCGACGACTCATTTTGATGTTGGTCTGCAACGGTTATATCTCACTGTACCTCAGGCTTTTATGGGCAATCGTGCGCGTGGCTATATTCCGCCCGAACAATGGGATGCCGGCATTAACGCTGGATTGCTCAACTATAACTTCACTGGTAACAATGTGCATAACGATACCGGCGGCGGCAGCAATTATGCTTGGTTAAACTTGCAAAGTGGACTTAACCTCGGTGCCTGGCGGCTACGCGATAATACTACCTGGAATTACACCAGTGACGACGGTACTTCACGCAACAAAAATAAGTGGCAACACGTTAATACTTGGCTGGAGCGCGATATCACGCCCCTACGTTCACGCCTGACCCTAGGAGATAGTTATACCAATGGAGATATTTTTGACGGCTTCAATTTCCGTGGTACTCAACTCGCCAGTGATGACAACATGTTGCCGGATAGCCAGAGAGGCTTTGCGCCAGTAATCCATGGTATTGCCCGTAGTACTGCTCAGGTCTCTATCAAACAAAATGGCTATGAGATTTATCAGAGTACAGTACCGCCTGGTCCTTTCGCAATTAACGATCTTTATGCTGCGAGCAGTGGCGGCGACCTACAGGTCACAATTAAAGAAAACGATGGTACCCGTCAGGTCTTTAGCGTGCCGTGGTCAACGGTACCCGTGCTACAGCGTGAAGGGTATACCCGCTATGCGTTGACAGCCGGAGAGTATCGTAGTGGCAACGTTCAGCAGGAAGAGCCTAAGTTCTTTCAGGGGACTATTTTACATGGTTTACCCACCGGATGGACAATTTATGGTGGCGCTCAACTTGCTGAACGTTACCGAGCCGTGAACCTCGGCATGGGAAAAAATATGGGTGATTTTGGTGCCCTTTCACTGGACATTACTCAGGCGAACGCCACGTTGTCTGACTACAGCGATCATCAGGGACAGTCAATTCGCTTTCTGTATAACAAGGCGCTGAGCGATGTAGGTACTAATATCCAGTTAGTGGGTTATCGCTATTCTACAAAAGGTTATTACAATTTTGCTGATACTACCTATCGCCGGATGAGCGGTTACGACGTACAGACTCAGGATGGCGTTATTCAGGTGAAACCGAAATTCACTGATTACTACAACCTTACCTGGAACAAGCGCGGCAAAGTACAGGTGAATGTTACCCAACAGTTAGGACGTACTGCCACGCTTTATTTGAGCGGCAGCAATCAAACCTACTGGACAACAGGTAAGGCAGACCAGCAGTTGCAAGCAGGACTGAGCGCCGCGGTTGAAGATATCAACTGGACGCTAAGTTACAGCCTGACCAAAAACGCTTGGCAGCAAGGACGTGACCAGATGCTGGCGGTTAACGTCAATATTCCATTTAGTCATTGGCTTCGTTCTGACAGCCAATCCTTATGGCGCCACACCTCCGCTAGCTACAGTATGTCACACGATCTTAATGGCCGAATGACCAATCTGGCTGGGATTTACGGCACTCTTCTGGAAGATAACAACCTGAGCTATAGCGTACAAACTGGCTATGCCAATGGAGGTGAAACAGATACTAGCAGCACTGGCTATGCCGCACTGAACTACCGTGGCGGCTACGGTAATGCCAATCTTGGCTACAGTCGCAATGATGGATTCAGGCAACTCTATTATGGCGTCAGTGGAGGCGTGCTGGCTCATGCGGACGGTGTGACCTTAAGCCAACCGCTGAATGATACAGTGGTATTAGTGAAAGCGCCGGGTGCGGATGGGGTCAAAGTGGAAAACCAGACCGGTGTGACCACCGACTGGCGTGGTTATGCGGTTCTGCCTTACGCCACTGAGTATCGGGAAAACAGAGTGGCTCTTGATACCAATACACTTGCAGATAATGTTGACCTTGATGATGCAGTAGTCAGCGTGGTGCCCACCCACGGCGCGATTGTGCGAGCAGATTTCAAAGCCCATGTTGGTGTCAAGTTGCTGATAACCCTGACCCGTAAAGGTAAACCGGTACCGTTCGGTGCAATGGTGACTTCAGGCAGCAGCCAGAGCGGCAGTATTGTAGCTGATAACGGTCAGGCCTATATGAGTGGCATGCCGCTTGCTGGAAGCCTACAGGTTAAATGGGGTGAAGGGGTGGGAGCTAGCTGTGTGGCCCGTTACCGCTTGCCGGAGGAGAGTCAGCGGCAATCGCTGAGCCAGCTATCGGCAGAATGCCGTTAAGGAACGCATGATAATGGATACACCACTTAACCTTCTGAGAGCTGCACTGATCTTTATCTGTGCCAACGCTTTTGCGGCTGACAGTACCATATCAATCAGCGGCTATGTGCGCGATAACGCTTGTGCGGTCGCCATCGAATCGAAAGAATTTACCGTCGACCTGATGAATAATGCGGTGAAACAGTTCAGTGCCGTTGGATCTGTCACTCCAGCGGTACCGTTTCGCATCGTGTTATCACCTTGCGGCAGCTCTGCTACGGCGGTGAAAGTTGGCTTTACCGGCATTCCGGATAGCAATAATGACAAACTTTTAAAAATCGATAGTGATGCTTTTGCCGCATCGGGGATGGCGGTACAGATCCTGAACAATCAGCAAACGATGCTGCCCATAAATGCGGCTGCATCATCAATCGCTTGGACGAATTTGACACCTGGGCAGACCAATATCTTGGGTTTTTATGCGCGGCTGATGGCAACCCGTGTACCAGTCACCGCTGGCCATGTCTATGCGACAGCAACCTTTACCCTTGAATTCCAGTAACCGGAGGTTTTAATGAAATATCGATTTGCAGGAGCGCTACTGGTGGGGTTACTGTCCATGAGCGTCAGCACGTCACAGGGCGCCGATATCAACATTACGGTGAACGGTCGAGTGGTGGCCAGGCCGTGTAATATCGCAACTACCAACGCTAGTATAGATCTCGGCGATCTCTTTACCTTCAGCCTAAAGTCAGCTGGCTCTACTTCAGCGTGGCACGACACGGCGCTTAGTTTAACCAACTGTCCAATTGGCACCTCGCGGGTGGTCGCTACCTTTAGCGGTATGGTGGACAATACAGGTTATTACAAAAATCAGGGAACAGCGGGCAATATTCAGCTCGAATTGCAGGACGACAGCGGTAGAAGACTTAATAATGGGGCAGCGAAGTTAGTACAAGTCGACGATAGCTCTCAGTCGGCGAGTTTTCCGCTCAAGGTACGGGTACTCTCTGTGAAAGGTGGTGCTACCCAGGGAACTATTCAGGCGGTTATTAATGTCACCTACAGCTATGCTTGAGCAAGGAGAATATGTGAATGAATAAACTTATCCCTCAGTTTACCGTCTTGCTATTAGCAGGCTGGTCTATCAATGTTTGGGCATTTTCTTGTATGGATGCTTCAGGCCAAACTCTTCACAGTATGGCTGGTCCTGGTTCTGTGAATGTATACGTCAATCTTCAGCCCACTATTGCAGTAGGGCAGAACTTAGTTGTTGATATTTCCCGTTCAGTGGTGTGTAGGAATGACGCTCCTACGCATCGTAATGATAATGTTATGATGCTTTTTGGTTCGATGTATGGTGGGGCTCTATCTAACTTTACTGGTACTCTTCGATACTATGGCTCTTCCTATACTTTTCCATTGAGAAGCGCTACATCTCCTCATAATTTTACATCAGGTAGTTATGTACCCTGGAATACTCAGCTTTACCTAACTCCAATTTCTGCAGCGAGTAGTGTCGCGATTAAAGGTGGTACGAGATTCGCACAGTTAGTAATGTATCAGGTAGGGTCTGATATTACGAGCGGAGGTAATATTCAGACCGTAAAATTTACATGGAATTTATACTCAATGAGAGATGTAGTCGTCCCTACTGGTGGCTGCGATGTTTCCGCCAGAGATGTCACAATGACGCTTCCTAATTATCCGGGATCGATGGCCGTGCCGGTTACCGTTCATTGCGCACAGAATCAAAATCTTAGTTACTATCTCTCCGGTACGACTACAGATAGTGCAAATTCGATATTTGCTAACACTGCTTCTGCCTCTCCAGCACAGGGCGTTGGCGTGCAAATGACGCGTAATGGAGCGATTGTTTCTGCAAACAACACTATCTCTTTGGGGACGGTAGGCCCTTCACCGGTGAATCTCGGTTTAACTGCGAATTATGCCCGCACCATAGGTCAGGTTACTGCGGGAAATGTTCAGTCCCTCATTGGAGTAACATTTATCTATCAGTAAACTTACGGTCAGTGAACGATATATAATATTCTTTTTTACGGCTTGAAAAATTCAATGTCGCCATTTAGATATATATTTACGGCGTCGTCCAAACCCTACTTTAAGTAAAGATCTTCAGGATTAATAATGATGGTTGAGTTTTTTACGCAGCAGGTCAACTGCTTTACGGATAGCCGAAAAGAATGCCAGGCAGTGCAAGCTTTGGCCACGCTCACCCCTTTTGAAAGCGAGCTAGTTCATGCCATTCAGAATGGTCAGGTCTATCCTGTCTTCCAGCCTATTGTCGATATCCATCTGCATATTAAAGGCATTGAAGTGCTCTCGCGTTGGCGAAAGGACGGCGTCGTTCTGCTACCAACCGAGTTTCTGCCGAACATACAGTCAGAAGCCATTTGGTTCTCGCTTACAGCTTTCGTTCTGCAAGAAGCGGTGCAGGGTATCAATCGCTATCAGGGCGAATTTTATTTTACCGTCAATATACCGACCTCCATCGCGCACCATCACCATCTTATCTGTTTGATGGAAGCTGCATGGTTGCAGTTGCATAATCCGATGTGGGCCGATTGTCTGGTGTTAGAATTTGCTGAAAATGTCGACCTCAAACAACAAGGAAATACGATAGCGAATATGCGGAAAATTCAAGAACGAGGCTTTCGTATCTTTCTTGATGACTGCTTTTCGCAAAACAGCGTGATTTTTCCGGTCAGGTTGGCACGTTTTAGCGGTTACAAACTGGATAAGAGTATCATTAACGATTTTCAACGCGACCCACATGCTATGGCATTGATGAAAAGTCTTATCTATTACTGCCAGTTAACGCAGAGCAATTGCATTGCAGAGGGGGTAGACAGTTTGGAAAAGTTCAATAAATTGAAGGGGATGGGGTTGATTTTTTTCCAGGGCTATTTGTTTTCGCAGCCGGTTGAACTTGAACATATGATGTGCATGATAAAGAAATCTGAATATTGTTTTAATATTCAATAAATTGATAAAAATAATTGTTGTATGTACATATTGTCAGACTTTTCCTGTTAGTTTTAACGATACCGGAGTTATCTTTATCGATTGCTGCGCTAAAAATGGGAATAAAGGACGAGTTAATCTGGTTTTGTTAACTAAACGGGATGTTTACAAAGCATCAATGTCAGAGAATTGCCTGGCGGTTTGTGCAGCTATCCTATCGCCATCCAATTACGAGGCAACAAAAAAGCCACTCGAAAAAGTGGCTTTTTTGTTTGATTTTAAAGCTAAAATTTGGTGGCCCCTGTTGGGTTTGAACCAACGACCAAGCGATTATGAGTCGCCTGCTCTAACCACTGAGCTAAGGGGCCGTGGCGAGGGATTATAAAGTAACTGACGGTTGCAATCCAGCGTAAAGCGCGCAGCTGCTGTTTTTATAAACAATGCATTTTCAATCCTTTATAATCATGTTTTAGCCATACAGCCGGAGAAAACATGATTAGCGATATCCTTGCGCCGGGCCTGCGCGTTGTCTTTTGCGGTATCAACCCGGGGAAGTCTTCCGCCCATACCGGCTTTCATTTTGCCCATCCTGGCAACCGCTTCTGGAAGGTCATCCATCAGGCCGGCTTTACCGATCGGCAGCTCAGGCCGGAAGAGGAGCTGCAGCTGCTGGATACGCGCTGCGGCATCACCATGCTGGTTGAGCGTCCGACGGTGCAGGCCAGCGAGGTCGCCCTGCAGGAGCTGCGCAGCGGCGGCCGTGAGCTGGTGAAGAAGATTGAGGAGTATCAGCCGCAGGCGCTGGCGGTGCTCGGCAAGCAGGCCTTCGAGCTGGCCTTTAACCAGCGCGGGGCGAAGTGGGGGAAACAGGCGATGACCATTGGCACGACCCAGGTGTGGGTGCTGCCCAATCCCAGCGGTTTAAACCGGGCGACGCTCGATAAGCTGGTGGCGGCCTATCGTGAACTGGATGATGCCCTGGCGACCCGCGGTCAGTAGCGGAGAGCGGCGGCTTTCCCCGAGCGGCCAGCGAAACGCCATAAAAAAAGCTCCCCGCAGGGAGCTTTTTAACCGGCTTTGGACGCTGTCCCGCGACGATTAATCGTCGAGGAAGCTACGCAGCACTTCAGAACGGCTCGGGTGGCGCAGTTTACGCAGCGCCTTCGCTTCGATCTGACGGATACGTTCGCGAGTAACGTCGAACTGTTTACCCACTTCTTCCAGCGTGTGGTCGGTGTTCATGTCGATACCGAAACGCATACGCAGGACTTTCGCTTCACGAGCGGTAAGGCCGGCCAGCACGTCGTGCGTTGCCGCACGCAGGCTCTCGGTGGTCGCGGAATCCAGCGGCAGCTCGAGGGTGGTATCCTCGATGAAATCCCCCAGATGCGAATCTTCATCGTCGCCGATCGGCGTTTCCATGGAGATAGGCTCTTTGGCGATCTTCAGCACTTTACGGATTTTGTCTTCCGGCATCAGCATGCGCTCAGCCAGCTCTTCCGGGGTCGGTTCACGGCCCATCTCCTGCAGCATCTGACGGGAGATACGGTTGAGCTTGTTGATGGTCTCAATCATATGCACCGGAATACGGATGGTGCGCGCCTGATCCGCGATGGAGCGGGTGATCGCCTGACGGATCCACCAGGTAGCGTAGGTCGAGAACTTGTAGCCGCGACGGTATTCGAACTTATCCACCGCTTTCATCAGACCGATGTTGCCTTCCTGAATCAGGTCGAGGAACTGCAGACCGCGGTTGGTGTATTTCTTGGCGATCGAGATAACCAGACGCAGGTTCGCTTCCACCATCTCTTTCTTCGCACGGCGGGCTTTCGCTTCACCGATGGACATGCGACGGTTGATATCCTTCACCTGCTCGATGGTCAGGCCGGTCTCTTCTTCGATCTGCTGCAGCTTCTGCAGGCCGCGCTGCACGTCTTCTTTCACTTCCAGCAGCTTCTCGGACCACGGCTTGTTCATCGCCACCGCGGCGTTGAACCAGGTTTCGCTGGTTTCGTTGCCGGTGAACAGGGTGATGAAGTTTTTCTTCGGCATTTTGCACTGCTCAACGCACAGCTTCATGATGATACGTTCCTGAGTACGAACGCGATCCATCATGCTACGCATGCTGTTGACCAGGTAATCGAACTGCTTCGGCACCAGGCGGAACTGCTTGAAGACTTCAGACAGCTTCAGGATCTCTTCCTGGGCGGCGGCATGGCTACGACCTTTGGCTTTGATAGTGTCGCGGGTCAGCTCGTACTGGGTACGCAGCTCGGCGAACTTCTCACGGGCCAGCTCAGGGTCGATGCTGTTGTCGTCATCGCTGTTGTCGTCGGCGTCTTCATCTTCGTCTTCGTCTTCGTCGTCATCCATCTCTTCCTGAGACAGCTCGGAGCCAACGTGGGTGGCGGTCGGCGCCATATCTTCTTCGGCGTTCGGATCGACGAAACCGGTGATCAGATCGGACAGACGGGCTTCTTCCGCTTCCACGCGGTCGTACTGCTCAAGCAGGTAGGTGATCGCTTCCGGGTATTCGGCAACGGAGCACTGCACCTGGTTGATGCCGTCTTCAATGCGTTTGGCGATGTCGATTTCGCCTTCACGGGTCAGCAGCTCTACGGTACCCATTTCACGCATGTACATGCGCACCGGGTCGGTCGTACGCCCGATTTCGGATTCCACGCTGGAGAGCACCTGCGCGGCGGCTTCGGCAGCATCTTCATCCGCGGTGTTTTCGGCAAGCATCAGATCATCGGCATCCGGTGCTTCTTCCATCACCTGAATGCCCATGTCGTTGATCATTTGGATGATGTCTTCGATCTGATCGGAATCGACGATATCTTCCGGCAGATGGTCATTGACCTCGGCATAGGTCAGATAGCCTTGCTCCTTACCACGTTGGACAAGAAGCTTCAGCTGTGACTGCGGGTTTTGCTCCATAAGACGGTATCCACACTTAATTCGTTTGATTGGTGTCGACAGGCGGGCTGTCGACATTTAAAGCGAGGGCGTACTTATATTATTGCCGCTGCGCCTCTGCGCGGCTGTCGGGGGCTTCCCGATCGATACTCGGCACTTAAGCCGTTAAATACGGTGTCCTTCACGTTGCTCTGCGTTCTGCTGCTGCATCAATGCAACGTGAATGACTGAGTCTGTCATTTATTTTTTCGCCAGCTCCTGGCTGATGGTCCAGAGCTCCCGGCGTTCCTCACTGCTTAAACCGTGTGTGCGATCGCGAGCAATCAACTCTTCCTGTCGCAGTTCCAGCAGTGAATCAAACATATGGTTGAGCGAGTCGGTGAAGGTTTGTTCAGCGATATCTTTATCTGCTATATCGTCCCACATCGACAGTTTTTCAAGGGTTGCGGCCTCTTTTGTGCCGCGATATTGCTCTAAAAGTTGCCCGGTTGTCAGACCAGGCTGCGCCAGACAGCTCTTCACCAGCTCGCCGAACAGGCTCAGCCCCGGCATTTTGCGCGAGTCCAGCCCCTCCAGCGGTGGGACTAACGGCGCCAGATCCGGGTTTTGCACCAGCAGTCCTATCAGTATACGCATGGTCGTGCGTTTTAGCTGTGGTGCGGGGCGCGGGGCGCCATTTTCCGCCTGTTTTGGCATTAAACGTTCAAGCTGGGCGTCATCTAAAATGCCCAGCTTGTTGCCCAGCTCCTGACGCAAATAGATGCGCAGGGTTTCGCCCGGCACCTGGGTTATCAGCGGCAGCGCCAGCGTGCTCAGCTGCGCGCGCCCGTCCGGCGTGCTCAGGTCGACCTGCGGCAGCAGGCTGTTAAACAAGAACGTGGAGAGCGGCTGAGCCTGCTCCATCCGCGCCTCGAACGCCGCTTTGCCCTCTTTACGCACCAGCGTATCCGGGTCTTCGCCGTCAGGCAGAAACATAAAACGCAGCTGGCGACCATCGGTCATGTACGGCAGCGCCGTCTCCAGCGCGCGCCAGGCGGCATCGCGGCCGGCCCGGTCGCCGTCGTAGCAGCAGATGACGTTATTGGTCACCCGGAACAGCAGCTGGATATGATCGGCCGTGGTCGAGGTACCCAGCGAGGCGACAGCATAATTGATGTCGTACTGCGCCAGCGCCACGACGTCCATATAGCCTTCGACAACCAGCAAACGCGGTGGTTCGGGGTTGTCCTGCTGCGCTTCATACAGGCCATATAGCTGACGGCCTTTATGGAATATGTCGGTTTCCGGGGAGTTGAGATACTTCGGCAGGGCATCGCCCAGCACCCGTCCGCCAAACCCAATCACCCGGCCTCGCTTATCGCGGATGGGGAACATCACCCGTTCGCGGAAGCGGTCGTAACTGCGTCCCTGATCGTTGGTGACCAGCATGCCGGCATCAATAAGCGACTGGCGGTTTTCCTGATTGCCGCCAAAACGTTTTAAAACGTTATCCCAACCTGGGGGAGCATAGCCGATGGCAAAGCGCGTAATCACCTCGCTGCTTAACCCCCGTTTTGCCAGGTACTGGCGCGCAGGGTCGGCGGCGGGCTGCATCAGAGACTGTTGATAAAACGTATTCAGACCATCCAGTAACTGGTAGAGGTTCTGCCGTTGATGGCGCTCTATCTGGCTGGGTCCGTTGCCTGCTTCATAAGGCACTTCGAGGTTGTGCATGGCGGCCAGCTCTTCGACCGTTTCCACGAACTCGAGCTTGTCGTAGTTCATCAGGAAATCGATAGCATTGCCGTGCGCCCCGCAGCCGAAGCAGTGGTAAAACTGTTTTTCACCGTTGACGGTGAAAGAGGGGGTTTTTTCGTTATGGAACGGACAGCACGCGTGAAAATTTTTGCCCTGCTTTTTCAGCTTTACCCGCGCATCGATCAGATCGACGATGTCGGTTCTGGCAAGCAGATCGCTAATAAATACACGTGGAATTCGTCCAGCCATAAGCCCCGTTATTTCTGATGACTATAAACGAAAATAAGCCGCGCATTCCTTTCGGAAGCACGGCCTTACAACTACAACTCGGTCTGAATTGAGAGCGTCGCTCTCAACAGATTAGTACAGACGAGTACGGCGTGCGTTTTCGCGAGCCAGTTTCTTCGCGTGACGTTTCACTGCAGAAGCTTTAGCGCGCTTACGTTCGGTAGTCGGTTTTTCATAGAACTCACGACGACGAACTTCCGCCAGAACACCTGCTTTTTCGCAGGAACGCTTGAAGCGACGCAGAGCTACGTCGAACGGCTCGTTTTCACGTACTTTAATTACCGGCATGTGCCTCTCACCTTTGATTAATTCGGTTTGCCGCTGGCCGCAATGCCAGCTTATTTCAAAATGGTGCGGAATTTTACTGCAACTACTGCTGCTTTGTAAAGCACCTGCGCCTTTTTTGAAAGGGACTTTTATAAGGGTGAGGAGTATACACGAAGAGAACACCAGGGGTGAGCAAAGTTTTACATCGCCGGTCATTGGACCTACACTGCGCGGTATTGAAGCGAGGTAAAACAACTCATGCGTGTACTGGGCATTGAAACATCCTGCGATGAAACCGGCATCGCGATTTATGACGACCAGCAAGGTCTGTTAGCCAACCAATTGTATAGTCAGGTGAAACTGCATGCGGACTACGGCGGCGTGGTGCCGGAGCTGGCATCGCGCGACCACGTGCGCAAAACGGTGCCGCTGATCCAGGCGGCGCTGAAAGAGGCCGGCCTGACGGCGAAAGATATCGACGCCGTCGCCTATACGGCGGGTCCTGGCCTGGTCGGCGCGCTGCTGGTCGGGGCGACCGTTGGCCGGTCGCTGGCCTTCGCCTGGAACGTGCCGGCGATCCCGGTACACCATATGGAAGGGCACCTGCTGGCGCCGATGCTGGAAGATAACCCGCCGGCGTTCCCGTTCGTCGCGCTGCTGGTTTCCGGTGGCCATACGCAGCTGATCAGCGTCACCGGTATCGGCCAGTACGAACTGCTGGGCGAGTCGATTGACGATGCGGCGGGCGAAGCCTTTGATAAAACCGCGAAACTGCTGGGGCTGGATTATCCCGGCGGGCCGATGCTGTCGAAAATGGCGTCCCAGGGTACTGAAGGCCGCTTCGTCTTCCCGCGTCCGATGACCGACCGTCCGGGGTTGGACTTCAGCTTCTCCGGACTGAAGACCTTCGCCGCCAACACCATTCGCAGCAACGGCGACGATGAACAAACCCGCGCCGACATCGCCCGCGCGTTTGAGGATGCGGTTGTCGATACGCTGATGATTAAATGTCGCCGCGCGCTGGAGCAAACCGGCTTTAAGCGTCTGGTGATGGCGGGAGGCGTGAGCGCCAACCGCACCCTGCGGGCGAAGCTGGCGGAGATGATGCAAAAACGCGGCGGTGAGGTATTCTACGCCCGCCCTGAGTTCTGTACCGATAACGGCGCGATGATCGCCTACGCCGGCATGGTGCGTCTGCAAACCGGCGCCAAAGCTGAGCTCGGCGTGACGGTCCGCCCGCGCTGGCCGCTGGCCGAACTACCTGCCGCCTAAAGCGTCCTGAAACAGGCCGACGTCACGTCGGCCTGCCTACCTGCCTACCTGACTACTCCATACTTTTACACAGTGAGCAGATGGCACCCTGATGCTTATGTGAATGCATCACGTCCGGGCGCTCGTACTCTTCCTCACAGCTAACGCATTGATACACGGTGGTCGAGGCGTTCCCCGCCGCGTCATAGCGCGGTTCGGCGATCCCGTCATCCACCTGCTTAATATAGTAGCGCCCGCGGGTGAGGATCCCCATCAGCGGGGTCATGAAAAAGGCGACGACCAGCGCGATCAGCGGTGAGAACGGCGCCAGCGTCGTCCCCAGCAGGCCGAAGAAAGCGCAGATCGACAGCCCGGCGGCCAGGCCAAAGGAAACCACGCCCACCGGGTTAACGTTGTAGATCATGCCGCGACGATATTCCGGCTGCGCCGGGGCCAGCTTGAGCAAGCCTTTATTAAAGGTGATGTCGGTCGCCACCACCACGACCCAGGCGATAGCGAAGTTGGAGTAAAAGCCGAGGATCCACGACAGGGCGCTGAACATATCGCCTTCCATCAGCGCCAGGGCAATCGCCAGATTGACCACCACAAAAATAATCCGCCCCGGATAGCGTTTGGTGGTGCGGGTCCAGGCGCTGGTCCACGCCAACGAGCCGGAGTAGGCATTGGTGACGTTAATTTTGATCTGCGAGATCACCACCAGCACCACCGCCAGCGTCAGGGCCAGCCAGCCGGGCACCAGATTATCGAAGACGCTGACGAACTGCTGCACCGGTTCGGTATTGTGCACCGCCGGAAAACGGGTCAACAGATAGAAGCCGAGGAAGGCGCCGATGATCTGTTTGATCGCGCCTAGCACCACCCAGCCCGGACCGGCGGAAAAGACCGCCAGCCACCAGCTTTTACGGTTCTCCGCGGTTTTAGGCGGCATAAAGCGCAGGTAATCAATTTGCTCGCCAATCTGCATGATCAGCGACAGGCATACCCCGGCGCCGAGCATGATGGCGGTGATATCCACCGTCGACGCGCTGTTTTTACCAGCGAAATGCAGGAAGCCGTCCACCAGCTGCGGATCTTTGACAATCAGCCACACCACCGGCACCACCATCAGCACCAGCCACAGTGGAGTGGTCCATACCTGCAGGCGGGTCAGGGCTTTCATGCCATAGACCACCAGCGGGAGCACCATCAGGGTGGCGATCAGATACCCCATCCACAGCGGTATCCCGAGGCCCACCAGCAGCCCCTGGGCCATGATCGAGCCTTCGAGGGCGAAGAAGATAAAGGTGAAGCCGGCAAAAATAATGCTGGTGATCACCGAGCCGAAATAGCCGAAGCCGGCGCTGCGGGTGATCAGGTCAAGGTCAATGTTGTAGCGCGCGGCAGTGATCGCCAGCGGAATGCCGGTGAGGAAGATCACCAGCGCCGCCACCAGGATCGAATAGATGGCGTTGCTGGTGCCCCAGGCCATACCGATGCTGGCGCCGATGGAAAAGTCCGCCAGATAGGCGATGCCGCCCAGCGCCGTGACCGCGACGACGCCCGGTCCCCAGCGGCGGAAGCTCAGCGGGGCGTAACGTAAGGTGTAATCTTCTAAGGTTTCCCGGGAGCCGGAAGTCCGCGCTGTCGCGGGTAATTCAGGGTTGAGATCCAGTGATGACATAGTCATTCCTTAATGGTTAGGCATGACTTGAATTAGCAAACCTTATGCCATATTGCAGGGCAGGCGTGGCGGGGAGGGGAGCGCAGGGTGATAGAAGAGAGAGCAGGGGTTGCACCATCCGGACGCGTCTGCGCCCGGCTGGTGCAACAGGCCTATTTGCCGAGCATGCCTTTGTCTTCGAGGAAGGCGATAATGGTGCTCAGGCCGTCTCCCTGCTTCAGATTGGTGAAGGTCCACGGGCGATCGCCGCGCATACGCTGGGTATCGCTGGCCATCACCTCCAGCGAAGCGCCGACATAGGGGGCAAGGTCGGTTTTATTGATCACCAGAAAATCGGATTTGGTGATCCCCGGCCCGCCTTTGCGCGGGATCTTCTCCCCTTCGGCCACGTCAATGACGTAGATGGTCAGATCCGCCAGCTCCGGGCTGAAGGTGGCGCTCAGGTTATCGCCGCCGCTTTCCACGAAGATAAGGTCGAGGTTACCGAACTTTTCACTCAGCGCTTCCACGGCGGCGAGGTTCATCGAGGCATCTTCGCGGATCGCCGTGTGCGGGCAGCCGCCGGTTTCTACACCGACAATGCGTTCAGGGGCCAGCGCGCCCGCTTCGGTGAGGATGCGCTGATCTTCTTTGGTATAGATGTCGTTAGTGACCACCGCCAGCTGCCAGGTATCGCGCATCGCTTTGCACAGCGCTTCCAGCAGGGCGGTTTTACCAGAGCCGACCGGGCCGCCGACGCCGACGCGCAGCGGGTGTTTATAAGAATTCATGGCTTCTCCTAGGAACGGAATAATCGGGAGTATTGGGTTTCATGCCGGGCAGAGGCGATGGCGGCGAGCGGAGTGGCCGATCCGATATCGCCGTCCGGCGCGGCCAGTGCGCGGGGCATCGCCGCCGCGTAGTGGTCGCAAAGACGTAAAATGAGCTGCTGGGCGGCCTGCTGGCCGAAGGGCACCAGCTTGACGCCGGCCATTACGGCGCTCTCAATCCAGCTGTAGCCCAGGCTTAAGGCCATCTCGGGCAGCGCGATGCGCCAGCGCACGCCGAGCCAGGCCATCCCGGCGAGCTGGCTTTGCTGGCACAGCGTGCGCCACGGCGGCGGGCAGTCCGGCTGCCAGTCGCTCAGCAGGCGGGCAAACGCCGCGCCGCGGTTGCGCTCTTCCTCCCGCAGTTCACGGGTCTCCCGGCAGGCCAGCAGATAAGCCGTCCAGCGCCGGGCCGCGGCGATATCGCCTTGGTCGCAGGCGCGGTACAGGCGGGCGAACAGCGGCAGGTCAACGGTAAAAAAGCCTTCCGTCATCTGCCGTCGCTGCCAGCGCTCGAAGGCCGCGACGTCCGGCACCCAGCCGGCTTCCACAGCCCACTCCAGCCCCTGGGACCAGCTGTAACCTCCTACCGGCAGGTTGCTGCTGGCCAGCTGCATCAGCCGCAGGCGTTGTTCCGCTGTCGACATGCTAGTGGCTGTGAGCGTGGTGGTCATGATGAGCATGATGATGACCGTGGCTTTCGCTGGCGTAAGCGCCGGCTTCCGGCTCGAACGGCAGCTGGCCAAAGGTCACCGTCAGGCCGAACTGGCGCAGCATATCGTCCAGCACGTGATCGTGATGGTAGCGCAGCTCGCCCGGCATAATCTGCAGCGGTACGTGACGGTTGCCGAGGTGATAGCAGGCCTTCGCCAGCATAAACGGGTCGTCGCAGCGCACCACCGACACCCCTTCATCAGCGGCAATCACCTGCACAAATTCGGTGCCGTCTTCGTTACTTAGCACATCGCCGCCGCGCAGCAGCAGGCCGCGGGGCAGCAGCAGACCGGCTTCCCGGCCATCGTTGAGGGTGACTTTTACCCGGCTTTTGACGCGAACATCAATCGGCAGCGTAACGCTGGCGGTCGCGGCGGCGGGGGTCTCCAGACGTTGAGTTAAATAAAGCATCCGCACTCCTTAAAACAGAAAATAACGTTGCGCCATCGGCAGAACCTCTGCCGGCTCGCTGGTGATGAGTTCGCCATCCACCCGCACCTCATAGGTCTGCGCGTCGACGGTGATGTTAGGCTGCAGGCTGTTGTGCACCATGTCGGCTTTCTGCACCGTGCGGCAGCCTTTCACCACGGCAATCGCGCTGCGCAGGTTCAGCCGCTCGGCTACGCCATGGTCCGCCGCTGCCTGCGACAGGAAGGTGAGGCGGCAGTGATGGCGGGCGCTGCCCAGCGCGCCAAACATCGGACGGTAGTGTACCGGCTGCGGGGTCGGAATAGAGGCATTGATATCGCCCATCGGCGCGATGGCGATCATGCCGCCCTTGATCACGGTGGCCGGTTTCACGCCGAAGAAGGCAGGCGACCAGACCACCAGGTCCGCCAGCTTACCCACCTCAATGGAGCCGACTTCGTGCGCGATGCCGTGGGTCAGCGCCGGGTTGATGGTGTATTTGGCGATGTAGCGCTTCACGCGGAAGTTGTCGTTATCCCCGGTCTCCTCCGCCAGCGCGCCGCGCTGCACCTTCATGCGGTGCGCCACCTGCCAGGTGCGGAGAACCACTTCTCCGACGCGGCCCATGGCCTGCGAATCGGAGGAGGTGAGCGAGAAGGCGCCAAGGTCGTGCAGCACGTCTTCTGCGGCGATGGTTTCCCGGCGAATGCGCGACTCGGCAAAGGCCACGTCCTCGGCGATGTCCGGGTCCAGATGGTGGCAGACCATCAGCATATCGAGATGTTCGTCGATGGTGTTGAGGGTGTAGGGCAGCGTTGGGTTGGTGGAGGACGGCAAAATGTTCGGGTGGGCGCAGGCGGTGATGATGTCCGGCGCATGGCCGCCGCCGGCCCCTTCGGTATGGAAGGTGTGGATGGTGCGCCCGCCGATGGCGGCGAGGGTATCTTCCACAAAACCGGACTCATTGAGGGTGTCGCTGTGCAGGGCGACCTGAATATCCATCTCATCGGCGACGGTTAATGCGCAGTCGATCGCCGCCGGGGTGGCGCCCCAGTCCTCATGGATCTTCAGGCCAATAACGCCCGCCGCCACCTGCTCGCGTAGAGCGTCCGGCTGAGAAACGTTGCCCTTGCCCAACAGGCCGACATTAACCGGCAGGCTGTCGGCCGCCTGCAGCATGCGTGAGATATACCAAGGCCCCGGGGTGCAGGTGGTGGCATGGGTACCCGCCGCCGGGCCGGTGCCGCCGCCGACCATGGTGGTCACGCCGGAGACCAGCGCCTCTTCCGCCTGCTGCGGACAGATCCAGTGAATATGGGTATCGATCCCGCCGGCGGTGACGATTTTTCCTTCGGCGGCAATCACTTCCGTCGCGGCGCCGATGGGGATGGTGACGTTGGGCTGGATGTCGGGGTTGCCGGCTTTGCCGATGGCGAAGATCCGGCCGTCCTTCACGCCGATATCGGCCTTAACGATGCCCCAGTGATCGACGATCAGCGCGTTGGTGAGCACCAGGTCAACACAGTCGGCGGCCAGCATCTGTCCCTGGCCCATCCCGTCGCGGATCACTTTGCCGCCGCCGAATTTGACCTCTTCCCCGTAGGTGGTCAAATCGTCCTCCACCTCGATCCACAGCTCGGTGTCGGCCAGGCGCACCTTATCGCCGACGGTGGGGCCGAACATGTCGGCATAGGCCTGGCGTGAAATATTACTCATCGTTTGCCTCCAGTGGGCCCATGACTTCGCTGCGGAAGCCGAAGACGGCGCGGTGACCGGCGAAGGCCACCAGCTCAATCTCGCGTTTCTGGCCAGGTTCAAAGCGTACCGCCGTGCCGGCCGGGATATTCAGGCGATAGCCGGTGGCCTGCTGACGGTCGAACTTCAGCGCCGGGTTGACCTCGGCGAAATGGTAGTGCGAACCGACCTGAATCGGCCGATCGCCGTGGTTTTCAACGACCACGCGACAGGTCGCCCGGCCGGTGTTGAGGGCTATCTGGCCGGGCTTAACGTGATATTCACCAGGGATCATGGCGCTGCCTCAGATAATCGGGTTGTGAACGGTGACCAGCTTCGAGCCGTCCGGGAAGGTGGCTTCGACCTGGATATCCGGGATCATTTCCGGGACGCCTTCCATCACCTGCTCGCGGGTCAGGACGTGACGACCTTCCTCCATTAGCGAGGCCACGCTTTTGCCGTCGCGGGCGCCTTCCATAATAAAGGCGCTGATCAGGGCCACGGATTCCGGATAGTTGAGCTTCAGGCCGCGGGCCAGGCGGCGTTCCGCCACCAGCGCGGCGGTAAACAGCAACAGCTTGTCTTTTTCTCGGGGGGTCAGTTCCATAACGTTCTCTTAAGTCAGCCAGATTCGGGGGAGTACGGGGGACTTGCCGGTGAGATGAGGACGCAGAAACTGCCAGACGTCGCGCATCACCTGCAGGCAAATCAGATTATCGTCACTGAGGAAGCGCACCGTCAGTAGGTGGTCGGTCAGGCTGGCGCCGGCGTAGAGGCCGAGCGGCGCCAGCGCGTCGCGCACCCCGTCGAGCAGGGCATCGGTTGCCGGATAGCACAGCAGCGTGCCGACCCAGGGACGTCCAGCGATGCTGGAGAGCTCTCCCTCCTGCAGGTGCAGGCGCTCGACCAGCAGCGGCTCATTGTCCACCCATACCTCCAGCCGGTTGCTGAGGGTGCCGTGGCTGAAGGTTTCGCCGATCACCGGGCGGCCAAGGCAGAGCAGATCCCAGGCCAGCAGGGTGCTGGAGGCACACAGGTGAAAGGCGGTGGACAGCCGGGCGTTCGCCCCGGGAAAGAAGATGGCATCCTGCGGGAGCCACTCCAGGGTCGCCTGCGGGGCGAGGGTCAACTGCTGGCGCAAAAGCGCTTGCGCGCCGCTGCTGCGGTAAAACTTGCTGGCGCCAGGCATGGTTATCAGGGTATGGCAGCCGGGATCAAGGTGGGCGCTAATCGTCAGTTCATCACCGCCGACGATGCCGCCGGGGGGGTGAAGCAGATAGAGGTGACAGGTCTCTTCTTCCGGGTAAAACGGGCGCTGGACGGTCAGCGGGCCGACGTGTTGGGCGCTGGCGAGAACGGTCTTGCCGCCGGCCTGCTGAAAGCGCAGATCCAGCGTGGCCTGCCAGCCTTTTTTGAGTGGTGGTAACACGGTGCCGTGCAATGTTGCGCCCCTGCAAAATCAAGATAAAACAGCAGCAATGAGTATTGATCGGCGGGAGATTATCCCGGTCATACGAAACGCTTATGTCATCTGTTACCCGCAGCGTCGCATTGGGCGCGAGGGGAAAGCGGCATAACCGCTCCGGATTATTCACCCGGATAATCATTGCCGTCAATATCCTGATCCGCTGCCTGGCCGCGGCGGAAAAGGCGCCAGCGGGGGGGACGCCGCGCCGCTGGTCGCTGGCGTGATTTTTGCTGAGGGTCACCGCTAACGCATTGTTACAAAAGAGGGATGTGGTGAAGATCGCCAATCATGACGACGTAAGGCGAAAAGGCGGGTGAGACAGGTAAATAGAAGCGGGGATCCCTCCGGCTGGCGGGGCCGGGAGGGGAGATTACTTCTCTTCTGGCGTTTTTTTCTTCTTCACACGCGTCCAGATTTTGCTCTCCTGGCGGCGCCACAGACGCTGAATGTTGTCGTGATGGCGCAGGAGGATCAGGCAGGAGAGCATCGACACCGGGAAGGTGTACTGCGGTTTAAACCACCAGACGTAGAACGGAGCGATCAGCGCGCTGACGATAGCGCCAAGGGAAGAGTAACCGCTGAGCAGGATGGTCAGCAGCCAGGTCCCGGCCATCACGCCGGTCAGGTCGAGGCCGATGGGGGCGATAGCGCCGAAGGCCGTGGCGACGCCTTTACCGCCGCGGAAATGAAAGAAAACCGGCCAGATATGGCCCACGCAGGCGGCAATCGCCACTAAACCCAGCCAGAACGGCGTCAGGCCCAGCGCCCAGGCGCCCCATACCGGCAGCATGCCCTTCAGCACATCAAAAATAAGTACCGCTACGGCCGCCCCTTTTCCGCCAATTCGTAGTACGTTAGTGGCCCCGGGGTTGCCTGAGCCGCTGTCGCGTGGGTCGGGCAGGCCAGCAAGGCGACATACCAGAATGGCGCTGGAAATGGAGCCGCAGAGGTAGGCGAGGAGTACCAGTCCAGGCGCGATTGCACTCATAACGCTGTTCCGTTTTGAAAATGTCGTTGTATTCTCTGCATCTGTGGATAATACGCATAATTCGCCGGAAGTGGTATCCGGTTTAGCTAAAAAGCAGGCAGGGCGTGATGGATATTGTATTTATAGAGCAACTTTCGGTAATCACCACCATTGGTGTTTATGACTGGGAACAAACCATTGAGCAGAAGCTGGTGTTCGATATCGAAATTGCATGGGATAACCGCAAGGCGGCCGCCAGCGATGATGTCAGCGATTGCCTCAGCTATGCTGATATCAGCGAGCGCGTCATCGCGCATGTTGAGGGGGGAAAATTCGCGTTAGTGGAGCGGGTGGCGGAAGAGGTGGCCGACCTGCTGCTGGAGACATTCCAGTCGCCATGGGTGCGCATTAAAGTCAGCAAACCTGGCGCCGTGGCTCGCGCGGCAAACGTCGGGGTGATTATTGAACGTGGCCTTAATCTGAAACAAAACTTTTCAGGTCATACTTGTTAAACAAATTGCGTTTATACCGGTCATAGCATCCGGTCATCAGGCAATTTTACTGGCGATCTTCTACCAGAACGGCAGGCGAATCCTTGTGTACGCCGTGTATGCTGCGGATTGCGCGCCCTCTGGCAGTCGGGTTGTGCCTGTTGAACGATACCGTGTTCCTGGTTTTTTTCATTTTACTTTTTTAAAGGGTTTAATTGGATGAGCGATATACACTCGCTGCTGGTGGCGGCAATATTGGGTGTGGTTGAGGGGTTGACAGAGTTTTTACCTGTTTCCAGTACCGGTCATATGATTATTGTTGGTCACCTGCTGGGGTTTGAAGGTGATACGGCAAATACCTTTGAAGTGGTTATTCAGCTAGGCTCGATACTCGCCGTGGTGGTCATGTTCTGGCGTCGCCTGTTCGGCCTGATCGGCATCCATTTCGGCAGGCCGCCGGAGCACGAAGGTAAAGGCAGCGGTCGCTTGTCGCTTATCCATATCCTTCTCGGCATGATCCCCGCGGTGGTTATGGGGCTTATTTTCCACGACACCATTAAATCTTTGTTTAACCCGGTAAACGTGATGTACGCCCTGATTGTCGGCGGTGTGCTGTTAATTGCGGCGGAAGTGCTGAAGCCGAAACAGCCGCGCGCGGTCGGGATTGACGATATGACCTATCGTCAGGCGTTCGTTATCGGCTGCTTCCAGTGCCTGGCGCTGTGGCCGGGCTTCTCCCGCTCAGGGGCGACCATCTCCGGCGGCATGCTGATGGGCGTCAGCCGCTACGCGGCGTCGGAATTCTCATTCCTGCTGGCGGTACCGATGATGATGGGCGCCACGGTGCTGGACGTCTACAAGAGCATCGGCTTCCTCAACATGGGCGATGTCCCGATGTTTGCCGTCGGCTTCGTGATGGCGTTTATCGTGGCGCTGATTGCGATTAAAACCTTCCTGCAGCTGATCAAACGGATCTCGTTCATTCCGTTCGCTATCTACCGCTTTATCGTCGCGGCAGCGGTTTACGTGGTCTTCTTCTAAGGCCTGCGCCCTCAGCCTTGCGGCTGGGGGCAACGCTGTTCCTTCCACTGCGCCACCGCCGCAATTCTCCGCCGCGTCAGCTCCTCGCGAATTTCCGCCCCTTTAAACCCCGCCGCCACCACCTCTTTGGTGGAGACCGACCGCGCCACTTCCCAGGCCTCTAATAGCAGGCGCCCCTGCGGATAATCGCTAGCCTCGAAACCGGTGCGCCCGCGAACGTCGGCTTCGCTGGTGAGGGCGATCTGCTGCACGCGCTGCGGTTTACGCCAGGCGTCAATGTTGTCGAAGAGTTTGACGAGGGTTTTCGGCTGCAGGATCGGCAGGGTGTGGATCAGATCATGATACTCCGCCACCAGTTTCGCGAGATCGCGGATATCGTTCGGCACCCGCAGACGCGCGCAGAGCTGTTCCACCAGCTTGACTCCCGCCGGGCCATGGCCGTGGTGACGCGGCCAGAGCGCTTTCGGCGTCAGCCCTTTGCCGAGGTCATGGCATAGGGTGGCGAAGCGCACATCGACGTCCGGCGACAGCATCGCGGCCATCGTGACGGTCATCAGGGTGTGCAGGCCGGTGTCGATTTCCGGGTGCCATTTGGCTGGGGCCGGCACACCGTACAGGGCGTCAATCTCCGGGAACAGCACCTTGAGGGCCTGGCAGTCGCGCAGCGTCTGAAAAAAGACCTGCGGGTTGCGTGTGGTCAACGCGCTTTCCGTCTCTTTCCACACCCGCTCCGGCGTTAAATGGGCCAGTTCGCCGGCCTCAACCATGGCGGCCATCAGGGTCTGGGTCTCTTCGGCAATGCGAAAACCGAGATGGGCATAGCGGGCGGCAAAGCGCGCCACGCGCAGCACGCGCAGCGGATCTTCGCTAAAGGCGGGGGAGACATGGCGCAGCAGACGCTGGCGGAGATCGTTTTGTCCGCCGTAGGGGTCGATAATTGCGCCGTCGGCGTCCTGGGCGAGGGCGTTGACCGTCAGGTCACGGCGCAGCAGATCCGCTTCGAGGGTGACGTCCGGGGCGGCATAGCAGGTAAAACCGGTATAGCCTGCGCCGGATTTGCGTTCGGTGCGGGCCAGGGCATACTCTTCCCGGCTTTGCGGATGAAGGAACACGGGAAAGTCGCGGCCTACCTGCTGATAGCCCGCGTCAAGCATCTGTTGCGGGGTGGCGCCCACCACCACCCAGTCTCGGTCTTTGACCGGCAGTCCTAACAGCGCGTCGCGCACCGCACCGCCGACCAGATAACTCTTCACGCCTGATTCTCCCGTATCTGTTTTTTGCAAGATGATACGTAAGTCTGGCAGAGAAGACGAATTAGTTCATCCACCGGTCTTTACGTTTGCGGCTTGGCACCAGATGCGGCAGCACCAGACCCAGCAGCAGACCGACGCCCAACACGCCGCCGCCGTACATAAACCACTGCATGATAATGGTGCGCTGTTTGTCATCAAGCTGCAGATTCGCCGCATTCACCTTCTTCTGCGCGACAACCAGCTCATTTTTCAACTTTTGGTTCTCGTCTTTCAGCGCGTTGATCACGCTGTCGCTGCCGGCGACTTTCTTCTGCATATCCGCCGTGCGCTGGTTCCAGGTGGCGTCGATATTATTCAGTTTATCGGTCAGCGTTTTGACCTGGTTTTCCAGATCCGGGACGCGGGTGCGCAGGCTGGGCTCGTTGCTCAGCTCTTTCAGCGGGATCCAGGCAGTACGCCCATTGGCGTCGCGGATCTGCGCGTAACTGGTGCTGTCGTTGGTTTGCAGCACCGCCACTTCTTCCCCGGCGTTGATGGTGCCGACCAGACGATAATTATCGCCCGGGCCGCTGCGAACCCAGGTGTTCAGCTCATCGGAAACGTAGCGCTTTTCTTCTGCGTGAACCGCCGTGGCGGCGCTAAGCGCGAGCAAAGTAAAAGTAATCAGGCGTAATTTTGGCATCAGGTCATCGTTTGGTCATAAAAAGTGGAACGATAGTAGAGGCATCGCCAGAGCGACGCAAAGTTTTCCGCCACAATCGGAATCATCCAGGAGGTGGCCCGGCAAAAAGCGCGTTGCATGGCGATTCGCCGCAAAATACTATCTACTGACAAAAAATATCGTCGTAAGTTCGCCGCAATTTGTCGGCGCAGCACAGAAGCGGAAGAATTCAGTCATGGCTCAAGAAATCGAACTTAAGTTTATCGTCGCTCAGGATGGGGTAGAGACGCTGCGCGAGCAGCTCAATGCGCTCGAGGCGAAACATACGCCCGCGGGCCAGTTGCTGAACATTTATTACGAAACCGCCGATAACTGGCTGCGTCGTCACGACATGGGGCTGCGCATTCGCGGCGATCAGGGGCGTTATGAAATGACGCTGAAAATCGCCGGTCGGGTGGTGGGCGGCCTGCACCAGCGCCCGGAATACAATATTCCACTGGATAAACCGGAGCTGGCGCTTGAGCGCCTGCCGGCGGAGGTCTGGCCGCAAGGGGAACTTCCGGCCGCGCTGGCGGAGCATGTCCAGCCGCTGTTCAGCACCGACTTTGCCCGTGAACGCTGGGTGATCCAGGAAGGAAAGAGTGAGATTGAGATTGCCCTCGATCGCGGCGAAGTGAAGGCGGGCGAGCATCAGGAGCCGATCTGCGAGCTGGAGCTGGAGTTGCTCGCCGGGGAGACCGCCGATCTGCTGCGCTTCGCGCAGCGTTTGCTGGAGAGCGGCGTCCTGCGTCAGGGGAGCCTGAGCAAAGCCGCGCGCGGGTATCATCTGGCGCAAGGCAACAATGAACGCCCGGTGGCCCGGTTGGCGGTGCTGCCGGTGGCGGCGAAGGCCAGCGTGGAGCAGGGGCTGGAGGCGGCGCTGGAGAGCGCCCTGGCGCACTGGCTGTATCACGATGAGGTCTGGCTGCGCGGCAACGCGAAAGCTAAAGCGGAAATCCTGCTGGCGTTGGCCCGCGTGCGCCATGCCCTCGTGCTGTTCGGCGGCATCGTGCCGCGGAAGGCGACCACCCACCTCCGCGCCTTGCTGAACGACGCCGAAGCCGCGCTGCTGGCCGCGGACACCGCCGAGGAGGCGTTATTCCGCACCGAGGTCGTCGCCGCCAAACTGGCGCTGACCGAATGGCTGGTCCAGCGCGGCTGGCGTCCGTTCCTCAACGAGGCGGGAGAGAAAAAAATAGCCGGATCGTTCAAACGGTTTGCCGATATTAACCTCTCGCGGGTGGCGGCCGAGCTGCGCAGCGCCGTGCAGCATCTGGCGGTTGAAGATGCCGCCGACCAGTTGCCGAAGCTGGCGCGCGATATCGACAGCGTCCAGCTGCTGGCGGGCGCCTATGGCGACGCCGTCGCGCCGTGGCTGGAGAACTGGCAGGAGCTTCAGCGTGCGATAGAGCATGACGACCGCAGCGTCTTTGAATATTTCCGTCGCCAGGCGCTGGCTGCCGAGCCGTTCTGGCTGCATAGTGGAAAACGATAATTACAGGCCAGGGAGCCCCTATGATGCCGCTTTCTTCGCAGTTACAGCAGCACTGGCAGACGGTCGCTGACCGCCTGCCAGCGGATTTTCCCGTCGCCGAACTGAGCCCGCAGGCCCGGTCGATGATGGCGTTCAGTGATTTTGTCGAACAGAGTGTGATCGCCCAGCCAGGCTGGCTGAACGAGCTTGCGGACTCCTCGCCGGAGGCGGAAGAGTGGCGGCATTACGAGACCTGGCTGCAGGATCGCCTGCAAGCGGTGGCTGACGAAGCGGGGTTGATGCGAGAGCTGCGTCTTTTCCGCCGCCAGATGATGGTCCGCATTGCCTGGGCGCAGGCGCTGTCGCTGGTAAGCGAAGAAGAGACGCTGCAGCAGCTGAGCGTCCTGGCAGAGACCCTGATTGTCGCCGCTCGCGACTGGCTGTATGCCGCCTGCTGTAAGGAGTGGGGAACGCCCTGCAACGCCGAGGGTCAGCCGCAGCCGCTGCTGATCCTCGGGATGGGAAAGCTGGGCGGCGGCGAGCTGAACTTCTCTTCCGATATCGATCTGATTTTTGCCTGGCCTGAGCATGGCGCCACCCGCGGCGGCCGCCGCGAGCTGGATAACGCCCAGTTCTTTACCCGCCTGGGACAGCGGCTGATCAAGGCGCTCGACCAGCCGACGCAGGACGGCTTTGTCTATCGGGTGGACATGCGCCTGCGACCGTTTGGCGACAGCGGGCCGCTGGTGCTCAGCTTTGCGGCGCTGGAGGATTATTACCAGGAGCAGGGCCGGGACTGGGAACGCTACGCGATGGTGAAAGCGCGGATCATGGGCGATAACGACGACGCCTACGCCAGCGAGCTGCGCGCGATGCTTCGCCCCTTCGTCTTCCGCCGCTATATCGACTTCAGCGTGATCCAGTCGCTGCGTAACATGAAAGGGATGATCGCTCGCGAAGTGCGGCGTCGCGGGCTGAAAGACAACATCAAGCTCGGCGCCGGCGGGATCCGTGAAATTGAATTTATCGTGCAGGTCTTTCAGCTGATCCGCGGCGGTCGCGAACCTGCGCTGCAGCAGCGGGCGCTGCTGCCGACGCTGGCGGCGATTGATGAGCTGCATCTGCTGCCGGAAGGCGACGCGGCGCTGCTGCGCGCGGCCTATCTGTTCCTGCGCCGGCTGGAAAATTTGTTGCAGAGCATCAACGATGAGCAGACTCAGACTCTGCCGCAGGATGAACTGAACCGCGCCAGGCTGGCGTGGGGGATGCATACTGACGACTGGGAGACGCTGAGCGCGCAGCTGGCGAGCCATATGGCCAGCGTGCGGCGGGTGTTTAATGAGCTGATCGGCGATGATGAGGCTCAATCGCCGGATGAGCAGCTCGCTGAGTACTGGCGCGAACTGTGGCAGGATGCGCTGGAAGAAGATGACGCCAGCCCGGCGCTGGCGCATTTAAACGACGCCGACCGCCGCAGCGTGCTGGCGCTGATTGCCGATTTCCGCAAAGAGCTGGATCGGCGCACCATAGGCCCGCGCGGCCGCCAGGTGCTGGATCAACTGATGCCGCATCTGCTGAGCGAAATCTGCTCGCGCGCCGATGCGCCGCTGCCTCTGGCGCGGATCACGCCGCTGTTGACTGGGATCGTCACTCGCACCACCTATCTTGAGCTGCTGAGCGAATTCCCCGGCGCGCTGAAGCACCTGATTACGCTCTGCGCCGCGTCGCCGATGGTCGCCAGCCAGCTGGCGCGCCACCCGCTGCTGCTTGATGAGCTACTGGATCCCAATACCCTCTATCAGCCGACGGCGACCGATGCCTATCGCGATGAGCTGCGTCAGTATCTGCTGCGGGTGCCGGAAGAGGATGAAGAGCAGCAGCTGGAGGCATTGCGCCAGTTCAAGCAGGCGCAGCAGCTGCATATCGCCGCGGCGGATATCGCTGGCACGCTACCGGTGATGAAGGTTAGCGATCACTTAACCTGGCTTGCCGAAGCCATCCTCGACGCGGTGGTGCAGCAGGCATGGGGACAGATGGTGGCCCGCTACGGCCAGCCGACCCATCTGCACGATCGCCAGGGGCGCGGCTTCGCCGTCGTCGGCTACGGCAAGCTCGGCGGCTGGGAGCTGGGCTACAGTTCCGATCTCGACCTGGTGTTCCTCCATGACTGCCCGCCGGAGGTGATGACCGACGGCGAGCGTGAGATCGACGGCCGTCAGTTCTACCTGCGGCTGGCTCAGCGGATCATGCATCTGTTCAGCACCCGCACTTCGTCCGGTATTCTCTACGAAGTTGACGCCCGGCTGCGCCCTTCCGGCGCGGCGGGGATGCTGGTTACCACCGCCGACGCGTTTGCCGACTATCAGCAGAACGAAGCCTGGACATGGGAGCATCAGGCGCTGGTGCGCGCTCGCGTGGTCTATGGCGACCCGGCGCTGCAGGCGCGATTTGACGCCATTCGGCGCGATATTCTGACCACCGTGCGGGATGGCGCGACCCTGCAGACCGAGGTTCGCGAGATGCGCGAGAAGATGCGTGCCCACCTTGGCAACAAACATGCCGATCGTTTTGATATCAAAGCCGATGCCGGTGGGATAACGGATATTGAATTTATTACCCAGTATCTGGTCCTACGCTATGCCAGCGACAAGCCAAAGCTGACCCGCTGGTCTGATAACGTGCGTATTCTCGAGCTGCTGGCACAGAACGACATCATGGACGAGGAGGAAGCGCGAGCTTTAACGCACGCGTACACCACCTTGCGTGATGCGCTCCATCACCTGGCCCTGCAGGAGCTGCCGGGACACGTGGCGCCGGAGGCATTCAGCCGGGAGCGTGAGCAGGTCAGCGCCAGCTGGCAGAAGTGGCTGATGGCTTAACTATAAAATCGGGTGTGCTATTATCGCGCGCAAAGTTTGCGTCTCGCAGGAGAGAGTCATGAAAGTAACGCTGCCGGAGTTTGAACGTGCAGGAGTGTTGGTGGTGGGTGATGTGATGCTGGACCGCTACTGGTACGGCCCCACCAGTCGTATTTCCCCGGAAGCCCCGGTGCCGGTGGTGAAGGTGGAAAATATCGAAGAACGTCCTGGCGGCGCGGCAAACGTAGCGATGAACATCGCCTCCCTGGGGGCAACGTCGCGCCTGGTGGGATTGACCGGGATTGATGACGCCGCTCGCGCGCTGAGCCAGGCGCTGGCCAACGTCAATGTGAAGTGCGACTTCGTCTCCGTCCCGACTCACCCGACCATCACCAAGCTGCGGGTACTGTCGCGCAACCAGCAGCTGATCCGCCTCGACTTTGAGGAGGGCTTCTCCGGCGTTGATCCGCAGCCGATGCACGAGCGCATTCAGCAGGCGCTGGGCTCCATTGGCGCGCTGGTTCTCTCGGACTACGCTAAAGGGGCGCTGACCAGCGTCCAGACGATGATCAAGCTCGCCCGTGAAGCAGGCGTCCCGGTGCTGATCGATCCGAAAGGTACCGATTTCGAACGCTATCGCGGCGCAACGCTGCTCACGCCGAACCTCTCTGAGTTTGAAGCGGTGGTGGGCAAGTGCCAGAATGAAGCGGAGATCGTTGAGCGCGGCATGAAGCTTATCGCCGAATTCGAACTGTCAGCGCTGCTGGTGACGCGCTCTGAGCAGGGGATGACGCTGCTGCAGCCGGGGCGTCCGCCGCTGCATATGCCGACCCAGGCTCAGGAAGTGTACGATGTCACCGGCGCCGGCGACACGGTGATTGGCGTGCTGGCGGCGACCCTGGCCTCCGGCAACACCCTGGAAGAGGCCTGCTATTTCGCCAACGCTGCGGCGGGCGTGGTGGTTGGTAAGCTGGGGACCTCCACCGTTTCTCCGGTCGAACTGGAAAATGCGGTTCGCGGCCGGGCTGAGACCGGCTTCGGCGTGATGAGCGAAGCGGAACTCAAACAGGCGGTAGCGGCCGCGCGCAAGCGCGGCGAGAAAGTGGTCATGACCAACGGCGTCTTCGACATTCTGCACGCCGGCCATGTTTCCTATCTGGCGAATGCGCGCAAACTGGGCGACCGTCTGATCGTGGCGGTCAACAGCGATGCCTCCACCAAACGACTGAAAGGCGAAACCCGCCCGGTGAACCCGCTGGAGCAGCGGATGATCGTGCTGGGGGCGCTGGAGGCGGTCGACTGGGTGGTCTCCTTCGAAGAAGATACACCGCAGCGCCTGATTGCCGGGATCCTGCCGGATCTGCTGGTGAAAGGCGGCGACTACAAACCGGAGCAGATCGCCGGCAGTGAAGAGGTCTGGGCGAACGGTGGCGAAGTGCTGGTGCTCAACTTTGAAGATGGTTGCTCAACCACCAACATTATTAAGAAAATACAAAAAGATAGCGAAAAATAACCGTTTCGTTATTCCCCCGCCATAACGGTGCGGCATCACGGCCTGCGATAGCGATATCGCGGGCCGTTTTTATTTAATGATGTGGAAAATGATTTGGCGCAATAAATAATCATATTAAGCGCATTTTTCGTACAAATGGCGTTAAGGTAAGCGTAAATACTGAAGTGAGTAAAAGGCATATGACTGATCAGAACATCCACCGCTGAAGGAGTATGCGCATGAACCATAACGACATGTATTCAATGAAGAATTTTGATTTTTTGGCACGGAGTTTCGCCAGAATGCACGCCCAGGGCCAGCCAGTTGATCTTCAGGCCATCGTCGGCAATATGGATGAAGAACATCGTGAATGGTTTTGCCAGCGCTATGAACTGTACTGCCGTCAGGTCAACAGCCCGGCGGAAGCCGCACACTAAGCCAACGCAAACGGGCCCCTGAGGGCCCGTTTTTTTACTGCTGCTCTTCGCTGCCAGGCGTCGTCGCCGGGCGGTTTTCGAGGTCATTCAGGCGCTGTTCCAGCAGCGCCAGTTTTTCGCGGGTCCGCAGCAGAACCTGAGTCTGCACGTCAAACTCTTCGCGGCTGACCAGGTCCAGACGGGTCAGCTGCGACTGCAGCGCCTGGCGGATTTTCTTTTCAACATCCTCACCCAGATCGCGAAGTCCTTTTGGCATCGACTCATGGACCTGGCGGGCGATTTGTTCAATTTTTTTCGGGTCAATCATGGTGGTTTCCTGCTCGGGTCGGATGATTGATCATTGTAGTGCGAACCAGGCCGCCTATAAACCAGAAATGTTTGAAGCTTATGCATTGCCGAGGATAGTCAATAGCGTTATAGTTATCTCGCTTATTCTCAGGGCGGGGCGAAATTCCCCACCGGCGGTAAATCAACCATGGCGTTGAAAGCCCGCGAGCGCTTCCCGTGACTACGGGAAGGTCAGCAGATCCGGTGTAATTCCGGGGCCGACGGTTAAAGTCCGGATGGGAGAGAGTAACGGCACAGTCGGGCCCAGGCCCGCTCGCGTTGACTTTTGCCGCTAAACCGGCGCTCCTAAGACTGCCCTGATTCTGGTAACCATAATTTTAATGAGGTTTTTTTACCATGAATCAGACGCTCCTTTCTTCTTTTGGTACCGCTTTTGAACGTGTGGAACACGCTTTGGACGCCCTGCGCGAAGGCCGCGGCGTGATGGTGCTTGACGATGAAGACCGTGAAAACGAAGGCGATATGATCTTCGCCGCCGAAACCATGACCGTAGAGCAGATGGCGCTGACCATTCGTCACGGCAGCGGCATTGTGTGCCTGTGCCTGACCGAAGATCGCCGCAAACAGCTGGATCTGCCGATGATGGTGGAGAACAACACCAGCGCCTACGGCACCGGCTTTACCGTCACCATCGAAGCGGCGGAAGGCGTGACCACCGGCGTTTCCGCTGCTGACCGCGTGACCACCGTCCGCGCGGCGATTGCCGACGGCGCGAAACCTTCCGATCTCAACCGTCCTGGCCACGTTTTCCCGCTGCGGGCGCAGCCGGGCGGCGTACTGACCCGCGGCGGCCACACCGAAGCCACTATTGACCTCGTGACCCTCGCTGGCTTCAAACCGGCAGGCGTGCTGTGCGAGCTGACCAATGACGATGGCACCATGGCGCGCGCGCCGGAGTGCATCGCGTTCGCTCAGCAGCACAATATGGCGGTGGTCACGATTGAAGATCTGGTGGCCTATCGTCGCGAACATGAGCGTAAAGCCAGCTAATCAGCGGCTCACAACCCCAGTGAAAACAGCCCGCTTATTAGTGGGCTGTTTTGTTTCTGTGCCTTAACCGATGCCCATCGTCTGGAGCACCACCAGACTCAGCCCCATCACCGACATCCCGCACAGGACGCCATAGCTCGGGTTGCTTTGCGGATCGATCTCTTTCGCCAGCGGCATCAGTTCATCGACCGACAGCGCCACCATAATCCCGGCGACGGCGGCCATGATCGCGCCCATGACCATCGGCGAGACCAGGCTACCCAGAATCAGCCACGCCAGCACGCCGCCCAAAATCTCCGCCATGCCGGAAAGACCGGCCCAGAGCACCGCCTTACTGCGCGATCCGGTGGCGGCATATACCGGCCCGGCAACGGCCAGTCCTTCAGGAATATTGTGCAGGGCGACGGCAAGCGCCACTCCCATGCCAAGCTCGAGGTTGTTGCTGGCCGTGACATAGGTGGCGATCCCTTCCGGAAAGTTATGCAGGCTGATACCCAACGTCAGCAGAATGGCGGTGCGGCGTAAATTGCGCGGGCGCGGCGCGGCGGGGGTCATCAAATCCTGCGGGTGGGCATGCGGCAGCAGGCGATCGAGACCAAAGTAGCCCAGCAGGCCGAAAACAAACATTCCGTAGCCGAGCAGCGGCGACATGTCCTCGGCGGCCAGCGCGGCAGGCAGCATTTCCATCAACGAAATCAACAGCATGATCCCGGCGGCAAAGCCGAGGGAGAAGCCCAGCAGGCGGTTAGAGGGTTTCTGGCCAATCACGCCGAAAATGGCGCCTATAAAGGTTGCGCTACCGGCTAACAGCGTCAATATTAAGGGTGATGACATCGCTTCTCTCCCTGCGAAAATAAGTGCATAGGAGTATATTGCCTGAGGATGCGCGTACGGGACAGCTCCCTTTACCGCGAATTACATTCAAATTTTCTGACGATCATCATCATGGTTATCTGAGTTTATCCTGGCGCAAAAGCGCGTAATGTGAGCACATCACATTGACACCCTAAGGATATCATCATGTCCCGTACCCGAATGCCCGCGTTGTTTCTCGGCCATGGCAGCCCAATGAACGTGCTGGAAGACAACCGCTATACCCGCGCCTGGGCTCACCTGGGCGAAACCCTGCCGCGTCCGAAAGCGATCGTGGTGGTCTCTGCGCACTGGTTCACGCGCGGTACGGGCGTGACGGCGATGGAGGCCCCGAAGACCATTCACGACTTCGGCGGTTTCCCGCAGGCGCTGTATGACACCCATTACCCGGCGCCGGGCTCCCCGGCGCTGGCGCAACGGCTGGTGGAGCTGCTCTCGCCGGTGCCGGTCACTCTCGATAAAGAAGCCTGGGGATTTGACCATGGCTCGTGGGGCGTGCTGATCAAGATGTATCCGCAGGCGGATATCCCGATGGTTCAGCTGAGCATCGACAGCACCAAACCGCCGGCCTGGCATCTCGAAATGGGGCGAAAGCTGGCCTCGCTGCGTGATGAAGGGATTATGCTGGTGGCCAGCGGCAACGTGGTGCACAACCTGCGTACCGCCCGCTGGCATGGCGAGAACACGCCGTATCCGTGGGCGGAGTCCTTCAACAACTACGTGAAGGCGAATCTGCAGTGGCAGGGCCCGGACGATCAGCACCCGCTGGTTAACTACCTGGCACACGAAGGGGGCTCGCTCTCCAACCCCACGGCGGAGCATTTCCTGCCGCTGTTATACGTGCTGGGGGCATGGGATGGCGTGGAGGCGATTTCGACCCCGGTCGATGGCATCGAGATGGGCTCGCTGAGTATGCTGTCGGTGGTGGTTGGCGCCTGATAAAAATTGAGCTCCGGCGGCGGTATCGTCGCCGGAGCGCGACATTATTCGACGAAAATGTGCGGATAGAAACGCGACAGATCCTGGGTAATCAGCGCCCGGTCTTCACGAATGCCGATCCCGGCGGGCTGATCGTTGATGAGCCAGCTGCCAATCAGCGTGTAGCTGTCACCAAACTTCGGCAGCGGGTAAAATTCCTGCACGATAGTGCCTTCTTCCCCATATGGACCTTCCACCGACTCCACCACCTTGCCCTGTTCAACGATCGACACGTTGGCGCCTTCGCGGGAGAAGATCGGCTTAATGACGTACTTCTCCATCTCCGGATGGGCATCTTCGCTGAAGTAAGCCGCCAGCAGATTCGGGTGATTGGGGAACATTTCCCACAGCATCGGCAGCAGCGCTTTGTTGGAGATGATGCTCTTCCACGCCGGCTCCAGCCAGCGAACGCCGGCGTCTTCCAGCTTGGTGGAGAACATCTCCCGCAGCATAAACTCCCACGGATAGAGCTTGAACAGGTTGCCAATCACCTGATCCTGGAGATCGGTAAACTGGCCTTTTTCACCCAGCCCAATATCTTCGATGTAGAGGAATTCCGTCGCCAGCCCCGCCTCGGCGGCGCAATCCTGCAGATATTGCACGGTGCCGCGATCTTCAACGGTATCGCGGCAGCAGGCCATATGCAGCAGCTGGAAGCCAAACTGCTCGCGCAGCTCACCGAAGCGATCGATCAGCTTCTCCTGCAGGCTATTGAACTGGTCGCTGCCCGCCGGCAGCTTGCCGGCGTTGAGCTGGTCTTCCAGCCAGATCCACTGGAAGAAGGCCGCTTCATATAGCGAGGTCGGCGTGTCGGCATTGTTCTCCAGCAGCTTCGGCTCGCCGACGCCATCCCAGGCCAGGTCGAGACGTGAGTAGAGTGACGGCTGGTTGGTTTTCCACGACTGGCGCACAAAGCCCCAGGTGTGTTTAGGGATGCGGAATTTGGCCATCAGCTCATCGCTGGCGATCACTTTTTCCACCACCTGAAGACACATCTGATGCAGCTCGGCGGTGACCTCCTCCAGCTTTTCCACCTGGGCGAGGCTCAGCTTGTAATAAGCCTCTTCGCTCCAGTAGGGCTCGCCGTACATGGTGTGGAAGTTGAAGCCGTATTCGGTCGCTTTCTCGCGCCAGTCCGGGCGCTCGGTAATACTGACTCTTTCCATGTTGCTTAGCCGCCCATTGAGCGAGAAGAAGAGGTTGAGCCTGCGGCGCTATGCTGCATAGTCGACTGCTTCGCCACCGACTCGCCGAAGCCCCCGCGGGTGACGGTCGTGGTGGTTGCCGGTTTCGGCGCCATCGCGGTTTTCGGCACGTTCATGGTTCGGCCCGGCTGGGCGGCGCCATAGCTCTTACCGCTGGCGTCAGTGTACTGACCGTAGGCCGGGCTGGCAGGGTTTTTGGAGCTGAACAGCGGCTGCTGTTGCGCCATGCCGCCGCCCATCAGGCGGCCCATCATGTAGCCGGCCATCAGCGGCATCCAGAAGCTGCCGCTGCTTTGCGCCTGGGCCTGGTTTTCCGGGGCGACGCCCGCCTGGGCAGGCGTTTGCTGGCACTGACCTTCGCCAAACTCGGCGACGCAGTCTTCGCGGGTGGCATATTTCGGCGCGGTGCGCTCTGCCTCTTTCACCGCGTTGGTGTAGGCCGTGGTGCATTCGGCTGCTTTGCCCGGGTTGGCGGCGGAGCAGTCATCGGCGTTCTGGTACAGCGAGACCGTTTCGTCGCTTTTTTCACAACCGGCAAGCATAAAGACCGCGGTGACGGCCAGGGCGACCGGCGTCAGGTGGCGTGCGCTCCAGCTTTTGCGGAACGACGAATGATTAATATTTTTTGTCCGTTTCATATTTGTCTTCCAGGACCCAGTGGTATGGCGTGTGTTAACGCTCAGGATAGAGGATGAGTGGTGGAAAATGAAGCGAAGAGGGGCGCTAAGCGGGGGATCTTTACGTTGCCTTACGTTTAACGCATCGCCTGTCCGACGGACAGGCGATGCGCGTCACAGTATGAAAATTACTGACGGAACGGATTGCTGCCGCTGCTATGGGTCGTCGTCCGTGCGGACGCCGGCTTCATGGCCGCAGTCGTGTTGCCGTAACCATCGGCAGTGGCATCCTGCTGCGGATTTTCCGGCGCGACGCTGTCGGCAGAGGTCGAGATCGGTTTGCCCAAGGTGTTGTTCAGGGCGATCAGATCCTGCTCGTTCAGCGTACCTAACGCCGACTTGATGTTCAGCTCGTTGATCAGGTAGTTGTAGCGCGCATTAGAGAGCTGCTGTTTGGCGTTGTACAGCGTGGTGGTGGCGTCGAGGACGTCAACGATAGTACGGGTACCCACCGAATAGCCAGCTTCCATCGCATCCAGGGAGCTTTGCGCAGAGACCACCGCCTGTTTGTAGGCGTTGATGCTGCTGATAGAGGCATTCACGTTGTTAAACGAAGAACGCACGGTCTGGACCACGCTGCGGTGAGCGCTTTCCAGTTGCTCGCTGGCGCCGACGAAATTGTACTGCGCCTGTTTGACCTGCGAGTTAACCATCCCGCCCTGGTACAGCGGCAGGGAGAAGCTCAGGCCGATTTTATTCTGACCGATATCAGCATCTTGCGAGATGCTTTTTGAGCCGCTGTAGCGGTTGTTGGAAACGCCAGACGAGGCGTTTAAATCCAGGGTCGGCAAATGGCCGTCCTGCGCCTGGCGAATCTGCTCGCGGGCCAGGTCCTGATTCAGACGCGCCTGCAGCAGCGACAGGTTGCGGTTCTCCGCTTCCTTCAGCAGGGCGTTCACCGCCTGCGGTTTGCTGGTTTTGAAGCCGTCTACGTTCAGGGAGGCCAGCTCCGGGTAGTAGTTGCCGGTAACCTGGCGCAGTTCTTCCACGGCGTTGTCGAGATCGTTACGCGCGGTCACTTCGTTCGCCAGCACGGCGTCGTATTGTGAGCGGGCGTTCTGCACGTCGGTGATCGCCACCAGACCGACGTTAAAGCGCTGGGTGGTTTGATCCAACTGACGGTAAATAGCCTGTTTCTGCGCTTCGGTATAAGAGAGCGTATCGATGGCGGCCAGCACTTTGAAATAGGCCGTCGCGGTATTCAGAATCAGCGTTTGCTGATCGGTCTGATACGTGACATCCTGAATGCCTGCCGCTTTTTCCTGCAGCGTCAGGGCGCGCCATTTCGACATATCAAACAGAACCTGCGTTAACTGCAGCGAGCCGCTGGTGACGTTAGAATTCTGGTCTTTATAATCACGGAAGCCGCTGGTATAGGTATAATCCGCTCCCAGCCCGAGCTGAGGCAGTAATGGACTGCGCGCTTCGTTGATCTTTTCGAATGCGGCGTCACGATCGGCTGCCGATTTACGCAGATCGGGGTTGCTGATGCGCGCCTGCTGGTAAACCTGAAGCAGGTTTTCCGCCTGGCTCATGGCGCTGAACCCGGTCAGGCTCAGGCCGATAAGAATGGGGAGCAATTTCTTCATTTGCATTCCTTGTTGTGAAGCATTTAGCGCTGGTCTAATTCTAAGAAAAATTCCGCTGATTGTATCGATTCTGCCGCCGTAAAAAGTTGGCGTTACGTGCCATCCGGCGGTAATTTGCACCAATCTAACATACGGACCGTAAAACGGTAGCCAAACGGTCTGGAAATCCCTCATTTCGGATTAGCAGGACATAACAATGAGCAAACCCATCCACCAGGGAATTACCTTCTCCAAAAATGATGTAGAAATTATTGCACGCGAAACGCTGTATCGTGGTTTTTTTTCACTCGATTTATACCGTTTTCGCCACCGCCTGTTTAACGGCGGCATGAGCGGCGAAGTCACCCGTGAAATTTTTGAGCGCGGGCATGCCGCCGTCTTGCTACCCTTTGACCCGGTGCGGGACGAAGTGGTGCTGGTCGAACAAATCCGTATCGCCGCCTATGATACCAGCGAGAGCCCGTGGCTGCTGGAAATGGTCGCCGGCATGATCGAGGCGGGTGAGACGGTGGAAGATGTCGCCCGTCGGGAAGCGCTGGAAGAGGCCGGGCTTGAAGTTGGGCGGACGAAACCAATATTAAGCTATCTGGCCAGTCCTGGCGGCACCAGTGAACGGTTATCGATCCTGGTGGGCGAAGTTGATGCATCGACGGCAAAAGGCATTCACGGCCTGGCCGAGGAAAATGAGGATATTCGGGTGCATGTGGTAAGCCGGGAGCAGGCTTACCAGTGGGTAGAAGAGGGGAAAATCGACAACGCAGCCTCTGTCATCGCCTTGCAATGGCTGCAATTGCATTATCACAATTTACGAAACGAGTGGACAAAATGAAGCGTTATACACCTGACTTCCCTGAGATGATGCGCCTGTGCGAGACCAATTTCGCCCAGTTGCGCCGCCTGTTGCCGCGAACGGATGCAGCGGGTGAGAAGGTGAGCTATCAGGTGGGAAGCGCGCAATATCGGTTAACGATAACGGAATCAACCCGCTACACTACTCTGGTGGCGATAGAGCAGACTCTGCCAGCGGTGAGCTACTGGAGTCTGCCATCCATGACCGTTCGCCTCTACCATGACGCCATGGTGGCCGAAGTGTGTTCGAGTCAGCAGATCTTTCGCTTCAAAGCGCGATATGATTATCCTAATAAAAAGTTGCATCAACGCGACGAAAAGCATCAAATTAACCAGTTTCTGGCCGACTGGCTGCGTTACTGTTTAGCACATGGAGCGATGGCGATTCCGGTTTGTTAGCGTCGTTAAACCTAAGGACACCATTTGGAAAGCCTGTTAAACCTACCTCTGGCTGGTGAGGCCAGAGTCAGGATCTTACAAATTACTGATACTCACCTGTTTGCTGAAAAACATGAAACGTTGTTAGGCATCAATACCTGGGAAAGCTATCAGGCCGTACTGTCGGCCATTCATGCCTCACAGCGTCCATGCGATTTGATTGTCGCAACAGGCGATCTGGCGCAGGATCACTCCTCCGCGGCCTACCAGCATTTTGCTGAGGGCATCGCGAGTTTTGCTGCACCCTGCGTCTGGCTACCGGGCAACCATGATTTCCAGCCGGCGATGTACAGCACCCTGCAGGAGTCGGGTATTTCCCCCGCCAAGCGCGTGTTTCTCGGCGACCACTGGCAGATCCTGCTGCTGGACAGCCAGGTGTTTGGCGTTCCCCATGGCGAGCTGAGCGACTTCCAGCTGGAATGGCTCGAACATAAGCTGGCGGAGGCGCCGGAGCGTTATACCTTACTTCTGCTGCATCATCATCCGCTGCCGGCCGGCTGCAGCTGGCTGGATCAACACAGTCTGCGCAACGCCGGCGCGCTGGACAGCGCGCTGAGCGCCTGGCCGCGGGTGAAGCATCTGCTGTGCGGCCATATTCATCAGGAACTGGATCTCGACTGGAATGGCCGACGTATGATGGCGACGCCGTCGACCTGCGTTCAGTTCAAGCCGCACTGCGCCAATTTCACCCTCGATACGGTGTCGCCGGGCTGGCGCTGGCTGGAGCTTCACCCTGACGGAACGCTGACCACCGAAGTGTGCCGCCTGGAAGGCGCGGCGTTTCATCCGGATATTGCTTCAGAAGGCTACTGATGGCGACGCTTCTTTATCTGCACGGCTTTAACAGTTCCCCGCGCTCGGCGAAGGCGACGGCGTTAAAGACCTGGCTGGCGCAGCACTATCCTGAGATCGCCATGGTGGTGCCTGAGCTGCCGCCTTACCCGGCGGAAACGGCGGAGCTGCTGGAGTCCATCGTGCTGGAGCACGGCGGCGAGCCGCTGGGGGTCGTAGGGTCGTCGCTGGGCGGCTACTACGCCACCTGGCTGTCGCAATGCTTTATGCTGCCAGCGGTCGTGGTTAACCCGGCGGTGCGGCCGTTTGAGCTGCTGAACAATTTTCTCGGCCACAATGAGAATCCGTACACCGGGCAACAATATGTGCTAGAGTCTCGCCATATTTACGATCTCAAAGTCATGCAAATCGACCCGCTCGAAGCGCCGGATTTACTCTGGCTGCTGCAGCAGACCGGGGATGAAGTGCTTGATTACCGCCAGGCCGTTCATTACTACGCCTCCTGCCGGCAGACGGTGGAGGAGGGCGGTAATCACGCATTTGTCGGCTTTGACGATCATTTCACTCAGATTATCGAATTTCTCGGCCTGCGCTAAACGGCCCTGAACGACCTACGAATACACACCATGACGCAATCTTCATATAACGCTGATGCCATTGAGGTACTCACCGGGCTAGAGCCGGTGCGCCGCCGTCCGGGCATGTATACCGACACCACCCGTCCTAACCATCTTGGTCAGGAAGTGATTGATAACAGTGTGGACGAAGCGCTGGCAGGCCACGCCAAACGCGTGGAAGTGATCCTTCACGCCGACCAGTCCCTCGAGGTGATTGACGACGGGCGCGGGATGCCGGTCGACATTCACCCGGAAGAGGGGGTGCCGGCGGTTGAGCTGATCCTCTGCCGACTGCACGCGGGCGGTAAGTTTTCCAACAAAAACTACCAGTTTTCCGGCGGCCTGCACGGGGTGGGGATTTCGGTGGTCAACGCCCTGTCTAAACGCGTGGAGGTCAACGTGCGTCGCGACGGTCAGGTCTACAGCATCGCCTTTGAGAATGGTGAGAAAGTAGAAGACCTGCACGTCACCGGCACCTGCGGTAAACGCAACACCGGGACCAGCGTCCATTTCTGGCCTGACGAAAGCTTCTTCGATAGCCCGCGCTTCTCCGTTTCGCGTTTGACCCACTTGTTAAAAGCGAAAGCGGTGCTGTGCCCGGGCGTGGAAATTGTTTTCCGCGATCAGGTCAACAACAGCGAGCAGAGCTGGTGCTATGCCGATGGCCTTAACGACTACCTTAGCGAAGCGGTGAACGGCCTGCCGCTGCTGCCGGAAAAACCCTTCGTCGGCACCTTCTCCGGTGAGACGGAGGCGGTGGACTGGGCGCTGCTGTGGCTGCCGGAAGGCGGCGAGCTGCTGACCGAGAGTTATGTCAACCTGATCCCGACCATGCAGGGCGGGACGCACGTCAACGGCCTGCGCCAGGGGCTGCTGGACGCGATGCGTGAGTTCTGCGAGTACCGTAATATTCTGCCGCGCGGGGTGAAACTGTCGGCGGAAGATATCTGGGATCGCTGCGCCTACGTGCTGTCGGTGAAGATGCAGGATCCGCAGTTCGCCGGGCAAACCAAAGAGCGCCTGTCGTCGCGCCAGTGCGCGGCGTTCGTCTCTGGCGTGGTGAAAGACGCCTTCAGCCTGTGGCTGAACCAGAACGTGCAGGCTGCGGAGCTGCTGGCGGAGATGGCCATCTCCAGCGCCCAGCGTCGTCTGCGCGCCGCCAAGAAAGTGGTGCGCAAAAAGCTGACCAGCGGTCCGGCGCTGCCGGGTAAGCTGGCCGACTGCACCGCCCAGGATCTGAACCGTACCGAACTGTTCCTCGTCGAAGGGGACTCGGCGGGCGGGTCAGCCAAGCAGGCGCGCGATCGTGAATATCAGGCGATCATGCCGCTGAAAGGCAAGATCCTTAATACCTGGGAAGTCTCTTCCGATGAAGTGTTAGCTTCGCAAGAAGTGCACGACATTTCGGTGGCGATTGGTATTGACCCGGATAGCGATGATTTAAGCCAGCTGCGCTATGGCAAAATTTGTATTCTGGCGGATGCGGACTCCGATGGCCTGCACATTGCCACGCTGCTGTGCGCGCTGTTCGTGAGACATTTCCGTACTCTGGTGAAAGAGGGGCACGTCTACGTGGCGCTGCCGCCGCTGTACCGTATCGACCTCGGCAAAGAGGTTTACTACGCGCTAACGGAAGAAGAAAAAACCGGCGTGCTGGAGCAGCTGAAGCGCAAGAAAGGCAAGCCAAACGTCCAGCGCTTTAAAGGTCTCGGCGAGATGAACCCGATGCAGCTGCGGGAAACCACCCTCGACCCGAATACCCGCCGCCTGGTGCAGCTGGTGATCAGCGATGAGGATGAGCAGCAGACCACGGCGATGATGGATATGCTGTTGGCCAAGAAACGTTCTGAAGACCGTCGCAACTGGCTGCAGGAGAAGGGCGATATGGCGGACCTGGAAGTGTAAGACCGCACGCTGCGCCAGACGTAAAAGGGAGCCTCAGGCTCCCTTTTCTTATTCCGTTTCAGCGTCGGCGGGCTTAGACGCCGGCTTGCAGGATACGGATGGTGGTCTCCAGCACATCGCCTTTGACCGCTTCCGACCAGGCTTTCATGTGCGGGGTCTGCAGGTGCGCTTCAAGATGCGCGACGCTTTCCCACTGCTCCACCATGACGATAGAGTCAGGAGCGGTGGTCTGGAAGCTGACGCCAGCGGCATGATCCACCATAGGCGCATAGCCGTGGCAGCCGGCTTCCTGCAAAACGGTCGGAATAATTTTCGCGAACTGATCGAGAACCGCCTGGCGGTGGTGCTGGCCCGGACGGGTACGGATTTCTGCAATCACTGTTAACATGGTTAACTCAACTCCTTCTGTGTGGATCTTGTCATACTCCAGGTTCCAATAACTCGAAATATGTAGAGCATAGACCCCTAGTTAACCAAAAATTTCCGCCAGATGCTTGCGATATTCTGCGATATAACGCGGGACATCAGGCATTTTTATCACGTCGTTGGCGATAAAGGTTGGCAGCGCCTCCATACCCAGGAACTGGTTGGCTTTATGGAACGGCAGGTAAACGCCGTCAACGCCAACGCCGTGGAAGAACTGCTCTTTGTCGGTGAAGGCCTCCATTGGCGCGTTCCAGGTCAGGGAGAGCATATATTTTTTCCCCTGCACCAGGCCGCCGGAGCCATATTTTTTGCTGGCGTCGGAGCGGGTACGGCCGTCGCTGGCGTACAGCGAACCGTGGCCTTCGGTAAAGACGTCATCCATATATTTTTTCACCGTCCACGGGGCGCCCATCCACCAGCCCGGCATCTGCCAGATCACCACATCGGCCCAGAGGAAATTCTGCACTTCGGCTTTGACGTCGTACTCGCTTTCGGCGCGAACGCTTTTAACATCGTGCCCGGCGTCGCGCAGATAACTCTCCGCGACCTCGGTCAGGGTGTCGTTCAGTTGGCCATTCGAGTGGGCGAATTTTTTTGCGCCATTGATAATCAGGATGTTGCTCATTAGTTGTCCTCAATCTTGAAAATTTGCCGACGATCTTACCCCGCGAAGCGGGGCAGTAAAATGAGCAAAATGTGCAAAGTCTTTTGCTAAATGAGCAATAATCCCGCTACCAGCCAACGCGGGCTTCGAAGCCCCCGTCGCGGGCGTTGGCAAACTCGACGCGCATGCCATGCAGCGAGGCGATGCGCCGGACGATAGACAAGCCCAGGCCGCTGCCCGGAGCATCCTGACCAGGCGGGCGGTAAAAACGTTCGCCGACGCGCGCCAGCGCCTGCGGGCTAATGCCGGGGCCGTTATCGCGGACCCGAAACTCGCGGGCGTTGAGCGTGATATCAACCTGGCTGCCGCGCGGGCTGTAGCGCACCGCGTTATCCAGCAGATTGCGCACCAGCAGGCTGAGGAGCAGCGGCTGGCCGGTGCGGGAGATGCCAGAGGCATTAAGATGCAGGCGCAGCTCAATCCCGGACTGCTGCGCCGGGTGGTACATCTCCATTACCGCCGACTGCAGCAGGTCGTCGATGGCGACCGGCTGCAGGTCGTCCAGCTGGGCGAGCGAGTCCAGCCGCGACAGCGTCAGCAGCTGATCCACCAGACGGGTGGCGCGATCGATCCCCTGATGGAGCTGAGCCAGGGCTTTCTCCCGCCCTTGTGGATCGTCCAGAGAGAGCTGGGCGACTTCAGTCTGCACCTTCAGCGCCGCCAACGGGCTGCGCAGCTCGTGGGCAGCATCAGAGGTAAACCGACGCTCGCGCAGCATGACGTCGTGGGTGCGCTGGAACAGCTGATTCAGGGCTTCGACCAGCGGGCGGACTTCAGGGGGGATCTTCTCCACGCTGAGCGATTCCGCCGAGTCCGGCGCGCGCAGACGCAGCGTGCGCGCCAGATGTTTCAACGGCGCCAGTTCGCGGCTTAACAGCACGATGAGCAGCACGAACATCAGCGGCAGGGCGACCATCCACGGAGTGAGCTGCGAGGTGACAATGTCCATCGCCATTTCGCGGCGATAATCCCACTCCTGGCCGACGGCGATGCGGTGGCGGCCATCGGCGGTGGTTAACCACAGGAAGCGCCACTCGTCATCATCGCCGCGCAGGTAGCCATCGCTAAAGCCCTCACGCTGCGAGTGCCACTGTATATCCTCTCCGTTCTCGCCGTCGTTAAGCACCATTTTGCCGTCGCGGGTGAAGATGGCGAACGCCAGCGCATCGTCGTCGATATGCCCGTGGCGCACCTTTTTCTTTTCCCCGAGCGATGCCGGCGGGGCGCGCAGTTCATCGAAATGCATGGCGCTCAGGCGGCGGGCGAACAGCAGCTGCTGGGTATCAAACAGCTTATCCAGCTTTTTACTGGTCTGCTGCCAGGCGATCACGCTGGCCACGCCCCAGGCGGCGGCGGTCAGCACGGCAAACAGCAGCGTCAGGCGCAGGCGCAGGCTCAGGCGGGCAAGTCGTTTCATGCGTCACCCAGGGTATAGCCGATGCCGTGGACGGTGCGGATAAATTCACTGCCGAGTTTGCGCCGCAGATGGTGGACGTGAACTTCCACGGCGTTGCTGGAGACCTCGTCGTCCCAGGTGTAGAGCTTTTCCTCGATAAGCTTACGCGGCAATACGCGCCCGGCGTTACGCAGCAGCAGTTCCAGCAGGGCGAACTCCTTCGGCTTCAGCGTCAGGCTTTCGCCGTCGAGGCTGGCGGTTAAGCGGTTCGGGTCAAGGCGTACCTTGCCGTGGCGCAACTCGCTGCTGCTCTGGCCGTGGGCACGGCGGATCAATGCTTCGAGGCGGGCCGCTACCTCAATCAGGGCGAAAGGTTTGCACAGATAATCATCGGCGCCCAGGCGCAGCCCCTCCACCCGCTGGCTGAGCGCATCGCGGGCGGTGAGGATCAGCACCGGTTCATGGCGGCCTTTGTCGCGCCACTCGCGCAGAATATCGAGGCCATCAACGCCAGGAAGAGTGAGATCAAGAATTGCCGCGTCGTAGGGGGCGCTGTATAGGGCGTTTTTGCCCTCCAGCCCGGCGGTAAACCAGTCGATGCTGAAGCCCATTTTGCTCAGCCCGGCCTTGATGCCATCGCCGATTAACTTGTCATCTTCCACCAATAATATGCGCATGTTTCCCTCTGACGATCCTGATTCTTTGCGCAGTAAACCGCGTTGAAGCGGGTGATGTACAGCATTAAAATTTCTTTTTTCCGCTTAAGAAGTCGTTAAGTTTTGTCGGGCGTAATAGGTGCCATATCAACACGAAGGGAGAACACATCATGAAGAAAATTGCTGCGATGACCGCGATCGTTGCCCTGGTTTCCATGCCGGTGCTGGCTGCCGGACAGGGCGGGTATACCGGTCCTTCTGCGACCACGCCGGCAAGTTCAACCACCCAGGGCGGCGGCTTCACCGGCCCGAGCGGCGCGGTCACCACCGTCACCAATGTCAAATCGCTGCGGGACGATACCTGGGTGACCCTGCGCGGCAAAATCACCGAGCGCGTTTCCGACGATCTGTATAAGTTCCAGGATGCTACCGGAGTGATCAATGTCGATATCGACCACAAACGCTGGAACGGCGTCACCGTCGGCCCACAGGACACGGTAGAAATTCAGGGGGAAGTCGATAAGGACTGGAACTCGGTGGAAATCGACGTTAAACAGATCCGTAAAATCGCGCCATAAGTCTCCGTCGGATAAGCGCAAGATCGGTCAGGCATCGCTATCCTCGCTCTGTCAGAGTATGTCGCGAGGAGGAGACGATGAACGATATTAAGGCCAGCCCGGCGTATGTCGGGCGCTTTCAGCGCGTCTGTAGGTACATTGCGCACCATCTTGATGAGCCGCTGTCGCTGGAGATGCTGAGCGCGATAGCGCACAGTTCGCCTTACCATTTTCACCGGCAATTTAGCGCTTATACCGGCATTCCCTTGTACCGGTATATTCAGTGGTTGCGTCTGCGACGCGCCTGTTGGCGCCTGGCGTTCAACCCCCGCGATAAAGTCATCGATATTGCCCTTGATGCCGGATTTCAGAATGCGGAGTCGTTCAGTCGTGCCTTCCGTACCGCGTTTGACCAAAGCCCGACCCAGTTCCGTCAGCAACCGGACTGGGCCGAGTGGCATCGACGCGTACCGAAACATACGCTACAGGAGCAAACGTCGATGGACGTCAACATTATTTCGTTCCCCACCACCCGGATAGCCGTACTGCAACATCGCGGCAGCCCGGACCTTGTCAACGCCACCGCCGCGCGTTTTATCGCCTGGCGTAAAACGAGCGGATTATCGCCCATCGCCACCTGCGATACCTGGGGGATCGCCTGGGACGATCCGCAGACCACCCCGCAGGGGGAATTTCGTTTTGACATCTGCGGTACGGTCGCACGGCCGGTCGGTGAAAACGCCTTTGGCGTGATTAACGGCGAAATCCCCAGCGGACGCTGCGCCGTCGTGCGCCATCACGGCTCGCTGGACACGCTGGCGAACAGCGTTTGGTTTCTCTATCGCGACTGGTTACCCGCTTCAGGCGAGACGTTACGGGATTTTCCGGTGTACTTCCGTTACCTCAATTTTGTCCATGAGGTGGCTGAGCATGAGCTGCAAACCGATATTTATCTGCCGCTGGCCTGATTAAGGTGACGGAATCCTCAACCGATCTCACGGCCTGTGACTCAGGGCGTGAGATCGGGTATTATCGCGGGTAGTTTTGCCGTCCGAACGGTCGGTACCCAGATTGAGGATCCACGATTAATGAGCGATATGGCAGAGCGCCTTGCGCTGCATGAATTTACGGAAAATGCTTACCTGAACTACTCCATGTACGTGATCATGGACAGGGCATTACCGTTTATTGGCGATGGCTTAAAACCGGTCCAGCGTCGCATCGTCTATGCGATGTCCGAACTGGGGCTGAACGCCAGCGCCAAATTCAAAAAGTCCGCCCGCACCGTCGGCGACGTGCTGGGTAAATATCACCCGCACGGCGACAGCGCCTGCTATGAAGCGATGGTGCTGATGGCGCAACCCTTCTCCTATCGCTATCCGCTGGTGGATGGCCAGGGGAACTGGGGGGCGCCGGACGATCCGAAATCCTTCGCCGCCATGCGTTACACCGAATCCCGCCTGTCGAAGTATGCCGAGCTGCTGCTCAGCGAGCTGGGGCAGGGGACGGTCGACTGGGTGCCAAACTTTGACGGCACGCTGCAGGAGCCGAAAATGCTGCCGGCGCGCCTGCCAAACATCCTGCTCAACGGCACCACCGGCATCGCGGTGGGCATGGCGACCGATATTCCGCCGCACAACCTGCGTGAAGTAGCGAAAGCGGCGATTACGCTGATTGAGCAGCCGAAAACGACCCTCGACGAACTGCTGGATATCGTCCAGGGGCCGGATTTCCCGACCGAGGCGGAGATCATCACTTCGCGGGCGGAAATTCGCAAAATCTACCAGAACGGACGCGGCTCTGTGCGCATGCGCGCGGTGTGGAGCAAAGAGGACGGCGCGGTAGTGATCAGCGCGCTGCCGCACCAGGTCTCCGGCGCCAAAGTTCTGGAGCAAATTGCGGCGCAGATGCGCAATAAAAAGCTGCCGATGGTGGATGACCTGCGCGACGAATCGGACCACGAAAATCCGACCCGTCTGGTGATCGTCCCGCGCTCCAACCGGGTGGATATGGAGCAGGTGATGAACCATCTGTTCGCCACCACCGATCTGGAGAAGAGCTACCGCATCAACCTCAATATGATCGGTCTCGACGGCCGCCCGGCGGTAAAAAACCTGCTGGAGATCCTCAGCGAATGGCTGGTGTTCCGTCGTGATACCGTACGTCGCCGTCTGAACCACCGGTTAGAGAAGGTCCTTAAGCGCCTGCATATCCTCGAAGGTTTGCTGGTGGCGTTCCTTAATATCGATGAAGTCATTGAGATCATCCGCACGGAAGATGAGCCGAAGCCAGCTCTGATGTCGCGCTTTGCCATCAGCGAAACCCAGGCGGAAGCGATTCTGGAACTGAAGCTGCGCCATCTCGCCAAACTGGAAGAGATGAAGATCCGCGGCGAGCAGAACGAGCTGGAAAAAGAGCGCGATCAGCTGCAGGCGATTCTGGCCTCTGAACGTAAGATGAACAATCTGCTGAAGAAAGAGCTGCAGGCCGATGCCGATGCTTTCGGCGACGATCGCCGCTCGCCGCTTCACGAGCGTGAAGAAGCGAAAGCGATGAGCGAGCATGACATGCTGCCGTCTGAGCCGGTGACTATCGTTCTGTCGCAGATGGGCTGGGTGCGCAGCGCCAAAGGGCACGACATTGACGCCCAGGGCTTAAGCTATAAGGCGGGCGACAGCTGGAAAGCCTCGGCGAAGGGCAAGAGCAACCAGCCGGTGGTGTTTATCGATACCACCGGGCGCAGCTATGCCATCGATCCGATTACTCTGCCCTCGGCGCGTGGCCAGGGTGAGCCGCTGACCGGTAAGCTCACGCTGCCGCCGGGCGCGACCGTGGAACATATGCTGATGGAAGGCGACGATCAGAAACTGCTGATGGCCTCCGACGCCGGCTACGGTTTTGTCTGCACCTTTAACGATCTGGTGGCGCGCAACCGCGCCGGTAAAGCGTTGATCACCCTGCCTGACAACGCGCATGTGATGCCGCCGCTGGTCATTGAGGACGAGTCCGATATGCTGCTGGCCATCACCGCCGCCGGGCGGATGCTGATGTTCCCGGTCAGCGATCTGCCGCAGCTGTCGAAAGGCAAGGGCAACAAAATCATCAACATTCCCGCGGCGGAAGCCGCCGCCGGCCAGGACGGTCTCGCACATCTGTTTGTCCTGCCGCCGCAGAGTACGCTGACCATTCACGTCGGCAAACGGAAGATCAAACTGCGTCCGGAAGAGCTGCAAAAAGTCACCGGCGAGCGCGGCCGCCGCGGTTCGCTGATGCGCGGGCTGCAGAAAATAGACCGTGTTGAAATTGACTCGCCGCGCCGCGCCGCGGCAGGCGATAGCGAAGAGTAAGCGCTTCTCCTCCCGTCTTTGACGGGAGGAGGCGAAAAAATGCCGCAAAATCGTTGTTTATTCAGGCGTTGCGATTAACAATGTCCATCATCAGGGACCCAGGAAGAACGGTCCCGGCCTGCGCAGAACTCGTGAGCCTGCCTTCTGCCAGCAGCGAATAATTCTAAGCGGTTTGGGTTTTAGAGGTAGCTATGCTATTCATTTTTCGAGTAATTTTCGTGGTCATTTATTGCATCGTGGTGTGCATACTTGGCTGTCTGTACTGCTTGTTCAGCCCGCGTAATCCAAAACACGTTGCCACTTTCGGCCATCTGTTTGGCCGCTTATCCCCGGTGTTTGGCCTCAAGGTGGAGCTGCGCAAACCTGCCGACGCGGAAAGCTATGGCAACGCGATCTACATCGCTAACCACCAGAACAACTATGATATGGTGACGGCGTCTAACATCGTGCAGGCCCCGACGGTTACCGTGGGGAAAAAGAGCCTGCTGTGGATCCCGTTCTTTGGCCAGCTGTACTGGCTGACCGGTAATCTGCTGATTGACCGTAATAATCGAACCAAAGCGCACGGCACCATTGCCGAGGTCGTTAACGCCTTTAAAAAGCGTAAAATTTCGTTCTGGATGTTCCCGGAAGGGACCCGCAGCCGCGGCCGCGGTCTGCTGCCGTTTAAAACCGGCGCCTTCCACGCGGCTATTGCCGCCGGAGTGCCGATTATTCCGGTGTGTGTCTCGAATACATCGAATAAAATAAAGCTCAATCGCTGGAACAACGGTCTGGTGATTGTGGAAATGCTGCCGCCGGTGGATACCAGCCAGTTCGGTAAAGACAACGTGCGCGCGCTGGCGACGCATTGCCGCGAGCTGATGGCCGCCAAAATCGCTGAGCTGGACAACGAAGTGGCCGAGCGCGAAGCGGCCGGCAAGCAATAAGACAGGAAACGCCGCCACCGCGCGCGTATTGCTGGCGGGAAACGAATTCCCTTTTTCATTTGTCAGTATGTCATGGAGTTAATATGTCACTCAGTCGGCGTCAGTTTATTAAGGCTTCCGGCGTAGCGCTGTGCGCTGGCGCCGCGCCGCTGAAGGCCCATGCCGCCGGCCAGCAGCCTGCGCTGCCGGTTCCGCCGCTGCTGGAATCCCGTCGCGGTCAGCCGCTGTTTCTGACGCTGCAGCGTTCGCACTGGTCGTTTACGCCAGGCACCCGCGCCCCCGTCTGGGGGATCAATGGCCGCTATATGGGGCCGACGATCCGCGTCTGGAGCGGAGACGACGTCAAGCTTATCTACAGCAACCGTCTGACAGAGAACGTCGCGATGACCATCCGCGGCCTGCAGGTGCCGGGCCCGCTGATCGGCGGCGCGGCGCGCATGATGTCGCCGAACGCCGACTGGGCGCCGGTGCTGCCGATCCGCCAGAGTGCGGCGACGCTGTGGTACCAGGCCAATACGCCGAACCGGATGGCGAAGCAGGTCTATAACGGTCTGGCCGGCATGTGGCTGGTGGAGGATGAGGTGAGCAAGAACCTGCCGATCCCTAACCACTATGGCGTCGATGACTTCCCGGTGATAATTCAGGATAAACGGCTGGATAACTTCGGCACGCCGGAATATAGCGAACCGGGCAGCGGCGGCTTCGTCGGCGACACGCTGCTGGTCAATGGCGTGCAGAGCCCCTATGTCGAAGTGTCGCGCGGCTGGGTGCGACTGCGCCTGCTGAACGCCTCCAACTCCCGGCGCTATCAGCTACAGATGAGCGATGGCCGACTGCTGCATGTCATTTCCGGCGACCAGGGGTTCCTGCCGGCGCCGGTTTCGCTCAAGCAGCTGTCGCTGGCGCCGGGGGAACGGCGTGAAATCCTGGTCGATATGACCAACGGCGATGAAGTGTCCATTACCTGCGGCGAAGCGGCGAGCATTGTCGACCGTATCCGCGGCTTTTTTGAACCGTCCAGCATTCTGGTCTCCACGCTGGTGCTGACCCTGCGCCCGACCGGGCTGCTGCCGCTGGTCACCGACAGTCTGCCGGTGCGTCTGCTGCCGACCGAGCTGCTCTCCGGTACGCCGATCCGCAGCCGGGATATCACCCTCGGCGACGATCCAGGGATTAACGGCCAGCTATGGGATCCGCAGCGTATTGATATTACGGCGCAGCAGGGGACCTGGGAACGCTGGACAGTGCGCGCCGACCGCCCGCAGTCGTTCCATATTGAAGGGGTGATGTTCCAGATCCGTAACGTCAACGGTTCGACCCCTTTCCCGGAAGACCGCGGCTGGAAGGACACCGTGTGGGTCGACGGGCAGGTCGAACTGCTGGTCTACTACGCCCAGCCGTCGTGGCCGCACTTCCCGTTCCAGTATCTGAGCCAGACGCTGGAGCTGGCCGACCGCGGTTCGATTGGCCAGATGCTGGTGAATCCTGCGCCATAATCTCTTCGACCCTGGCCGGCATACGGTCAGGGTTTGAGAAAATCCTCCTTCATTTCCACTATCATTCCGGCTTATAATCCACGCCCTTTTGGTTATTTTTTTATCATTTTCCCCGGAAGCAATATGAGCGCAATATCCCTGATCCAACCGGATCGTGACCTTTTTTCCTGGCCGCAATACTGGGCTGCCTGTTTCGGCCCTGCGCCATTTTTACCGATGTCGCGTGAAGAGATGGATCAACTTGGCTGGGATAGCTGCGACATTATTCTGGTGACTGGCGACGCCTACGTCGACCACCCGAGCTTCGGGATGGCCATCTGCGGCCGTATGCTGGAAGCGCAGGGGTTCCGCGTGGGGATCATCTCCCAGCCGGACTGGAACACCAAAGACGACTTCATGCGTCTGGGCAAACCGAACCTGTTCTTCGGCGTGACCGCCGGCAACATGGACTCGATGATCAACCGCTACACCGCCGACCGTAAGCTGCGTCATGATGACGCTTACACCGCCGGCAACGTAGCGGGCAAGCGTCCGGACCGCGCCACCCTGGTCTACACCCAGCGCTGTAAAGAGGCGTGGAAAGATGTGCCCGTGATCCTCGGCGGCATCGAAGCCAGCCTGCGCCGTACCGCCCACTATGATTACTGGTCCGATACCGTGCGCCGCTCGGTGCTGGTGGACTCCAAGGCCGATATGCTGATGTTCGGCAACGGCGAGCGTCCGCTGGTGGAAGTGGCTCATCGCCTGGCGATGGGCGAAACCATCGATCAGATCCGCGATGTGCGCAATACCGCCATCATGGTGAAAGAGGCCCTCCCGGGCTGGAGCGGCGTTGACTCCACCCGTCTGGATACCCCGGGCAAAATCGACCCCATCCCGCACCCGTATGGTGAAGATCTGCCGTGCGCAGACAACAAACCGGTGGCCCCGAAAAAAGCCGAGGCTAAAGCCGTTGTCGTGCAGCCGCCGCGGCCAAAACCGTGGGAAAAGACCTATGTGCTGCTGCCCTCCTTCGAGAAGGTGAAAGGCGATAAGGTCCTGTACGCTCACGCCTCGCGCATTCTGCACCATGAAACCAACCCCGGCTGCGCCCGGGCGCTGATGCAAAAGCACGGCGAGCGCTACATCTGGATCAACCCGCCGGCAATCCCGCTCTCCACCGAAGAGATGGACAGCGTTTTCGCGCTGCCCTACAAGCGCGTGCCGCATCCTTCCTATGGCGATGCGCGCATCCCGGCGTATGAGATGATCCGCTTCTCTATCAACATCATGCGCGGCTGCTTCGGCGGCTGTTCGTTCTGCTCGATCACCGAGCACGAAGGACGCATTATCCAGAGCCGTTCTGAGGATTCGATCATCAATGAGATCGAAGCCATTCGCGACACGGTGCCGGGCTTTACCGGCGTGATCTCCGATCTCGGCGGACCCACCGCCAACATGTATATGCTGCGCTGCAAATCGCCACGAGCCGAGCAGACCTGTCGCCGTCTCTCCTGCGTCTACCCGGATATCTGCCCGCACATGGATACCAACCATGAGCCGACGATCAACCTTTACCGTCGCGCCCGCGAGCTGAAGGGCATCAAGAAGATCCTTATCGCCTCCGGGGTACGCTATGACATCGCGGTCGAAGATCCGCGCTATATTAAAGAGCTGGCGACCCACCACGTCGGCGGCTATCTGAAGATCGCGCCGGAGCATACCGAAGAGGGCCCGCTGTCGAAGATGATGAAGCCGGGAATGGGCAGCTACGACCGCTTTAAAGAGCTGTTCGACACCTATTCGAAGCAGGCGGGTAAAGAGCAGTATCTGATCCCGTACTTTATCTCCGCCCACCCGGGGACCCGTGATGAAGACATGGTGAACCTGGCGCTGTGGCTGAAGAAGCACCGCTTCCGTCTCGACCAGGTGCAGAACTTCTATCCGTCGCCGCTGGCGAACTCGACCACCATGTATTACACCGGCAAAAACCCGCTGGGCAAGATCGGCTATAAGAGTGAAGAGGTGGTGGTGCCGAAGGGTGATAAACAGCGCCGTCTGCACAAAGCGCTGCTGCGCTACCACGATCCGGCCAACTGGCCGCTGATCCGTCAGGCGCTGGAGACGATGGGCAAGAAACACCTGATTGGCTCTCGTCGCGACTGCCTGGTGCCGGCGCCGACCCTGGATGAGATGCGCGAAGCGCGTCGCCAGAACCGTCATACCCGCCCGGCGCTGACCAAGCACACGCCGATTGCGCATCAGCGTTCTAACGGTGGCGCAACGGCGAAAAAGCCCGTCAAACGGGGTAAAGTCGCCGGGCGTTAAGCCTGACTTTGCGCCCGGCTGCGTTTCGCTGGCCGGGTGGTTTCTCAAGCCGGGCACGCATCAGCGCAGCCCGGCTTTTTTACCTGTTATCCGCCGAACTGATCCGGGTCAGGACCCAGACGCTTGCCCTGATCCAGCTTCGCAATCTCACCCAGCTCCTCTTTATCCAGGCGGAAATCCCAGACGTTAAAGTTTTCAGCGATGCGCGACGGCGTGACGGATTTCGGGATCACCACCAGACCGCTGTCGAGATGCCAGCGGATGACAATCTGCGCCGGCGTTTTACCATATTTATCAGCCAGCTGATGGATGACTTTCTGATCGAAGACGCCCTTACCGCCCTGGGCCAGCGGGCTCCAGGATTCGGTCTGGATCTTGTGGGTGGCGTTCCAGGCGTGCAGCTGCCGCTGCTGAAGCAGCGGATGCAGCTCTATCTGGTTGATCACCGGCGCGACGCCGGTTTCATCAATCAGCTTCTGCAGATGCGGCACCTGGAAATTACACACGCCGATGCTCTTCGCCAGCCCCTGCTGCTGCAGCTCAATCAGCGCCTGCCAGGCCTCGACGTAATGGCCGATAGCCGGCACCGGCCAGTGGATTAAATAGAGATCCACATAGTCCAGTTTCAGCTTGCTGAGACTCTCTTTCAGCGCCTCGTGCGGCCGTTTTTGATCGTCGTTCCATAGCTTGGTGGTGATGAACAGCTCATCGCGATTGACGCCAGCGCTTTGCAGCGCGTTGCCGACGCCAGCCTCATTTTGGTACGCGGCGGCGGTGTCAAAAGAGCGATAACCGACTTCCAGCGCCTTATGAATGGCGGAGACGACTTCCTCGTTGCCAGCTTTCCACACGCCGAGACCCAGCTGCGGCATCAGGTTGCCGTCGTGTAGTTTTATAACGGTTGGATGTGTCATGCCTTCCTCCTGTTAATGAACTCGGCGAAGCAGGATCCGCCGAGGGGTAGCATTAAGTCTGGACGAAATAGCTAAAAACGGTAGTAAAAACACCCCTCCCCGACGTTTGTTTAACGTAAGGAGAGGTGAATCAGGCGGGGTAACTTAGCGGGCAGCCTCGTAGATACGGCGGCTGACGTCAAGGGTGATATCCTGATGCTCGCCCAGTTTGGTCATGCCGTGCTCTTCCAGTTTCGCCAGCAGCGCCGGGATGGAGCTCCCGTCGAGACCGTAATCGGAAAGGCGGGTCGGCACGCCCATCTGCTCGAAGAACTGGCGCGTCGCGGCGATGGCGGCATCGATACGCTGGTCGTCGGAGCCCTCGGTGATATGCCACACGCGCTCAGCATATTGCAGCAGCTTCTCGCGCTTGGTATCGCGCTTCTCATTCCACAGCGCCGGCAGAACGATAGCCAGCGTCTGGGCGTGATCGAGACCATGCATCGCCGTCAGTTCGTGGCCAAGCATATGCGTTGCCCAGTCCTGCGGCACGCCAGCGCCGATCAGGCCGTTCAGCGCCTGGGTCGCGGCCCACATAATGTTGGCGCGCACGTTATAATTTTCCGGCTCCTGCAGCGCTTTCGGGCCATCCTCGATCAGGGTCAGGAGAATGCCTTCGGCGAAGCGGTCCTGAATTTTGCCGTCAACCGGGTAGGTGACGTACTGTTCGACGGTATGGACGAAGGCGTCAACCACGCCGTTGGCGACCTGGCGCGGCGGCAGGGTATAGGTGTAGACCGGGTCGAGGATCGCGAACTGCGGCTGAATGTGCGAAGACATAAACGCGCGTTTGTCGCCGGTAGTTTTCCGCGAAATCACCGCCCCTTTGTTTGATTCAGAACCGGTCGCCGGCAGAGTGAGAACCGAGCCCATTGGAATGGCGCTGGCGATCTTACTGCCATAGGTTTCCAGAATTTCCCACGGATCAATGTTGGCGTCATAGTGGGCTGCTGCCGCGATAAATTTAGTGCCATCCAGCACCGAACCGCCGCCGACCGCCAGCAGGAAAGTGACCTTCTCTTCGCGGGCGAGCTTCACCGCATTCATCAGGGTTTCGTAAGACGGGTTCGGCTCGATGCCGCCAAATTCAAGGACGTCCAGGCCATTCAGGGCGGTCAGTACCTGATCCAGGACGCCCGTTTTTTTCACGCTGCCGCCGCCGTAGGTGATCAGTACGCGAGCTTCCGCCGGGATCTGTTCACGCAGCTTTTCAATCGCGCCTTTGCCAAACAGAATGCGGGTTGGGGTATGCAGGTCAAAATTATTCATTGCTTGGGTCCTCCAAAGAGTAAAACTGCCGACAGGGACGATACCGCTGCCCGATGACGGTTATTGTGGTCCTCGCGCCGTTGCCCCTCAATGCACATTTCTGCCTATGTCTTGCCTATTTCTCCATATGGCTGGAGAATCCGCGGCGACCTGCGCACAATATATAGGTGAAGAAACATCGGGAGAGACGGTGGCAATGCAACACGCAGAGATATGTCGGACACTGACAGAGAAGGTTAACCAGCTGAAAGATAAGCACGAAATGTTAAGTTCGCTGCTACCTGACGTTCGGCTGCTGTACGGGACGCAGCCGGGACCGCGGATGCCGGTGATGTACCAGCCGGGGATCGTTTTTCTCTTTTCTGGCCATAAAATTGGTTATATCAATGAGCGGACGTTTCGCTACGATACAAACGAATATCTACTGCTGACCGTACCGCTGCCCTTCGAGTGCGAAACCTTTGCCACCCCGGAGGTGCCCCTGGCCGGGATGCGCCTGAACGTCGATATCCTGCAGCTGCAGGAGCTGCTGATGGACATTGGCGAGGATCCGCTGTTTCAGCCCGCCGTTGCCTCCAGCGGGATAAACTCCGCAGTGCTTTCGGAGGACATCTTGTGCGCTGCTGAACGGCTGCTCGACGTGATGGAGCGGCCGTTGGACGCGCGGATCCTTGGCAAGCAGATCGTCCGTGAAATCCTCTACTATGTGCTGACGGGACCCTGCGGCGGCGCGCTGCTGGCGCTGGTCAGCCGGCAGACCCACTTCAGCCTGATTAGCCGCGTGCTCAAGCATATCGAGAGTCAGTACACCGAAAACCTCAGCGTCGATCGGCTGGCGGCCGAAGCGAATATGAGCGTGTCGGCGTTTCACCATAATTTTAAAGCGGTGACCAGCACTTCGCCGCTGCAGTATCTGAAAACCTACCGTTTGCACAAGGCGCGCATGCTGATGATCCATGACGGCATGAAGGCCAGTGCGGCGGCGATACAGGTGGGCTATGAAAGTCCTTCCCAGTTCAGCCGCGAGTTTAAGCGCTACTTCGGGATGACGCCCGGGGAAGACGCCGCGCGTATTCGTATGATGCAGGGGATGTAAGACCGGGGGAGGGAGCAGGCCGGGCGGGCGCAGCCCCCCCGGCAGTCAACGTCAGGCGCTGCAGTATTTCTTTTTGATCACCACGAACAGCGTGCCGAGCAGGCCAGCCAGCAGCAGGGCAATTGGCAGGATCATCAGGCAGGTCATCACCTGATCTTCATGACGTTTCACGAACGGGATCATGCTCAGCGCATAGCCGAGGCCCGTGACCACGCCGACCCACAGCAGGGCGCTCAGCCAGTTGAAGAACTGGAAGCGGCGGTTCGGCAGACCGGAAATCCCCGCCATGGTTGGCAGCAGGGTACGGACAAAGGCCAGAAAGCGGCCCGCGAGCAGCGCCAGCAGACCGTGGCGGTCAAACATGCAGGTGGCGCGCTGATGGTACTTATGCGGCAGGTGCGCCAGCCAGCCTTTCACCGTTTGCGTATTGCCCAGCCAGCGCCCCTGTACATAGCTCAGCCAGCAGCCGAGGCTGGCGGCGGCGGTCAGAATGGCGATAGTGGGCACAAAGTCCATGACGCCTTTAGCAATCAGCGCGCCGGCGAGCAGCAGCAGGCTGTCTCCAGGTAAAAAGGAGGCAGGCAGCAGCCCGTTTTCCAGAAACAGGGTCGCGAACATAACCAGATATACAACGCCCACAACATGAGGGTTCGCCAGAGCGGCAAAATCATGTTGCCACAGCGCGGCGACAATCTCTTGAATGACAACCATGGACTTTCCTAAGTGGTACCGTATTGTTGACTAGTGTACTCCTGAAGAGACCCGAGCACCTTGATCCCGGGCGCAACAAAAGCGGCCGCTCCGATAAAAAGCGTCCGCTATTGTTGCCACTGACTGTCACTTTACACGATACGCGCGAAGCCCGCTGCTAAATCCGCCTGCAGATCGTCAACATTTTCGAGACCAATGTGCAAACGGATCAGCGTGCCGCTGAAGTCGACTTCCGCATCCGGTCGGATGTGAGCGATTTGCTCCGGCTGATTGGCCAGAATCAGCGATTCAAAGCCGCCCCACGAGTAGGCCATGCTGAACAGGCTGAAGTTGTCGAGATACTCTGCCAGCTCAGCGTCGTTGAGACGCTTGTTGAGCACAAACGAGAACAGCCCGCTGCTGCCGGTAAAATCGCGTTTCCAGAACTCATGGCCTTTACTGCCGGGCAGGGCGGGGTGGTTGACCCGCGCCACCTGCGGATGCTGCGCCAGCCACTCGGCGATGCGCAGGCTGCTTTCATGATGCTGACGCAGGCGGACGCCCAGCGTGCGCAGGCCGCGGCTGGTCATATAGGCGGTATCGGCGTCCAGCATTTGCCCCATCAGATAGGCATTCTCACGCAGCTGCGGCCAGCAGCGCGCGTTCGCCACCGCGGTGCCGACCATGGCGTCGGAGTGGCCAATCAGGTATTTGGTGCCTGCCTGGATGGAAATATCAATGCCAAAATCCAGCGCTTTGAACAGGATCCCCGCCGCCCAGGTGTTATCGATCATGATAATCGCTTCCGGCGCGACCTGACGCACGGCGGCGACAATCGCTGGCACATCATGCACTTCCATGGTGATGGAGCCGGGCGATTCCAGGAACACCACGCGGGTCTCCGGCCGAATAAGTTGGGCAATATCAGCGCCGATTAAGGGATCGAACCAGCTGGTGGTGACGCCGAGTTTAGCGAGAATTTTGGTACAAAAGTCCTGGCTTGGCTCATAAGCGGTATTGGTCATCAGCACATGGTCGCCCTGCTCGACAAACGCCAGGATAGTGTTGGCTACCGCGGCGGCGCCGCAGGGGAAGAGGGCGCAGCCGGCGCCGCCTTCCAGCTCGCACATCGCTTCCTGCAGCGAGAAGTGGGTCAGGGTGCCGCGACGCCCGTAAAACAGCTCGCCGTTGGCCCGATTGCGAGTGGCGTGCTTTTTGGCCTCTACGGTGTCGAAAACCAGCGATGACGCGCGCTGGATCACGCTGTTCACTGAGCCCTGGGTGTACTTTTTGCTCCGCCCGGCGTTGACCAGCGCGGTATCAAGATGTTTATCAGCCATGTTGATGAACCTGTTTTTATACGTCTGGACGTCTAAACTAGCATGATTCTTCTTTTCTGTACCAGCGCGCTGCCGATACAGGCGAAAATTTTACCAGGCCCGCGGTTAGCCACTTTTTTACTGCGTAAGCGCAAGGAAAATAAACGTGATTTGCTGCACAGTGTAAATACTAATGAGAACCACTATCAATTCGATGTCGTTTTGATATTATTGAGGGCAGATTTTGTGATTATCGTCGTGGAGATAGAGCGTGGGTAATAATTTGATGCAGGCGGATCTCTCCGTTTGGGGTATGTATCATCATGCTGATATTGTCGTTAAGGTGGTGATGATTGGCCTGATTCTGGCGTCAGTCGTCACCTGGGCCATCTTCTTCGGCAAAGGGGCGGAAATCCTCGCCAGTAAGCGTCGCCTCAAACGCGAACAGCAGCAGCTGGCGGAAGCCCGCTCTCTCGATCAGGCCAGCGATATCGCCAGCGCCTTTGAGGCGAAAAGCCTCACCACCCAGCTTATCAATGAAGCGCAGAACGAACTCGAACTCTCCGCCGGCGCCGAAGACAATGAAGGCATCAAGGAACGAACCGGTTTCCGCCTTGAGCGCCGCGTCGCGGCCGTCGGTCGCCATATGGGGCGCGGCAACGGCTACCTGGCCACCATCGGCGCCATTTCGCCGTTCGTGGGCCTGTTCGGGACCGTCTGGGGCATCATGAACAGCTTTATCGGCATCGCTCAGACCCAGACCACCAACCTTGCGGTGGTGGCGCCGGGCATCGCGGAAGCGCTGCTGGCGACGGCCATCGGCCTGTTCGCCGCCATCCCGGCGGTGGTCATCTATAACATCTTCGCCCGCATGATCGGCAGCTATAAGGCCTCGCTCGGCGATGTCGCCGCTCAGGTACTCCTTCTGCAAAGCCGCGACCTGGACCTCAGCGCCAGCGGCGTGAAGCCGGTGCGCAGCGCGCAGAAATTACGGGTAGGTTGATCGGCTATGGCGATGCGTCTTAATGAAAATCTGGACGATAACGGCGAAATGCATGAGATCAACGTGACGCCGTTTATCGACGTCATGCTGGTTCTGCTGATTATCTTTATGGTGGCCGCGCCGCTGGCGACGGTCGACGTGAAGGTGAATCTGCCGGCCTCCTCCAGCCAGCCGCAACCGCGACCGGAAAAACCTATCTACCTGTCGGTGAAGGCGGATAAGAGCATGTTCCTCGGCAACGACCCGGTGACCGAAGCGAATATGATTAACGCCCTGGATAGCCTGACCGCCGGCAAAAAAGATACCACCGTCTTCTTCCGCGCGGATAAAACCGTCGATTACGAGACGATGATGAAAGTGATGGATACCCTGCATCAGGCGGGATATCTCAAGATCGGGCTGGTGGGCGAAGAGACCGTCAAAGCGAAGTAACCTACCCCTTTTCACTTATCTCCTCAGGCTGGCCTTGCGCCAGCTTTTTAATAGGTGATGCAATAACTTGTAAGACCAATCTTATAGATGTGTGACAACTTTCTCAGTTAACAGAAAACATAAACCCGATGCGAAAAATGACAATAGGATAGTTTTTATCCTACCTCTACAGTGAATACCACTTCATCTGAGAGGGGTTATATTGTGAATCACGATAATAAACTGTCATTTGCGGAGAAGCTGGGATATGGCATGGGAGATGCAGCCTGCGGTATCGTTTACTCTTCGGTAACCATGTTTTTGACATGGTTTTATACGGATATTTACGGGCTCTCAGCTGCCGCAGTCGGAGTGATGTTCCTGGTGACGCGGGTTCTGGATGCGATTACCGATCCGCTAACCGGCATTGTTGCAGACCGTGTAAAGACCCGCTGGGGCCATTTTCGCCCGTGGCTTATCTGGTTTGCCGTACCTTATGCCGTGCTGGCGGTAATGACCTTCACGACCCCGGAATTTGGCGCATCGGGTAAACTGGTTTATGCCTACCTGACCTACACCTTACTCATGCTGTGTTACACCTTTATCAATATTCCTTACTGCGCATTGGGCGGAGTCATTACACGTGATGAGAAGGATCGCCTTTCAGCCCAGTCATATCGTTTTACGATCTCTTCTCTGGCCGGTCTGATGGTTTCTGTCGCAACCCTGTTCCTGGTGGATTTTTTCGGTAAAGAAAATAAGCAGTTTGGTTTTCAGGCCACAATGGGAATCATGGGCGCGATCGCTATTGTAATGCTGGCTTTTTGCTTTTTCTCTACCAAAGAACGCGTGGCTCCAGCTGTTGAACAGCAGGGGAGCATACGCGAAGATCTCCGTCAGCTGCTGGCGAATGACCAGTGGCGTATTGTGGCGATAATTACTTTTTTCTCCAGTATGGCCGGGGTTATGCGCAGCGCCGCCACGCTCTATTATGCAACCTACCTGATGTTAGGCGGCGTGGAGTCAGCGGCAGGAACGGCCATGAAATCAGCATTTGTTTCCACCAGCGTCGTTGGCACGATTATCGGCAGCATCGCCGCCGGATGGCTGGCCAAGCGCTATCGTGCGGTATCGCTGTTTAAAAATATCAACCTCCTGCTGGTCCTGGTTGGCGTCGTAATGTTCTTTGTGCCGCCGACCTGGCTGCCGGTGGTGTTCCCTTTATACTTCCTGGTCGGCTTCTTCCATCAGATGTACCAGCCGTTTAAATGGAACATGATGGCCAACGCTGCCGATTATGGCGAATGGAAGTTTGGCCGTCGCATCACGGGATTATCCTATTCCGGTAATCTGTTTGCTTTGAAAATGGGCATGGCGGTTGCTGGTGCCGCCGTAGGTTTTTCGCTTGGGCTATTTGGCTATCAGGCGGGCGTAACGGCGCAGACTCCGCTGGCGACAATGGGAATTGTGGGGCTGTTAACGCTCGGTCCATCACTATCTTACCTGCTCCTGTGGTGGCTGGCGCGTTTCTATAAGCTGGATGACAAAATGATGCAGACAATTCAGCGCGAGCTGTCCATGCGTCAGCAGCAGGGGCATTCAGAGACGCATTTGCCGCTAAACGCCGTTCCGGAAAAGGCCTGAGGAGATGCGAAACATGACCCCTTCTGAATACCAGAATCCTATCTTATGCGCCGATTATTCCGACCCGGATATCGTGCGCGTAGGCGATGATTTCTTTATGGTCTCTTCCAGTTTTAACCATATGCCCGCTTTACCGATCCTGCATTCAACGGACCTGGTTAATTGGACTATCATCAACCACGTTATGGATGAACTGCCGCTACCTGGTTATGACCGGTATCAGCCAGGTAAGGGCGTATGGGCGCCGTCGATTCGCTGGCATGATGGCAAGCTGTGGGTCTGCTTCAGCACGCCAGATGAAGGTATTTTTATCTGCCATACCGAGGATCCATGGGGGGAATGGAGCGCTCCGCACTGCCTGCGCGAGGCCAGAGGTTGGATAGATCCCTGCCCGTTCTGGGACGACAATGGTCAGGCCTGGTTGGTACATGCCTTCGCCCATAGCCGCAGCGGCATCAAGCATAAATTGCAGTTGTTTGCGATGGCGCCGGACGCCAGCGAATTGCTGGGCGAAGGGCAGATTATCTATGACGGCTGCTGCGATTTACCTACCCTTGAGGGGCCAAAGGTTTATCAACGCGCCGGTTGGTACTACATCTTTGCTCCTGCGGGCGGGGTTGAAAATGGCTGGCAGACGGTACTGCGCGCGCGCCAGATGACGGGGCCTTGGGAAGCCAAAAACGTGCTTTTCCAGGGAAACACGTCGATAAATGGACCACATCAGGGCGGCTGGGTGGAGGGAGAGAAGGGCGAATGCTGGTTTGTTCATTTCCAGGACTTACATCTCTATGGCCGCGTGGTTCACCTCCAGCCGATGTACTGGGGCAACGATGGCTGGCCGCGTATCGGTGAGCAGGTTGGCAACTGCGGCGTCGGACAGCCGGTTTTACGTTGGCCGCGTCCTAAAGGGTTAACGCCTTCACCGGCATTGGCGCCGCAAACCAGCGACTATTTTGCGCAAGGCCAACCGGGTATACAGTGGCAGTGGCAGGCTAACCCCAGCCCTGAGTGGCTGTTGCCGGCGGAAGGCGAACTTCGATTACGCTGCGTCCCATTATCCGAAGTCGATGGACAGAGAGCGTTATACTGGGCGCCGCAGCTGTTGCTGCAGAAATTTCCGGCGCTAACTTTTAGCGCGAAAACAAGCGTAACGTTATATGCCGCTCAGGACGGTGATGCCGGAGGCCTGATCGTATACGGCGAACGCTACGCCGCTTTGCTGGTGGAGTTTGGGCAAGGGAGTTACCGGCTCGTGTGGCGACACGGTTGGATGAGCGATGCGGGCGTAGTGCGCGAAACTCGTCAGGTTCTTGCTGAGCTTAAGTGCGGCAAGTGTCAGCTGCAGGTTGCCGTAGGCGAAGGCGGCCTGTGTCAATTTTCCTGGCGAGCCGAGGAGGAGTGGCGGAAGGTTCCTCTTTGTTTTGCTGCCGGGAAGGGAAAATGGGTCGGTGCGAAATTTGGCCTGCTGGCTGCTTCAATGGTTGGCCTACAAAGCGAGGGCTACTCCGCTTTGCAGGACTTTGAGGTCATACTTTAAAGAAACCGTTTCTGGCCGCCTGCAGATGACGCGGGCGGCTGATGTTGCATAAGCGTTACCCTGTTGCGATATAATGGCGGCCGTTTATGTTAACTGACAGGATCTTATGGAACGCTTTCTGGAAAATGCTATGTACGCCTCGCGCTGGCTGCTGGCGCCGGTTTATTTTGGCCTCTCGCTCGGTCTGATTGCGCTGACCATCAAATTTTTTCAGGAGATCTTCCACATACTGCCGCATATTTTTAGCGTCAGTGAGTCGGATATGATTCTGACCCTGCTGTCGCTGGTGGATATGACCCTGGTGGGCGGTTTGCTGGTGATGGTGATGTTCTCTGGATATGAAAATTTTGTCTCGCAGCTGGATATTAACGAAGGTAAAGAAAAACTCAGTTGGCTGGGCAAAATGGACGCGACTTCGCTGAAAAATAAGGTTGCCGCCTCCATCGTGGCGATCTCCTCTATTCACCTGCTGCGGGTGTTTATGGATGCGAAAAACGTCCCGGACAATAAGCTGATGTGGTACGTGATTATCCACCTGACCTTCGTGCTGTCGGCCTTTGTGATGGGCTACCTCGATCGTCTGACCAAAGTGAAACACTAATCCCTTCTCTCCCGGCGGTGGCAGCTGCCGGGCTTTTTTCTCCCCGTTTCTGCTTTACTGCGCTGGCGTATGTCCGGGCTTCTGCTTTGCTTAAAAGGCGATAAACAATGGAGGCAGGGTGATGACGCGATTAACGGCCAAAGATTTCCCGCAGCAGCTGCTCGAGTATTATGACTACTATGCCCACGGTAAAATCAGCAAACGCGAGTTTCTCCAGCTGGCGGGGAAATATGCCGTCGGCGGGATGACCGCGCTGGCGCTGTTTAATCTGCTGAAGCCCGACTATGCCCTGGCAGAGCAGGTACCGTTCACCGACCCGGATATCCGCCCGGAGTATATTCATTATCCCTCTCCTGACGGCCACGGCGAAGTGCGGGCTTACCTGGTGACGCCGACGAAAATAGCCGATAAAGCGCCCGCCGTTGTGGTGGTACATGAGAACCGCGGCCTGAATCCCTATATTGAAGACGTCGCCCGGCGGGTAGCGAAAGCGGGGTATATTGCGCTGGCGCCGGATGGCCTGAGCTCCGTCGGCGGCTATCCGGGGAATGATGATGAAGGCCGCGCGCTCCAGCAGAAAGTCGATCCCGTGAAGCTGATGAATGATTTTTTTGCGGCGGTCGCGTTTATGGCGAAGCATCCGCAGGCGACGGGGAAGGTCGGTATCACCGGTTTTTGTTACGGCGGCGGCGTCAGCAACGCGGCGGCGGTCGCCATTCCGGAGCTGGCCTGCGCGGTGCCGTTTTACGGCCGCCAGCCGCCGCTGAAGGAGGTCGATAAAATTCAAGCGCCGCTGCTGCTGCACTATGCCGGCCTCGATAGCGGCATTAATGAAGGCTGGCCTGCCTATGAACAGGCGTTGAAGGAACACCATAAAGTCTACGAGGCCTATCTCTATCAGGGCGTGAATCACGGCTTTCATAATGATTCTACGCCGCGCTACGATCGGGCTGCGGCTGATCTGGCCTGGCAACGCACGCTGGCATGGTTTGATAAGTATTTACGCTAACGCAAACGTCATAAATAGCACTACCGCTCGCTCAAAAAAACGCTATATAATTTATTATATAACGTTTGGGAGAGCTTGATGGAAAATCATTTTGGCAAAGGCTTAATGGCGGGGCTACAGGCATCCTATGCTGATACCGCCGCGCATGCGGCGAATTTTTGCGCCGACTATAAACGCGGGTTTGTGCTTGGTTACTCGCACCGCATGTTTGAAAAAACCGGCGACCGCCAGCTCAGCGCGTGGGAGGCGGGGATCCTGACCCGTCGCTACGGCCTTGACAGAAATATGGTGATGGACTTCTTCAAAGAGAGTGGTTCCTCGACCGCGATGCGCTACTTTATGGCGGGCTATCGGCTGGAAAGCTAACAACCGGAGGCGGTTGCCTCCGGTGGGTCAGAGCGTTACGCCTGGCGCTTATCTTCCGTTTGGGTGTCAAAGTCGCGGGCGTCGTGGCGCTCATGCAGCTGCTCATTGAGCGGGCCGTTGGTGCGGTTCACGATGCGTCCCCGCTTGACCGCCGGGCGGTTGCCCACATCCTGCGCCCAGCGCAGCACGTTTTTATAGCTCCCGGCGTCGAGAAACTCCGCTGCGTTATAGACATTGCCCAGCACGACGTTGCCGTACCACGGCCAGACAGCCATATCGGCGATGGTGTACTCCTCGCCGGCTACATAGCGACCGCGGGCGAGCTGTTTGTCCAGCACGTCGAGCTGGCGTTTGGCTTCCATCGTAAAGCGGTCGATCGCGTACTCGATCTTCACTGGCGCATAGTTATAGAAGTGGCCGAAGCCGCCGCCGAGGAACGGCGCCGCGCCCTGCAGCCAGAACAGCCAGTTAAGGGTTTCAGTGCGACCGGCAGGATCTTTCGGCAGGAAGAAACCAAATTTTTCCGCCAGATAGAGAAGAATGTTGCCGGACTCAAATACCCGGGTCGGCGGCGTGGTGGAATGGTCGCTGAGGGCCGGGATCTTCGAGTTCGGGTTGATCTCGACAAAGCCGCTGGAAAACTGATCCCCTTCGCCAATGCGTATCAGCCAGGCGTCGTACTCCGCGCCGCTGACGCCTAACGCCAGCAGCTCCTCCAGCATGATCGTCACCTTCTGGCCGTTGGGCGTGCCGAGTGAGTATAGCTGGAGCGGATGGGTTCCCACCGGCAGGACGCGTTCATGAGTCGCGCCGGAAACGGGACGGTTGATGTTGGCGAACGCGCCGCCGCTGTTTTGCTTCCATTCCCACACTTTTGGTGGCTGGTAGTTTTGCTCTGACATGCTGGTTTGCCTTTTTCGTGGATGTACAAAAAGTGTAGCAGGTGACCTCAGGCCATAATCCGCGCGGCCCACACGCTGACATCATCGCCGCTGCCCAGATCCGGCTGCACCAGGCCATTGACCATAAAGGTCGGCGAGACATGGATGCCGTTCTGGCGGGCATATTTACTGTGCCATTTGATCACGTCCTGCAGCTCCGGGCGGGCAAAGGCGGCCCCCAGCAGCACGTGACTGTAGCGCTCAATGCGTTCAATGATTTGCTGCGGGGTGGCGTTCATGTTCGGCCCGCTGCAGTGATCGGTAAACTCAAACTCTTCCCGATGGTCTGCCACGGCCTGCATCACCTTATGCGCCTGCTCTCTGCCATGCGGCAGGGTGGACGCGGCGAGGATGCAGCGGACAATCACCCCGGAGAACAGATGCCACGGCTGCGATTGCAGCCGTATCTTGATGGTGACGTTATCGGCGCCGACCTCATCGAGCAGATCGTCGAGTTTATTAAACGCGCGGACAGAGTAGGGGCAGGTGGGCTCAAGGAACACCTCAAACGTCCGCGGGCCGTGTCCCCAGACCAGCGGTTGGGCATTCAGATGCGAGTGTGTGCTCATTGTCGACTCCTGATGTTGCGTTGTTTTTTGTTATATCACCGATAACGATATCACTTCTGCTTCCGGCTGCAGGGTTATTTTCCTTAACGGCACGATTAGCGAAACGAATGAGTGGTATCATCGTTACACCTCTGTCTGGTAAGTGCCTGCGGCAGGATAAGAAGAGGGAGTTTTGTTTCGCCAACTGCCCGGGCTGCATTAATTTGAGGTCAGGCTAAATGAGCAAAGGATCGACAAGCAGTGACGCCCCGTTTGGGACATTGTTAGGCTACGCGCCCGGCGGCGTAGCGATTTATTCATCGAATTACAGTAGCTTAAATCCACAGGATTATCCGGATGACGCGACGTTTCGCAGCTACATCGGCAATGAGTATATGGGGCATAAATGGCAGTGCGTGGAGTTTGCGCGCCGCTTTCTGTTCCTGACCTACGGGTTTGTCTTTACCGATGTGGGGATGGCCTATGAAATCTTCTCCCTGCGCTTTCTGCGCGAAGTGGTCAATGACAACATTCTCCCGCTTCAGGCCTTCGCCAACGGCTCCCGTCGTCCGCCGATCGCTGGTTCGCTGCTGATCTGGCAGAAGGGCGGCGAGTTCAAGCACACCGGCCATGTCGCGGTGATCACCCAGCTTGTCGGCAATAAGGTGCGTATCGCCGAGCAGAACGTCATTCACTCGCCGCTGCCGCAGGGCCAGCAGTGGACCCGCGAGCTGACCCTCGAGGTCAACGCCGGCCGGTACACCATCAAAGATACCTTTGCCGATACCGAAATTTTAGGCTGGATGATCCAGACCGCCGATACCGAACACAGCCTGCCGCAGCCGGTACTGCCGGGTGAGGCGATGGCGATCAAGGGCGCGCGGCTGCCGAACAACGGCCAGTTCCGCGGCAAATGGCTGAACGAGAAAGATCCGCTGCAGAAAGCCTACGTGGCGGCCAACGGCCATTTTATCAATCAGGATCCTTATCAGTATTTCACTATCAGCGAAAGCGCCGAACAGGAGCTGATTAAAGCCACCAACGAGCTGCACCTGATGTATCTGCACGCCACCGATAAGGTGATGAAGGATGATAACCTGCTGGCGCTGTTCGATATCCCGAAAATCCTCTGGCCGCGTCTGCGTCTCTCCTGGCAGCGCCGGCGTCATCATATGATCACCGGGCGCATGGATTTTTGCATGGACGAGCGCGGGCTGAAGGTATACGAGTACAATGCCGACTCCGCCTCCTGCCATACCGAAGGCGGGCTGATCCTCGAGCAGTGGTTGAAGCAGGGCTACTATGGCACTGGTCACAATCCGGCGGAAGGTCTGCTCGATGAGCTGGCGGGAGCGTGGAAACACAGCCGGGCGCGGCCTTTCGTGCACATCATGCAGGACAAGGATCTGGAAGAGAATTACCACGCGAAGTTTATCCAGCGTTCGCTGACCCAGGCCGGTTTCGAGAGCAAAATTCTCTTTGGCCTCGATGAACTGCGCTGGGATGCGGCCGGCCAGCTGATCGACGCCGACGGGCGGCTGGTCAACTGCGTCTGGAAAACCTGGGCATGGGAAACCGCCATTGAGCAGGTGCGCGAAGTCAGCGCCGATGAGTACGCGGCGGTGCCGATTCGTACCGGGCATCCACAGAATGAGGTGCGACTGATTGACGTCCTGCTGCGTCCTGAAGTATTGGTATTCGAACCCCTGTGGACGGTGATCCCGGGCAACAAAGCGATCCTGCCGGTGCTGTGGTCGCTGTTCCCGCATCATCGCTATCTGCTGGATACCGATTTTGTGGTTAACGACGAGCTGGCGAAAACCGGCTATGCGGTGAAGCCCATTTCCGGGCGCTGCGGGAACAATATCGACCTGATCGGGCCTCAGGATGAGGTTCTGGATAAGACCAGCGGCCAGTTTGTCGATCGCAAGAATATCTACCAGCAGCTGTGGTGCCTGCCGAAAGTGGATGGCAAGTATATCCAGGTGTGCACCTTTACCGTCGGCGGTAACTACGGCGGTACCTGCCTGCGCGGCGATTCGTCGCTGGTGGTGAAAAAAGAGAGCGACATAGAGCCGCTGATCGTATTGAAAGACAAAGCGTGACGTGCTGACCCCGGATAGCGGCTCCTGCCCTGTCCGGGGAGAGCGCAGAGACACGAACAAGGATAGCCCGGACTGGTAAGCGCCGCCGGGGAACACCTGCAACAAAGCCAAGATAATTAACACAACAACAAGACAGAAAAGGAAAATAGTATGCACGATCGGCGTCTCGCCGCCCGCGCGGGTGAACTCAAGCCCTCCGCCGTCCGCGAACTTCTCAAGCACAGTAAACTGCCGGGCGTGATCTCGCTTGGCGGCGGCATTCCGGCCCCGGAACTGTTTGATACCGAAGGCCTGGAGCTGGCGGTGCAGAAGGTGATGAGCGAGCGTTTTCATGACGCATTTCAGTACGGTCTGACGGAAGGCTACCCGCCGCTGCGTCAGGCGGTGAGTGAAATCTGCCACTCCCGTGGCGTGACCTGTTCAGCCGCTCAGGTCTATATCACCTCCGGCTCCCAGCAATCGCTGGATATCGTTGCCCGCACGCTGCTCGATCCAGGCGATACTATCGTCGTTGAGCGACCCACCTATCTGGCGGCGCTGCAGGTGTTTCAGCTGGCGCAGGCCAATATTCTCAGCGTCGATACCGATGATGACGGGATGCTGGTGGAGCAGCTGGCTGACCTGCTGGAGACCACCCGCGTCAAAGCTGTTTACCTGGTGCCGACGTTCGGCAACCCCGGCGGTAAAACGCTGAGCGAGGCGCGTCGTCGCCGGCTGGTCGAGCTGGCGAAAAAATATGACTTCGTCATTCTGGAAGACGATCCCTACGGTGAAATTAGCTTTACAGACGCCGTGCGACGCCCGCTCTATCAGCACGCTGTTGAGCTGGGCTGTGAAGATCAAGTGGTTTACACCTCGACGTTTTCAAAGATCCTCGCGCCGGGGATGCGTATCGGCTGGATCGTCATGCCGGACTGGCTGGCGCAGCAGACGGTGATCGTGAAGCAGGCGGCGGATCTGCATACCAATATGCTGTCGCAGGTGATCACCGCGGAATACCTCAGCCTGAACCGGCTGGATAACCAGATTGCGTTGATTCGCGAAGACTATCGCAAGAAGTGCGTGGCGCTGGCCGATGCGCTGGAAAGCCGCCTTGGCGAGCACCTGGAATTCAGCCGCCCGCAGGGGGGGATGTTCCTGTGGGCGCGTTTCCGCTATCCGTTCGATACCATGGAATGGATGAAGAAAACGCTGGAAAACGGCGTGGTATACGTTCCGGGGGAAGCGTTTTATCACGATAATCCGGATACCCGTACCCTGCGTCTTTCCTACTCAACGGTGTCGGAAGCCGGGCTGCTGACCGCCGTTGAGCGGCTGGCGGCCTCCCTGTAACGGTCCTGCTGTGCGCCGCTTAGCGGCGGCGCATCCTCTTCGCTTCAATAGCGAGAGGGAGTGACGCTAGCGTTCAGCGCTGGGGTCACTCCGTATCGACGATGCGATCATCCAGCCAGACCAACATCAGCGCTGCGAGAAAAGCCACCGCAAAGGTACCAATAAACAACCACATAGATGTCCCTCACGGGTTAATTATTTTGCTGATTTTACCGGAGAACGATCGTTTCGGTCGGAGATGGAGATTTTTGTCCCAGCCGAATGGCTGGCGAGAGAGAAAAAGTCATCGGCATCAATATCGAAGTTAAGAATAATTTCCCTGTATTCCCCACCGTTAATTAACGCTTTGGCTTCTTTAACACTACTGGCAATAATGACAGGCATCAGTTTTATCTCATTTTGAAAACTGAGAAGCAAAATAAGAGTTAGTTCGTACCAGATCAACTACTTTTTATCGTATACGACTGCAGAAAAAAACGTCCTCCTGTGGCTCGGTGATAGAGGAGGATTTTGTGACAGCGATCGGCTCGTCAACAGCGGGATCTTATCGGGCGCTGTGACGGGCTGCGGTTTCGCCAGCCCGCCGGGATTATTTACCCTGCTGTTTTGCTCGTAATATCTCGCCACAGCGCTGCTGCTCCTGACGCAGCGCCTGCTGTTCCTGCGGGCTGAGCTGATGCCAGGTGTCCAGCATCCGCTGCCCCAGCGCCGGCAGGTAATGTGCTTTATGCAGCGCGTAGTCAGAATTCCCCCCCTCGACGATGTTTTGCATATCGTGGAGGAACTGGCGGCTGTCGTCATGATCGATCACGCAAAATACCGCCCGGTAGTAAGCTTCGTCTTCCTCGGTGTAATGCGGAGTGAACCACCAGACCAGCAGCACGGTAAGCGCCAGCAGCGGGATAATTAAGGATAATTTTTTCAACATCAGTTTTTCGGCCGGAGACAATCAGCCGTCAGTGTACCTGCAACAACGTCAGGATGTAAGCGCCGGCCCCGGCGGGCCGGCACTGGCTAGTAGCCGACCGGGTAGATGCGGCCGGTTTGCACCCCTTCAATGCTGCGGCGATAGGCCTGTGCTACGGCGGCGGCGGGAACGCTGGCAAAGCCAGGGAAAAAGTCGCCGTAGGCCGCCAGCGACTCGCTGAGCACGGTGGGGCTGATGAGATTGATGCGGATCCCGCGCGGCAGTTCGCAGGCGGCGGCCCGCACAAAGCCTTCCAGACCGGCGTTGACCGTCGTGGCATTGACCCCCTGAGCAATGGGTTCCTGCGCGACAATACCGCTGACCAGAGTAATCGACCCGCCGTCGCGCAGGAAATGCTGGCCGACCAGCGCCAGGCGAATTTGCCCCAGCAGCTTGTCCTGCAGACCGAGGTTGAACTGGCTGTCGGTCATGGTGCTTAACGGCCCAAAGTGTAGATTACCGGTGGTGGAGACGATGGCATCTACTTCACCCGTTTGGGCAAATAGCGTCTCGACGCTCTCCTGCGAGGTGATATCCACCTGATAATCTCCCCGGGTGCGGCCGACGCGGATAACGTCATGTCTCTGGCTCAGTTCTTCGCTGACCGCGCGACCAATGGTGCCGCTGGCACCGATAACGATAATTTTCATGGCAGACTCCTGATGAGGTGAGAGGCTATTCTTTAATAAAACGGATATCGGATAAACTGGCTAAAAGTTAGAACATTACTAACCAGAGGTTAGCAATATGGATAAGCTGCGAGGGATGGAGACGTTTATTGCCGTGGTGGAGTGCGGCAGCTTTACCGGGGCGGCGTCGCGCCTGGGGCTGTCGGCGGTGATGGTCGGGAAATATATCGCCCAGCTGGAAACCCAGCTGGCGACGCGCCTGCTGGAGCGTAACACCCGACGCCAGAGCCTCACCGACGCCGGGCGGGTCTATTTTGACGAAGCGAAACGGGTGATGGAGCAGGTCTCCATCGCCGAAAGCGCCGTTGAGCGGCTGCGGCTGGCGCCGGCCGGCACCCTGCGGGTGAGCGCGCCCACCTCGTTCGGCGCCAGCGTGATCGCGCCCCTGACCGCCACCTTTCTGCAGGCCTGGCCAGCGGTCCGGGTGGAACTGGATCTGACTAACCGGATGGTCGATCTGGTGGATGAGGGGTTCGATCTGGCGATCCGCATTGGCGAGATCCATCAGGAGGATCTGGTGGCTCGCTACCTGGCGCCGTATCGGATGGTGATCTGCGCCGCGCCGGCTTATCTGGCGCGTTACGGAATGCCAGGGAGGCCGGAAGATCTCGCCGATCATCTCTGCCTGTCCCATACGGTCTGGACCGCCCGCAACGAGTGGCGGCTGCCGGGCATGGAAGGGGAAGTGCGCTGGAAGCGCGATGCGGTTTTGCGCTGTAACGATGGCTATGCGCTGCGCCAGGCGGCGATCGCCGGGGCTGGGCTGCTGATGCAGCCGGAGGTACTGCTGGCCGATGCGCTGGCCAGCGGCAGCCTGGTGCGGGTGCTGGAGGCGTGGACCCCACAGCCGAGGCCCGTGCATCTGCTCTGGCGCCAGGATCGCCGGCCCCTGCCGAAGCTGACGCAGTTTATCGCCCACCTTCAGCAGGGAATGCCTGACGCGCTGGCGACGACCCGCGCGTCGGAATAATCACTCCTCCCGAAGCGCCTGCTGCCAGTCGGCAATCAGATCGTGAGGATCTTCGATCCCGACCGACAGGCGGATCAGCTGCGGCGTGATGCCGTTCGCCAGGCGCTTCTCCAGCGGGATCGAGGCATGGGTCATGCTGAAGGGCTGGCTCACCAGGCTCTCGACGCCGCCCAGACTCTCCGCAAGGGTGAACCAGCGCAGCTTGCTGATGATGCGTTCGGCGTAACCGTCATCGCCTTTCACCACTACCGAAATCATGCCGCCGGGCAGGGCCATTTGCCGGCGCGCCAGCTGATGGTGCGGGTGCGAGGCCAGCCAGGGGAACCAGACTCGCTCTACCTCCGGCTGCTGTTCCAGCCATTCGGCGAGCTGCAGCGCGTTCGCGCTGTGGCGCTCCATCCGCAGCGCCAGGGTGCGGATGCCGCGTAGCGTCAGGAAGCTGCTGAACGGGTCGAGTACGCCGCCTACCGCATTCTGCAGGTAGCCAAGCTTCTCCGCGAGCGCGGCGTTATCGCCGACCACCGCCAGGCCGGCGACGACATCGGAATGGCCATTGAGGTACTTAGTCGCGGAGTGGACCACAATATCAAACCCGTGCTCCAGCGGGCGATGGATCGCCGGCGAGGCGAAAGTGTTATCGGCGACGCTGATCAGGTTATGGCGGCGCGCGATAGCGGCGATAGCGCTGAGATCCGCCAGCTTCAGCAGCGGGTTGGTGGGCGTTTCCACCCAGATCATGCGCGTATCGGGGCGGATCGCCGCTTCAATTCCCGCCAGGTCGTCGGGTTTCACCCAGCTCACCTGCAGACCAGCGCTACGGCGGCGAACGTTTTCCAGCAGACGGTAAGTGCCGCCATACACATCATCGACCGCCACCAGGTGACTGTCCTTATCCAGCAGCTCCAGCACGGTGGCGATGGCGGCCAGCCCGGAGGCGAACGCGTAGCCGCGCGTACCGTTTTCCAGGTCGGCGATCGCCGTCTCCAGCGCATGGCGGGTAGGATTCCCGCTGCGGGAATATTCATAGCCAGTATGCTGCCCCGGCGCCGGCTGAGCGAAAGTGGAGGTGGCATAAATAGGCGGCATCACTGCGCCGTGGCTGTCGGTGAAGGTTCCGCTATGTACGCTCAGGGTGTGGATAGATGACATAAAAAATTCCTTATTGTGCTACTCGGTTACGCCAGGCGGTCAGTACATCGCTGCGGGTGACCAGGCCAAGAAAACGCGCGTTGTCAGCGATCACCGCCACCAGACCGCGATCGAGAATGGCCTGCAGTTCGCTCTCTGGCGCACGCTTATCGAGAGTTTCAACATGGCGGCTCATCGCTTCGCTGACCGGCAGGGAGAAGCGTTGGCGATCGCCCTGTACGTGGCGGATCAAATCCCACTCATCGACGATGCCGACCACGCGGCCATCCTCCAGAACCGGCAGCTGGGAGATGTCATACAGCCGCATGCGGGTAAAGACCGCGGCCAGGGTGTCGTCCGGCGCGGCCGTGACGGTAGCGCCTTCGTCATGGCGCAGGGCGATAAAATCACTGAGATCGCCCTGTTCGGGGCGGGCGATCAGCCCTTGCTGGCGCATCCAGTCGTCGTTGAACATTTTTGACAGGTATTTATTGCCGCTGTCGCAGGCGAAGGTCACCACCCGCTTCGGACGGCTTTGCGCCCGGCAGTAGCGCAGTGCGGCGCTGAGCAGGGTGCCGGTGGAGGATCCGGCCAGCACACCCTCGACCTGCAGCAGCTGGCGCGCGGTGTGGAACGCTTCGCGGTCGCTGACGCGATAGGCGGTATGCACCCCCTCCAGCCTGGCCAGCGGCGGGATGAAATCTTCTCCAATCCCTTCGACCAGCCAGGATCCCGTTTCGCCGTAGCGTCCGGTATCAACCTGATCGGCAAGGATCGAGCCCGCCGGATCGGCGAGGATAAATTCCGTTTTCGGCGAGTGTTCTGCAAACCAGGCCTGAAGCCCGCCCAGCGTGCCGCCAGAGCCAACGCCGACGACGATGGCGTCGATGTCGCCCTCCAGCTGCTGGAAAAGTTCTGGCGCGGTGGAGGTCGCGTGCGCCAGCGGATTAGCGTCGTTGTTAAACTGGTCGATATAAAAAGCCCCCGGCGTTTCATCGGCAAGGCGGCGGGCATAATCCTGGTAATAGGCCGGGTGACCTTTATTGACGTCGGAACGGGTGAGCAGCACCGTCGCGCCCAGCGCCCGCAGGTGAAAGATTTTCTCGCGGCTCATTTTGTCCGGCACCACCAGGATCAGGCGGTAATTTTTCTGCGCCGCGATCAGCGCCAGGCCGAGGCCGGTATTGCCGGCAGTGGCTTCGATAATTGTCCCGCCGGGCGCCAGTTTGCCCTGACGCTCGGCTTCGTTAATCATCGACAGCGCAACCCGATCTTTAATTGATCCGCCCGGGTTCTGATTTTCCAGTTTTAAAAACAGACTGCAGGGCCCGGTATCCAGTTTGTGCAACTGGAGCAGGGGAGTATGACCGATCAGGTCGCTCACGGAATGAAACAGTGACATAACCATTTACCCACTCGTTTAAGATATTTTTGCATGGTAGGTCTGTGAAATCGGTAATTTAAAGAACATTTATCTGTCATTTAGCGCAAAATGGAATATAAGATGCTGTTCAGCCATCCGGAGGGAAAGCAGGGTAGCCGCCTGGGCGGATCGATTGCCAGAAAAGGGCGTTTTTAGCCGCTTTTAACGACAGAATGGCGATTTGAATCAGCGGGTTATCTGATATTTGAAAATGTATTTGCGAAAAGATTCTATGGGAGACGCAGCTTAAAGATACAGAGGGTACGGGGTGGTAGACCATGTGCGCAGCACGATTCACCACACAACCGATCATATTGAATAGTGGCAGTCACGGTATCCTGAATTCCTCGTAGAGGAAATTCAGGATGTTTTCGGTCAGAAATTATAGCGTAAACCAATTCGAATTCGATAGTTATCGTCATGCTTCGCCGTTACACGATCCATATAGGCTGCCGAAAAATATGGCTGTGCATGCTTGAACCCCGTGTACGTAAAAACATTATCAACTTCCCAGTGATAGTTTTTATCATTGCTGGCATGAAAGTCATTAAAATGACTATAATAAGCAGGCTCCAGGTAATAGATCCATTCATTGTTAATTACATAATTAATTCCTATATGAGTTTCCATGTTATTATCGGGATCTTTTTTCCCTAGGTAATTTACAGAATCATAATTACGGTAATTATAACGAGTTCGTAGCGTAAAGCTTAAAGAAGGGGAAACTGTATATCTGAAGTCAAAATATCCTGCCCCACCGGAACCCTCTGTATTTTCATTGACAATAGCACCAACAAAAATTGTCAATTCAGAAAGAGATAAAAAAGGATACCAACCCTCAAGTTCATTCCAGCTATGTTTGAGTTGTTCATATGCCTCTAAATTATAGGCATTGGTTAACATGACACCTGCACCATTATTGAAATCATATCCTCCCCGAAAGGCTAGCTCATGACGATTATAGGCTGTTTCGTATCCATCACGCGCTTCGATCCAGGGGCCGGCACTCAATGCCGGAATGGAGAATGCCATACAAAACAATGCTACAATGTTGAACGTTTTTTTTAGAAAATTCATTTTAACCTCTTAAAGATAAGATGTAAGATTAAGCTAAAAATAATTAACAGCTTTTAATTAAGGGTTGTGGCAGTGGTAACATTCTTTTGTGACATATAAGTCACAAAAGAATATATTTCTTATGTTAACTTTTTTCCTGTTGTTTATTAATGGTGGCAGTGTAATAGCCTCGCCGTGAACTTTTTATGAAGTGTTATTTCCATTCTGTTATTTTCCCGAATGGAAGCGTATTCACTTTTATCAAATTGAGGGTAAGCGTAATTCACTTTTAAGTATTCTGCTTCAGGAATGGGTAGAGGGAGTGAAATAGTATCTTCAGCGCTGTCCATACGCCAAACCGCAAGCCATATATCATTATCATCGTAAAGCCCGAAGGCAAGCCATGGCGATGACATTGATGGCATTCCCAACGGCCAGAAAGGTGTCATGTGGGGGATCTTTTCGCGGAAGGTTTTATATAGTGCGATACCTTCTTTAACCAGTAAAAAGCGTTCCTCGCTAAGCTCTGCAAGATGGCCACTTTGGTGTATGCGTAATAACATCGAATTAATCATATTCATCACTACTTCTTCCCGGTCACCCTCACGCAGCGGATAAGACCAGATAGCAGCCTGTTCCGGCGTAACAGCGGAAGCAGCAGATGATGCGATAACAGCCATTAAACGATAGTCTGTTTGATCGGTAACAGACTGGATGCTGTGATGTTGCAGCAAAGCATAATCCATCCTGAGTCCACCGCTTCCGCAGTTTTCTATCACCAGGTGTGGGTAACGATTCATTGTTTTAATCAGCCAGGAAAGGTAGGCGCGGTTATGCTGCAACAGTCCGTCACCTGTGCTGTCGGCCTGATAGTCGGTACCACTACCTGCATTGATGTTGTAATCCATTTTTATATAGCTAATACCGTATTCATCAACCAACCGGGCAATAACCCGATCGGCGTGTTCCTGAACCAGGGGATGGCGGAAATCAAGCTGGTAACGCTGATGGTCAATAACTCGTTTACCATGGCGCTGGAAAAAGCATTCATCAGGAAGTTTCTGTGCCAGAGGGCAGGTAATACCTATGACCTCAAGCTCCAGCCACAGGCCTGGTTTCATGCCTTTCGCAGCAATATAATCGATGGGCTCTCTTATCCCGCGTGGAAAGCGCGTAGCTGAAGGTTGCCATTCTCCGACACCATCCCACCATTCACCGTCTGAATACCAGCCGCAGTCGATACAGAAGTATTCGCAACCTGCAACTGCTGCAATATCGATGAGCGGCAACAGTTTTTCTGTCGTAGGATCACCAAAGAGACAGTTCATATAATCATTAAAAATGACCGGTAAAACAATATTATCCTGAGAAGGCCGAAGGATCCGGCGGCGGTAACGGGTGATTTCCTGTAGCGCCTCTTGCAGTCCACCCTGAACCAGCGATACTGCTACCGGGACAGAGGTGAACGTTTCACCAGGCATGAGCTGTTTCCACCAGTGATTTTCGTTTTCAGTAGGACCGCTGATTTGTAAGTAAAGATGCTCACGAAAGTCGCCAATCTCCCACTGCCATGAGCCATTATGCTCAATCTGCCATAACAAAGTGGTACCTGTGGCTAAATCTTCAAAAGCAGCGCAAGGCAGGTAGCCGATGCTTGACCAGGTCCCGGTATTTTCTATGGAAAATCTATCCAAAGAGAAGCGGTTTACCTTATCAAGCCCAAGCTCAGGAAGTGTCGCCCTCTTCCATTGCGCTTCGCCATACCAGTTATTATGTGGAAGATGAAGAACGCTGTTCTTTTCCCACGGAAGGCTATCAATGGCAAACAGTGTCAGGGAGCTGACATATTCAAGCCCAATAGATTCCTGGCTGTGATTATGAATTTCACACCATATTCTGGCTGTTTTCAGGTGTTGAAAATGCTGGAGATGCCAATATGCAGATATGACGTCCCCGGTTAGCGCGACTTCAAGTTTCTTTCCATGGTCATTATCGTAACACAGGTGCGTCTTATAGCGTAAAGATGACCCTGGTTCGCAGCCAGTATGTTTACGTGCATGATGATCATTTTGATTATATCCGCTGGCATGAACCTGAATCAATGGAAACTCACCGTGTGACTCACCATGATCCGTAGTGGAAAATTGGTCAATATAGATAATTCCTTCTTCATTCAGCGAAAAGGAAATATAAAAGCCTTCTTCTTTAAACTCTAAAAAACTCATGTGCGATACCTCTGTCTATCATCGTCCAATATTGCGTAATTTATTACCAGCCATCAGATTCTGTTCAATCTGTTCCAGAGATATATTTTTCGTTTCAGGAACGAAGCGATTAATAATAACAATGGCTACGACGTTCAGTAACGCATATAAATAAAATGTGTGAGCGCTTCCTAATGAATTCAGAAGTGACAGGAACGTCGCACTGACAATCATTCCGGCTATATGGCATGTAAAAGTCGAGCAAGTGATACCAAACTCACGCCCTTTGAGTGGTTGAATTTCTGAACACAACAGCCAAATGAGCGGGCCAGCGGACATTGAAAAACCAACGATAAATATCAGCAGCATGGCAACAGTGACAATTTTTCCTGGCACGGATAATACTTCACCACCGAGTAGTGCCCCGACCACCCCCATTGCGAGACTCATGGTCAGAAAACCTATATACAACATGGGCTTGCGACCCCATCTATCCACGAAGCCAACGGCAATAAATGTCGCAATGGTCATAACAACACCTACGATGACAGTGCCCCACATTTGGTCTGATGTGGAAGTAAAACCTATTTCATGGAAAATACGTGGGGCGTAATACATCATAACGTTGACGCCAGAGAATTGTTGCATGATTTGCAAAACAATGCCTAAACCAACAGTGCGGCGAAAATTTTTGTTTTCCAGGAATAAATGCCATCCCTGTTGCTTTATCCTGAGTTGCTCTTTTATTTCCCGTAATTCACTTTCTACCTCTGCATGACTACTGCGTAATCGCATGAGCACTTCATAAGCTGCTTCTTCCCTACCATGCATCATGAGCCAGCGTGGGCTGCGGGGTAAAAACAATGCGCCAAACAGAAAAATCAGGGAAGGTATTGCCACGACGAGCAGCATTCCTCGCCAGTTGCCGCTATAGCTGAAAGCAGTATTGGTGAGGAATACGATTAAAATTCCCAGGGCAATCATCAACTGATAGGCAGAAATCATTGCTCCCCGAATATTCTTGGGCGTAATTTCAGAGAGATAAAGTGGTGTGGCGTAGGAAGCGACGCCGAGTCCGACACCGAGAATAAGCCGACCAATAATCAACATCTCGACGTTAGTAGCAAACGTGCAAAATATTGCTCCCAAGCTAAAGGAGGCTGCGGCAATCAGTAACGCATATTTGCGGCCCAGTCGATATGCCAGAACGCCGCTGCATAATGTGGCTGCAGCAGCACCTACCATCATTGAACTGACAATCCATTCCTGCTGACTATCGATAAGATTGTATTCTTTGGCGATGAGGGGTAATGCGCCTGAGATGACACCGATATCTAACCCAAATAGTAAACCAGCAAGTGCTGCCAGAAGACATATCCAGATTATTTGTGGCTTTTTTTTACCTCTTGATACCGAGGCAGGCATGACTCTATCTAATTGCATGAGAAAGTACCCTTATCCATATTGTTATGTGGAATATTTTTTAAAAAAATACTTAATCGATTTCGTATTTTTTCATTCTTGATCTTTAAAATAAGTAACGCAATAGGCTTTTTATTCTGTATGTGATCGATGTCGCACAATGAAATGATGGGCTAAGGGTTTTTATATTGTCACAAGAAAAATAAAGGTTTAAAGTAGCAATAATATCCTTACAGGAAGCCATTTAATCCATAACAAAAAATGAATATTAAAGAATTGGCGGAGTACCTAAACCTATCAACAGCCACGGTCTCGAAGGCGTTAAACAATAAAAGCGATATAAGTAGTCATACTCGTGAGAAGGTGCTTAAGGCAGCAGAAACGCTAGGTTACAAGCCCAATGCTTCTGCCCGGCATTTAAGGAGTGGTAAAGTGGGCGTTGTCGCCTTGCTTCTACCTGTAGCGAAGGACGGTAACGTGCATACTGCTTCGTTCTTTATGCGTATTGCCAGAGGTCTTCAGGCCAGCCTAAAAGACAGTGGTATTGATCCTGTTATTCATGTCACTACCGATCGGCAAGGTGAACATCAGTTGTTACGTAAGATTGTTGAACAAAACCGCGCAGATGCCGTCATTCTCACTGATACGCGAATCTTCGATGAACGTATTCTGCTACTAAATGACCTCCAGTTCCCGTTTGTTACAATGGGGCAGAGTCGAGCAATGAACGGGCTGTTCAACTGGGTCGATTTTTATCATGAAGATATGGGACGTCAGTGCGTTCGTTTTGCTCTACGTCAGGGCGCAAAGCGTATCGCTATTGCTACGCTGGGTCCTGATAGTATGCACGGCCAACAGTTTCTGGATGGCTGTTTACATGAAATGCGCGAATGTGGACTAACACCGGGTAAAGGATTAATTTTCTTTGGAACAGTCGATGAATTGTCTGGGGAGAAAGCTGCGCGGCAATTCATGCAGCAAGAAATAAAGCCGGACTTTATCATTTTCATCAATGACTTTTTATTGATGGGGGCTAGCCATTATCTGCGATCGCTTGATGTGGGTAGCCTTGATGACCAGTCCATGATGTGTGCCACTGCGAGCAGTGATTTTTCTTCGCGGATAATGTCTTCAACCTGTCTTTTTACTGTGGATCATGAAGAGGTTGGAAGATGCCTTGGAGAAGCCGTGCTTAGGGTAGTAGCTGGCGACAGGGAGCACCGTTCGGTCCTCATAAATCTCCCTGCTAATTTGGTGAATTAATTTACTCTATCCAAAGATGGCGTGCCAGTTCGGTGATTAAAATGCATATGGCGGTTAAAACATTTCTGCTGTAATGCGTATGCATACTGATGATAACTGTTGTGACAGTTGTACAGTTTATGTGCTTGATAATGGTCGTGATCATTTCGCCGTTTCCCTTGAAACGCTACTCTCATGTTTGAAGGTGGCTGAGGAACACGGCCATCAACCTGAAATCGGCGCGGACCGGTGGTGTCTTATCGCTAATCATACTGCGTTGGGATACTCGACATGAGGCATAACAATGGATGTATTCAAAATTTCTGTTGATACACAGCAGGTTCACAAGATTACCCAAGAGAACTTTGATCAGGTTACGAAAAAACAGGCCCCCTGGTATCAGCCAATTAATGGTCACCAGGGATGGTTTGCGGTTTGTCCGGCCTGTGACAACCCGATCCAGATTATTGGAATGCTTGAGCGCGATGCGCCGTATGGGAAACACTTCTTCCCGACTGCCGGTGCCGTGGCTGTACCGTTGAAAGGTCGTGTTGATAAGGAAGAATATGAGTGGTGCCCATATGCCAGCAAGAATAAGCATCTGACGAAAGATGATCGGCGAGCGGCGGGTAGTGAACTTGCTGTAATGATAAAACAAACCTTAATTGAGCAATTTGACCGGGTTATTTACCTGTTAGAAAAGGGAACTGGAATGAGGATTTCATTTGCCCTGGCGAAACAGATGCTTGAAGAATACCGCGCGGCTGAAGGCTGGCGCTACAGGGGAGCAACACGGCAGAATATACCTTGGGTATTTGCATACATGATGCAGGCTAAGCGGTTGAGAGGACGGATATTTTTCGCTGCAAAATTTACCGAAGAACTCTTAACCAGACGACCAGATTTAACCTGGAATGCCAATGGGCAAATTGATATTAAGGACGATAAAAAATTCTGCGATTTGAGTTTTAGTTTCATCAGGCATCGTCGCCATGTTGCTCAACATACGTTGTCTGAAAGTATTGAGTTCAATATTGCGAACTCAAAACAGGAAACGGTATGCAAAAAGGAAATTATTTTTGAACACGACTATTTCCTGAAACTGATAAACAGTAAAAATGAAGCTAACAGGAAAATGAACCTTGTTGATCTTGCCAGAAGCGTGCTGGCCTGACAGGTTAAAAGTTCGAAATCGAATTGTGAGTTGTTGATTGCCCTATGAGAACCAGTGTTTAACGTAGTGGAATTGCCACTTAACAGGCTTCCTCCATGTTGAATCTGAAATCTTTTCTCCGTCAGGGGCGTGCACGCCCGGATGTTCTGCCAACCGTTAAGGCGATAAAACCCTCTTTGCTTCCAGGCTACTTTTTGCCCATGACCGCCAGTGTACTGCTGGCACACCAGAAGGCGCGCCACCGGCTGTTCCGGCGGTCATCATTTCAGCTCAAGATGGATTATTGCAGGGTGACACATTGCTGTCCGGATTAGTTGATGATCTGCCTGGGCTGGTTGCGTCGTATTCCGAAGAGGAAATTCTTCTGGCAGCGGAACATGCGCCTGTGTCGGATGCAGACCTGATATTCCTGGATGCTACTGATGCATGGCTGGCAATGGCTGGCAATGGCTGGTCACGGGATGTCGTTCTGGCAGTCAGGTCCAGAACAAACCTGACGGGCGGATTCAACTGATTGCCGGTTACGTGTTTCTACGTGCGCCGGGGATATTTTCACCAGTATCTGACAGAAGCGAAAGTGTTGGGAGAGGATAAGGTCCGGCTACAGAAAAGCAAAAACCCGCCTTGTGGGCGGGTTCTTTAAATAGTGGTGCCCGGACTCGGAATCGAACCAAGGATTCATTGCCACGACAATGAAATCACCGAATAACAGTAAGTTACCTTTACGCTTCGATTCCGAATGTACCACTGTTTTGTACCAGCAATCAAGGTTGCGTTAGACACAATTACTGATAACGTGGTCTGCTAACTTGTCATGTTCAGCAATCATTTTATCCATCAAGTCTCGTTGGTTTTTGGCCCATCTTCCTGCCGTGAGAACTAAGTTTGTTGGACGTACAGTCTGAAGATACTTCAGAGGAACACTTTGTATGATGCTGTCAGGTGCCATGACGTTCATATCTTCAACCTTTGCAACAGGTTCTTTAGTAACGAAGTCAGGTACAGCATTATAAGAACCAATAGTACGTAAGCTTGGGATCAAGTTGTTTTCAACAGCATCACTAATTACATTTCTGTGGGCTAAATCCGCTCCAACTTCAGCCGAGACACTAGATCCCTGAGGTTTTCTCATGTCGAAACCATTGAAAACCCATCCGGCAAACTTTGGTTTACCTTTTGTTGGTAAAAGACTGTCCGCCGCGTTTCCACTAAGATAGCGTGAAGTACCTTGATCCCAGTCGGTTGCAAACTTAGGTAACATTTCACCAATCAAGCCAATGCAATACGCTGAGAACATATCTGCAGTACAAGGAACAATAAAGTAATCGGAACAGTAGAGGGCTGAACGAACCAATGTATTGAAAGATGGCGGTAAATCAATCAGTACATAATCATAATTGATGTCGGTTGCTTGCTCTGCTGCCTGTGAAATCAGATGAGGCATCAAGAAACGATAGATGCTTGTACCTGCAATCAGATCGGTACCAACATTGAGTGTGTCTGAAAGGTTGTTAAGCCAAAAATCCCCTGCAACGATATCAAATTGTCCTGAGCCTTGCGGCATGGGGTATTTGGGATGGCTGATAATAACTTCTGGTTTTCTATTTTGCTGAATGTAAGGCTGCCCGAATGCTCGTATGGTCTGTCCAAAAGGTACTTGGGCATTTTTTTCTAAAAGCCGAGCAAAGTTCTCATCACCCAAAGTGGCTATTGAAAGGTTGCACTGCGGATCAAAGTCAATCAGTAGAACGGATTTGCCTTTGGCTGCCAAGGCAACGCTAAGGTTCCACGTAAGTGTAGTTTTACCCACGCCGCCTTTGTTATTAAAAAGAGATAAAGTAACCATAACGTACTGTTGCCCCTAATTTTATCGTTTAGGGAATCACTTTAGCATAAGCTCTTACCCGTGGAAGGGCATATCAACCGAATTCCTCTTTGAAATACGACCGTAATCAAAGAGGAGTCAGATTCATGCTGTGGTCAGATGATCACATCACGCTGCAGGAATACTCGCCACTTCCCCCACTGATCATTTTGAGTGTGAATTTTTTATCCGCTGTATAGTCGATGTTGAACGCAATGCCCAGACTGGAAAATGTCAGACTATTAACCCCCTTATCATCCTCTGCTCCCATGAAGAACTTAGCCCGCCGCGTTCCGTTTGGGGTAGACAAGTCAGCCCAACCAACTTGTTCCTGTTGCTTGAGCGTTATGTCCACAGTGGTGTTGTTTTCGCATGAGAGCTTTACATATACGTTGTTGCCGGCTGTTGCGGTGGTGGAGCTGCTTACGAGCAGTATGGCGATTAAGCCGATTGTTTTTCTCATTGAATAATTCCTTTTGATTGCTGTTTAGTTGTCAGATTGATTACGCACAATCCTGTAAATGCTGGTGATGCCGATCCCTAACTGGCGGGATATTTCGGGTTTGCTCAATCCTTGGCCTAGCATCTCGATAACTTCCTGCGATTTGCTGCGAGCGGTAGCCTTCCTGCCTTTGTACTTACCTTTAAGTTTCGCCAGTGCGATGCCCTCAGCCTGACGCTCAAGCATCATTTCACGTTCAAATGTGGCGATAGCTCCAATCATGGTTAGCATTAGCTTTCCGGTCGGAGTTGCCGTATTGATACCGATATTGAGGATATTTAATGCTACGCCTTTGCTTTGAAGATATTCAGATACCTCTAACAGATGGCGGGTGTTACGGGCCAGTCTGTCCAGTTTCGTGACCTGGACGGTGTCACCTTCCCGGACAAACTCCAGCATCGCCTGTAGCTCTGGACGGTCATCCTTCGCTCCGCTGATTTTTTCCCTGAAAATCTTCTCGCAGCCGGACAGGGCTTCGAGCTGTGTATCCAGACTTTGCCCTGTGGTGGACACGCGGGCGTAGCCGACTGTAGCCATGTGGACTCCTTACCCTGCCAATAGACCATGCTAGGATGCAAAGACCTGCCAAAATGCCAAACCAACCTTGTGACAGGGGCGAGAGTGGCATTTCACCGTTGTAGCGATGGCAGATCTTTAGGGCATGGGCTATTGGTATGGGTCTAGCGGTAGTAGGGGATTAGAGGAAATCTTCTTCTGAGGCGTAGCGTGCTGTCATTCCCCGGAAGAAGACGGTTGCAAAGGTCGTCAGAGCCATTATCAGGGCTTCAACAAGTAAGGATTTCCAGTTCATAGCCAGCCCCTTTCGCCAAGCTGTAAAGCCAGATAGCTCGCGGTGTCCTGCGGTGATGCCAGTGTGTCGGTACGGTAGAGCCGTTGAGTGAGGATTTCGCGGGCCTGATTAATGATTTCATCATGCATGATTCAGCCTCCTGTGGTGATCTGCATATTTCTTGTACCTGCGGAGCGAAGAATCTTGGAAAGGCGGCTTGGACGAGCGGCTTTGGATGCCTGCCAGACGATCTGTACGGGCCTGTGAGCTGCGTTCAGGAGTGATTCATGCCCTTGAGTGCATAAAGGTCGGGAGAGGCCTACAGGGCGTCTGGTAACTTCTGACGTGAAAAGAACTTTTGGGTGAGTGGAGGGGGCAAAATCATTAAGCTGTCGCTCAGTTCGATGTATGGATATGACGGAAACTTTGCACTTTTGGGAAATGCGAGTTTGTATTGATAGCTTAAGGATAATTATCTGTAGGATACTATGAGTAAGATGAATTTGAGTAATAAAAATGATAAAACCATATAAAACTATATAAGTGTCTTGGGGTTCGGTTACAAAGGTTACAACGTTTCGACGGGTAGAAAAGCCTAATCCCTTAGGCTTTTGATGTAACTTTTGATGTAATTTTTCTGTTTATATGCCGTATGACCTCAATTTTGCACGCTGGAAGTATATGTCCCTGCGTTTATCAAAGGGGATTGTCAGCCTGTCCAGCAGTTTACCCATCTCACTTAGAGGCTGCCGTGGGCTTTTTAGCAGGAAACTGCATTCGTTATGGGCTGCATCATAGGCTTTTCGGGCTGACTCGCTGCCTATCTTTAGCGTGGAGTCTGAAAGGCTGATACAGGCCATTCGCAGGCAGTGGGCATAGCAATCCTCCAGACTGACGAACCGCTTTAGCTGGCGGACCGCTTCCAGCCAGGTTTCCTGCTCTTCATGTCGGACCCTGATTAGCTTTATATCGGGCCGATTTTTCCGTAACCACCGATCCCGTCGCTTATCATTGAGCTGATAACGTGTCGTTCTGTGAGCCTTCTCGTCAAATTCAATGGTGAACTGGCGTTTAGCAGTTTCCCCTTTTGCCATATCGGTGTACCACTGCTCTGTGAGGAGGAAATCCACTCTGTAGGGGCCGACCTGCTTTTGCCGTTCAAGCTCATAGCTTATGAATCGTGGTTGTTGCCTTAGTTCGACGATCAAATGGTGTAATCTGACGGCAAATTGCCCCTCAAGACGGCTTTCACCGGGCCTCACCGGGAGTATCAGACCAGAATTTTGTTCAATGGCATCAATGAGAAGCCCATTCTGGCTGGAGTGGACGCTGTAAGTCAGCAGGGCAAGGGCGTCACCAGCAGAAAGCCAGCCGTTTTTGTCGGGAATGTCACCATCAATCAGGCCCGATGTGCAGCACGACAGGACGTTGTCGGGGGCCCTGAGCAATCTGGTATGTGTCCGCTGTATCCACTGCGTAAATCTGGCTGCCTGAGGCGTCACTTTCCGCAAGAAAGCAATAGAAATCTGGGGGACCCCGTCTACGGTCCGCCAGTCTGAGTCAGGAATTCTTAACATATTGATAATCTCCAGTTAGTTACTGTGCCTTATACCGCTGAAAGTCAGTTTTCCAGCCGCTTTAGCTCCAGTCTGGGGATCCTCTCAATGAGTACCCGGCTTGTTTCAATCAGATAGCTGCCATAACGCCGTGGAACGGAGCCGGGGACATGTCCGAGAATGTTGTTCTGCGTGTCTTCGCGGACGTCCAGAGCACGGCATTGCGTAATGAAATAGTGACGGAAGCTGTGTGAGGGCTTAACTTCCTTACGGATGCCGTGCTTACGGATCAACCGCCCCCACCAGCGGCCATAGTTGTAGGCGTATTTATCGTTAACGACAGATTTCTCAGCAAAGAGCTGGACTTCTCTGGTATTGACGAAATCCATAAAACCCAGCTCCAGTATATGGCTGTGTATCGGGACGTAACGCACGGAGCCAGCCGTTTTGACTGATTGCTCTTTCCCCATCTGGATTTTGAAGCAGGGAACACCGAAAGCATCCACGATATCGGCCCTGCGTAGCTGTCCGATTTCCTCAACGCGAGCACCGGTATAGTAAAGGATTATCGGCATCCAGTAGGCCATTTCGCCATAGAGAGATTGCTCCCCGTGGAACAGTGGTAGCCGGAACATCACCCTGATTTCGTCGTCGGTGAACGGGATATCCTCATTGATCGTCTGCACTTTTTTACGCATTTTGAAACTATCGAAGGGATGTTCATCCACGAGATCGTCTTGGAGTGCAACAGTGAACATGGCCGAGAGGTGCATGAAGTTGTTTCGCACGGTGTTGGCGCTGAGTTTCTTGCCCTGAGCTTTGGCCTGATTCTCCAGCGACAGCAAGTTGACGGCCTTACTGCGGTTAGCCGGGGTCAGCTCCAGGAGCGTACGGAACGCCGCGAGGTCACTCTTCGAGATGTCCCGGATGGGTTTATCACCGATGAATTTGATGAATCGGTTAGCCGATGGTGTGTAATCCCGTATACGTGACTCAGCTCTGTCCTTGTCGGTTAGCCGGATATGTGCTTTGTAATGCTCGAAAAGACTGGCGAAAGTCATGCTTTTCTTTTGTTGCGTGGCGTTGATGGCGGTGTAGACAGGTAGTTCATCAATAATATACATTTCTGCCGTACTGAGCCTGTACTCCGCCAGACGCCATGCGAGCTTTTGTCTCCATGCGGGCGTCAGTACTGCTGGCGTCCACCGAAGAGCCTCTTCGAGTTCAGACTGCATAAGTTGGGTGACAAGCTGGAAATCTGCCTCGTCTGCCTGCTCTCCCTTACGCAGACATTTGCTTAATTGCACGTTATCTGCGGTCAGGCCATAACCATAATCGTATTGCCGTACATAACGTGCTTTGATGGTTTCTGGCTGCTGGAGGATTCTGGTCATCCATACCGAAGCGATCACCTCTGTATCGTCCTGCGTTACGGAGCGCTCTGCTTTGGCGTTCTGGATGATAGAGTTGATTTCTGCCAGAGCGGCAGGGGCTTTGAGCTTGGCTTGTCCGAGGTCTTTCGTCTTAAGGGAAAGCTTTAGTTCACCTTTGCCAATAGTTGGACGTAGCTCCTGTGGAACCGCTTTACGGATGTAATAGGTGCCATTTCGGTCTTTGGTAGGCTTTATCATAATGCCCATTTTGTACCACCTTTCTGTACCACCGGGAAGCGGGGCCGGAGGAAATTAAAAAGAGGTAACTACCGATAAACCAACAACTTGTTGACTCAGAAAGCAAAAACCCCCGCCGAAGCGAGGGTTATAAATGAGTGGTGCCCGGACTCGGAATCGAACCAAGGACACGGGGATTTTCAATCCCCTGCTCTACCGACTGAGCTATCCGGGCAACGGGGCGCATTAAACCGTAATCGCCGCGCCTCGTCAACGAAATTTATCTGTTTTGCAGCAGACTGAACAATCTATCACCACATTGCGCTAAAAGCACGCGTCTTCAGGCAAAAAACAGCGTCCAGGCCGCGGAGATCGGCATCGCCAGCACCAGCGCAGGCAGCATATTCACCACGGCAAACATTTTTATTCCGCAGATGCGCAGCCCGGTGGCCACCAGCAGCATACCGCCGACGGCGCTGAAATCCGCCAGCATCATCGGCGTGGTGAGCGGCATAATGATCGCCGCGCAGGCCGCGAGAGTCAGCTGGATAAGTAGCATAGGTACGCTGATGGCGGCGACGGCAATGCCCAGGGTACAAGCGAAAATGGTGGCGGTGAAAAAATCGAGAAACGCTTTGGCAATCAGAATGCTGGCGTCGCCGGTCATCCCTTCGCGCATGGCGCCGAAGACGCCGGTGCCGCTGGCGCAGAACAGGACGATAATCGCCACATAGCTCTGAATATAGGAGTCATGAGCCGAGGCTTTTTTCTTACCCTTCGGCGTCAGCAACTGCTGGAGCTGACTGACCAGCGTATTAATCCCTTTTTCCATATTACAAATTTCGCCGAGCAGCGTTCCCACCAGGGTCGACAGCACCATCACCGGCAGATTGGCGCATTTGATCACCAGTAAAATGCCGATGCCTAATGACGCCAGACCAAAAATTGAGGTCATGGATGTGCGGATCCGTTCCGGCAACCGCTGGCTGAGTAAGGCGCCTAACACGCCGCCGACCAGCACCGCGCTGGCATTAATAAAAGGTCCTGTAACCACGCTGACTCCTGTTAAATATCCCTGATAACCGAATGATTATGACGTTAACCCGCCGTGAAAGCTTGTGTATCCGTGATATAAGTGCATACGGTTTTCATCTTGCGCCTGTCGGGGAAAGGTGCCATGATTGCGCGAATTTTCTCCTCCCTGATATGAGGCCGCCGATGACGACACTGCCATTACCTCGCCAGCGACGCCGCGCACAGATGCGTGGGCTGCCTCATCTTGCTACGCTTACCCCTCTGTTCACCATGCGGTGAAGGACACGTATGCTCACTGTAGGGCAACAGTAAGATCGGACGCGTCTGCTTTTACTGATGTCCGGCGGTCGGAGCTGAATCCGTCAGACCCGGACACATCGTTGGGCAAGGTTTCCCTTGCCTGAGATTTTTACACTCCCGATACGGGCATTTGCGCTTATGAAATCCATGCACATTGCCGCCAGCTGCGAGCTGGTCACCCGCTTGTCCACCCACCGTCGCGTTGTGGCGCTGGACAGTACCGATTTTACCGATGTGGCGGCAGTCGTCATCACCGCGGCGGACAGTCGCAGCGGCATCCTCGCCCTCCTCAGGCGTAGCGGATTTAACCTGCCGGTCTACCTGCTGAGCGAGACGGCGGTCGATAAGCCGGAGGGGGTACAGGCGGTGATCGCCGGTAAAGATCAGGAGTGGCTGGAGCTGGAAGCGGCGGCCTGCGATTATGAAGCGCGTCTGCTGCCGCCGTTTTTCAATACGCTGACCCAGTACGTCGAAATGGATAACAGCACCTTTGCCTGTCCGGGACACCAGCACGGGGCCTTTTTCAAAAAGCATCCCGCAGGCCGCCAGTTCTATGACTTTTTTGGCGAAAACGTCTTTCGCGCCGATATGTGTAACGCCGACGTAAAATTAGGCGATCTGCTGATCCACGAAGGGTCGGCCAAGCACGCGCAGAAGTTCGCCGCGAAGGTCTTTAATGCGGATAAAACCTACTTCGTCCTTAACGGCACCTCGGCGGCCAACAAAGTCGTGACCAACGCGCTGTTGACCCGCGGCGATCTGGTGCTGTTCGATCGCAACAACCACAAGTCAAACCATCACGGGGCGCTGATTCAGGCTGGAGCGACGCCTGTCTATCTTGAAGCCGCGCGCAATCCGTTCGGCTTTATCGGCGGTATTGACGAGCGCTGCTTTGATGAGCGCTACCTGCGGGATCTCATCCGTGAAGCGGCGCCAGAGAAAGCCACGGCCTCTCGCCCGTTTCGTCTGGCGGTGATCCAGCTCGGAACCTATGACGGCACGGTCTATAACGCCCGCCAGGTGGTCGATAAAATCGGCCACCTCTGCGATTACATCCTGTTCGACTCGGCGTGGGTGGGCTATGAGCAGTTTATCCCGATGATGGCCGACTGTTCGCCGCTGCTGCTGGAGCTGACCCCGGACGATCCGGGCATTTTTGTCACCCAGTCCGTTCACAAGCAGCAGGCCGGTTTCTCGCAGACGTCGCAGATCCATAAAAAGGATAACCATCTGCGCGGCCAGGCGCGCTTCTGTCCGCACAAGCGGCTGAATAACGCCTTTATGCTGCATGCCTCTACCAGCCCGTTTTATCCGCTGTTCGCCGCACTGGACGTCAACGCCAAAATCCACGAAGGCGAGAGCGGCCGCCGCCTGTGGGCCGAATGCGTGGCGCTAGGCATCGAGGCGCGCAAAGCGATCATCGCCAATTGCAAGATGATCCAGCCTTTTATTCCGCCGATAGTGGCGGGGCGCCCGTGGCAGGATCACCCGACTGAGGCGATCGCCCGGGAGCGCCGTTTCTTCAGCTTCGAACCGGGCGCGCGCTGGCATGGCTTCGAGGGCTATGCCGACGACCAGTATTTTGTCGACCCGTGCAAGCTGTTGTTGACCACCCCGGGCATCGACGCGGAGAGTGGGGAGTACAGTGAGTTCGGCATCCCGGCGACCATTCTGGCGCATTACCTGCGGGAAAACGGCATCGTGCCGGAGAAGTGCGATCTCAACTCGATTCTGTTCCTGCTGACGCCGGCGGAAAGCGCCGAAAAAATGGCGCAGCTGGTGGCGATGCTGGGGCAGTTTGAACAGCATATTGAAGCGGATACGCCGCTGGCCGATGTGTTGCCGACCATCTATAACAAATATCCGGTGCGTTATCGCGACTATACCCTGCGCGAACTGTGCCAGGAGATGCACGATCTGTACGTCAGCTTTGACGTGAAGAGCCTGCAAAAAGAGATGTTCCGTAAACGGAGCTTCCCGCGGGTGGTGATGAATCCCCAGGATGCCAACCGCGAATTTATCCGCGGCGACGTGGAGCTGGTGCGTCTGAGCGAGGCGGAGGGCCGCGTCGCGGCGGAAGGGGCGCTGCCGTATCCGCCGGGGGTATTATGCGTGGTGCCCGGTGAGGTCTGGGGTGGCGCTGTACTGCGCTATTTCCTCGCGCTGGAGGAGGGGGTTAATATGCTGCCGGGCTTCTCGCCGGAGCTGCAGGGGGTATATAGCGAGACGGATCCGGACGGTATTAAGCGGCTGTATGGCTACGTGCTGAAGGGATAAAAAACGCCCCGCTGAACCGGCGGGGCGTTTTGCTTTTGACGATCACGCGCTCTGCTGCGCGGCGGTCGGTTGTCTGACGTGTTTGTATTTGAACAGCGCCACGAAGGCAAAAGCCAGCACCAGCGAATAGCCGGCGAAAATCAGCCACACGCTCTGCCAGTTAGTGATCCCTTCGACGGTAAAGTGCTCCACCACTTTGCCGCTCACCATGCCACCGAGAATACAGCCGAAGCCGTTGGTCATCATCAGGAACATGCCCTGGGCGCTGGCGCGGATTTCCGGACGCACCTCTTTCTCCACGAACACTGAACCAGAGATGTTGAAGAAGTCGAAAGCGCAGCCGTAGACGATCATCGATAGCACCAGCAGCACGGTGCCGAACGGTGTCGGATCGCCGAAGGCGAACAGGCCGAAGCGCAGCATCCACGCCACGATACTGATAAGCATCACGTTCTTAATGCCGTAGCGGCTGAGGAAGAACGGAATGGTCAGGATAAACAGCGTCTCGGAGATCTGCGAGATCGACATCAGCACCGAGGCGTGTTCGACGATAAAGCTGCCGGCAAACAGCGGATCTTTATCGAAGCTGTGCAGGAAGGTATTACCGAACATGTTGGTGATTTGCAGCTCGGCGCCTAGCATCATCGAGAAGATAAAGAAGATTGCCATGCGCTTGTTTTTAAACAGCGCAAAAGCGTTAAGCCCCAGCATCTCCGTCCAGCTTTGATTACGCTGGGCGTTAGCCACCGGGATCGTCGGCAGCGTCAGGGTGAACAGCGTCAGCAGGACCGACAGCGTCGCGCCAATGTACAGCTGCATATGGCTCAGTTCAAAGCCGGAGAAGCTGACGCCCCACATGGCGAAGATAAAGCCGATGGTGCCCCAGATCCGGATCGGCGGGAAATCGGTGACGATATCCAGCCCCGCCGACTGCAGGCGGTAGTAAGAGATGGTGTTAATCAGCCCCAGCGTCGGCATATAGGCCAGCGAGTTGAGGAGGATCACAAGGAACATCTCGCCCGGCGTGGTGACCTGCGCCGCCAGATACAGCGTCAGCGCGCCCACCAGGTGGCAAGCGGCATACACCCATTTGGCGCTGATCCACTTATCGGCGACGATGCCGAGCAGCGTCGGCATCAACACCGCGGCGATACCGAGCGAGCTATATACTGCGCCGATAGCCGCGCCATCAAACTTCAGCGTGACAAACATGTATGAGCCAAGCGTGGTGAGCCAGCTCCCCCAAAGGCAGAACTGCAGGAACGACAGTATTTTGAGCTGCAGCTTAAGATTCATGTAGTTATCCTCACGAATGTGGGCTTGTTATGTTTTTAAAATAACATTAATCCCGTTATTTTGATGTGATTCTATCATTCACCAGCTGAAGGCTTCTGTTAACTGCCGCAGAAAACCGAAAGATATTCCACAGTATGGCGCAGAAAAAAAGCGGCCTCAGCGCGTGGCTGAGGCCGGTGTCAGGAGGGGGTTATTTACGGCGGTAGCTTTTCTGCGCCGTGTTAACTTTATACAGATAGCGGCGCGATTCCGCCGACGGATGACGGGTGGTCAGCGTCTGGTAGACGTCACCTGGCGCCATGCTGTTGATGATATTGGCCGCCTGGACTTTATCGCTGGAGAAGACCCGCAGCACGCTGCCGGCGCCGCCGTTATAGGCGGTGATCACCGCGTAGCGACGCGAGGTGGGGTTATCGATGCCAGCAAGGTAGACATTGTTCAGCATCGCCAGGTAGGCAGTACCGGTGTCAATGTTATTCGCCGGGTCGAACAGATAGCTGCGGCTTGGCAGGCCCGATTTACCCTGGGAACGGAAGACGTCTCTGCCGGCGCTGTGCTGGACTACCTGCATCAGCCCCATGGCGTCGGCATGGCTGACCGCATAAGGGTTAAAGGAGGATTCGGTCTGCATAATCGCGAGGATCAGCGACTCATCAACCCCATACTTACGCGAGGCCTGACGCACCAGGCCGAGGTATTTATGCGCACGTTTGTCGAGGTGGTTCGGCACCAGGTTGATGGTGATGCTGTAGACCACGCGCAGGCCGTTGTTGCGGCTCTTCAGGCGTGTTTGCAGCAAATAGTCGGCAAAGCGCGCGGCGCGCCACTCCCAACGAATCGATGCCCCGGTGTTATCCACCACCTGGCCATAGAGGAACGGCTCTTTGGAGATCTGAATGTCATCGACATCGGAATAGAGGTCGATGGAGTTGGGGTCATCGCCCATCAGCAGGGTTTTGACGATCGCCTGGCGCAGTCGTCCGCGCGGATCGGTGCCGGCGATGGTCTCGACGGTGATCGTCCCTTCATCGAAGTTGATGTGGCTGCGGGTTTGATACTGGTCGGTGTATTTGACGTAGTCCTTCGGCCCGGCGAGCAGGACTTCGTTGTACCCCCAAATGTTCTCGATGTTGTGGGCAAACTGGCCCATCAGGATATCAAAACCGTTGGTATCCTTGACCCAGGCCTCGTTGTATTCGGCGCCTTTTTTATTGGAGCTGGAACACGAAACGAGCAACGGCGCAATCAGCGCGAGCGCTAAGTATTTTTTCATCATTCCGGGCGTGCGTGTTGTGTTTGTTTTTAAAAGGCCGCAGGGCCCTTACTGTTTTTCCGGCGGCGTATAGCCTTCGATGTGCACATCTTTCCCTTCAAACAGGAACTGCACCATTTCCTGCTCCAGCAGCTTGCGGTGCTCCGGGTTCATCATGCTGAGCTTTTTCTCGTTGATCAGCATGGTCTGCTTGTGCTGCCACTGCGCCCAGGCTTCTTTGGAGATTTCGTTGTAAATGCGCTTCCCGAGTTCGCCCGGATACAGCTGAAAATCCTGGCCGTCCGCTTCACGCTGCAGGAAGGTACAAAAAATGGTTCTGCTCATAATCAATCCTCTTTGATAGCCGAAAATTTATACCGGCGTTCCGGCTTTTAACTGTTGCAACAAGCGCTCCACGGGAGCCGCCAGACCGACCGACGGCGGCTGCGCTAAGTTATACCAGAGTGCGTTGCCTTCATCCATGCATGCGCCAGATGAGTGCACTGTAAGCCACATCGGCACAATATCCAGGTGGAAATGGCTGAAAGTGTGGCGAAAAGCGGTGAGCTGCGTCAGATTATCGGCCTTAATCTGGCGCTGTGCCAGCCACTCGCGCAGGCCCGCTTCGTCGGCAAACTGCGGAAAACAGAACAATCCGCCCCACAGACCCACCGGCGGACGTTGGGCGAGAAACACCTCGTCACCGTGCTGCATCAGCAGAAAATAGCCGGTGCGTTCCGGAATGGTCTGCTTCGGTTTTTTGCCCGGATATTCTGCCCATGAATGATTGGCGTAGGCCACGCAGCCGTTGCTCAGCGGGCACAGTTCGCACTTCGGCTTCGAGCGGGTGCAAACCATCGCCCCGAGATCCATCATCGCCTGGTTAAAACGCTCCACGCCCTTCGCCGGCGTGACCGCTTCGCTGATCTCCCACAGCCGTTTTTCCACCTCTTTTTTCCCCGGCCAGCCGCTGACAGCATAGCAGCGGGCGAGCACGCGCTTCACGTTGCCGTCGAGAATCGGATAATGCTGACCGAGCGAAAGCGATAAAATGGCCCCCGCCGTTGAGCGCCCGACGCCGGGAAGCGCCGCCACTTCGTCAAAGGTCTGCGGGAATTCGCCGCCGTGCTGCGTCGCGACCTGCTGCGCCGCTTTGTGTAAGTTGCGCGCCCGCGCGTAATAACCCAGTCCGGTCCACAGATGCAGCACTTCATCCAGCGGCGCGTTGGCGAGATCGACCACCGTAGGGAAACGCGCCATAAAGCGTTCAAAATAGGGGATAACCGTGGTCACCTGGGTTTGTTGCAACATCACTTCGGAGAGCCATACTTTGTAGGGCGTCTTGGCGATTTGCCAGGGCAGGGTTTTACGCCCGTATTTGTCGTACCAGTCCAGGACCTGGGCTGAAAATTGCGTGGCGAGAAAAGTCAAAGCTACGGCTCCGGGATCGCGATTACAGGGGGGCAGATTGCAGCATAAGGGCGAGTGGCTGTAAACCCTTGCATCCGCCGGGTAACTTTGGATAATGCCCGTTTTCCGAACACATTCACAAGCAGACCAAACTTTTATGAAAAACGACGTCATTTCTCCGGAATTCGATGAAAACGGTCGCCCGCTGCGCCGTATTCGTAGCTTCGTCCGTCGCCAGGGCCGCCTGACGAAAGGGCAGCAGCATGCGCTGGATAACATTTGGCCGGTGATGGGCGTTGAATTCAACGATGCGCCGCTCGATTTCGCCGCCCTGTTTGGCCGCGAAGCGCCGGTCACCCTCGAAATTGGCTTCGGGATGGGCGCATCGCTGGTGGCGATGGCAAAAGCCAAACCGGAACAGAATTTCCTCGGCATCGAAGTGCACTCCCCGGGCGTCGGCGCCTGTCTGGCCTCGGCCGAAGAAGAAGGTGTGCAAAACCTGCGCGTGATGTGTCACGATGCGGTGGAAGTGCTGCACACTATGATTCCGGATAACTCGCTGAATATGGTGCAGCTGTTTTTCCCTGACCCGTGGCATAAAGCGCGCCATAATAAACGTCGTATCGTACAGCCGCCTTTCGCCGAGCTGGTGAAAAGTAAACTGAAGCTCGGCGGCGTCTTCCATATGGCGACCGACTGGGAAGCCTATGCCGTCCATATGCTGGAAGTGATGTCCTCGCTGGAAGGATATCGTAACCAGTCGGCAAGCAACGATTACGTACCGCGCCCGGAATCGCGCCCGGTAACCAAATTTGAACAGCGTGGCCATCGTCTCGGCCACGGCGTATGGGACTTAATGTTCGAGAGGGTGAAATAATGGCCAAGAATCGTAGCCGTCGTCTGCGTAAAAAAATGCATATCGACGAGTTTCAGGAGTTAGGCTTCTCCGTCGCCTGGCGTTTCCCGGAAGGGACCAGTGAAGAGCAGATCGACCAGACGGTCAACGATCTGATCGAAGAGGTGATTGAGCCGAACAAGCTGGCCTTTGACGGCAGCGGCTATCTCTCCTGGGAGGGGCTGATCTGCATGCAGGAGATCGGTAAATGCACCGAAGAGCATCAGGCCATCGTGCGCAAATGGCTGGAAGCGCGTAAGTTAGAGGATGTGCGCACCAGCGAACTTTTTGACGTCTGGTGGGACTAAGTTTGACAAGGGTCGGCAACTGCCGGCCCGTTTTGTCTTAAGGGAGTTTTATGATGCGTAAAACGCTGCTGGCGGTGGCGCTCTCCGTCACCGCTTTGTCTGCCCATGCGGACTACCAGTGTAGCGTCACGCCGCGTGACGATGTGATCCTCACCCCTCAGCAGGTACAGGTGAAAGGGGAAAACGGCAATCTGGTGATCAAACCGGACGGCAACCTGACCTTTAACGGCAAGGCTTATGCGCTCAGCGCCGCCCAGCGCGAACAGGCGCAGGATTACCAGGCCAGTCTGCGTAGCAGCCTGCCGTGGATTGACGAAGGCGCGCGTTCGCGAGTCGAAAAAGGCCGCAAGGCGCTGGATAAAATCATTACCGAACAGGTCGGCGCCAATAGCAGTATGCACGGTCGTCTGACCAAGCTGGACGCGCAGCTGAAAGAACAGATGAACCGCATCATTGAGCGCCGCAGCGATGGCCTGACCTTCCACTATAAAGCCATCGACCAGGTGCGCGCCGACGGCCAGCAGCTGGTAAATCAGGCGATGGGCGGCATTTTGCAGGACAGCATTAACGAGATGGGGGCGAAAGCGGTGCTCAAAGGCGGCGGCAACCCGCTGCAGGGCATTCTCGGTAGCCTCGGCGGTCTGCAAACCGCTATCCAGGATGAGTGGAAAAACCAGGAGGCCGATTTCCAGCAGTTTGGTAAAGACGTCTGCAGCCGGGTGGTCTCCCTTGAGGACAGCCGCAAAGCGCTGGTTGGCTCGTTAAAATAGCTTGATTTCGCTACCTGCGCCCGCAGGTAGCGACGACGCTCAGGCGATCACATCAGCCCTAGCAGCTGTGGAATAAACAGCGAGATCGGCGGGATATAAACAATCATCATCAGCGCGATCAGCAGGGCGGCGTAGAACGGCAGCAACGGTTTGATGAGCTGCTGAATTTTCACCCCTGAAATGGAGCAGCCGACAAACAGCGCGCTGCCAACCGGCGGGGTCAGCAGGCCGATGCACAGGTTAGCGACCATCATGATGCCGAAATGAACCGGGTTCATGCCCAAATCCTCAGCAATGGGCAGAAATATTGGCGTGAAAATCAGCACCGCTGGGGTCATATCCATAAAAATGCCGACGATTAGCAGCACAATGTTAATCAGCAGCAGGATCACCACCGGGTTTTCCGACACCCCCATTAGCGCATCGCTTATCATGTAGGGAATATCGGCATTGGTCATCGCCCACGACATGCCGACCGAAAAGCCAATCAGCAGCAGAACGATAGATGTCGTCACCACCGACTCCAGAATCAGCTGCGGCAGATCGCGCCATTTGACTTCACGATAGATCAGCACCGAGAGAATAAAGGTGTAGACCACGGCGATGGCGGACGCCTCAGTGGCGGTGAAAATACCGCCGAGGATCCCGCCCATCACAATAATGACCAGCAGCAGGCTGGGTAGGGCGTCGGAAAAAGCCTTTGCCGCCTGGGCACAGGTCGGCCGTTCGGAAACCGGATAGCCGCGGCGTTTAGCGATGCAGCCGCAGACCAGCATGATGGACAGACCCATCAGAATGCCCGGCAGATAACCGGCCATAAACAGCGAGGCGACCGAGACGCCGCCGGCTGTCAGGGAAAAGACGATCAGCACGTTTGACGGCGGAATAAGCAGACCCGTGATGCAGGATGAGACGTTTACCGCTGTGGAAAAGGTCGGATCGTAGCCTTTTTGCCTCTGAATGGGATTCAGCGTCCCGCCTACCGCCGCGGCGGCCGCGACGGCTGAACCGGAAATCGAGCCGAACATCATATTGGCCAGCACGTTAACGTGCCCTAGCGATCCGGGCACTCGCCCAACCATCACCTGCGCCAGATTGATTAAGCGTATTGCAATCCCGCCGCTGTTCATCAGGGTTCCGGCAAAGATAAAAAAGGGGATGGCCAGCAGCGCGAAGTTATCAAGCCCGTTCGCCAGGCGTTGAGACACGGTTATCACCGCGATATCCCAGGGAAACATCAGCAGCATCGAGCCAACGGTAGCGATACCGATGGCGAAGGAGATGGGAACGCCGATAAAAACCAGAATAAAGAAAACGCCAAATAGCGTCAGTGCAATAGCGCTATCCATGAGTTGCTCCTTCTTCTGCATGTTTCATGGCTTTCAGGCCGTTACTGATAAAACACAATGCGTAAAACATCATCATGATGCCGGTGAGGGGCAGGATCAGATACACGTAGCCCATGGGGATCTGCATCGCGGCTGAGACCTGGGCGGTCGACAGCGTTTTTGCAATCAGTTTTACGCCGCCGGTCACAATCACTGCGCCGGCAAACAGCAGGATCAGCAGGTTAATAATGACGCTGAACAGCGCCTGCCTGCGGGGAGAGAGCGTCATGGTGAGTAAATCAATCGCCAGGTGACGCTGGGCGCCGACGGTGTAGGCCGCGCCCAGTAGCCCGACCCAGATCATTAAGAAGCGCGCCAGCTCATCGGTCAGGGTGCTTGGCTGGTTAAGCACGTAGCGGCTGAATACCTGCCAGACGACGCAGACAACCAGCGCAATCATAACAGCGACAGAGAAGGCGGCGATGGTGCGGTCCACCGCCAGCTTGATGCGGTTAAGTATCATCGTTGATTTCCTGGTGAAGACGGGCCAGCGGCTGGCCCGTTAATGGTTATTCCGCGGCAGCTTCAAATTTGGCCAGCAGGGCGGCCTGAGCAGGATCTTTTTTAAAGTCATCGAATAGCGGCTGCACGGCGGCGCGGAACGGCGCTTTATCCACTTTGATAATTTCGCCCCCCATGGCTTTGGCCTGCGCGCGGGTATCGGCGTCGATTTTCCGCCACAGCTGTTGCTGAAAAACCTCTGACGCTTTCGCCGCTTTGATCAGGATTTGTTGCTGATCCGGCGTCAGCTTGTCCCAGGTTTTACTGGAGATAACGAGGAAATCAGGGATGGAGGCATGCTCATCTTCAGAGAATACTTTCGCGATTTCGATATGGCGCGTCTGCACCCAGGAGGGAACGTTATTCTCCGCGCCGTCCACCACCCCCTGCTGCATGGCGGTATAAACTTCACCAAAGGAGATGGGGGTTGGGGAACCGCCCATTAATTCGACCATTTTTAACGTTGTCGGACTGGCCTGAACGCGAATCTTCAGTCCTTTTAAATCTTCCGGCCTGGTGATGGGCTTTTTTGCATAAAAACTTCGCGTCCCGGCGACATAAGCGGAAAGGGCAAAAAATCCTTTCTCTTTCGTCGAGTTCATTATTTCTTTACCCACCTCGCCGAAGACCACGTTATTGAAGTGGTTCTGGTCGTTAAACAAGAATGGTAAATTATATATGGCGTAAATATTATCGAAAGATTCCAGATCGCTGGCGGAACCTTTGGTCATATCCAGCGCGCCATTTTGTAATAACTCCATGGTCTCGCGAGCGCTGCCCATCTGACTACTGGGGTAAATGCGAATCTTCATCTTACCGTCAGAAAGCTGGTTTACCTCTTTGGACATCTCCTCAAACGCCTGATGCACCACATGGCTGCGCTCAAGGTTATGCGCCAGTTTTAATGTTATTTTTTCAGCCGCGACGGCACCTGCAGAGAGTAGGGCCAGTAAAGCTATACCTACCAGAGAACGAGAAAAAGGATATTTTTTCATGAGTTGGCTCCATGCACTTGGGGTAATGGGTCAATATCTTAAGCATCATGCTTTATTTCTGTATGACATATTATCTTTGTTGTCGTACATCTTTAAGCTGCCTGACTCACACTTTCTGGCAATGAGGTAATGAAATAACCGATCTTATTGAAGGATTGATATTTGGTTTGTATTAATTAATGCAAATTAATTTGAGAGTGGAATATTTAATAACAATGGAACGGATGTAATGAGGTATATATGGCGGAGGAATCGAGTGATTCCCATTCCCGAAATATTGCTGCCGGGAATGGGATGAGGATATTTATTCGCTGAGGAATAGTTCGAGAAGAGAATTTAAAAACAGCTTTCCATGCTCGGTAATCTGCCAGTTCTGCGCGTCTTCCTGCAGATAGCCGTGGGCTATCGCCGCGTCCAGCTGCGGACGGATCGCCGCTTCATCAAGACCGGTATAACGGCGGAATTCCGCGCGCGGCGCGGCCTCCAGCAGGCGAAAACGGTTCATAAAGAACTCAAACGGTTTATCCGCCTCTTCCACATCATGCTGGCGTTCGAGGTAGCGGCCTTCCATATAGCCGCGCGGGTGGCGGGTTTTGGCGGTACGCAGGATGCGCCCGTCCGGGAAGGTTATCTTGCCGTGCGCGCCGCAGCCGATGCCGAGATAGTCGCCAAAGCGCCAGTAGTTGAGATTGTGCTGACACTGATAGCCCGCTTTGGCGTAAGCGGAAGTCTCGTACTGCTGGTAGCCGGCGGCGCTCAGCAGCTGATGTCCCTGCTCAAAAATATCCCATAGCGCGTCGTCATCCGGCAGCACCGGCGGCCGGGAACCGAACAAGGTGTTCGGCTCAATGGTCAGCTGGTACCACGAGAGATGCGGCGGGTTGAGAGCAATGGCCTGACGCAGATCGTCCAGCGCCTCCTCCAGCGACTGGTCCGGCAAACCGTGCATCAGGTCGAGATTGAAACTGCGCAAGCCCAGGCCGCTGGCGAGGCGTGCCGCGCGTTTGGCCTCTTCCGGGCCGTGGATCCGCCCCAGCCGCTGCAGCTTTGGTTCGCTAAAGCTTTGTACGCCGATAGAGATGCGATTCACCCCGGCGCGCTGGTAATCAACGAAGCGATCGGCCTCCACGGTGCCCGGGTTGGCTTCCATGGTGATTTCCGCCCCGGCGGCCAGCGGCAGGCAGGCGCGGACGCCATCGAGCAGGGTTTGCATGGCCGGGCCTGACAGCAGGCTCGGCGTACCGCCGCCGATAAAAATGGTGCCTATTTCCCGTCCCTGGGCATACTGCGCATCGGCCCGCAGATCGTTCAGCAGATGCTGGACGTAGTCATCGTGCGGCACCTCGCCTTTCAGTGCATGCGAATTAAAGTCGCAGTACGGGCATTTTTGCACGCACCAGGGAATATGAATATAGAGACTCAGCGGTGGCAAATTAGCCATTACGTAATGCTTCCAGTAACAGTTTAAGCGCCTGTCCGCGATGGGAAATGGCGCTCTTTTCTTCACGGCTTAGTTCGGCCGCGGTTTTTCCCTCTGACGGGACGAAGAAAATCGGGTCGTAGCCGAAGCCGCCATGACCTGCGGCTTCCCGGGCGATCACCCCAGGCCAGCTGCCGTGGCACACCAGCGGCGTGGGATCCTCGGCATGGCGTAGATAGACCAGTACACAGTGGAACTGCGCCTGGCGTTGGTCGTCCGGCACGTCCTGCAGGGCGTCGAGCAGTTTCTCAAGATTCTGCTGGTCGCTGGCGTCGACGCCGGCATAGCGGGCGGAGTAGATGCCTGGCGCGCCGCCAAGGGCATCGACGGCCAGACCGGAATCGTCGGCGATAGCCGGCAGGCCGGTGATCTGCGCCGCATGACGCGCTTTCAGAATCGCGTTTTCAATGAAGGTCAGACCGGTCTCTTCCGCAGACTCGACGCCGAGCTCGGTCTGAGCGACGATATCGAGACCAAAATCTTCCAGCAGCGAGGCCAGTTCGCGCACTTTACCGGCGTTGCCGGTAGCGAGGACGACTTTTTGCATGATGAATCCTGTTTATTCAGTTAGCGCCGCGACCGCAGTCGGGATCTGTTGTGGGGCGATGATTTTAACTTGCTTATGGCGGCCCAGCTCGCCTTTTTCAATCAGTACCTGGCTTTTGGCGACGCGGAACTGTTTGGCGAGAAATTTCACCAGATGGGCATTGGCCTGGCCATCAACGGGCGGGGCGGTAATGGCGACTTTGAGCTCGTCGCCATGTACGCCCACGATGCTGTCGCGGCTGGCCTTCGGCTGAATATACAGCCTCAGCACCAGCCCGTCAGCGCAGCGTTCAACGGCACTCATAGCGCCATCCACAGCCCCGGCAGCAGTACGTTACCGGTAGCCTGCAGCACCTCGGCGACCCCCATATTGATCACGTACAGCAGCAGCACCAGCACCATCGGCGAGAAATCGATACCGCCCATCGACGGCAGCAGGTTGCGGATTGGACGCAGCAGCGGGTCCGCCAGCTGCATCAGCACATACTCCACCGGGCTGCGTCCCTGGCTGACCCAGCTCATGATCGCCATCAGCAGCAGCACCCAGAAGATCAGCGAGCCGATGGTTTTCAGCAGAATAAGCAGGGCGGAGATCCAGATGATCGGCTGGAAGGTGATCACCATAAACAGGACGATCGCTTTGATGACGCAGAGGATGAATGCCACCAGCAGCGAGGCGCTGTCAATCGGCCCCATTGCCGGGATGATCCGGCGCAGCGGCCCGACAATCGGCTGCGTGGCCTTTACCACAAACTGCGAAAACGGGTTGTAAAAGTCGCAGCGCGCCCACTGCATCCAGACGCGTAACAACACGACCATTGTGTAAAGCTCAATGACCGTTGAAAGCAGGAAAGTCAACGTCTTCATGGCGTTCCTCAGATTCCTTATTATTTGCTGTAGTCGCGCGCACCAAAAATGGCCGTGCCGATGCGCACCATCGTGCTTCCCGCCGCGATAGCGGCTTCCATATCGTCCGACATTCCCAGAGACAACGTATCGACCGTGGGGTACCGCGTTTTTAACCGCGCAAATGCTACCGCCATTTGCTGGGCGACGGCAAACTGCCTTACATATTCTGACTCAGGCGCGGGGATCGCCATCAGGCCGCGCAGCTCCAGATGAGGTAACTCAGCGATCTCCGCGGCTAAGGCATCGAGCGCTTCCAGCGGGATGCCGGATTTACTCTGCTCATCGCTGATGTTGATTTGAATCAGCACCTTCAGCGGCGGCAAATGCGCCGGGCGCTGCTCGTTCAGGCGGGTGGCGATTTTCAACCGATCGACGGTGTGGCACCAGTCAAAATGTTCGGCCACCAGCCGGCTTTTGTTGGACTGCAAGGGACCAATAAAGTGCCACTGCAGTCCACTGACGCCTGCCTGCTGGAAATGGTTAATCTTCTCCACGCCCTCCTGGACGTAGTTTTCACCAAATGCCCGCTGGCCTGCCGCGATGGCTTCTTCGATCGCGCTCGCAGGTTTCGTTTTACTCACTGCAAGCAATGTCACTTCTTCTGGCGCACGCCCGCAACGGGCGGCGGCACCGGAGATTTTGTCCCGGACCTGTGCCAGGTTATGCGCAATATCGTTCATATTCCGAGGATGAGTTATGAAGCTGGAAGAAATCGTAGCCCTTAGTGTAAAGCATAATGTCTCCGATCTACACCTGTGCAATTCCGCCGCACCGCGCTGGCGGCGCCAGGGTAAGCTGGAGCCCGCGCCCTTTCCCGCACCGGATATTGCGGATTTACTCAACGACTGGCTCGATGCCGCACAGTTACAGCACTGGCAGGAGCACGGCCAGATAGACTTTGCGCTGACTCTGGCCTGTGGTTCACGGTTACGCGCCAGCGCTTTCGCCCATACGCGCGGAATATCGCTGGTGCTGCGCCTGCTGCCCAGCCAGTGTCCGCGCCTGGAGGCGCTGGGCGCGCCGCCTGCGCTAAGCGAGCTGCTGGCGGAAGAGAGTGGCTTGCTGCTGGTCACCGGGGCGACGGGCAGCGGCAAGTCGACCACCCTGGCGGCGATGGTCGGCCATCTCAACCAGCATCTTGATGGCCATATTCTGACGCTGGAGGATCCGGTGGAGTTTATTCATCACAGCGAGCGGTGCCTGATTCAGCAGCGGGAGATTGGCCGGCACTGTCCTTCGTTCTCCGCGGCGCTTCGCGTGGCGCTGCGTCAGGATCCGGATGTGATCCTGCTCGGCGAGCTACGCGACAGCGAAACCATTCGTCTGGCGTTAACTGCGGCGGAGACCGGGCATCTGGTGATGGCGACATTACACACCCGCGGCGCGGCGCCGGCGGTGGAGAGATTGATCGATGTCTTTCCGGCAGAGGAGAAAGATCAGGTTCGAAGTCAGCTGGCCGGAAGCCTGTGCGCGGTGCTGGCGCAAAAATTATTACCCGCACGTCATGGCGGCAGAGTTGCGCTATACGAGCTTCTGGTTAATACGCCGGCGGTAGGGAATTTGATCCGCGAAGGAAAAGTGCATCAGCTGCCCGGTGTAATGCAGACTGGGATGCAGGCCGGAATGTTGACATTTACCCAGAGTTTTCAGCAACGTGTGGCCGCAGGCGAGCTGTAAGGGGAGTGTGAAGCGAGTTGGGTGGTTGAAATGGTGTGTTAACTAAATGTTTAAAAGCTGTTTCTGGATATTATTTGATAATACAAATAATCTTTGTGAATAAATTCAAATAAGATATTCGGTTGAGATATGTCGGCAGTGAATACGCATTTCCAGGAAAAAAGTTTGATTACCTTTTGACAGCTTTGAGTCATTCGATTTATGCTGTTTACGGGAATAGGATGATTCTCATGGAATAACGTTTCAATTTGTAAATTGCCAATGCTATTTATAAATTCACGGCTGATTGTATATTTTTTTATTCATTTAACCACCATGACGGTGGATAGCTGCTAAGGAGAGTTTTAAGTGATTAATTTAAATGGAAATTCATCATCTTCTCGTCAGGTAACCTTTATTACCCACCCGTCTATTCAAAGCAAAGCCTTTGCCAGCTATCTGAGCGAAACCCTGATGGCACCGGTGGTTTTACAAAATATTAATAAACCGCTGGCGCAGCGTCTGGCAAAAGATTCTGTAATATTATTTGATATTGCAGTGTCAAATAAGAAATTAAACGGGGTGTGGCGGGATATTATTCGCTTGCAGGCAGATAATCCTCGTTTGTTGATTATTAATAGCGCACAAAAGTATGAGTTATACGAAATGGCGCAGTGGCCGGCTTTATATGGCGTGTTCCGCCATGACGATGATGAATCGCGCTTAATTGAGGGCGTCAAGGCCGTGCTGAACGGCGAACAGACGGCTGAATTGAGCGTGATGCACCCGGCGATGTACGCTGCGGACCATGCATCGGCGCCGGTTGAGAACTCGCCGCTGACCGAACGAGAATGCGAGATCCTCAACGAACTGCGCTGCGGCGCGACCAACCTCGATATTGCCCGCGCGCTGTTTATCAGTGAGAACACGGTGCGGACGCACCTGTATAACGTGTTCCGTAAGCTGAGCGTTAAGAATCGCACCCAGGCGGTGAGCTGGGCTAACGAACATCTGCGCCACTAGGCGGGGGAGCTGCGCCGTCTGCGGTTCGCCGGCGGCGCAGAAGAGCAGGGCTTAAAAGCTCTGCTCGAAGTAGCTTTCCAGAATGACCACCGCAGAGGCCGAATCGACGCTGCCTTTATTCAGCGCCCGATAGCCGCCATGTTCGAACAGGCCCGCCCGGGCCTCAACCGTACTCAGACGTTCATCGTGGAGAAGGATCGCGACGCCAAAGCGGCCATGAATTTTATTGGCGAAATTACGCGCGCGCGCGGTCAGCGGTTGCTCAGTGCCGTCCATATTCAGCGGCAGGCCGACGATTACCGCCTCCGGCTGCCACTCCTTAAGCAATTTTTCGATGATATTCCAGTCCGGTTTACCGTCCTGCGCCTTCAGCGCCGGCAGTGGCCGGGCGGTTGCGGTGATCCGTTGCCCTACCGCCACACCGATGCTTTTGGTCCCGAAATCAAAGCCGAGAAAGGTACCGCTCATTATGCATGCCCCGCGACGCCTGGCATCGTCACGATGTCGATGCCAATCAGTTTAGCCGCCTCGCGCCAGCGATCGGCGATGGGCGTACGGAAGAGAATATTCTGGTCAGCCGGGGCGGTAAGCCAGGCATTATCTAGAATCTCCTGCTCCAGCTGCCCTTTCTCCCACGAAGAGTAGCCCAGGGCAACCAGCACGTTGCCCGGTTGCCGGTCGGTGCCTAAGGTTTCGAGGACATCCCGCGAGGTGGTGATCACCGTGTTATCCGAGATACGGATGCTTGAGGAAAAGTCAGAGGGCGGGGTATGTAAAATAAAGCCGCGGTCTTCCGCCAGCGGGCCGCCCAGCATCACCGGTTTATCCAGGCGGATCTCCGGATTACGCGGCTCCGGGACAATTTTGAGCTTCTCAAGGATCCCTTCCACCTGCAGATTTTCCAGCGGCTTATTGATAATAATGCCCATGGCACCCTCGTCGTTATACTCGCAGATATAGACCACGGAGCGGCGGAAAATGGGGTCCTGAAGCGCAGGCATGGCAATCAGAAAGTGATGCTGTAAATTCATTGTCAGAGGTTCTGTTCCTGGTTCAAAAAGCAACACCCAGTATGCGGGCAAAGTAGAATGGTGTCGATGCACTTTATCTGGCAGGCGCCCGAGCGGCGCCTGGCTGGAAGGGTTTCACCAGCGCGGCAATCCGCGCTCGCTGTGCCCTGAGCGGACGTTCGTCCGCCGTAGTGCTTATCGGGCGAGACGTCTTTCGATAGCGTCCATCAGCATGCCGGTGATCGAAATATCCGGGAAGGCGGCCTCGATCTCACGGACGCAGGTCGGGCTGGTGACGTTAATTTCCGTCAGACGGTCGCCAATAATATCCAGGCCAACGAAAATCAGGCCTTTAGCCTTCAGCGTCGGGCCGACGCGGCGGGCGATATCCCAGTCGCTTTCGGTTAGCGGGCGGGCTTCGCCGCGGCCGCCGGCAGCCAGATTGCCACGAGTCTCGCCGCCCTGCGGAATGCGCGCCAGGCAGTAAGGTACCGGCTCGCCATCCACCACCAGCACGCGCTTGTCGCCATCTTTAATGGCCGGCAGATAGTTCTGCGCCATGCAGTAGCGGCTGCCCAGCTCGGTCAGCGTCTCGGCGATCACGCCGAGGTTCGGATCGCCGGCTTTGACGCGGAAAATAGAGGCGCCGCCCATGCCGTCGAGCGGCTTCATGATGATATCGCCGTGTTTTTCCCAGAAGGCTTTCAGCTGGGCTTTATTGCGGGTGACCAGCGTTTCCGGGGTCAGTTCGGAGAACCAGGCGGTGAACAGCTTCTCGTTACAGTCGCGCAGGCTCTGCGGCTTGTTGACGATAAGCGTGCCTTTCTCTTCCGCTCGCTCCAGAATATAGGTCGCATAAATAAATTCGGTATCGAACGGCGGATCCTTACGCATCAGAATGACGTCAAGATCCGCCAGCGGCAGATCCTGCTCGCCGGTAAAGTCATACCATTTGTCGTAGTTCTGTTCGACGCTCAGTGTGCGCGTCCGGGCGCGGGCCTCGCCGTTGATCAAATAAAGGTCGTTCATCTCCATGTAATGGAGTTCATAGCCGCGACGCTGCGCCTCCAGCAACATAGCGAAGCTGGTGTCTTTCTTGATGTTGATGGTTGCGATGGGATCCATCACGATGCCGAGCTTGATCATGGTTCTTCTCCGTTAACGCCTCAACCTAAGTCGCCAAAACGCACCTGCAGGGCAGTAATGGCGGTGAGCGCAGTAGTCTCTGTACGCAGAACGCGCGGTCCCAACAGGATATCAGTAAACTGGTATTTCGCGGTCATTGCTATCTCTTCAGCCGACAGCCCGCCTTCCGGGCCAATCAGCAGACGGACGCGTTCAACCGGCAGCGGCAGCGTGTTAATGCTGGCGCTGGCGCGCGGGTGCAGGTTGAGCTTCAGCCCGCTGTCCTGCTCGGCGCACCACTCCTCCAGCTGCATCGCCGGACGAATTTCCGGTACCACGTTACGACCGCTCTGTTCGCAGGCGGCAATAGCGATTTTCTGCCACTGCTGGATCTTTTTCTGCAAACGTTCGGCGTCCAGTTTAACGCCGCAGCGCTCGGAAAACAGTGGCGTTATGAGGCTTACTCCGAGTTCGATCGATTTCTGGATGGTGAATTCCATTTTTTCGCCGCGGGACATCACCTGGCCTAAATGGATATGCAGCGGCGATTCCCGATCGTCGGGTTCGCCACTGAGGACTTCAACCGTGACGTTTTTCTTACCGGCCTCGGTAATGACGGCGTCAAACACCTGGTTACTGCCGTCGAATAGCTGAAGGTGCTGACCGGCGGTCATGCGCAGAACGCGCCCGACGTGGTTGGCCGCGTCATCACTCAGCGCGATCAGGCTGCCGACAATGAGGGGTTCTGGATGATGGATGCGAGGAATGCGCATGCTTGATATTCCGTTCTTTGCGCAGATGCCAGCTTCCCGCCATTAGACGGGAAGCACAGGGCTGCAAATTAACAATTGCCGCTAGTGTAGGTTAGCTCTTTTGCGCCTGGCAAGCCTGCTGGACATAAGGATTATGGTTGCCCTGCACTTTCGCGATGCGCTCATCACGTTCACACTCCCAGGCGGTGACCGGATACTGTTTGTTCCAGGCGGTAAACAGCTGAGTTTGCTGGCGGGAAAGATTTAACTGGTAGCGGTCGCGCATATAGAAGTAGGTGCGGGCGATGGCGCCGCGGGCGCGGGCAGGGGGCTCAGCGATTTTATCTTTAAAATCGACCTTCATGGTGCACTGGCCGTACTGGCCTTCACCGCCGTTCCACTGGCTGTACATAAAGTTGCCGCGATCGCCATTCACTTCTCCCACCGCCGGCTGCAGATTGTGCATGTCGCTTTCCATCTTGCGGTACTCCGGATCTTTGGCGCAGTTTTTACGACCACCCTCCTGCCAGCACTGGCGCTGATGGCCGAACTGCCACGCCGGCACCACGTGTTCCCATTCAACCCGGCTGGCGCGGTTCTCATTTTTACGCACTTTATAGCCACAAGATTCCAGATCGATAACGCCTTTTTTACCCTGCCAGGCAATTTTACAGCCGCAGTAAAAGTCGCCGGGAACGTCGGCGTTTACTTTGACGCCAGCGGCCTTGGCCTGGGAAAAACTGGTAATTTCTGCGGCCGCAAGCGGGCCACTCACTGCCGTGCTCAATACTGCAACGGCTAAAACATGCATACGGGACATCGTTCACTCCGTGTCAAAACGAGCCCGCAACGTAGCGAATGAGGGTGCCGGATGCAATCAGTCAGATCAGAAAGTTTCTAATTAATTCCAATGGTTATTCTTCAGCCACCAGCAGATCGCCGCAGCGCACGCAGCGGTAAGTGGCTTCGCCGCGCACCACCCGGTTATGGCGACGGACGGTGAGCTGATGCTGCTGGCAGCGGCAGCGGTAGGGGAAGGTATTCTGGCGGACCGAATCGAGTTCAAAGCGATGGGTGCGACGTGCGGGAACGCCCAGCACGCCCTCCATCATCCATTTCCACTCTTTACCGTGCGGGGCTACCCGGCCAAAGTGTTGCCACACCAGCAGGTGCGCCAGCTCATGGGGCACCACTTCATCGATAAACGCCTGCTGATTTTCCAGCAGCAGCACCGGATTTAAACGAATTTCGTTTTTCTCCAGCCAGGCGGTGCCGGCGGAGGTACCGCGCTGCTGGTAGACCAACGTCGGCTCCGCGTAGCGGCGTTCCAGCTTGAGGTTCGCTTTGGCGAGATGCTCCCGCAGGCTGCGCATCACGGCCTGCTGAATAGCGATGGGAATACGGGGTGTTTTCATAGCGCCAGAGGATAGTGCGGCGGAGGGGGGAGAGCAAGCGGAAGCTTCCTCCCGAAAGGGGAGGAAGCTCAGACGGATTAATCGCGGGCGCCGATCTCGCGCAGCGGACGACCCTGCATCAGGTTGCGTTCGATATGTTCCAGCGAGACGTTTTTGGTTTCCGGGATCAGCCACAGCGTCAGCAGAATAAACAGCACGTTCAGACCGCCGTAGACCCAGAAGGTGTTGGCGCTGCCCAGCGAATTGAGCATGGTCAGGAAGGTGGCGCCGACAATCATGTTGGCAATCCAGTTGGTCGCCGTTGAGCAGGTGATACCGAAGTCGCGGCCTTTCAGCGGCTGGATTTCAGAACAAAGTACCCAAATCAGCGGGCCGGCGCTCATGGCGAAACCGACGATAAACATCAGCAGCATCAGGACGGCGATGTACTGGGCGGTTGAGGAGTGAATACCGATGTGCATCATGCTGCCCAGGACGCCCATTCCCGCTGCCATGACGATAAAGCCAAGGATCAGCGTCGGTTTACGGCCCCAGCGGTCGACCAGACCGATGGCGATAAAGGTGGCCAGCACGTTAGTCAGACCGACAATGACCGTCCCCCACATCTGTTCGGTGGTGTTGGCGTAGCCTGCCAGCTCAAAGATCTTCGGCGCGTAGTACATGATGACGTTCATCCCGGTGAACTGCTGCATTACCTGCAGCAGAATGCCGAGGAACACCGCGCGGCGGAAGTTGCTGTTGTCTTTAAACAGCGACCAGCCGGACTGTTTTACCTTCAGGCTTTCGCGGATTTCGTCGAGCTCGCGTTTCGCTTCGGCGCTGGTATCGCGCAGGCGCAGCAGCACGCGCTCGGCATCGACAAAGCGGCGTTTGGCGGCGAACCAGCGCGGGCTGTCCGGCAGGAAGATAACGCCGATCAGCAGCAATACCGCCGGAATAATGATCACGCCGAGCATCCAGCGCCATGCGCCGCTGTAGCTAAAGGCGGTGTCGGAGAGGTAAGCGCCAAGGATCCCGATGGTGATCATCAGCTGGTACATGGAAATCATACTGCCGCGAATTTTCTCCGGAGCGATTTCCGATAGATACAGCGGCGCGGTGTATGAGGCGACGCCTACCGCCAGGCCCAGCAGCACGCGGGAAACCAGCAGGATCTCGACGTTTGGCGCGGCGGCGGAGAACAGAGAGCCGGCGACAAAGAGGATGGCGCCGATCATCAGGCTCTTTTTACGGCCCAGTTTGAAGGAGAGCCAGCCGCTGCCGACCGCACCGACGGCGGCGCCGAACATCATGGAGCTGACCACCCACTCCTGAGTGTGGGCGGAAATCTGGAACTCATTGGCAATAAAGGGTAAGGCACCCGCAATAACACCGATATCAAGGCCAAACAGCAGGCCAGCCAGCGCGGCGAGGAAACAGACGAAGAACGTCATGGTCTTGTTTGAACGCCCTTGTTTTTTGTTGTCAGGCATAACGCCCTCCAGTTGAGTTATTGATTCTGTCGATGGTTAGCGTAGGACACTCGTCGGTAAAAAAACGTGATTATAATCACGGCTGTGTAATCGTTTCCACAAAGGTAAAGAAACGTAATGCATTAAATGCTTTTTAAATCAGCAATATAAACAAGGATAGTCGACAATTTGAAAAACGGTAATCAGAGTTAACCGAAACAATATGTAACATTGTGAAAAATACGCCGATGAGATGACGCATGCAGGCAGCAATCGACCATTACCATAATGTAATCGCTTTCATTGAGATGTTGCGCTACGTTGAAGCAAGGTACGGCAGGGAAGGTCAGGGAATAAAAAGGCCAGCGCGAGGCTGGCCTTAAAGAGAGGAAGCGGAGAGATTATTTCAGACCGGCCGCTTCGCGCAGCAGGGCCGCTTTGTCGGTTTTTTCCCAAGGGAAATGTTCGCGACCAAAGTGACCGTAGGCAGCGGTTTCTTTGTAGATCGGGTGCAGCAGATCCAGCATCTGAATCAGGCCGTACGGACGCAGGTCGAAGAACTCGCGCACCAGCAGGGTCAGCTGTTCAGAAGGCACTTTTTCAGTACCAAAGGTTTCCACCATGATGGACGTCGGCTCTGCAACGCCGATGGCGTAGGAAACCTGAATTTCGCAACGGTCAGCCAGGCCTGCGGCAACGATGTTTTTCGCTACATAGCGAGCCGCATAGGCTGCAGAACGGTCAACTTTAGACGGATCCTTACCGGAGAACGCGCCGCCGCCGTGACGAGCCATGCCGCCGTAGGTATCGACGATGATCTTACGACCGGTCAGACCGCAATCGCCCATCGGGCCGCCGATGACGAAACGGCCGGTCGGGTTGATGAAGAATTTGGTGGACGCGCTCAGCCATTCGGTCGGCAGAATCGGTTTGATGATCTCTTCCATCACCGCTTCCTGCAGCGATTTCTGGTCGATATCTTCGGCGTGCTGCGTGGACAGCACCACCGCGTCGATGCCGACGATTTTGCCGTCGTCATACTGGAAGGTCACCTGGCTTTTCGCATCCGGACGCAGCCACGGCAGGGTGCCGTTTTTACGTACTTCAGCCTGGCGCTGCACCAGACGGTGAGCGTAGGTCACCGGCGCCGGCATCAGCACGTCGGTTTCGTTGGTGGCGTAGCCAAACATCAGCCCCTGGTCGCCTGCGCCCTGTTCCAGCGGATCGGCACGGTCAACGCCCTGGTTGATGTCTGGAGACTGTTTACCAATGGCGCTCAGTACGGCACACGAGTTGGCGTCAAAGCCCATATCGGAATGCACGTAGCCAATTTCGCGGACGGTGTTGCGGGTGATCTCTTCGATGTCAACCCATGCGCTGGTGGTGATTTCGCCGCCTACCAGCACCATGCCAGTTTTGACATAGGTTTCACATGCGACACGCGCTTTCGGATCCTGCTCGAGGATCGCATCCAGCACGGCATCGGAGATTTGGTCAGCAATTTTGTCAGGATGCCCTTCTGATACGGACTCAGACGTAAAAAGGTGTTTTGCCATATTTTATTTCACCTGTGGACGATTCGGATAGCTCATACTGTTGTGTAATGTGGCTTTGGTGGATAATCAGCGCAAAGCCGCGCAGGTAGCGACACGAGCAGTCTGAGTGTTAATCAGTATAGACGGATTAACTTCTGGACGGCCATTTTAGGTCAAATCTTGAGCCTATTTCCAGCCTTTTTTGATGGCGGTCGCATTTATCGAAAAACTCGCCTGGCAAAATTTCCTGACAACCGCGCAAACGGGCACATTTTTATTTTGCTTTTTACCCCGCTTCTCGGTATAAAACGCCGCGCGCGGCTCATTAAAAAAGCGCACGGGGCATGGCCCTGTGGTGCCACTTCCAGCCGGGTTAAGCAGTCTGTATTTACAGAATCTCGCAACGGCATAGCGCTTGTTGCCCGGTATGTATAGCTTTGGCTTGTCGCCGGCCCTGTCGCAGGGCGGTGTGGAGGTGATACCAGATAATGAACCAACGTTTTTCGCTTGTTTCGTCGCGTCGTTCTGTCGCGCGTCAGCACTCCGCAACCTGCATCTCTCTCATGCAAACCAGCCGATGTTCACCCCATCTCGGCGCTTCTCAGGATTCCAGGGCCGGTCGGCCGTCAGAAAACTGAACAAGGGCGCTCTTGCCAGGCAAGAGTTTTCTCGTGGTTTCTCCGGACTGTCATACTCTGTTCGGCTACGTGTTTTACGATGATATGAATAAGAAACCGGTCGCGCAGTCGCAAAACCAGCAGATAGTGCTGGGCTTTAGGACTGTTCATGGGTTGTTATCGCATCTTTGGACTGCGATAGTAGTTAACTGTCTTACACTTATTATTAAAAATTGAGGTTCGCTATGTCTGACGACATGTCTATGGTTTCGCCTTCGTCAGCAGGCGAACACGGTGTACTACGTTCCATGCAGGAGGTAGCGATGAGCTCCCAGGAAGCCAGCAAGATGCTGCGTACTTATAATATTGCCTGGTGGGGCAATAACTATTATGACGTCAACGAACTGGGCCACATCAGCGTTTGCCCGGATCCGGACGTCCCGGAAGCGCGCGTTGATCTCGCTGAATTAGTCAAAGCGCGCGAAGCGCAAGGGCAGCGCTTGCCGGCGCTGTTCTGCTTCCCGCAGATCCTGCAGCACCGCCTGCGCTCAATCAACGCCGCGTTCAAGCGCGCGCGCGAATCCTACGGCTATAACGGCGATTACTTCCTGGTCTACCCGATCAAGGTGAACCAGCATCGTCGCGTCATCGAATCGCTGATCCATTCCGGCGAGCCGCTGGGTCTGGAAGCCGGTTCGAAAGCGGAACTGATGGCCGTGCTGGCGCACGCCGGGATGACCCGCAGCGTCATCGTCTGTAACGGTTATAAAGACCGCGAATACATCCGTCTGGCGCTGGTGGGCGAGAAGATGGGCCACAAGGTCTATCTGGTCATCGAGAAGATGTCGGAAATTGCCATCGTGCTGGAAGAAGCCGAGCGCCTGAACGTGGTGCCGCGCCTTGGCGTGCGTGCGCGTCTGGCCTCGCAGGGGTCCGGTAAATGGCAGTCCTCCGGCGGTGAGAAGTCTAAGTTCGGTCTCGCGGCCACCCAGGTTCTGCAGCTGGTGGAGATCCTGCGTGCCGCAGGGCACCTCGACAGTCTGCAACTGCTGCACTTCCACCTCGGCTCGCAGATGGCCAACATTCGCGATATCGCCACCGGCGTGCGTGAATCGGCGCGTTTCTACGTCGAGTTGCATAAGCTGGGCGTTAATATCCAGTGCTTCGACGTCGGCGGTGGCCTGGGTGTGGATTACGAAGGAACCCGTTCGCAATCCGACTGCTCGGTGAACTACGGCCTGAACGAATACGCTAACAATATTATCTGGGCCATCGGCGACGCCTGCGAAGAGAACGGCCTGCCGCACCCGACGGTCATCACCGAGTCCGGCCGCGCGGTGACCGCGCACCACACCGTGCTGGTTTCCAATATCATCGGCGTGGAGCGCAACGAATACACCGAGGCGACCCCGCCGGCGGAAGACGCCGCGCGTCCGCTGCAGAGCATGTGGGAAACCTGGCTGGAGATGCACGAAACCGGCAATCGCCGCTCGCTGCGCGAATGGCTGCACGACAGCCAGATGGACCTGCACGATATCCATATCGGCTACTCCTCCGGCACTTTCAACCTGCAGGAGCGCGCCTGGGCAGAACAGCTGTATCTGAACATGTGTCATGAAGTGCAGAAGCAACTCGACCCGAGCAACCGCGCTCATCGTCCGATTATCGATGAGCTGCAGGAGCGCATGGCGGATAAAATCTACGTCAACTTCTCGCTGTTCCAGTCGATGCCGGATGCGTGGGGGATCGATCAGCTGTTCCCGGTGATGCCGCTGGAAGGGCTGAACAAGTCGCCGGAACGCCGCGCGGTGCTGCTGGACATCACCTGCGACTCTGACGGCGCCATCGATCACTACGTGGACGGCGACGGGATCGCCACCACCATGCCGATGCCGGAATATGACCCGGAGAACCCGCCGATGCTGGGCTTCTTTATGGTCGGTGCCTATCAGGAAATCCTTGGCAACATGCACAACCTGTTCGGGGATACCGAGGCGGTGGACGTGTTTGTCTTCCCTGACGGCAGCGTTGAGGTTGAGCTGTCCGACGAGGGCGATACCGTGGCGGATATGCTGCAGTACGTGCAGCTGGATCCAAACACGCTGCTGACCCAGTTCCGCGATCAGGTGAAAAACACCGGCCTGGACGACGCGCTGCAGCAGCAATTCCTCGAAGAGTTCGAGGCGGGTTTGTACGGGTACACTTATCTGGAAGACGAGTAGCCGCTGATGCCCGGTGGCGCTGCGCTGACCGGGCCTGCGTATGTCGGCCGCATAAGGCGAAGCCGTCATCCGGCAGACGGCGATACTCACTTGAACCCGTATGCATTACCGGCGATAATTCACGCCAATAAGCGATTTATCTATCAAACCCTTCCTCGTCGGGCCTAACGACGCGGAGGGGTTTTTTTATACTTATTTTTTACGTTCCACGACTGTGAAAAGAGGTCATATCCATGAGCACTTTAGGTCATCAATACGATAACTCCCTGGTATCCAATGCCTTTGGCTTCCTGCGTTTACCAATGAATTTCATGCCTTACGACAGCGATGCTGACTGGGTCATCACCGGCGTACCGTTCGATATGGCGACCTCCGGGCGCGCGGGCGGCCGTCATGGCCCGGCGGCGATCCGTCAGGTGTCCACCAATCTCGCCTGGGAGCACAATCGTTTTCCGTGGAACTTCGACATGCGTGAACGCCTGAACGTGGTTGACTGCGGGGATCTGGTGTACGCCTTCGGCGACGCGCGCGAAATGAGCGAGAAGCTGCAGGCCCACGCCGAGAAGCTGCTGGCGGCCGGCAAGCGCATGCTCTCCTTTGGCGGCGACCACTTTGTTACGCTGCCGCTGCTGCGCGCCCACGCCAAACACTTCGGTAAAATGGCGCTGGTGCACTTCGATGCCCACACCGATACCTACGCCAACGGCTGCGAGTTCGACCACGGCACCATGTTCTACACCGCGCCGAACGAAGGGCTTATCGATCCCAACCACTCCGTACAGATCGGTATTCGCACCGAATTCGATAAAGATAACGGTTTCACCGTGCTTGATGCGGGCCAGGTTAACGACCGCAGTGTCGATGACGTGATTGCCCAGGTGAAGCAGATCGTTGGCGATATGCCGGTGTACCTGACCTTTGATATCGACTGCCTGGATCCGGCGTTTGCGCCAGGAACCGGTACCCCGGTGATCGGCGGGCTGACTTCCGACCGAGCGATCAAGCTGGTGCGCGGCCTGAAGGATCTGAACATCGTCGGGATGGACGTGGTGGAAGTCGCCCCGGCCTACGATCAGTCCGAAATCACCGCCCTGGCGGCGGCGACTCTGGCGCTGGAGATGCTGTACATCCAGGCGGCGAAGAAGGGCGAATAGGTTTTAAGTGTTTACTGCTGCTGCTGCTGCTGCTGCGCGACGCATGCGCAGCAGCAGTACGCCGCCGGCGCACAGCGTAATCAGCTGCGATGCCACCAGTACGGAAAAACCTGAACTGACCGATCCCACTGATTTCATTACCACTCCCATCAGCAGCGGAATAAACGCCGCGCAGATGTTGCCAATGCCGTTAATGATCCCATAGGCGCTGCCCACCGCTTCGCGCGGGGCGTGATGCTGAACCACCGCGGGGATCGCTGCCCCCTGTAATCCCCAGAACACGTTCGCCGCCAGCATAAACAGCGCCAGCATCGCCGGCTGTTCGCTGAGGATTAGCGCCAGTACGGAACCGGCGGTGAGTAGACCGCCAATAATAAACAACAGCGGCGCCTGCTCCGGGCGCATTTTGTCGAGGAGCACGCCGCCAAGGAACTTTGAGCCCAGGCTTAACAGAAAGGGGACAGCCGCCAGCAGGCCGGTGGCCTGTAGCGAGAAATGATGCTCATCGCGCAGCCAGGCTGGCAGCCAGGCGCTACTCCCCCACAGATAGCTGAGGGTGGCAATTTCTACCAGCAGGATCCAGCCAAGCAGCGGCGTACGCCAGGCGAGGGCAAAAGTTTGGCTAAAGCCAGGCTTCGCGCGCTGTGAGGTTACTTTTGGCGCGGGGAGAAGCCGCCAGATTAATCCGCCGCCGAGCAGCAGGTTAAGCAGCGCCAGCACGTAGAAGGAACCGATCCAGCCAACGTGCGCCATCAGCCAGGTGACCAGCGGGAAGCCTACCGCTAGCCCCAACGATACGCCAAGGGCGGTTACCGCATTCGGTTTGCCGATTTCATCGGCGGCGAAGTTGTCGTTGATAAAGCGCGTTTTCAGTGAAAACAGCGGTCCCTCCGCCACGCCAAGCACGATGCGCGCGATTAACATTCCCACCAGTGAACCGAGTAATGGGGAAATGGCGCACACCAGCGCCCATATAACGATGCTGATTAACAGCCCCTGACGATAATGCCATCTACTTTCTATAACTGGTGTTAATAATAATGCCGAAAACCCATAACCCAGAAGAAAGCATGTCATTAGCATGCCTTGTAACATTCTGTTTTCATTTAACTGGAAGTGGGCAGCGAATTCCGGGTTAAGGATCATCACCGAGATATTTACCCGATCGACGTAGGAAATAATTATTAACAAAAGTAATGCTATTACCCCTTGCCATCTTGCCGCCATTCGTTGTCTCCACGCTTAATTTAATGATTGCCAGTTATTATTTTTTAACGCCAGAAATAGTTACATGAGTAAAATGGTTCACCTGTGAAACTCATTGTTTTTAAACTAATAAATAAATTTTGTTTCATGGGTGAAACACCATGGTTTCCGCTGTCGCCCATTTTTAATGATCGATTTGAAAAGAAGTCAATAGTCGTATGTGAAATTTAAATCGGAATTTTTATTTATAATGGATCACCGCTTTAAATATCATCATTTCATCTGAATGCAGTTTTTCGTGATCAATTGCACACTTAGCTAATTTAAAAGCCATTCATTAACAAGTTCGTCACATTAACGCTTGACGAAACATTCGCCGCTTTTATATTGGTCGTATTAAATAAGAAACACAGTTTCATATATGAAACAACGGCCTGGAGGATTGCGATGAGCTGGATAGGCGTATGTGACGCGGAGCAAGTACAAGAAGATTTTCCATATAGCGGCAATATCGACGGTAAGGAGATCGGCATTTATCTGATTGATGGTGAATATTACGCGCTGGAAGACGTTTGTCCTCACGCCTATGCGCTACTGAGCCAGGGCTTTGTCGAAGATGGCAAGGTGGAATGCCCGCTGCATGAGGCGGTATTCGACGTGAAAACCGGCCAGTGCCTGCATGGCCCCGGCGGTCGCAACCTTAATCGTTACCCGGTGCGGGTATACGACAATCAGATCCAGATTACCTTTATCGAGGAGAACGTGGCATGAGCGAATCCCTGGACTTCAACCCGGCGCTACCGGAAAGCCGCCAGTTTACGCCACCGGCGGAAGGCGGAAACGGCAATATCCATAAGCCTGGCGACTATCACAATCTGATCTGGCAAACCCGCAGCCGGGTGCCGGAAAACTGGGAACTGCAGCTTATCGCCACCCTGGAAACGTTGTTCGAGCAGGGCGCGGAAAGCCTCGGTGAGCTGGTGAACGGCCTCAATGGCGTCAGGATGCATGACCAACAGGGCGAACCGTGGAGCGAAAGCAGCTTCCAGGCATTTTTACAGGTTAACGGCTACTGAGGACACAGCGATGACGACAACGGTACAAAACTATCTTGATAAAGGACTGCGCGGCCTGTGGTATCCGGTGCTGGCGAGCTGGGAAGTGCAGTCTGCGCCGGTAGGCATTACCCGTCTCGGCGAGCAGATCGTGGTCTGGCGGAATAAAGACGGTCAGGTGCAGGCGCTGGAAGACCGCTGCCCGCATCGCGGCGCGCGCCTGTCGATGGGCTGGAACTTAGGCGATCGTATCGCCTGCTGGTACCACGGCGTGGAAGTCGCCGGCAACGGCGAAGTGAAAGACGTCCCGGCGGTGGACCGCTGCCCGCTGGTTGGCCAGCAGTGCGTGCGCAGCTACAACGTGCAGGAAGCGCACGGGGCAATCTTCCTGTGGTTCGGCGTCACCGCCGACCAGCAGCCTGATGAACTGAGCTTCCCGGAGGAGCTGGCCGACCACAAAAAATACAGTCACTTCCTGTGCACCGCGGCGTGGAAATGCAACTACCAGTACGCGCTGGAAAACGTGATGGACCCGATGCACGGTACCTATCTGCACTCGTCATCGCACTCGATGGCGGAAGGCGATCGCAAAGCCGATATGGTGCTGCAGCCGACGAAAACCGGCTTTATCTTCGAGAAAAAAGGGCAGAGCGGCGTCAACTTTGACTGGGTTGAACTGGGCAACAGCGGCGCCTACTGGATGCGCCTGTCTATTCCGTACAAAAAGCGTTTCGGGCCGGGCGGCCACTTCTGGATCGTCGGCATGGTGGTTCCGGAAGATAACGACAACTGCCGCGTCTTCTTCTGGCGCATCCGCGGCGTTCAAGGTTGGCAGCGCGATCTGTGGCGCTTTATGTACCGCAACCGTCTGGAAAAACTGCACTGGGAAGTACTGGAGCAGGATCGCGTGGTGCTGGAAAGCCTGGCGCCGAACGCCCGCGATCATGAATACCTTTATCAACATGACGTCGGTCTGTCCCGCCTGCGCCGCATGATGCAGAAAGCGGCGAAAGAGCAGTTAGCGCTTCGCGAAGCGCAGCAGGGTGCCGCCTGATGAACGGCCTGCTGAACGGTAAACGTATTGTCGTCACCGGCGCGGCGCGCGGCCTCGGTTACCATTTTGCCGAATCCTGCGCCGCGCAGGGCGCGACGGTGGTGATGTGCGACATCCTGCAGGGGGAGCTGGCGGAAAGCGCTCATCGCCTGCAGCAGAAGGGCTATCAGATCGAATCCCACGCCATCGATCTTGCCAGTCAAGCGTCGATCGAGCAGGTCTTCAGCGCCATCGGCGCGCAGGGGCCTGTCGATGGCTTAGTCAATAACGCGGCGATGGCCACCGGCGTCGGCGGTAAAAATATGATCGATTACGATCCGGACCTGTGGGATCGGGTGATGACGGTCAATGTCAAAGGCACCTGGCTGGTGACCCGCGAGGCGGTACCGCTGCTGCGCGAAGGGTCGGCGATCGTCAACGTCGCTTCGGATACCGCGCTGTGGGGCGCGCCGCGGCTGATGGCCTATGTCGCCAGTAAGGGCGCGGTGATTGCGATGACCCGTTCCATGGCCCGCGAGTTGGGTGAAAAGCGGATCCGTATCAACGCCATCGCGCCGGGACTGACCCGCGTTGAGGCCACGGAATACGTTCCCGCCGAGCGTCATCAGCTGTATGAGAACGGCCGCGCGCTCAGCGGCGCGCAGCAGCCGGAAGATGTCACCGGTAGCGTGGTCTGGCTGCTGAGCGATCTTTCGCGCTTTATCACTGGCCAGCTGATCCCGGTCAACGGCGGTTTTGTCTTTAACTAACAAGTGAGGCGGTATGGCGAACGATCAGGAAGTGAAGTACCTGGTACCGGGTCTGGAGCGTGGTTTACAACTGCTGCTGGCGTTTGGCGAACAGCATCGCGATCTGACCTTTGCCGAGCTGCATCGGCTGGTGGATATGCCGAAAGCGACCGCCTATCGCGTGGTGCAGACGCTGGAATATATGGGCTTTCTCGAGCGTAACGCCCGCACCAATACCTTTTCGCTGGGCATGAACGTACTGCGTCTGGGCTTTGAATATATCGCCTCCCTGGATGTCGCTCAGGTGGGTCAGCCGGTCATCGAGCAACTGCGCGATATCAGCCAGTGCAGCAGCCATCTGGCGATCCGCGACGGCCGCGACATTATCTACATCGCCCGCGTGAGCGCTGCCGGTTCGCGTATCAACCAGGTCAGCGTCGGAACGCGGCTACCGGTGCACTGCACCTCGCTTGGTCGCATGCTGCTGACCGATGTTTCCCGCAGCGAGTTTGAACAATTGTTCCCGGATGAACGGCTGCCGGGCAATACGCCGGGCCAGTTGCATGACCGCGAAGCGCTGTGGCAGATGGTGCAGCAGGATAAAGCTCGCGGCTACGTGATTGGCGAATCGTTCTACCGCCACGGCATCTCATCGATTGTCTATCCGGTCTTTGACCGCAGCGGCCGGGTGGCGGCGGTCGTCAGCATTCTGGTGCCGTCGGACGAGATCCCGCAAAGCGATCGCGAGCGGTTGCAGAACGAGGTCAGTATGGCGGCGGACAAAATTTCCGGCTTCCTCGGATATTTGTCACAGGCAAGTTAAATCAACAACTTAACAGCAGGCGCTTGATTGCGTCGGGCATGTCTTACGCCCAAATTCGGGCGACTGAACGGTAAAGAGGCGACGAATAATGAGTATTACCGGAATTGAAAAGCTGGAATTTGGCGTAGACGACCTGAACCACTGTGCCAAATTTATGCGCGATTTTGGCCTGACCGCCGACGCCAGCGGCCGCGCGTTTGCCACCCTTAGCGGCGCGCGGGTCGAACTTAACCCAACCGATGCCGCTGACTTACCGCCAGCTTTTGAGGCGGGCAACACCCTGCGTCGCATGACCTGGGGCGTTGCGGATCGGGCGACGCTGGATGCGCTGCGCCCGAAGCTGGAACGTCAGCCCGGTTTCCGTGAAATCGATGGCGCGCTGGAGTGTCGTGACCCTAACGGTATGACGCTGCGGGTGCAGGTTAGCCAGCAAACAGCGGTGGAACTGAACGTCGAGCCGATTAACCAGTGGGGCGATGTGCGTCGCATCGACACTCCGAGCCCGGTGTACGACCGCGCGCAGCCCATTAATGTCGGCCACGTGGTGTTCTTCGTGGAAGAACTGGCGGCGGTGGAAAGTTTCTATCGCGAAGTGCTGGGCTTCCAGGTGTCAGACCGCTACATCAATCGCGCGGTGTTCCTGCGCTGCGGCGTGCGCGGTGGACACCATAACCTCTTCTTATTGCAGTTGCCCAACCGAAAACGCGGGCTAAACCACGTCGCGTTTACCGTACGGGATATTCATGAAGTGATCGGCGGCGGCATTGCGATGAATAAAAACGCGTGGAGTACTTTTATCGGCCCTGGCCGCCATCCGGTCTCCTCGGCCTACTTCTGGTATGTCAACAGCCCGACCGGCGGCGCTTTTGAGTACTACACCAACGATGATTATCTGACGGAAAACTGGCAGCCGCGCGAGCTGGAGCATTCACTCGTGTCCTTTACCGAATGGGCAGTGGAAGGCGGTATCGATCACGATACCCGTCGCCAGCAGAAAAAACCGGAGGCGGTATGACGGCGCGGATTGCCATTATCGGCGGCGGCCAGGCTGGCGGCTGGGCAGCGAAAACGCTGCGTGATGAAGGGTTTAGCGGCGAGATTTGCGTGGTTGCCGAAGAGCAATGGGATTTTTACGAGCGCCCGCCGTTGTCGAAGGCGGCGTTGCTGGAGGCCGAACCGGCGCTGCCGCGGTTATTTAGCGCCGAGGCGCAGCAGGCGCTGAACCTACGCTGGTATCGCCCGCTGCGTGCGGATTCGATCGATCGGCAAAATAAAACCGTGGCGCTGAGCAACGGCGAAACGCTGGCATATGACCAACTGCTGATCGCTACCGGCGGCCGGGCGCGACTGCCGTCCGAGGGCTGGGCGCAGCATCCGCAGGTTTATACCCTGCGCCACTGGCAGGACGCGCAGCGTCTGAAGCAGCGGCTGGCATCGGCAACGCGGCTGGCGATCGTCGGCGGCGGCTGGATTGGCCTCGAAATCGCCGCCTCGGCGCGCAAAAGCGACGTGGCCGTAACCCTTTACGAGCAGCAGCCGGCGCTGTGCATGCGCTCGGTCAGTATGGAGGTCTCGCAGGCGCTGGCGCAACTACATCGCCAGCAGGGCGTTGAGATTCGCGGCGGCTGCGGCGCGCTGGAGCTGGAAGATGATAACGGCCTGCCGACTCTGCACTGCGACGGCCAGCGGGAAACCTTCGATGCGGTAGTGGTGGGGATCGGCGTCGATCTGAATCTCGAACTGGCGCGCGATGCCGGGCTCACTGTCGATCGCGGGATTGTCGTTAATGCCCAGGGGCGCAGTAACGATCCGGCGATTTTCGCCGCTGGCGATGTCGCTCAGCACCATCAGTACGGCCTGTGCATTCAGTCGTGGGCCTTTGCGCAAAATCAGGCCATCGCAACGGCGAAAGCGATGCTCGATCCGCAGGCCAGCGGCTACGACGAGGCGCCCTGGCTGTGGTCGGATCAATACGATCGCAATATCCAGATCCTCGGGATCCCGCAGGCGGGCAGCCGCACCATTGTGCGTGACGAGCCGCAGGGCGCGATCTACTTCTCCCTGAATGCCGATGGACGCTTAACTCAGCTGGTGGCCTTCAATAATGCACGTATCGTGAAGCTGGCGAAGCGCTGGATGGCGGCGGGAAGGGATCTCTCTAACGTCCCGCTCGCTGACCCGACTTTCTCGCTGATGTCATTGCGATAAGTAACGCGAACCCTTAAGGGGGAGAAATGACCACATTAGAGACCAACGCCGCGCCTGCAGAGGCGAGCGGCGAGGGCGTCCGCACGCCTGAAAAAGCAGTTCGTTGGGCCATTCCGCTGTCCCTGCTGGCCTGCGTGCTGCTGGCTTTTTTCGACAAAATCAGTATCGCCGCGCTGTTTTCCGATAGTCACTTCCAGCAGGCGATGGGCATCGATTTCGACACCACCCGGCTGGGCATTCTGATGAGCGCCTTTTTGCTGAGTTACGGCTTCTCGTCAGTGTTATTAAGCGGCCTTGGCGACCGGATTGCGCCGCTGCGTCTGCTGACTGGAATGATGGTGGTGTGGTGCATCCTGATGGTGATCATGGGTTTCACCCACAACTACGCGCTGATGGTGATGCTACGCGTCCTGTTGGGCATCGCCGAAGGGCCGCTGTTCCCGCTGGCGTTTGCCGTGGTGCGCCACACCTTCCCGCAGCGGCTACAGGCCCGCGCCACCATGCTGTGGCTGCTCGGCACGCCGGTTGGCGCAGCGTTGGGATTCCCGCTGTCAATTTGGCTACTTAATACTTTCGGCTGGCAGAGCACATTTTTCGTGATGGCGATGCTGACGGTACCGGTGCTGATTTTTGTGCGCATCGGGCTGCGCGGCGTGCAACTGGAGGCGAGAGCGAGCAGCGATAAAACCTCGCAGGAAGCGCGCCGCAGCGCGCGTCGCGAGCTCTTTGTGAGTCCGCATTTTTGGATGATCTGCATCTTCAACATCGCCTTTCTCGCCTATCTGTGGGGGATCAACGGCTGGCTGCCGGGCTACCTGATTAAAGGTAAAGGCATTCATCTTGAACACGCCGGCTGGCTGTCGTCGATGCCGTTTATCGCCATGTTGCTAGGCGAAATTATCGGCGCCTGGCTGTCCGACCGCGTCGATAGGCGCGCCGCCGCCTGCTTTATTTCCCTGGCAGGCGCGGGTATTGGCCTGGCGGCAGTGATGCATTTCACCACGCCGCTGCCGGTAATCGCGGCGATGAGCTTTAGCACCTTTATGTGGGGCACCGGCGCGCCGAACATTTTCGCCCTACTGGCTAAAGCGACCCATCCACGGGTCAGCGCCACGGCGGGGGGGATTTTCAACGGGCTGGGAAACTTTGCCGGGGCGCTATCGCCGGCGGTGATGGGCGCGCTTATCGCCTTCACCCATAGCATGGATTCCGGGCTGATTTTTCTGGCAGTGATGGCGGCGGTGGGCTGCGCCCTGTTACTGCCGCTGCTGAGACGTTACTGAGGATAAAACGATGACTGATTCAACCGTAACTGCAAAACAGAGTTTGAAACCTGACCATTTGACGATGGAAGAGTGGGTGGAGTCGCGTATCGCGCGCTTCGAAGGCCGTAAATATGACTGGAATGCGCTGAAATTCCAGGCCGATTTCGACCCCAAATATCGCCGCGCGCAGATGCGCTACATCGGCACCGGCGCCACCGGCGTCGCCAGCGATACCAACACCGTTCCGGCGGAGCACTTCACCTTTTCCACCATGGTGTTGCCGTCCAAATGTGAAGGCCCGCTGCATCTGCATGATGACGTAGAAGAGGTGTTCTTCATGCTCAAAGGGCAGATCACCCTGATGATTCAGGATGGCGACAACTATACCGAAACGGTACTGCGCGAACGCGATCTGATCTCGGTGCCGCCCGGAATCTATCGCGGTTTGTTTAACCACGGCGAAGAGGAGGCGCTGATGTGCGTGATGCTGGGCACGCCGAAACCGCATGTTCCGACTTATCCGGAAGATCATCCGCTGTCAAAAGTGAAGCGTAACTAAGGAGCGATGATGACGGGTTTTCGTGAACAAGGATGCGGGGTACCGCTGACGCTGCTGCACGGCATCAGTTCCGGCGCAGCCTCCTGGCATAAACAGATGGCGCTGCCCGGCTACCGCGTCCTGGCCTGGGATATGCCCGGTTATGGCGAAAGCCCGATGCTTGCGGCGGCGCCGGCGGATGCTGGCGATTACGCTGACGCGCTGGCGCTGATGCTGGACCGTGCCGGGGTAGAACAAACCGTACTGGTCGGCCATTCGCTGGGCGCGTTGGTGGCGGCTGCCTTCGCCGCGAAATATCCGCAGCGGGTGCTTTATCTGGTGCTGGCCGACGTCGCGCAGGGCTACGGTCAGGCGGAGGTCGCACAGCGGGAAAACGTCTGGCTAGGGCGTCAGCAGCAGATAGCGCAAGGCGGCGAGGCGATGGCCCAGGGGCGAGCGGCAAAACTTCTGCGCCCTGGCGCGCGCGAAGCTGATGTGGCGACGGTGGCGGCGGGGATGCGCAGGCTACGCCGCGACGGTTATCTCGCCGCGGCCTGGATGCTGGCTCATGACGACATTCACCGTTGGCTCGCCGACTATCGCGGTCGTCTCTCCGTGTGGTGTGGCGAGCAGGATGCCATTACCCAACCGGAGTTAGTGCAGGGAGTGGCGCTGCGTTACGGCGCTCCTTACATCGCTATCCCGCAGGCTGGGCATGCCAGCTATCTCGATAACGAAATCTTTTTTAATCAACAGCTTTTACGCATAGGGGAAGAGGTGCGCGATGAATGCACAAATTGAAGGACGCGTCGCGGTCGTCACCGGCGGTTCGTCAGGAATCGGCTTTGAAACGCTGCGCCTGTTGCTGGGCGAAGGGGCGAAGGTCGCCTTTTGCGGCCGCAACCCGGATCGTCTGGCCAGTGCCTATGCAGCACTGCAAAACGAATATCCAGAAGGCGAGGTGTTCTCCTGGCGCTGTGACGTACTGAACGAAGCGGAAGTTGAGGCGTTCGCCGCCGCGGTCGCCGCGCGTTTCGGCGGCGTCGATATGCTGATTAATAACGCCGGCCAGGGCTATGTCGCCCACTTCGCCGATACGCCACGCGAGGCCTGGCTGCACGAAGCCGAACTGAAACTGTTCGGCGTGATTAACCCGGTAAAGGCCTTTCAGTCGCTGCTTGAGGCGTCGGATATCGCCTCGATTACCTGTGTGAACTCGCTGCTGGCGTTACAGCCGGAAGAGCACATGATCGCCACCTCTGCCGCCCGCGCCGCGCTGCTCAATATGACGCTGACTCTGTCGAAAGAGCTGGTGGATAAAGGCATTCGAGTGAATTCCATTCTGCTGGGGATGGTGGAGTCCGGGCAGTGGCAGCGCCGTTTTGAGAGCCGAAGCGATAAGAGCCAGAGTTGGCAGCAGTGGACCGCCGATATCGCCCGTAAGCGGGGGATCCCGATGGCGCGTCTCGGTAAGCCGCAGGAGCCAGCGCAAGCGCTGCTATTCCTCGCTTCGCCGCTGGCCTCCTTTACCACCGGCGCGGCGCTGGACGTTTCCGGCGGTTTCTGTCGCCATCTGTAAGGAAAGATGATGAAAAAGGTCATGTTAATTGGCTATGGCGCGATGGCCCAGGCGGTGATTGAACGCCTGCCGCCGCAGGTGAGGGTGGAGTGGATCGTGGCGCGCGAATCGTATCACGCAGCGATCTGCCTGCAGTTTGGTCAAACGGTGACGCCGCTTACCGATCCGCTGCAATGCGGTGGGACGCCGGATCTGGTGCTGGAATGCGCCAGTCAGCAGGCGGTCGCGCAGTACGGCGAAGCGGTGCTGGCGCGCGGCTGGCATCTGGCGGTGATCTCGACCGGTGCGTTGGCGGACAGCGAACTGGAACAGCGTTTACGCCAGGCGGGTGGCAAGCTGACGCTGCTGGCTGGCGCGGTGGCCGGAATAGATGGCCTGGCGGCGGCGAAAGAGGGGGGGCTTGAACGAGTGACCTATCGGTCGCGTAAAAGCCCGGCCAGTTGGCGCGGTAGCTATGCCGAACAGCTTATCGACCTCAGCGCGGTCAATGAAGCGCAGATTTTCTTTGAGGGCAGCGCCCGCGAGGCGGCCCGGTTATTCCCTGCGAATGCCAACGTGGCGGCAACCATCGCGCTGGGCGGTATCGGCCTTGACGCGACCCGGGTACAGCTGATGGTCGATCCGGCTACGCAACGCAACACCCATACGCTACACGCCGAAGGATTGTTCGGCGAGTTTCACCTGGAGCTGAGCGGCCTGCCGCTCGCCAGCAATCCGAAAACATCGACCCTCGCGGCACTGAGCGCGGTACGCGCCTGCCGTGAACTGGCATAACGCAGAGAGGCTGAGATGGACGAATTAGACATTTTTATCGGCGGCCAGTGGCGTCGCGGCGGCGGCAATTTGATGCACAGCCAGTTTCCGGCGGATGGCGCTATTAACGCGGCGCTGCATGCGGCAAGCCTCGATGATCTGCAGGAGGCGATCGACTGTGCCGACCGCGCCTGGCGGGAGCCAACGTGGCGGGCGATGCTGCCGCATCAGCGGGCGAAGATCCTGCATAAGGTCGCGGAACTGATAGAGGTGCAACTTGATGAGTTAAGCCAAAAGCAGAGCCGCGATAACGGTAAGCCGCTGGCGGAGGCGCGGGGACTGGTGATGAGCGCGGCGGGGACGGCGCGCTATTTTGCCGCCGCCTGTGAACTGCTGGAGGGCGAGCTGCCGACGCCGCGTCAGGCGGATCTATTGACCCTGAGCCGCTATGAGCCGCTGGGCGTGGTGGCGGCGATCACCCCGTGGAACTCGCCGATCGCCAGCGAAATGCAGAAGGTGGCCCCGGCGATCGCCGCCGGAAATGCGGTGATCCTCAAACCGGCGGAAGCCACGCCGCTGATGGCGCTGGAGCTGGCGAAGATCTTTGAGCAGGCCGGTTTACCCGCCGGACTGCTGAGCGTGCTGCCGGGTAAAGGATCGATTATCGGCGATGCGCTGGCCCGCCATCCTAAGGTGCGCAAAATTTCCTTTACCGGCGGCACCACCACCGGACGTCACCTGGCGCATGTGGCGGCGGAAAAACTGATCCCGGCGTCGCTGGAGCTGGGCGGCAAATCACCGACCATCGTGCTGGAAGATGCCGATATCGAACAGGCGGCGCGGGGCATCTGCTACGGCATTTTCAGCTCCGGCGGCCAGGCCTGTATTGCCGGCTCGCGGCTGTTTGTTCATGACAGAGTGTACCCGCAATTAATGGCCCGCCTGCTGGAGTTAACCCAAGGGCTGCGGGTTGGTCACCCGTTCAACGCTGGCACCCACGTCGGGCCGCTGATCAACGATAAACACCGCCAGAGCGTGCAGGAGTACGTCGAGCTGGCGAAACGCGAAGGCGGCAGGGTGCTATGCGGCGGCGAGATCCCGGCGGATCCGGCACTGGCGGCAGGCAGCTATTTCCTGCCGACCATCATTGAAGGGCTGAACAATCAGGCCCGCGTTTGCCAGGAAGAGATCTTCGGGCCGGTACTGGTGGCGATGCGTTTTCGCGATGAAGCGGCGTTAATCCGTGAGGCCAATGATTCGGTCTTTGGGCTGGCGGCGGGGATCTGGACGCGCGATACCGGCCGCGCGCTGCGTCTGAGCGAGCAGCTGGAAGCCGGTACGGTGTGGATCAACACCTACAAAGTTTTCTCCATTTCGACCCCGTTTGGGGGCTTTAAAGAGAGCGGTCTGGGCCGCGAAAAAGGGATCCAGGGGCTGAAGGCCTGGATGCAGCAAAAGAGCATTTATCTGGCGACGGGTAATAGCGTCAACCACTGGTGCGACTGAGAAAGGGTGAGCAATGAGCGAAATGATAACCGTCGGCGATGCCATCGCCAGAACGCTGGAGCAGTATCACGTTGAAGCCATTTATGGCGTCATTTCTATCCATAACCTGCCGATCGCCGATGCCGTCGGCCAGCGGGAAAAAATCCGCTTTGTTCCGGCGCGAGGTGAAGCGGGCTCGGTGACCATGGCTGACGCCCACGGCCGTTTTTCAGGGCTCGGCGTGGCGCTGACCAGTACCGGCGCGGGGGCGGGCAATGCGGTCGGCGCGCTGGTTGAGGCGATGAACGCCGGTACGCCGCTGCTGCACCTGACCGGACAGGTCGAAAAAGCCTGGCTGGACGCCGACACCGGTTTTATTCACGAAACCCGCGATCAGTTGACCTTTCTGAAAGCCAGTTCGAAGCGCGCTTACCGCATTAGCAACGCCAACCAGGCGGTGGCTATCCTGCATAAGGCGATTCAGGAGGCGCAGACGCCGCCGTGCGGCCCGGTCTCGGTGGAGATCCCAATCGACATTCAGAGCGCCAAAATACCGCTTTCACTGCTGACCGCGCCGCTGAAACGCGCTCCGGCGGTTGAGCCGGAACCGGCGATGGTCGATGCGCTGTGGGCGCAGCTTAAGCAGGCGAAGCGGCCCTTGCTGTGGCTTGGCGGCGGCGCGTTAGAGAGCAGCGAGGCGGTGAAGACGCTGGCGGATGCCGGGGTGACGGTGATCTCCAGCACCCACGGCCGCGGCATTCTGGCAGACAGCCATCGCGCCAGCCTGCGCGCGTTTCATAATTCTCCCTCGGTTGAAGCGCTGATTTCACAATGTGATTTCACACTTGTGGCCGGTTCCCGGCTGCGCAGCAACGAAACGCGCTCGTGGACGCTGGCGCTGCCCACGCCGAGGGTGCAGATTGATATCGACCCGGCGGCGGCCAGCCGTAACTACCTGATGGACAACACGCTGGTGGCGGACTGCCGCGCTTTATTAGACGCGCTGGCGAAGCGGGTACAGGGCCGGATGTGGGGCGATGCGCATTGGGATAGCCAACTTAAAGAGGCGGTAGAGGCGGCGGAGCAGGGGCTGCGCGACCAGTGCGGCGCTTACGCTAAATTGAATGACGCGATTGCGCAGGCGCTGCCCGATGACGGCATTCTGGTGCGCGATATTACCGTTTCCGGCAGCCTGTGGGGCAGCCGTCTGTTCCGCGCTCACGGTCCGCTGATGAATATCCATTCTCTGGCCGGAGCCATCGGTATGGGGCTGCCGATGGCGGTGGGCACCGCGATTGCCAATCCGCAACGGAAAGTGGTCGGCCTGGTTGGCGACGGCGGCCTGAGCCTGAACCTTGGCGAAGTGGCGACTCTGGCGCAGGAGAAGGCCAACGTGACGCTGTTGATTATGAACGACGGCGGCTACGGCGTAATGCGCGGTATTCAGGATAAGTACTTTGGCGGTCGCCAGTATTACAACGAGCTGCACACGCCAGACTTTACCCTGCTGGCGCAGGCGATGGGTCTGCAGGCGTGGAGCGTGGATCGGGCTGAGGATTTTCAGGCGGTGATGACCGAGGCGCTGGCGATGCCGGGGCCATCGGTGGTGGAAGTGAAGATGGGCCAGATTGGCGCGCTGCGCTTTGCCGGCCCGCCGCAGAAGACGCTGTATTAATGATAACCCAGTGACCCCAACCCTCTCCCTTCCGGGGAGAGGGTACCGTACGGCACAGGGGGTTAATCAAGGCGCCGGACGGTTGCTCCTGCGCGCCGGGAGAGGGCCGACCCGCAGGAGAGGGTTCATGACGTGCTTAAAACACGTTAAACGGATATTCGACGTAGAACCGCACTTCATTGCCGCTGACGTTATAGTCGCTGGCGTTGCTGGAAACCCGCAGTACCGAATACCGGAGTCTGAATTTCAAATCTTTCGCCGCCCCGTTTTGCACCTGGTATTGAACCTGATTGAACCATTCGTGTTCTTTGCCGTTGCTGGTCTCTGACGTTTTAATGTTATCCCCGCGCACGTAGGCGGTGGTCCAGGTCAGCCCCGGTAGCCCCAGCCCGGCAAAATCCAGTCCGTACGATGCCTGCCAGGAACGTTCATCTTCCCCGTTAAAATCAGACCAGTAGGAGTTGGCCAGCCAGATGGTGTTCCCGCCATCGCCGACGCCGCCCTGGTTCTGGTAGCCGCCATAGTGGTAGCCGGTGCTGCCGCTGCTTTGCTGGTAAGCGACTTTAAAGGTATGAATATCCCAGATATAGCTGGCGGCCAGACTCCAGATGTTGTTACTGCGTCCGGTGTCATTGGCATCGGCATATTCTTGATCCAGACGTGAGTGATAGCCGTTGAAATCGAGAATCAGCTGCTGGCTGGCGGCGAACGGCTGCTTGTAGTTCAGGCCGAGATACTGCTTATTCAGCACGTCCTCGACGTGTGAAGCGTATAGCGCGCCGCTGAGCTGGTCGTTGAATTGATAGCTGGCGCCGCCAAAGGTCAGGCTCTTCAGGCCGCTATTGTGGCTGTCGTCGCTTTTGCGCTGCTGATCGGTGAGATAACCGGCGTTAATGTCCAGACCGTCGATTTCGCGTGAGGTCAGCATGGTGCCGGTATAGCTCTCGTAGAGCAGGCGCGAGTCGTCGGCGTAGACGATGGGCAGCATTGGGCGCTGGCTGCCGTAGCTGAGCACGGTATTCGAAAAGCGCATTTTGCCGGTGGCGCCGAATTTCGCGAGGTCGGATTTTGCCCGGCCGTCGTCATCCTGGGCGAAAAAGTCGATGCCGCCCGCGCCGCTACGGCCGCGGCCGCCGTCGAGACGCACGGCGTACTGGGCGATGCCGTCCACGCCGAAGCCGACCGGCCCCTGGGTAAAGCCGGATGCGAAGGTGGCGATAATTCCCTGGCCCCATTCGGCTTTATCCGGCAGCCCATCGCGATAATCGCGTTTGATATAAGCGTTACGTAAAAAGAGATCCAGATGACTGTCGTCAATAAAGCCCTGGCTGGTCGATTGTTGGCTGGCGAAAGCCGGTGCGGCGGCAATAATGCCAAGTGCGATGAATGGTAATTCTTTTTTCACTGAGGGCACTTCTCTGTCTGTCGATATATTCAAGGGAATCACTGCAATCGCGATATTCTCCTGAAATAATGTCGAAAGCAATCATTGTGTGAGCAATGGTATCGGCAGGAAACAAGCGGTGTGGCGCGCGCTGGCTGCGTTTGGCGAAGAGGGGTGGACTATTTAATATTTGGTCGAACCCGGTTCTGAAAGGCGGATTGCGTACGCCGTTTTTCATTTGCCAAATAATATATTGCTGAGTAACAGCATATAAAATAATTGGCTGCGACGAGGTGCAATCATAATTAACGGTTTGTGCGCTTAAGTTATCAATTGATGCGGCTAAATATTTTTACTGGTAGATAAAAAAGGGAGGCAGACATGCCTCCCGCTGGCGGTTATTTAATCCCGTCGGCCTTCATGCGATCGCGAATATGCTGCGCGCGGGCTTCCGATGCCGGGTGATCGTCAAACATGGAGCTCTGACGGCCGGCTTCCAGCTTGGCCAGTTTTTCGAAGCTGGTGGCCAGTCCCGACGGATTGATGCCGCGCTTACGCAGCAGATCGTAAGAGTAGTCGTCCGCTTCCGATTCCTGGCGCTGGGAGAACTGCGAGTTCACCAGTTTTTCACCCAGATCGCCGAGCTGCGACTGGGACAGGCTGCCGACGATGCCGCCGGCGGAGGCCGCCGCCGCGCGCACGGCGTTGGTGCCCAGGGCAACCTGCATCCCTTTCTTCACGTGGCCCAGCGCGACGTGGCCCATTTCGTGGCCGATCACCGCCTCGACTTCATTATCGTTCATCAGATCCATCAGCCCGCTGTAGACGCGGATGCAGCCGTTGGCCATGGCGAAGGCGTTGACATCCTTGGTCTCATAGACCTTGTAGTTCACGGGCTGACCATTGATGTTATCGCCCAGCGCAGCCGCGATTTTGTTCAGCCGCTGGCTGTATTCACTGCTGGCCGGGGCGATTTTCGCTTTGGCGTCCATCTCTTTACAGGCCTGGTCGCTTAAGGTTTTCACCTGCGCGTCGCTGAGGGAGTATGCCTGGAAGGCTTCGGCCCCTGAGCTGAGCAGACCGTTGGAGTCCATGTTCTGACATCCGGTGAGGGTTGCTGCGATCCCAAGAGCAAGTACGGTTGAGCGAATTTTCATTTTTTTATCTTCCACAATCTTATGGTTGTTTATCCGACAATACGGCGACGGCAGGGAACCGTATTCTGCGTAAATTATAAAGAGTATCGCAGGATACGGGCGAGCGGATTCCGGCGTAGCACAACCTGTTCCAGAGATTTCTTAAAGGGCAAAAGGATGCTCCATGTACATGACTTGTCGCTTGGGTTACATTGTTCACACTTTTTTCCGGCGTAGCCCAAAACGCGCTCTCGTCAAGTCGTTAAGGGCATGGCCTTCAACAGTCCGAACTGGAGTCAAAATGTCCTCACGTAAAGAGCTTGCTAACGCTATTCGTGCGCTGAGCATGGACGCTGTACAGAAAGCCAAATCCGGCCACCCGGGTGCCCCGATGGGTATGGCTGACATTGCCGAAGTGCTGTGGCGTGATTTCCTGAACCATAACCCGAACAATCCGGCCTGGGCTGACCGTGACCGTTTTGTACTGTCCAATGGCCATGGTTCGATGCTGATTTACAGCCTGCTGCACCTCACTGGCTACGATCTGCCGATTGAAGAGCTGAAAAACTTCCGCCAGCTGCACTCTAAAACGCCGGGCCACCCGGAAGTCGGCTACACCGCGGGCGTGGAAACCACTACCGGTCCGCTGGGCCAGGGTATCGCTAACGCGGTCGGGATGGCTATCGCCGAGAAAACTCTGGCGGCGCAGTTCAACCGTCCGGGGCACGACATCGTCGACCACTACACCTACGCTTTCATGGGCGATGGCTGCATGATGGAAGGCATTTCTCACGAAGTGTGCTCCCTGGCTGGTACCCTGAAGCTGGGCAAACTGGTGGCCTTCTATGATGACAACGGCATCTCCATCGACGGCCACGTTGAAGGCTGGTTCACCGACGATACCGCCAAACGCTTTGAAGCCTACGGCTGGCACGTGGTGCGCGGCGTTGACGGTCACGACGCTGACGCCATCAAACGCGCGGTAGAAGAAGCGCGCGCGGTTACCGACAAACCGTCCCTGCTGATGTGCAAAACCATCATCGGTTTCGGTTCGCCGAACAAAGCCGGTACCCACGACTCCCACGGCGCGCCGCTGGGCGACGCCGAAATCGCCCTGACCCGCGAAGCGCTGGGCTGGAAACACGCGCCGTTTGACATCCCGTCTGACATCTATGCGCAGTGGGATGCCAAAGAAGCTGGCCAGGCGAAAGAAGCGGCCTGGAATGAGAAGTTCGCTGCCTACGCCAAAGCTTTCCCGCAGGAAGCCGCCGAATTCACCCGTCGTATGAAAGGCGAGATGCCGTCTGACTTCGACGCGAAAGCCAACGAGTTCATCGCGAAGCTGCAGGCCAACCCGGCGAAAATCGCCAGCCGTAAAGCCTCTCAGAACGCCATCGAAGCGTTCGGTCCGCTGCTGCCGGAATTCCTCGGTGGCTCCGCAGATCTCGCGCCATCTAACCTGACCCTGTGGTCTGGTTCTAAGCCGATCAACGAAGATACTGCCGGTAACTACATTCACTACGGCGTGCGTGAGTTCGGTATGACCGCTATCGCCAACGGTATCGCGCTGCACGGCGGTTTCCTGCCGTACACCTCCACCTTCCTGATGTTCGTGGAATATGCGCGTAACGCGGTACGTATGGCGGCGCTGATGAAGCAGCGTCAGGTGATGGTCTACACCCATGACTCCATCGGTCTGGGCGAAGATGGCCCGACTCACCAGCCGGTAGAGCAGGTGGCTTCCCTGCGCGTGACCCCGAACATGTCCACCTGGCGTCCGTGTGACCAGGTGGAATCCGCGATTGCGTGGAAATATGGCGTTGAGCGTCAGGACGGCCCGACCGCGCTGATCCTGTCCCGTCAGAACCTGGCGCAGCAGGAGCGTACCGCAGAGCAGCTGGCGAACGTGGCCCGCGGCGGTTACGTGCTGAAAGATTGCGCCGGCCAGCCGGAGCTGATCTTCATCGCCACCGGTTCGGAAGTTGAGCTGGCGGTTGCCGCGTGGGACAAACTGACCGCCGAAGGCGTGAAGGCGCGCGTGGTCTCCATGCCGTCCACCGACGCGTTCGACAAGCAGGATGCGGCTTATCGTGAATCCGTACTGCCGAAAGCCGTGACCGCGCGCGTTGCCGTGGAAGCGGGCATCGCTGACTACTGGTTCAAATATGTTGGCCTGAACGGCGCTATCGTTGGCATGACCACCTTCGGTGAGTCTGCGCCGGCTGAGCAGCTGTTCGAAGAGTTCGGCTTCACCGTCGACAATGTGGTCGCTAAAGCGAAAGCGCTGCTGTAATCGCTGGTACGGTGCGGGCTAATGCCCTCACCCCAACCCTCTCCCACAGGAGAGGGGGCAAGCACCAAAAACGGTAACCCAAGGGTTACCGTTTTTGCTTTTACCTCGTCACCCGGCTTTTTTGTATCTGCTATTCCTGAACCATGTAATACGGTTGTAAATTATTCCAGCAAAAATGTGATGTGAGTCATATAGCTGGTTTATTGCGCTGGACAAACATTCCTTTTATTCCTCGTTTGGCTTATTCTAGCTGAAGCGTTTCAGTCGTTTAAATGTTCGACAATTAATCAATCAGTCGCAGTTTGCAGCTGGTAAGGTTTCCCTCAGAGCGTAGCTGGATTACTCTGTCAGCCACCTCATCACAGGGACAGCCTTGCAGGAGATCTATGACCATTCGCATCGCGATTAATGGCTTCGGTCGTATTGGACGCAATGTGGTTCGTGCGCTATATGAATCCGGGCGCCGTGCGGAAATCACCGTGGTGGCAATCAATGAGCTGGCGGATGCTGCGGGCATCGCGCATTTGTTGAAATATGACACCAGCCATGGCCGTTTCGCCTGGGATGTTCGTCAGGAGCGCGAGCAGTTGTTTGTTGGCGATGATGCCATCCGTCTGCTGCACGAGCCGACCATTGCGGCGCTGCCCTGGCGCGAGCTGGCGGTAGACGTGGTGCTCGACTGCACCGGCGTTTACGGAAGCCGTGAGCACGGTGAGGCGCACCTGCAGGCGGGGGCGAAGAAAGTGCTCTTCTCCCATCCCGGCGGCAACGACCTCGACGCGACGGTGGTTTATGGCGTCAATCAGGATGAACTCCGCGCCGAGCACCGTATTGTCTCCAACGCCTCCTGTACCACCAACTGCATTATTCCGATCATTAAACTGTTAGATGATGCCTATGGCATCGAGTCCGGCACCGTCACCACCATTCACTCGGCGATGCATGACCAGCAGGTGATTGACGCCTATCATCCGGATCTCCGGCGTACCCGCGCGGCCAGCCAGTCGATCATTCCGGTGGATACCAAACTGGCGGCAGGGATAACCCGTATTTTCCCGCAGTTTAACGACCGTTTTGAAGCGATTGCCGTGCGGGTGCCGACGATAAACGTGACGGCAATTGACCTGAGCGTGACGGTTAAAAAACCGGTAAAAGCATGTGAAGTCAACCAGTTGCTGCAAAAAGCAGCACAAGGTGCATTTCATGGTATAGTTGACTATACGGAATTACCGTTGGTCTCGACAGATTTTAACCACGATCCGCACAGTGCTATTGTTGATGGCACGCAAACCCGGGTCAGTGGCGCGCATCTGATCAAAACGCTGGTCTGGTGCGATAACGAATGGGGCTTTGCTAACCGAATGCTCGACACGACGTTAGCGATGGCGGCTATTGGTTTCAGGTTCGACGCGTAAACGTCGACAAAACTTTATGAATCAACGAGAGGATTCACCATGTCTGTAATTAAGATGACCGATCTGGATCTGGCTGGTAAACGCGTTTTTATCCGTGCGGATCTGAACGTACCAGTTAAAGACGGGAAAGTAACCAGCGACGCGCGTATCCGTGCATCTCTGCCGACCATCGAACTGGCGCTGAAGCAGGGCGCGAAAGTGATGGTAACCTCCCACCTGGGTCGTCCGACCGAAGGCGAGTACAACGAAGAATTCTCTCTGCTGCCGGTTGTTAATTACCTGAAAGACAAACTGTCCAGCCCGGTACGTCTGGTTAAAGACTACCTGGACGGCGTTGAAGTGGCTGCCGGCGAGCTGGTGGTGCTGGAAAACGTTCGCTTTAACAAAGGCGAGAAAAAAGACGACGAAGCGCTGTCTAAAAAATACGCCGCGCTGTGCGACGTGTTCGTGATGGACGCCTTCGGTACCGCGCACCGCGCGCAGGCTTCCACCCACGGTATCGGCAAATTTGCTGACGTGGCGTGCGCAGGCCCGCTGCTGGCCGCTGAACTGGATGCGCTGGGTAAAGCGCTGAAAGAGCCGGCTCGTCCGATGGTCGCTATCGTCGGTGGTTCTAAAGTATCCACTAAGCTGACCGTGCTGGATTCCCTGTCTAAAATCGCTGACCAGCTGATCGTCGGCGGCGGTATCGCTAACACCTTCGTTGCCGCCCAGGGCCACAACGTCGGCAAATCCCTGTACGAAGCGGACCTGGTTGATGAAGCCAAGCGCCTGCTGAGCACCTGCGATATCCCGGTTCCGACTGACGTTCGCGTCGCGACCGAGTTCTCCGAAACCGCAACGGCGACTCTGAAATCTGTTAACGACATCAAAGATGATGAGCAGATTCTGGACCTTGGCGACGTTTCCGCACAGAAACTGGCTGAAATTCTGAAGAACGCCAAAACCATTCTGTGGAACGGCCCGGTTGGCGTATTCGAATTCCCGAACTTCCGTAAAGGGACTGAAATCGTGGCTAACGCTATCGCGGACAGCGAAGGTTTCTCCATCGCCGGCGGCGGTGACACCCTGGCAGCGATCGACCTGTTCGGTATCGCTGACAAAATTTCCTACATCTCCACTGGCGGCGGCGCGTTCCTTGAATTCGTCGAAGGCAAAGTCCTGCCGGCAGTAGCGATGCTCGAAGAGCGCGCTAAGCAGTAATTCAGTTCAGGCGGGGAAACCCGCCTGTTTTTCAGCGCGCTTAAGGGCTCGCGAACCTTCTTCAACGGTCGAAGATACAGATACAGGACTAAGTAACATGTCTAAAATTTTTGATTTCGTAAAACCGGGCGTCATCACTGGCGACGACGTTCAGAAAGTGTTCCAGGTAGCGAAAGAAAACAACTTTGCACTGCCGGCGGTAAACTGCGTAGGGACTGACTCCATCAACGCCGTTCTGGAAGCTGCTGCGAAAGTACGCTCTCCGGTTATCGTTCAGTTCTCTAACGGCGGCGCAGCGTTCATCGCAGGTAAAGGCGTGAAAACTGACGTTCCTCAGGGTGCTGCTATCCTCGGCGCTATCTCTGGCGCGCACCACGTGCACCAGATGGCTGAGCACTACGGCGTGCCGGTTATCCTGCACACTGACCACTGCGCGAAGAAACTGCTGCCGTGGATCGACGGCCTGCTGGACGCGGGTGAAAAACACTTCGCCGCTACCGGCAAACCGCTGTTCTCTTCTCACATGATCGACCTGTCTGAAGAGTCCCTGCACGAAAACATCGAAATCTGCTCTAAATACCTGGCGCGCATGGCCAAAATGGACATGACCCTGGAAATCGAACTGGGTTGCACCGGTGGCGAAGAAGACGGCGTGGACAACAGCCACATGGACGCTTCCGCCCTGTACACCCAGCCGGAAGACGTGGATTACGCTTACACCGAGCTGAGCAAAATCAGCCCGCGCTTCACCATCGCCGCTTCCTTCGGTAACGTACACGGCGTGTACAAACCGGGTAACGTCGTTCTGACCCCGACTATCCTGCGCGATTCTCAGGAATATGTTTCCAAGAAACACAACCTGCCGCACAACAGCCTGAACTTCGTCTTCCACGGCGGTTCCGGTTCTTCCGCTCAGGAAATCAAAGACTCCGTCAGCTACGGCGTAGTGAAAATGAACATCGATACCGACACCCAGTGGGCAACCTGGGACGGTATCCTGCAGTACTACAAAGCGAACGAAGCTTACCTGCAGGGCCAGCTGGGCAACCCGAAAGGCGAAGACCAGCCGAACAAGAAATACTACGACCCGCGCGTATGGCTGCGTGCTGCACAGACTTCCATGGTGACTCGTCTGGAGCAGGCATTTAAAGAGCTGAACGCGATCGACGTTCTGTAAGAAAAATCTGTTTCTTACCCCGAAGCCCGCAGCAATGCGGGCTTTTTTATTATCTTAACAACAGGATAGCTCAGCAGAAAACTGTGATCCATTTGGCAAAACGTGCACTTATTGTTTACCCTATAACCTGACTGCCCTGTCGCAGGCTGAGTTATTTACTTCCCCCTGGGGGATTCATAAGGAATGTTAAATGGAAGATTTGAACGTTGTCGATAGCATCAACCACGCCGGGACGTGGCTGGCACGCAACCAGGAGCTGCTGCTGAGCTATGCCGTCAACATCGTCGCGGCTATCGCTATCCTGATCGTCGGGATGATCGTGGCGCGCGTCGTCTCTAATACCGTCAACCGCCTGATGCTGGCGCGTAAAATTGACGCCACCGTTGCCGATTTCCTCTCCGCGCTGGTGCGCTATGCGGTTATCGCCTTTACGCTGATTGCCGCCCTGGGACGCGTGGGCGTGCAGACCGCCTCGGTCATTGCGGTGCTGGGCGCCGCGGGTTTAGCCGTCGGTCTGGCGCTGCAGGGATCACTGTCTAACCTCGCGGCTGGCGTACTGCTGGTGATGTTCCGCCCTTTCCGCGCCGGCGAGTATGTCGACCTTGGCGGTGTAGCGGGTACGGTGCTTAACGTACAGATTTTCTCCACTACCCTGCGTACCGCCGACGGTAAAGTGGTGGTGGTGCCGAACGGCAAAATCATCGCCGGCAACATCATTAACTTCTCCCGTGAACCGGCGCGCCGCAATGAGTTTATTATCGGCGTCTCTTACGATGCCGATATCGACAAGGTGAAGCAGCTCCTGACCTCGATTATCGAATCTGACGATCGTATTCTGCGCGATCGGGAAATGACGGTTCGCCTGAACGAACTCGGCGCCTCGTCGGTGAACTTTGTGGTGCGCGTCTGGAGCAAAAGCAGCGATCTGCAAAACGTCTACTGGGATATCCTCGAGCGCATCAAGCGTGAATTTGACGCCAACGGCATCAGCTTCCCTTATCCGCAGATGGATGTTCATGTGGTGCGTCTGCCGGAAAAAGCCGAGTAAACCGCCACTCAGTGACTCAGGCCGGCGATGCCGGCCTTTTTTAATGGCTCATCATTAGCTTTGCTTATTAATGATTAATACTTTCAATTTCCGCTAATAATTTATTCGCGTTATAGTCAGCGCCACTCTCGAACACAGCGGAAAAATCCTCATGTTTACCTATTACTTTCAGGGCCTTGCCCTGGGAGCGGCAATGATTTTGCCGCTTGGCCCCCAAAATGCTTTCGTGATGAACCAGGGGATCCGTCGTCAGTATCACCTGATGATTGCCTTGCTGTGCGCCGTCAGCGACTTGCTGCTGATCTGCGCCGGCATTTTTGGCGGCAGCGCGCTGCTGATGCAGTCCCCCTGGCTACTGGCGCTCGTGACCTGGGGCGGCGTGGCCTTTTTACTGTGGTACGGCTTTGGCGCATTGAAAACAGCGTTCAGCCAGAATCTTGAGCTCGCCAGCGCCGAGGTGATGCAGCAGGGGCGCTGGAAAATCATTATCACTATGCTGGCGGTCACCTGGCTGAATCCGCACGTTTATCTGGATACCTTTGTGGTGTTGGGCAGCCTGGGAGGCCAGCTGGCGATGGAGCCGAAGCGCTGGTTTGCGCTGGGAACCATTAGCGCCTCTTTCCTGTGGTTCTTTGGTCTGGCACTGTTGGCCGCCTGGCTGGCGCCGCGGCTGCGTACCGCCAGAGCCCAGCGGATCATCAACATTGTGGTCGGCGCCGTCATGTGGTTTATTGCGTTTCAGCTGGCAAAAGAGGGCGTCGGCCATATCCAGGCGTTGCTCAACTAAGCGTTGTCCGATGGACTTTCCCGCTGTACGCGCTAAGCTTGCTGGCATGCGTCCCGTAAGGGCGATTTAAGTAACATGGAGAAACGACAGTGAAGTTAAAAGTCTTAGCCCTGGCGGCAACACTCGGATTTAGCACGATGGCAGCACAGGCCAGCGAATTGCCGGACGGTCCGCATATTGTGACTTCAGGCACAGCAAGCGTTGCTGCGGTTCCGGATATCGCCACCCTGGCGATCGAAGTGAACGTGGCGGCAAAAGATGCCGCATCGGCAAAAAAACAGGCTGACGATCGCGTTGCGCAATACCTCTCTTTCCTCGAAAAGAGCGGCATTGCGAAAAAAGACATCAACTCGGCGAATCTGCGCACCCAACCTGATTACGACTATCAGAACGGGAAAAGCATTCTCAAAGGCTATCGCGCGGTGCGCACTGTCGAAGTGACCTTGCGCCAGCTGGATAAACTCAACGGTCTGCTGGACGGCGCCCTGAAAGCCGGTCTGAACGAAATTCGCTCCGTCTCGCTGGGCGTTGCGCAACCGGACGCCTACAAAGATAAAGCGCGTAAAGCGGCGATCGACGACGCCGTGCATCAGGCGCAGGAGCTGGCCGCAGGTTTCCACAGCAAGCTGGGTCCGGTGTACAGCGTGCGCTACCACGTCTCTAATTATCAGCCGAGCCCGATGGTTCGCATGATGAAGGCCGCTGACGCTGCGCCGGTTTCCGCCCAGGAAACCTACGAGCAGGCCACAATCCAGTTTGACGACCAGGTCGACGTCGTGTTTGAACTGCAGCCGGCGCAGGCTGCGGCCCCGGCCACGCCGGCGAAACCGGCTGAAGCGCCGAAACCGGCCCAGTAAGCGATAGAAACAAAAAAGCCACTTCAGCGAAGTGGCTTTTTTTATGCCCGCGGCTTAATCCTGACGCAGCACCTTGTGGCCGTAGTCGATGAGCGCATCGGTCACCCGGCGCATCATGCGGCTTTCCGGGGCAAAGCGGTGCCAGTAAAGCATACGGCGCTGAAACAGGCCGGGAGTGAGGTCGATAAGCTCGCCGCTGTTGAGCTCTTTTTCGATCTGCAGATGGGGGATCATGCAGCAGGTGGTGCCCTGGCGCGCCAGCTGGACGAAGGCTTCCGACGAGTTGACGATATGGCAGGGGACGCTACCCGGCGGCAGGTCGAAGTTTTGCTGCAGAAATGCCTGATGCATATCATCCAGATGATCGAAAGCGACGACCGGCGCTTTCAGCAGCGCCGAGCGCGTTACGCCGTTGGGGAAATAGCGTTGCGCAAACTCTTTTGAGGCGACAAACAGGTAATCGAGCGCGCCGAGCTGATCCACCAGGCAGCTTGGCAGCGCCTGTGGCTGGATACTTACCGCGCCGACCACTTCGCCACGGCGCAGGCGTTCCTGGGTGCGGGTTTCATCTTCCACCTGCAGGTTGAGACGAATAGGGGAGTCCGACAGCACATTAGCCAGCGCCGGCAGCAGCCAGGTCGCCAGACTGTCGGCGTTCACCGCCAGCGACAGCAGCAGCGGCGTGGAGCCAGTCTGCTCGTCCCCCAGCCACTCTTCCTCCAGCAGTTCAACCTGGCGCAACAGCGCCAGCAATTTTTGCCCTTGCTCGGTTGGGCGCGGCGGCACGGTACGTACCAGCAGCGGCTGGCCGAACATATTTTCCAGTTGCTTAATACGCTGTGAGACGGCGGACTGGGTAATACATAGCTTCTGCGCGGCGCGCTCAAATCCTCGTTCTCTAATCACCGCGTCCAGCGCTTGTAGTGTCCTGTAGTCCGGTCGTTTCATTATTCTGGCGTGCCCCCATAACTAATCGTTATCTCGCACTATGACATAAATTTTTATTTGATACAGACGAAATTGGTCTGCTCTGTTGTGTGATCTGCATCGCAGGGACATTTCCACTGTCGATGTTCTATAATGCGCCACAGGCATTCACATCTCGGACCATAATTATGACGCAGGATGAACTGAAAAAAGCGGTAGGTTGGGCGGCGCTGCAATACGTACAGCCAGGGACCATTGTGGGCGTAGGCACCGGCTCGACGGCGGCCCATTTTATTGACGCGCTGGGCACCATGAAGGGGCAAATCGAAGGGGCGGTTTCCAGCTCCGATGCCTCCACCGAGAAGCTGAAAAGCCTCGGGATCACCGTCTTCGATCTCAACAGCGTCGATCGCCTGGGGATCTACGTTGACGGCGCGGATGAGATCAACGGCCACATGCAGATGATCAAAGGCGGCGGCGCGGCGCTGACCCGTGAGAAGATCATCGCCTCGGTAGCGGATAAATTTATCTGCATCGCCGATGCCTCCAAGCAGGTCGATATTCTGGGTAAATTCCCGCTGCCGGTTGAGGTCATTCCGATGGCGCGCAGCGCCGTGGCGCGCCAGCTGGTCAAGTTGGGCGGCCGTCCGGAATACCGTCAGGGCGTGGTGACCGATAACGGCAACGTGATCCTTGACGTGCACGGCCTGGAAATTCTCGATGCTATCGCGCTGGAAAACGCGATTAACGGCATTCCTGGCGTCGTGACCGTGGGGCTGTTCGCCAACCGCGGCGCCGACGTGGCGCTGATCGGCACCGCTGACGGTGTGAAAACCATCGTAAAATAGTCTGTCCGCAGGGAGCCAACCGGCTCCCTCGCAAATATTTTTTCACCTGGCGCAATTTAGTGACTTCTGTCACATTTGTGCAACCATTCTGATTAACGCGCTACCGTTCATTATCTTTCTGGTGTTTTGTCCTGCCATTTCCTTCTGAATGACATTTCTTCAGGACGGCGACGCAAACGTTCATATTGCCGCGATAGTTTTTTTTGATATGTTGCTGAGACGAACTTTCGTTCAGCACGACATCAGTTAAGACAAAACAGGACGGGGAAATGGCTAAGGTATCACTGGAAAAAGACAAGATTAAATTTCTGCTGGTTGAAGGTGTGCATCAAAAGGCAATCGATAGCCTTCGCGCGGCAGGTTACACCAACATTGAATTTCATAAAGGCGCGCTGGATTCCGAACAGCTGAAAGCGTCGATCCGTGATGCCCATTTCATCGGCCTGCGTTCCCGTACCCACCTGACTGAAGAGATTTTCGCCGCGGCGGAAAAACTGGTTGCCGTCGGCTGCTTCTGCATCGGTACCAACCAGGTCGATCTGGACGCCGCCGCGAAACGCGGTATTCCGGTGTTTAACGCGCCATTCTCCAATACCCGTTCGGTGGCCGAGCTGGTGATCGGTGAGCTGCTGCTGCTGCTGCGCGGCGTGCCGGAAGCCAACGCCAAGGCGCATCGCGGCGTATGGAATAAGCTGGCGGTGGGGAGCTTTGAAGCGCGCGGCAAGAAACTGGGGATTATCGGTTACGGCCACATCGGCACCCAGCTCGGCATTCTGGCGGAATCGCTGGGGATGCATGTCTTCTTCTATGATATTGAAAACAAACTGCCGCTGGGCAACGCCACTCAGGTACAGCATCTCTCCGACCTGCTGAACATGAGTGATGTGGTTAGCCTGCACGTGCCGGAAAACGCCTCCACCAAAAATATGATGGGCGCGGAAGAGCTGGCGCTGATGAAGCCGGGCGCGCTGCTGATCAACGCCTCCCGTGGTACCGTGGTGGATATTCCGGCGCTATGCGATGCGCTGGCGAGTAAGCATCTGGCCGGGGCGGCGATCGACGTCTTCCCGACCGAACCCGCGACCAACAGCGACCCCTTCACTTCGCCGCTGTGCGAGTTTGATAACGTGATCCTGACGCCGCATATCGGTGGCTCCACTCAGGAAGCGCAGGAGAACATCGGTCTGGAAGTGGCCGGCAAGCTGGCGAAGTACTCTGACAACGGGTCTACCCTGTCGGCGGTCAACTTCCCGGAAGTTTCTCTGCCGCTGCACGGTGGACGCCGTCTGCTGCACATCCATGAGAACCGGCCGGGCGTCCTGACCGCCATCAACCAGATCTTCGCCGCGCAGAGTATCAATATTGCCGCCCAGTATCTGCAAACGTCGCCGCAGATGGGTTACGTGGTTATTGATATCGAAGCGGAAGAAGATGTTGCCCAGCAGGCGCTGCAGGCGATGAAAGCGATCCCGGGGACTATCCGCGCCCGTCTGCTGTTCTAACCATTTTTGCCTCTCGGGCAGGTCGCGTGCCTGCCCGTTTTTTTGTTAACACCTTCCAGGCAGAAATTCTTCTCCCCACGTACCTACCAACACCAGGTTTTGCCCGGGGTGATCACCGCCGGCAGCGGGATATCCCACTCTTCGCTCGGCAGGGTGTCCACCTGCTGGCAGTCGTGCGCGTAGCCCACCGGCTGCAGGCGATACTGCTGCCAGTTTTGCAGCGTCCGGTCGTAAAAACCGCCACCCATCCCCAGCCGTTGTCCGCCGGCATCGAAGGCCACCAGCGGGGTGACCAGCACATCGAGATCAGCGAGCGGCAGCACGTCGCGCACGTCGAGCTTCGGTTCGCGGATCTTCAGGCGATTCACTATCAGTTCGCTCTGCGGATGGTAATGTAAAAACAACAGGTTACCGGGGCTAAACGGATGCAGCACCGGGAGATACACCCGCTTGCCGGCCCGCCAGAGCTGGTCAATCAGCGGTTGGGTGTCCAGCTCGCCGTCAAAGGAGAGAAACAGCGCCACGGTTTGGGCGAGAACCACCGGCGGCCAGGCCATCATTCGCTCTGCGGCCTGCAGGGCAAACTGCCGCTGTTGCTCAGGGCTGAGCGCGCGTCGACGCTCGCGGATCTGCTGGCGAATATGCTGGCGGGAAAGCAGGGTATCGGGCTGTAGGGTCATGCAGGTCTCATGGCGAGCAGGCGAAACAATAGAAAGCAGTGTAATACAGTGCGGCGTCAGCCGAAAACAGGTGTGGGGGAATAATGCGAAGTGAGGAAGGGAATCTCCGAGATGCCGCCGCAGGCTGTAACCCTTGAACCCTTGGTTCAAGGTGAATGTGTCGTCACGGTTTTAAGGCTTCTCGGACGGACCGAGCATGCTCACCAACCGTGGAGCGCCACATTCTTGTGGTATGAAATATCGGCTCAGGGGACTGGCCCGCTTGCAAACATCTCAGAGAAATTTTGTTCCTGGAGTTACTCTAACACAGTTAACTGCAAAGTGTTATTCAAACTTCGACCCTGGTCTTTCGCTTATGCGACCTTGCTCAAGCAATGCTTGCTCGATGGTCTGCTGAAGCATGCGAATGCGCTGCTCCATGCTGGAAGCGTAGTCGCGGGTCTTCGCTTTTTCCTGAGTCAACTCATAGCTGATGTTCAACGCGGCGATGAAGACCAGCTGCTCAGTATTTGTGACTCTAGTGCGTTCTTTTAAATCTTGCAACCGCTGATTAAGGTCTTCAGCTGCCTGATTCAGGGCATCCCTTTGTTCAGGCGGGCAATTCACTCGCAGTGAACGGCCGAAAATTTGGAGATCTACGGGTTGTGCAGACATGCCACCTTCCTGCTGATTGACTGCGCTGCCTTCACACCCTGACCCGGGTCTGCGAAGGGGCGACACTATAGCTACCCTGGTGCGAAGATACAAGCCCTATTCTGGTTCACCAGGGTCCAAAGTGGTAGCATACCATGAATATTCCTCCCAACGATGACGAATGCGCATGTCTATACAGAACGAAATGCCTGGTTACAACGATGTAGACCAGTTACTGAACCAACAAGGGGTAGGGCTTACCCCGGCCGAGATGCACGGTTTGATCAGCGGATTGCTGTGCGGCGGCAACACGGACAGCAGCTGGCAGCCGCTGGTGCACGACCTGACCAACGAAGGTCTCGCCTTCGGCCATGAGCTGGCCCAGGCGCTGCGTAACATGCATTCCGCCATCAGCGACTCACTGGATGACGACGGCTTCCTCTTTCAACTGTATCTGCCGGAAGGCGATGCGGTGAGCGTCTTTGATCGCGCCGACGCTCTCGCCGGCTGGGTCAACCACTTCCTTCTTGGCCTTGGCGTGAGCCAGCCGAAGCTGGATAAAGTGAAAGACGAAACCGGGGAAGCGATTGACGATCTGCGTAATATTGCCCAGCTAGGCTACGATGAAGACGAAGATCAGGAAGAGCTGGAGATGTCTCTGGAGGAGATTATCGAGTATGTCCGCGTTGCCGCACTGCTGTGCCACGACACCTTTGCGCGTCAGCAGCCAACCGCACCGGAAGTCCGCAAACCGACATTACACTAACTAAAATTCGTTCAGGGGGCGTCATGACTCAGCAGGAATTTCTCTCGCGTCGCCAGGCGCTGTTGGCGCAGATGCAGCCAGGCAGCGCGGCGCTGATTTTCGCCGCACCGGAAGCGGTGCGCAGTGCAGATTCGGAATATCCCTACCGGCAGAACAGCGATTTTTGGTACTTCACCGGCTTCAACGAACCGGAAGCGCTGCTGGTGTTGATTAAAAGCGATGAAACCCACAACCATAGCGTGCTGTTCAACCGGGTTCGCGATCTGACCGCTGAGATCTGGTTCGGTCGCCGTCTGGGCCAGGAAGCCGCGCCGGCGAAGCTTGGCGTTGACCGGGCGCTGGCGTTCAGCGAAATCAACCAGCAGCTGTATCAGCTGCTCAACGGTCTGGACGCTATCTATTTCGCCCAGGGCGAATATGCCTATGCCGATCAGATTGTGTTCAACGCCCTCGAAAAACTTCGCAAAGGCTCGCGCCAGAACCTGCAGGCGCCGAACTCGGTCATCGACTGGCGGCCCATTGTGCATGAGATGCGCCTGTTCAAATCGGCGGAAGAGCTGGCCGTGATGCGCCGCGCCGGTGAAATTAGCGCTCTGGCCCATACCCGGGCGATGGAAAAATGCCGCCCAGGCATGTTCGAGTATCAGCTGGAAGGCGAAATTCTTCATGAATTCAATCGCCACGGCGCGCGTTTCCCTTCCTATAACACCATCGTTGGCGGCGGCGAAAACGGCTGCATTCTGCACTACACCGAAAATGAATCTGAACTGCGCGACGGCGATCTGGTGTTGATTGACGCCGGCTGCGAGTATCGCGGCTACGCCGGCGACATTACCCGCACCTTCCCGGTGAACGGCAAATTCAGCCAGCCGCAGCGCGAAATCTACGATATCGTGCTGGAATCGCTGGAGACCGCGCTGGAACTCTACCGCCCGGGCACCTCAATCTGCCAGGTGAATCAGGAAGTGGTGCGCATCATGATCACCGGCCTGGTGCGGCTCGGGATCCTCAAAGGCGAGGTTGACGAGCTGATCGCCAACAACGCCCACCGCCCGTACTTTATGCACGGTCTGAGCCACTGGCTGGGGCTGGATGTGCACGATGTCGGTAATTACGACACCGACCGTTCGCGCGTCCTGGAACCGGGAATGGTGCTGACCGTCGAGCCGGGGCTGTATATCGCCGCCGACGCCGACGTACCGGCGCAGTATCGCGGCATCGGCATTCGTATTGAAGATGACATCGTGATTACTGAAGACGGCAACGAAAATGTCACCGCCAGCGTGGTGAAGAAGGCAGATGAGATCGAGGCGCTGATGGCGGCGGCGCGCCAGTCATGAGCGTGCTGATTGTCGGCGGCGGGATGACCGGCGCGACGCTCGCCCTGGCCATCTCCCGTATGACCGGCGGCGCGCTGCCGGTCCATCTGATTGAGGCGCAGGATCCCCAGTCGGCTCGCCATCCCGGCTTCGACGACCGGGCGATCGCCCTGGCCGCCGGCACCTGCCAGCAACTGGCGCGCATCGGCGTCTGGCAACGTCTCGCCGAGCGGGCGACGCCTATCCAGCGGGTACATGTCAGCGACCGCGGCCATGCTGGTTTTGTGAATCTGGCGGCGGCGGATTATAGCCTGTCGGCGCTGGGTCAGGTAGTTGAACTCCACGATGTCGGCCAGCGACTGTTTAGCCTGCTGCGCGAGGCGCCGGGCGTGACGCTACATTGCCCGGCGAAAGTGGAAGCGGTCAGTCGCAGCCAGGAGAGCGTCAGCCTTACCCTTGAGGGGGGCGAAACGATCAGCGGTAAGCTGCTGGTGGCGGCGGACGGTTCGCGTTCGTCGCTGGGCGCCCGCTGCGGCATCAGCTGGCAACAGCAGCCCTATGAGCAACTGGCGATTATCGCCAACGTGAGCACCGCGCTGCCCCACGAAGGCCGCGCGTTCGAACGTTTTACCGAGCATGGCCCGCTGGCGATGCTGCCGATGTCGCAAGGGCGCTGCTCGCTGGTGTGGTGTCATCCGCAGTCGCGCCGCGATGAGGTGCTGAGCTGGTCTGACGAACGTTTTTGTCAGGAGCTGCAGCAGGCGTTCGGCTGGCGGCTGGGGCGCATTACTCACGCCGGGAAGCGCAGCGTCTATCCGCTGGCTCTCACCACCGCCAGCCGCGCGGTGTTGCACCGCCTGGCGCTGGTCGGCAACGCGGCGCAGACGCTGCACCCGATTGCCGGGCAGGGCTTTAATCTCGGCCTGCGCGATGTGATGAGCCTGGCGGAGTTGCTCGCTGACGCCCATCTCAGCGGCGAAGATGTCGGCCATTATCCGCTGCTGTGTCGCTATCAGGCGCGCAGGGCAGGGGATAAAGCCACCACCATCGGCGTGACCGATGGGCTGGTGCATCTGTTTGCCAACCGTTGGGCGCCGCTGGTGGCGGGGCGCAATGTCGGTCTGATGGCCATGGAATTATTTACCCCGGCGCGCGATGCGCTGGCGCAGCGTACCCTCGGTTGGGTTCCCCGTTAAGGAGTAGAACGTGCAAAGTGTTGATGTTGCCATTGTTGGCGGTGGAATGGTGGGGCTGGCGGTAGCCTGCGGTTTACAGGGCAGCGGCCTGCGCGTCGCGGTGCTGGAGAAAGCGGAGCCGCAGCCGCTGGCCGCCGATGCGCCGCCGGCGCTGCGCGTGTCGGCAATTAACGCCGCCAGCGAAAAGCTACTGACCCGCATCGGCGTCTGGTCAGAGATCGTCGCCCAGCGCGCCAGCTGCTATCACGGAATGGAAGTGTGGGACAAAGACAGCTTCGGCCGCATTAGCTTTGATGACCAGAGCATGGGCTTCAGCCATCTGGGCCACATTATTGAAAACGCTGTGGTGCATTATGCGCTGTGGCAGAAGGCGCAGCGCTGCGCCGACGTCACCCTGCTGGCGCCTGCGCAACTGCAGCAGGTGGCGTGGGGCGAGAATGAAGCCTTTCTCAGCCTGCAGGACGGCAGCATGCTCACCGCGCGGCTGGTGATCGGCGCCGATGGTGCCAATTCATGGCTGCGCAATAAAGCCGATATTCCGCTGACCTTCTGGGATTACCATCATCATGCGCTGGTGGCGACCATCCGTACCGCTGAGCCGCATCAGGCGGTGGCCCGCCAGGCGTTCCATGGCAACGGGATCCTCGCCTTCCTGCCGCTCTGCGATCCGCATCTGTGCTCGATCGTCTGGTCGCTGTCGCCGGCGGAGGCGCAGCGGATGCAGGAGGCTGATGAAGCCACCTTTAATCAGGCGTTGAATATCGCCTTCGATAATGGCCTTGGCCTCTGCCAGCTGGAAAGCGCACGTGAAGTCTTCCCGCTGACCGGCCGCTATGCCCGCCAGTTCGCCGCCCACCGCCTGGCGCTGGTCGGCGATGCCGCGCATACCATCCACCCGCTGGCCGGGCAGGGCGTCAATCTCGGCTTTATGGATGCCGCCGAGCTTATTGACGAACTGAAGCGCCTGCACGCCCAGGGCAAGGATATCGGCCAGCATCTTTATCTGCGCCGCTACGAGCGTAGCCGCAAGCACAGCGCCGCGCTGATGCTGGCGGGCATGCAGGGCTTCCGCGACATGTTTTCCGGTAGCCATCCGGCGAAGAAATTCATCCGCGACATGGGGCTGAAACTGGCCGATACGCTGCCGGGCGTGAAACCGCAGCTGATTCGCCAGGCGATGGGCCTCAACGATCTGCCTGCCTGGTTACGTTAACCGCGTCACACTTCTTTCACCCGGCCTGCGCGCCGGGTTTTCCCCCTCATTTGAAATATTCTAATTTCACCTCTTTTTTCGCATTAGATTTATTAATGCGTCCTTTTTTTTGTTAAAGAAATTAGGACGATAAAATCGCACAAAACACCATCATTCCCTAATCAGTGCCGCCTTAATGTTAATTTTATGTGGCATAAATCGCTTTTTTCCAGTCAATAACTCTGTAGTCTTTTCGGCGGATTTTAGTCATAAGCTAATGTGATGCCCTGAATGAGCTTATGGTTTAGTGCCGGGTTCGGTGGTAAGTTCAGGCAAAAGAGAACGTTTGCGTCGGCGTTCGTCAGCGATGCCGACACCCGATTTCGTGGCGAAAAATCGCCGACAATCTTGTGGCTGGTTCCGTTTTTATTCGATGAGGAAAAGATGGCTCAACAGACTCCGTTGTATGAACAACACACGCTGTGCGGCGCGCGCATGGTGGATTTCCATGGCTGGATGATGCCGCTGCATTACGGATCCCAGATTGATGAGCACCATGCGGTGCGCGGCGACGCAGGCATGTTCGATGTGTCGCATATGACCATCGTTGATTTCCACGGCAGCCGGACCAGAGAGTTCTTGCGCTATTTGCTGGCCAACGACGTGGCGAAGCTCACCACCCCAGGCAAAGCGCTCTACACCGGCATGCTGACCGCCTCCGCCGGCGTCATCGACGACCTGATTGTCTATTTCCTCTCTGAAGATTATTTCCGCCTCGTTGTTAACTCCGCCACCCGCGAAAAAGACCTCGCCTGGATTTCCGAACAAGCTGAACCCTACGGCCTCGAAATCATCGTCCGCGACGATCTGTCGCTGATCGCGGTCCAGGGTCCGCAGGCGAAAGCGAAGGCGGCGACGCTTTTTACCGACGCGCAGCGTCAGGCCGTGGAAGGTATGAAGCCGTTCTTCGGCGTGCAGGCCGGCGAGCTGTTTATCGCCACCACAGGCTATACCGGCGAAGCGGGCTATGAAATCGCCATGCCGAACGAGCAGGCGGCGGATTTCTGGCGCGGTCTGCTGGACGCTGGCGTTAAGCCATGCGGTCTCGGCGCGCGCGATACCCTGCGCCTGGAGGCCGGAATGAACCTGTATGGCCAGGAGATGGACGAAGGCGTCTCTCCGCTGGCGGCGAATATGGGCTGGACTATTGCCTGGGAACCGGCGGATCGTAACTTTATCGGTCGCGAAGCGCTGGAGATGCAGCGTGAAAAGGGCACCGAACAGCTGGTTGGCCTGGTGATGACTGAGAAAGGCGTCCTGCGCGGCGGCCTGCCGGTGCGCTTTACCGATAGCGACGGTAACCAAAAAGAAGGCATTATCACCAGCGGCACCTTCTCGCCGACGCTGGGCTACAGCATCGCGCTGGCTCGCGTGCCGGCCGGGATTGGCGACACCGCGGTGGTGCAAATTCGTAACCGTGAAATGCCGGTAAAAGTGACTAAACCTGGTTTTGTACGCAATGGCAAAGCCATTGTGTGATTTCCCTTTTTTGGAGATGAATTGATGAGCAACGTACCAGCAGAACTGAAATACAGCAAAGAACACGAATGGCTGCGTAAAGAAGCGGACGGCACCTATACCGTCGGGATCACCGAGCATGCGCAGGAGCTGCTGGGCGATATGGTATTCGTTGATCTGCCGGAAGTGGGCGCCACCGTCGAAGCGGGCGCCGATTGCGCGGTTGCCGAATCCGTGAAAGCGGCTTCCGATATTTATGCCCCGATTAGCGGTGAAATCGTTGCCGTTAACGAAGAGCTGAACGACTCGCCGGAACTGGTCAACAGCGACCCGTACACCGACGGCTGGATCTTCAAGATCAAAGCCAGCGACGAAGCGCAGGTTGCCGCGCTGCTGGATGCCGCCGCGTATGAAGCTCTGTTAGAAGACGAATAAATACGCGTCATCCTTCACGCTGCAGGGGCGTTGGCTTCCTGCCGCGCGAATGATTTTGCGTATTCCGGCCCGGTAAGCATCAGCGCTTGCCGGGCAAACCAGTCAGACAATCACGATTCACCGCACGTTTCAGGAACCATCGCTCATGACTCAGACTTTAAGTCAGCTTGAAAACCGCGACGCCTTTATTGAACGTCACATTGGCCCGGACGCTCAGCAGCAGCAAGAGATGCTGAAGACCGTCGGCGCGGATTCGCTTAACGCCCTGATCGGCCAGATTGTGCCGCAGGATATCCAGCTGGCGACCCCACCGCAGGTGGGCGACGCGACAACCGAATTCGCCGCGCTGGCAGAGCTGAAGGCGATCGCCGGTCGCAACAAGCGCTTCAAGTCTTACATCGGCATGGGCTACACCGCCGTGCAGCTGCCGCCGGTTATTCAGCGCAACATGCTGGAAAATCCGGGCTGGTATACCGCCTATACCCCTTACCAGCCGGAAGTCTCCCAGGGCCGCCTGGAATCGCTGCTCAACTTCCAGCAGGTCACTCTCGATCTCACCGGGCTGGATATCGCTTCCGCTTCGCTGCTCGATGAAGCGACCGCCGCCGCCGAAGCGATGGCGATGGCCAAACGCGTCAGCAAACTGAAAAACGCCAACCGCTTCTTCGTTGCCGCCGATGTCCATCCGCAAACCCTGGACGTGGTGCGCACCCGTGCGGAAACCTTCGGCTTCGACGTGATCGTCGATGACGCCGACAAAGTGCTCGATCACCAGGATGTCTTCGGTGTGCTGCTGCAGCAGGTGGGCACCACCGGCGAAATCCACGATTACAGCAAACTAATCGCCGAGCTGAAAGCGCGCAAAGTGATAGTCAGCGTCGCCGCCGACTTTATGGCGCTGGTGCTGCTGACGGCGCCGGGCAAGCAGGGCGCGGATATCGTCTTCGGCTCCGCCCAACGCTTCGGCGTGCCGATGGGCTACGGCGGCCCACACGCGGCCTTCTTCGCAGCGAAAGATGAATTCAAACGCTCCATGCCGGGCCGGATTATCGGCGTATCGAAAGATGCGGCGGGTAACACCGCGCTGCGCATGGCGATGCAGACTCGCGAACAGCACATCCGCCGCGAGAAAGCGAACTCCAACATTTGTACCTCGCAGGTGCTGCTGGCCAACATCGCCAGCTTGTACGCGGTTTTCCACGGCCCGGCGGGTCTGAAACGTATCGCAGGCCGCATTCATCGCCTGACCGACATTCTGGCCGACGGCCTGCAGAAGAAAGGGCTGAAGCTGCGCCATGCGCACTACTTCGACACCCTGTGCGTGGAAGTGGCGGATAAAGCCGCGGTGCTGGCGCGTGCCGAAGCCCTGCAGATTAACCTGCGCAGCGATATTCACGGCGCGGTGGGCATTACGCTCGACGAAGCAACCACCCGCGAAGACGTGCTCAACCTGTTCCGCGCCATCGTCGGTGACGATCATGGTCTGGACATTGATACCCTGGATAAAGACGTGGCGCTGGACAGCCGTTCCATCCCGGCGGCGATGCTGCGCGACGATGCGATCCTCACCCATCCGGTGTTCAACCGCTACCACAGCGAGACCGAGATGATGCGCTACATGCACGCCCTGGAGCGTAAAGATCTGGCGCTGAACCAGGCGATGATCCCGCTGGGTTCCTGCACCATGAAGCTGAACGCCGCGGCGGAGATGATCCCGATCACCTGGCCGGAATTCGCTGAGCTGCACCCGTTCTGCCCGGTCGAGCAGGCGGAAGGGTATCACCAGATGATCGCCCAGCTCTCCGACTGGCTGGTGAAACTGACCGGCTATGACGCCGTCTGCATGCAGCCGAACTCCGGCGCGCAGGGCGAATATGCTGGCCTGCTGGCGATTCGCCACTATCACGAGAGCCGCAACGAAGGCCATCGCGATATCTGCCTGATCCCAAGCTCCGCGCACGGCACCAACCCGGCTTCCGCGCAGATGGCGGGTATGCAGGTGGTGGTGGTTGCGTGCGACAAAAACGGCAATATCGATCTCGCTGACCTGCGTGAAAAAGCAGAGCAGGCGGGGGCGAATCTCTCCTGCATCATGGTCACCTATCCGTCGACCCACGGCGTATATGAAGAGACCATTCGCGAAGTGTGCGAGATCGTGCACCAGTTCGGCGGCCAGGTTTACCTTGACGGCGCTAACATGAACGCCCAGGTCGGGATCACCTCTCCGGGCTATATCGGCGCCGACGTTTCGCACCTCAACCTGCATAAAACGTTCTGCATTCCGCACGGCGGCGGCGGCCCGGGTATGGGCCCAATCGGCGTGAAAGCGCACCTGGCGCCGTTCGTGCCGGGTCACAGCGTGGTGCAGATTGAAGGGATGTTGACCCGTCAGGGCGCGGTTTCCGCCGCGCCGTTCGGCAGCGCGTCCATCCTGCCGATCAGCTGGATGTATATTCGCATGATGGGCGCGGAAGGGCTGAAGCAGGCGAGCCAGAACGCGATCCTTAACGCCAACTACATCGCTACCCGTCTGAAAGACGCCTACCCGGTGCTCTACACCGGTCGCGATGGTCGCGTGGCGCACGAATGTATTCTCGATATTCGTCCGCTGAAAGAAGAGACCGGCATTAGCGAACTGGATATCGCCAAGCGTCTGATCGACTTTGGCTTCCATGCGCCAACCATGTCCTTCCCGGTAGCGGGTACGCTGATGGTTGAGCCGACGGAATCGGAAAGCAAAGTGGAGCTGGACCGCTTTATCGACGCGATGCTGGCGATCCGCGCTGAAATCGACCGCGTCAAAGCCGGTGAATGGCCGCTGGAAGACAACCCGCTGGTGAACGCACCGCACACCCAGGGCGAGCTGGTGGGCGAGTGGAACCATCCGTACAGCCGCGAGCTGGCGGTATTCCCGGCTGGGTTGCACAACAAGTACTGGCCGACGGTGAAACGTCTGGACGATGTGTACGGCGACCGCAACCTGTTCTGCTCCTGCGTACCGATGAGCGAATACCAGTAAGTTTGCGTATTATCTATACTTTTAAAGGCGCTGCGGCGCCTTTATTTTTTGGAGGGAAGGTATGGGAATCGCTCTGATAAGCGGCGCGAGCCGCGGAATAGGCCGGGCGACGGCGCTGCTGCTGGCGCAGGAAGGGTATACCGTGGCGGTCAATTACCATCACAACATTAACGCCGCCACCGAGGTGGTGAATACCATTTTGGCGTCTGGCGGCAAAGCCACGGCGCTGCGGGCGGACATCAGCGATGAAGCGCAGGTGATGGCGATGTTTGAGGCGATTGACCGCATGGGCGAGCCGCTGACGGCGCTGGTCAACAACGCCGGGATCCTCTTTACCCAGTGTACGGTGGAGAGCCTGAGCGCCGAGCGCATTAACCGCGTGCTGGCGACCAACGTCACCGGCTATTTCCTCTGCTGCCGCGAGGCGGTCAAGCGCATGGCGCATCGGCATGGCGGTAAGGGCGGGGCGATAGTTAACGTGTCGTCGGCGGCGTCGCGCCTTGGCGCGCCGGGGGAGTACGTTGACTATGCCGCGTCGAAAGGGGCGGTAGATACCCTGACCACCGGGCTGGCGCTGGAGGTGGCGGCGCAGGGGATCCGGGTCAACGGCGTCCGTCCGGGGCTGATTTATACCGAAATGCACGCCTCCGGCGGTGAACCGGGGCGCGTGGATCGAGTGAAAGGTTCGCTACCGATGCGGCGCGGCGGCCAGCCGGAAGAGGTCGCTCAGGCCATTGCCTGGCTGCTGAGCGACAAAGCGTCGTATGTAACGGGTAGCTTCCTTGAACTGGCGGGCGGGAAATAACCCGTAGATGTCTATTGCCCGGCGGCGCTGCGCTTGCCGGCCCTACGGGGTCAAAGCCGAATGGTAGGCCGGGTAAGGCGTAGCCGCCACCCGGCATAAAAACCGCTAAAGCCCGACGGTCTAACAGGAGGCCGGCCACAGCCTCAGTACCCGTAGCCCGGCTAAGCGCAGCGCGAGCCGGGTAACCCGGCGGCCTACCAGGAGGCCAGCCACAGCCGCAGGCGCATTCCCCAACTGCTGGTCCAGCCGGTGGTAACCGACTTCACCTCGCCTCGATAAATCACCACCAGCGTTGGCGTCACCCGAATATCCCACTGCCGCGCCAGCTGGCCGCTCGGGTCATTTACCGTCGGCAGCGTCAGTTTCTTTCTGGCAAGCCACGTCTCCAGCGCGGCGTTATCGCCGGAGCGCAGGGCCACCGTCAGCACATTGCCGCCGTCGGCGGCAAGCGATGCCACCGACGGCGTGGTGTAGCGACAAACTCCGCACCAGGTGGCCCAAACGTACAGCAGCAGCGGCTTTTGCTGGCTCATGGCGTTCAGATCCACCGTCCTGCCGTCGAGGGCGTGCAGCGATGTGGCGCTGACGTTTTGCGGCAGCGCGGGCTGGCGAAAATAATCCACCGCCAGGCTCACCGCCGCGCCAATCAGCAGCCACACCGCCAGCTCGCGCAGCCAGCGCCTGATTTTACTGGCCACGGGCTTTCGCCAGCTGCTCTTTCACCAGCCCCTCCAGCTCATCAGCAGGGATCGCGCCGGCCACCATCTGATCGCCGATGATGGTCGCCGGGGTGCCCTGAATATTCAGCACCTGCGACAAAATCAGGTTCATCTTCAGCGAATCCATGGTCTTGTCATCGATATTTACACTATCGGTGGCGGTTTTCTTCTGCGCCGCGGCGATGCTGGCGTCATCGTGATAGCCTTTTTTCGCCATCAGCCGCTGATGCAGCGCCCAGAACTTATCGGGCTGCTGGCGCCAGGTCGATAGCGCCGCTTTGGCGGCATTGACCGAACTTTGCCCCTTGAACGGCAGCAGCTTAACGATCAGCTGAATGTCCGGGTTATCGTGGACGATTTTTTCCAGCAGCGGATCAAACTGTTTGCAGTAAGGGCAGTTGTAATCGGTAAACGAGACGATCGTCAGTTTTGGCGCTTTCGCGCCGGTGCGCGGGCTGTTCGGATCGTTAAACAGCAGCTGCGCCAGCTGGTCATTAGCGTTTGCTTGTGGTTCTTCCGCCGGGGCGGCGAAGCTGAAGGCGGATATGCACAGCAGCAATAAGGCGGTGATAGCTCTCATGTTATTTTCCTTGGGCGACGGACAGGGTGGCGAGAAGGTGTTCGCGATCTAACAGCGCAGGCAGGATCTCTCCCTGCGGCAATCCCGGTCCGTAAATCTGGTTAAACGGCACCGCAGCGCTGCCGCGAGTGGTTAAAAACTGACTAATCGTGGCGGAGGGTCGGCTCCAGTCGCCGCGCAGGGCGACCACGTCCGGCGCTAACAGCGCCTGCTGGACGTCATCGCGCAGCAGCACGTTGTATTTATTGGCTTTACAGGTCACGCACCAGTCGGCGGTGACATCAATAAACACCCGCTTATGTTCCGCCAGGGCGCTGGCGATAGCCTGCTCGCTGAGCGGCTGCCAGTTAACCCGGTCGCGGCGCGGGCCCTCGCCGTCAGATCGGGAGACTAAGGCGACGGCGCCCGCCACCACGATGGCCAGGGCGCCCGCGCGCAGCGCCGTCCGCCAGCGGTAGCGCCAGGCGGTGGCCAGCAGCAGGGCGATGGCCAGAATTACCAGCAGGGTAAGCACCGGCGTACGGCCGATGTGGATCGTCAGCAGGCTGACCAGCCATAGCGCTGAACCAAGCATCATTAGCCCCAGCAGTACGCGCAGATGATTCATCCAGCGGCCGGGACGTGGCAGTCGTTGCGCCAGCCCCGGCCAGGCAACGATCAGCAGCCACGGCAGGCTCATGCCGATCCCCATGGCGAAGAAAATGCCCCACAGCAGCGGCAGAGGCGCCACCAGCGCCACCGACACGGCGGTGCCAAGGAACGGCGCGGTGCAGGGGGTCGCCAGCAGGGTGGCGAAGGTGCCCTGCCAGAAATGGCCCATTAAGCCGTTGCCGCCGCGGGTGGCGAGGAAGGTACTGGCGCTGGAGGAGAGGCGGATTTCGAACAGCCCCAGCAGACTGGCGCTGAACAGGATCATCACCAGCGCCATGGCGCCGATAAACCACGGGCTCTGGAACTGGATCCCCCAGCCGAGCGCCTGATTACCCAGGCGTAGCGCGGTCATCATCAGCGCCAGCGCCAGGAACGAGACGACGATCCCGCACGCCGAGGCGAGGAACTGTCGGCGTACCGCGCCGCGTTCGCGATGTTCGGTTTGCACCAGCGAGCCGAGCTTCATGGCCAGCACTGGCAGCACGCAAGGCATCACATTGAGGATAAGCCCCCCGGCCAACGCCATCAGCAGCACCCAGCCTAACGTCAGCTCCGGCGCGGCGCTGCCGGCGCTGATGGCGATCTGGCTTTCCTGCGCCTGGCCGCTATCCGCCAGCACCAGCGACAAGGTTTTACCGCGCAGATCCGGTGCCGCTTCGCCCCAGCTATCGGTGACCGGTATGGTGGCGGTCAGCGTATCGCCGCGGCTGGTAAAGCTCGGCTTGCCGAAATCGACATCCTCCATGCTGTCGATAAACAGCGCTGGCTGCTGCCAGCCGGCATCGCGGCGAGCGGTCACCGTCAGTTTGCCGCTGACGTAGCTGGCGGTCAGCTGCGAAGTCAGACCATCGCCCAGCGGCAGCGTGCCCATCGCGCGGGTGAAATCGTAGCCAAAACCCTCCCCTGGCGGGGCCGTCATATCCAGCGAAAAGGGATAGTCAGTAAGAATGCAGACATTGCTGCAGGTGGATAACGTCAGTACGCCGCTGAGCGTCGGTGGTATCTTCCCGCGCAGCGTCATCGGGAAGCTGACGTCACCGTGATAGCCCTGAGTGGAAATGCCCGCGACGTCGAAGCGCTGCGGCGTCGGCCAGCGCCAGTCAACCTCCAGCGGCGTGTGCCAGGCGATAGCCGGCGCGATGCCGCCTTCCCCCGGCGAGCGCCAGTAGGTTTTCCAGCCCTTTTCCAGCGCCACGTCTAAAAGCAGGCGGGTATCGCCATTGCTCTCGGTTTGCGCCCGCAGGCGGACGCTGGCGTGTTGATTGTCGGCGGCGCGTAGCCAGCCGCTGTCGGCGGCCTGACTGACGGGCAGCCATAGCCAAAGCAGGCAGACCAGTAGTCGCCTGAATAACATAGACATAAATTTGCTCCATAAATGATGAATTAACCTGAACTGTCAGGAAAATCAGTCACTCACGGAAGACGCATAATCGCAGATGCACCCGCAATCGGGGCGGGGAGATAACGCGGGGAGGCCACTGGCGCTCGATACGCGGCGGGATCGCCGCCAGCACCGCCAGCAGCAGGGTGATAGCCAACAGCGCCCCTTCAAACAGCATCGGCGGGACGGCCATCAGCGACTTGGCGCTGAGTTCGCACGGCGTGACCGGCGCGTCGGCTTTATCCTGGGTTTGCTGTAGTGACGGGCTGTCGGCGGTGAGGTTCATGACCAGCGCGTGCATCCCGGCCATTCGCTGGGCGGTGCAGACCAGCACCACCAGACAGGCCAGGAGGACAAAAAGAATGGCTTTGCGTTGTCGCTTAATCATGAGCGCCTCAAATATTCACGAGGCCTATCTTATCGGGCGAACGCGTTTTGGCAATGGTAAAGCTGTAAAGAAGTGTCTGGCAGATAAGCGATTTGCCCTCTCCCGGCCTGGAGAGGGCGGTCAATTACAGATTCTCGCCGTTGCTGGCGATGACTTCTTTGTACCAGTTAAAGCTCTTCTTGCGCGAGCGGGACATGTCGCCGGTGCCGTCGTCGTGTTTGTTGACGTAGATGAAGCCGTAGCGTTTGCTGTACTGCCCGGTAGTGAAGGAGACGCAGTCGATGCAGCCCCATGGGGTATAGCCCATCAGATCGACGCCGTCATAAGTGACCGCTTTGATCATCTCTTCGATGTGGGCGCGCAGATAGTCGATGCGGTAGTCATCGTTGATGCTGCCGTCGGCTTCGACTTTATCGTAGGCGCCAAAGCCGTTCTCGACGATAAACAGCGGCTTCTGGTAGCGCTCATACAGTTCACACAGGGAATAGCGCAGACCGACCGGGTCAATCTGCCAGCCCCAGTCGGAGGCTTTGACGTGCGGGTTCGGCACGCTGCCTTCGAAGCCGGAAATGGCGTCGCCGGTGCCGCCTTCGGCTTTCACCGCGTTGGTCATGTAGTAGCTGAAGCCGAGGTAAGCGCAAGTGCCTTCGCGCAGGATCTGCGCATCGCCATCTTCCATCTTGATGTTGAAGCCGCGGCGCTCCCACTCATTCAGCACATAGCTCGGGTAGTAACCGCGCAGTTGGACGTCGGTAAAGACGTAGCGCTCGCGCATCGACTCCTGGGCAAACATGACATCTTCCGGTTTGCAGGAGTAAGGGTAGAGGGCGACCATCGCCAGCATGCAGCCGACCTGCATGTCCGGGTTGATGCGCCGCGCCGCTTTCACCGCCAGCGCGCTGGCGACGAACTGATGGTGCAGCACCTGGTACATGGTCTCTTCCGGATTGTCATGCTCGGTATAGACCACCCCGGAGCAGCAGTAGCCGAACAGCGGCGCGCGCCAGTTGCGCTGGTTGTTGATCTCGTTGAAGGTCATCCAGTATTTCACTTTGTGCTTATAGCGCTCGAAAACCACTTCGGCAAAGCGCACAAAGAAATCGACCACTTTGCGGTTGGTCCAGCCGCCGTACTGCTGCACCAGGTGCAGGGGCATCTCGAAGTGGGAGAGGGTGATCACCGGCTCGATGTTGTACTTCAGCAGCTCGTCGAACATGTCGTCGTAGAACTTCAGTCCCTCTTCATTCGGCTGGGTTTCGTCACCCTGCGGGAAGATGCGGGTCCAGGCGATGGAGGTGCGGAAGCATTTGAAGCCCATCTCGGCGAACAGTTTGATGTCTTCTTTGTAGCGGCCGTAGAAATCGACCGCTTGGTGGTTGGGGTAATATTTGCCGGCTTCCACCTGGTGGGTGATTTCACGCGGCACGCCGTGCGCCCCGCCGGTCAGCACGTCGCAGATGCTGGGGCCTTTGCCGCCCTGATCCCAGCCGCCTTCAACCTGATGCGCGGCAACCGCGCCGCCCCATAAAAAATCTTTCGGAAGGGTTAATTTTTTCATCCTGGCTAATCTCTCTAATAACTATTGCGCTCGAGTCTAGCAAAGTGAAATTGAATGTCACGATATAACAAATTCCGCCAAAGGTAATATGTTACATCAAAAAAACAGGCTGTTATTTTTAGCTGATTTTGCGCGCTAATTTACGCCCGAGCGATTCGAGAATATAGATCACTGGAATTTGCGTGGTAATATCGTAGACGCCGCCAATGCGGGTCTGCGGGACGTGCCAGGAGAGATTGAAATCGGCCAGTTTGGCCAGCCGCGAATGCTCGTGACTGGTAATCGACATCACCTTGCAATGATGCAGGCTGAACTGGCTGGCGAAACGCAGGATCTCTTCTGTTTCGCCGGAGACGGAAAGCACGATCGCCAGCGCGTTGCGGGCCATATCGTTGGTCACCGGAAAATAGGGGTCGTCAATATGGTTGCTAAATTTCCCGACGTTGGAGAAGAAACGGGCGCCGTATTTCGCCAGCGCGCCCGAGGTGCCCGCGCCGACAAAAATAATACGTTCTGAGGCGAGAATAATATCGACGGCCTGGTCTAGTAACCCATCGAACTCGTCATTATTAACGCTTTTAAAAAAGCTCATGATTTCACTGGCGCCGATATTTGCCTGTTGAGGCTCGTTCTGCTCAAGATATAATTTAAAACGTACGCGAAATTCAGAGTAGCCCTCGCACTGCAGTTTGCGGCAGAAGCGCAACACGGTGGTGGTGGAGACGCCGGCGGCTTCGGCCAGTTCGCGGATGGTCATGTACATCACTTTGTCGCGATTCTTTATGACGTAGTGGTAGACCATCATCTCAAGATTATTGAGACTGGCGACAGCGGCGTGGGAGAACATACTCACAGGGCGAACTCACAATTCATAATGACCAGGACGGAATTATATCATGCAGGCCAATGACATTACCTTTTTTCAGCGTTTTCAGAACGACATCCTCGCCGGGCGCAAAACCATTACTATTCGCGATGCGGCGGAGTCGCACTTTAAGGTCGGCGATGTGCTGCGCGTTGGGCGCTATGAAGACGACGGCTATTTTTGCACCATCGCCGTGACCGCGACCTCGACAGTGACCCTCGACACGCTGACCGAACAGCATGCTCAACAGGAGAATATGACCCTGGGGCAGCTGCGGCAGGTCATCAGCGACATCTATCCTGGCGAGAGCCAGTTTTATGTCATTGAATTCAAAACGCTTTAAGATAAGCAGGAACAACTGTGAGTTGAAATAATAATGTAACAGTTTGATTTTAATGTATTTACAAATATACATCTTTTTATTTTAGCTAACAGGTGTTCACTGGAATCATTCTCAGTTACCCTAAGTGAGCAATGAAAGCGTTCTTGTTTTCAGGAGTCCAATATGGTGCGCAAACCATTAATCACTCAGGGATATTCTCTGGCAGAGGAAGTTGCCAACAGCATCAGCCACGGGATCGGGCTGGTGTTCGGTATCGTCGGGCTCGTGCTATTGCTGGTGCAGGCGGTGGACACCAACGCCAGCGCGACGGCGATCACCAGCTACAGCCTGTACGGCGGCAGCATGATTATGCTGTTCCTCGCCTCCACGCTCTATCACGCGATCCCGCATCAGCGGGCGAAACAGTGGCTGAAGAAATTCGACCACTGCGCTATCTACTTGTTAATCGCCGGGACCTATACGCCGTTTTTGCTGGTGGGGCTGAACTCGCCGCTGGCGAAGGGGCTGATGATCGTCATCTGGAGCCTGGCGCTGCTGGGGATCCTGTTTAAGCTGACCATCGCGCACCGCTTTAAAATTCTGTCGCTGGTGACCTATCTGACGATGGGCTGGCTGTCGCTTATCGTGGTCTATCAGCTGGCGGTGAAGCTGGCGGTGGGTGGCGTAACGCTGCTGGCGGTTGGCGGGGTGGTGTACTCACTGGGGGTCATCTTCTACGTCTGCAAACGTATTCCCTATAACCACGCTATCTGGCACGGCTTCGTGCTCGGCGGCAGCGTGTGTCACTTCCTGGCGATTTATCTTTACATCGGCCAGTCCTGATAAACATCCCACGGTGGCGCTGCGCTTACCGTGGCTACGATACGCTACGGCCTGGAAATTCCACGGTGGCGCTACGCTTACCGTGGCTACAATATACTGCGGCCGGGTAGCCCGGCTAAGGCGAAAGCGCCGCAAGCCGGGAGTCATAACGCTTAATTACACGTCTTCCAGCGAATAGGGCAGCGGTTCGATGCGCAGGCTTCCGGCATCGTCGCGCACGCGGAAGATGCGGTCCGGCTCCATATCGTTATTCATCACCACCTGCACCAGCAACTGGCCATCATCCAGCTGAACCGCCGCAAGCACCGTACCGGTGCGGCGCCAGTTGTCGCCCATCTTCAGCTCCAGGTCTTCCCCGGCTTCCGGCACCCGGCTGGCGGTACCTGACAGCGTCCACAGCGCGCGCTTATTGGCGCCGCGGTATTTCGCCCGCGCCACCATCTCCTGACCGGTGTAGCAGCCTTTTTTGAAGCTGATGCCGCCCAGCGCCTGCAGGTTGGTGGCCTGCGGAATGAACTGCCCGCTGTTGGCGCTGTCGATAACCGGCAGACCGGCTTCAATATTCAGCGCCAGCCACTGCTGGCTGTTGTTGAGCTGCGCTTCGCCGCGCAACGCGTCGGTGACGCGGTTGGCGGTGTCGACATCGGTCACCAGCAGGAAGCGCTCGCCCGGGTGCTCAAACCACAGCAGGCTGGTGGCGCCTTCGCTGACCACCGGAGTGGCGGCGTCGGGCAGAGCGGCGAACAGCGGCGCCAGCGCGGCGCGCGCCTGGAAGCCGGCCACCCCCAGCAGAACCAGATCGTCGTTGGCGGCGATGGTGACTTTGGAGAAGACGGCATATTTTTTCAGCTCGGTCAGCTGCGCGTCGCGCAGGCTGCGGCGTTCAATCCACGCGAAGCCGCCGTCGCGACGGAATACGCGCAGGTTGCTCCACATCTTGCCTTTGGCGTCACAGTGGGCGGCAAGCAGATGCTGAGCATCGGTGAGACTGCTCACATCGGCGGTAATCTGCCCCTGCAGGTATTTTTCGCTGTCTGGCCCGCTAATCGTCGCCAGCGCCCAGTCATCCAGGGTCATCAGCGTTAACGGCAGACGAGCGGAAGAGGAAGGCTGACGCGGAGGAAAAGGTGTAAAAGCCATAGTCATATCCTGAATCGCTTAACGCAGTGTGTGTGACCAATGGTAAAAGAGCTATAGTGCATTGCAAGTGCTTTCAACAGGCCATTTGTGCGCTGACGTTTGGTGAAGGCCCGGCGCGGGAAAACAATAAGCCCATCATTATTTTATGGTTTTTATGGAAGAATGCTCGCATTCAGCGATATTCCTGTAAAGTTACGGCAGAAAACGGGTTAAACTAACCAATATTTTGCTGCTGGAAGGTCAACATGGACATTAACAATAAAGCACGTATCCACTGGGCATGCCGCCGCGGGATGCGCGAACTCGACATCTCCATCATGCCGTTCTTTGAGTATGAGTACGATACCCTCAGCGACGCTGACAAACAGCTGTTCATTCGCCTGCTGGAAAATGACGATCCGGATCTATTCAACTGGCTGATGAACCATGGCAAACCGGCCGATGCGGAGCTGCAGCGGATGGTAACCTTAATTCAGACACGGAATCGGGAACGTGGTCCTGTGGCAATCTGATCTCCGTATCTCCTGGCGCGCGCAGTGGTTTTCTCTTCTGCTCCACGGCGTTGTGGCGGCGCTGGTGCTGCTGGTTCCCTGGCCGTTAAGCTACACCCCGATCTGGCTGCTGCTGCTGTCGCTGGTGGTCTTTGACTGTGTGCGCAGCCAGCGACGGATCCATGCCCGTCGCGGGGAGATAAAACTGCTCACCGATTCCCGGCTGCGCTGGCAAAACGCCGACTGGGAGATCCTCGGGACGCCGTGGGTCATCAACAGCGGAATGCTGCTGCGTTTGCGCCATGTCGATACCCGACGCGGTCAGCATCTGTGGCTGGCGGCGGACAGCATGGATGCCGGAGAGTGGCGGGACCTGCGCCGGCTGGTGCTGCAAAAACCGGCGCAGGAGTAAGCGGCGTCAGGAGAAGTGTTCGGCCATTTCGCCGAGGATCTGCTCGCACCAGCTCTGGATGCGCTCGTCGCTCAGGTCGTACTGGTTGGTTTCATCCAGCGCCAGGCCAACGAACAGTTGGCCATCCGCGATCACCGGTTTCGGGCTGGTGAACTCATAGCCTTCGGTTGGCCAGTAGCCGACAAACTTCACGCCTTTGGTCGCCAGCTTGTCATGCAGCATGCCCAGCGCGTCAAGGAACCATTCGCCGTAGCCCAGCTGATCGCCCATGCCGTAGAGCGCGACGATTTTGCCCTCCAGGTCCAGGGTGTCCAGCTGGTCCCAGACCGCTTCCCAGTCTTCCTGAATTTCGCCGAAATCCCAGGTCGGGATGCCGAGGATCAGTACGTCGTACTGGCTCATCAGCGCGGGGGAGTCATCTTTCAGATTGTGCAGCGTCACCAGCTCGGGGCCGATGATATCGCGGATTTTCTCCGCGGCCATTTCGGTATAGCAGGTACTGGAGCCGTAAAACAGACCTATATTCATCGCGTAAACATCTCGATTCTTGCCGTGAATGGCGGGCAGTGTACCAGAAAGGCGTCCTCTTAAGGCATAATGAGAGCGTTTAACGAACAAAGAGGCCGATGTGAAACAGGATCTGGCACTAATCGAACAGTTTCTCGATGCCCTTTGGCTGGAGCGCAACCTGGCGGAGAATACGCTCAGCGCCTATCGTCGTGATTTGACGATGCTCGTGGAGTGGCTGCACCATCGCGGTCTGTCGCTGGCAAGCGTCGGCAGCGACGACCTGCAGGCGCTGCTGGCCGAGCGGCAGTCCGGCGGCTATAAAGCCACCAGCACCGCGCGCCTGCTGAGCGCTGTGCGTCGCTTCTTCCAGCATCTGTACCGGGAAAAAATTCGCCCGGACGACCCCAGCGCGCTGCTGGCCTCGCCAAAGCTGCCGCAGCGGCTGCCGAAGGATCTCAGTGAGGCGCAGGTTGAGCGTCTGCTGCAGGCCCCGCTGGTGGAGCAGCCGCTGGAATTGCGCGATAAAGCGATGCTGGAGGTGCTGTATGCCACCGGCCTGCGCGTTTCGGAGCTGGTGGGGCTGACGATGAGCGACATCAGCCTGCGACAGGGCGTGCTGCGGGTGGTGGGGAAAGGCAACAAAGAGCGGCTGGTGCCGCTGGGGGAAGAGGCGGTACTGTGGGTGGAAAATTACCTCGAGTATGGTCGCCCCTGGCTGCTGAACGGCGTGGCGTCGGATGTCTTATTTCCCAGTCAGCGCGCCCAGCAGATGACGCGCCAGACCTTCTGGCACCGGATTAAACACTATGCCGTGCTGGCGGGGATCGACAGCGAAAAGCTCTCCCCGCACGTGTTGCGCCATGCGTTCGCCACGCATTTGCTCAATCATGGCGCCGACCTGCGTGTGGTGCAGATGCTGTTAGGACACAGCGATCTCTCCACCACGCAGATTTACACCCACGTGGCGACCGAGCGTCTGCGACAACTTCATCAACAGCACCACCCGCGGGCGTGAGTGCTGAATAAAAGGACTGAGTATGAAAAAAGGTTTATTGATGTTCACCCTGCTGGCGGCTTCCCTTTCCGGGGCGGCGCATGCCGATAGCGCGGCAATTAAACAGTCGCTGGCGAAGCTGGGTGTACAGAGCACCGATATTCAACCGTCGCCGGTTTCCGGGATGAGCACGGTGCTGACCGACAGCGGCGTGCTGTATGTCACCGACGATGGCAAGCACATCATCCAGGGGCCGATGTACGACGTGAGCGGCGCGCAGCCGGTCAACGTCACTAACCAGCTGCTGCTGGGGAAGCTGAACGCGCTGAGCAACGAAATGATTGTCTACAAAGCGCCGAAGGAGCAACACGTCATTACCGTCTTCACCGACATCACCTGCGGTTATTGCCACAAGCTGCATGAGCAGATGAGCGACTACAACGCGCTGGGGATCACCGTGCGCTACCTGGCCTTCCCGCGCCAGGGACTGCAGAGCCAGGCGGAGCAGGACATGAAGGCCATCTGGTGCGCGAAAGATCGCAACAAAGCGCTGGATGACGCCATGAACGGCAAGGGCGTGCAGCCGGCGAGCTGCAGCGTGGATATCGCCAAACATTACACCCTCGGCGTGCAGATGGGCGTCAACGGCACCCCGGCGATGGTCCTCAGCAACGGCATGGTGCTGCCGGGCTATCAGGGGCCGAAAGAGCTGAAGGCGTTCCTCGACGAGCATAAAAAACAGACAAGCGGTAACTGATTCGCGTGAAACAACAGATACAACTACGCCGCCGCGAGGCGGTTGACGGCGTCGATTTACCCGCCGATCTGCCGCCGCTGCTGCAGCGGCTGTATGCCAGCCGCGGGGTGCGCAGCGCCCAGGAGCTGGAGCGCAGCGTCAAAGGCATGCTCCCCTGGACACAGCTCACCGGCGTTGAAAAAGCGGTCGGGATGCTGCACGACGCATTCCAGAAAGGGCTGCACATTGTCGTGGTCGGCGATTTTGACGCCGACGGCGCCACCAGCACCGCGCTCAGCGTGCTGGCCCTGCGCGCGCTGGGCTACGGCAACGTCTCCTACCTGGTGCCGAACCGTTTTGAAGACGGCTACGGCTTAAGCCCGGAAGTGGTCGATCAGGCTCACGCCCGCGGCGCGCAGATGATCATGACCGTCGACAATGGGATCTCGTCCCATGCCGGCGTCGATCATGCCCATGCCCTGGGGATCCCGGTGCTGGTGACCGATCACCACCTGCCGGGGGAGACGCTGCCGGCGGCGGAGGCCATCGTTAACCCTAACCTGCGCGATTGCGACTTCCCATCGAAATCGCTGGCCGGGGTGGGGGTGGCGTTCTATCTGATGCTGGCGCTGCGCACCTTTCTGCGTGATAACGGCTGGTTCAACGCCCGCGGCATCGCCGCGCCGAACCTTGCCGAGCTGCTGGATTTGGTGGCGCTTGGCACCGTTGCCGACGTCGTGCCGCTGGATGCTAACAACCGTATTCTCACCTGGCAGGGGTTAAGCCGCATTCGCGCCGGCAAGTGCCGGCCCGGCATTAAGGCGCTGCTGGAGATTGCCAACCGCGATCCGCAAAAGCTGGCGGCCAGCGACCTCGGTTTTGCCCTCGGGCCGCGCCTGAACGCGGCAGGACGTCTGGACGACATGTCGGTCGGCGTCGCGCTGCTGCTGTGCGATAACATCGGCGAAGCGCGCGTGTTAGCCAACGAGCTTGACGCGCTCAACCAGACGCGCAAAGAGATCGAGCAGGGGATGCAGGCGGAAGCGTTGACCCTGTGTCAACAGCTGGAACGCAGTAGCGACACCCTGCCCGGCGGGCTGGCGATGTACCATCCGCAGTGGCACCAGGGGGTGGTCGGCATCCTCGCCTCGCGAATTAAGGAACGTTTCCACCGGCCGGTGATCGCCTTTGCGCCCACCGGCGACGGCACGCTGAAAGGCTCCGGCCGCTCCATTCAGGGGCTGCATATGCGCGATGCGCTGGAGCGCCTTGATACGCTCTATCCGGGGCTGATCCTGAAGTTCGGCGGCCACGCGATGGCGGCAGGATTATCGCTGGAAGAGGCGCGCTTTGAGGAGTTTCAGCAGCGCTTCGGCGAGCTGGTGACCGAGTGGCTGGATCCCGCGCTGTTGCAGGGCGAGGTGGTCTCCGACGGCCCGCTGACGGCGGCGGAGATGAGCATGGAAGTAGCGCAGATGCTGCGCGACGCCGGGCCGTGGGGACAGATGTTCCCGGAACCACTCTTTGACGGCCGTTTCCGTCTGCTGCAGCAGCGGCTAGTGGGCGAGCGTCACCTGAAGGTGATGGTCGAGCCAGTTGACGGCGGCCCCCTGCTGGACGGTATCGCCTTCAACGTGGATACTTCCATCTGGCCCGACAACGGCGTGCGCGAAGTCCAGTTAGCCTACAAGCTCGACATCAATGAGTTCCGCGGCAACCGCAGCCTGCAGCTGATCATCGATCACCTCTGGCCAAATTGACAACAGTGTATGAATAAGGGCGCGAATCCGGTAGAATTCCGCTCTTATCACCGCATTTTGACAAATCCATTAAAAGAAACCGACCATGTTTGAAATAAATCCGGTAAAAAACCGCATTCAGGACCTCACGGAGCGCTCCGACGTTCTTAGGGGGTATCTTTGACTACGATGCCAAGAAAGAGCGTCTCGAAGAAGTAAACGCCGAGCTGGAACAGCCGGACGTCTGGAACGAACCTGAACGCGCTCAGGCGCTGGGTAAAGAGCGTTCTTCCCTGGAAGCCATCGTAGATACCCTGGATCAGATGTCCCAGGGGCTGGAAGACGTTGCCGGCCTGCTGGATCTGGCCGTGGAAGCGGACGACGAAGAGACCTTCAACGAAGCCGTCGCCGAGCTGGATACGCTGGAAGAGAAGCTGGCGCAGCTTGAGTTCCGCCGCATGTTCTCCGGCGAATACGACAGCGCCGATTGCTACCTTGATATTCAGGCCGGTTCCGGCGGCACCGAAGCCCAGGACTGGGCCAGCATGCTGATGCGCATGTACCTGCGCTGGGCGGAAGCGCGCGGCTTTAAGACCGAAATCATCGAAGAATCCGAAGGTGAAGTCGCAGGGATTAAATCCGTGACCATCAAGATCATTGGTGATTACGCCTACGGCTGGCTGCGTACCGAAACCGGCGTTCATCGTCTGGTGCGTAAGAGCCCGTTCGATTCCGGCGGCCGCCGTCATACCTCCTTCAGCTCCGCGTTCGTTTACCCGGAAGTGGAAGACGATATCGATATCGAAATTAACCCGGCCGACCTGCGCATTGACGTATACCGCGCCTCCGGCGCCGGTGGGCAGCACGTTAACCGTACAGAATCCGCGGTGCGTATTACCCACATCCCGACCGGGTTGGTAACGCAGTGCCAGAACGACCGTTCGCAGCACAAAAACAAAGACCAGGCCATGAAGCAGATGAAAGCGAAGCTTTATGAGCTGGAGATGCAGAAGAAAAATGCCGAGAAGCAGGCGATGGAAGACAACAAGTCCGATATCGGCTGGGGCAGCCAGATCCGCTCTTACGTGTTGGATGACTCGCGTATTAAAGATCTGCGTACCGGGGTGGAAACCCGCAACACTCAGGCGGTGCTCGACGGCAGCCTGGACCAATTTATCGAAGCAAGTTTGAAAGCAGGGTTATGAGGAACCAACATGTCTGAACAACAAGCACAGGGCGCTGACGCGGCAATTGACCTTAATAATGAACTGAAAACCCGTCGCGAGAAGCTGGCTGCGCTGCGTGAGCAGGGCGTCGCTTTCCCGAACGATTTCCGTCGTGACCATACCTCTGACCAACTGCACGCTGACTTCGATGGCAAAGAAAACGAAGAGCTGGAAGCGCTGAACGTTGAAGTGGCCGTGGCTGGCCGCATGATGACCCGTCGCATCATGGGTAAAGCGTCCTTCGTCACCCTGCAGGACGTTGGCGGCCGCATCCAGCTGTACGTGGCGCGTGACGATCTGGCGGAAGGCGTTTACAACGACCAGTTCAAAAAATGGGACCTCGGCGACATCATTGCCGCCCGCGGTAAGCTGTTCAAGACCAAAACCGGTGAGTTGTCTATCCACTGCACCGAGCTGCGTCTGCTGACCAAAGCCCTGCGCCCGTTACCGGACAAGTTCCATGGCCTGCAGGATCAGGAAGCGCGCTATCGTCAGCGTTACCTCGACCTGATCTCCAACGATGAATCGCGCAAGACCTTCAAAGTGCGTTCGCAGATCCTGGCGGGCATCCGTCAGTTCATGGTTGGCCGCGGCTTTATGGAAGTGGAAACCCCGATGATGCAGGTGATCCCGGGCGGCGCTTCCGCGCGTCCGTTCATCACCCATCATAACGCGCTGGATCTGGACATGTACCTGCGTATCGCGCCGGAACTGTACCTCAAGCGTCTGGTGGTGGGCGGCTTCGAACGCGTCTTCGAGATCAACCGTAACTTCCGTAACGAAGGGATCTCCGTTCGTCATAACCCAGAGTTCACCATGATGGAACTCTACATGGCTTATGCGGATTACAAAGATCTGATTGAGCTGACCGAATCCCTGTTCCGCACCCTGGCGCAGGACATCCTCGGCAACACTGAAGTGCCTTACGGCGACCAGGTGTTCGACTTCGGCAAGCCGTTTGAAAAACTGACCATGCGCGAAGCGATCAAGAAATACCGTCCGGAAACCGAGATGGCGGATCTGGATAACTTCGATTCCGCGAAAGCGATCGCTGAGTCTATCGGCATCAAAGTGGAGAAGAGCTGGGGTCTGGGCCGTATCGTGACCGAGATCTTCGAAGAAGTGGCGGAAGCGCACCTGATCCAGCCAACCTTCATCACCGAATACCCGGCGGAAGTTTCTCCGCTGGCGCGCCGTAACGACGTCAACCCGGAAATCACCGACCGCTTTGAATTCTTCATTGGCGGCCGTGAGATCGGTAACGGCTTTAGCGAGCTGAACGACGCCGAAGACCAGGCGCAGCGCTTCCAGGATCAGGTTGATGCGAAAGCCGCAGGCGACGACGAAGCAATGTTCTACGATGAAGACTACGTGACCGCGCTGGAGCACGGCCTGCCGCCGACCGCCGGTCTGGGTATTGGTATCGACCGCATGGTGATGCTGTTCACTAACAGCCACACCATCCGCGACGTGATCCTCTTCCCGGCAATGCGTCCGCAGAAATAATCGCGTCTTGTGCATTGCAAAAAACCCGGCTTGCCGGGTTTTTTTATGTCTGACGTGAGGTCTGAAGGCTGGCGTAACCCGACTCAGCGCAGGCCGGGGGCTCCCGGATGGCGGCGTAAACGCCTTATCCGGGCTACGCAACAGCGCAGAACCGTAGGCCTGTGCAAGCGTAGCGCCGCCAGGCAACGATGACCGTTATGGCGCCGCTTTTTACGCCGGGTGGTGGCGGCAGCGAGACGAGTCAGCTTACCCGCGCAGACGCGCAACAAAGTCGGTCAGCGCCTGGCGGGCGTCCCGATTTTCCGCTTCCAGCACCATCCACGGGCTAAACGCCCAGGGCGTGGCGGCCAGCGCGCTTAACATCGTTGCCAGGTCAACCCACTGATAATCCATGACTTCATCGTCATTAGGCTGCACTTCGCTCACCACGCGCGCGGCATACACCGGGCATACTTCGTTCTCAACGATACCGTTTGGGGCGACCGCCCGGTAGCGGAAGGCCGGGTGAACCGGCGCGATATCGGCGATCTCCACGCCGAGTTCGAAGCGGCAGCGGCGCGTGACGGCCTGCTCGAAGGTCTCGCCCTGCTGGGGGTGTCCGCAGACCGAGTTGGTCCATACCCCGGGCCAGGCTTTTTTGCCCAACGAACGACGAGTGACCAGCAACTGACCCTGCTGGTTAAACAGCCAGCAGGAAAACGCGAGATGTAAAGGGGTATCAAGCGTATGGGCGGCATACTTCTCCAGCATACCGGCAGGCTGATCCTGCTCATCCAGTAAAATGACGTGTTCCCCGGCCATGACGACTCCTGAAAATAAATAAAGACCCGGCACAAACCCGCCGGGTCATGTACTCAGGCCACTAGGTTAGCCCATAAATGGCAGAAAGGCATTACCAAAACAAGCCCTGGAGGCGGCTCTGTGAGCGGCCACCCGCATGTTGGGGAAGACCACCATGACGTGCGGCACCAACAGCAATCACTGTTCGTCACGGGCCGTATTCGATGGCTGGGGGGATTGGTTTCGCCATCAGGGATGACGCCCTGCGCCGCGGACTGGTATGATATTCGCCCTGATTGCGAGGTAAGTGGTTGTGTTAAGTGCAGGATGCCTGATGATGAAACGCGTTTATATGACACTGATGCTGGTGGTAAGCCTGGCGCTGGCTGGCTGCTCCAGCACCTCCGATTCCGGTACGACCTACACCGTTAAACGCGGCGATACCCTGTATGGCATCTCCCGCACCACCGGCACCAGCGTTCGCGATCTGGCCCGCCTGAATAACATCTCCCCGCCTTACACCATTGAGGTGGGGCAGAAGCTGAAGCTTAACGGCAGCAGTTCAACGAAGACAACGAAGAAAAAATCTTCCTCTACGCGCACCGCGGCGGTCACGCCTTCGTCCGCAGTACCTCAGTCCTCCTGGCCGCCGGTGGGACAGCGCTGCTGGCGCTGGCCGACCAGCGGCAAAGTGGTCCTGCCTTATTCCACCGCCGATGGCGGCAATAAAGGCATTGATATCGCCGGAACCCGCGGTCAGCCGGTGTATGCCGCCGGGGCGGGCAAGGTGGTCTACGTCGGCAATCAGCTGCGCGGCTATGGCAATCTGATCATGATTAAGCACAGCGAGGATTACATCACCGCCTATGCCCACAACGATAAGCTAATGGTGAATAATGGCCAGAGCGTGAAGGCCGGCCAGCAAATTGCCACCATGGGCAGTACGGATGCCGACTCAGTGCGGCTGCATTTCCAGATCCGCTACCGGGCGACGGCCATCGATCCGCTGCGTTACCTGCCGCCGCAGGGAAGTAAACCTAAGTGCTAAAAGGTTATTTTATCGCCAGTCAGCATCCGGCAGGCTTGTCACAGGGTGCGTAAGGGCTATAATGCTTCTCGCACCTCTTCGCGGGCGTAGTTCAATGGTAGAACGAGAGCTTCCCAAGCTCTATACGAGGGTTCGATTCCCTTCGCCCGCTCCAATTTCAAGTCTCCTGAAGTCTACCCAACTCAATTTTCCCTTGAAAAATAAGCGGTTATAGCTTTCTGTTAGTCTATTGAACTCCGACGGAGGACTCCACTTTGGTTGCCGGATCGGCGTTTTGCGCTGCTGGCGCTGGAGTCGTAGCGTTTAGTGATATTTTCGCACTTATCCTGTTTCCGCAGGATGAGTGATTTTACGCAACCGGCTCGCGCTGACGACGACCGATACCGCAGAGGCCGCGGCGGCGCTCCACAGCGCAACATGAATTGCCCTTTCATCTGCTGCCAGCAGAACGCCTACAGCGGCGGCTCCCAGGCACTGCCCGAAAGTGCGCATAATGGATAAAACACCGGACGCATAACTCGCGTGCTCACGAATAACGTTTGAGAGCATTTCCCGGTTATTGGGACTCTGAAAGCAGCCAAACCCTATTCCGCACACCAGACTTCGCAGGCAGATATCCCACATTGAAGGGCTGGCGGGTAACGTCGCCAGCAGGATCAAACCGACGACAAATATCACCAGCCCCAGAGTGGATATCGCCGGGGCTGATATCGTGTCCGCCCAACGGCCTGCATGCGGCGCAATCACCACGATCCCTAATGGCCACGGCGTAAACAGCAGGGCAGACACTACCGGACTGTAGCCGTATTCGCTCTGAAACAGGAAGGGTAGCGCAATAAAGGTGATCCCCTGGCTGACAAAAGCAATCATCGACGTGAAGGCCGCGAGGGTAAAACGTTCATTTTTAAACATGGTCGGCGGCAGTAAGGGATGACCCGTGCGGCGGATTTGCCAGATAAAAGCCATGCCGCTCAGCGCAGCGAGAGCCATCCAGCAAAGGCTGCCGAATTGATAAGTGGCGTTCTGTAGGCTGTTCGCCGCCATGATCGTTGAACCCAACAGCAGCGCCGACAATATGGCGCCCAGGGTGTCGAAGGGCGCCTGCATACGGATCGCATCCCGCGGCAGCGCTCTGACCGCCAGCAGTAAGGCTAGGGTGCCGGGAAGAACGTTTATCGCAAACAGCCATTGCCAGCTCAGGGTGTGAAGGATCGTACCACCCAATACCGGGCCGATAGCGGAGCTGGAGGCAATGAGCAGGGCATGGTACCCCAGAATGCGGCCAAGTAATCGTCCGGGAAATACGGACCTGAGTATTGCGGGGGCAATACTCAGCGTTGCCGCGCCGCCGATCCCCTGAAGCACGCGCATACCGATAAGCACTTCGGGCTTATTCGCCAGCGCGCAACCCAGTGATGTCAGGGTAAAGGTCGTCAGGCCCGCCAGAAATACAGGGCGATAACCCAGACGGGCCGCAAGCGCCGCGAATATCGCCAGCGTCATCGCAGCCGCCAGCAGATACCCGTTGGCGAACCAGACGGCAATACCGGCAGGTACCTGCATCTCCTGAGCCATTGAGGGCAGGGCAATGTTGATCATGGTGCCATCAAACACGCCCATTAAGGTGGTGGTCATGATTGCGGCCATCACCCGTGCGCGCGCCGGGCCAGGCAGTCCTTCGTCGCCGGGTTGGCTGGAAAAGAGCGTCATCATTTGTCCTCTGAGAAGAGTGTATGGATGACAAAACTATAAAGATGGCTTTTACCAGGCGGAAGGCGCACTATTTTCACTTTATTGTTGCATCAAACGCCTTATCTTAATGTGCTGGGAGAAAGGGTAATGTCTGATCCCGATTTTAATTTGCTGGTAGCTCTCGACATATTGCTGAGTGAAGCGAGTGTCGCAGGTGCGGCACGTCGTCTGAACCTCAGCACCTCGGCCATGAGCCGAACATTAAGCAGATTACGCGATGTCACAGGAGACCCGATTCTGGTGCGCGCCGGGCGTAACATGGTACTGACCCCGTGGGCCGAAGCGACCCGGGATCGCGCCAGGCGTGCAGTGCACGAGGCCAGGGCAGTATTGCAGCCCTCAACGGAAACGTTCTGCGCGCGAAGTCTGGCGCGTCTTTTTACCATCAGGGCAAACGATGGTTTTGTGGTGGCGTTTGGGCCTGCGCTCATCGCAGCGGTTGCCGACGCCGCGCCTGACGTCTGTATACGCTTCGCGCCTAAGCCGGAAAAAACGTCGCGCTATCTTCGGGAAGGGCTGGTTGATCTGGAGATTGGCGTTCAGAGTAATATGGGGCCAGAAATACGGCTGCAACGACTGTTTGAGGATCGGTTTGTTGGCGTCGTGCGTAAAGGGCACCCGTTGGCTAAGCAGGCAGAAATAGGCGTGAGTGATTATGTCGCCTGGGGCCATGTGGTAGCGTCACCCGAGGGCGCGTTGCACGGATCCGTTGACGATGCGCTGGCCGAACTGGGGACAAAACGTAAAATTGCGAGCGTCGTACCGGGATTTCCGACAGCACTGTCCGTGGCGCTGGAATCGGATCTTATCGCCATGATACCCGCACTCTATTTACTCAATCAGCAGGTAACGGACCAGGTACACGTTTTCGAGCTGCCGTTCAAAAGCCGTCGTATTACGGTATCGCAGATGTGGCACCCAAGGATGGAACGCGACCCCGGTCACCGCTGGCTGAGAAAGCAAATTCTTGCGATATGCGGTGGGGGGAGGTCAGTCATGACCTGACCAAATAGACATGTCCGCGCTACAGTTTCGCCACAGCGATCACTGCTTTTAAAGGATGAGACTCATGACGGCATACGGAACGGAAATTTTCTCAATGAGCGATCTGAACAGACTCACGATCGAAGTCTCCATACTTCGATAGACCGTTTATGTTCTTTCCGTGAGACCTAATCGAAAGCCCTCGTGGTACCTTTAAATTAACAATTAACGACGAATAAAGGACAGCTTCCCTGTCCTTTATTCTTTTTTATTCAGTTTTGCTCTCGCGCGATCGCAATACCTCACCGACCACAGGAGCAGCGGTAAACGCATTTGGCCATCCCGCGTAGAACGCCGCCTGGGCAACCACTTCTCCGGCCTCTTCAGCCGAAAGCCCATTATCCATGGCTCTGTTTAGGTGGTAGCCAATCTGCGCGCTCTGTCCGGCGGCGATTAACGCGCTGACCGTCACCAGGCTTCTGTCGCGGGGCGTTAGCGCGGGCCGTTGCCAGAGGTCGAGAAACAGCGGGTCGGCGGTAAATTTAACCAGGCCAGGTGAAATGGGGCCGACATTTTTTTCGACGGTGTCTGCACGCTGTTTCTCTACCTGTTCATTGAGGGGCAGCAGCGTCGGCGAGGCGGCGGGGAGGGACTCTGCCGTCACGCCCCTGGCTTCAAAGATGGCTTTAGCGACGCTGACGGCTGACATCGCATTGGGCCAGCCAGCGTAGAAGGCGAGGTGAGTAATGATCTCTGACACTTCCGCTGGCGTCACGCCGCTATCGAGCGCGACGGCAATATAGTGCTTCAGCTCGCCTGGCTGGTTGCGGGCAATCAGCATCGCCATGGTCACGATGCTACGGTCGCGGGCGGACAGGGCGTCACGTTGCCAGAGGTCGTTGCTGATGGCCTCGCGGCCGAAGCGCGCCAGCGCCGGCGACACCGCTTGAATATCAGCGTCCGTAAGGGTAGAAGGGGTAATTTTCATCATAGCTTCATCTCTTTGTTCGTTGGCATAAGCAAAATCAGACAGCACAAGCGACAAGGCTGCCGCGGCAATCACGTTTTTCATATTTGCTCCTTTCCGATCCACAGGGCGGATCGTTAGCGCGTCCACACCTGAGGATGGTCTTTTGTTTGCGGCGTGTTTTGCGCCATCACGCCGGTGAGGAAGTGCGGCTGATAGGCTTCTTCCAGATAGCGGATTTCTTCCGGGCTCAGTTGAAGGGCTACAGCGTTGACCGCGCCGTCAACATGATGCTTTTGCGTGGCGCCGACCACCGGGGCGGTGACTTTAGTCAGCAGCCAGGCCAGCGAAATTTCGGTCATGGAGACCTGATGCCGTTCGGCAAGTTCGGCGACGCGGGCAATAATGCTCCGATCCTGCTCTGCCGTGCGGTCGTATTTGCCCCGGGCATAATCATCTTCCACCGCTCGCCGCGTGTGGCCTTCTAAGCGGGCGAGACGGCCGCTGGCCAGTGCGCTATAGGGAGTCATCGCGATATTATCTTCCGCGCACAGCCCGAACAGCTCTCGTTCGTCTTCACGCATAATCAGGTTGTAGTGGCTCTGCACAGAAACAAAGGACGTCAGCCCTTCGCGTTCGGCAAGGGCGTTCGCCTTCGCCAGCTGCCAGGCATAACAATTGGAAATGCCAATCGCGCGCACCTTGCCGGCGGCGACAGCGGCATGCAGCGCCTCCAGCACGTCGATAACCGGGGTGTTGTAATCCCAAATGTGGTAAATGTAGAGGTCGATGTAGTCCATCCCGAGGTTTCGCAGACTCTGGTCAAGCGAGCGGGTGATCGCCTGTTTTCCGCTGATCCCCCCGGCAATCTGGGCAGCGGTTCGTGGCAGAAACTTGGTGGCCAGCACCACATCCTCGCGTTTTGCCATCTCCCGCAGCGCCCGGCCAACGTACCGTTCGCTGGAGCCGTTCTGATAGGCGATGGCGGTATCGTAAAAATTGATGCCCTGTTCCAGCGCGTAGCGGATGATCTCCCTGCTGGCTGTTTCGTCCAGCGTCCAGCGATGCTGGCCCGTTGACGGATCGCCAAACCCCATACATCCCATGCAGATGCGGGAGACCAGTAAGTCACTCTTCCCGAGCCGGGTATACTGCATCTTTATTTTCTCCCTTTGGGTTATTCCACCAGAGTTTTAAGCCGTGCGATCAGTCTGGCCGCGTGTTCCCGGGCACGCGTTTTTTGCTGAGCGATTTTGTCGGCATCCCGGTCGGCGTAGCTAATGCCGCAGGTATAAACCGGCGCCAGCAGCTCAAGATTGCACAGCCTGGCCGTGGTCTCGAAGGGAAGGAGATACTCCTCAATGGCATGGCCAAAGAAACCGTCAGCGGTATAGAGCGTCTGTGGCGCTCCCGTGGTGAAGGAGAGGATCAGCTTTTTACCACCCAGTTTCGCCGTTGAGCCATGGGCGAAGCCGTGGACAAAGACCTCGTCCAGCCACTGTTTCATTAACCCGGGCAGCCCATACCAGCTAAAGGGAAACTGCCAGACAATCACATCCGCCTGCAGCAGGCTTTCCTGCTCTGCGGCGATGTTGAATTTGCCGTCCGGATAGAGCCAGTCCAGACGACGGATTTCCGCATCAGGCAGGGCGGTCGCCAGCTCATCGAGGATGGTGGCGTTGGCGATGGAATGGTTAAGATCCGGATGCCCGGAAACGATAAGGATATGAGGCTTTCTCATCGTTACTCCTGAGGTTTAAATTCGGCAGAGAAGAGGTTTTCCCAGTTAATAAACGAGCCGAGTGGAATACACTCGAAGGTTAATAAACCCGCCTTCGCCAGTGGAAATTCGGCCATGATGTTATTCGCCTCTTCCACGGTGTCGCACTCGAGGAAAATAGCGACGCCGGGTCGGTCCTGACGGAAATAGATGTCGCGGATAAAGCCAGATTTATACAGGCCCCAGGCATGGAGGGCTTCCGCGGTAAGGTGCGGCGCATAGTGTTCCAGCGTTGCGCCGGGCGCGGGGATATCCAGACATAAAATTCGCATCGTTGTCTCCGGAAAGTCGTTATCAGCGGGAAGAGACAAAAGTATACGAGCCACAGGGAGTGAAGATTAGGCGGTCATTGACTTAAGAATATTTAGCCTGTACTTAATAATCAGGCGAGACTGTCGCAAGGAGATGCTATGAATAACGCCCTTTATAATCAAATACGCATCTTTCAGAGCATTGCGCGCGAAGGCAATATCTCGGCCGCGGCGAGGAAATTAGAAATCACGCCGCCGTCTGTTAGCAATGCCCTCAAGTTGCTGGAGGAGCATATCGGTCATCCGCTTTTTGTGCGTACCACCCGGCGAATCGAGCTGACGGAAACTGGCCAACAGCTGCTGGAGCAAACCGCTGCGGCGGTCGAGGTCCTGGAAACATCGCTGGAGAGCCTCCGCGATCAGAATCGGGAACCCTCCGGGGCGGTGAGAATTACGCTCTCGCGCTTTGCCTACCTGCTTATTCTTAAACCGGCGATGGCGGCTTTCTGTCAGCAATACCCGGGGATCCAGCTGGAAATATCGGTCTATGACGGTACCGTCAATATCATTGAAGAACGATTCGACCTTGGGATCCGCTTTGGCGATATTCTCGAAGGCGGGGTGGTCGCCCGCCCGTTAATGAAACCGTTTCGCGAAGGGTTATATGCCTCCTCAACCTATCTGGCCGAATATGGCGTGCCTGAGTCGCCCGCCGATCTCAGCCATCACCGGCTGATTGGCTATCGCTTTATTACCAACCACCGCATCCTGCCGCTGATCCTCAATGACCACGGCGAGCAACTCACCGTGGAGATGCCGGGGCAGTTAATCAGCAATGATATTGACGTCATGGCAGACGGTATCCGCCATGGATTGGGGATTGGCCGCTTGTTTGAACCTATCTGGCGGCTACAGCCCGATCGTGAACAGTTTCTACCGGTGATGGAGGACTACTGGAAAACCTATCCGCCGGTTTATCTCTATTACCCGAAAAACGCGGGTAAAACGAAAAGGGTGAAAGCCCTGATTGATTTTCTGATAGCGCATACTGCGGCATAAAGGCTATTTTGCGTGCGAAATGTCTGAAGACACCGGCCCTGTCTTTCCCTCTGTCTTAACCCTATACTCCCTGCGGATAAAGCGGTTTTTTATCGCGGTGCAACGGCTTATCCCATCGTCAACGCGATGGGCGGGGAATTTCAATAAGGGAGAGGCAGCAATGGGCAGACGCTTAATGGTCTGTGTGTTCGCGCTGGTGGCGTTTTCAGCCACTGCAGCGCATGGCCATCACGGCCAGTCGGTAATATCGGGCGCCGACGGCGGCAACGGTTCGGACGGCGGCAGTAGCGATAACTCCTCGGGCAGGGCAGGGTGCCCGGGCGGCACCGATCCCGATAAGCACGGCCATTTTTACCTGCCCGGCACCCGCGAACCCTGCAATCCTGGCCCTCAGGATGCAGAGAAAGTCGGGTCTTCCCGCTAGCGTTCAGCTCAGATCGTGCAGCGCTTTGTCCAGCGGCGGGGAAAGCTGAATATCCCGAAATGCAACCGCCAGTCCGCCGCGCTCCGGTGAGCAGCACATGACGCCGGCTTTTACCGGGCCTGGCGGAAAGTAGCCGAGACGCAGCAGCGGCCAGCGCTCGCCGTCGGTCGAATACTGCAGCCTTAACGCATCGCCTTTGCGGGTCAGCCGTAGCCAGAAAGTGCGCGGGTCGCCGGGGAAAAGCCCGGTGGCCCAGTCAGAGTGGGTTAACGTCAGCACGCTGCCGATGGCCGGGGCATCGTCATTAAACTCAATCCCCGCCTTCAGCCAGGTCTGCTCGTCTGCCATCATCATCAGCCCGGCCTGGTCGTAAAGCGTGGTGAAATCCGCACAGATTTTTGCCTGCAGGGTAAAATCGCCCTCCACCTCAGCGGCATAAAGATGGCCGGAGAAGTGTTCGAAGCCATACCAGGTATGGCGCCAGAAGTCGGTATGCTTATCGGTGACCACCGTCAGGCCGTCGGCATCGCGGTGCCACTCGGCAGGTTCATTAATCCAGTGAAAGGATGGCTGCATTTTTCCTCCGGAACAGGCTTATAACAGCGACTGCAGCGCGGGCGACGCCATGCTGGCCTCAAAGGGAATAATCTCCGTATGGGCGAGGCCCAGCTGCTGGAAGGGATCCTGGCCCAGACGCGATTCCAGAATTTCCCGGCTGTCGCATTTCGCCAGAATCACCCCGCCGGTACGAGGAATACGGCGGCCGGAGGCGAGAAAGAGGCCGTCAGCATAGCATTTTTTGAGCCATTCGACGTGGGCGGGGATCGCGTTGTCAATCTCTTCGAGCGGTTTTATATACGTTAAAACAACTACATAAATCGTACTCATCCTGAAAACCCTGTCAATCCGATGGGATCTTCAGCCTGACACATTTCAATGATGGATAAAAGAAAGCGCGGCATTTTTGCGTGCTATTGAGCAGGAGGCGCGTGTTGCAACTGCAGGGAGATTTATCGCAGCTGTGAAAAAAACATATATGTATTTTCGAATGTATATTGATCTTTAATCGTGGTCCCGTATGCTGTCCGTCACGCTTGAGGAGAAACCATGTCTTTATTACCCCTGCAACTGTTCAAAAACCTCGCCGATGAAACCCGGCTGGGGATCGTGCTGTTGCTCAAGGCGCGGGGAGAGCTGTGCGTGTGCGATCTCTGTACGGCGCTCGCCCAGTCCCAGCCCAAGATCTCCCGCCATCTGGCAATGCTGCGGGAGAGTGGGCTGCTGCGGGATCGAAAACAGGGTAAGTGGGTCCATTATCGCCTCTCTCCGCAGATGCCGGCCTGGGCGGCGCAGGTGATTGAGCAGGCCTGGCTAAGTCAGCAGGACGATGTGCGGCTGATGATCAGCAGACTGACCGACGGGCCAGGTTGTCGGTAAAAAATTTATCTTATCATATATGATTTTTCGAATGTGATTGGTGGAGGAACGATGTTGCTGGCAGGTGCGATTTTTGTCCTGACCCTGGTGCTGGTGATCTGGCAGCCGCGGGGTTTAGGGATCGGCTGGAGCGCGGCCTTTGGCGCGGCGCTGGCGCTGGTCACCGGTGGCGTACAGATAGCCGATATCCCGGTGGTGTGGCATATCGTCTGGAATGCCACCGCCACGTTTATCGCCGTGATCATTATCAGCCTGCTGCTCGACGAGTCCGGCTTTTTTGAATGGGCCGCGCTACACGTTTCCCGCTGGGGAAGAGGGCGGGGTCGTCTGCTGTTTACCTGGATTATCCTGCTCGGCGCGGCGGTGGCGGCGCTGTTTGCCAACGACGGCGCGGCGCTGATCCTCACGCCCATCGTGATTGCCATGCTGCGGGCGCTGGGGTTCAGTAAGGGAACGATGCTGGCCTTTGTCATGGCAGCCGGGTTTATTGCCGATACCGCCAGCCTGCCGCTGGTGGTGTCGAATTTAGTGAATATCGTGTCGGCAGATTTCTTTGCCATTGGCTTCAGGGAGTACGCTTCGGTGATGGTGCCGGTCGATCTCGCGGCGATCCTCTCCACCCTGGCGATGCTGCACCTGTTCTTTCGCAAGGATATCCCACCCGCCTGGGATATGGCGTTACTGAAAGCGCCGGCCACGGCGATAAAAGATCCGGCGACGTTCCGTACCGGCTGGGGCGTGCTGCTGCTGTTGCTGGTCGGCTTTTTCGTTCTTGACCCGCTGGGGATCCCGGTCAGCGCCATCGCGGCGCCGGGAGCGGGGATCCTGTTTGCTGTCGCGAAGCGCGGGCGAGTGATTAACACCGGCAAGGTGCTGCGCGGCGCCCCATGGCAGATTGTGATCTTCTCGCTGGGGATGTATCTGGTGGTGTATGGCCTGCGAAACGCCGGATTAACGGATTATCTGACCACGGTGCTAAACATGCTGGCGGAGCGCGGGCTGTGGGCCGCGACGCTGGGCACCGGTATCCTGTCGGCCTTCCTCTCTTCGATCATGAATAATATGCCCAGCGTGCTGGTCGGCGCCCTGTCGATTGATGGCAGCGCGGCAACAGGGACGATCAAAGAGGCCATGATATATGCCAACGTCATCGGCTGCGATCTGGGGCCGAAAATCACGCCGATTGGGAGCCTGGCCACGCTGCTCTGGCTGCATGTGCTGACGCAGAAGCACATCACCATCGGTTGGGGTTATTATTTCCGCTGCGGCATCATCATGACCCTGCCGGTGCTGCTTGTGACGCTGGCCGCGCTGGCGCTGCGTCTCTCTTTCAACCAGCCATGAGAACGTACTATGAGCATCACCATTTACCATAACCCTGACTGCGGTACCTCGCGTAATACCCTGGCGCTGATCCGCAACAGCGGCGCTGAGCCCACCATTATCTATTATCTGGAGACGCCGCCGTCGCGCGATGAGCTGCGTCAGCTGATCGCCGCGATGGCGATCCCGGTGCGGGCGCTGCTGCGGCAAAACGTCGAACCCTACGACGCGCTGGGCCTGGCGGAAGACCGGTTTACAGACGACCAGTTAATCGACTTTATGCTCCAGCATCCGATCCTGATTAACCGTCCGATCGTGGTGACGCCGCGGGGCACCCGACTCTGTCGCCCGTCAGAGGTGGTGCTGGAGATCCTGCCGGCGCCGCAAAAAGGCGCCTTTGTGAAGGAAGACGGTGAGCGGGTCATTGATCGGGCGGGGCAGCGTGTGAAATAGCGCGCAAAATGGCGCCGGCTATAGCAGCCGGCAAGCCTTGTAAATCCTGCCGCACGGTTGGCTCTCCGGGGGTAGCACCTGGATGGCTTAACAATATTCTCCCTTAGCGCTATTTCTGCCTCCTCCGGCCCGTTTCCCTTACTTTTCCTGTCGTTATATGCCCTGCCCGCACTGACGGTTTTTGTCCTTTGTTAATCAATCAACTTACTGTTTTTAATAAATAAAATTATTTATTCTGCACAATGGCATAATGTCAACGCCGTTTACGTTTTTGCGAACATTAAATCTATAAAACTAGATGTTTGTCGACTTTTCATCTAAAAAGGAACGGTAAGGGGCTGGACAAAACCACTGCATGGTTATCAAATGGTTAAAAATGCTCGCGTCTGATGTTAAGACAAACAAATTATAAATCGTCAGCCCGCTTTATACGGTTAACTTGCGCTGCGGCGCACCTTTTCTGGAGAATTTATGCATTCCTCTGTTAATAAAAACGAAAGCCGTACCTTTTTCGGCCATCCTTATCCGCTGGGCTCCCTGTTCTTCACTGAAATGTGGGAGCGTTTCTCGTTTTACGGGATCCGTCCCTTACTGATCCTGTTTATGGCGGCGACGGTTTACGACGGCGGGATGGGGCTGGCGCGGGAGAACGCCTCGGCGATCGTCGGGATTTTTGCCGGCAGTATGTATCTGGCCGCGCTGCCGGGCGGCTGGCTGGCGGATAACTGGCTAGGCCAGCAGCGCGCCGTCTGGTACGGCTCGATTCTTATCGCCCTCGGGCACCTGTCGATCGCCCTGTCGGCATGGCTGGGCAACGACCTGTTCTTTATCGGCCTGATGTTTATCGTCCTCGGTTCCGGGTTGTTTAAAACCTGTATCTCGGTGATGGTCGGTACCCTGTATAAAAAAGGCGACGCGCGCCGCGACGGTGGTTTTTCGCTGTTCTACATGGGGATCAACATCGGCTCGTTTATCGCGCCGTTAATCTCCGGCTGGCTGATTAAATCCCATGGCTGGCACTGGGGCTTCGGCATCGGGGGGATCGGGATGCTGGTGGCATTGATCATTTTCCGTGTCTTTGCCGTACCGTCGATGAAGCGCTATGACGCGGAGGTTGGCCTCGATTCCACCTGGAACAGCCCGGTGGCGAAAAAGAATGGCGTTGGGGCGTGGCTGCTGGCGCTGGCCCTGGGAGTGGCGGTGCTGGTCACGCTCATTAGCCTGGGCACGATCGTGATTAACCCGGTGGCGGTGGCCAGCGTGCTGGTCTATGTGATTGCCGCCTCCGTGGCGCTCTATTTCATCTGGCTGTTCGTCTTCGCCGGCCTGAGCCGTAAAGAGCGGGCGCGCCTGCTGGTATGCTTTATTTTGCTGGTCTCGGCGGCCTTTTTCTGGTCCGCGTTTGAACAGAAACCGACCTCCTTCAACCTGTTTGCTAACGACTACACTAACCGGATGATCGGCGATTTTGAGATCCCCGCGGTCTGGTTCCAGTCGATTAACGCCTTGTTTATCATTCTGCTTGCGCCGGTCTTCAGCTGGGCGTGGCCAGCGCTGGCGCGCAAAAACGTCCGTCCGGGCAGTATGACCAAATTCGTCATTGGCATCCTGTGCGCGGCGGCGGGCTTTGGCCTGATGATGCTGGCGGCGCAGAACGTCCTGAACAACGGCGGGGCCGGTGTGTCGCCGCTGTGGCTGGTGGGCAGCATCCTGATGCTGACGCTCGGCGAACTGTGCCTGAGCCCGATTGGTCTGGCGACCATGACCCTGCTGGCGCCGGAGAGAATGCGCGGCCAGATGATGGGGCTGTGGTTCTGCGCCAGCGCGCTGGGTAACCTGGCTGCGGGGCTGATTGGCGGTCATGTGAAGGCCGATCAGCTGTCGCTGCTGCCGGACCTCTTTGCCCGCTGCTCTATCGCGCTGCTGATCTGCGCCGCCGTACTGGCCGTGCTGATTGTCCCGGTCCGCCGGATGCTGGAGAACAGTCAGTCCAGCGCCGCGCAAAAATCCGTCAGCAACGCCTGACGCGATCCCCAGGCCGGTCCCCCGGGACCGGCTTGTTTTTTGTCCAACCCCCGCCTCAGCTGTGCAAAATCCCCTTTTCTGAATGCGCGATGTCCCATAACGTGAGCGTGTTCTTTGAAATCACGTCGCTTTCCGGTCCATAGTGTAGTCAGGTTTACTATGTGGTTAATATAAGGACACACCTATGCCAGCAGTCATTGATAAAGCATTGGATTTCATTGGTGGTATGAATACGTCTGAGCCAGTACCACAGTCTATGGATGAAAGTACCGCGAAGGGAATTCTCAAATATTTGAAAGAACTGGGCGTGCCAGCCAGCCCGGCCGATGTCGCTGAGCGCGGTCAGCAGCAGGGCTGGAGCGCCGGGTTTACCGACAAAGTGGCGGAGTGGGCTGAACGGGTCGCCGCCGGCGAACGGCTGGTGATTAAGCATCCGGAATTCTTTTCCACCTACATGCGCGAAGAGCTGCGCGCCTTGGTGTAATCGCCGCGCATCAATCCCGCGTCTTCTGTTAAATGCCTTCCCCATCCGGGAAGGCATTCTTGCTGATGATAAACCTGTTTGGTTATTGTGCCCGCCTTTCTGCCGGGTGGCGGCTTCGCCTTACCCGGCCTACGAAAGGCAGCAATATCAAACCGTTATGCGGTTGGCTGTAGGCCCGCGCAAGCGCAGCGCCGCCGGGCAATCCCTGAAGATTGCCCTTTGGCTGCAGTTTGAATGCCTTCCCCTCCGGGGAAGGCATTTTTGTTACTGGCCGCGGTAGCCGCCGCCCAGGGCTTTGATCAGGGTAATGTCGGTGCTCAGCCGCTGGGCCTCAATGTCCAGCAGCAACAACTGCTGGGCAAGAACCGTCCGTCGGGCCTCTTCGGCGGCGTAGCGGCTGAGCAGGCCGCGCTGATAATGGGCGCGAGCGCTGTCGGTGGTGGTCTGCGCCGCGGTGACCTTCAGCTGCTGCAGCGCACGCTGCTGATTCAGGTCGTTAAGCTGGCTGGAGCTGATGGCGACATCGCGAACCGCGTCCAGCACCGCCTGGTTGTACTGTTTGATCAGAATATTGCTGGCGGTGCGCACCGACTGCAGATTGGCGTTCAGACGACCGCCGTCGAAGATCGGCAGATAGAGCCCGGGCAGCAGGTTGATCTGCTGGAAAGAGGACTTAAACAGATCCCCGACGCTCAGGGCGTTATAGCCCCAGAACGCTTTGATATCAAAATGGGGATAGAAGGCCGCTTTCGCCGCGTCGACCTGGCTCAGGGAGGCGGTCACGTACCCGCGCAGCGCCTGCAGGTCCGGGCGGCGGGCCAGCAGCTCGAAAGAGAGCGACGGCGGTAGCGTCTCCTGGAGCGCAGGCAGCGCTACCGGATGGATCGCCGGCATGCTTTGCGCATCGGCGCCGATCAGCGCCCGCAGGGTTTCACGATACTGGGTCAGCATCCCCTCGGCGCTAATGATCTGCTGGCGGGCGGCGAGCTGTTCGGCCTGGGCGTTGGCCACATCCACGCTATCCTCCACACCGCGTTGGGTCCGGTGCTCGTGGGCCGCCACCGAGAACTGGGCAATGCCCTCCAGCTCCTGCAGCAGCGCGATTTTCTGGAATGTCGCCTGCATGGCGAAATAGAGCTGCGCCACGCTGCTGGCGATGTCGAGCTCAATGCCGGCGGTCTCCGCCAGCCGGGCGTTTTTCTCGCCAATGGCGGCGGCGACCCGGGCGCGATCGGCTCCCCAGAGATCGATATTCAGCTGCGCCCCGACGCCAACGGTGTTCAGCGTATACCACGGACCGTTCTTATCCACCGGCAGGGAGTAGGAGTAGGGCCAGCTAAAGGATTTGTCGGTGATCCGCAGGCGGTTTTGCGCCGCGACGGCGGTGGCCTGCAGGCCCATCGCCGACTGGGCGAGTTCCACCGTAGACTGCGACTGGGAGATGCGCAGCCGGGCGGCCTGCATGGTCGGCGAATTCTGCAGCGCCCGATTGATCAGCATATTGAGCTGAGGGTCATCGTAGGCCTCCCACCAGCGGGCTGCCGGCCAGTTGCTGTTCGCCAGGTGGATCACCTGCGCCAGCTGGGCCTGCTGCGGATTGACGATGGCGACCTGGGCAGGCTCGTCCTGAATCAGCGCGCAGCCGCTGAGCAGCGTCAGCGTCAGGGTAAGGAGAGTGCCGCACAGCCGCGCGGAGAAAGGAAGGATCATCATGACGTTTTAGCCTGTTGCTCAGTCGCTATCGGTGTCGGGCCCCAGTCGGGCAGGGTGGCCAGCGCGGCGGCCAGCGCCGGGCCAAAGGGGTTAGTCAGGTCGGTGGCCAGCGGTTCGGCAGGGGCCGTTGCCTCCTGTTCGATACGTTCGGCGTAGCGCCGCAGCTGTTCGGCGTAGCGGGTCAGGGTCGGGTCTCCTGGCGCGGCGTTGAGCCGGTACCCTTCGGTGAGGCGGGCGATCTCCTCGGCCCGGGCGAGGGTGGCGCGCATCGGCCAGTTTTTCGCCTGGGGCCAGGGGTGGGCATACGTGCCCAGCGGTTCGGCGCGAACCCGATGGATAAGCGCTTCGCTGTCGGTGAAGGCGACAAACAGAGGGGCCAGCGGCACCGCATCGTGCGGGGCGGCGAGGCAGTCCGCCAGCCGGCGATAGAGTCCGGCGAGGCGCGATTTCAGCTGCGGCGCTTCGCTGTCCGGCCAGAGATATAAATGGACAATGGAGGAGACCAGCACCCCGAGCAGGATACCCAGCACCCGGTCCCGTAGCTCGGTGAGGTTAGTCAGCGGACCAAACCAGCTGAGGAAGGCCAGCGCAAAGGTGAAGCCAATCTGGATCCCGGCGTAGGCGATACGCTCCGAACCGGCGGCAATCCAGGCCGCCAGCGCCAGCACTGGCAGGGACATCGCCAGCAGCCCCGACAGCGAGTCGGTCCAGGGCTGGACAAAAACGATTAACAGCAGCGCCAGCAGAGTGGCGAACAGCGCGCCGCCGATGCGCAGCCACGTCTTTTGCATCGTGGCGCCCAGCCCGGGCTGGGCGACGATCACGCAGCTCAGCATAATGGTATGCAGTCCCTGCCAGTCGGCAGCGGTATAGAAGACATAGCAGATTAGCGTCGCCAGCAGGGTCTTGAGCGCAAAATGGAGATACGCCGGGTTGCGCCAGGCGTCCGGCGCCAGCAGGGGCGGCTTCTCCACCTCGCCCTGCGGCAGAGCAACGGGCTCACCCAGGGCCAGCCGCTGCAGAAGGGCTGCCATCTCCTGCAGAACGGCGCGATTGACGCCGCGGCCGCTGAGCGCCAGGGGAGGAATAGCGCCGTCAAACGGCCCCTCGCTGAGGGCACTCTTCAGCTGCAGCACCGCCTGCGACAGCCGCAGGCGATCGTCGCTATCGGCCTCGTCCGCTTGCAGCAGCGCCGCCAGCTGGTAGCAGCGCAGGGTGGCGGCCAGCCGCGAGCGCCAGGCCTGGGGATCGGCGGCGATCTCCGGCGTCGCCCGGCTGGCCTGGGCGAACAGCGACTGCAGCTGGTTGAACTGCGCGGCGGTCTCGCCGAAGGTCGGTGGCGCTTCAGCGTCCGGGTCTGCCAGCCGGCTGGCGACCGCCTGCAGCATCTCCGCCAGACGCGCCTTAAACTGGTTGCCGGGAAAGGCCTGCTGAAAACAGGCGTTGACCAGCAGGGTGACGAGGATCGCGGTGTTAATCGCCACCCACAGCCAGAGCAGCAGCCGCACCAGGATTTCACTCTGGCTGGTCATCGACGGGAAGGTTTGGGCGTAAATCACCGCCAGCGCCACCACGAAAAAGGCCAGTCCCAGCTTGCCCAGCACCCGCATTAGATAGATGGCGCAGAAAAAGAGCGCCACGGAGGCCGCCAGGCGGATCAGCGGGTAGTCATAGGTCCACTTGATGATCAGCAGCACGCCGCCGAGCGCCACGCTGACGGTGACAAAAAAGACCACGCTGACTAACTTAATCATCAACACGTTAGGCTGGCTGACGTAGAACACGACGATCAGCGCGACGGCCAGAAAGGGGATCTGCAGGGTCATGAACAGGGTGATGAGCACCGCACAGCTCAGCGTCAGGCGCAGCGTGTAGCTGGCGCGTCCCGGTGCGTCGCGCAGTTCCTGGCGTAAAAAATGGGCGAGAGGAAACATCGCGTCGCCCGGCTACGGCTGCAGCACGGCGCTGGCCGAGGCGCCCATGCGGAACAGTTCCGGATCGGGATCGCTGACGGCGATTTTCACCGGGAAGCGCTGCGAGACGTGGACCCAGTTAATGCTTTTCTGGATCAGCGGCAGGCCTTCGATGACGCTCCCGCCTTCGGGCAGGACGCCGGAGCCGACCGAATCCACCACCCCGTTAAAGGTCCGGTTGTGGTTGGTCATCACGGTGATGCGCGCCGCCACCCCAGGGTGCACGTTGTTCAGGTCGGTTTCGCGGAAGTTAGCGATCACATACCAGCGGTCGTCATCCAGCAGGGTGAAGACTGGCTTCAGCGCCGAAGCGTACTGGCCGACGGTGGTTTTCAGCGCCACCACCACGCCGTTGAACGGCGCGCGCACTTCGGTGAATTCCAGATGCAGTTCGGCGAGGGCGATTTGCGCCAGGATCCCGGCGCGTTGCGCCACCATGGCATCCACGCCGGTCACAGCCGCCGAGGCCTGTCTGGCCTGCAGCAGCGTGGCCTCCAGCTCCGCCCGCGCCGCTTTCTCGGCGGTACGCGCCTGATCGAGATCTTCCTGCGAGGCAAACCCCTGCGGCACCAGCGGCTCAAGGCGGATGCGCGTGGAGGTGGTCTGCTTGACCAGCGCTCTGGCGCGCTCGACGGCGGCCGCCACCGACTGGGCGTTATACTCCTGCGCTTTGATGGTGCGCTGGGTCAGCATAATCTGCGCGTCGAGGGTCGTCAGCCGCGCTTTCGCGTCATCGAGCATCGCCTGATAGGGGCGGGGGTCGATGCGGAACAGCAGATCGCCTTTTTTCACCCGCTGGTTATCGCGAATGGGCATCTCCACGATGCGCCCGCTGACCTCGGGCACCACATCGATGGTATCGGCGTAGACATAGGCGTCATTGGTCTCTGGCGACGTTTGCAACTGCCAGATAACCAGGATCAACGCCAGGATGGCGGCCAGGACCAGCGCCAGCAGAGGCCATTTCTTGCGTAACAGGGGAGTGCGGGAAGTAGTCATAAGCGATCAGTGAACAAAAAACAGAAACCACAGCAGTGTGGCGAACAGGAACATCAGCGCGACATAGCTGAAGACCAGGGGAGAAAAGCGAGGCTGCCAGCCTTTACGGGTAATCAGGATATGGCAGGGGATCAGTAAAAACGCCCCGCCCAACAAGCAGAAAAACCAGCCGGGGAATGCGGCGCCCAGTACCGGGATCGCTGGTGAGAGTGAGCAGCCGGTTAGCGGCAAGACGAGCAGTAGCCGCGCTGGGCGGGCTATGGTGGCAATATGATTCAATGGAACATCCCTGAGTGCTCTTACCAGTGTGTCATGAGTGTAATCGCCTCGTTGCGGGAATGAAAGTCAACCGTTCGTTGACTGCGGGATCCTTGCGCGCCGGGAGAGGGGGAGGATGCGCCAAATCGCTCTCCTCACGCCCATTACCGACTTGCGCATAGTCAGCCGTCAAGCGGAGGACTATGCTTAGCCTGAAAGTCATAAAACAAGACCGAGGCAATGTCATGGATAAGGAATTACTGGAAGCCGGCTACCGGGCCTACACCGGGGAGAAAATCGACGTCTACTTTAATACGGCGATCTGTCAGCATTCCGGGAACTGCGTGCGCGGCAGCGCGAAGCTGTTCAATCTCAAGCGTAAGCCGTGGATCATCCCGGATGAAGTAGATGTCGCGACGGTGGTGAAGGTGATCGATACCTGCCCGAGCGGCGCGCTGCAATATCGTCATAAATAAGCGAGGAGAAGATGGAAATACTGGAAGGGCACAACAAATTTTATGTTAACGACGCGCAGGGTAACCAGGTCGCGGAGATTGTTTTTGTTCCCACCGGCGAACACCTCAGCATTATCGAACATACCGATGTCGATCCCAGCCTGAAAGGCCAGGGGGTGGGGAAACAGCTGGTGGCGAAGGTGGTGGAAAAAATGCGCCAGGAGCAGCGGAAGATTATTCCTCTCTGCCCGTTTGCCAAACATGAATTCGATAACACCCGTGAATACGACGATATTCGCGCCTGACGTACCGGCACCGGTGTAAACCGGTGCGCTTTTCTCTCGCCAGCGAATCCACGCCTTTAGTCACTCATCGCTTCCCCTCATGCCTGTACAAACGCCGACCGTGAGTTTGCTGATGAACGAGGCGGCTGCCTGTGCGGAAAGCGAGGGGCCAGATGCGGGTGATATTCCACCAGCTTTTTCACCCCCGCCAGCCGCTGAGCGTAGAGCGTTTTCTGGCTCAATCCGAGACGTTGCGACTGCTCGCCTATCGTCTGCCCTTGCAGCAGGGCGAGGAGCGCTTTGAGCTCGGCATGACTTAATCCGGCGGCCCGTTTTCGGTGGATCAGGGCGGCTTCACTGGCAAGGCGTTCAAGCCGCGGCGCGTTCTTCAGCCGATGGATCAATTGCGCGCAGGGGAGGTCGGCAGGAGCGGCATGGACGTTGCGCAAACGATCCGGATGGCTCACCTGATAAAGCAGCGTTCGCCACAGCCAGATGGCCGGGCTGCGGCTAAGCATCAGCATCGGCAACGGGCGTGATGCCTGGTCGAGCAGCCTGGCCGCCTGGCGCAGTGTGGTGAGCATCCACAGGGGATCGTCAGGAAGAAAGACCACGATCCGCTTCACCGCGGCCAGCTCCCGCAGAGAGACGCCCTCCACCGGCAGCACGACGGGCCGCTTCGCCGCGTTGTGCATCAGCTGGCTCAACCCACGGGCGGCCAGCGAGCAGGGAGAGAGGATGTACTCGGTCATCATTGATAGACAAAGGTAATGCCGATGATCGACTGCACGTTGCCGGCGGTGACCTGGCCTGTGGTCCGGGCGTAGGTCGCCGTCAGGCCGAGATTGACCGGCGAGGTTCCGACGGTGCCCAGTGAGACCGTGCTGTTCGCCGGCACGGCGCTGCCGTTGCGGGTAAGCTGGACGCCTATCCCTTGCGCCGGCGAGGCGGAGGCGGTGTTAGTGAAGATCGCGTTAGCGCTGTCCGCGGTGGCGCCGGAGAGGTAATACCCCAGCTGTTGGCTCTGCGCGCAGTGCACGGTGAGCGGCACGGCCATGGAGCCCGGGTAGTCGGGGAGGGTGACGGTGACATCGCGGGCGGAGACATCGCAGCCGCCGGTGGGGACCACCACGTCGTTATTGGCATAGATATTCCAGATGAACTGGAAGGAGTCGCTATTGTAGTTGTTGGTCTGATGCAGGATCAGCACCGCGATTAACGATCCTGCGGTGATCGCCACCCCGCCGGCGGTGCTGACCGGCGTCAGATACAGGACGGCCGGCCAGGGCTTATCGGTCCGGGAATCGTAAATCACCCGCGCCGTTTCCGTGGTGGTCGGGAAGGGGTAAGAGGTGCCGTTATATTTCACGGTGCCAGAGAAACTTGACAGCACACCGCCATAGGCGGATCCGCGCTGCAGGGTCACGTAGTCAGTGATCGTTTCCGGATAGTCGTTATGGCAAAAAATCTGCGTGGAGAGGTCGACCACCAGGTTTTGCCCGACGTTGACCGCCGGGGTCAGGTTAACGTAGACGTTGGCTGAGCCGCCGCCGATGGGGATCGTCGCGCCGGTGGCTGTTTTGCAGGCGAAGGACCAGGCGTTCATCGACCAGCCCAACAGCAGCAGGGTGGTGAATAAAGGGATAATTTTTTTCATCATGATGCTCTCCTGGCTCAGGCGTAGGTATAGGTCACGTTAATCACCGCCTGAATGGTGCCTTGCGTGGCGCCGCCGTTGACCGACAGGGCCCTGACCTGCAACGGGAAGCGGGCGGACTGGCTGGCCTCATCCACCTGTACCGACTGGCTGCTGCCATTGTTCAGCGTGGTGCCATCCTCGCTCTGCAATTCGAGCTGAATATTGCCCGCCGTCCCCTGGTTTTTGTAATAGCCGGTGCTGTCCGCCGTTCCGCTGAAGGTGGCCTTCACCCGTGAGGTACCGACGGGGCAGTTGCTGAGATCCAGCGCCACGCTGTGCCAGGCCGATGCCGAGCCTGCGCCAATCAGGCTGAAGGTGTAGAGATCGCCCAGCTCGACGGTGGCATTGACGGTGGAGACCGTGCAGGGTCTGGCCACCACCTTCCCGTTGACGGTAAGGGTGACGTCGGCCGACCGCAGGGAAGGGCTCGCGGTTAACAGGCCGGCCAGCAGCCAGCCCACGTGGGTCCATTTCATTTCAGCCTCCACTTACTGAAATTCCAGGGTGAATGTTGCTGTCGCATTGACATGCCCGGCGGTGACGGGCACCTGCGTGGCCATCAGACGGGCGTAAAAGTTCAGGATGTTGGTCTGGCCCGGCGTCAGCGTGGTCCAGGCGATGGCTGACGACGGGGCATTGACAGGCAGCCGGGACTGCTGCTGGTCGAGAATGTCCACCCCCATTCCCGCCGCCGCCGAGGCGCCGGCGTCAAGTTTTAACAGGCTGGTATTGACGCTGTCCGCCACGCCGGTGAAGCCGACCTTCACCGCGGTGACGGAAGTGCCGCAGGGCGATAGCACGATACGGAACGGCACCGGCGGGGTCGTCGCCCCGACGGCGTAAAACTGCTTCGCGGCGTTGTCCTGCAAATCGACGGTGAAATCCTTCGACTCTCCGGCCACCGCGCAAGCGTTGTCGCGCACATAGCCGCTGATGGCGATCGTGCTGTCGGCAGCGAAGGCCAGCGGCGCGAACAGAGCGAGCAGGGCGCTCAGCAGAAACTGCGGTGTTCTCATCATCATCTCCTTAGCGACACGCGACGGACAGCTGGCTGAGCGACTGCTGCTGGCTCTCCGGCGGCAGACGATAATCGGCCACGCACTGGGCGTCCGGGGCATCGCCCCATTTCACCCGCACCTTGCCCGCCAGCGGCATCCCGCTCAGGTAGACCTGGCCGTTATCCGCGACGATGCTGCCGCTCTGGTTGCTGTCGCTGGTGGCGAGGGCGCCAAACGGCACCGGTTTGCCGCGATGGGTCAGCGTCATCAGAATCTTCATTCCCACCTGGGCGTTAAAGCTGGCGCGGACGATCGCCCCATGGGTAGGCACCACGCTGACCACTGCATCGTCAAGATCGACATTGTCGGCCAGGGTATTGGTGTCCAGCGCGACCCGGTTTTCGCGATACTCGGTGGCATACGGCAGGACGGCATACCCGCGCCAGTCGGTGCGCACCCCGGTCTGGTTTTCTACCTTCACGCCGCCGGCGCCGGGGGCTTTCACCAGCACTACGGTATCGTTCAGCGGCTGGCTCAGGGTGATGCCGTTGGCGTGCGCCAGCACGCCGCCGCTGACCCCGTAGTAGAGCTGTTTGAAACCATCGCTGCGGCTGTAGCCGACGTTGGCGTTGCCGTAGCCGCCGCGGTAGTTGAGCGCGGTATAGCCGGTGCTCCCGCTGTCGCCGTTGCCGCCGCCCGCATAGCCGGTCTGCACGCTATAGCTGAGGTTATTGTCTTCCAGCAGGGTGCCGTACAGGCCCGCCAGATTGGTCATGCGGCCATTGAGATCGTGCGACAGGCTGTAGCTGGCGCTGGCGTGCCGCCAGACCGAACGGCTATCGGAACGCAGCCAGTGGCTGAAGGGGATATTGACGTTGACCGCCAGCATCTGATCGCGCCCCTGCTGCCAGGCATTTTTCGTCAGGCTGTAGCTTAGCGACCAGTTGATATCGTCTACGGCGGCGTTGAGGCCGGCCTGCAGTTGCTCATCGGCATCGTCGGTGCCCCAGTAGGTCTGGTGGCTGCCGCTCAGATAGAGGGTGGCGGTGCGCCCCAGCTGTTGGGTCACGCTCAGCTGCACCTTACCGCGCTTGCTGTAAGCCAGATTGTAGTAGTCGGTAAATTTGGGTTTCACCTGGATAACCCCGTCCTGGGTTTCCACGCTGTAGCCGCTCATCCGGCGGTAGGTGGTATCGGCAAAGTTATAGTAGCCGCGGGTGGAGTAGCGGTAGCCCACCAGCTGCAGGTTGGTGCCGGTCTCATCCAGTGACTTGTTATAGAGAAAACGCACCGACTGTCCCTGATGCTCGCTGTCATCAGGCAGGGTGGCGTTGGCCTGGGTGATATCCAGCGATAAGGCGCCGAAATAGCCCATGTTTTTCCCCACCCCGAGGTTAAAGGCGCGATAGCGGTCCGCCAGCTGGGTGCCGCCGTACAGGGTCCAGCCGGCCGGCAGGCCATGCATGGCCGTGCTCTGGAAAAAATCGGGCGTTTCCTGTTGGTTGTTGCCGCTGCGGTACTCCCCGGCGGTGAGGGCGAAGCGGGTATGGCCTTCGCGCTGCAGCACCGGCACCGTTGACCAGGGCACGCTGAAGACCTGGCGGGTGCCATCCGCTTCTTTAATGGTGACCTGCAGATCGCCGCCGTTGCCCGCGGCGTAGAGATCGTCGATGGTAAACGGCCCCGGCGGCACCGTGCTCTGGTAGATTTCGTAGCCGTTTTGTTTGACTGACACCTGCGCGGTGCCGCGGGCGATCCCGTGGATCACCGGCGCGAAGCCTTTCTGGCTGTCCGGCAGCATATTGTCATCCGAGGCCAGCTGCGCGCCGCGGAAGTTGATCCCGTCGAAGACATCGCCGTTGGTGTAGCTATCCCCGAGGGTAAGCCGCGAGCGCAGGGAAATGATGTCCCGCTCAAGCCAGCTGTTGACGTGCTGCCAGCGGTTCTCATTGGATGACGCGCTGCCGCCGCTGCTGTAACTCCAGGTGCTGTTGTCGCGCAGGCGCCACGGACCGAAGTTCAGACCGCTCTGCAGGTTCAGATAGGCGTAACGGCTGTTGCCCCCGGTGGTGTTATGGACGTTATTACCGGTGAAGTTATAGTTAATCAGCCCGGCGGTGATGCCGTTATCCCATAGCTCCGGCGGGATATACCCGCGGGCGTTGCTGCCCATAAACGCCTGGGGTACGGTGATATACAGGCGCTGTTGGCCGACATCGAAGCGGGTGGTGGCTTCGCTGATGAGCGTCGTTAGCGGCACGCAGGCCGTACTGTCCAGGGCCGCCATGCCCGTCACCCGTCCGGTATCCACCCCCATGCTCGCCAGCTGGCCGCGGGTCAGGCAGGGCGACAGGCCATTGCCTTGCGCATCGGCCTGGAAAGTGACGTCCCGGGTGGTCATATAGCCGTTATTGAGATAAATATCGACGCGATAGGTGCCCGGCGGGACCTCCTGGCCTTTTTCAAATCCCGACAGGTCTGCCACCGCCGCCGGATTGTCAGCTAAAAAGCGGGGGTTAAAATAGAGGTCCGCCTGCGCGGCGAACGGCTGTGAGCAGAGCCACAGCGTCAGCGCCGGCGTAATCAGGCGCCGGGCGCTTCGGCGACCCCCATGGTCCAGTCCATATTTTCGATGTGACATAATCCCTCCGGTCCGACGTTGCCCGGCTGTCAGTGCTTCTGGTCATGCGCAGCGTGGCCCGCGCGGCGGGGCACACCAGATTTAACGCAGTACGCCATTCATTTTCGGCGTCAGCGCGCCGTAATCGTTAATGGTGCGATAGGTGATGGTGTTGCCGGCATCCGCAGGCAGCTTGACGCTGGTTTTACCCATCGGCGGCACCAGGGCGTTTTCCAGAATGCGCGTTCCGGCGTTCAGTTCGGTCACCGTCAGGTAATAAGGGGTAGGATTCGTCAGCGTTAGCGACGATCCGTTGCGGCTAAAGGTCAGCTTGTCCGCCGCCTGATCCGGGGGCAGGGTCAGTTTTGCCGGTCGGTAGTAGAGCTTGATGCGGCTGATAATCGCCAACTGGAGGGTGTTGTCGCTGAGCTTCGATTTATCCATTGAGGGAATAGCCTTCACGTTCATCCAGAACAGGCTTTCCCGATCCTGCGGCAGCTGGTTATTGGTCGCATCGATAATGCGCAGGGTGTTCTCTTTTTTGCCCTGCATGGCAAACAGCGGGGGAGTGATAACAAACCGGCCGTCTCGCTGCCCATCGGCATTTTCCACCCATGACTGAATAAGCCAGGTGCTGTTGTCGTCGTTATTGGTCACCGCCAGCTGGACCTGTTTCTGACCCGCCGGGTAGATGACCCGGGTCGCGCCCAGCGCGACGCCCGCGTGCGCGCTGGCGCTCAACGCGCCGGCGGCGAAAAGCACACATCCCGTCAGTATGCCGCGTATCGTCGTTGCTGTTTTTCTCACATTATCTCCTTGTCTGCTCACGGTGTTGTCCTGCTGGTCTGCGGGTTGATTACTGATAAGTTAATGAGAACCAGGCCTGGGCGTTGGCCGCGCCGCCGATGACCTGGCGTCCGGTCGCCCGATATTTGGCGACGAAATTTAGCGTCGTCGGTCCGCGGTAGAGCGGTATCCAGCGATCCGGCGGACGATTGAGAGGCAGCTGCTGGCCGTGACTGTCGAACAGCGCGATGCCGATCCCGCTGGCGATCCCCGGGCCTTCACCCACCGACAGCACGTCGGGGTTTTTGCCGTCAGCCACGCCGTGAAATGCCACCCCGACATGCTGGCTGACTGCCGTACTGCAATCCTGTAAATGAATCGTGAAAGGGATCGGGTTGCTGTCTTCGCCCACGTCGTGAAATCGGTTACTGCTGATCTGTCCCAGATTGACCGTCATCTGCCGATCGCCGGCTTCGACGCGGCAGGAACTGGCCATGATCAGGCCCTGAAAGCGCATGCTGCCCCCCGGCAGCGTGACGTTCCACTGATTACCGGCCAGCGCCAGCGGAGGCAGCAGCAGTAGCAGACCCGATTTCATTCCCTGCATCGTTTCACCCCGGTTGCAAAATTAAGCGCGGGCCCTCCTGGCCCGGATGGCTTCCTTGCCTGATGTTTGCCTTACTCGTACTGCACTTTGAAGGTGGCGTCAGCGTTCGCGATACCGGCGGTCGCGGCGCCAGTGGCGTAGTAACGCGCCTGGAACGGAATGATGTTGGTGCCGTCATTCAGCGTGGTGGCTGCGCTGAAGGTGGCGCCGTCCAGCGCCAGCGGCGTGCCGGTGTTGTCGAGGATCTGCACGCCGACGTTGGTCGCGCTGCCGGCGGCAGAGTTTTGCAGCGCCAGAACGGTGGTATTGCTGCTGTCGATGGCCGTACCGGCGAAGGCGACGGACGCTTTGGTTGCTACCGTGGTGTCGCAATCATCCAGCTGAATGTTGAAACCAACGGACGAACTGGTGCTCCCCGCCGTGGCCAGCTTCGCGGAACGCACCTGGCCCAACTGGACGGTTTGATCGATAGAGCCGGCATCCACCGCACAGGCCGCGTTAACGACTTCCCCTTTAAAATGGACGGTCCCGCCGTTAACCGTGGTGGTATCGGCCAGGGCCGCCGCGGAGCTCAGAGACAGGGCTGACACAATAATCATTGCCAGTGTTTTGATTTTCATACTGTTTTCCTTTGAACGATGTCGAAATAACGAACCGGATTGGCAGCCGTTGTGCCTTCCAGGCATTTCAGATTTCAGCCGAGTGGTCTGGCTGCCGGCTCTGCACAGTTTTCGCCCAACCGATGAGACAATTGGGGCCATTTTGACTCGTTGAGATAAACGATCTGTTCGTTGTTTAATCTTGCCTGTTTTGCGGTATTAAAATCTGTTTAATTTGGTTTTATTGGTTATTTAATCTGGTGGTGTTAGCGAGAGTGCGAAAGGAAGAGAGATACCGCTGGCGAAGGCGCGCCAATGCAACGGGAGGGCAGGGTGGGGAAAAGTGCGTAATTGACGGTTTAAAAATATATTAAAAACATGTAGTTAATAATTTTTCTGCAGAAATATGGCGTGGTGAGTTGCAAAATATGTCAAAACATTTTTATGATATAAACAGTTTGGCCCCAATTGACCTGTTCACAGTTTATTTTTTTAATTAAATTCAATCAGTTGTATCAACTCCCGATTCTGCAATGCTTTCTCCAATAAGATTATTTCTTTCCCATATTCCAGCGAAACGCGCCGCATTGCTGGCGGTGTAGCGTACCGTGTGTCGAATATTACGATGACCGAGGTAATCCTGGATCAAACGGGTATCTGTACCTCTTTCCGCCAGTTCGTAGCCGCAGGCGTGACGCAGCATATGGGGGTGGGTCTGCGTCACGGTACCCGCCTTTTCCCCGGCGGAGCGAATAATACGATACGCCTGCTGGCGTGAGAGCGGGGTCCCGCGACGGGAGATAAAAAGCGCGTCGGTTTTGGCCGCCGCTTTCCAGCCGGCGCGGACCTGACTCCAGCGCTCAATGGCCTCACGTTCATCAAAGCGCAGCGGGTGAATAGTTGAAAAACCGTTCTTCAACCGCCGCACATTGACCCGGCCTTCCCGTAGATCCAGATCGTGATAGTGCAGATCCAGCAGTTCGCTGATGCGCATCCCGTGGCGAAAGGCGAGAAGGATGAGGCAGTAGTCCCGCTCGCCGGTGGCGCCCTGACGCGCGGCCTGCATCATAGCCTGAACTTCTTTGGCGGTAAGAAAACGACGTCGGTTCACAATAATTACTCCTGAAAAAGAGGTGAGGGGTCGTCATGGCGAAACCATACGCCATGACGGAAAAGATCCGTAATGTAAGAACGGTACAAGGTGAAGGCGATTAACCACGTATAGATAGCATATTATATTTACAGCCAGTCAAAATATCGCCTGGCGATAATTCTTAATTTTAGAGATTTTAAGCAAGGTCACAATAGATCTGCTCGGGTTTTATAGCATGTGCATAAAATAAAAGGGATTTTTCACTCGGTAGATTTTAAAAAATAGCGGGGTGGATTTTTAGCCAACAATAAAGAATCACGGCAAAACCGGAATTAATACAGGGTCAATTTAACGATGAGATCGCAGGATTAAATAAGAACTTGCGGGAACAGTAATCATAATTAACTGAGGGTTAATTTATTGCTATTTAATTTCCCCGCAACGCGGTACAACGCCATCCGTGGCGTCAGGCTTACTGAAGCAGCGACAGGCGCTGTTTGTCGCGCGTATTGTCCCAGATACCATAGAAGCGTCCCGCGTTGCTGGCGGTATACCAGACGGTATGCCGAATATTGCGGTGTCCGAGATAGTCCTGGATCAGACGGGTATCGATACCCATATTGGCCAGCGCAAAGCCACAGGAGTGGCGCAGCATGTGCGGGTGGATCTCCAGCGGCAATCCCGCCTGGTCGCCAGAGGAGGCGATAATTTGATAAAACTGCTGGCGGGAAAGGGGATTGCCTTTGCGGGAGAGAAACAGCCACTCGCTGGCGGCCTGCGGCCAGGTGTTGCGAATGGCCAGCCAGCGCTTTAGGGCGTGGATCTCTTTATTCAGCAAAGGGTGGGTGGTCGAAAACCCCTTTTTTAGCCGATGGATATAAACGCAGCGGGAAGCAAGGTCGATATCGGATATTCTCAGGCGACAGATCTCGCTGGCGCGCAGACCATGGATGAAGCACAGCAGCGTCAGGCAATAATTACGTGCGGCATAGGGACCGCTATCGGCGGCTTTAAGTAGTGACTCGATTTCATTCTGAGTCAGGAAGTTCCTTTTTTTAATCTCGGCGTTATTCGTCATAGTGTTCCCTTTTATGGCAGGCAAATATTACGCTTTCCAGGCCTGCGTCAGGTCATTGTTAAATGCGACTGCCTTTTTATTTTTAAACAGCGTGCTGATAACGTTTTTATTTGCTACGGGAGCATGCGGTATCATGGGCTATCGCCATCCCCAGCGATAAGACGCCGTATGCTGAAGGGTAAAGAAAGGGTTAGCTGGTTGAACTGGCGAATCTTTCCTGGAGGTTTCCACGTCCTGTACATCCCTGATCCTCTTGATGATGCCCGCTTGATGATGGAGGCACTGGCTTCCGGCCACGGCAAGGCGGCCATCAATGCCGTCATGATTTATTTCCCGGCAGTTGGGGCGGCACGGCGTCAGCCAGCCGGCCTCCCGTATCTCAGCGACGGGAATGGCATGAGTAATTTCTCAGACAGAATACAACCTTGAACCGTCTGGATAGCATTCACTGCAAAACTACAACAGAGATTAAACCATACTGCAAAAAGCCTGGGGATAATAGCCATTGTCTCTGTGAGGGCACTTTACGTCTTATTTAACGGGTTGAGCTTAATCTTAATGGTGCTGTGGGAGCGCGGGCGGTAATCGGCGGAAGCGGTGATATCAGGCGGTGGGTATAAGAGAGGCATAGGCTGCAGACTGGTGTGGGTAATATTCTGCTGCGAGCTAAGAATAAAGAGCAGGTAGGGGACAGACGCGACGGTCCGGCGTCGCAGGCGGTGTTAAAGGCTCCGGTGGCAGAAGTCCGCGATCTGATATCCACCGGAGCAGGCTGACTTACCATTTTTCGTCGCGGGCTTCCTGACGACCTTCGCGGCGGTTTTCCCGCTTATCGTGACGGCAGCTGGCGTTGCTTTGATTATTATTTCTGACGCACTCTTGCTTGGTTTCACGGCCCTGCTCGCGGCTATCCTGGCGGATATCGCGAGCGTCCTGGCGCTGGTCGCTGCGCCAGGTCGCCTGCGCCGAAAGCGAGGGCGTCAGCAGCGCGACGCACGCCAGGGCGAGTAAGCATCTTTTCATGGGGGTGGTCCTGTTAATGAATATATTAAATTAATAGCAGTTAATGAATATTCGTGCCTGATGCGCAGGATGATAAAGTACAAAAAGTGCCAGGATAGCGATAACTGATTTATTTTTATCTTTTTTAGGTGTGTAACGATTGCTCTAATATGTTATGCAGGGCGTCAACAGCAAAAACAAACGTCTGTGGTATGCTGAAAATATGAAAATGCTTTGTGCAAAGGTAGGGCAGAGGGTAGGTGTAGGAGCCCGCTGATGCTGATAATGCGGAGCCTTGTGACCTTAAGCATTGACGAGAAAAATCCGACAAATTATCCAGGCACTATTGTTCGCCGGGCATGAGATTGTCTGTTCGCCGGGCATGAGATTGTCGTCTGGCGGTTGATCTCTTTTCACCATGGCTTACCGATGATGATACCGACTTCGCAACGCGACTGGCGCCTGCTGGCCGCCGGGAGCGGCGGCCTTCTTCTGCTGGCCGCCGGCATCACCTTGCACAGCCACTGGAGCGACTTCCTCCAGTGGTGCCTCGCCACGCAAATTACCTTGCATCGCTATCTGGTGATGTACCTTCTGCTGCTGAACAACCATCAGTACAGCGGCGGCGTCTGGCTGCTGGTGGGCGCTTTTCTCTACGGCGTGCTCCACGCTATCGGACCGGGCCACGGCAAGTTTATCGTCACCACTTACCTGAGCACCAATCAGGAGAGCCTGACCGCGGCGCGGGTGGTGCCTTTTCTCGGCAGCCTGCTGCAGGGCGTCAGCGCCATCCTGTTTGTCTTTATTCTCGCGGTGGGGCTGAATCTGGCCGCTGGCGATCTCAGCGCCAGCCGCTGGTACGTCGAGAAGATCAGCGCCCTGACCATCGCCGCCTTTGGGGTTTACGTTATCTGTCGTGCGCTGCAGAGCCTGCTGCCGGGTAAAAGGAGAATACGCGCCCTGAGGCCGGCGCATCAGCATGATGCCTCGTGCGGCTGCGGGCACCACGGCGTGGGACACGACCTGCAGGGCGCCGACTGGAAGACACGCCTGGGCGTGGTGCTGGCCATCGGCGCCCGGCCCTGCAGCGGAGCGATTATGATCCTGCTGTTCGCCAACGCGCTGGGGATCGTCAGCTGGGGCATCGCCGCGGTGATGACCATGGCGCTGGGCACCGCGCTGTCGATCCTTGGTCTGTCGCTGGCGGTGCACTATGCCCGTCACCGTACCGTCAACCGGCTGACGGCGACCAGCCGTCCGCGGCCCTGGCTGGTGCCGCTGGTGAAGATCCTCGGCGGGCTGGCGCTGATCCTCTTTGCCGCGGGATTGTTTTTCACCGTGGTGCCGATCAGCGCTAACGGCGACTTTATCGCCGCCGGCTGTTAACGGCTCTCCAGCAGGCGCATCAATACCCGCAGCGCCTGATCCAGCTGCTGGCGCTCGCCATCGCTGAGCCCCGCCAGCAGCTGCCGTTCATTATCGACATGGGTCTCCACCGCTTCATCGATGCGTTCACGTCCGGCGGGCGTCAGGGCGACCAGCATACTGCGGGCGTCTTCCGGATTGGGCAGGCGGGTAATAAATCCGCGTTTCTCCAGCGCCTTCAGGCGATGAGTCATGGTGCCGGAGGTGATCATCAGCGTGGAGAAGAGCTGGGTAGGCGAAAGAATGAACGGCGCCCCGGCGCGGCGCAGCGTCGCCAGCATGTCAAACTCCCAGCGCACCAGCTCATGGCGTGTAAAAGCCACTTCCACCTGCGGCTCCAGCAGCATGGCGCATCGTTTCAGACGGCCAATTGTCCCCATTGGGCTGCAGTCGAGGTCCGGCCGCTCGCGCTGCCACTGGGCGAGGATCCGATCAACGGCGTCGATCGGCGGTGATTTGTCCATAAGTGCTCACTTGTCTTGATATCAAGATAATTGCGTGTACATACTTGCGGCACCAATTTAACTTGAAGTGAAGATAAAATCATGGCTTTTCTCTCGCGTAGTCTGATGCTCGACCTGCTGCTCACGGCGCTGGCGCCCGCTATCTGGGGGACGACCTACATCGTCACCTCCCAGTTTCTTCCCCCCGACCGGCCGTTTATCGCCGCCCTTCTGAGGGTTTTGCCGGCAGGCATCGCCCTGCTGATCTGGAGCCGCCGCTTTCCACAGCGCGGCGAATGGCTAAAGCTTATCGTTACCGGCATCTTAAATATCGGCGCATTTCAGGCGCTGCTGTTTATCGCCGCCTATCGCTTACCCGGCGGTCTGGCGGCAGTGATTGGCGCGATCCAGCCGCTGCTGGTGATGCTTCTCGCCTGGTGCGTAGACCGGCAGCGCTCGCCCTGGCTGGCGGTATTCTCAGCCCTCGCCGGCATACTCGGTATGGCCATGCTGCTGCTGTCGCCGCGCACCGTCCTCGACCCGCTGGGCATCGGCGCGGCGTTTCTCGGGGCGATCAGTATGGCGCTGGGCACCTGGCTCTCCCGCCGCTGGGCGCTCTCCCTGCCGATCGTCGCGTTAACCGGCTGGCAGCTGGCGATCGGCGGGGTGGTGCTGGCGCCCGTGGCGCTGATCGTTGATCCCCCTTTACATCAGGTGACAGCGCTGCAGGTGGCCGGCTATCTGTGGCTGTGCGTGGCCGGCGCGATGCTGGCCTATGGCCTGTGGTTCCGGGGGATTGGCCGCCTCTCGCCGGTGGCGGTATCGGCAATGAGCCTGCTGAGCCCGGTGACCGCCGTGGTGTTGGGGTGGATTTTCCTTGGCCAAAAGATCCAGGGGATGGCGCTGGTCGGGCTGATCGTGGTGCTGGCGAGCGTGTTGTCTATTCAGCGCGCGCTGGCGCGTCAGGCGGCGGGGGCAAAAACGAAAAAAGCCCCATAACGGGGCTCGACATTGCTGTGTGCGGGGTGGGCGGCGGGAGCCAGACCAGCCGCCCGCAGGCGGCCTGTCCGGCAGCTCCCTCTGCAACCATTCGCTTATTTAGAGAGCTCGGCGGTCATATGGACCTGGTTGCCGGTGTACGCTTCAGTGATGTGGTAGGAAGCGCCTTGTTCTTTCGCAATGGTCGCGATTTTCGCTTCTGCGCTGTCCAGGGTGTCTGCTGTTACGCTCACCGGATGAGCGAAGCTAGCGAAAGAGACCAGGGAGAGCATACCGGCAGCGGCGAGTAATTTTACGTTTTTCATGGTGTTTGTCCTTTTAACTTTTATGGTGGAAAGCGTGTTTGCTTTCGATGGGCTTATAATAAGTCTGCTAACTATAACGCGCGTGGCAAAAAGTGCGATTTAGATCACATTTTTATGGCGGTTTGATGACGGAGATATGAATGTTTCTCTATTTTTTAATTTAAAAACAATGGATTAGTGATTATTTTTTGATGGGAGTATCACGCGGACTGCCTGCGATCAGAATGTAGAATGCGCCTCATTTACGCGGTTACCATTCGTTGTATGAATTAGTTGGGCGGTTTTTAGCCGCCGTTGGGGCGGATTCGGACGATTCGCAATAGCCCTCTGGCGGCCATTTCGGCATGCTGAGACGGCCATTTCTCTCATGCCCTGGCGTTAGGCTTTCCGCGCTGTAAACATCCATCACCCCGTTTTGATCTATCAATAAGCATTTATTAATAGTTATCGATTATCTGTTATATAACTTAATGAAACGTGAACAAATGTATATTTGTCGGCGAATAAATAGCATTCTTTGACGCCGATAGCACCAGCGAACTTATATTTTTAAGTTCGTTACCTGACGCCTTAAATATTGCGGCTCCCGGTCAGTCGAAGATTCTATTAGCAGTGGCATAAATCAGCATCGCCTGATGTTTCTGGTTCTATGCGAATTCACAGTGTGCTCATTGATTCGTAATTCACTCTGACAAGGAAATGGCAATGAAAAAGGTTCTTCTCTCTGCAGCAATGGCAACCGCGTTTTTTGGCATGACTGCTGCCCATGCAGCTGATACCAATGTTGGCGGCGGCCAGGTTAATTTCTTCGGTAAAGTTACCGATGTATCCTGTACTGTTTCTGTTAACGGCCAGGGCAGCGATGCGAACGTTTACCTGTCTCCGGTAACTCTGACTGAAGTTAAAGCGGCAGCAGCGGATACTTACCTGAAACCGAAATCTTTCACCATTGACGTCTCTAACTGCCAGGCTGCTGACGGCACCAAACAGGATGACGTAAGCAAACTGGGCGTAAACTGGACCGGCGGTAACCTGCTGGCTGGCGCTACCAGCAAACAACAGGGCTACCTGGCGAACACCGAAGCTTCCGGTGCTCAGAACATCCAGCTGGTACTGTCTACTGACAACGCTACCGCGCTGACCAACAAAATCATCCCGGGTGACAGCACTCAGCCGAAAGCGAAAGGCGACGCTTCCGCTGTCGCTGATGGCGCGCGTTTCACCTACTACGTAGGCTACGCCACCAGCGCGCCGACCACTGTGACCACTGGTGTGGTTAACAGCTACGCGACTTACGAAATTACTTACCAGTAATTCCGTCAGAAAATAAAACTGCCCCGCGATGGGGCAGTTAATAACAATAATAAAGCGGCGATGACCGCCGCTTGTATTTTTATTCTGAGGTCAGCATGAAGCGTATTGCCCTTTTTTTCTGTTTCATTTTTAGTTTTGCGGCCCACGCCAACAATATTATTGTTAACGGTACCCGCTTTATTTATCCAGGAAATGAAAAAGAAATAACGGTACAGCTTTCAAATAACGCCGACCGTCCGGCGCTGGCGCAGGCCTGGCTGGATAACGGCGATGCCGATGCCACTCCGGATACCATCACCACCCCGTTTATTATCACCCCGCCGATTTCGCGCGTTGACGCCAAGAGCGGCCAGACGCTGCGTATTAAGCTCGGCAGCAGCGCCGGTCTGGCGAAAGATAAAGAGACGCTGTGGTGGCTGAATCTGTTGGAAATTCCGCCGGTGGTGGCCAATCAGAAAAATGAAGGCCAGAACGTGCTGCAGCTGGCGATCCGTTCGCGCTTTAAATTTATTTATCGTCCTGCCGGACTGGGCAACCGCGATGCGGCGGCCGAGAAGCTGACCCTGACCGCCAGCGGCAGTAGTCTCGCCATCAGCAACCCGACGCCGTTCTACATTACCGTCAGCCGTATTTCCCGCGACGGCGGTAAAGCCCTGAACAGCAAAACCGTGATGCTGGCGCCGCAGTCCAGCCAGACGGTGGCGCTTTCCTCCGCCGTCAACCGCGGCGAAACCCTGACCGTTAACAACATTAATGACTATGGCGCCGATGTCGCAGTGAAAGTGGCCGTTAAATAAGGGAAAAGCTAATGAAGCAGAGGTCATTCTGCCCGGGAAGATTAAGCACCGCGATCGCCATCGCGCTGTGCTGCTTTCCGCCATTTTCCAGCGGACAGGAAAACCCGGGAACGGTATATCAATTTAACGACGGCTTTATTGTCGGCAGTCGCGAAAAGGTCGACCTGTCACGCTTCTCGACCAGCGCGATTACCGAAGGCACTTACTCCCTTGACGTCTACACCAACGACGAATGGAAAGGGCGCTACGATCTGCGCATCGCGCGCGACAAAGACGGTAACCTTGGGGTCTGCTACACCAAAGCGATGCTGACGCAGTACGGCATCGCGGCGGAAAAGCTCAATCCGCAGCTGAGCGAACAGGAAGGCTACTGCGGTAGCCTCAAATCCTGGCGCAACGAAGACAACGTCAAAGACAACCTGGTCCAGTCCTCCCTGCGGTTGAACATTTCGGTGCCGCAGATCTATGAAGATCAACGCCTGAAAAACTATGTCAGCCCGGAGTTCTGGGACAAAGGCATTACCGCGCTTAATCTTGGCTGGATGGCCAACGCCTGGAACAGCCACACCTCTTCGGTCGGCGGGTCGGATAACAGCAGCGCCTACCTTGGCGTCAATGCCGGCCTGTCGTGGGACGGCTGGCTGCTGAAGCATATCGGTAACCTGAACTGGCAGCAGCAGCAGGGTAAAGCGCACTGGAACAGCAACCAGACCTATCTCCAGCGGCCGATCCCGCAGATCAACTCCATTGTCAGCGGTGGGCAGATCTTTACCAATGGTGAATTTTTCGACACCATCGGTCTGCGTGGGGTTAATCTTTCCACCGATGACAATATGTTCCCGGACGGCATGCGCTCCTATGCCCCGGAAATTCGCGGCGTGGCGCAGAGCAACGCCCTCGTCACCGTGCGCCAGGGCAGCAACATTATCTATCAGACCACCGTTCCGCCGGGGCCGTTTACCCTGCAGGATGTCTATCCATCCGGCTATGGCAGCGATCTTGAGGTTTCGGTAAAAGAGGCGGATGGCTCGGTGGAAGTGTTCAGCGTGCCTTACGCCTCCGTTGCTCAGCTGCTGCGTCCGGGCATGACCCGCTACGCGCTCTCCGCCGGTAAAGTGGACGACAGCGGGCTGCGCAATAAGCCGATGCTCTATCAGGCGACCTGGCAGCACGGGATCAATAACCTGCTGACCGGCTACACCGGGGTCACCGGCTTTGACGACTATCAGGCCTTCCTGGTGGGCACCGGGATGAACACCGGCATCGGCGCCCTCTCTTTTGACGTCACCCATTCTCGGCTGAAAAGCGATAGCCATGATGACTCGGGGCAGAGCTATCGCGCCACCTTTAACCGCATGTTCACCGATACCCAGACCAGCATCGTGCTGGCGGCGTATCGCTACTCGACGAAAGGTTATTACAACCTCAACGACGCGCTGTACGCCGTCGATCAGGAAAAAAACAGCCGCAGCAACTACACCCTGTGGCGGCAAAAAAACGGCATGACCTTCACGGTAAACCAGAACCTGCCTGACGGCTGGGGCGGGTTTTATCTCAGCGGTCGTATTTCCGATTACTGGAACCGCTCCGGGACCGAGAAGCAGTATCAGGTCAGCTATAACAATTCGTTTGGTCGTCTCTCCTGGTCGGCGAGCGCCCAGCGCGTCTATACCCCGGACAGCTCCGGCCATCGCCGCGACGATCGCATTTCACTCAACTTCAGCTACCCGCTGTGGTTTGGCGACAACCGCACCGCCAACCTGACGTCGAACACCTCGTTCAACAACTCGCGCTTTGCCAGCTCGCAGATTGGTATCAACGGTTCGCTGGACAGTGAAAACAACCTTAACTACGGCGTGTCGACCACCACCGCCACCGGCGGTCAGCATGATGTGGCGCTCAACGGCAGCTACCGTACGCCATGGACCACCCTCAACGGCAGCTACAGCCAGGGCGAAGGCTATCGTCAGAGCGGCATTGGCGCCAGCGGGACGATGATCGCCCACAGCGGCGGCGTGGTGCTCTCACCGGAAAGCGGCTCGACGATGGCGCTGATTGAAGCCAAAGACGCGGCCGGCGCTATGCTCCCGGGATCGCCGGGCACCCGCGTGGACAGCAATGGTTACGCCATCCTGCCGTATCTGCGCCCGTACCGAATTAACGCCGTCGAGATCGACCCGAAAGGCAGCCATGACGACGTGGCCTTCGATCGCACCGTGGCGCAGGTTGTGCCGTGGGAAGGCAGCGTGGTTAAGGTGGCGTTTGGCACCACGGTGCAGAACAACCTCACCCTGCAGGCGCGCCAGGCGAACCATGAGCCGCTGCCGTTTGCGGCGAGTATTTTCTCCCCCGACGGCAAGGAGATCGGCGTCGTCGGTCAGGGCAGCATGATGTTTATCAGCGATGCGAACGCCAAACGCGCGATTGTGAAGTGGAGCGGCGGGCAGTGTTCGGTGGATCTGGGACAGCAAACAACAAAGGATAGCGTATGTCGCTGAGGAAATTACTGACGCTTTTTATCGTCTTGATGGCGCTGGGCACCACCTCGTCCTGGGCCGTCTGTACGCGCCTTTCTTCGCCAACGGTGATGCTGGACATGGTGGTGGGCAGGGTGGTGGTACCCCCGGATCTGCCGGTGGGTTCGGTGATCCTTACCCGCGACTGGACGATGAGCGCCCCCGGCGGGGCGAGCTATCGCTGTACCTCCGGCACCAACCGCTTCGCGGCGAAGATCGTGTCGCCAGGGGCCACGGACCTGGGGAATAAAATTTATTCCACCAACGTGCCGGGAATTGGTATGCGTTTCAGCCGCGGCGGCGCGACGGTGAATATCGTCTATCCCGACGTCTATTCGTCCCGAGTGTATAACACCACCAACTATTCCCTTGAAGGATCACGTTTTACGCTGGAGATTATCAAAACCGCGGCAACCACCGGCAGCGGTACCCTCGCGGCGGGAAAATACACCTCCTACGACTGGGAGAGCGGCGGCAACCCGATCCTCGAAACCTATCTGAGCGCCAACGCGATCACCGTGGTCTCGCCCTCCTGTTCGGTATTGAGTGGGAAAAATATGAATGTTGATGTGGGTGCCATTAGACGTACTGACCTGAAAGGGGTTGGCACCACCGCGGGCGGGAAGGATTTTAATATTGAGCTGCAGTGCAGCGGCGGCCTGAGTGAAACGGGATATGCCAACATCAGCACCTCTTTCTCCGGCACCCTGGCTACCAGCACCACCGCCACCATGGGCGCCTTGCTGAATGAAAAGGCCGGCAGCGGGATGGCGAAAGGCGTCGGCATCCAGGTGCTGAAGGATGGATCCCCGCTGCAGTTTAATAAGAAATATACCGTTGGCCGCTTGAATAATCAGGAGACCCGCTACATCACCATACCGCTGCACGCGCGCTTTTATCAGTATGGCCCGACGACCAGCACCGGCGAGGTGGAGTCGCATATGATCTTTAACCTGACGTACGATTAATACGGGAGGGGGAATGAAGGGATTGCCGAAACATACTATCGCGTGGCTGCTGCTCTGCGGCAGCCTCGCCGCCCCCTCGGCGTGGGGTTTCGAGACCAATTACGACCGCGGACGGGTCGATTTTGCCGGGCGGGTGACGGATATCTCCTGCAGCGTCGCGCTCAATGGCGGCCAGCATGCCGGCAGCGGCAACGTCTGGCTGGCGCCGGTCAGCCTGGCGGAAGTGCACGATCGCGGGGCCGGGGCGTTTATGAAGCCGCAGCCTTTTACCCTGGCGCTGTCAAACTGCCAGCTACGTCATGACGGCGGCGCCGCTTCGCAGGACGAGGTGCGGCGGGTCAGCGTTCGCTGGATCGACGGTTTTTTACTGACGGCGGTCGGCAATGAGAACGCGGGCTATCTGGCTAATACCTTGCCAGACGGCGCGCAGAATATTTATCTGGCGCTGTCGACCAATGATAATAATACGCTGGATAATAGTAATAAAATTGTCCCTGCGGATCCGCAGCAAAATCAGGTGCATTTACAGGAAAACGCGGTCAGCGGCGGCCTGTTCACCTATTATGTGGGCTACGTTTCGCCGACCCCGAAAAGCGCCACCAGCGGGCCAATTACCAGCTGGGCAACGTGGGAATTAGTTTATAATTAAGCGGGACGAAAAAGCCGGGCAAGCCCGGCTTTTTTATATGCCAATATCGTCGGCAACCAGTTGCTCAATGCTGACTTCCTGCCAGTAATGCCCCTGAATAGCAAACCACTCCATACCCTGCAGCCATTTTTTATGGGCTTCGCTTTCCACGCCTTCAATAATCACGTTGTGATGATTGCGGGATAAAAAGGTGACCAGCGCATCCATCAGCTGACGGCCGGACTCTTTGCGCATCAGATGCCAGAAAAAATCTTTATCAATTTTGACATAGTCAAAATGATAACCGCTGATGGCGTTAATCCCCGCGTAGCCAGAGCCGAAGTCATCGAGCCACAGCGAGGTATCCTGCGGGCTTTGCCAGGCGGCCAGGGAATTATTCAGAAGTTTCTCGGCGTTTTCGGTCACTTCAAAATGGACGCAGGTCAGGGCGGCGATTTTCTCTTTTATTTCCTTCTGGCGCAGCAGAGTCAGGATATGGTCATCAACGTTAATGGTAGCGGAAATATGGTTACGTAAAAACCATGCTTTATGCTGTTCAATCAACCCCAGTTGCTCGAGAAAAATACGTTCACGAACTGCCGCGGTGGCATGGCGGAAAAAATATTCTGGCGAAACGGGAAGATTATCGAAGCGGCTTAAGCATTCAACCGCGACTAAGGTACCTTGTGGGGAAAACATTTTCTGAAAGACGTAGCGTACAGCGATATCATTACGAGATAAAATGTTGTCTTCGAATATTTTAGTGTTCATTATCCCTCTTCACGAGGTTAGTCAGACAATAAGCAGAGGATAGGTTAATTATAGGCTACCTGATGATTAATGGGAATGGCAGGAAATGTAAATCAACAACGAATAAGTACGCTTTATCCGCTATTGATTTACCTGTGCGTAATTTAACATTGATGGAGGGCGGCAATACGCTGGTTCATCGTGCGGGAATTATCAATGCCCAGCTTTTGCATGATATGGATTCGATGGCTGTGGACCGTTTTATGGGCAATGCCGAGCAGGGCGGCAATCCGCTTATTATTATTGTTGGCAATCAGCAGCTCGAGGATCTGGCACTCCCGCGGCGACAGCTGTTTGCGCAATCGTCGCGGCGGTTGTTCGCTGGCGCCCTTCGCCCGCTGGATAATAGACGCAAACATAGATAGCGGCGATTTTTCACTAATAATCATGGCATTATCGACGGTTATTAACTCTCTGCACAGTCCGGCAATGTCGCTTTTTATCATCAGCACCGGCTGCTGGCAGCGTTGCAGGGAAAGGCGGAGCGCATTCAATAGATCAACGATTCTGATGGCAGAAATATCCTTATTGATTAAATTGAAAATAACCGTTTGGGCCTCAGGCAGCTGTTTCCCATGGATGACTTCGTCATAGCCAAAACGGGTGGCGTTTTCATGACTATCAATAAGGTAGTGATAGATTGAGTGACCAATGAGATTATCATTGGTGTACAGCAATATACTTTCCAAGGGTATCAGATTCTCTTTTTTCGCTTGGCTTCTAAGATCAGGTCCAGCAGAATTTTCTCTATTCTGCGCTGGTCGTCGAGATGGCGGAACTTAAACTGGCAGGATATCTGATAGTAGCTTTCGCTCTCTTCATTAGGGTCATCAAGGGTGATAATAATGACATTCTTTACCACCAGGTCGATGGTGATCTCGCCATATTCCGCCAGCATCAGTACGGCGTTTTTCAGCAATGCGTTATGACTGAGGAATTTCAGATTCGGCGTTTTGGTCATCAGTGCGCAACCGCCGTCTGAAATGTCCTTGATGTCGAAAAGATAGTTTTCGCCATTTTTATGGCGACCGCGGCAATAAAAATCATGCTCGTGGCGTAAACGAAAGCGGGGATCGCGGCGACGCTGCACCACCTGCAGGCATTCAGGCAAGGAAAAGGCGTAGCGGATACCTTTATCGACACCGCTATTGTCATGTTTTGTCAGGGCCGCATTAAACTCTATTTTCCCTGAATCGCTATGCAGGAGAAAGCGAATTTTATGCCCGGGCGGGATTTTGCGATGGGTCTGAATATGGAACTCGGCAAAGTCCACGCGCGTCAGTTGGGTTATGATACTGGTGTTGTTAAAAAATATTTCAATTTCAGTACGTTTGCGCAACTCCTCTCTGAAAATAGCAATAATTTCATACTTACTGGTCTTTATCGTTCCCTCTGTCATGTGCATCCCTTGTAAATAGTTGTCGTGAGGCGTTTGATTTTTCTTATAGCAATAGCAACATTCTGATTGGGTTAATCAGATGTTTTTATGAGCGTTTGATGTTATTGACTATCTTTGCAGCCAGATTGATATGTATAAACTTGGAATTCGATATTGTGTTTCCTGTAATCAAGCGTTTCAAATTTTGGTCATGACAAAAACGACAACGGCCTCCAAGCTGGAGACCGGTCGAAGGATAAAAAACTTAAGTTTAATTAACGGGGATAATGAGAGAACGATCGTCGATCACGCCCCATTTGTAGGATCTATAGTGCCAGCAGTGATGAGGTTTTTCCAGGCAAATATTGAGGAGGGAAGTCGTTCCCTCCTTTCGGCCTGACGGGTCAGGGATGCTTGCGGGTGGCGATATTATCCAGGGTGCGCAGCGCATCCGCCGGCAAAATTAGCCCGGCGGCGGCAATATTTTCCGCCAGGTGCGTCCGGGATGAGGTGCCTGGGATCAGCAGAATATTGGGCGCGCGCTGGAGTAGCCAGGCGAGGGCGACCTGCATCGGCGTCGCCTCAAGCGAGGCCGCGACCTCGTTCAGCTCCTGCGCCTGCAGGGGAGTAAAACCGCCCAACGGGAAGAAGGGAACCCAGGCGATGTGCTGGGCGGCCAGCGCATCCACCAGCGCGTCGTCGGCGCGATGGGCAATGTTATAGAGGTTTTGCACGCAGACGATAGGCGTCATTTTCTGTGCATCCGCCACCTGCTTTGCCGTCACGTTGCTGAGGCCAATATGGCGGATCAATCCTCGCTCCTTCAGCTCCAGCAGGGTGGCGAGCGGCGCCTCCAGCGACCCTTCTACCGGGCCGTGGGGGCTCAGCATACTGCGCAGGTTCACCACCTCCAGCACGTCGAGCCCCAGGTGACGCAAATTGTCCTCGACGGCCTGGGTCAGTTCAGCGGGCGACATGGCCGGCAGCCAGTTGCCTTTCTCGTCACGACGGGCGCTGACCTTGGTGACAATGCACAGATCGTCGGGGTAGGGGTGGAGCGCTTTGCGGATCAGCTGATTGGTCACATGGGGGCCATAGAAATCCGAGGTATCGATATGGTTTACCCCGGCTTCGACGGCGGCCTGCAGCACGCGCACCGCTTCTTCTGGATCTTTCGGCGGGCCGAAAACGCCGGGGCCGGCCAGCTGCATGGCGCCGTAACCCAACCGATAGACCTGGCGATCGCCGAGCGTGCCGCGACCGGATAAGGTGACACTGGACATAGGAACTCTCCTCACGGTGGCTAAGCCGTAAGTGTAATGCGCTAACAAGGAAGAGAAGGGTGAGAATATTGTCAGAATGTGCGACAGCGGCTCAGGCAAGCCGCTGTCGCCGGAGACGGATTAGCCGAAGAACATCACGGAGACGCAGAGCAGGCCGACCACCAGAGTGATGGCGTTACCCACCGAGCGATACGGCTTCAGCGCCGGGATAAGCCAGGTTGACAGGGTGGGCATGATAAACAGGATCATGGCGATAAGCGGTCCGCTGATGGCGTAGATCATCGAGATCGCATTCGGGTTGATAAAGCACACCGCAAAGGTGAAGGCAGAGACCAGCATGATCGACATCGCGCGGTTGAAGGCGCGGCTCTTGCGCACGCCCATCAGGCCCAGCGAGCTTTTGACGATTTCGCTGGCGCCTTCAATGACCCCGAAGTAGGTGCCGAGAAAGGATTTCGACATGGCGACCACGGCGACAATAATGCCGGTCACCGCCAGCCAGCCCGGCGCGCCCGGCACCATCGACAGGGCGGAGAGGATGGTCACCCCCTGATCGCGGGCGGTCTCAATATAGGTCGCCGGGATGGCCAGCAGGCAGCTGAAGACGAAAAACAGCACGCTGGCGCAGATGATGGTATAGGCCACCTTCATGATTTTTTTGCATTTACCCATGGCCAGGTCGCCGTGCTTCTCCTGCTGGTCGATAGCAAAAGTCGAGATGATCGGCGTATGGCTAAAAGCGAAAACCATCACGGGTATGGAGATCCAGACCTGGTGGAGCGTCTGCGAGCTGAACTGCATCTGGCTGGTGAGATGTTCCGGATGCCAGTCGCGGATTAAATAGAGGGAGAGAAACAGGAAGCAGGCGATAAGCGGGAAGACCAGAAAGCCCATCACCTTGATGGTGATTTGCCGGCCCATGAGAAAGATCAGGTTAAGGACCAGCACGACCCCCAGGCTCAGCAGCGCGCGTAGCGCAGGCGTCATCGGCGTGCGATGTGCCACCTGCTCGGCCAGCGAGTTGGTGATGGCCACGGCGTAGATCAGCACGACCACAAAGAAGGCGAGGAAATAGAGCCCGGTGATCAGGTTGCCAATTTTCTTACCATAGTAGTGATTTACTGCGCCGGTGATCCCGGTTCCCGGCGCGATATTGGCCGAGAGAATAAACTGGCTCAGCGCTTTGTGAGGCCAGTAGGTGAGCGGCCAGGCGACCAGCGCGGTGATGAAAAGGACAATGGCGCCAGCCGAACCCAGCTGGATCGGTAGAAATAGCGTCCCAGCGCCTACTGCAGTGCCATATAAGGCAAAACTCCATAGAGTTTCTTCTTTAGACCAAATTTTAGACATTATGCGACTTTATCAACCGTCAAACCAAAAAAAAGGAGTGCAATTTACCATATTTATGGTTCGTCTGTTGCGATAGTTTTTGGTGATAAAGTGGCAGCGGATCGCGAAGGATCCGCCGCGAGGCTAGCCGCGCGCCGCCTGGCGCGGGCGGCGGTGACGGATAACGCGCTCGCGCAGGGTGTCCCAGACCCAGTTAAACGCCATGGTGTAGGGCAGGAAGAAGAGCATGAAGCCGATCTCCAGCATAAACGCCTGCAGCAGCGATACCCCCAGCACGATGGCTACCATGGTGACGCCGATGATAACAAAGCCGGTCTCGAAGCCGATCGCGTGCAGCGCCCGCACTTTCAGCCGGCGAGGGACGCGGGAGACTGGCCACAGGCGATCGAAAGCCGCGTTATAAATGATGTTCCATACCATCGCCAGGGTGGCGAGCAGAATGCTCAGTCCGCCCATCTCCACCACCGAACGCTGCATCAGCCAGGCGGCGGTGGGGGCGAGGATCAGCGTCGCCAGCCCTTCGAAGGTGATGGCGTGGATAACGCGCTCGGTGAGCGTCTTGCGCTGATGTGGGGTCTGTTGCATGGCGAGCTACCTCCAGTTTTAGCCTGAACAGGAAATTACCCGGCAGTTTATGGAAAAATGTGATAAACAAAAGATAGAAACCATCGATAAAGTAGATACATCATGCGTTATTCACCGGAAGCGTTAACCGCCTTTGTCGAGGCCGTTGACAGCGGGTCGTTCTCCGCCGCCGCCCGTCGCCTGCGCAAAAGCCAGTCGACGATCAGTACCGCTATCGCCAACCTGGAGGCTGACCTCGGGGTGACCCTCTTCGATCGGGCAACGCGGCAGCCGACGCTGACGCCGCAGGGGGAGCAGGTGCTGAGCTATGTCAAAGCGATCCTCGCCGCCAGCGAGCGGCTGGATGAGCTGGCGGTATCGCTGTCCGGCGAGACGGAGCCGCGGCTGACCTTTGTGCTCTCGGACACCCTGCACCCGGACGTGCTGGAAGATCTGCTTGTGCAGTTTGACCGCCGCTTCCCTCATACCGAATTTGAATGCTTGATTGGCGAAGATGAGGACGTGATCGATCTCCTGCAAAAATCCCGCGCCCAGGTGGGACTGATTGAGGCGAGAGAGCGCTACCCGACCGATATCGGCAGCACCCGCCTGCCGCTGCAGACGGCGATGGGCATTTACGTGGCGCCTGACCATCCGCTGGCGGGGCAGGGCAAGGTTGTCTGGGATGAGCTGCGCAGCTGGCGCGAGCTGCGTTTGAGCACCTTTCTGGCCAGCGCGACGGAGCCTGCCGCCGGGCAGGTCTGGTCGGCGCCAAACTACCTGCTGCTGCTCAGCATGGCGGTGCAGGGCTTCGGCTGGTGCATTCTGCCCTGTGCGCTGGTGGCGGAGTTTGCGCCGCAGGGCGGACTGGTGGCGCTCGATATCCCCGGCTGGCCGCGGGCGATTTCGGTGGATCTGCTGTGGAATAAGAAAGCGCCGCCCGGGGCGGCCGGCAGCTGGCTGCGTCAGCATCTGCAGCGGCGTGAGCGTTAACGAATAGCTATTTCTTTGTGATTGGCTTCACTTTTTTTAAACAATTACAAAGTTTTTTGATAACAATTATCTAGTATATCGCTGTTTCTTTGCGCAAAAGCACGGGCAGGGGTAGAGGATGAAGGATGTCGTGATCGTCGGGGCGCTACGTACGCCGATTGGCTGCTTTCAGGGCGCGTTATCGCGCCATTCAGCCGTTGAGCTGGGCAGCGTGGTGGTGAAGGCGCTGGTGGAGAAGACGGGAATCGATCCGCAGAGCGTGGATGAGGTGATCCTCGGCCAGGTGCTGACCGCGGGAACCGGGCAAAACCCGGCCCGTCAGTCTGCTATTCGCGGCGGGTTGCCCAACACCGTATCGGCGATCACCATTAACGACGTCTGCGGTTCTGGCCTGAAAGCCCTGCACCTCGCCACCCAGGCGATCCAGTGCGGGGAGGCGGACGTGGTGATCGCCGGCGGCCAGGAGAACATGAGCCGCGCTCCGCATGTCCTCACCGACAGCCGCACCGGCGCCCAGCTGGGCAACAGCCAGCTGATTGACAGCCTGGTCCATGACGGCCTGTGGGACGCCTTCAACGATTATCATATGGGCGTCACGGCGGAGAACCTCGCCCGGGAATATGGCATCAGCCGCGAACTGCAGGACGCCTGGGCGCTCAGCTCGCAGCAGAAGGCGCGCAAGGCGATTGATTCCGGACGCTTTCGCGATGAGATTGTCCCGGTCGTTACCGAGCATAACGGCGCGGCGCGCACCGTGGATACCGATGAACAACCGCGGGTGGATGCCAGCGCGGAAGGGCTGGCCAGCCTGCAGCCTACCTTCGATCGTCTCGGATCGGTAACCGCCGGCAACGCCTCCAGCATCAATGACGGCGCGGCGGCGGTGATGATGATGAGTGAGGCGAAAGCCGAGGCGCTGGGGCTGCCGATCCTTGCGCGGATCCGCGCCTTCGCCAGCGTCGGCGTCGATCCGGCGCTGATGGGCATCGCGCCGGTGCACGCCACTCGTCGCTGTCTTGAGCGGGCCGGCTGGCGGCTGGACGACGTCGATCTGATCGAAGCCAATGAGGCCTTTGCCGCTCAGGCTATCTCCGTTGGCCGGGTACTGGAGTGGGATGAGCGACGGGTCAACGTTAACGGCGGCGCGATCGCCCTCGGCCACCCCATCGGCGCCTCCGGCTGTCGGATTCTGGTGTCGCTGGTGCATGAAATGATCAAGCGCGATGCGCGTAAAGGGCTGGCGACGCTGTGCATCGGCGGCGGTCAGGGCGTGGCGCTGGCGGTAGAACGCGCGTAGCGCTGCATGTCGATTTCCATGGCCTCCTGCGGGAGGCCTTTTTTATGCGCCGCGCTTTGCCGACCCCTCTTTTTTCTCCCGTATTTCCCTCACCCACCGCCAATTTATTGAGCTCCGTCACGTCTTGTTGTGCCACCTTTTTTGAAACAAATAACTACGATCCTGGTCACTAAAACTAAGGTGCTTAAAAAATAAAATAACGTTTCATAAAAACGAAATGACATTTTATTTATTATAAGGGGTACCCTATGTTGAAACGATCTCTGGTTCTGGCCGCCCTCTGCGGTATGTCTTTTGCGGCAACCGCGGTCACGATAGATTTACGTCATGAATTTATTGATGGCGGCAAGAGCGATAAAAGCAATGCTGACCGCGTCTCGGTGTCCCACCGCTTCGCCAACGGGCTAGGCTTTACCGTAGAGGCCAAATGGCGTTCAGGCGGCGACAACGGTTCGCAACCCTATTCGGACGTGGTGGGCAACGGCCATGAAGACACCATCAGCTGGCGCTGGAAAGCGACATCGAACCTGTTCCTCACCCCCGGGTTTACCATAGAGAGCAACGACAGCCGCTCCATCTACAAGCCGCACCTGCACGTACAATACAGTTTCGACAATGGCTTCTATGTCGCCGCTCGCTATCGCTATGAGTACACCCGCTATCCGAACGATGCCGGCAAAGATGATGACAAGGTGAATCGCGGCGACGCGTGGGCCGGGTTTGCTCTCGGCGACTGGCGCACCGAGCTGAACTATGTCTATGCCCGCAGTTCGGAAGGGGTGAACCGCAACGACAACAAACCCTACTCGCAGGAATATAACGTGAAGGTGGCCTATAAGCTGGATAACAACTGGTCGCCGTATGGTGAAATCGGCAACGTCGGCGTGAATGACCGCAGCGATCGCCAGACCCGCTTCCGCGTCGGGGTGGCCTACTCGTTCTGATTTCCATCAGGCCCTCATCGTCTGTTTTCCCCGGCGCCGTCAGCCGGGGTTTTTTATGGGCCAAAGCGGGGGAACAAAAAAAAGCCCTCCGCGAAGGAGGGCAAGGCCAGTTACAGAAAAACGTTCGCCGGGGCTCAGGCGCTCAGCATCGGCGGATGGTCAGGTAATTTCGCGATATAGATGGCCGGCTTGCCGTCTTTATCAGAGCTGAACAGAATGGCGCTGTCGTCCGGCGTAAACGAGGGGTGCGGGTGCGTCACCTGGCGGCTGTTGGCCACCGTCGCCCACGAGGTATCATGGCGCGCGACGCGGAAGTAGCGCTTCTCCGCCACGTTAAAGACGTACAGATAAGGATCGTTATCAATGGAGTAGCCGCCGGTATCTTTGACATCCACCGGCGTGCCTGATCCATCGCCCACCAGCAGCGTACCGTCGAAATTGCTCATCAGATGCGAGCAGGCGGGCATCGTCATCAGGGCCTCGTTGACGCCGCTCTCCGGATCAAAGCGATAGATCGTCCGCCCCTGCTGGCCTTTCAGATAGGAGACGTAGATCAGCGCTGAACCGTCCGGGACCCAGAATTCATGGGTGCAGCTTTCCCCCGGGGCATGCGCTTTGACTTTACGCACGTTGCTGCCATCTTCATTGACCAGCCACATGCGGGCGTCAACCAGATCGTGCGGCCCTTCATGGCAGAAGGCGACGGTATGGTCGTCGAAGGGACGATAGATCGGGTGTCCCAGCCAGATTTTTTCCTCATGGATCACCTGGCTCTCACCGCTGCACAGGTCGACGCGCAGCAGGCGGCAATGCGGTCCTTTGTGGAAGAAGTCATGGAAAATCTGCCAGTCGTTGAGCGGCGTCCAGTCGCTTTTCGCAATCTCAATGCCTACCAGTTTGCTGCAATCGCTGTTTGCCACCCAGGTGCCATAGCCGACCCACGCCTCGCTGACGCGGTAAACTTCACGCTCGGCGAGGGTGGTGAGGTTCACCTCCAGCAGGGTACGGTCATTTTTCACGTAATAGAGTGACTTATCGTCCGGGGAGAGGAAGCCGCCGAAGGTGTTATCCCCGGCGCCTTCCGTCAGCTGGACGGCTTCGGCGCTGGCGATATTCAGCAGATAGTAGTTCCAGTGGCCGTCAAACTCGCCGGCGAACAGTAAATGGCTGCCATCGTTAAAAAAGCACTTCTGATAGAAGTAGTTGCGATGACAGGTGACCTCCGGGGGGGTTAAGCGGGTGACTTCCGCCCCGGTATCCGGATCGCGGCTGACGTGGTAATTCAGTTTGACCCGCATGCCTTTAGCCATGTAGTGCTCCTTTCTTTCCTGCGATGCCGCTGGACCAGAGGCGTGTCGCTGAGTGATATGTTTTAAAAGATGGGTGTTAATTTATCAAAACAACGTTTCATTATTTGTGATGTCCCACGCAGTTCGGCGTAATTCCCGCATCTTCTGCGGCCTGCTGGCCTCAATTTGGCCGCCTCTCCGGACAACCGGCTGAATCATCATCCTTTTAAAACCGCTTCCTGTCCGGTGCGGGTTGCCGGAACCGTTCGCGTTTTCTTTTTTTTGTAATCTTCGTCATAAAAAATGAAACAACGTTTTAAATATCATTGAAAATGACAGAGGGCGGGGCTAAGATGGCACCCATCAGTAAAACGGAACTCTGTTTTATTTTTTATGATGGGCTCTGCCCATGAGTTCGCCCCACGCTCAGTCGCGCCGCCGGCGCGAGCCGGGCCGAGAGAACCTTGCCTGCATACTGCAGGCTCTGAACGACTAAGGAACACATTATGATTCTTGATGCATTCTCCCTGCAGGGAAAAGTGGCCGTCGTGAGCGGATGCGATACCGGTTTAGGTCAGGGGATGGCCCTCGGGCTGGCGGAAGCGGGCTGCGATATTGTCGGTATCAATATTGTCGAGCCGGTGGAAACCATCGAGCGGGTGACGGCGCTGGGACGCCGCTTTCTCAGCCTGACCGCCGACCTGCGCCAGATCGACGGTATCCCTCAGCTGCTGGAGCGGGCGGTGGCGGAGTTTGGCCATATTGATATTCTGGTCAACAATGCCGGCCTGATCCGCCGCGAGGACGCGCTGGCGTTCAGCGAAAAGGACTGGGACGACGTGATGAACCTCAACATCAAGAGCGTATTTTTCATGTCCCAGGCGGCGGCGAAGCACTTTATCGCCCAGGGCAGCGGCGGGAAGATCATTAACATCGCCTCGATGCTGTCGTTCCAGGGCGGGATCCGTGTGCCGTCGTATACCGCGTCCAAAAGCGCGGTGATGGGCGTTACCCGCCTGCTGGCCAACGAGTGGGCTAAACACAATATCAATGTCAACGCCATCGCCCCGGGGTATATGGCGACCAATAACACCCAGCAGCTGCGCGCTGACGAGCAGCGCAGTAGCGAAATCCTCGACCGCATTCCCGCCGGGCGCTGGGGCCTGCCGGCCGACCTGATGGGGCCGGTGGTCTTCCTCGCTTCCCCAGCCTCCGATTATATCAATGGCTACACGGTGGCGGTGGACGGCGGCTGGCTGGCGCGCTAACCGACGGCGACGGCCGGCGCGGCACTCACCGCTCCGGCCGTCTGAGCAATTATTGTCCATACCGTAAAATGAGGATCGTCCATATTCCAGAGTGAAGAATTAATGTTACTGCCCTGTATGAGCAGGGTTATTAACGATGCGAAACGAATTTTTTGTTACTTTGAAAGTTTAATGTCCATCACAAAACCCATCTTGCCAGCAAAATAGTCCATATCTTTGGCGTATCCAGCCTGACAAATTCCTCCGCCAGTCACGTACTTTCGTCCTATGTCTTTCTCTGTGTGGCAGGAATAAAAATGACTTCAATCAGTAACGACTCTGCATTAACGCCGCGGGCGCAACGTGACACCCGGCGGATGAACTGGTTTGTTTCTATCGCCGCGGCGGTGGCGGGGTTGCTCTTTGGCCTGGATATCGGCGTGATATCCGGGGCGCTGCCCTTTATTACCGACCACTTTACCTTATCCAGCCAGCTTCAGGAGTGGGTGGTCAGCAGCATGATGCTGGGGGCGGCGATAGGCGCGCTGTTTAACGGCTGGCTGTCGTTCCGCCTTGGCCGCAAATACAGCCTGATGGCGGGAGCCGTGCTCTTTGTCGCCGGCTCTATAGGCTCCGCTTTTGCCGCCAGCGTCGAAGTGCTGCTGGTGGCCCGCGTGGTGTTGGGGGTGGCCGTCGGGATCGCCTCTTACACCGCGCCGCTGTACCTCTCCGAAATGGCCAGCGAGAACGTGCGCGGAAAAATGATCAGTATGTATCAGCTGATGGTGACCCTCGGCATTGTGCTGGCGTTTCTTTCCGATACCGCCTTTAGCTACAGCGGTAACTGGCGCGCCATGCTGGGCGTGCTGGCGCTGCCGGCGGTGATCCTGATCGTTCTGGTCGTCTTTCTGCCGAACAGCCCGCGCTGGCTGGCGGAGAAAGGGCGCCATATCGAAGCGGAAGAGGTGCTGCGGATGCTGCGCGATACTTCGGAGAAGGCGCGCGATGAGCTTAACGAGATCCGCGAAAGCCTGAAGCTGAAGCAGGGCGGCTGGGCGTTGTTCAAGGTCAATCGTAACGTGCGCCGGGCGGTGTTCCTTGGCATGCTGCTGCAGGCGATGCAGCAGTTCACCGGCATGAACATCATCATGTACTACGCCCCGCGTATTTTCAAAATGGCGGGCTTTACCACTACCGAACAGCAGATGATCGCCACCCTGGTGGTGGGCCTGACCTTTATGTTTGCCACCTTTATCGCGGTGTTCACGGTGGATAAAGCAGGCCGCAAGCCGGCGCTGAAAATCGGCTTCAGCGTGATGGCGCTGGGCACCCTGGTGCTTGGCTACTGCCTGATGCAGTTCGACAATGGCACCGCCTCCAGCGGCCTCTCCTGGCTTTCCGTCGGCATGACCATGATGTGTATTGCCGGGTATGCGATGAGCGCGGCGCCGGTGGTGTGGATCCTCTGCTCCGAGATCCAGCCGCTGAAATGCCGCGACTTCGGCATCACCTGCTCCACCACCACCAACTGGGTGTCGAACATGATCATCGGCGCCACCTTCCTGACGCTGCTTGACGCGATCGGCGCCGCCGGGACCTTCTGGCTCTACACGGTGCTCAACGTGGCCTTTATCGGCGTCACCTTCTGGCTGATCCCGGAGACCAAAAATGTCAGCCTTGAACACATTGAGCGCAACCTGATGGCGGGCGAGAAGCTGCGCAATATCGGTAACCGTTAATGCGAGGCGCGCGGCAACCACGGGCTGGCGACCTTGCGCGTCTCCCGATGGTTGTCGCCGTGAATGATATGCAGGGCGCTCAGGCGCCCGATGTCGTAGTGCGGCAGCTGCACCGTGGAGAGCGGCGGCAAAAACAGATCGCCAATGCCTACCATATTGTCGTATCCCACCACCGCCACGTCCTGTGGAATGCGTAACCCCTGGCCCAGCAGCGTCTGATAGACCATAAAGGCGATGCGATCGTTACCGCAGATCACCGAGTCGAAGCCGGGTTTACCCTCGCGGATATGCGCCAGCACCACCGCGGGAATATCGTGGTAATGCTCATCGCCCTGGGCCATATATGAGTGGGTCAGGCTCTCCGGTTCGATGCCCGCCTCCCGGCAGGCGCGCTCCAGCCCCTGGCGGCGGCGGATTGTCGCCAGCTGGCTGGCGGGTAAGTGCAGGCACAGCGGACGACGATAGCCGGCGGCAAGCAGGGCTTTTACCGCGTCGTACTGGCCCTGTTCATCGTCCGGGATATAGCTGGCCACCGGTTGGCTGAGGCTTTCGCAGTTAGCCAGCACGCAGGGCAGGGTCAGCAGTTTGTCCGGCAGCGGCACCTGACGCAGGCCCATGGTGGTAAAGATGATGCCGTCCGGACGGTGGGAGAGGAGCAGGTCGACCACTGCTTCCGGCCGATCGTCAGAAAACATATTGACCACAAAGCTGTTCCAGCCGTGGGCGCGGGCCGTTTCTTCGATCGACAGGGTGATTTCCACGGAAAAGGGCGTGGTGACGGTATCCAGCGCCAGCACGCCGATGGTGCTGGGGGTGGCCCGCGCCCCGCGGATCTTTTTCGCCGAGAGGTCGGGGACGTAGTTGGTTTCGGCGATGGCGGCCTGCACGCGGGCCAGCGTCTCCGGCTTGAGCCGCTCCGGGGTGTTCAGCGCCCGTGAGACGGTCATCAGAGATACATTCGCCAGTTTTGCTACATCTTTCAGGGATGCCATTTTTTCCTCCGCCATTGCTGCAGAGTACAGGCTATACAACTAAGTCGCTGATGTAAAAGCGTGAAACGATTTTCTGCTAACGCCGTCGTGAGCGATGTTGCGGTTGATTTTTGATCGCGATCGCATCTTCATTATGTTAACGTTAACTTTTGTGATTAACATCATATATCGCAGCGAATCCCTCTGCGCTTTGTTTTTTGTTAACGTTACCATAATTGCATTCCTCTAACACGAGAATGTCATGATGAAAGCGCATCACTCACACAGCTACCCGTTGCTCAGTGCCTTACTGTTTTTCTTTTTCGTGACCTGGTCGTCATCCGGCTCCTTGCTTTCCATCTGGCTGCACCAGGAGGTGGGGCTGAAGGCCGGCGATACCGGTATCATCTACGCCGTGCTGTCGGTTTCCGCGCTGTTTGCGCAAGTTTGCTATGGCTTTATCCAGGATAAGCTGGGGCTGCGCAAACATCTGCTCTGGTATATCACCGCGCTGCTGATCCTCTCCGGTCCGGCGTATCTGCTGTTCGGGCATCTGCTGAAAATTAACGTCCTGCTGGGCAGCATCTTCGGCGGGATCTACATCGGCTTGACCTTTAACGGCGGCATTGGCGTGCTGGAATCCTATACCGAGCGCGTGGCGCGCCAGAGCCAGTTTGAATTCGGCAGGGCGCGGATGTGGGGCTCGCTGGGCTGGGCGGTGGCCACCTTCTTCGCCGGTCTGCTGTTTAACATCAACCCGCAGCTTAACTTCCTCGTCGCCAGTTGCTCCGGACTGGTGTTTTTTATTCTGCTGGCCCGGCTGCGCGTCTCCTCGGCACCGCATGCGATGCAGGAGGCGGTTTCGGGCGGCAAGGTGACCCTGGAAGATGCGCTGCGCCTGCTGACGCTGCCGCGCTTCTGGGCGCTGGTCTTCTTCGTCATCGGCACCTGCATCTACGGCGTCTATGACCAGCAGTTCCCGGTCTATTTCTCATCGCAGTTCGCGACCCTGCAGGAAGGCAATGAGATGTATGGCTACCTTAACTCCTTCCAGGTGTTCCTCGAGGCGGCCGGCATGTTCTGCGCGCCGTGGCTGGTGAACCGCATCGGCGCCAAAAACGGTCTGATTTTCGCCGGCATGGTGATGGCGATGCGCATGGTGGCCTCCGGCCTGGTGGAGGGGCCGCTGCTGATCTCCATCACCAAACTGCTGCACGCGGTGGAGCTGCCGATACTGCTGGTGGCTATCTTTAAGTACAACAGCATCAACTTCGATAAACGCCTCTCCTCCACCCTCTATCTGGTGGGCTTCGCCTGCACCAGCTCGATTATCGCCAGCGTATTGTCGCCGCTGGCGGGCTACAGCTATGAAAAATATGGCTTCGCTCAGTCCTATCTGATCATGGGCCTGCTGGTGTTCTGCACCACCTTTATTTCCATCTTCTTGTTGCGCTCCGGCAAATCCTCCGCCGATCCGCTGGTGTCGCAACCTACCGCTATCTGAATCAAAAAGAGTGAAAATGATGACTTACACAATCTCCAGGGCTGAACAGGTACTCCAGACACAACGCCAGGCGCTCAATCTGCGCTGGTATCCGCACTATCACCTGGCGGCCCGCGCCGGGTGGATCAACGACCCAAACGGTCTGGTGTGGTTCGACGGCTGGTACCATGCTTTTTATCAACATCACCCGTACTCCACCCAGTGGGGGCCGATGCACTGGGGGCATGCGCGGAGCAAGGATCTGGTGCACTGGGAGCATCTGCCGGTGGCCCTGGCGCCGGAGGGGCCGGAGGATAAAGACGGCTGCTTCTCCGGCTCGGCGGTGGTCGATGGCGATACCCTGGCGCTGATTTACACCGGGCATAAATTCCACGGCGACCCTGGCGACGAAGCCAATCTGTATCAGGTACAGTGCCTGGCCACCAGCCGGGACGGGATCCACTTCGAGCGCCAGGGGATGGTGGTCGACACTCCGCCGGGCATGCACCATTTCCGCGACCCGAAGGTCTGGCGGGAGGGAGACAGCTGGTACATGATCGTCGGCGCGCGCGAAGGCGACACCGGTCAGGTACGGCTGTACCGTTCAGCCGATCTGCGCCAGTGGCAGGACGCGGGGGTGCTGGATGAAGCGGAAAGCACCATGGGCTATATGTGGGAGTGCCCGGACTTCTTCACCCTCAACGGCAAACGCGTCCTGATGTTTTCCCCGCAGGGGATGCAGGCCGAGGGGTTCCGCAACCGCAACCTGTTCCAGAGCGGCTATCTGATCGGCGAGTGGCAGCCGGGGCAGCGATTCGTCCGCCACGGCGAGTTCACGGAGATGGATCACGGCCACGATTTCTATGCGCCGCAAAGCTTCGCCACCCCCGATGGCCGGCGGATCGTGATAGGCTGGCTGGATATGTGGGAATCGCCGCTGCCGGAGCAGCAGGACGGCTGGGCGGGCATGCTCTCCCTGCCGCGCGAGCTGAGCCTGAGCGCGGATAACCGCCTGCAGATGCGCCCGGCGAAAGAAGTGGAGAGCCTGCGCGGCGCCTGGTTCCCGTGGCCGGTAAGCACCCTGAACAATCAGCAGACCACGATGGTCGACAACTGCGAGGCGATGGAGGTCAACCTGCGCTGGAACTGCGCCAGCAGCAGCGCCGAGCAGTATGGTCTGCGCTTTGGCGATGGCCTGCGCCTCTACGTGGATGCCCAACAGCAGCGTCTGGTGCTGGAGCGGCATTATCCGCAGTATGGCCTGTGCGGGACGCGCAGCGTACCGTTGACCGCCGGGGCGGATCTCAATCTGCGGATATTTTTCGATAGCTCTTCGGTGGAGGTTTTTGTCAATGACGGCGAGGCCTGCCTGAGCAGCCGTATCTATCCGCAGGCTCCCCGCCGTGAATTAGCGTTATTTGCCTGGAGCGGTTCGGCGGCATTAACCGAAGCCGGAGCCTGGCAGCTCGAATAATAAAAAGGCTGTTGTCGTTAATAACCCGTCTTTGACGATGGGCGGGTTATTATTGCCTGTATCGTCGTGCATTACCCATTAATAAAAAATTCAGTTCATTCCATAATAAAAGGGTTTACCGATGAATAAAATCTGGGTCGGGTGTTTTCTCACGTCTCTGTATCTGCCACAGGCGATGGCGCAGGCGCCGTTATCGCTGGAAGAGCGGCTGGCGCAAATGGAGCAGCGGCTGAAGGCGACGGAGGCGCGCGCCGCCAGCGCAGAGGCGGAGATTAAGACGCTGAAAGGCCAGCAGCAGGCCACGACGGTCGCCCGCGCGGCGCCGGCTACGCCGCGCCTGCAGCTGAACGACAATGGCGAATTAAAATTTTATGGCGACGTCGAATTTAATCTTGATGGCGCCAGCCGCACCGGTAGCCTGACGTCGGTCAAAACCAGCGCGAATAAAAGTTGGGCGCCCGGCGAGAAAGAACGCTGGGATATTAATGGCCGTATTCTGCTGGGTTTTGATGGCAGACGTAATGGCGACGACGGGAAATATGCCGGATTCAGCGTGCAGCCGCTGGCGGATATGGATGGCAAAATGAATCTCGACGATGCGGTATTTTTCTTTGGTCAGCAGGATGACTGGAAAATAAAAATAGGCCGCTTTGAAGCCTGGGATATGTTCCCCCTGAATCAGGATACCTTTATTGAATATTCAGGAAATACCGCCAACGACCTTTATTCCGACGGCTATGGCTATATTTACATGATGAAAGAGGGGCGCGGCCGCAGCAGCAGCGGCGGCAACCTCCTGTTCAGCAAAACCGTAGATAACTGGTATTTCGAGGTCAATACCCTGGTGGAGGACGGCAGTTCGCTGTTTGTCGATCAGAACTATCACGGTAATGCGCTGGAAAACCGCAAAAACGTGGTGTACGTGCGGCCGGTGGCGGTGTGGCAGTCCGGCGCCTGGTCGGCGGCGGCAGCGATAGAGAGCAACCTCGTCAACAACGCCTACGGCTATCAGAATCAGAGCGGGCGCTGGGTCGACCAGTCAAACCGCAACGGCTACGGGATGACCATGAGCTGGAACACCCTGAAAAGCGATCCGCACGATGGGGCGGTGGTCAATCTGAGTACTGCCCTGCTGGACGCGGCGGATGAAACCGACTTCAGCGCCGGAATCAATGCCCTGTGGCATCGCGTGGAGCTGGGCTATATCTACGCGCATAACAAAATCGATCAGTTCAACATGGCCGGGGTGAATGGCGAGTGCGATGGCGACTGCGCAATCCTCCCGCCGGGGCGCTATGACATCCATACCGTGCATACATCCTGGCAGTTGCCGAATATTATGGCGATGCCGAACTTCAATATTTACCTTGGCGCCTACGCCTCGTGGCTCGATTCCACGGCGGCGAAGAGCGGGAATCCCGACGAACGCTATGGTGCCCGGGTGCGCTTTAAATATTTCTTCTGACAGGATGCTCAGGCAGGCTCTCCCGCGGCGGACGCCGCGGGAGAGTTCAGGCGGGCAGGTTAACGCATCGCGCGGCGCAGAATGCGGTCGGTCTGGCGCTGGAAGTCCTCGGCCGCTTCTTCCACCGACTTTTTACCGTAGTCGATGTACTGCAGGGTGGTGCCGAACTGGGCGACGATCTGTGGGTCGTCGAAGTACGGCGAGACCGGCAGGGTGGTGGGCAGGGATTGCGCCAGCTTCAGGCCGGACACCGCCGGATCGTCGGCTTTGATGATCCCATCCTCGGTCAGGTAGGTGACCGCCGCTTTGCTCAGCGGCACGCCACGCTCCAGACCTAGAATATCCACCCCTTCTTTACTGTTCAGCAGGAAGTTAATCAATTTCGCCGCCGCCTGCGGGTTTTTCGTCGATTTGCCAATGGACAGCATCTGCGCAGGCTTGAAGAACAGTCCGGCATCGGTGGCGCCGGGGAGCATCGGGTATTCCCCCAGCACCAGCTTCGCCGGCGGCTTCAGATTGTCGGAATATTTATTGATGGTGGAGTTCCACATGTAGGTCCCGCCCCATTCACCCTGGATCCACGGCTTCATCTCGTACATGTTGCTCTTGCCGAACGAGGCATAGTAGCGGGTGTCCGGCATCACATGGCTGTCGATAAGCTTCTTATACATGCCGAAGAAGTCCGCCCACTGCGCTTTGCTGTAGGAGAATTTGCGGCTCTTCTCATCGATGGCCGGCTGGTTGTATTTTTGCACCATGTAAGAGTTGAGCAGGGCCAGCACGTCCTGGTGCTCAAGCACCACCGGGTAGTACTGTTTCCCGAGTTTGCTTTCGAAAGTTTTCCCCGCCGCCAGCAGTTCATCCCAGGTTTTCGGGAAGGGGATGCCCGCCTTTTTCCACGCTTCGTCGTTAAAGTAGAAAACGCGGGCGGTGACCGACACCGGGATGCCGTTGAGCTTGCCGTTGACCGTGGTGGACTGCAGCTCTTTGGCGTCAAACTGGCTGAGATCGATCTCGTCTTTCAGGGTATTGAGATCGTAAAAGCCATCGCCATTTTTCGAAAAGATCGGCAGCCAGTTCCAGTTGGTCTGCATCACGTCAGGCTCGGTGCCGCCGGCTATCTGGGTGGTCAGGCGCGAAAGATGGCCGTCCCAACCGGTATATTCCGCTTTGACATTGATATCAGGATATTGCTGGTGAAAAGCCTCCAGCGCCTTGAGGGTCACCTGATGGCGGCCATTGCCCCCCCACCAGGACATGCGCAGGTCGACATCCTGCGCCAGCGAGGAGAAGGCGCTAAGGCCCAGGGTGGCGGAGAGGGTGGCGCTTATCAGCACGTTTTTCATTGTTATGCTCCAGGGTTCACAGAGAGAGGTTCTGTTCGGTTTTGGCGTCAAAGATGTGACACTTGTTAAGATCAAAGGTGAAATAGACTTTTCGATTCAGTCCCTTAGCAATCATCGGCTTCGCATCGTCCGACGGCACGCGAGCGGTCAGCTCGTAGCCCGCGACCTGCAGATAGACAAAGAACTCATGACCCATGTTTTCCACCCGCACCATCTCGCCCATGCAGCTGCCTTCGGCGAACGGTGCGTCGGAGAGCGACACGAATTCCGGGCGGACCCCGTAGAACATCTCCTGATGCTGATAGGCGCCGACTTTCTCCGCCAGACGGTCGTTCAACGGCAGGCGCTGGTCGCCAAGGGTCAGGCACAGGCGGCCGTCGTGCTCAACCAGCTGGCTGGGGCGAATATTCATCTCCGGCGCGCCGATAAAGCCGGCGACAAACATATTTTTCGGCTGGTGGTAAAGGTTGTCCGGGGTATCGACCTGCATAATGTGGCCGAGCTTCATCACGCAGATGCGGTCGCCCATGGTCATCGCTTCCGTCTGATCGTGGGTAACGTAGACGGTGGTCGCCGGTTTACCGGATTTTTTCAACTGCTTATGCAGATCGGAAATGCGGATGCGCATCGAGGCGCGCAGCTTGGCGTCCAGGTTGGAGAGCGGCTCGTCGAACAGGAAGACGTCCGGTTTTTTGACGATCGCCCGGCCCACCGCCACGCGCTGCGCCTGGCCGCCGGAGAGCTGGCGCGGCAGACGTTCCAGCAGCTCCTCCAGTTCGAGGATTTTCGCCGCTTCCTCCACCTGCCGATCAATCTGCGCCTTGGGCAGCTTGCTCAGCTTCAGGCCGAAGGCGAGGTTTTCGCGCACCGTCATATGCGGATAGAGAGCGTAGTTCTGGAACACCATCGCGATACCACGGGATTTAGGCGCCAGGTTGTTGACGATCTTGTCGCCGATCCGCACCTCGCCGCCGCTGATGGTCTCCAGACCCGCCAGCATGCGCAGGGTGGTCGATTTGGCGCAGCCGGAAGGGCCGACGATCACCATAAATTCGCCATCGGCAATCTTCAGGTCGATACCATGCACCGCTTTAAACCCGTTGGAGTAAACTTTTTCCAGTTTGTTGAAAATCACTTCAGCCATGATATTTCCCTCTTAACCTTTGATTCCGCTGCTGGTCACGCCCTGCACGAAGTAGCGTTGAGCCAGGAAGAAGACGATGATGGACGGCAGAATGGAGATGCTCGCCATTGCCAGAATTTCGTTCCACGGCGCGCCTTCCGTGACGTCGATAGACATTTTTAGCGCCAGCGCGATGGGATACTTATCGACGCTGTAGACGTAGATCAGCGGACCGATAAAGTCATTCATCGACCACATGAACTGGAACAGCGCCACCGAGATAATGGCCGGCTTGAGGATCGGCACCACCACATACCACAGCACCTGGATGGAGTTGCAGCCGTCGATCTGCGCCGCCTCTTCCATATCGCGCGGCACGCCGCGCAGAAACTGGATCAGCATGAAGACGAAGAATCCCTGGGTGGCGAAGGCCAGCGGCAAGTACAGCGGCAGATAGCTGTTCAGCATTCCCATTTCACGGAACATCAGGTACTGCGGGATAAGCAGGACGGTGCTCGGCAGCAGCATGGTGGTGATGAGCGTCGCGAACCAGAACTTCTTCCACGGGATCTCAAAGCGCGCAAAGCCGTACGCCACGATGGTGGAGGAGATGATGGTTAACACCACCTTCGGGATCACATACTTAAAGGTGTTCAGCATATAGTGGCCGAAATGGTATTCGGTGCCGGTCTTCCAGCCGTTGATAAACCCGTCCCAGGTGGCGTGGGTCGGCCACAGCCCGAGGGTGGTGAAGATCTCATGGTTCGGCTTGAACGAGGCGGAGAACATCCACGCCAGCGGGTAGAGCATCAGCAGGCCGACGAATATCAGCACGACGTAGCGCACCACCCGGCTCACTTTTTCCCGGCGCAGCGTACGGGCGACCTCACGATCGGCGTCGCTCATCACCGGCGCCATCTGTTGAATATCAGCCATTTTTGCCTCCCTTATCGGCGGAGTAGAAGACCCAGTATTTCGATGACTTAAAGGCGATCGACGCAAAGACCGCCACGACGAGGAACAGCACCCACGCCAGCGCGGCGCCATAGCCCATGTCGAAGTACTTAAAGGCGGTATCGTAGATGTAGAGCGAGAACAGGTAGGTGTAATAGGTCGGGCCGCCGCCGGTTATCACGTACGGGCCGGTAAACTCCTGGAACGCCTGGGTAGTCTGCATAATAAAGTTGAAGAAAATCACCGGGGTGATCAGCGGCACGGTGACCTTCATAAACATCTGCCACTTCGAGGCGCCGTCGATCATTGCCGCCTCATACTGCGACTGCGGGACGTTCTGCAGGGCGGCGAGGAAGATGACCATCGCGGAGCCAAACTGCCAGACGCGCAGCAGGGTGACCGACATTAAAGCCAGCGAGGGTTCCCCCAGCCAGTTGACGGCATCGATGCCAAAGACGGCGAGAAAGCTGTTCAGCAGGCCGTCAATGGCGAACAGGGCGCGCCACAGCACGGCAATCGCCACCGAGCTGCCGAGGATCGACGGGATGTAGTAGGCGGTTCGGAAAAAGCCGATGCCGCGAAGTTTGAAATTGAGCACAAAGGCAATGCCGAGGGCGAAAGCCAGTTTTAAGGGGATGGTTAAAAAGACGTAGGCAAAGGTCACCCCCATCGATTTCCAGAACAGGCTATCCTCGGTCAACATATAGCGATAGTTTTCAATGCCGTTAAATACCGGCGGACTCATCAAGTCGTACTCAGTAAAACTGAGAAAGAAAGATGAAACAAAAGGAAAAGCAGTAAAGACAATCAGCCCGATGATATAGGGCGATATCCATGCCAATCCCAGCAGCTTGTTTTCATTCATACATACCTACCTGGCTTACGAGTTGTAATACGGATCGGGTGACGCGGCGCTGTCGGCCTTTTGCCGCGACCAACGCAAAAAGTCTGAACGTTTCCTCTGGTTAACATATCCTTGTTAATGAATGGCTTAAGTTTTATCTGGCCCAACATGGAGGGGCCGTCAGGCTCTTTTTTATGCTGATCTGTTTTTTATAAAACACCATTTTAATTTCATTTTATTGCGATTTATTTCCGCGTCATGCAGATCTGGATGGAAATGTGATCAAAGTCGAAACGATGTTTCAAAAAGGTGAGGTGGTAAGCACTTTAAGAATCTGAGGGAGCTTGAAAACAAGGAACAATCAGTCTGAACTGAGCGGGAAATATTATTACCAGGATAATGATTGGGGCGGCATCTTTTTTAGCGCGTGCTGTGAAACCTGAATCGGGGGCGGCGATCGCCCCCGTTTTTCATCAGCGTGCGAGAAAATCTTCGCGGATCGGGGTAAAGGTGTCGAGCAGCGTGCCGGGCTGCAAACAGACGCAGCCGTGCATGATCCCCGGCTGCTTATACAGCGTATCGCCAGCGCTGACGACGCGCGTCTCCTCGCCGATAGTGAACTCGAACTCGCCCGAGAGCACATAGGTGAGCTGTTCGTGAGGATGGTTATGCATCGGGCCGACGGCGCCGGCGGCAAAATTCACCTCTACGGCCATCATTTTGCCGTCGTGCGCCAGAATGCGGCGGGTTACGCCATTGCCGAGGTCTTCAAGGGTGGTGTCTTTATGGAAAATAAACATCGGGCGATCCTGTTGTTAAAATGAAACGTTGTTTCACTTAACTTATCCCACTCTTCATGAAAAAGAAATACGCGGCCAGAGAAGTGGAAAGTTGATCACAAGTTTGTTTCACTGGCAGAAACGACATAAGGAGCAGAAGATGAAAACCATTGGTCTGTTAGGTGGCATGAGCTGGGAGTCAACGATCCCTTACTATCGCCTGATTAATGAAGGCGTGAAGGCGCGACTGGGCGGGCTGCACTCCGCCAGCCTGGTGCTGCACAGCGTCGATTTTCACGACATCGAAGCCTGTCAGTCCGCCGGCGACTGGGATCGCGCCGGGGCGATCCTTGCGGAAGCCGCGGTCGGGCTCCAGCAGGCGGGTGCCGAGGGCATTGTCCTGTGCACCAACACTATGCACAAGGTAGCGGATGCCATCGCCGCCCGCTGCCAGGTTCCCTTTCTGCATATCGCCGATGCCACCGGGCGGGCGATTGCCGCCAAAGGCCAGCGGCGGGTCGCGCTGCTGGGCACCCGCTATACCATGGAGCAGACCTTTTACCGCGGTCGTCTGCAGGAGCAGTTTGCCATCGAGACGCTGATCCCCGAGGCCGACGATCGGGCGCGGATCAATCAGATCATCTTCGACGAGCTCTGTCTCGGCACCTTCAGCGAGGCATCGCGGGACTATTATCTGCAGACGATCGCCGCCCTGGCGGAGCAGGGAGCGGAAGGGGTTATTTTCGGCTGTACGGAGATAGGCCTGCTGGTGCCTGCCGAGCTCAGCCCGCTGCCGGTCTTTGACACCGCGGCGATCCATGCGGAAGACGCGGTCAACTTTATGCTCTCTGCAGGACCGACGCCAGCGGCGTGAGGATCTGCGGCAGACTCTGCTGCAGGTGCGTCACGAAGGCATCGACCAGCGCCGAGCGCGGGCGATGGAGCGGGCGGATCAGGCTGACGGTAAACGGCACCTCAACGCTGAAGCGGCGCACCACCACGCCGCTATCGGCATAGTCCAGGGCGGTCAGCGGGTTAACCACCGAGATCCCGGCGCCGGCGCGTACCATAGCGCAGATCGAGGCCGCGCTGTGGGTTTCGACCACCATCCGCCGTTTAACCTGATGCTCTATGAACAGGGCGTCGAGCAGCTGGCGATAGCTGTCGGTGCGCGACAGGCTGATGTAGTTTTCGCCCTGAAAATCGGCGGGGGTCAGCGTCGTCTGCGCCGCCAGCGGATGGCCGGCAGGCAGCACGCAGACTTCATTCAGCGTCAGCAGCGGCGTGCGTTCGGTGCCCGCCGGGGTATGCAAGGTCTCCGTCAGGCCAAGGTCATGGCGCTGGGCGGAGAGCCACTCCTCCAGCAGCGGCGACTCCTGAGGGACGATCTGCAGGCTGACCTCCGGGTAGCGGGCGAGAAACGGCGGCAACAGCAGCGGCAGAAAGGACTGGGAAAACACCGGCAGGCAGGCGATCGACAGCTCGCCCTGGCGAAACTCGCGCAGGCTCTCGGCGGCGCTGACGATGCGGTCCAGGCCGTACCAGGAACGCTGAACCTCCTCAAACAGGCGCAGGCCCTGCACGGTTGGCTGCAGGCGACCGCGGGTCCGCTCAAACAGCTGAAGGCCGAGCACCTTCTCAAAGCGCGCCAGCTCGCGGCTGACGGTGGGTTGCGAGGTGTGCAGCATCCTCGCGGCTTCGGTCAGGTTGCCGGTGGTCATCACCGCGTGAAAGATTTCGATATGGCGCAAATTGACGGCTGGCATGCGGTCTCCCTGAGGCTCGGCTGTAACCATATCATTTTTGCATAGAGTCGCGATAAAACGATATTTTTTATTGGTCAGGCACTGTGGCGTAATCAGAAAAAACAGCGACCAACACACGCACTGCACCGGAGTTTTTATGCCACATTCGCTTTACGCCACTGATACCGATCTAACCGCGGACAACCTGCTGCGCCTGCCGGCGGAATTTGGCTGCCCGGTCTGGGTCTATGATGCGCAGATTATTCGCCGCCAGATTGCCCAGCTCAGCCAGTTTGACGTGGTGCGTTTTGCGCAAAAAGCCTGCTCTAACATCCATATTCTGCGTCTGATGCGTGAGCAGGGGGTGAAGGTGGACTCGGTGTCGCTGGGGGAGATCGAGCGTGCGCTGGCGGCAGGCTACGATCCGCAGCAGAATCCAGAGGATATTGTCTTCACCGCCGATCTGATCGACGACGCCACCCTCGATCGCGTCAAGGCGTTACAGATCCCGGTGAACGCCGGTTCGATCGACATGCTAAGCCAGCTGGGGGAGGTGTCGCCGGGCCATCGCGTCTGGCTGCGCGTCAACCCGGGCTTTGGCCACGGCCACAGCCAGAAAACCAATACCGGCGGTGAGAACAGCAAGCATGGCATCTGGTACAGCCATCTGCCGGCGGCGCTGGAAGTGATGCGTCGTTATCAGCTGCAGCTGGTGGGGATCCATATGCATATCGGCTCTGGCGTCGACTACGGTCACCTGGAGCAGGTGTGCGGCGCGATGGTGCGCCAGGTTGTCGACTTTGGCCAGGATCTGCAGGCCATCTCCGCCGGCGGCGGCCTGTCTATTCCTTACCGTGAGGGTGAAGAGGCCATCGACACCGCCCACTATTACGGCCTGTGGAACCGCGCCCGGGAGCAGATCGCCACCCATCTGGGGCACCCGGTGAAACTGGAGATTGAGCCCGGACGCTTCCTGGTGGCCGAGTCCGGCGTGCTGGTGTCGCAGGTGCGCAGCGTGAAAGAGATGGGCAGCCGCCACTTCGTGCTGATTGACGCCGGCTTTAACGACCTGATGCGCCCGGCGATGTACGGCAGCTATCATCATATCACCGCTCTGGCGGCGGATGGCCGCGATCTCAGCGCCGCGCCGCAGGTGGAGACCGTGGTGGCCGGGCCGCTGTGCGAGTCCGGAGACGTCTTTACCCAGCAGGAAGGGGGTAAAGTCGAGACCCGTCTGCTGCCGGCGGTGGCCCCAGGGGATTATCTGGTGCTCCATGACACGGGCGCCTACGGGGCCTCGATGTCATCCAACTATAACAGCCGTCCGCTGCTGCCGGAGGTGCTGTTTGATGGCGGCAAGGCGCGGCTGATCCGTCGTCGCCAGTCCATCCAGGAGCTGCTGGCCTTAGAGCTTATTTAAAAAAAGGTCCCGTCGTTACCGACTCGCGCAACACCAGCGTGCCGGTGAACGGCGGGATCGTTTCGATCGGCTGCTGATTAGCAAGCTTGATCGCCTGATCGATAGCCGTGGTGATCATGTTGTCGATGGGCAGATAGACCGTCGACAGCCCCGGCTCCAGCCATTTCGCGCTTGGCGCATCGTCGAAGCCAAACAGCGACACATCCTGCGGAATACGCAGCCCCGCCTGATGCAGCGCCTTTGAGGCCCCCAGCGCCATATCATCGTTACAGGAAAACAGCGCGCTGAAGCGGGCTTTCTCGTCCAGCAGTTCCCGGCACAGCTCGTAGCCGCGGGTCATCGTCGAGTCCCCGTATTTCACCCGGCTCGGATCCCATTCAATACCATGTTTTATCAGCGCGTTGCGATAGCCCTGCAGGCGCGCCTGGCCGGTGGGGGTGTGCATCGGGACGGTGATGCAGGCGATATCGCGGTGGCCCTGGGTAATCAGATACTCCACGGCCTGGAAGGCGGCTTCCTGCTGTTCGAAAAACACGCAGCGTTCGCGGGCCTGCGCCACATCACGGTTAATCACCACCAGCGGCATGGCGATCGAGTTAATCAGCGACATGATCGCCTTCTCGCTCATATGCCGGGTATAGAGGATGATCGCATCGCACTGCCGGTCGGCGAGCATCTGCACCGCTTCCTCTTCGCGCTCCGGCGTATCATGGCCGTCGGTGACGATAAGCTGTTTTCCCCAGGCTTCGGTCTGGCGTGACGCCTGCTGCAGCAGACGGCCAAAGTAGAAGCCGTCAAAGGTGGAGACAACCAGCCCGATACTGTTGCTGGTCTGATTGGCCAGCGAGCGGGCAAGGAAATTCGGCCGGTAGCCCAGCTCTTCCATCGCTTTAAAGACCTGTTGGCGGGTGCTCTCTTTCACCTGACCTGTGCCGTTCAACACGCGGGAAACCGTCGCTTTCGAGACGCCTGCGCGAATTGAGACATCCAGCATTGTAGCCATTTATCGATTCCTGATTTCACGTGGTAAGGCGCAGTTTATCACAGACCGAAAAGGGACATATCGACGGGGCGGGGCGGAAAAACCATCGCGATCACGCTTTTAGCAGGAACTGACCAACCGGCGTTATCTGGTATGCCAATGGCTGTTTTTATCGATATTTGGGATACCACGAAGCGGGTTGCGAGCGCTGTCACAGAACAATTTTTGCCTGGCGACTATGTTTTGGTATGCCAAAAGTCACTGGCTGTCCACCTGGCCGCAATAAGCCCTTTACTCTGAGGTACTCTTTTATGGCATTACAGGACAAACTGATCGACGCGCTGGGGCGTTTCGCGACGACATTCAACAGCTATCGCTACATTATGGCGATCAAATCGGCGTTTATTACCCTGATGCCGGTGATCATCGTCGGGGCCTTTTCGGTGCTGATCTCCAATATGGTGCTGGATCCGAAGAATGGGCTCGCCAGCTTTTCCTCACTCTCCTTTCTCGCGGCTCTGAAGCCGATCACCAGCGCGCTGAACTACGCCACGCTCAACTTCCTCAATATCGGCGCCGTGTTTCTGATCGGCATTGAGCTGGGGCGGATCAACGGCATCAAAAGCCTGTTTCCCGGCCTGCTGGCGGTGATCTGCTTTATCTGCGTCACGCCGACCACGGTGGAGATGATGGTCGATGGCCAGATGCACGTGGTGAAAGATGTCCTGCTGCGTCAGTTCTCCGATACCCGTAGTCTGTTCCTCGGAATGTTCATCGCCATTCTGTCGGTCGAGATTTACTGCTGGCTGGAGGGGCGCAAGGGGCTGAAGATCAAGATGCCGGATACCGTGCCGCCGAACGTTTCTGCCTCTTTTTCCGCGCTGATCCCGGCGATCATCACCACCACCGCGATCGCCACCTTTGGTTTTCTCTTCCACCAGCTGACGGGAATGTATCTCTACGATGCGGTCTACCAGGTGGTGCAGCAGCCGCTGGAGCGGGTGGTGCAGAGCCTGCCGGGGATCCTGCTGCTGATGTTCGTCGCCCAGCTGTTCTGGGTGATCGGTATTCACGGCAACCAGATGATCAAGCCGATCCGCGAGCCGCTGCTGCTGGGGGCGATCACCGTCAATATGAGCGCCTTTGAGCAGGGGAAAGAGGTACCGAACATCATCACGATGCCCTTCTGGGATGTTTACATGAGCATCGGCGGCTCGGGGCTGACCATCGGCCTGCTGATTGCGGTGATGATCGCCACCAGGCGCAAAGAGATGAAAGAGATCGCCAAGCTGTCGATAGGCCCGGGGCTGTTCAATATTAACGAGCCGGTGATCTTCGGGATGCCGATCATGCTCAACCCGATCCTCGCCATCCCGTTTATCATCACCCCGCTGGTGACCGGCAGCATCGGCTATTTCGCCACCCTGACCGGCTTCGCCGGCAAGGCGGTGGTGATGGTGCCCTGGACCACGCCGCCGCTGATCAACGCCTGGCTGTCCACCGCCGGCTCGATGGGAGCGGTGGTGACCCAGCTTATCTGCATCGTCGTCGCGGTGCTTATCTATCTGCCTTTCGTCAAAATTGCCTCCCGCCGTGCCGATGCCGCACAGCGTCAGGCCGACAATCAACAGACCGCCAACCCTGTCTGAGGAGCCTATGACTACCGTACGGATGACCATTCCCGATGATTTTATCCTTGGCGCGGCGGCTTCCGCCTGGCAGACCGAGGGCTGGAGCGGAAAAAAACCGGGGCAGGACTCCTGGCCCGATCTCTGGTACAAAAACGACCGCCACGTCTGGCATAACGGCTATGGCCCGGCGGTGGCTACCGATTTTATTAACCGCTTTCAGGAAGACGTGCAGCTGATGAAGCTGGCCGGGCTGACCCACTACCGCACCTCGATCAACTGGTCGCGCTTTCTGATCGACTATGAAAACGTCACGGTGGATGAGGAGTATGCGGCCTATTACGACCAGCTGTTCGATGCGCTACTGGCCAACGGCATTACGCCGATGATCTGCCTTGAGCATTACGAATTACCGGGCTATCTGCTGGAAAAGTATGGCGGCTGGGGGTCGAAAAAAGTGGTTGAGCTGTTTGTGCGCTACGCGGAGCAGGTCTTTGCCCGCTACCACCTGAAGGTAACCCGCTGGTTTACCTTTAATGAGCCGATCGTGGTGCAGACCCGGGTCTATCTGGATGCCCTGCGCTGGCCCTATGAGCAGAACACCAGCACCTGGATGCAGTGGAACTACCATAAGGTGCTGGCGACCGCCTGCGTGGTGAAGCGATTTCGCGAACTCGGCTATCCCGGGACCGTTGGCTGCATCCTCAATCCGGAGGTGACCTACCCACGCTCCCGCGCCCCGCATGACCTGCGCGCGGCGGAGATCTACGATCTGTTCTACAACCGTATGTTTCTCGACCCACTGGTGCACGGGGTCTGGCCGCCGGCGCTTCTCGCGCTGCTTGAGCAGCATCAGGTGACGTGGCAGGCCAGCGCTGAGGAGCTGGCGATTATCCGCGAGCACACCGTCGATGAGCTGGGGATTAACCTTTACTATCCGCACCGGGTCAAAGCCCCGTCGCGGGCCTGGCATCCGCATACCCCGTTCCATCCAGCCTGGTATTATGAGCCGTTTGAGCTGCCCGGCCGGCGGATGAACGCCTCCCGCGGCTGGGAAATCTACCCGCAAATCATCTTTGATATGGCGATGCGGATCAAAAATGACTATCGCAACATCCCGTGGTTCGTGGCCGAGAGCGGGATGGGGGTGGAAAACGAAGGCCAGTTCCGTAACCGCGAAGGCGTCATCGATGACAGCTACCGCATTCGTTTTATCAGCGAACATCTCTGGCACACCCTGTGCGCCCGCGAGGCAGGGGCCAACTGCCAGGGCTATATGCTGTGGGCGTTTACCGACAACGTGTCGCCGATGAACGCCTTTAAAAACCGCTACGGGCTAATCGAAATCGATCTGCAAAACCATCGCGCCCGGCGGCCCAAAGCTTCGGCGCACTGGTTTCGTCAGCTCGGCGAACGGCGTGAGCTGGTGCTGGATATCGACGATGAATACCGCTAGCCGGGAGCAATCTTTGCTAAGATAGCGGCGTATTTGACTCGCAGGCATGTAACGCACAGGTGATTTTGTGGAAAAAGCGATAATTCCGCCGGAAAAGAAGCCCTATCAGGAGATTGGTGATGACCTGCGCGCCCAGATTGCGCAGGGGCGCTACCCGGTCGGGTCGCGTTTGCCGCCGGAACGCCATATTGCCGAAACCTATGGCGTCAGCCGGACCATTGTGCGCGAAGCGCTGCTGATGCTGGAGCTGCAGGGGACGGTGGATATCCGTCAGGGATCCGGGGTGTACGTCATGCGTATCCCGCATGAAAACGACAGCGAAGAAGAGCAGTTGCTCAGCAGCGACGTCGGTCCGTTTGAAATTCTCCAGGCGCGCCAGCTGCTGGAGAGCAATATCGCCGCCTTTGCCGCGAAAATGGCCACCCGCGCCGATATCGACAATCTGAAGCGGATTATCGAGCAGGAGCAGCGGGCTATCGCCCTCAACGACACCGCCCAGGATAACGCCCGCCTGTTCCATCTGGTGCTGGCCGGGGCGACGCAGAACCAGATGCTGTTGGCGACGGTGGAGCGGATCTGGCTGCAGATGGACAGCAGCCCGCTGTGGCAGCAGTTCAATGTGCATATTGCCAGCCGCGCCTGGCGGCTGAAGTGGCTCGGCGACCGGCAGACGCTGCTCGCCGCGCTGCGGCGTCGCGATGTGATGGGCGCCTGGCAGGCGATGTGGCAGCATCTGGAAAACGTCAAAAACAGTCTGCTGGAGCTGTCCGATGAAGACGCCCCGGACTTTGACGGCTATCTGTTCGACTCGGTGCCGATTTTTCAGGGGAAGCTGGTATGACGATCCTGCCGCTGTACGCCGCGCCGCAATTCGCCCGGCAGGTGACCGACTGGCTGTGGCAGGCCTTTGGCGGCGAGGCGCTGCCGCGGGAATTTTTCGCCAGCATTGTGCAGCATAGCCAGACGGCGGAGGCGCTACCGCTGACCTTTATTGCCGTGGAAGGGGAGCAACTGCTCGGAACGATTGGCCTCTGGCGCTGCGATTTGATAAGCCGCCAGGATCTGTTTCCCTGGCTGGCGGCGCTGTACGTCGCGCCCGCCGCTCGCGGTCAGGGGCTGGCCGGACAGCTGCAGCGGCATGTGATCGATTATGCCCGCCGCGCGGGCTATCAGGAGCTTTATCTCTACTCCGCTTGCCGCGATTTTTATGAACGCTTCGGCTGGCGCTACATCGGCGAGGGGCTGGATTACCCGGCCACCGCCGTGCATCTCTATCGCTACGACTTATCGCCTTCCTGCGGGGCCACCACCGAATGACGGCGCACCAGCGTCGGGCTGAACAGGTGGGTGATCTCCGGCGCCGGGCGCTGCTCCGCCAGGGCTAAGGCCAATTCGGCCGCCTGGGTCGCCATTGTGACGATCGGGTAACGGACAGTGGTCAGCCGCGGGCGGACATAGCGCGAAATCAGGACATCGTCGAAGCCGATCAGCGAAATTTCCCGCGGGACGTCGATACCGTTGTCGTTCAGCACCCCCATCGCGCCGGCGGCCATCGAGTCGTTATAGCAGGCGACAGCGCTAAAGTGGCGGCCGCGGCCAAGCAGTTCGGTCATCGCCTGTTCGCCGCCGCTTTCATCCGGCTCGGCAAACGTGACCAGCCGGTCGTTGCACGGCAGGCCGCTCTCCTCCAGCGCCGCGTAGTACCCCTGCAGGCGATCTTCCGCATCAGAGATATCGTGGTTTGAGCACAGATAGCCGATACGCGTGTGCCCCTGCTGGATCAGATGGCGGGTCGCCAGCCAGGCGCCGTAGCGATCGTCCAGCGCCACGCAGCGGGTTTCATATCCGGGCAGGATGCGGTTGATCAGCACCATGCCGGGGATCTGTTTCATCAGCCCGGCGAGTTCCTCATCGGGGATCATTTTGGCATGCACCACCAGCGCCGCGCAGCGGTGGCGGATCAGCTGCTCTATCGCCTGGCGCTCCTTTTGCACGTTGTGGTAGCCATTGCCAATCAGCAAAAAATTGCCGGTGCGGTAGGCCACCTGTTCGACGGCTTTGACCATCGCGCCGAAGAAGGGGTCGGAGACATCGCCCACCACCAGGCCGACGGTTTCCGTGGACTGCTGGGCCAGCGCCCGGGCGTTCGCGTTGGGGTGATAGTTGAGGGTTTCCATCGCCGCGCCCACGGACTGACGCGAGGCTTCGCTGGCTTTGGGAGAGTTGTTGATGACGCGGGAGACGGTAGCGACGGAGACTCCTGCGAGTCGGGCTACATCCTTAATTGTCGCCATACCATGCCTTTTATAGGGTAAGCGTTTACATACTGCTATGTTACGGGAAAGAGCGGCAGATTCAAGGCGCGGCGGCGAAGGAATGGCGCAAATGTGATTCAGAGCGGGCTTATCGGTGACCTGTTTACATTGACGCTATCAGTAATTGAAACCGGCTCGGGGAAATACAAACCTTTGCTTACACTTTGCGATGCGCTGTTGCGAATGTTCGCTGGTTTGTCCGCCGAGCAGGTTGATATTCTGGCTCTCCCAGAGGTATTGATAGGTGGAGTCAACGTCAAGTTGACCACTTTACTTACACCAGCCTGCGCAGATGCGCAGGTTTTTTTTTGCCCGTCGCCGGCGTTGTTACAGATAGCGAAAATCGTAATAACTGGTTGCACTTAGGCTCACTCACTTGCGTTTTCCCGCTGGCCCGAAGCGGGCGAAAAACGCGACAATCGAGATCCCAGAGGTATTGATAGGTGAGTTTCTCAGGTACGCTCTTCGTACTGGACGTCTTACACCAGCCTGCGCGGATGCGCAGGTTTTTTTTATTCTGAAAATCCCCCCGCCGCACTGCTTTCCCACGCCTTCTCGTGTAACCTGCTTTGACTCATTACCGGTCACATGGAGTTGTTATGCTATTGGGATTTTTCAGACTGCTGTTCAAGGGGTTATACCGGGTCAGACTGACCGGCGACACGCAGGCTTTGCACCAGCAAAAAGTCTTAATTACCCCGAACCACGTCTCTTTCCTCGACGGCATTCTGCTGGCGTTGTTTTTGCCGGTCCGACCGGTTTTTGCCGTCTATACCTCAATCAGCCAGCGCTGGTTTATGCGCGCGCTGACGCCGATTATCGATTTTGTGCCGCTGGACCCGACCAAGCCGATGTCGATCAAACATCTGGTGCGCCTGATCGAACAGGGGCGGCCGGTGGTCATCTTCCCGGAAGGGCGAATCTCGGTCAGCGGCTCGCTGATGAAAATTTATGACGGCGCCGCCTTTGTCGCCGCCAAATCGCAGGCGACCATCGTGCCGCTGCGCATTGAAGGCGCTGAACTGACGCCCTTCAGCCGGCTGAAGGGGCTGGTAAAGCGTCGCCTGTTCCCGCGGATTCAGCTGCACCTGCTGCCGCCTACCCATCTGCCGATGCCCGAGGCGCCGCGCGCACGCGACCGGCGCAAAATCGCCGGGGAAATGCTGCATCAGATCATGATGGAGGCCCGGATGGCGGTGCGCCCGCGGGAAACCCTGTATGAGTCGCTGCTGGCGGCGCAAGACCGCTTCGGCGCGCGCAAACCCTGCGTGGAGGATATCAACTTCCAGCCGGATACCTATCGCAAGCTGCTGACCAAAACCCTGTTTGTCGCCCGCATTTTGGAAAAATACAGCCAGCAGGGTGAGAAGATAGGCCTGATGCTGCCCAACGCCGGCATCAGCGCAGCGGTGATTTTCGGCGCGATCGCCCGCGGGCGCATTCCGGCGATGATGAACTATACCGCCGGGGTGAAAGGACTCAGCAGCGCCATCGCCGCCGCGGAACTCAAGACCATTTTTACCTCGCGCACCTTCCTTGATAAAGGCAAGCTCTGGCACCTGCCGGAGCAGCTGACCCAGGTGCGTTGGGTGTTCCTGGAAGATCTCAAAGGCGATATCACCCCCGCAGACAAACTGTGGATTTTCGGCCATCTGCTGGCGCCGCGTCTGGCGCAGGTTAAGCAGCAGCCGGAAGACGCGGCGATGATCCTCTTCACCTCCGGCTCGGAGGGCAACCCGAAAGGGGTGGTGCACAGTCATAAAAGCCTGCTGGCCAACGTCGAGCAGATCAAAACCATCGCCGACTTTACCGCTAACGACCGCTTTATGTCGGCGCTGCCGCTGTTCCACTCTTTTGGCCTCACCGTCGGCCTGCTGACGCCGCTGCTTACCGGCGCGGAGGTGTTTCTCTATCCCAGCCCGCTGCACTATCGCGTGGTGCCGGAGCTGGTCTACGATCGCAACTGCACGGTGCTGTTCGGCACCTCGACCTTCCTCGCCAACTATGCTCGCTTCGCTAACCCCTATGATTTCTATCGTCTCCGCTACGTGGTCGCCGGGGCGGAGAAGCTGCAGGAGAGCACCAAACAGCTATGGCAGGATAAATTCGGCCTGCGTATTCTCGAAGGCTACGGTGTGACCGAGTGCGCCCCGGTGGTCTCGATCAACGTGCCCATGGCGGCGAAGGTCGGCACCGTGGGGCGGATTCTTCCGGGGATGGACGCCCGCCTGCTGGCGATGCCTGGCATTGAGCAGGGGGGACGACTGCAGCTGAAAGGGCCGAACATTATGAAAGGCTACCTGCGGGTGGAAAATCCCGGGGTGCTGGAAGCGCCGACGGCGGAAAATCAGCACGGTGAAAAGGAAGCGGGTTGGTATGACACCGGCGATATCGTGACTTTCGATGAGCAGGGCTATGTCCGCATCCAGGGCCGTGCGAAGCGCTTCGCCAAAATCGCTGGCGAAATGATCTCTCTTGAGATGGTGGAGCAGGTGGCCCTCGGCGCGTCGCCGGACAAAATGCACGCCACGGCGATTAAACAGGACGCCAGCAAAGGCGAGGCGCTGGTGCTGTTTACCACCGATAATGAACTGACTCGCGAAGCCCTGCTGCGCTACGCTCGCCAGCACGGCGTACCGGAGCTGGCGGTGCCGCGCGATATACGCTGGCTGAAACAGCTGCCGGTGCTCGGCAGCGGCAAGCCAGACTATGTCACCCTGAAAAATATGGTCGACGAGGCGGAAACAACCCATGAGTGAGTCAGTGCATACTAACCCGTCGCTGTATTCGAAAGGGATGATGGCGGTGATCTGCGCCCAGTTCCTGTCGGCCTTCGGCGACAATGCGCTTCTCTTCGCCACCCTGGCGCTGATGAAGCAGCTCTATTATCCGGAGTGGAGCCAGCCGGTCCTGCAGATGTTGTTTGTGGGCGCTTACATCCTTTTTGCCCCCTTTGTCGGCCAGTTCGCCGACAGCTTTGCCAAAGGCCGGGTAATGATGGTGGCCAACGGCCTGAAGCTGCTTGGCGCCGGCTGTATCTGCTTCGGCGTGAATCCGTTTCTCGGCTATACGCTGGTGGGGATTGGCGCCGCCGCCTATTCGCCGGCCAAGTATGGCATTCTCGGCGAACTGACCACCGGCGATAAGTTAGTGAAGGCTAACGGACTGATGGAGTCCTCGACCATCGCGGCGATCCTGCTGGGCTCCATGGCCGGCGGGATCCTCGCCGACTGGCACGTGCTGGCGGCGCTGATCGTCTGCGCGCTGGTCTACGGTGGGGCGGTGGTGGCTAACCTGTGGATACCCAGGCTGCCGGCGGCGCGTCCGGGGCAGTCATGGCGTTTCAAGCCGATGACGCACAGCTTCTTCAGCGCCTGCCGCACGCTGTGGCGCAATGGCGAAACCCGCTTTTCGCTGATGGGCACCAGCCTGTTCTGGGGCGCTGGCGTGACCCTACGCTTCCTGCTGGTGATCTGGGTGCCGGTGGCGCTGGGCATTACCAGCAACGCCATGCCCACCTATCTTAATGCGATGGTGGCGGTGGGGATTGTGCTGGGTGCCGGGGCGGCGGCGAAGCTGGTGACCCTGGAGACGGTGTCGCGCTGTATGCCGGCCGGGATTTTGATCGGTATCGCGGTGATAGCCTTTGCCGTGCAGCAGTCGCTGCTGCCGGCGTTCGGTCTGTTGCTGCTGCTCGGGGTGTTCGGCGGCTTCTTTATCGTGCCGTTGAATGCGCTGCTGCAGGAGCGCGGGAAACATTCGGTCGGGGCGGGTAACGCCATTGCGGTACAGAACCTGGGCGAAAACGTGGCGATGCTGCTGATGCTGGGGCTCTATTCTCTGGCGGTGAGCGTGGGCGTGCCGCCGGTCGCCGTGGGAATAGGCTTTGGCGCGGTGTTTGCTGTAGCCATCGCCGCGCTGTGGGTCTGGGGGCGGCGTAAATAACTTCTCGTCGCGGTTGACTTGAAATCGTCGCCCCTGCCAGGCGCGCGGCAGAGAGAAACTCCCGGGTTGCGGCTTGCGCCTGATCCGGGCTACCGCGGCTACTGAGGCGGCTACCCACCCTGGGTAGCGTAGGCCCGGTAAGGCGTAGCCGCCACCGGGCAATAACGCGACGCCAGAAGCTGGCGTCGACAGGTCGTGCTACGGTGCCGGGTAGGTATAAACCTGATGCACCGCTTCAATCTCCGCTAATACCTCTTCGCTCAGCTCAAGCTGCAAACTTTCCACGTTGGCCTGCAGCTGCGCCATGGTCGTCGCCCCCAGCAGGGTGCTGGCGACAAACGGCTGCCGACGCACAAAGGCCAGCGCCATTTGCGCCGGATCGAGGCCGTGACGTCGGGCGATATCCACATAGGCCGCCACCGCTTTCTGCGACTGCTCGCCGCTGTAGCGCGTAAAGCGGCTGAACAGCGTATTGCGCGCCCCCGCCGGCTTCGCGCCGTTGAGGTACTTCCCGGTCAGGGTGCCGAAAGCCAGGCAGGAGTAGGCCAGCAGCTCCACGCCTTCGAACTGGCTCACTTCCGCGAGGCCGACTTCAAAGCTGCGGTTCAGCAGGCTGTAGGGGTTCTGAATGGTCACGATCCGCGGCAGGTCGTGCTTATCCGCCAGGTGCAGATAACGCATCACGCCGAAGGCGGTTTCATTCGATACGCCGATGTAGCGGATCTTGCCGGCGCGCTGGAACTCGGTCAGCGCTTCGAGGGTATCCAGCAGGGTCACCGCAGGGGCGGCGTCGGCCCAGGTGTAGCCCAGTTTGCCAAAGCAGTTGGTGGGGCGCTGCGGCCAGTGTACCTGGTACAGGTCGAGATAATCGGTCTGCAGACGCTTCAGGCTGGCGTGCAGCGCCTCACGGATATTTTTCCGGTCCAGGACGTGGTTTGGTCGAATACTGCTGTCGTTATTACGCGCGGGCCCGCTGACCTTCGAGGCGAGCACCAGTTTTTCGCGATTGCCGCGTTTCGCCAGCCAGTTGCCGACGTAGGTTTCAGTTAGCCCCTGAGTTTCCGGGCGCGGCGGGACAGGGTACATTTCGGCGACATCGATCAGATTGATGCCGTTGGCGACTGCGTAATCGAGCTGCTGATGGGCATCGGCCTCGCTGTTCTGCTCGCCAAAGGTCATAGTTCCCAGCCCGAGGGTGCTGATTTCAAGTGAACTGTGTGGGATACGGTGATACTGCATAGCCAGCTTCCTTTTTATTTATAAGGTCAGGCATTCCCCGACAAAGGAGTATCAACATGGCAGAGGGTGAGAAAAAGAGGAAGTAAAAAAATCAAAAAAGCCGGGTGACGAGGAGGGGCGGTGGGTGGAACCCGCGGTGTCCTGGTGTGTCCCGACTCTTCTCAGAAGGCTGGTTGTCGGTAAGCGCAGCGTCAACAGAGGCTGGGGCCGACGGGGAAAAATTAACGCTTAATGATTTGCGAAACGTCGTCACGATTGATCTGCATTTTATTACCCTGCTGATCTTCGTAGCTGATAAGACCGGTATCGTCATCCACGGTAGGTTTACCGTCGGTCAGGATCATGCGCCCATCTTTGGTCGCCATGACGTAATCGCTGCTGCAACCGGAAACCGAGAACGCCAGTCCTACGGCGGAAATCAATACTGCCCATTTTTTCATCGTCATCACCTCTTGAGTAGCTGCACCCCATACCCGTCTATTAATAGCCTGATTTGTGAGACATAAAAAGCAGTAAAGTCTGAAAAAGGGTTGCAGCCTGTGACCAGGCTGCAATTTTGTGGTTTACAGCGGGTTTTTCTTATTGCGCAGCAGGTTAAGACTCTCAACGGCAATAGAGAAGAACATGGCGAAGTAGATGTATCCCTTCGGCACATGGACGTCGAAACTTTCCAGCATTAGGGTAAAGCCGACGAGGATCAGGAACGACAGCGCCAGCATTTTCACCGACGGATGACGGTCAACGAAATCGCCGATAGGTCGTGCGGCGAACATCATTACCCCCACCGCAATCACGACCGCCGCCATCATAATAAACAGATGGTCCGACAGACCGACGGCGGTGATCACCGAGTCGAGGCTAAAGATGATGTCCAGCAGCATGATCTGCACGATGGCGCCGAGGAAGGAGTGAACGTTAGTTTTCAGCCCCTCCTCTTCACCTTCGATAGACTCATGGATCTCTTTACTGGCTTTCCAGATAAGGAACAGTCCGCCTAACAGCAAGATCAGATCGCGAAACGAAATCTCCTGACCGAGGACGGTGAAGAGCGGGTTGGTCAGCTTAACGACCCAGGCGATAGAGGCCAGCAGCGCCAGGCGCATGACCATCGCCCCCATTAAACCGATCCGTCGCGCGTGGGCGCGCTGGGCGGTGGGAAGCTTGGCCACGACCAGAGAGAGAAAAATAATATTATCGATCCCGAGCACGATCTCCAGCAGCGTCAAGGTGCCCAGCGCCAGCCAGGCGTTAGGATCGGTTATCCATGCAAATAACATTGTTCAAAGTCCTGCAAAATAGAAAGCAGCAATTATATGCACGCCCCAACGCAGAACAAAAAATTAATCGTGTTGTAACAAGAAATGGCGGGCGAGCAGGGCGGCGGTGAAATTCTTTTTCAGGTAGAAACCGCGCGGCAGGGTGAGGATCGTCTCCCCGCGGGCGCCGATGGCTTCGGTCAACGCCTTGCTGTTGGCCGCTTTCGGTCTTAACTGCAGCACCTCGCCGTGGCGGGCGGTAATGCGCTCCACCTCACCGAGGACAATAAGATCCATCAGCTCTTCCCAGTCCATGCGCAGCTGGCGCTCCTCTTCTTCGTTCGGACTCCACAGCAGCGGTGCGCCGACGCGCCGCGCCGCCAGAGGAATGGTGCGCTCTCCTTCCACCGGGATCCACAGGACGCGCTGCAGCTTATGCCGCACATGGCTGCTCTCCCAGGTGACGCCGCTATTGCCGGTTAACGGAGCGACGCAGACAAAGGTGGTCTCCAGCGGACGACCCCGGCTGTCGATAGGGATCGTTTTGAGCTCCACCCCCAGCGCGGCGAAATCCTGTTCAGGTTTACTGCCCGCGCTGGCCCCCAGCCACAGCTCAAGCAGGATGCCCGTCCAGCCTTTATCACGCTTCAGGTCGCGGGGAATGGGGATCCCGGCCAGCGCCGCCAGCTCGCCCAGCGTATAGCCGGCCAGCTGTCGGGCCTGGGCCAACAGCTGTTCCTGACTTTGCGGCGGAGAGGAGAGAGGAGCGATAGCGGGCATAGGGCGACACCTTTGGCTAAAAAATGAGCGCTAATTTTGCGCGTTGTGGATAGAGTTTACCGTTTTCTGAGTAACTATACCAATCCCATGATTTATATGCCTTTTTAAGGTCATTGCGCTGCGGGTGAAAACCATGAAAACAGGTTTTCCAGAACTGGTCACTGACAATAAACAGGATCTTACACCATGTTATCCACAGAAAAGTGGGATAACTGGGGAAAAGCCCCACTACTGGTTCGATTTACAGCCTTGACGTGCGACGAAAATCGAATTTTTAGAGAAAATCTGCCCGCGACCTGCGCGTAATCTGTGGATAAAATCGACATTGTTCGATCTTTCATCAGTCGGCGGATCGTATGTGTGATGATCGTCACGTTATGCTGTAATAAGTGAAAGGGATATATTCTAACTTAATGAATATGCTATCATTATTATAAGGTGTTAGCGGTGCGATGTTCAGATTACTCCGGGTTTTCCCGGGTTAATTCCGTACTTCTTCACAACTCTATCCACAGAAAAAGTGAATAAAATCGGCCGTCGGGCGCTTTCGCTGTTTATAACTCTGGCAATTACTGTGAGTTATTCAAATGTTATCCGTTCTCAGTGTGCGAACAGAGTGGTTTACCGTTTCCGACGAGTGTGAAACAATCATTCACATTGAAGCTTATCTTGAGGTAGTCCGGTGATTGATGACGATGGCTACCGCCCAAATGTCGGTATTGTAATCTGTAATCGTCAGGGCCAGGTCATGTGGGCCCGACGCTATGGTCAGCACTCGTGGCAGTTCCCGCAAGGGGGCATAAATCCAGGAGAATCCGCAGAGCAGGCGATGTATCGGGAATTGTTTGAAGAGGTCGGGTTAAGCCGTAAAGATGTGCGGATCCTGGCCTCAACCCGTAACTGGCTGCGTTACAAGTTGCCTAAACGTTTGGTGCGTTGGGACACAAAGCCGGTTTGTATCGGCCAGAAACAAAAGTGGTTTCTTTTGCAGTTGATCGGTAACGACGCGGACATCAATATGCAAACCAGCAGCACGCCTGAATTTGATGGCTGGCGCTGGGTGAGTTACTGGTACCCGGTTCGTCAGGTGGTGTCGTTCAAACGCGACGTCTACCGCCGGGTGATGAAAGAGTTCGCCAGCGTAACCATGTCGCTGGCGGAGAGCGCCCCTAAGCCGCAAAGCGCGCCTGCTTATCGACGTAAAAGAGGTTAAGCCACGCACATTATGCTCACTCGGTTGCGAGAAATAGTCGAGAAGGTCGCGAGTGCGCCGCGTTTAAACGAGGCGCTGGATATTCTGGTGACAGATGTCTGCCAGGCGATGGAGACGGAAGTCTGCTCGGTTTACCTGGCTGACAATGACCGACGCTGCTATTACCTGATGGCCACCCGCGGGTTAAAAAAACCTCGCGGGCGCACCGTTGCGCTGGCGTTCGATGAAGGCCTGGTGGGGCTGGTTGGCCGCCTGGCGGAGCCCATCAACCTCGCCGATGCGCAAAAACACCCCAGCTTCAAGTATATCCCCGCCGTCAAAGAGGACCGCTTCCGCGCCTTCCTTGGCGTGCCGATCATCCAGCGCCGCCAGCTGTTGGGCGTGCTGGTGGTCCAGCAGCGTGAGCTGCGCCAGTTTGATGAAAGCGAAGAGTCTTTCCTCGTCACCCTCGCCACCCAGATGGCGGCGATCCTCTCCCAGTCCCAGCTGAACGCCCTGTTTGGCCAGTATCGTCAGACGCGCATTCGCGCTCTGCCGGCCTCTTCCGGGGTGGCGATCGCCGAGGGCTGGATGGACGTCAGCCTGCCGCTGATGGAACAGGTGTATGAAGCCTCGACGCTGGATACCGCCTCGGAACGTGAACGCCTGACCGGCGCGCTGGAAGAAGCGGCCAACGAGTTTCGTCGCTACAGCAAACGCTACGCCGCCGGCGCGCAAAAAGAGACGGCGGCGATCTTCGATCTCTACTCGCACCTGCTCTCCGACGCCCGCCTGCGTCGCGAGCTCTTTGCCGAAGTCGACAAAGGCGCCGTCGCCGAGTGGGCGGTCAAAAAGATCATTGAGAAGTTCGCCGAACAGTTTGCCGCGCTGAGCGACGGCTATCTGAAAGAGCGGGCCGGCGACCTGCGCACGCTGGGTCAGCGTCTGCTGTTCCATCTCGACGACAGTATTCAGGGCCCCAACACCTGGCCGGCGCGCATTATCCTCGTGGCGGACGAGCTGTCGGCCACCACCCTCGCGGAAGTGCCGCAGGATCGCCTGGCCGGCGTGGTAGTGCGTGATGGCGCCGCCAACTCCCATGCCGCCATTATGGTGCGGGCCCTTGGCATCCCAACGGTGATGGGCGCCGATATTCAGCCCTCGCTGTTGCATGGCCATACGCTGATTGTCGATGGCTATCGCGGTGAGCTGCTGGTGGATCCTGAACCTGTTCTGTTACAGGAATATCAGCGCCTTATCAGTGAAGAGAACGAGCTCAGCCGCCTGGCGGAGGACGATCTCCAGCGTGCGTCGGAGTTGAAAAGCGGCGAGCGGGTAAAAGTCATGCTCAACGCCGGCTTAAGCCCGGAGCACGAAGAGAAGCTCGGCAGTTTTGTGGACGGCATTGGTCTGTACCGTACCGAAATTCCCTTTATGCTGCAAAGCGGCTTCCCCTCTGAAGAGGAGCAGGTCGCTCAGTATCAGGGCATGCTGCAGATGTTTAACAGCAAACCGGTGACCCTGCGTACCCTGGACATCGGCGCGGATAAACAGCTGCCGTACATGCCGATCAGTGAAGAGAACCCATGCCTCGGCTGGCGCGGGATCCGCATCACCCTCGATCAGCCGGAGATCTTTTTGATCCAGGTGCGGGCGATGCTGCGCGCCAACGCCGCCACCGGCAACCTCAGCATTTTGCTGCCGATGGTGACCAGTCTGGAAGAGGTCGATGAGGCCCGCCGACTGATCGACCGCGCCAGTCGGGAAGTGGAAGAGATGATCGGCTACGCCATCCCGCGTCCGCGTCTGGGGGTGATGCTGGAGGTGCCGTCGATGGTCTTTATGCTGCCGCAGCTGGCCAGCCGGATCGATTTTATCTCGGTAGGAACGAACGACCTGACCCAGTACCTGCTGGCCGTCGACCGTAACAATACCCGGGTCGCCAGCATGTATGACAGCCTGCATCCTGCGGTATTGCGGGCGCTGGCGATGATCGCTCATGACGCGGAGCGCTTTGGCATCGATCTGCGACTGTGCGGCGAGATGGCAGGCGACCCGATGTGCGTGACGATCCTTGTCGGTCTCGGTTATCGCCACCTGTCGATGAACGGCCGCTCGGTGGCGAGGGTGAAATATCTGCTGCGCCGCATCGATATCGAAGAGGCGCAGGAGCTGTCTCGTCGCAGCCTCGAAGCCCAGATGACCGCCGAGGTGCGCCATCAGGTGGCGGCCTTTATGGAGCGTCGCGGTCTCGGCGGCCTGATCCGCGGCGGGCGGTAGCGATAGCCCGGGTGAGGCGTAAGCCGTAACCCGGGAATCCTCTGTTCACACCATCCGGCAAAATACAGCACAGCCGGTGAAACGGCTTCTGTTAGCATCCGTATACATATCTTTTACACGCCGGCGCGGATCGCACTCCTGGCTTATGCTATGATTCGCCTCCTTCGGCGTGCCCGTTTTAATCGGGCATGGATCATCACCGCTGTCCACTTTCGGCGGAATAACAAGTCTTTATGGTGACAGATGAATAGTGGCTACCTGCATTTTCCGGAGTTCGATCCGGTCATTTTTTCTCTAGGCCCGGTCTCCCTCCACTGGTACGGTTTGATGTACCTGGTGGGCTTTGTCTTTGCGATGTGGCTGGCCACCCGTCGGGCGAATCGTCCGGGCAGCGGCTGGACGAAAAATGAAGTGGAAAACCTGCTTTACGCGGGCTTCCTCGGCGTCTTTCTGGGCGGCCGTATCGGTTACGTGCTGTTCTACAACCTGCCGGTATTTCTTGCCGATCCGTTGTATCTGTTCCGCGTCTGGGACGGCGGCATGTCGTTCCACGGCGGCCTGATCGGCGTGATCCTGGTGATGATTATCTTCGCCAGACGCACCAAACGCACCTTCTTCCAGGTCTCCGATTTTATCGCGCCGCTGATCCCGTTTGGCCTTGGCGCCGGGCGTCTGGGCAACTTTATCAACGGCGAGCTGTGGGGCCGCGTGGACCCGAGCTTCCATTACACGATGATTTTCCCGGGCTCCCGTGCCGAAGATCTGGCGCTGCTGCCGACCCATCCGGAATGGCAATCGCTGTTTGATACCTACGGCGCGCTGCCGCGCCACGCGTCGCAGCTGTACGAACTGGCTCTGGAAGGCGTGGTGCTGTTTCTGATCCTGAACCTGTTTATCCGTAAACCGCGCCCGACCGGTTCCGTTTCCGGCCTGTTCCTGATTGGCTACGGCCTGTTCCGCATTATCGTGGAATTCTTCCGCCAGCCCGACGCCCAGTTCACCGGCGGCTGGGTGCAGTACATCAGCATGGGGCAGATTCTTTCGATCCCGATGGTGCTTGCGGGTATCATCATGATGGTTTGGGCTTACCGCCACCGTCCGCAGCAACTGAATTCTTGAGGAACCATGAAACAGTATCTTGATTTGATGCAGAAAGTGCTCGCCGAGGGCACGCCAAAAAATGACCGCACCGGCACTGGCACGATCTCTATTTTCGGCCATCAGATGCGTTTTAACCTGCAGGAAGGCTTCCCGCTGGTGACCACCAAGCGCTGTCATTTACGCTCCATCATCCATGAACTGCTGTGGTTCCTGCAGGGCGACACCAACATCGCCTATCTGCACGACAACAACGTCACCATCTGGGACGAGTGGGCAGATGAAAATGGCGACCTGGGACCGGTCTACGGCAAACAGTGGCGTTCCTGGCCTGCGCCGGACGGTCGTCATATCGACCAGATCAGCACAGTGATGGGCCAGCTGAAAAACGACCCGGACTCCCGCCGGATCATCGTCTCGGCGTGGAACGTCGGCGAGCTGGATAAAATGGCCCTGGCGCCGTGCCACGCCTTCTTCCAGTTCTACGTCGCTGACGGCAAGCTCTCCTGCCAGCTGTATCAGCGCTCCTGCGACGTATTCCTCGGCCTGCCGTTCAACATCGCCAGCTACGCGCTGCTGGTGCATATGGTGGCGCAGCAGTGCGATCTGCAGGTCGGCGATTTCGTCTGGACCGGTGGCGACACTCATCTGTACAGCAACCATCTCGAGCAGACCAATCTGCAGCTGAGCCGCGAACCGCGTCCGCTGCCGAAGCTGGTCATCAAACGCAAGCCGGCGTCGATATTCGACTACCGCTTTGAAGACTTCGAGATTGAAGGTTACGATCCGCACCCGGGAATCAAAGCGCCGGTGGCGATTTAACTCCCTCTGCAGATATGACCAACCGGCGTCTGATGGCGCCGGTTTTTTTATGCCGTTTTCACCACCTGAATAGGGGGGGCTACCCTCGTTGCCATTACGATAGGAACGCTTCATCCCGCCCGCTGGCCGCAGGCGTTGGTGGGCGGGAAAGCTGGAAAGGGGCTCGCAAAAAAATGTTCTGCTGTTGGTCATGCAAACCTTTTTTGCGTGTCTGGCCGGGAAAGCCATTTTCCGTCGTCGCGCCAGGGCTAACCGCAGCGGCATACTCTGCGCCATGAACAGAGAACATGGTTATACCCTGATGGAAACCCTGGTGACGCTGACGTTAATGATGATCCTCAGCGTCGGCGGCCTGTACGGCTGGCAGCGCTGGCAGCAGCAGCAACGACTGTGGCAAACCGCCGTCCAGGTGCGGGATTTCCTGGTTTTCCTGCGCGATGACGCCAACGCCTACAACCGGGACCGCGTGCTTCGCGTCGGCCAGGATGAAGAGGGATGGTGCCTGAGTGCCCAGGGGGAGGGGCCGGCGTGCGCCTCCGGGTCGCCCTTAACGCTGCGCCCGCGCTGGCCGGGGATCTCGCTGGCAGGCGTCACCCCTGGCCTGGGATTCTATGGCCTGCGCAGCACCGCCTGGGCGGGGAATCTGCGTCTGCAGAGCGAGGCCGGCAGCTGGAGCATTGTGATTTCACACTGGGGGCGGATTCGTTTATGCCGCAGTGACAGCTCAGGAGGATGTCAGTGAGCCGCCGCGGATTTTCCCTCGCGGAGGCGCTTATTGCCATGGCGATAGGCTCGCTGCTGCTGATCGGCGCCTGCCGCTTTCTACCCGCTCTGCAGCGCCATATTCTGCGTCAGGGCGAACAGCTGGCCCTGGAGAACGAATTGTGGCAGCGGGTGCATGCCGTGGGGAAGCATCTGCAGCGCGCCGGATACTGCCGGGGAGTGTGCGGCGGAGCCGGGCTGGAGCTCGCCGCCGACGGCGAGTGCCTGATTGTGCGCTGGGACGCGAACAGCAATGGGACATGGGAAACCTCCCCCGCGTCAGCGGCGGAGAGCACCGGCTTTCGCCTGCGCGACGGCGCGCTGGAGACTCTGCGCGGAGCCAGCGACTGCCGCGGCAGCGGATGGGAGAAAATCACCAATCCGGCCGCTATCGTGGTGACGCGCTTTGCGGTGCAGCGTCGGCTGACCGAGGGCTTCGCGCCGGAGCTGAGCGTGACGCTGACAGCGCGCTCTGCCCGGCAGATGGGTCTGGCGGCCGAGGTGGAGCAGCGGGTGACGGGGTATAACCTGTGATCCGCCAGCGTGGAATGTCGTCGCTGTTGATGGTGCTCCTGTTGCTGACTCTCGGCAGCCTGCTCCTGGAGGGGCTTAACCTGCAGCAGCGGGCGCTGCTGGCGCAAACCGCCAGCGAAACGCAGGCGATCCGCGATACGGCGGTGGCCCATTCGGCGCTACAGTGGGGAAAACAGCAGGCCTGGTCGGCGCAGGCGCCGCTGGCCTGCCGCGAGCAGGCGCAGCAGGGCTGGCGCGCCTGTCTGCGCATCTTCGACGACGGTTCGCTGCTGCTCAGCAGCGCCAGCGGCGAGGTGCAGGTCTGGCAGTCCGGCGAGGTGCGCGGCGGGCAAGTGCATTTCTCCGCCCATGGCTGGAGCGATTTTTGCCCGCTCAGGGAGGTGAGCCTATGTCAAATGCCATGAAGCGCCAGCGGGGTTTTAGCTTGCCGGAGACCGTTCTGGCGATGGCGCTGATGGTGCTAACGGTCACCGCGCTGGGCGGCTATCAGCGCGGAATGGCGCAAGGGGTCCACCAGCTCAACCAGACGCGTCAGCTATGGCGCGACGCCTGGCGCTATAGTCAGCTCTCTGCGCCGTCTCCGCCGGCAGGCGGACAGGTAAGCCGTATGCAGACATCGGCGCAAAGATGTGTCAGCATCACGGTAACGATCAGTATGCCCGTTGCAAAGCGGGCGCAGATGACCCGGCTGCATTGCCCGGTCAGCCAGTAGTCAGGAGCAATTATGTTAAGGGTTTACCACTCAAACCGGCTGGATGTTCTCGAGGCGTTGATGGAGTTTATCGTCGAGCGCCAGCGGTTGGATGACCCTTTTCAGGCTGAAATGGTGCTGGTGCAGAGTACCGGTATGGCGCAGTGGCTGCAGATGACCCTGGCCTCGCGCTTCGGCATTGCCGCCAACATCGAGTTCCCGCTGCCGGCGAGCTTTATCTGGGATATGTTCGTGCGCGTCCTGAAGGATATCCCTGGCGAAAGCGCCTTCAGCAAGCAGAGCATGAGCTGGAAGCTGATGACTCTCCTGCCGCAGCACCTGGAAGAGGACGATTTTATCCTGCTGCGCCAGTATCTGAGCGATGACGGCGACAAGCGCAAGCTGTTTCAGCTGGCCGCCCGGGTAGCGGATCTCTATGACCAGTATCTGGTTTATCGCCCGGAATGGCTGATGCGCTGGGAGGCCGACCAGCGGGTTGACGGCCTCGGCGACGCCCAGCAGTGGCAGGCGCCGCTGTGGAAAGCGCTGGTGCGCTATACCGCCGAGCTGGGGCAGCCGCAGTGGCACCGCGCCAATCTCTATCAGCGCTTTATCAGCGCCCTGGAAAAGGCGGATGAACCGCCCGCCGGGCTGCCGTCGCGCGTCTTTATCTGTGGAATTTCCGCGCTGCCGCCGGTCTATCTTCAGGCGCTGCAGGCGCTGGGTAAGCATGTCGATGTCTATGTGCTGTTCACCAACCCCTGCCGCTATTACTGGGGTGATATTAAAGATCCGGCGTTCCTGGCGAAGCTGCTATCGCGTCAGCGGCGCCATCACCGCGAGGCGCGCGCGCTACCCCTGTTTCGCGACACCGAGCAGGCGCCGGGGTTGTTTAATGACGCCGGGGAGCAGGATGTCGGCAACCCGTTGCTCGCCTCCTGGGGCAAACTGGGGCGCGATTATATCTACCTGCTGGCGGGGCTGGAGCGCTATGAGGAGCTGGACGCCTTTGTCGATATCGTTCCCGATAACCTGTTGCATAATCTGCAGTCGGATATCCTCGAACTGCGCAACGCGGCGGTGGCCGGGCAGAGCGCGGAGGCTTTCGCCCACAGTCGCGACAAACGTCCGCTGGCGCAGGATGACCGCAGCCTGAGCATTCATGTCTGCCACAGTCCGCAGCGTGAAGTGGAGGTTCTGCACGATCGGCTGCTGGCGATGCTGGAGGCGGATCCGACGCTCACGCCGCGGGATATCATCGTCATGGTGGCGGATATCGACAGCTACAGCCCCTATATACAGGCGGTGTTTGGCGCCGCCAGCGGCGACCGCTGGCTGCCGTGGGCGATCTCCGATCGCCGCGCCCGCGAGTCGCACCCGGTGCTGCAGGCGTTTATCACTTTGCTCTCGCTGCCCGACAGCCGCTTCGCCAGCGAAGATGTGCTGGCGCTGCTGGACGTGCCGGTGCTGGCGGCACGCTTTAATATCAATGAAGAGGGTCTGCGCTACCTGCGCCAGTGGGTCAACGAGTCCGGGGTCCGCTGGGGAATGGATGACGACAACGTCCGTGAGCTGGACCTGCCGGCGACCGGCCAGCACACCTGGCGGTTCGGCCTTACCCGCATGCTGCTGGGCTACGCGATGGACAGCCGGGAGGGCGAATGGCAGTCGGTGCTGCCCTATGACGAATCCAGCGGTTTGATCGCCGAGCTGGTAGGTAACCTCGCATCGCTGCTGATGCAGCTTAACCTGTGGCGACGCGGTCTCGCCCAACAGCGGCCGCTGGCGGAGTGGCTGCCGGTCTGTCGCGATCTGCTGAATGACTTTTTCCTGCCGGACAGTGAGACCGAAGCGGCGCTGGCGCTGATTGAGCAGCAGTGGCTGGCGGTGATTGATAGCGGTCTGGAGGCGCAGTATGGCGACCAGGTGCCGTTGACGCTGCTGCGCGATGAGCTGGCCCAGCGCCTCGATCAGCAACGGATCAGCCAGCGCTTTCTCGCCGGCCCGGTCAATATCTGTACCCTGATGCCGATGCGCTCTATTCCTTTCAAAGTGGTTTGCCTGCTGGGGATGAACGATGGGGTTTATCCGCGAACGCTGCCGCCGCTGGGTTTTGATTTAATGAGCCAGAAGCCGCAGCGCGGCGACCGCAGCCGGCGCGATGATGACCGCTACCTGTTCCTGGAGGCGCTGATGTCCGCCGAACAGACGCTGTATATCAGCTACATCGGCCGTTCTATCCAGGACAACAGCGAGCGCTTTCCCTCGGTGCTGGTGCAGGAGCTGGTGGATTACGTCGGCCAGAGCCACTGTCTCGCCGGCGATGAGGAGCTTGATTGCGACGCCAGCGAGGCGCGGGTTAAAGCCCACATCACCCATCTGCATACCCGCATGCCGTTCGACGTCGCTAATTTCCAGGATAACGAGAATAAGAGCTACGCCCGGGAATGGCTGGCTGCCGCCGGCCAGCAGGGGGAGGCGCATAGCGACTTCATTCAACCGCTTACCCCGCCGCCGATAGACAGCCTGCCGTTCGAGCAGCTCCTGCGCTTCTGGCAGCACCCGGTTCGCGCGTTCTTTCAGCAGCGTCTGCGGGTCAATTTCCGTGCGGAAGATGATGATATTCCCGATGACGAGCCCTTCACCCTGGAAGGGCTGAGCCGTTATCAACTGAACCAGCAATTGCTTAATACCCTTATCGAGGAGCAGGACGTCTCGGCCATGTTCCGCCGCTTCCGCGCCGCCGGCGAGCTGCCGTATGGCGCCTTTGGCGAACTGGTGTGGGAGACGCAGCGACTGGAGATGCAGGCCCTGGCCGAGCGGGTGATGGCCGAGCGCCAGCAGGCGCAGAGCATGGAGATCGATCTCCAGTGCGGCGGCGTAAATCTGACCGGCTGGCTGCAGCAGGTGCAGCCGGACGGGCTGCTGCGCTGGCGGCCTTCGCTGCTGAGCGTCTCCCAGGGGATGCAACTTTGGCTGGAACACCTTGTCTACTGTGCCAGCGGCGGTACCGGCGAGAGCCGGCTGTTTGTGCGTAAAGAGGGAGAGTGGCGTTTTCCGCCGCTGGCGCCCGCCGAGGCGCAGGCGTACCTGAATGAGCTGGTGGATGGCTATTTGCTGGGGATGTCGCAGCCGCTGCTGCTGCTGCCGGAAAGCGGTGGCGCCTGGCTGAAAGCCTGTTATGACGCCGAAAAGGATGTCATTTTAATGGACGAAGAGACGCAGCAGAAAGCGCGGAGCAAATTCCTGCAGACCTACGAAGGTAACATGGTGGTCAGCGGGGAGGGGGCCGATATCTGGTATCAACGCCTGTGGCGTTCGCTGGAGCCGGCGCATTACGAAGAAATCATTGCCCAGACGCAGCGTTATCTGTTACCGCTATATCGTTACCATCAGTCCACACAAATTTAAATAGTATAAAAATTGCGCAGTGAATGGCGGTTCATTTATTATGCGCAACGTATCACGGACTGATGGACATAAAAGGCTGCACGCTGTGCAGCGCAAGTTTGTTAATGATGAGGTTCGTGAATGCCCCGCAGTTTATGGTTCAAGATTTTTGTTGTGCTGGCCGCCCTCTGGGCGCCGTTTAGTCAGGCCGACACCGGATGGCAGCCTGTTCAGGAGACGATCCGCAAAAGCGAAAAAGATACGCGTCAGTATCAGGCGATCCGTCTTGATAACGACATGGTCGTGCTGCTGGTTTCCGATCCGCAGGCGGTGAAATCGCTGTCGGCGCTGGTGGTGCCGGTGGGATCCCTGCAGGATCCGGCCGATCATCAGGGGCTGGCGCATTTTCTGGAACATATGACGCTGATGGGGTCACAAAAATATCCCCAGCCTGACAGTCTGGCAGAGTTTCTTAAACTGCACGGCGGCAGCCATAACGCCAGCACCGCGCCCTACCGCACCGCGTTCTATCTCGAAGTGGAGAATAATGCGCTGGACGGGGCCGTAGACCGCCTGGCGGATGCCATTGCCGCGCCGCTGCTGGATAAAAAATATGCCGACCGCGAACGTAACGCGGTCAACGCCGAGCTAACCATGGCCCGGACGCGAGACGGGATGCGCATGGCCCAGGTCAGCGCAGAAACCATTAACCCGGCTCACCCGGCGGCCCACTTTTCTGGCGGCAACCTCGAGACGCTCAGCGATAAGCCCGGCAGCCCGGTACTTGATGCGCTGCATACCTTCCGCGATAGCTGGTACTCCGCCAATCTGATGAAGGCGGTGATCTACAGCAACAAGCCGTTGCCGGAGCTGGCGCGCATGGCCGCTGACACCTTTGGCCGCGTGCCGAATCGTCAAATCAGCAGGCCGGAAATAAGCGTGCCGGTGGTAACCGATGCGCAAAAAGGCATCATTATTCACTATGTGCCGGCGATGCCGCGTAAAGTGCTGCGCGTCGAGTTTCGCATCGACAACAACAGCGATCGCTTCCGCAGCAAAACCGATGAGCTGGTCACTTACCTGATCGGCAACCGCAGCCCGGGGACGCTCTCTGACTGGCTGCAAAAGCAGGGACTGGCGGAAGGCATCCGCGCGGATTCTGACCCGGTGGTGAACGGCAACAGCGGCGTGCTGGCGATCTCTGCCACCCTCACCGATAAAGGCCTGGCGCACCGCGACGAAGTGACGGCGGCCATATTCAGCTACCTCGACCTCCTGCGTACCCAGGGCGTCGACAAACGTTACTTTGACGAGCTGGCGCATGTGCTGGCGCTGGATTTCCGCTATCCGTCGATCAACCGTGACATGGATTACGTGGAATGGCTGGCGGATACCATGATCCGGGTGCCGGTCGAGCATGCGCTGGACGTGGTCAACATTGCCGATCGGTACGACCCGCAGGCGATCAAAGATCGGCTGGCGATGATGACCCCGCAGAACGCGCGCATCTGGTATATCAGCCCGCAGGAACCGCATAACAAGACCGCCTATTTTGTTGATGCGCCGTATCAGGTGGATAAGATCGGCGAGCAGACCTTCGCTGACTGGCAGCAAAAGGCGCAGGCTATCAAGCTGCAGCTGCCGGTGCTCAACCCCTATATTCCGGATGATTTCAGCCTCATCAAAAGCGATAAAGCCTGGCCGCACCCCCAGCTGATCCTCGATGAACCGACGTTGCGGGTGGTTTATGCCCCGAGCCAGTATTTCGCCAGCGAACCGAAGGCGGATATCTCCCTGGTGCTGCGTAATCCCCAGGCGATGGACAGCGCTCGCCGGCAGGTGATGTTTGCCCTCAACGATTATCTCGCCGGCATCGCCCTCGATCAGCTTAGTAACCAGGCGGCGGTCGGCGGCATTTCGTTCTCCACCGGCGCCAATAACGGGTTAATGGTCAATGCCAACGGCTATACCCAGCACCTGCCGGCGCTGTTCAGCGACCTGCTGCAGGGATACTTCAGCTATACGCCGACCGAGGAGCAGCTGGAGCAGGCCAAATCGTGGTATGCGCAAATGATGGACTCCGCTGAGAAGGGCAAAGCCTATGATCAGGCGATAATGCCGATCCAGATGGTCTCCCAGGTACCGTATTTCCAGCGCGAAGTACGCCGGGCGTTGCTGCCTTCCATCACTTTGCAGGAGGTGCTCGACTACCGCGCCAACCTGAAAACCAAGGGGCGCCCTGAACTGATGGTGATCGGCAATATGTCCGCCGATGCCGCCACGACGCTGGCTCGCCAGATCCAGCAGCAGCTGGGCGCTGACGGCAACGAATGGTGCCGCAATAAAGATGTAGTGGTGAACCGGCAGCAGCTGGCGATCTTCAACAAAACGGGCAACAGCACCGACTCCGCGCTGGCCGCGGTGTTCGCACCGCCCAACGTGGATGAGTTCAGCAGCACCGCCGCCAGCACCCTGCTGGGACAGATTATTCAGCCGTGGTTCTATAACCAGCTGCGTACCGAAGAGCAGCTCGGCTACGCGGTCTTTGCCTTCCCGATGAACGTGGGACGTCAGTGGGGCATGGGCTTCCTGCTGCAAAGTAGCGATAAGCAGCCGGCTTTCCTCTGGCAGCGGTTCCAGGCCTTCTTCCCCACCGCGGAGGCGAAGCTGCGGGCGATGAAGCCGGAAGAGTTTGCCCAGCTCCAGCAAGCGGTGATAAGCCAGATGATGCAGGCGCCGCAGACGCTGGGCGAAGAGGCATCGAAACTGAGCAAAGATTTCGATCGCGGTAATATGCGTTTTGATTCACGTGATAAAGTAGTGGCTCAGATTAAACTGCTGACGCCGCAAAAACTTGCTGACTTCTTCCATCAGACGGTGGTGGAGCCGCAGGGCATGACGATATTGTCCCAGATTTCCGGTAGCCAGAATGGCAAAGCGGACTATGCCCAGCCGGCAGGCGGCAAAGTGTGGGAAAACGTCAGCGCATTGCAGCAATCCTTACCCCTGATGCGAGAGAATGAATGACCGACACCGCTGAGTCTTTGGATCCCCTGCGCTTGCCCTTGAGGGGCGAGCGCCTGATAGAAGCCTCTGCGGGCACCGGAAAAACCTTTACCATCGCCGCGCTGTATCTGCGGCTGCTGCTGGGGCTGGGCGGCGAGGCCGCCTATCCCCGCGCCATCAGCGTTGAAGAACTGCTGGTGGTGACCTTTACCGAGGCGGCGACTGAAGAGCTGCGCGGGCGTATCCGCAGCAACATCCACGAACTGCGCATCGCCTGTATGCGCGGTGAATCCGATAACCCGCTCTACAGCGCGCTGCTGGCGGAGATCGTCGATAAAGAGGACGCCGTAAAGACATTGCTGCTGGCTGAACGGCAGATGGACGAGGCGGCGGTGTTCACCATCCACGGTTTTTGCCAGCGGATGCTGAGCCTTAACGCCTTCGAATCGGGCATGCTGTTCGAGCAGCAGCTAATAGAGGATGAATCCCGTCTGCGCTATCAGGCCTGCGCCGACTTCTGGCGCCGTCACTGTTATCCGCTGACCCGCGATATCGCGGCGGTGATCCACGATGTCTGGAAAGGGCCGCGCGATCTGCTGAAGTCCCTTGACCGCTGGCTGCAGGGCGAAGCGCCGCAGCTTAAGTCGCCGCCAGCCGCCGACGAGACGCTGGCCGAACGCCATCAGCAAATCATCGACCGCATTGACTCGCTCAAGCAGCAGTGGCGCGAGCAGGTGGGCGAGATCAAAGGCGTGCTTGAAGATTCGGGTCTTGACCGGCGGAAGTTCAATCGCGGCAACCAGGGCAAATGGCTTGAGAAAGTGACCGCCTGGGCGCAGGAAGAGACGTTGAGCTATCAGTTACCCGACGCGCTGGAAAAATTTGCCCAGTCGTTTCTGCTTGAGCGTACCAAAGCCGGTGGCGAACCGCCCGTACATCCTCTGTTTAGCGCCGTAGAATCGCTGCTGGCCTCGTCGCTGACGCTCACCGATCTGGTGCTGGCGAGAGCGATGGTCGAGATCCGCGATGCGGTCGCGCGCGAAAAGCGCCGCCGCGGCGAGCTGGGGTTTGACGATATGCTCAGCCGGCTTGACGAGGCGCTGCGCGGCGACAGCGGCGAGGCGCTGGCCAGCGCCATTCGCCAGCGTTTTCCGGTGGCGATGATCGACGAATTTCAGGATACCGACCCCCAACAGTACCGGATTTTCCGCCGTATCTGGCGCCAGCAGCCGGAGACGGCGCTGCTGCTGATCGGCGATCCGAAGCAGGCCATCTACGCCTTTCGCGGCGCCGATATCTTTACCTATATGAAAGCGCGCGGCGACGTTGCCGCGCACTATACGCTAGACACCAACTGGCGCTCCTCGCCGGGCATGGTGGGCAGCGTCAACCGGCTGTTCAGCCTCAGCGATAACCCCTTCATGTTTCGCGAGATCCCGTTCCTGCCGGTGAAGGCGGCGGCGAAGAACCAGGGGCTGCGCTTTACCGTTGACGCGGCGGACGTACCGGCGATGAACGTCTGGTTGATGCCCGGCGAGACCGTGGGCGCCGGCGATTATCAGACGTTTATGGCGCAGCTCTGCGCCACGCAGATCCGCGACTGGCTGAGCGCCGGCCAGCAGGGGCGCGCGCTGCTGTGGCGTGGGGAAACCTCGCGCCCGGTGCAGGCTTCGGATATTACCGTGCTGGTGCGCAACCGGCTGGAGGCGGCGCAGGTGCGTGAAGCGCTGCAGACGCTGGGCATCCCTTCGGTCTACCTCTCCAACCGCGACAGCGTTTTTGAGACGCTGGAGGCCCAGGAGCTGCTCTGGCTGCTGCAGGCGGTGTTGTCCCCGGAGCGGGAAAATACCCTGCGCAGCGCGCTGGCGACCTCGATGTTTGGCCTGACCGCGCGGGATATTGAAAATCTCAATCAGGATGAGCAGGCGTGGGACGCGCTGGTGGAGGAGTTCAGTGAATACCGCCAGATCTGGCGTCAGCGCGGGGTGATGCCGATGCTGCGGGCGCTGATGACGGCCCGGCATATCGCCGAGAACCTGCTGGCGACCCGGGGCGGCGAGCGGCGCTTAACCGACATATTGCACATCAGCGAACTGCTTCAGGAGGCGGCCAGCCAGCTGGAAAGCGAGCATGCCCTGGTGCGCTGGCTGACGCAGCATATCGCCGAGCCGGACAGCAACGCCGCCAGCCAGCAGATGCGTCTGGAAAGCGATAAGCACCTGGTGCAAATCGTCACTATTCATAAGTCAAAAGGGCTGGAATATCCCCTGGTCTGGCTGCCGTTTATCGCCCGGTTTCGCAAACAGGACCAGGCGTTCTATCACGATCGCGAGACGTTCGCGGCGGTGCTGGATCTGGGCCAGGATGAGGCCAGCCTCGAACTGGCGGAGGCGGAGCGGCTGGCGGAAGATCTGCGCCTGCTGTACGTCGCCTTGACCCGCGCGGTCTGGCACTGCAGCCTCGGCGTAGCGCCCCTCAGCAGCCGAAAGTCCGGCAACAGCGATTTTCATCTGAGCGCCCTGGGGCGGCTGCTGCAGGCGGGCGAAGCCATGGATGCCGCCGGGCTGGCCGCGCGCTTAGCGGACTTCTGCCATGGCGATATTGCATTGCAGAGGCCGGGCGAGCTGGATCTGACCCCGTGGCAGGCGCCGGCGGCGAGCATCCCCCCGCTGTCGGCGCGCGAGCTGCAGCGCCGCATCGCCGATGACTGGCGGGTAACCAGCTATTCCGGTCTGCAGCAGCATGGCTTCAGCAGCGGGCAGGATCTGCTGCCACGTCTGGATATCGATGCCGTCGGCGTCGGCGAGGTGGTGGAAGAGCCGCAGCTGACCCCGCACCAGTTCCCGCGCGGCGCTGCGCCGGGGACCTTCCTGCACAGTCTGTTTGAGGAACTGGACTTTACCCAGCCGGTGCCGGACGGATGGATGGCGGAGAAACTGCAGCTGAGCGGGTTTGACGCACAGTGGGCGCCGGTGCTGACCGACTGGCTGGGGGGCGTGCTGAAGACCCGCCTGCCGGGGCCGGATATCGCGCTCAATCAGCTTGCGGCGCGGGATAAACAGGTGGAAATGGCATTTTACCTGCCCATCGCGCAGCTGCTGACGGCGGAGCGCCTTGATGCGCTTATCCGCCAGTACGATCCCCTTTCCGCCGACACGCCGCCGCTGGATTTCCGCCAGGTGCGCGGCATGCTGAAGGGTTTTATCGATCTGGTCTTCCGCCACGAAGGCCGCTATTACCTGCTGGATTACAAATCCAACTGGCTGGGGGAAGATCGCGAGGCCTATACCCGGCCAGCAATGGAGCAGGCGATGCGGGCCCACCGCTACGATCTGCAGTATCAGCTGTACAGCCTGGCGCTGCACCGCTATCTGCGCCACCGGCTGGCCGATTACGACTATGACCGCCACTTCGGCGGCGTGATTTATCTCTTCCTGCGCGGCATGGACGGTCAGGAGGGGGGGCAGGGGATCTTCACTACCCGGCCGGTGCGACCGCTGATTGACGGTCTGGATCAGCTTTTTGCCGGAGAAACTCAGGAGGAGGCCTCATGACTTTTGATCAACTACTGCTGGCGGCGGTGGAGCAGCGTCTGCTGCGGCCGCTGGACGTCCAGTTTGCCCTGATGGTGGCGCAAAACGACCCGCCGGCGGTCAAGCTGGCGGCGGCCTTGCTGAGCCGTGATGCCGGAGAGGGGCACGTGTGCCTGCCGCTCTCGCGGCTGAGCGGCGACGAGGTGCTGAGCGGGAAAGCGGGGGAGATCCGCGATCGGCTGCTGGCCGACGCCGGCGCGCCGGAGGACTGGCCCGCGCTGCTGCTCGCTTCGTCGGCGGTGAGCTGCGGCGATGCCCCGGCGCCGATGATTTTATGCGGCGACCGGCTCTATCTGAACCGGATGTGGCGCAACGAGCTGACCGTCGCCCGCTTCTTCAACGAAGCCAACCGGGTGCTGGAGATGGATGAGACCCGGCTGGCGGCAACCCTCAATGCCCTGTTCCCTGCCACCGGCGAAACCGACTGGCAAAAAGTGGCCGCGGCGGTGGCGCTGACCCGCCGCATCTCGGTGATCTCCGGCGGTCCCGGGACCGGGAAGACCACCACCGTGGCCAAACTTCTGGCGGCGCTGATCCAGATTGAAGATAGTCCGCGCTGTCGTATTCGTCTGGCGGCGCCGACGGGGAAAGCGGCGGCGCGCCTGACCGAATCACTGGGCGCGGCGCTGAGAAAACTGCCGCTGACCGACGCGCAGAAAGCGTTGATTCCCACCGAGGCCAGCACGCTGCATCGTCTGCTGGGCGCCCAGCCAGGCAGCCAGCGCATGCGCTATCACGCCGGCAACCCGCTGCATCTCGACGTGCTGGTGGTGGATGAAGCCTCGATGATCGACCTGCCGATGATGTCGCGGCTCATCGACGCGCTGCCGGCTCACGGGCGGGTGATCTTCCTCGGCGATCGTGACCAGCTGGCCTCCGTAGAAGCGGGGGCGGTGCTGGGCGATATCTGCGCCTGGGCGAGCTCGGGCTACACCGCCGCGCGGGCGCAGGAGCTGACCCGGCTGACCGGTTCGCCGGTACCAGCGGGCGAGGGGGCTATCGCTGGCGCGCTGAGAGACAGCTTGTGCCTGCTGCAAAAGAGCTATCGCTTCGGCAGTCACTCCGGCATCGGGAGCCTGGCGCGGGCGGTGAACGCTGGCGCGCGCGCGGAGATGAAGGCCACGCTGCGCCAGCCGTTTGACGATATCGCGCTTCATCCCCTCAGTACGACCGAAGAGTACGAAGCCATGCTCGGCGCGGCCCAGCAGGGCTATGAGCGCTACCTGCAGCTGCGCCGCGAGCGGGCGGAACCGCAGGTCATGCTGGCCGCCTTCAGCGAGTTTCAGCTGCTGTGCGCGCTGCGGGAAGGGCCGTACGGCGTGAGCGGCGTCAATGAGCGGCTGGAGCAGCGGCTCAACCGCCAGCGGGCGATCGCCCTGCCGCGCCACTCCCGCTGGTATGACGGCCGGCCGATTATGATCGCGCGCAACGACAGCGCGCTGGGGCTGTTTAACGGCGATATCGGCATCGCCCTGGAGCGCAACGGCGAGCTGCGGGTATGGTTCCTGATGCCCGACGGCGCCATCAAGTCGGTGCAGCCGAGCCGCCTTCCGGAGCATGACACCGCCTGGGCGATGACCGTGCATAAATCGCAGGGCTCCGAGTTCGACCATGCGGCGCTGATCCTGCCGGCGCGCAGCGTTCCTCTGGTGACACGCGAACTGGTTTATACCGCGATCACCCGCGCAAAACGGCGACTGTCGCTCTATGCCGACGAGCAGGTGCTCTCCCAGGCCATTGTGACCCGCACCGAGCGGCGCAGCGGCCTGGCGGAGATTTTCGCCGGGCGTGAAGCCCCCTGATACGCCGCAAACGGGCGTCGGAAAGAAGGCCGACGCCCGTTGCGTGGCGTGGCGAAAAACGTCAGTAGCTGATGCATATGGGGATGAGCCAGAGCGCCGAGATCGAGTTCATGGCGCAAAAATAGACCCCATAGCGCATGGGGAGTGATGACGTTGAGAGATCGGCAATGACGATAACAACCAGTGAAATAATCAGGTTGGCTATCGACATGACGATAAACAACAATACCACCATCAGCCCGGCCGCCATGGCGCCGGATGAGGGCCCTCCGCTACCCGCCATTATCGTTATCAGCAACAGTGCCCAGGGATAGAGGGTGATGACCAGCACGATGTTTTTGATGTTTCTGGTCACCCAACTGGGCCGCTTTTCCATCGTCATTTTCTGTCCTTAGCGTAATAAAATATTTATCGTGCGTTTCGCCTGAATCAAGATGACGGCGGGGCGCTTTACGGCCATATGGCCAGTAGTCCGAGCCACAAGAGCGATATTGAATTCATAGCGAAAAAGCGGGCCGCCGCGCCGCTGGCCAGCGGTGAAGAGGAACTGCGGGCAATAAAAATCACCAGCGAGGAGATGAGGAGATTAATCCCGGATGACACGGCCAGCAGAAATAATACCGCCACGGCGGCGCCAAGCGCGGCATAGCCATTCTGATGATGGCGCTGGTTGTCCCAGAGCACCAAAATCAACAGCAACCACGGATAGAGGGCGACCGCGGTGGTAATGAGGTTGATATGTCTGATCAGCCAGTTCGGTTGGGTTTCCATTCGTTAAGCGATCCTTGCAGGGCGGGTGGCGGCCGTGGCGCCAGTCGATATCCTGTCGACAGCCAGTAGCATATCGGTGAGCCAGCGAGAAAGATATGGTCTGCGCGGAAACCAGGAATTTAGCCCGCGTGCCGCACGTCAGGTCGGCGCGAAGAGGGGATACCGGCCGGGGTTAACGTGATGAGCGTCGCGCTATCCTCGGCCGTTAGAAAGGGGGGAGAAGGAGCTAAGCGAGGTCAGCCATCAGCACCTTCGACCGGCGCTGATAGTTATACATCTGCTTTTTACTCTCCGGCAGCAGGTCGATATCCACCGGCGTGAAGCCGCGCTCCTGGAACCAGTGGATGCTGCGGGTGGTTAACACGAACAGCTTGCTCAGGCCCATCTGTCTGGCCTGGGCGGCAATACGCTCCAGCAGCACCTCTCCCCGCGACGAGCTCCGGTAATCCGGATGCACCGCCACGCAGGCCATTTCGCCGATCTTCTCTTCCGGGAAAGGATAGAGGGCGGCGCAGGCGATGGTGGTGTTATCGCGCTGAATAATGGTGAACTTGTCGATCTCCATCTCCAGCTGTTCGCGGGAGCGGCGCACCAGGATGCCCTGCTGCTCCAGCGGGCTTATCAGCTCAAGAATACCGCCGATATCGTTGATGGTCGCCCGACGGATCTGCTCCGCGCTCTCCATGACGATCTGGGTGCCGATGCCGTCGCGTGAGAACAGCTCCTGCAGCAGCGCGCCATTTTCCTGATAGCTGATCAGGTGGCAGCGCCGCACGCCGCTGCGGCAGGCCTTCACCGCCCCGCGCAGGAAGCGTACGGTGCCAGAGTTATAATCTTCGTCCGCTTCCAGCTCTTCGACGCGGGCCTGCGCTTCATTGGGGAACAGTTCAGAGACAATTTCCCCGGCCTGGTTGTAAACCCCTTGCGAAGAACAGAAGCCGATCATTTTCTCCGCCTTCAGCTTGATGGCCAGCTGGGTGGCGATCTCCTCCGAAGTCAGGTTAAAGCTCTCGCCGGTGACCGACACCGCGACCGGCCCCATCAGGACAATGGCGCCGCTGTCGAGCTGGCGATGAATCGCCTCTTCGTCAATGCGGCGAATGCGCCCGCTGTGGCAATAATCGACGCCGTCATCGACGCCCAGCGGCTGGGCGATGATAAAGTTGCCGCTGACGACATTGATATGGGCCCCCTGCAGCGGGGTGTTGTTGAGGCTCATCGACAGGCGGGCGGTGATCTCCAGCTGCAGCATCCCCGCCGCCTGCTTAACCAGCTCCAGCGTTTTGGCGTCAGTCACTCGCGTCTGCTTGTGATAGACCGGCTCGTGGTGGTGCTCGGCGAGATTAGCGTCAATCTGCGGGCGGGCGCCATAGACCACCACCAGGCGAATGCCCAGGCTATGCAATAGTCCTATGTCATTGACAATATTTGAAAAATTTTCATGCTCAATGGCTTCGCCGCCCAGCATGATGACAAACGTTTTTCCCCGATGGGCATTTATATAGGGAACAGAATGGCGGAATCCTTCTACCAGTTCAGTGCGACGTTCCTTCACCATGACAAACCCTCAATGCATGATTATTCGTAATTATTGTATTTTTATTCTGTTTTGCCGTTAAACGCAAGCCCCAATTTGAGGCTAAGCCACGAAAAACATGTGACCCGGCGCAGGGTGTCAATGAATGTTTACCCTTTTATAGATGACAGGTTATATGCCTTTCGTTAAAGTTTCTGGTCAATCTGTTTGTTTTGGGTATAAATGCGTTTTTATTGCTTGGGAGTGGCATGTCGGGAAACAACTCTGGATTAAGCCGTCGCCGTCTGCTGCAGGGCGCGGGCGCCATGTGGTTAATGAGCGTGAGCCCCGTTGGGCTGGCCGCCGCCGCGCGGGTGGTCGCTGTTCGCGTCTGGCCAGCATCGACCTACACGCGCGTCACGGTGGAATCGAATCATGTGCTGAAATACCGGCAGTTTGCCCTCAGTAATCCGGAACGGGTGGTGGTGGATCTGGAAGGGGTTAATCTCAACTCGGTGCTGAAAGGCATGGGGGGGCAGATCCGCGATGACGATCCCTTTATTAAGTCCGCCCGCGTGGGCCAGTTTGATCCGCAAACCGTGCGCATGGTCTTCGAGCTCAAGCAGAACGTTAAGCCGCAGCTGTTTGCCCTCGCGCCGGTAGCTGGCTTTAAAGAGCGTCTGGTGATGGATCTCTACCCCGCCAACGCCACCGATGTTCAGGATCCGCTACTGGCGCTGCTCGAGGATTACAACAAAGGCGATCTGGAGCGACAGGTGCCGCCGGCGCAAAGCGGGCCGCAGCCGGGCAAAGCCGGGCGCGACCGGCCGATTGTCATCATGCTCGATCCCGGCCACGGCGGCGAAGACTCCGGCGCCGTGGGCAAGTATCGCACCCGCGAGAAAGATGTGGTGCTGCAAATTGCCCGCCGCCTGCGGGCGCTGATCGACAAAGAAGGCAATATGAAGGCCTATATGACCCGCAACGAAGACGTGTTTATCCCGTTGAAGGTGCGTGTCGCCAAAGCGCAGAAGCAGCGCGCCGACCTGTTCGTTTCGATTCACGCCGACGCCTTTACCAGCCGCCAGCCCAGCGGCTCCTCGGTGTTTGCGCTCTCCACCAAGGGGGCCACCAGTACCGCGGCAAAATATCTCGCCCAGACGCAGAACGCCTCGGATCTGATCGGTGGGGTCAGCAAGAGCGGCGATCGCTATGTCGACCACACCATGTTCGATATGGTGCAGTCCCTCACCATCGCCGACAGCCTCAAATTTGGTAAGGCAGTGCTGGAGAAAATGGGCAATATCAATAACCTGCACAAGAACCGGGTAGAGCAGGCGGGCTTTGCGGTGCTGAAGGCGCCGGATATCCCCTCCATTCTGGTGGAGACGGCGTTTATCAGTAACGTGGAAGAGGAGCGGAAGCTGAAAACGGCCAAATTCCAGCAGCAGGTGGCCGAGTCGATCCTCGCCGGGATTAAAGCCTACTTCGCCGACGGCGCGACGCTGGCCCGCCGCGGATAACCATACAGGAAAGGGACATGGCCTTACTGAAAAGCGCCCATGGCGGCAATATCCGCGAGGCCGCCGCCCTGCTGGGCATTGCGCCCGGCGAACTGCTGGACTTTAGCGCCAATATCAATCCGCTGGGAATGCCCGCCTCGCTCAGGCAGGCGATCGTCGACAATCCCGGCTGCGCCGAGCGCTACCCTGACGTTGAGTATCAACAGCTGCATCAGGCGCTGGCAGCCCACCATCGGCTGCCGGCGGCGCATATCCTCGCCGGCAACGGCGAAACTGAATCGATCTTCACCCTTGTCCAGGGCCTTAAGCCGCGGCGGGCGATGATCGTCATTCCCGGATTCGCAGAGTACCGGCGCGCGCTGCAGACTGTGGACTGCGAGGTGGTGGAGTATGCCCTGCAGGAGCGCGATGGCTGGCAGCTGACCGACGGGATCCTCAATGCTCTCACGCCGGCGCTGGACTGCCTGTTTCTCTGCACCCCGAACAACCCCACTGGTCTGCTGCCGGAGCGTGGCCTGCTGGAAGCCATTGCGCAACGCTGTCGGGCGCTAAATATCAGCCTGATCCTCGATGAAGCCTTCCTCGACTTTATTCCCGATCAGCCGGGGTTTATTCCCCTGTTGGCGCAGTATCCGCACGTCTGGGTTCTGCGCTCGCTGACTAAATTTTATGCTATTCCGGGGCTGCGTCTAGGCTACCTGCTCAACGCTGACGCCCGGGCGGTGGCCCGGCTGCGCGAGCGACAAATGCCATGGTCCATCAATGCCTATGCCGCTCTGGCCGGGGAGATCATTCTTCAGGACCGGGCGTATCAGCGGGCCACCTGGCAGTGGCTGCAGGAGGAGGGAGCGCGTTTCTACGCGCAGCTTCAGGAGATGGCCGGGCTGACCGTGTGGCCCGGGCGCGCCAACTACCTGTTCTTGCGCTGTGACAGACCCGATCTTGACCTGCAATACGCCCTGCTGCGCCAGCACGTGTTGATCCGCAGCTGCGCCAACTACCCGGGGCTGGATAGCCGCTATTTCCGGGTGGCGATCCGCAGCGCCGGCGAAAACGACCAGCTGCTGGCGGCGCTGCGCCGGGCGCTGGCCTGAGCCCTACTGCAGGGTGACGCCCCCCGGCACCATCGCCAGCAGATGCTGTTGCGGCCAGTGGGCGGCGATGCCGCGCTCTGCCAGCCGCCATTGCAAAAAATCCACGTCATGACGACGGCGGTCCAGCAGCAGGCCGACGACGCTGCCGCTGTGCGCCACGTTGAGGCCATACAATCCTGCGCTTTCCACCAGCTCCAGCAGCGCGTCAAACCCCGGCTTGGGCAACAGCTGCTGGCTGGCGATGGCGCTAATAGTGGCCGCTTCGCCCAGCAGCTGCGGGCTGCCATGCTGGCAGGCCTGCTGCACTTTCTCCCACGCCAGCTGCAGCCGGGAGGCGTTAGCCAGCAGACCCGCCTCGCGCGGCAGCTGATGGTAGTCGGTGGTACGCAGCGTCAGCGGGCTCTCCAGCACTAACAGGTCGAGCGCCGGTGGCGCAGGGCAGGCGATTTGGGTAGCGGCGGTATTATGATCGAACAGCGTCAGTTGGTGGAACAGGGTGCTGTCGGTGGGCTCCAGCGCGACGCACAGGCGCGCCAGCGTCGGCTCATCCAGCGCGTGGCCCAGATGATGGGCGGTGGCCACCGCGGTGGCGGCGATATCGGCGGTGCTGCTGGCCATCCCTTTGGCTACCGGGATCGTCGAGTGCAGGGTGATGCGGATCTGCTGACTCAGCGCCGCCGGGTAGCCCCAGTGGGCCAGCAGTTGGTCGACCATCGCCCGCGACAGCGGCCGCTCATCGTTGCGCGGTTTGCCGGTCTCGACCTCGACGGTGCTGTACCAGTCCACCGGGCAGGAGACCAGCTTCTCGCTGCCGAGGATCCAGCCCTGGATAAGTTCTCCGCATGAGGCGGGACATTGTGCAACGGCCACGTTTTCACCTTTCCGCTTACCTTCGCCAGGGCGCATAGTGGCACGGCGACCCGCCGGTTACCATGATTCTCCGCAAAGGGGAGAGGCGTCGTTTAGGCTGGTACCGCCAGCTCGCGCGCCTGCGGCAGCGCCAGGCGCATCACATCGCGGGCGATCATCAGCTCTTCATTAGTTTTGATCACCGCCACTTTGACCATCGCATTTTCGGCCTGAATAAAGGTGGCGTTGTGCTGGTTTTTCTCTTCATCGACCGAGAGCCCGAGGAAATTCAGGTTATGGCAGATGGCGCTCCTGGCTCGGGCGGAGTTTTCGCCGATGCCGCCGGTAAAGATCAGCGCGTCCAGGCCGCCCATCTGCATAATATAGCTGCCGATAGTGGCGCGAATGCGCTCAGCAAACAGCGAGAGCGCCAGGGCTGCCTGACGATTACCGCTGTCCGCCGCCTGCTCGACATCGCGATAATCGTGCGAGACGCCGGAAACGCCCAGCAGGCCGGACTCGTTATTCAGCAGCTGATTCAGCTGCTCCGGCGTTTTACCCTCATGCAGCGCCAGCCACGGTAGAATCGACGGATCGATATCGCCGCTGCGGGTGCCCATCATCACCCCAGACTGCGGCGTAAAGCCCATTGAAGTGTTAACCGAACGCCCGCCTTTGATTGCGCAAACGCTGCTGCCGTTGCCGAGATGACAGCACACTACGCGCAGAGCGCTCAATGGTACGCCCAGCTTTTCCGCCAGCGTCGCGCTGACGTACTTATGGCTGGTGCCGTGGAAGCCGTAACGGCGAATGCCCAGCTCGCTGTAGTAGCGCCACGGCAGCGGATAGATAAAGGCGCGCTCATCCAGCGTCTGGTGAAAAGCGGTATCAAACACCGCCACCGACGGCGCGTCGGGCAGCAGCTGGCGGAACACTTTGATGCCTAAGGCATTTACCGGGTTATGCAGCGGGGCCAGCTCTGCCAGGCGCTCGATTTCCGCTAAGGTGTCATCGGTGACCGGCGTCGAATCCTTAAAGCGCTCCCCGCCGTGCGCCACGCGGTGGCCGACGCCATCGATATCCTGCAAGCTCTGGATAATCCGATGGTTGAGGAGCTTTTCAAGCAGCAGGGTGACGGCTTCACGGTGATCGGCGATCGGCGCCGTCTCCTGCCATTTCTGCTCCGGCGTTTTGAGAGTCACCTGGGCGTTTGCCATGCCGATACGTTCGATTAATCCCTGGCAGAGCATGTCGCCCTGCGGCATCTCCAGCAGCTGGAATTTTAACGATGAACTGCCGGCGTTAATGGCCATGATTTTGTAAGACATCATAAAGGTTCCTTCGAATTCAGAAAATCCAGCACGGCATCAAGACCCAGGTTATTCAGCGCGCTGGTAACAAAAATCTGCCGGGCGCCAGCCTGCTTAAGCCACTCTCCGATAAGCGAGATACGCTGCGGGTCAGCGAGGTCAGCTTTGGTGACCAGGCCGATGGTCGGGCGATTCATCGGGACGGTAAACCCCGGAGAAAACGGCGACCACTGGGCATCGGCATTCAGCACCAGCGCGATAACGTCGGCCTCGCAGGCGCTGGTTAACAGGGCGCTATAAAGGCAGCGGTTCTCCAGATATTCGCCCGGCGTGTCGATGGCCATTGGCGACCACTCAATAGCCTGGGTTTTCTTGTAATGGAGCGCTTCACCTCGCAGACCCTGGGTGAGCGAGGTTTTCCCACACTGGCTGGGACCGATAAGCATCAGACGTTTCATCGCGTTACGTCCGGGTGATAGTGCAGGTTGTAAACTGCATCATTTCACCCAGCGTGCGCGTCACCTGCTTGAGGGCATACTCGACGGCGGAAACGTCGCCGGTCAGCACCACGGCGCCGGTAAAGCGGTCAAGAAAACCAATCTCTACCGCGCCGGATTTGGTGGCGATATCGCAGGCGATAATCGACGCCTCGCTGGGCGTAATGGTGAGGATGCCAATGGCGGATACCGCATCCTGCAGGCCCAGCTTCTTAAAGAGATCTTTCCCTGGATTGGCAATCAGGTGCGCGAGGGTCACCTGTTTTCCGGGAACATATTCCTGAATCATGCGATCCGTTGTTGGCTGCCTTTCCATCATCCCTCCACCATCTGTCGCCACATCGCTTCATGCGGGCGCGGGATCACCGAGCGGTAAACCAGCAGCCCTTTTTCGCCCGCGCTTTCGCTGGCAACCGTCACCGCGTTGTTGACATCAGAAACGTCGCCCGCCACCACCATGTAGCATTTACCGCCGATGCCGAAGGCCATATGCACCCGCACCAGGGTGACGTTTGAGCCTTTTACCGCCCGATCAGCGGCGCTGATGCAGGCCGCCACGCTCCAGGTTTCGACGATACCTACCGCCTGGCGCTTATCGACGATATTCAGGCCGCTGATGGCCGGAAGGACGCTGGGATGAATATTCGCCAGCACCAGGCTGTCGACGAGCATTTCGCCGGCCTGCGAAGTGCCGGTTTCAATGGCCTGCTGGACAGCGCCGATATCGCCGCCGAGCATCAGCAAAAACTTCCCCGGACAGATGGTCTTACTGACCAGCAGATTGACGTTGGCGCTTTTCAGCATCGCATCGCCGAGTTCCATCCCTTTGGCAATGCTGGTGAGTTCTAAAATTCCTATAGCCTGAGACATGGTTAACCTCTTACCACCGTGATGGCCTGTTCGCTGATGGTCGTAACAACGCCATCAATGCTGGCGTGAACCGGCGCGCCTAATGCACCTGCCGGAATATCGGCAACGCATTGTCCGCGCGTTACGCGCTCCCCAACCGCAACGTTGGGCACCGCGCCGGCGCCGATATGCTGGCGCAGCTGCAAAGTCACTTTTTCTACTGATGGTTGGTCTTCAACCAGCGGCGCCTCCTGGTACCAGGGGCTTAATCCCAGTTTGGCGATCAATCGCTTCACCGGTACGAGGCGGTATTTCGCCAATTCGTCGGCAGGATACAGCGGCCCTTCATAGCGCTGGTTTTGCGCGCGCAGCTCGCGTTTCAGCATGCGGTTGATGCGCATCGGCGAAATGCCGACCGGGCAGGCCACGCTTTCGCAGACGTTGCACTCCGAGCAGGTGAGGGCGCTAAGCAGCAGCTGCGGCGTAGCGGCCTGATGAAAGTTCACTGCCCGCACCAGCAGGTGCGGAGAGAGTTCGTGGCCGATCAGATGCCGTGGGCAGAGATCGGTACACAGCCGGCACTGCTCGCAGACGGTGCGAGCCACGGAAAGCACCGTGCGTTCGTCCTGCATTCTCCGCTGAATAAGCGGATGGCTTTTCGGCAGCACCAGCAGGCCGCCGGTGGTTTTGGTCACCGGGTTATCGAGAGAGGTGATCAGGCCGCCCATCATCGGACCGCCGTTAATAAAACCGGGGTCATCGACCGTCGCGCCGCCCGCCAGCGCCAGTACTTCGCGCAGCGGCATGCCGATGGGGACCGTGACGGTCAGCGGTCGGGCGACCGCGCCGTTAACGGTCAGCGTGCGGCGGGTCACCGCAAACTGCTGCTCAACCGCACGGGCAATATTGAGGACCGTTTGCACGTTATTGACCACCACGCCGACGCTGGCCGGCAGCGCGGCGGGCGCGACCCGGCGACCGGTTGCCAGCCAGATGGTCAGCACTTCATCGCCCGCGGGATAGACATCCGGCAGAATATGCAGACGGATACCGGCAGTCAGCAGCGGGGTAAGGGCGTCGATAGCCCGGCGGTATTTTTCTTTCAGGGCAATGACCCCTTCGCGCGCGCCGGTTGCCGTCATCGCGTACTGCACGCCGCGCACAAGGCGCGCAGCCTGCTGCCACATCAGCTGTTGGTCGACCTTGAGCATCGGTTCGCACTCGGCGGCGTTGACCAGAAAAATCTCTACCTGCGCCTGTAGCTTAACGTGGGCGGGAAACCCCGCTCCGCCCGCGCCGACGACGCCCGCTGCGCGCACGCGCTCGCGGATTTCATCGGCGCTATGGGTTATTTCAACCGCGTTGACCGCGCTATTCATAGCAGTTCCTCCAGCAGTTCGCGAATTTCCCCGGCGCTAGCCGGGCGCGGGTTGGTGCGTAGCGTGACGTCCGCCAGCGCGGCCTGCACCATTGCCGGAATACGCGCGGAAAAGTCGGATCTTCCTTCTTTAAGCGCAACGGCCAGTGAAGGCAGCGCACAGCTCTGCTTGAGTCGTTCGATCTGCTGAATCAGCGCATTGATCGCTGTGACGTCGTTGGCCTCTGCCGGGCAAAAGCCGTAGGCTTTGGCCAGCCGCGCATAGCGTTTGCCAGCGCGGGGAACAGCGGCGTTAAAGCGGATAACCGTGGTTAACAGCAGCGCGTTAGCCAGGCCATGCGGCAGATGAAACTGCCCGCCAAGCTGGTGGGCAATAGCGTGATTAAGCCCCAGTCCCGCCTGGCTGAAGGCCATCCCGGCGAGGGTTGAGGCGTTATGCATTTTCCCGCGCGTCGCCACGCAGTCGCCTTTTTCTACCGCCGTGGGCAGATACTGGAACACCAGTTTGGCGGCTTTTTCCGCCAGCGCGTCGGTAAAGTCGCTGGCGTGCGGCGAAACCCACGCCTCCAGCGCATGGGTCAGCACGTCCATGCCGGTGTTGGCGGTAATATGCGGCGGCACGCTGACCACCAGCTCCGGGTCAAGGATCGCCATATCCGGATACAGCGCATTGTTGAACAGCGGGTACTTAATGCCTTTATCCGGGTCGCTAATCACGCAGGCGCTGGTCACTTCCGAGCCGGTGCCGCTGGTGGTTGGTATGGCCACGCAGGTTTCGATGTTGATGCCGCTCTGCTGGCTGAACCAGACAATCGCTTTCGCCGCGTCCATTGCCGAACCGCCGCCGAAGCCGATGACCACCTGCGGACGCAGGGCCTGCATTTGCGCAATCCCCTGCACCACGGTATGGATAGTAGGGTCCGGCGTTATCTCGCTAAAGACGCTGATGCGGTTATCTGCGGGCAACGCGTTACGCAGGGTATCCAGCAGCGGCGAGCGCGCCAGAAAGCCATCGCAGATTATCCAGATGTGCTTATTGGTAAAGCGCTTGAGCACCGCCAGACTGCCCTGACCGCTGTACAACCGCGTTTGTAGTGAGAAAGTATTCATCGCGACCTCGGTTAGCGGATGGAAAAGCCGTTGGTCAGCACGCAGCGCCGGGAGCGGGCAAAGGTGCGCGCCGAGGTTGTCCCTTCACCGGTTGGCGTGGCAATGGTAAAGGTGGTAAAACCTTCGCCGCCGACGCCGATCCCGGCATAGGAGGGGCCGTTCTTGACGAATATCGAGGTTTGCAGGGTGCGGGCCGCAAGGTTCAGGCGCGACACGTTCTGCGAGTGCATAATGGCGGTATGATGCAGCCCCTCTTCAACCTTGAGGGCCAGCGCCAGCGCGCTATCGAAATCGCGGACTTTCACTACCGGCAGCATCGGCATCAGCTGTTCGCTGGTGACCCACGGGTCATCGGCGTTGACGATAGCAATCAGCAGACGCGGCGCTTTCGCCGGCACGGCGATCCCGGCAGCTTCCAGCATGGCCGACGGGCTTTTGCCGACCAGTTTTTTGTTTGCCTGGCCTTCAGGCAGGCAGGCGGCGCGGAGTTTGTCGGTATCGGCTGGACTGAGCAGCAGCGCGCCGAAGGTTTGCATTTGCTGCACCAGGCGTTCAGCCACGCTCTCCACCACAATCAGGCTCTTCTCGGCGATGCACGGCAGGTTGTAATCGAACGAGGCGCCGTTGATGATATCTTCCGCCGCCTTCACCAAATCAGCGGTCTCATCAACGATGCAGGGCGGGTTGCCCGCGCCAGCGCCAATCACCTTCTTACCGCTCTTCATGCCCATGGCCACGATGCCGGGGCCACCGGTAATGGCCAGTACTGCGATTCGCGGGTGGGCCATCATCTGCTGGGTCGCTTCGAAGGTGGGTTCAGCTACAGTCACCACCAGATTGCGGATGCCGCAGCAGCGGAAGGCAATCTCCTCTATCAGGCTGATGAGCTTGAGAGAGACCTTTTTCGCCCCCGGATGCGGACTAAAGTAGACGCTGTTGCCCGCCGCCAGCATGCTGATGCTGTTGTTGATGATGGTTTCCGTCGGGTTGGTGCTTGGCGCGACGGACCCGATAACGCCAAACGGTGAGTATTCAAAGAGCACCATGCCGCCGTCGCCGGTCAACGCGGTGGTGGTGAGATCTTCTACGCCCGGCGTGTTGTCGAGCGCGGCCTTGTTTTTCAGGAATTTATCTTCTTTGTTGCCCATCCCCGTTTCATTGGCGCTCTCTTCCGCCAGGCTCGCCAGCAGCGGCGTCAGCTCCTGACGTATTGCGCTGATGATGGCGCTGCGGGTTTTTAGCGGGCACTGCTGATAACGTAAGAACGCCTGGTGCGCGGCGTCGATGGCCTCGCTGACGGACTGGAAAATCCCTTTGCCCTGTGGCTGGGCCGGCGTTTGCGCTGGCGTGGTTAATTGCTCGCTAAGAATAGTGCGAATCAGGGTTTCGAGTTCAGAAGTATTCATTGATGTGTTCCCACGTTAATGGCCGCAATGGCGGTCTGTGCGATATCCATGTCCTGTTCAACGCTGCCGCCGCTGATGCCAAGACCCCCAACTAATGAGCCGTCGCGCCACAGGGCGTAACCGCCGCCAAAGGTGACCACTTTTCCCTGTAAATGCGTTTCGAGGCCGTAAAGCGCCGCGCCCGGCTGAACGACATCGCTCAGCTCATGGGTCGCCGTTTTCATCGCCACCGCGGTCCAGGCCTTTTTCGGCGCCAGTTCGCTGCTGACCAGCAGGGCGTCCGGCATCCGCCAGGTGACGGTTTCCGTACCGTGGGCATCAACGATGCTGATCACCACCGGCACCTGAAGCTGCTGCGCGCGCTCAACCGCGGCGCGGGTGAGTTGGTGCAGATCGTGGAATGAGAGCGCCATGGGCGTCGTCTCCTTGCTGTGGCTCGGCTGGCTGGCGGCCAGATAGCGCCTGCTAACCTCACGAATAATATTGTTCTGGTGCGCATCGCTATCTTCCGCGCGGGCCAGGGCGTACAGGCAGTCTGATAAGCGGTTGATGTAGCGCATCAGCACCTGGCGTACGGTAACTTCCGCCGCCAGCTCAACCAGACGGCGTTCGGCGCGGCGGGCCAGCGTGCGGGCAAAATGCAGGCGGCTCGCGGCTTCGCAGCGGCCGGGTAAAATAAAGCTATGCAGCGGTTCGACGCGGGCCATGGCCCGATCAATGGCGGCTTCCAGGGCGGAAATCTCTTCGCTGCTGATATAGCGCTGTTTGGGCGACGGCTGTTCGCTGTCGCTGGCCAGTTCTGCGCTAAACCAAAATATTTGCTGCTGGATGGCCTCGAGTAAGGCGCGGTGTTTTTTATCCGCGGCGGCGCAGGCGCACAGGCTCAGCGCGGCGTTCAGTTCGTCCAGCGTGCCGTAGGCTTCAACCCGCGGGTGCGTTTTGCTCACCCGCTGGCCGGTAAAGAGTGAGGTGGTGCCAGCGTCGCCCGTTCGGGTATAAATCGCCATATTCGCTCCTTAACGTGAAAGCGTATCGACAATGCCGACAACGGCGAGGTCGATGGCCTCGTTTGGCCCGGAAAAAACGTGCCTGGCGCTGGAGCCGCCGCTAAGCAGAACCAGCTCGCCGATCCCTGCGCCGACGGAATCCACGGCAACTTCATCGCCGGAGGTGGGGGAGGCGGGGAGTTCGCCATCGGCGCTGACCCGCCGCACCAGCAGCAGCTTTTTGCCGATCAGGGAAGGCGATTTTTGCGTGGAGACAACCGCGCCCGTGACTCGTGCCAGATGCATGATTTACTCCTGCTTAATTAATTGAATATTCCGCGCATTTGCGGCTTCGCGTGCCAGGGCGGTCACGATGCATTTGCGGTGGATAACCAGACGCCCCTGGCCCAGCTGCGCGACGTCGCGATAGCTCAGCACTGAACCTGCATGCAGGATCAGCGGCCGTCCGCGCTCGTCGGTGAATATCACCGGCAGGCGCGCCAGTTTTTTGAGCGGGATAACCGGCAACAGCTGGCTGTGCAGGGTGAGCTGCACGCGGATGCCAAACGCCAGCGCCTCGTGAATTTTCCGCGCCGCGGGATCGTCGGTTTCCGTATCCGCAAGCTGACCCAGCAGCGGCAGGTCAACGAGCAGAATGCGCAGCGAGGCGTGCTGACAGAACAGCGCTGGACAGTCGGCATCACGGAGCTGCGCAACGCTCAACGTCGCCGTGCTCTGGGCGCGACGCTGCAGCCGGGAGACAATCTCCTCCACAATGCGCTGCAGAATTTCGCCGTTCATCGCGGGCCTACCAGCCGGGCAAAGGCCTGCGGGTTATCTGCACCGGCGGCGTTGGCTTCATCGGTATCAATGTGCATTTCAAGGCGCATATCCGGTGAAACGCGAATCGCCACGTTGCTGAAGATCAGCCCGCGATCGTCGCCTTCAATGGCCACGGAGACCCTGTCGCCATGGGAAACCCGCAGGATAAGCGCATCGAGCGGCGACATATGGATATGCCGCTGCGCGACGATAACCCCTGTCGAGAGTTCTAGCTCGCCAAAAGGGCTGACCAGACGGATGCCCGGCGTCCCTTTCAGATCGCCGGACATTCTCAGCGGCGTCGCAACCCCCAGGGTTCTGGCATCGGTACGCGATATTTCCACCTGGCTTACCGAACGCAGTGGGCCGAGCAGGCGCACATTTTTAAGCTGCCCCTTCGGCCCTACCAGGGTGACGGTTTGCTCCGCAGCGTACTGTCCCGGCTGCAGCAGCGCTTTTTTCTCGCTGATGGGATGACCGGGAAACAGGCGTTCATAATCCGACGCCGACAGGTGGATATGACGATTTGAAACCCCCAGCGGAATGGGCCGCAGACGCATCTCGTCGAGGACTTTACTGACCGTTGATTCGAGAAGCTGTTTATCCATTACGCTTCACCTCGCTTGCCGGGATGAATGCAAAGGGTGCGCGGCTCGCCCTTCTGGCGCGGACATTTTGGATCCAGGCACAGGTTGCAGCTCACCACGCCTTGTTGCTGGAGGGGCTCTTCTGCTGGCGCTTCAGAAACGACATCAGCCGTCTCTGACTCTTCAGGCTCAGGTTCCATGACGGAGGGTGGGGGAGCCTCTGCTGGCAGGATCCCTTCTCCGGGTCTGGCGATGACTTTATGAGCCACCAGACCGTTTCGCTGTTCGGCAAACTGTGCACCGGTGGTGATGGCCGCCTGTACTGAGGCCACATCACCGGTAATTTTAATGACCATCCAGCCTGAACCATTGGTCTTTTCGAGGGCGACCAGCGTGATAGAAGCGGATTTCGCCATGATATCGGCGCAGCTAATAGCCAGTGCCAGACCACAAACTTCAAGTAATCCCAGTGATTGCTTCACGCGGTGCTCCTTATTCGCCATCAATCAGGCTGATTTCGGTAAAATGGCCTCAACGTCGCTGTGCGGACGCGGGATCACGTGGCAGGATTTCACTTCACCCACCACGCTTGCCGCCGCGCTGCCCGCATCCACCGCCGCTTTGACCGCGCCGACATCGCCGCGAACCATGACGGTCACCAGACCCGAGCCAATTTTTTCGTAGCCGACCAGCTGCACGTTGGCCGATTTCACCATGGCATCGGCGGCTTCAATGGCGCCTACTAACCCTTTTGTTTCAACCAGTCCCAGTGCGTTATTCATACTGCTGTTCTCCTGTTGCTTAGCTATTCAGATCCCGGAAAGGGATCCCTTTGACCAGCCGTGCCGCGTTATTACCGGTGTTGCGGTGGGCCTGACTGTCCTGATGATGCATCAGCGTAAAAAGCGGCGCCGATGCGGGTAAATTCTTGTAGTGCACGACCAGCGTATGGCGGTCGCAGGCGATGCCGACCAGCAGCGGCGAGCTGCGCGCCGCCTGCCAGGCGCTGTCCACGACATCCCCGGCCGGGTGATGCTGGAGCAGGAAAGGAATGCCTTCCTCTTCGATACCCAGCAGCACTTCGCGCCACAAGCCATCGCAGCCGTCGATGGCGGCGATCACAATAGCCGGGGCGCTGTGATTACTGTCCATGTGCAAACTCCTTATGCCAGGAGAGAATCAGCCCGGTAGCTACCGCGTTTCTGGGGCCTTCGCTGCCGCGAATATTTCCTCGCCCGGCCACCAGCCGGTAGTGCGCCAGCGCATCGGTGACCAGCTGCGGAACTTCGAAATCCAGCGACGAGCCACCGACCAGCACCACGAAGGGGATATCGCGAATGTTGCCGGTCGGGCTGACCTGGCGCAGCGCGCGCAGGGCGTTGGTGACAAAGACGCGCTCTTTGGCGCTGCGGCGAATGGAGCGCACTTTTTCCAGCGCTAAGTCGCCGGGTAGCGGCACCAGTTCGTCCGGTTTCACCACGCAGACGCGGGCGAATACGGCGGGGGGCAGCGGCGTGGAGAAGAACTGCACGCTGCCGTCCTCGTGGCGCAGATGAAACAGACTTTCCACCTTCGCCAGCGGGTATTTCTTGATCTCTTCCGCCAGATAGCGATCCTCCAGCCCCAGCTCGCGGGCAATGATCATCGTCACCATATCGCCAGCTCCGGCGAGGTGAGTGGCGATGATTTCGCCTTTGGGGTTGATGATGGAGGCATCGGTGGAGCCTGCGCCGAGGTCGAGGATCGCCAGCGGACGCGTGGTGCCGGGGGTGGTCAGCGCGCCCAGAATGGCGGCTTCGGCCTCTGCGCCGCCGATCTGTACGTCGATATTGAGCTTCTGCTCGATCTCGCGGGCAATCATCGCCATCTGCAAACGGTCAGATTTCACCATGGAGGCGATGCCCACGGCCTGCTCCAGCGAGAACTCCCCGGCAAGACCGCCGGTGACGCTCACCGGAACCGAGGTGTCAATGGCCAGCAGATCCTGAATAAAAATCTCGCTGCTGGGCTTGTTGGTCAGCTCGGCCATGGTCTGGCGCACGTGTTCCAGCATGCCGCCGATATTGGTCCCCGACTCGCCGGTGACGTTATCGAGTTTGCCGCAGCCGTCGACCGCTTTCATGATGGCTTCGGCTCCGGCGGCGACATCCACGCGCACGCTCCGGCCCTGGGCCAGCAGCTCAATGTTACCGGCGGGTATCGCGCGCGCTTTGACGTCACCGGATGGCGTTTTGACCACCACGGCGGAACGGTTGCCAATCAGCGCGCGCGCCATCGGGACGATGTTTTTCGTCTCCTCGGCGTTGAGGTGGAATACGGTGGCGATGCCGTAGGGGTTAGAGAGCGTTTCGATGACCTTTCCCGGTACGGCGACTTCTATCGCCGCCAGCATCCCCAGCGGTATGCGGTCGATGTAGAGCACTTCGTCAACGATCGGCAGCGGTTTTTCCAGCCGGTTGCTGACCAGCACGCCATCGTCACGTTGCAAAATGACGCCGGTAATCTGATATCCGGCGCGCAGGGAAGCGTTAATCACGCTGGCGATATCGGCAAAGTCATACGCCGACGACACCACCAGGATATAGGGCGCGTCCGCCGGGCGGGTTAACAGCTCCTGCGGCGTAATGGTGATGCCCACGCCAAGCCCCGCGCCGCCGGGCGTTTTCGGGTTATGGCCGATCATGGTTGATTCGGTGATGATGGTTTCGGTAATGGTTTCCATCGCCACATCGCCAATCACCGGCGTCGCTTCGTTAATGCGGATGAGCGAAATATCGCTGACACTGATCCCCGCGCGCTTTGCGACCAGCGCGAGGGCCTCCTGAATGCCGAACACGTTACGCAACGTGCCTTTGATCCCGGTGGTTTCCGCCAGCGCGCTGTGCGTAATCGTCAGCGCGCCAGCCTCATTCAGGGTCGCCAGGGCGACTTCCGTCGATGAGTTGCCGATATCAATGCCTGCTATATATCGCATCACATGCCCCTGTAATTAATCGTCGCCCTTGAGTTTTTTACGCTCGACGTACAGCGTTGCCGCTTCACGCACGAAAGCGGCGCAGATCTTCGCCTGGTAGCGGCTTTCGAGATCGTCGGCGATCGCCAGCAGCTCCTCTTTCGTTGAACGATAGGGACGAAGGGCGTTGTAGATTTCAAGAATGCGATCGTCCGGTACCGCGGTCAGTTCGGCGGCGCGTTCGAAGTTCATCGCCAGCCGGTCGCGGCCCGCGTCACTGGCGATAGAAGCCTGTAAGCGCAGCGTTTCCGGGGTAATACGCATATCCTGAGCGGTGACTTTATTGCTCAGCACGTTTTCCAGCGTAAAGTCGTCCAGCGTTTTATTGGTGGCGGTTTTCACCCATTCCGGGTGCTTATTCGCCAGCGGGTAGTCGCTGACCTTTGCGCTACGGGGCGCGCCGCCAGCCGCCGGAGCCGCCGCTGGCGCCTCGCCCTGCAGGCTGTTCATACGGCTTAATACGTCGCGCACCATCGATTCAATTGCGTCGGTATTCATGGAGTTATCCTTTATCAAAGCGCCACGCGCAGTTCCTGCGGGTTTTTGCCCGTCACCACGTACTTGGTCTCTTTAATGTGCAAAATGGCCGATTTCGCCTGGTATTTTGGCCGCGCCATCTGGTCGTTCAGCGTCGGGACCGGCTGCGGCGATTCGCGTTTCGCATAGCGGGCGGCGTTTTTACCAATCTGGCGGTAGGTTTCCAGGGTCAGCAGCGGCGCCTGGGGGAACAGCTCCAGGTTAGAGAGCGGCGGCAGGCCCTGCTGGTGGATAACGGTGGTGCCTTTTGACTGGATGCCGATAGAGATGCCGGAACCGCTCAGGCGATTGCCTTCAACGGCGACGAAGGCCACGTCGGAGGATTTAAAGCAGCGAATTACGCGCGCCTTAATGCCTTCTTCTTCAATACCGGCAATCACTTCGCGCAGAATGCTCTTGTGCGGTATGCCGACGATATTGACGGTCTGCGCCAGGCCGAAAGCCGGGCCGACGGCGATAATCACTTCATCCTGCTGCGTGCCCTGACGCGCTTCGCCGACTTCTGTCAGGAAGCCGTCGCCAGCAGGCGCGGTTGCCTGCGGCGCAGCGGAGGCCGCCGGCGCATTAAACGAGACCGGTTTATCGCTGCTCTTCATTTCGCTAAGCACTTCTTCAATTATCAGGCGCAGCAATTTTTCATTAATTTCCATTTCTCACCCCTTAATCAATCTCGTTGGGATCAAGAGCGCCAGGGATGTTTTTAATCTCTTCCCAGCGTTCGCCCTGCAGGCGATAGCCCGTTGCCGGACCGGCATAATCGTTAACGTCGTTGACGGCTGATAGCACCTGTCCGTCGCCGACGATGATTGCGGAGGTATGCAGATAGTCCCCGGTCAGCTTGGCTTTCTGGATGTTGAGCATGTCCTGGGCCACGTCGGTGAAGCCGCCCTGCGCCAGCGCTTTCACCACCTCCAGGCCGTTGCGGTTATTATTGATGATCTCCTGGGCGAATTTGATGTCTTCGACGATGTTGCGCTCCGGCATATCTTTCGAACCGTGGGCGTAGGTCGCGGCTTCCACTTCTTCATCGGTAATCGGCGGCAGCCCCATTCCGGCAAACACGGTCTGCAGCGCGCGGGCGGCTTTGTTACGGATGGCGATAACATCTTCTTCGCGAACCGGACGCAGACCGCCGTCGACCTTCAGGTCGCGCTGGATAACGTTGTAGTCGTCAAAGTCTTCCGCATCTTCGTTGGAACCGGCGAACATGTTGTCGTAGTTCGGCACCGCGGAATAACCGGAGGAGATAAAGTCGGTTCCCGGCAGGAACTGCATCAGCAGGCGCGCGGTACGACGCATATCGGAGTGGGTGAAGGTCTGGTCGTTACTGGAGGCGCACTCCAGATCCAGCGACGAACAGATCAGGTTTTCCGCCAGCACCGCGCGAATGCCTGACGGCACCGCAGACGGTACGCCGATGCAGCTTACCGAGCCGTTTTGCAGCCCCTGAACGCCGGCGGCTTTGGTGATGTAGATGCAGCGCGCTTCCAGATAAAGCATGGATTTGCCTTCGGCGTAGCCCATCTGCACTTCGGAGCCGGAGCCGGAGGTGAAGCGCATTTTCAGGCCGCGAGAGGCGTAGGAGGAGGCGAGGAAGCCCTTCGACCACGGGGTGTCGTCGCCGTCGGTAAAGACCGGTTCGGTACCGTAGACGGAGATGGTTTCGGCGTAGCAGGTGTGGCCTAGCATGCCGAGCTTCAGTTCGGTGGCTTCTTCCAGCGAGCACTGAGTCAGTACGCCCGGGCGGCCTACCTGCGAGCCGACCAGCAGCGCGATGGCGTTAAACGGCGCATAGCGCGCGACTGCAACCGTGGTTTCCTGTTCGTCAAATCCGCGCCATGCCCCTTCGGCGGCGTCGGCGGCAATCTGTACCGGGTTATCTTTGACGTTGGTGACGTGCGCCTGCTGAGACGGGGTGCGGCGGGCGCGCATTTTCTGCATCGCCATCATCATCTCAACGACGTTCATATGCGAAACCACTTCGACAATTTTTGCCGGCGTCATCGCGGTGGTCAGCGGGACGATTTCGCTACGCTTGACGTTCGGATCGCAGAGCATATTGGCCAGTTTGACCGAATCCATCGCCATCACTTCTTCGGCGCGATTCAGGTTGATACCGTAGCGGGCGATAAAGTGGTCGATCAGGTCAAAATCGCTCACCGGTTTCCCGTCCAGCTCGGTCACCGCGCCGTTAACGATTTTTATCGACGGTTTCGGATCGTTCGGGCTTTCCATCGCGATAAAGCCTTCTTCGATCCACTCCTTAACGAAGCCGTCCTGATTCACAGGGCGTTTCGCCAGCGCTTCAAATCTTTTCGATCTCATGAATCAGCCTCGCGGGTATCAGATGTAGGAGGGGCGATCGTTTTTCGGTTCAGCACCGAGGGTCGCAAGGACGGTTTTACCGATTTCGCGCGCGGAGGTGACTGCCTGGCGGACCGCGCCGGAGTCGCCGGAAATCACCAGGATGGCTTCGTTACTGAAGCTGGTGCCGTGCGCCGGAGAGCTATACGCCACGACTTCTACGTTGGCTGACTTCAGGGCGGTATCGGCCATCAGCACGCCAACGGAGGCCGGTGCGCCGACGATAATGCCGCAGGCGCGGCCAATCGGCGCGCCGAAGGCTTTTTCCAGGGCGTAGCTGGCGCGGGCGGTGTACTGCAGCTCGATATGTCCGGCTTCATTGCCGTAAACATCGCCAAAGGTGCGATCGAGCTCTTTCAGGGCGACTTCGATACCGCGCTTAACATCGGAAACGTCGTTGCCGCCTAAAATAATCAGCGAACCGTGGCCCGCGCCGCCTTTGGTATCGCGTGGAAGCTCAATGCTGACCACTTCGGTGTTGGTGGCTTTCACCGCTTCGTCCGCCGCCATAATGTGCGGGCCTGCGCCGGTGCGGGCGCCGAGAATGCCGATGGAGCGATAGCGTTTTTCAAGCTTCATCGCGTCCAGCAGGGCGGTATCGACGTTGGCGATCACCAGGCCCAGGGTGTCGCCAATGGCGGTCCCGACAAATTCCGTTAAACTGCAGCTTTTTTCTGCCATAGCCGTCTCTCGTATTGGATGGTTTTCAGTAGGGATGGCCTGCTGTTCCGGCGTTGCCACACGGGCAATCACCTGAGCCATGATCTGTTCAACCAGCTCATTGCTGCTCATTGGCTAATTCCCTTCGGTAAGATTTTTTCTACATCGGTGTGAGGGCGTGGGATGACGTGTACGGCTTTCACTTCTCCCACGTTACGTGCGGCGGCGGCACCGGCATCGGTGGCCGCTTTCACCGCGCCAACGTCGCCGCGCACGATGACGGTGACCAGCCCGGAGCCAATCTTTTCATAGCCCACTAACATCACATTGGCTGACTTAACCATTGCATCAGCGGCCTCTATGGCTGCGGTTAAGCCTTTGGTTTCTACCATTCCTAGTGCTTCTTGTTGCATAAAGACCTCGCATGGAGTGTTCCGATAGTGGGGACTATAAGAAGATGCGAGGAAAAAGAATGGCTGACTTCAATGTGATGGTGAAAAAATAGTGGGTATTGGATAATATAATATTGTCTTTTATTTATTTAAGTGTTTGATGTTAATTAATATTTTTATTTGTGTTGATGTGATTATCTTGTTTTGTATATTCCATATTTACAAATTTGTTCATGACGATTTCAATTTTATCTGCTATGCGCGAGAAACTGATTTGTGATGTTTGTTGGAAAACGATGAGCTGGTTTTAGCAATATTTTTGCATGCCATGGTGGTGGCATAATGGCGAAAGCCGCGCGTGAGCAATGCAATTCTGCGTTATTTAATGACAATAATTTGTTATTGATGCCCGAATTTTCCGGAGGCTGCCGTCAGCAGGTTGCCAACAATTTGCGGACGGGAGTTCATATAGTGGTGCCCGTTGTACTCTACTGCCAGCAGGATGTTGGCTGGTCAGGACACGAACTCTGCTAAGAAGGTGTCATAATGAATGATTCGTTAAAAGCGCAATGTACCGCCGAGTTTTTGGGCACCGGGCTATTTTTGTTTTTCGGCATCGGCTGCCTGAGCGCGTTAAAGGTGGCGGGAGCCAGCCTCGGACTGTGGGAGATATGCATTATCTGGGGGCTGGGGATCTCGCTTGCCGTGTATCTGACTTCGGGGATCTCCGGCGGCCATCTCAACCCGGCGGTGACCGTCGCGTTATGGCTGTTTGCCTGCTTTCCCGGACGAAAAGTTTTCCTCTATATCGTTTCACAGGTTGCCGGCGCCTTTGGCGGCGCGGTGCTGGCCTATGTGCTGTACAGCACGATGTTTACCGAGTTTGAATCCGCCCACCATATCGCGCGCGGCAGCGTAGAGAGCCTGCAGCTGGCGAGTATTTTCAGCACCTACCCGGCGGCATCGCTGAGCATCTGGCATGCGGCGCTGGTTGAAGTGGTGATCACCTCCATGCTGATGGGGATGATTATGGCGCTGACCGACGACGGCAACGGCGTACCGAAAGGGCCGCTGGCCCCGCTGCTGATCGGCCTGCTGGTGGCGGTCATTGGCGCTTCAACCGGGCCGCTGACCGGTTTTGCGATGAATCCGGCGCGTGATTTTGGGCCGAAGCTGTTTACGTGGATGGCGGGTTGGGGCGATATCGCGATGACCGGCGGAAGGGATATACCGTACTTTATTGTGCCGATTATTGCGCCACTGATCGGCGCCTGTCTCGGCGCGGCCATCTATCGTTATCTGATTGGTAATAATCTACCGTGTAATACCTGTAAATTAGAGGATTAATGCATCCGCTGAAATAGCGAAAAATTTTCATGAACCGGTATCACGAACTGGCTAAAAACGTCTCCCACGGATGGGAGACTTTTGCTATCGTAATATTCTTTTATCGTTGGCGGTAAATGATGATGAAAGGAAGTGAATATTAAAGAAATGTTTTATTTATAACAAAAAATTAACTGAGAGGTTTTATCATGATTTCTGCGAGCACACTGAACTCAGAACTCATTAATAAAATCGCACAGGATTTTGCGCAGGCCACCAGTCTGGCGGTTGTGGTTGTCAATATTCACGGTGATGAAATATCTGAACTGTTTAACTTCACCCCTTTCTGCCAGCTGATGCGCCAGCACCCCCAGCACAGCTCCCGCTGTCGTATGAGCGACCGCTGCGGCGGCCTCGAGGCCTCGAAAACCGATGCGCTCTGTATCTACCGCTGCCACGCCGGGTTAACCGATTTTTCCATTCCGCTGGTTATCGCCGGGCACCTTGTGGGCTTTGTGCTCTGCGGCCAGGTTCGTCTGAGCAACGATATCGAACTGGTGGACATCCTTAACGTGGATGACCGCTGGCAGGACGATCCGGCGCTGGTTCAGGCGTTCCGCGATGTGCCTGAGATGGACTATTCGCGGGTTATCGCCTCTGCGGATCTGCTCAAGCTGATCGTCGAGAATTGCCTGAAAAAACAGCTTAACTTCGTGGTTATCAAGGATAACCCGCCGCAGAACGACCCGGCGCAGAGCAGCCGGGCGGCCTCGCCGCACGATGGCAAAATGAAGAAGGCGCTGCGCTATATCGACGCGCATCTCTCTGATGAACTGCGTCTGGAGGAGGTGGCGGCGCACGTCTATCTCAGCCCGTACTACTTCAGCAAATTGTTTAAAAAATATCAGGGGATCGGCTTTAACGCCTGGGTCAATCAGCAGCGGATGGCGAGCGCAAAAGAGCTGCTTTGCCACAGCGACTGGAGCATTGCCAGCATTGCGCGGAATTTAGGTTTTTCGCAAACCAGCTATTTTTGTAAAGTGTTTCGCCAGACCTATCAGGTAACGCCGCAGGCGTTTCGTCAGCAAATTAATGCCGGATCACAAACTGAGTCATTTTAAATGACAATATTTTGCTATTGCCGATTTTTGATATCCCGGAGTATCTTCATCATTATAAAATGAAAAAAACGACAGTAGAGCAATAAATTGTCATAGCGCAACAAAATAATGATATTCGAGGGATAAACTACACCAGTTTTTATTTTTGTGATGGGATAGAGTGTCCGTTAATACGAGACCGATGATTATTCAAAACCGCTTCACTCCGCAGGCGTCATTCTGGCGGGGGATAAGGCGGTAAAAGTAAGCTTGAAACATTAACCGCCGATGCAGGGCGCATCGGCGAATAAAACCGACAGGTTCGACACCAGTTTGGTGTCAGGGAAGGGGGTGGCAATCCCCCGCAGCCCCCGCTGCTGTGATGCTGACGACCCCGTAAAAACCACTGATCGTAAGATTGGGAAGGGCGGGCGAGAACGAAGCTAAGCCAGAAGACCTGCCTGCCGGTAACAGACCAACAACTTCGGTGGGAAGTGGGTGGCTTAGCGGTGCGTGGTCGCAGGACCAGGCATGCGCGCAGCTATACTCTGACCACCTGAACAGGACAGGGTATGGCAACCAGGCGTGCGTTCATTCTTGCGGGTACCGGTAGCGGTTGTGGCAAAACCACCGTGACGCTCGGCCTGCTCAGCTTGCTCCAACAGCGCGGTTTGCGGGTGCAACCCTGTAAAGTGGGGCCAGACTATTTAGACACCGCCTGGCACACCGCCATCAGCGGCGTCGCCTCCCGCAATCTCGACAGCTTTATGCTTCCCGCCCCGATACTCAACGCGCTGTTTGTCGACCAGCTCCAGCAGGCCGATATCGCAGTCATTGAAGGGGTGATGGGCCTCTATGACGGCTACGGCACCGACCCCAACTACTGCAGCAGCGCGGCGATGGCCAAACAGCTTGGCTGCCCGGTGATTTTGCTGGTGGATGGCAAAGCGGTCTCGACCTCCATCGCCGCCACGGTGATGGGCTTTCAACATTTTGATCCGGCCCTCAATATCGCCGGCGTGATCGTTAATCGCGTCAACAGCGACACCCACTTCCAGCTGCTGAAAAGCGCCATTGAGCGCTACTGCCAGGCGCCGGTGCTCGGTTATGTGCCGCGCGTGGAAGGCGTGGCGCTGCCCGAGCGGCATCTGGGGCTGGTGACCGCCCGCGAGTCGGTGGTTAATCAACAGGCATGGCGGGATTTTGCCAGCCTGCTGGGGCGCACCCTCGACATCGACCGGCTGCTGTCCCTCAGCGAACTGGCGAACCTGCCGGCCGGCGAGTGGGGGGAGCAGCTTGCCGCCGACGCCGGCGAAGGGCTGACGCTGGCCCTCGCCGACGACGAGGCCTTCAATTTTTATTATCCCGATAACCTGGCGCTGCTGGTCCGCTGCGGCGTGAAGATCGTGCGCTTTAGCCCGCTGCGCGATCGCCATCTGCCGGCCTGCCAGATGATCTGGCTTGGCGGCGGCTACCCGGAGCTGCACGCCGCCGGCCTGTCAGCCAACCAGGAGATGCTGGCGCAGCTCCGCGCGGCGCACCGGCGCGGGGTGGCGATCTACGCCGAGTGCGGCGGCCTGATGTATCTGGGCTCCGCCCTGGAGGTCACCGGCGGCGAGCGCTATGCGATGGCGGATATCATTCCCGGCTACAGCCGGATGGGGACGCGTCTGACCCGGTTCGGCTACTGCGAAGCGCAGGCGCAGCAGCAGACGCTGCTGGCCGCCCCCGGCGAGTGGCTGCGCGGCCATGAATTTCATTACTCCGATTTTACTCCCGCCACCGCCGCCGTGCTGGCCTGCCGTAAACAGCGGGACGGCAAGACGCTTCAGCAGTGGCAGGGAGGATGGCAGTCCGGCAGCGCCTTTGCCAGCTATCTCCATGTCCATTTTGCCCAGCGACCCACCATGCTCAACCACTGGCTGCAGGCGGCAAGGAGGACGCTATGACTCTTCTCGCCTGGTGTGTGGCCTGGATACTCGATGTCGTCATTGGCGATCCGCCGCATTGGCCGCATCCGGTGCGCTGGATAGGTCGTCTGATCAACATCAGCCAGCGCGTGGTGCGGCGGGTCTGCCATAGCGAGCGGGCGCTGCGCATTGGCGGCGGGGTGATGTGGCTGGTGGTGACCGGCCTGACGTGGGCTGTGGCCTGGGGCGTACTGGCGCTGGCGCGCGGGATCCACCCCTGGCTGGGATGGCTGGTGGAGGTATGGATGATCTTCACCGTGCTGGCGGGGCGCTGTCTGGCGCAGTCGGCGCGGGACGTCGAGCGACCGCTGCGCGCGGGGGATCTGGCGGAAAGCCGTAGCAAGCTGTCGTGGATTGTCGGGCGCGACACCACACAGCTCCAGCCGCAGCAGATTAACCGCGCGGTGGTGGAAACCGTGGCGGAAAACACCGTCGACGGCATTATCGCGCCGCTCTTCTTCCTGCTGCTCGGCGGCGCGCCGCTGGCCATGGCCTATAAGGCGGTCAACACCCTCGATTCCATGGTCGGCTATAAGCACGAAAAATACCGGGCGATCGGCATGGTCAGCGCCCGTCTTGACGATGTGGCCAACTTCCTTCCCGCCCGGCTGAGCTGGCTGCTGCTTAGCCTCGCCGCCGTGGTATGTCGGGAAGATGGCGCCCGGGCGCTGCGGACGGGCTGGCGCGATCGCTATCAGCACAGCAGTCCTAACTGCGCCTGGCCGGAAGCGACGGTCGCCGGCGCGCTGGGGATCCGCCTTGGCGGCCCGAACGACTACTTCGGCCAGCGCGTTGAAAAACCCTGGATAGGCGACGCCGTCCGCGACATTGCGGTGGACGATATTTCCCGAACCATTCGATTGATGTGGGTGGCGTCAACCCTGGCGCTGGCGCTGTTTATCGGCCTGCGCTACTGGCTGGTCGGCGCGGCCTGAGGAGAACCTGATGCAGTACATACAACAACCGCAGGCGATTGAGGCGAAAAGCTTCGACATCATCAGCGAGATCATCGCCGAAACGCGACCGGACTACCGTTTCGCCAGCCCGCTGCACGAGGCGATAATCAAGCGGGTGATCCACACCACCGCTGACTTCGAGTGGCTGGATATTCTGTGGTTTTCTCCGGATGCCCTGATCGCTCTGAGCGAGGCGCTGAGCCGGCCCTGCACCCTGTATACCGATACCACCATGGCGCTGTCCGGGATCAACAAAACCCTGTTAGCCCGCTTTGGCGGCGAATGCCGCTGCTATATCAGCGACCCGCGGGTGGTGCGCGAGGCGCAAAGCCGGGGGATGACCCGCTCGATGGCGGCGGTGGATATTGCGGTGCAGGAGCCCGGGGAGAAAGTGTTTGTCTTTGGCAATGCGCCAACTGCGTTGTTTCGCCTGCTGGAACACCGCGAAACGGCTATCGGCGGCGTGGTGGGGGTGCCGGTCGGGTTCGTCGGCGCCGCGGAGTCGAAAGCGGCGCTCAGCGAGAGCGGCCTGCCGGCTATCGCTGCGCTCGGCCGCAAAGGGGGAAGCAACGTGGCGGCAGCAATTGTGAACGCCCTGCTGTACCACCTGCGGGAGGCGCAATGAGCGATCAGGCCTTTGACGACCCGGTGTGGCATCACGGCAAAGCCCTGCGCAAGGGCTACACCACCGGCTCGTGCGCCACGGCGGCGGCAAAGGTGGCGGCGCTGATGGTGATGCGCCAGCACCTCATTCATCAGGTCTCCATTGTCACCCCTTCCGGCGTCACGCTGTGTCTTAACGTCGAATCGCCGCACGTCGAAGGGCAGCAGGCGATCGCCGCCATCCGTAAAGACGGCGGCGATGACGTTGACGCCACCCACGGGATGCTGATTTTCGCCCGCGTGACGCTCGACGACTCCGGCGAGATAACCCTGCGCGGCGGCGAAGGTATCGGCACAGTCACCCGCAAAGGGATCGGCCTGCCCATCGGCAGCCCGGCGATTAACCGCACCCCGCGGCACACCATCGAGTCGGCGGTGCGCGAGGCGATTGGCCCGTCGCGCGGGGCGACGGTAGAGATTTTCGCCCCGGAGGGCGAGGTGCGGGCGCAAAAAACCTATAACGCGCGGCTGGGGATCCTCGGCGGGATTTCGATTATCGGCACCACCGGGATCGTCACCCCGATGTCGGAAGAGAGCTGGAAGCGCTCGCTCTCCCTCGAGCTGGAGATCAAACGCGCCGCCGGACTGGAGCGCGTGGTGCTGGTGCCGGGGAACCACGGCGAGCGCTTCGTACGCGAGCAGATTGGCATCGACTCGCAGGTGGTGGTCACCATGAGCAACTTCGTCGGCTACATGATTGAAGAGGCCGTGCGCCTCGGGTTCCGTCAGATCGTGCTGATTGGCCATCCCGGCAAGTTGATTAAAGTCGCCGCCGGGATCTTCCATACCCACAGCCATATCGCCGATGCGCGCATGGAAACGCTGGTCGCGCATCTGGCGCTGCAGGGGGCACCGCTGGCGCTGCTGCAGCTGGTGAGCGAATGCGATACCACCGAAGCGGCGATGGAGCACATCGACGCGTACGGTTTTCAGCCTATCTATAACCATCTTGCTGAACGCATCTGTCTGCGGGTGATGCAGATGCTGCGCTTTACCAAAGCGCCGCCCGTCTGCGACGCCATCATGTTCTCCTTTGATAACAAGGTTCTCGGCAGCAATCGGCCGATCGCCGAGATTGCGCGGGAGATGTCATGTTAACGGTGGTCGGCATGGGGCCGTCAGGCCTGCATTTGATGACGCCGGCGGCGCAAGATGCGGTCGCCAGCGCGGATGCGCTGGTAGGCGGTAAGCGGCATTTAGAGCAGTTCCCCGGATTTCGCGGCGAACGGTTTGCGCTGGGCGCCAATATTGCCGAACTGCTGGTCTGGCTCGGCGAACGCGCAGCGCAGAAGGTGGTGGTGCTGGCCTCAGGCGACCCGCTCTTTTACGGCATCGGCACGCGGCTGATCGCCCACTTTGGCATCGAGCGCGTGCGCATTATCCCCGGCATCAGCGCGGTGCAGTATCTCTGCGCGAAGGCCGGTATCGATATGAACGATATCTGGCTGACCAGCAGCCACGGACGGGACGTCTGTTTTGATGAGCTGGCGCGCCAGCGCAAGGTGGCGATGGTGACCGACGGGCGCTGCGGGCCGCGGGAAATCGCCGCCCAGCTGGCGGCGCGGGGTAAAGGGTATCGCTGGATGGTGATTGGCGAAAATCTGGCGATGGATAACGAGCGGATCCACTGGCTACCGGTCAGTGAGGTCGATGCCGAATATGAGATGAACGCGGTGGTGATCCTCGATGAAAGATGAGCTTTTTCTGCGCGGCGAGAAGGTGCCGATGACCAAAGAGGCGGTTCGCGCGCTGGCGCTGGCCAAACTTGAACTGCACCGGGCAAGCCACCTGATTGATATCGGCGCCGGTACCGGCAGCGTGTCGATTGAGGCGGCGCTGCAGTATCCCTCTTTGCAGGTAACCGCCATCGAACGCAACCCCGCGGCTCTCCGGCTGCTGGACGAAAATCGCCAGCATTTCACCTGCGGCAATATTGAGATCCTGCCCGGTGAAGCGCCGATGGTGATTACCGAGCGGGCCGACGCCATTTTTATGGGCGGCAGCGGCGGCCGTCTCGACGAACTGATTGACTGGTCGTGGCAGCAGCTCTATCCCGGCGGCCGTCTGGTGATGACTTTTATCCTGCAGGAGAACCTGAACGCGGCTCTCGACTATCTGCAGCAGCGGGGGATTACACAGATTGATTGCCTGCTGCTGAACGTTTCATCGCTGACCGCGCTGGGCAGCGGCCACTATTTCAAACCGAATAATCCCGTTTTTGTTATCGCCTGTCAGAAGGAAGAAAACCATGGCTGAGACATTTGACCCCCGTAGTGTGTGGTTCGTTGGCGCAGGGCCGGGCGACCGTGAGCTAATTACCCTCAAGGGCTACCGCTTGCTGCAGCAGGCCCAGGTGGTGATCTACGCCGGGTCGCTGATAAACACCGAGCTGCTGGAGTATTGTCCGCCCGGCGCCGAGTGTCACGACAGCGCCGAACTGCATCTGGAGCAAATTCTCGACCTTATGGAAGCCGGCGTTAAAGCCGGGAAAACGGTAGTGCGTTTACAGACCGGGGACGTGTCGCTGTATGGCTCGGTCCGCGAGCAGGGTGAAGAGCTGACCAAACGCGGGATCCGCTGGCAGGTGGTGCCGGGCGTCAGCGCGTTTCTGGGCGCGGCGGCGGAGCTGGGCGTCGAGTACACCGTGCCGGAAGTCTCCCAGAGCCTGATCATCACCCGCCTTGAAGGGCGCACGCCGGTGCCGGCGCGCGAGCAGCTTGAATCATTTGCCAGCCACCAGACTTCAATGGCGATTTACCTTTCCGTGCAGCGCATTCACCGGGTAGCGGAGCGCCTGATTGAAGGCGGCTATCCAGCAACCACGCCGGTGGCAGTGATCTATAAAGCGACCTGGCCGGAAAGCCAGACCGTACGCGGTACGCTGGCGGATATCGGCGACAAGGTACGCGAGGCGGGGATCCGCAAAACGGCGCTCATTCTGGTCGGGAATTTCCTGGGCTCTGAGTATCACTACTCAAAACTCTACGCGGCGGACTTTAGCCATGAATACCGTAAAGCCTGAATCAATCGCACTTTTCTGCCTGACGCCAGGGGGCGTTCGGCTGGCGAAACGGCTGGCGGCGATGCTGCCGTTAACCTGCTTTACCAGCGAGAAGCTGCTGGAAGAGGGTTTTCTCCCCTTTGAAAACGGTTTTGCCAGCGCCGCGCGCGAGGCCTTCAGCAGCTATTCGGCGCTGATTTTTATCGGCGCCACCGGGATTGCCGTGCGGGTGCTGGCCCCGCTGGTGAATGACAAGCTCAGCGACCCGGCGGTGGTGGTGATTGATGAGCGCGCCCGGCACGTCATCAGCCTGCTCTCCGGCCATGCCGGGGGGGCCAATGCCCTGACCCGCTATCTCGCCGGGATGCTCGGCGCCGACCCGGTGATCACCACCGCAACCGACGTCAACGAGTTGGCCGCCCTCGACACACTGGCTGTTGAGCTGAATGCCCGGATGACCGATTTTCGCGCGACGGTGAAAACCGTCAATCAGATGCTGGTGAGCGGTAAGCGGGTGGGACTGTGGTGCGACGCTGAATTTACCGAGGCGCTAAGCCGCTGCGACCAGCGCGGCTTTATTCCGGTGAGGAACCTTACACGCTTGCCGTCGCTCGACGCGCTGATCTGCATCACCCTGCGCCGGTCGCTGCCGCCGCTGCCGATACCTCACTGGAAGCTGGTGCCCCAGCGGGTGGTGGCGGGGATCGGCTGCCGGCGCGACACCCCCTGCGCGCTGCTCAGTACGCTGCTGGAGCGCCAGCTTGCTGCCCAGCGCCTTGACCCACTGGCGTTGAAAGCGATCGGCAGCGTGAGCCTGAAGGCAAACGAGCCGGGGCTCCGCCAGCTGGCTCATCGCTGCCGGGTGCCGTTCGAAACCTTCAGCGCCGAGGCGCTGCGCGAGCACGAGCACCGCTTTCCGGCCTCGTCTTTTGTCCGGGAGACGGTCGGCGTCGGCAGCGTCTCCGGCCCGGTGGCCTGGCTGCTGAGTCAGGGAAACCTGTCCGGCGAAACCCTGCGCGAGCAGGGCGTCACTATTACTTTGGGAGTTTCACACTGATGTTAAGCGTAATCGGAATTGGCCCTGGCTCGCAGGCGATGATGACCATGGAAGCCGTGGAGGCCCTGCAGGCGGCGGAGATTGTGGTGGGCTACAAGACCTACACCCACCTGGTAAAAGCCTTTACCGGTGACAAGCAGGTGATCAAAACCGGGATGTGCAAAGAGATTGAGCGCTGCCAGGCGGCGATTGAGCTGGCGCAGGCCGGGCATAACGTGGCGCTGATCAGCAGCGGCGATGCCGGTATTTACGGCATGGCCGGACTGGTGCTTGAACTGGTCAGCAAGCAGAAGCTGGATGTGGAAGTCCGCCTGATCCCGGGGATGACCGCCAGCATTGCCGCCGCCTCGCTGCTGGGCGCGCCGCTGATGCACGACTTCTGCCATATCAGCCTCAGCGACCTGCTGACCCCGTGGCCGGTGATTGAAAAACGCATTGTCGCCGCCGGGGAAGCCGACTTCGTCATCTGTTTTTATAATCCGCGCAGCCGCGGCCGCGAGGGCCATCTGGCGCGCGCCTTTGAGCTGCTGTCGGCCAGTAAAAGCGCGCAGACCCCGGTGGGAGTCGTGAAATCCGCCGGACGTAAAAAACAGGAGAAATGGCTGACCACCCTGGGGGAGATGGATTTTGCACCGGTCGATATGACCAGCCTGGTGATCGTCGGCAACAAAGCGACATACATCGATAACGGTCTGATGATTACCCCGCGAGGCTACGCGCTGTGAACCACGGCGACGTGCTGGTTATCGGAGGCACCAGCGATGCGCGGGCGATCTGCCAGCAGCTGGACGCCGCCGGCGTGCGCTACACCCTGTCGGTGGCGACGCTCACCGGTCAGCAGCTGGCGGGGGATATTCGCGGCCAGGTGCGCTGCGGGCGCATGGAGTGGCAGCAGATGGCGGAGTGGCTGAAGGCGCAACGCACCCGCTGGGTAATCGACGTCTCTCACCCCTACGCCGAGGTGGTCAGCGAGAATATTGTACGCGCCTGCGCCAGCGTCGGAGTCTTGCTCAGCCGCTATCAAAGGCCGGAGCAGCTGAGCGATCTGCGCCATCCGCTTCTTCACGTCGTCGGCGATCTGAACGAGGCCTGCGCGGTAGCCCATCGCCTCGGCGAGCGGATCCTGCTGACCACCGGCAGCAAAGATCTGGCGGCCTGGCGGGCGGGGCTGGCGGATAAAACGCTGCTTGCCCGGGTGCTGCCGGTGCCGGAGGTAGTTCAGCACTGCAGCGAACTGGGATTTGGCGTGGGGGAGATCTTTGCCCTCTGCGGGCCGTTCAGCGCTGAATTTAACGCCGCCTTTTATCGCCAGTGCCGGGCCGACGTCGTGGTGACGAAAGCCTCGGGGGCGGAAGGGGGCTATCAGGAAAAAGTACAACCCTGTCTCGATGCGGGGATCCCCTGCATCGTCATTACCCGTCCGGCGCCGCTGGTGACGGGCGATGAATTACTGCAAAGCCAGGCCGATTTCGCTGCGCGGCTGACGCGCTGGCTGTCGGCGACTTGAGGAACAGGATATGAAAAAAGCACTTCTGGTGGTGAGCTTTGGCACCAGCTATCACGACACCCGCGAGAAGAACATCGCTGCCTGCGAGCGCGATCTGGCCGCCAGCTGCCCGGACCGCACGCTGTTTCGCGCCTTCACCTCGGGGATGATTATTCGCAAACTGCAGCAGCGCGATGGCATCCATATCGATACCCCGCTGCAGGCCCTGCAAAAGCTGGCCGAGCAGGGGTACCAGGATGTGGCGATCCAGTCCCTGCACATTATCAACGGCGACGAGTACGAGAAGATCGTTCGCGAAGTGCAGAGCATGCGCCCGCGCTTTCAGCGTCTGACGCTGGGCGCGCCGCTGTTGAGCGGTCATGGCGATTACGTGCAGCTAATGCAGGCCCTGCGCCAGCAGATGCCGCCGCTGGCGGCGACGGAGCGAGTGGTATTTATGGGGCATGGCGCCAGCCACCACGCCTTCGCGGCCTACGCCTGTCTGGATCATATGATGGCGGTGCAGGGTTTTCCGGCGCGGGTGGGGGCGGTGGAAAGCTATCCCGAAGTGGACATCGTGATTAACGAACTCGCTCGCCAGGGCGTGACCGGCGTGCACCTGATGCCGCTGATGCTGGTGGCCGGCGATCACGCCATTAACGATATGGCCTCGGACGAAGAGGACTCCTGGAAAACGCTGTTCAACGCCGCCGGTATCACGGCCACGCCGTGGCTGAGCGGGTTAGGGGAAAATCCGGCGGTGCGGGCGATGTTCGTCGCCCATCTGCAGCAGGCGCTGAATAACGCGATGGAGAAAGCAGCATGAGCGGCAAACTGTACGCCCTGAGCACCGGGCCGGGGGCGGCCGATCTGATCACTGTGCGTGCGGCGCGGATCCTCGGCCAGCTGGATGTGCTGTATGCGCCAGCCGGTCGCAAAGGCGGCGACAGCCTGGCCCTCTCCATCGTGCGTGAGTACCTTGGCGCACACACGGAGGTCCGCTGCCGCCATTTTCCGATGAGCGCCGACAGCGCGGAAAAAGAGGCGGTGTGGAACGATGTCGCCGCGGCGCTGGCCCAGGAAGTGGCGGCGGGCAGGCAGGTCGGATTTATCACCCTCGGCGATGCCATGCTGTTCAGCACCTGGGTCTTTCTGCTGCAGCGGATTGGCTGCCCGGACTGGCTGGAGATTGTCCCTGGCGTTACCTCCTTCGCCGCCATTGCTGCGCGGGCGAAAACCCCGCTGGCCATGGAGCAGCAGTCGCTGGCGGTGATCTCCTGCACCGCGCCGGAGGCGGACATTGCCGCGGCGCTGCGCCAGCATGACAGTCTGGTTCTGATGAAAGTCTACGGCCGCTTCGCCCGCATTAAGGCGCTGCTGGCGCAGGCGGGGCTGCTGGATGCGGCGCTGATGATGTCAGAGGCCACCCTGCCGGGTGAGCAGTGCTGGCGCAGCCTGCGCGAGGTCAGCGATGATCAGCCGCTGCCCTATTTCTCGACCATCCTGGTTAACAAACAGTGGGAGGAGGCGTAATGAATCAGGTGCAATCGCTGAAGCAGCTTTCGTATGGGGGGCTGGCGGCTGCTGTTCTGCTGATCATCGTCCCGCAGGAGGCGTTCGCCATGCATATCATGGAGGGCTTTTTGCCGCCGATGTGGGCGCTGGCGTGGTGGCTGCTGTTTTTACCCTGCCTGTGGTACGGCCTGGTGCGCCTGCGGCGTATCGTCCAGGAAGAGAGCAATCAGAAGGTGCTGCTGGCTCTCTGCGGGGCGTTTATTTTTGTTCTTTCGGCGCTGAAGATCCCGTCGGTGACCGGCAGCTGCTCGCATCCCACCGGCGTTGGTCTGGCGGTGATCCTCTTCGGGCCGGGCGTAGTGGCGGTGTTGGGGGCGATCGTTCTGCTGTTCCAGGCGCTGCTGCTGGCGCATGGCGGCCTGACCACCCTTGGCGCCAACGGGATGTCGATGGCGGTGATCGGTCCGATGGTCGGCTATCTGGTGTGGAAGCTGGCCTGTCGGGCGGGGATCCGTCGCGATGTCGGGGTCTTTCTCTGCGCCATGCTGGCGGATCTGATGACCTACTTTGTCACCTCCGTCCAGCTCGGGGTGGCCTTTCCCGATCCGGCAACCGGAGCAGGTGGATCGATCGCCAAGTTTATGGGCATCTTCTGCCTGACGCAGATCCCGATCGCCATCGCGGAAGGGTTGCTCACCGTGATGATCTACGATCAGCTAACCAAACGGCGACTGATCGCCGCGGAGGGACATTAATATGAAAAAGACCCTGATCCTGTTGGCGATGGTGGTCGCCCTGATGATCCTGCCATTTTTTATTAACCACGGCGGCGAGTTTGGCGGCTCGGACGGCGAAGCGGAGAGCCAGATCCAGGCGGTGGCGCCGGATTATCAACCCTGGTTCCAGCCGCTATATGAACCGGCGAGCGGAGAGATTGAGAGCCTGCTGTTTACCCTGCAGGGCTCGCTGGGCGCGGCGGTGATTTTTTACATTCTCGGATATGCGAGGGGCAGACAGCGCCGTGATGACCGGGTTTGACCGACTCAGCTACCAGAGCCGCTGGCTGCAGGTGGCGCCAGAGCGGAAGTTTCTGCTCTGGCTGCTGCTGATGGCGCTGGCCTTTACGCTTCCGGCATGGGGCCAGGCGCTGACGCTGGCGTTAACCGCCGCGCTGACCTGCTGGCTGCTACGGGTCTCATTCTTGCGCTGGTGCCGCTGGATGGCGCTGCCCTTTGGCTTTTTGCTGGTCGGCGTGCTGACCATTCTGTTCAGCGTCAGCCGCGACCCGCAGATGCTGTTAGCGAGCTTTCGGCTGGGCGCTTTCTCGATAGGGATTTCCGCCCAGGGGCTGGCCGTGGCCGGGGAGACTTTCTGGCGCAGCCTGGCGGCGATGGCGGCGACGCTCTGGCTGGTGCTCAATCTGCCTTTCCCGCAGTTGATTATTTTACTCAAGCGCGGTCGTGTACCGCGACTGCTGACGGAGCAGATCCTGCTGACCTGGCGCTTCATTTTTATTCTGTTGGACGAGGCGATGGCGATTCACCGCGCGCAAACCCTGCGTTTTGGCTATGGTAGCGTGCCGCAGGGCTATCGCTCGCTGGCGATGCTGGTGGGACTGCTGTTCACCCGCGTCCTCCTGCGCTATCAACAGATGAGCACGGCGCTGGATATCAAATTGTACCAGGGTGATTTTCACCTCTAAGGATAAGTATGCTTGCCACAACCGATCTCTGGTTTCGCTATCAGGATGAGCCGGTGCTTAAAGGGCTGACGCTGGATTTTTCCCGCCATGCGGTGACCGGCCTGGTGGGGGCCAACGGCTGCGGAAAGTCGACGCTGTTTATGAACCTGAGCGGCCTGCTGCGCCCGCAGAGCGGGGCGGTGCTATGGCAGGGAAAACCGCTGGACTACAGCAAGCGCGGCCTGCTGGCGCTGCGCCAGCAGGTGGCGACGGTGTTTCAGGATCCGGACCAGCAAATCTTCTATACCGATATCGATAGCGATATCGCTTTTAGTCTGCGTAACCTCGGGGTGGCGGAAGAGGAGATCGCCCGCCGGGTAGATGAGGCGCTGACCCTCGTCGATGCCCAGGGATTTCGCCAGCAGCCGATCCAGTGCCTCAGTCATGGGCAGAAAAAACGGGTGGCGATCGCCGGGGCGCTGGTGCTGCAGGCGCGCTACCTGCTGCTTGACGAGCCCACCGCGGGCCTCGATCCCCGCGGGCGCGCGCAGATGATCGCCATCATCCGGCGCATTGTCGGGCAGGGGCGGCGCGTAGTGATCTCCAGCCACGATATCGATCTGATCTATGAGGTGAGCGACGCCGTTTACGTTCTGCGGCACGGCGAAGTGCTGGCCGAAGGGGAACCCGGCGAGGTGTTTGCTTGCGCGGAGACCATGGCCCGGGCGGGATTGACCCAGCCGTGGCTGGTGAAACTTCATAGCGAACTGGGGCTGCCGCTGTGTAAAACCGAAGCGGAGTTTTTTCAGCGGATGCGCAACGATGCGATAGGCGCGATTAAGGAGGCGTCATGACGCTGGCGATTATGTTACAGGGCACCGCTTCCGACGTCGGGAAAAGCGTGCTGGTGGCGGGACTGTGCCGCATTTTTTATCAGGATGGACTGCGCACCGCGCCGTTTAAATCACAGAATATGGCGCTGAACTCCGGCATTACGCCGGATGGCAAAGAGATGGGCCGGGCGCAGATTTTCCAGGCCGAAGCAGCCGGGATCGCCCCGGATGTCCGCATGAATCCGATTTTGCTCAAGCCCACCAGCGACCGTCAGGCGCAGGTGGTGCTGATGGGGGAGGTGGCGACCAGCATGGACGCGGTGAGCTATCACCAGTACAAGCCACGCCTGCGCGAGCAGATCCTCGCGGTCTACCAGAGCCTGGCCGGGGAGTATGAGGCGCTGGTGCTGGAAGGGGCCGGCAGCCCAGCGGAAATTAACCTGCGCGACCGCGATATCGTCAATATGGGCATGGCCGAAATGGCGCAGTGCCCGGTGATCCTGGTGGCCGACATCGACCGCGGCGGGGTATTTGCCGCGATTTACGGCACGCTGGCGCTGCTGCAGCCCGAGGAGCGAGCGCGGGTGAAAGGCGTGATTATCAATAAATTCCGCGGCGATGTGGCGCTCCTGCGCTCGGGGATCGAGCAGATCGAGGCGTTGACCGGCGTGCCGGTGCTGGGCGTTATGCCGTGGCTTGAAGTTGACCTTGAGGATGAGGACGGCGTCGCGCTGCAGGCCGGGAAATACCACCGCACCGACCGGCGCGATATCGACATCGCCGTCGTTCACCTGCCGCATATCGCCAATTTTACCGACTTTAACGCCCTGGCGGCGCAGCCTGACGTCCGGGTGCGCTATGTCCGCGACCCGCAGGCGCTGGCCGACGTCGACCTGGTCATTCTCCCGGGCAGTAAAAATACCCTCGGCGATCTGTTCTGGCTGCGTGAAAGCGGCATGGCGCACGCGGTCGAGCAGGCCCGGCAGCGCAAGGTGCCGCTGCTGGGGATCTGCGGCGGCTATCAGATGCTCGGCGATACCATTATCGATGAGGTGGAGTCTGGCCTTGGCACCCAGCCCGGACTGGGGGTGCTGAAGACCGTGACCCACTTCGCCCAGCGCAAAACCACCACTCAGGTGCAGGCGACCCTGGAGGCTAACCTCCCGGACTGGTTAGCCGACGCGGCGGGGCTGCGGGTCAGTGGCTACGAAATTCATATGGGCGAGACGCGCCGCGAGGCAGGTTGCGCGCCGCTGCTGCAGCTGCATAAAGCGGGACAGTCAGTGGCAGACGGCGCGGTCAGCGATGACGGCCTGGCGTTCGGCACCTATCTGCACGGCCTGTTCGATAGCGATGCATTTACCCGGGCGCTGGTTAACGGCCTGCGTCAGCGCAAAGGGCTGGCGCCGCTGGACAGCGCCCTGGAGTATGCCCGCTATAAAACCCGCCAGTTTGACCTGCTGGCCGATGCCATGCGCAAACATATCGCCATCGATCAAATTTACGCCATCATGCGCCAACATCAGGAGCCCCTATGCTGACTTTAGTGACCGGCGGCGCGCGCAGCGGCAAAAGCCGCCATGCCGAGGCGCTGATTGCCGATGCGCCGCAGGTTTTATATATCGCCACCTCGCAAATATTTGACGACGAGATGGCCGCAAGGATCCAGCATCATCGCGACGGCAGGCCCGCCCACTGGCGCACCGCCGAGCGCTGGCAGCAGCTTGATGAACTGATCACCCCGGATACCGCCCCAGAGGAGGCGATTTTGCTGGAATGCATTACCACCATGGTCACCAACCTGCTGTTCGCGCTCGGCGGCGACAGCGACCCCGACGTCTGGGATTACGCCGCCATGGAGCGGGCTATTGATGACGAAATTGGCGTGCTGATTGCCGCCTGTCAGCGCTGCCCGGCGCACGTCGTGCTGGTGACCAACGAGGTGGGGATGGGCATTGTGCCGGAGAACCGCCTGGCGCGGCATTTTCGTGATATCGCCGGGCGGGTCAATCAGCGCCTGGCGGCTGCGGCGGATGCGGTCTGGCTGGTGGTCTCCGGCATCGGCGTCAAAATCAAATAACTCAATCGCTGGCCGACCGGGCCAGCCCTGGCAGGGATTCTGTATGCAAAGCGTAAACGAGGTACTGCGGGCGATCCCCGCGCCGGACGCCGACGCCATGGCGCGGGCACAGCAACACATTGACGGCTTACTCAAGCCCCCCGGCAGCCTCGGGCGTCTGGAGGCGCTGGCGGTGCAGCTGGCGGGAATGCCCGGCCTGGGCGGCCAGCCGCAGGTGGCGAAAAAGGCCCTGTTGGTGATGTGCGCCGACCATGGGGTGTGGGACGAAGGGGTGGCGATTTCGCCGAAGGCGGTCACGGCCATCCAGGCCGCCAATATGACCCGCGGCACCACCGGCGTCTGCGTGCTCGCCGCCCAGGCCGGGGCGCAAGTGCACGTGATTGATGTCGGGATCGATAGCGAACCGCTGCCCGGCGTGGTGAATATGCGGGTGGCGCGGGGCTGCGGCAATATTGCCCGCGGCCCGGCCATGAGCCGCGAGCAGGGGCAGGAGCTGCTGCTGGAGGTGATGCGCTACACCCACGCGCTGGCGCAGGAGGGCGTGACTCTGTTTGGCGTCGGCGAACTGGGGATGGCCAATACCACGCCGGCGGCGGCGATGGTCAGCGTCCTGACCGGCAGCGATGCGCAGGAGGTGGTTGGGATTGGCGCCAATTTGCCGCTGGCGAAGGTTGGCAACAAGGTGGAGGTCGTGCGGCGGGCTATCGCCCTTAATCAGCCCGACCCGAAGGATGGCCTCGACGTGCTGAGCAAAGTCGGTGGATTTGATCTGCTGGGGATGACCGGCGTCATGCTGGGGGCGGCGTCCTGCGGGCTGCCGGTGGTGCTGGATGGCTTTCTCTCTTACGCGGCGGCGCTGGCGGCGTGCCGGATAGCGCCGGCGGTAAAACCGTATCTGATCCCGTCCCACTATTCGGCGGAGAAGGGGGCGCGTATCGCGCTGGCGCACCTCGGACTCGAACCGTATCTCAATATGGGTATGCGGCTGGGGGAAGGCAGCGGCGCGGCGCTGGCGATGCCGATCGTCGAGGCGGCCTGTGCGATGTACCATCGCATGGGCATGCTGGCGGCCAGCAATATTGTGTTACCTAAGGGGTAAGCAGGAGATGGGGGCGGCAATGGCCGTTCCCGTTTTCGGCAGAGGTTTTGCCGGCGGCAGAAACAAAAAAACACCCTTGAGGGTGTTTATGATGTTGGTTGCGGGGGCCGGATTTGAACCGACGACCTTCGGGTTATGAGCCCGACGAGCTACCAGGCTGCTCCACCCCGCGTC